>VOFJ01002755.1_pt1 | contig 645922 bp, 962 predicted proteins | sample 5384081 | NCBI WGS metagenome assembly VOFJ01 (sample SAMN12384729, study PRJNA508395) | human gut metagenome | isolation source: healthy gut I | host: Homo sapiens | reverse complement strand
AAAAAAATACAAAAAAATACAATTTATCGGGTTGACAGATAGCCACTTTTGTCATATAATCTAATCAAAATAGTAATAATTGCACTAATTTAAGTAGAGGTTATTAGAGGGAGGTACCTATCATGGACAAGAAGATTACAGGCAGCATTATTTTACATCGGTGTGGATGACAAGGACATTGATTTATTTGAGAGCCAGTATGTTGTTCCAAACGGTGTTTTCATACAACTCATATGTGATTATGGATGACAAAATTGCAATCATGGATACAGCAGATGCAAGAGTTACGGATAAGTGGTTTGCCAATTTGAGAGAGGCGCTCGGCGACAGAAAGCCGGATTATCTCGTTGTTTCCCATTTGGAGCCGGATCATGCTTCCAATATCCAGAAGGTTGCAGAGACATATCCTGATATGCAGATTGTAGGTAATGCAAAGACCTTTAACATGATGGGACAGTTTTTTCGATATAGACTTAACGGACAGAAAGGTTGTAGTGGCAGAGGGAGATAAGCTTTCTCTTGGAAAGCATGAGCTTACATTCGTCATGGCTCCTATGGTTCACTGGCCGGAGGTTATGATGGAGTACGAGTCAACAGACAAGGTGCTTTTCTCAGCAGACGGCTTTGGTAAGTTTGGTGCGCTCGATACTGATGAGGGACTGGACATGTGAGGCAAGACGTTATTACTTCAATATTGTTGGAAAGTATGGTGCTCAGGTGCAGGCAGTTCTCAAAAAAGGCAGCAGGGCTTGACATTGAAAAAGATTTGTCCTCTTCACGGACCGATTCTCACAGAGAACCTTGGCTTCTACATAGATAAATACAATACATGGAGCAGCTATCAGCCTGAGGATGAGGGAATCCTTGTGGCAAGTGCTTCTATTCACGGTAATACAAAGAAGGCAGCAGAGCTTTTAGCAGAAAAAAGCTCAAGGCTGCAGGCGTAAAGGTTGCATTTACAGACCTTTGCAGGGATGATATGGCAGAGGCTGTTGAGGATGCGTTCAGATACGACAGGCTTGTGCTCTGCGCATGCACATACGATGGAGGCATTTTCCCCACCAATGGAGGATTTCTTACATCATCTCAAGGCAAAGGCATATCAGAATCGTAAGATTGCATTCGTGGAAAACGGTTCATGGGCTCCTACAGCAGCACGTGCCAGATGAAGGCTATTGTTGAGGGCTTCAAGAATATTGAGTGTGTTGAGCCGGTTGTTACAATTAAATCTACTCTCAATGAGGCAGCTGAAAAGCAGATGGATGAGCTTGTTGCAGCACTTACCAAATAGAATAATTCATGTGCATGGATTAGATGATATAGACTAGATGACATGGATTAGATGATATAGATCAGACATAGTGTAATACGGCATAGTATATATGGATCAATGAAGACCCGGGCGTTTGTCCGGGTCTTTATATTAAAGGTAACTATTCAGAATCACTCCCACTCACATTCACAAAACCGCACGATACTCGTGCTTTGTCTACAAAAGTGTATATAAATGTGCTATCATACAATCAAAGAAAAAGCCATAATAGTACAATGTCAAATGAGGTAAACTATATGCAGCAGAGAATTACTATAAATCTTAACACAGATAGCAAAACAACCGACAAAACCACTATTCTTGAATACTGCCGCAGTCACGGCATTGCAGGGATAGAAACACCGTGCGGTGGAAAAGGCACCTGCGGCAAGTGCAAGGTGACGGTGACAAAACCATACTATAAGGACGTGCTGGCCTGTCAGACGAAGATTTGTGACGGTATGGAAATTATTGTTGGGAGAAAAGAAAAGCACCGGAACCAAAGAAGACAGCATGGTTGTTCTGACAAATGGAGGAAATGTATCGGAAAAATTTAATGAGCATGTAAATGAGCATGTGAATAGGAATGTTGTCTTGAAGGAAGAGACTGCAAATGAATCTGAAAAAGTCGAATCAAATGAAGACACTCGGTGGCCTGTGATATCGGAACCACAACAGTAGTCTGTTATCTGATTGATAAAGAGACCGGGCAGATTATCTCAACCAGAAGCGGTGCCAATCCACAGCGCAGCTTTGGAGCAGATGTACTTTCCAGAATTGATGCGGCAGCGAGGGCGGATGATAACGATAAAGCGAATGGCGGCCTGCAGATGATGCAGACACAGATAGTGTCCCTGCTTAACGGCTGGATATCAGAAATGCTCACGGAATGTGGCAGAACTAAAGTCAGCCGGTTTTCAGTTGCTGGAAACACGGTTATGTGCCATCTGCTTATGGGAATTTCACCGGAAAAAAAATTGGCAAGGCACCATTTATGCCGGATGAATATTTTGGCAGGGAATTTAATCCTTTGGATATAGGACTTGAAAATTGTCAAACCATGATTATATTTCCGGCTGTATCAGGCTTTGTAGGCGGAGATATTACAGCGGGTATGATGGAGACAGTGAACTGCAACGAGCTGACGCTATATCTGGATATCGGAACAAACGGTGAGATGGCGCTTGGAAAAGGCGACAGATATGTGTGCTGTGCCACCGCGGCAGGACCTGCTTTTGAGGGTGCGCAGATTGAGCTGGGCATGCCGGCGTCTAAGGGAGCCGTGGATAAGGTATGGCTGGAAGGGCGCAGAATTAAGTATTCGGTTATCGGAAATGACAGACCCAGTGGGACTGTGCGGTTCGGGGCTTATCGATGCGCTTGCCGTTCTTCTGAAAGCCGGAATCATAGATGAAAACGGTACGATTTTAAGCGGACAGGAGCTTCCTATACTGTTTAGGTCGTATGTGTTTGAGGTGGAAGCGGAGGAGACTGCACAGAGCACAGAGTCCTCTCTCGTCGTTCATATTGCACCGGGAGTCTACATTACGCAGGAGGATATCAGGAAGCTGCAGCTTGCGAAGGGCGCGATAGCCGCCGGAATAGAAGTATTGTTTAAGGAATATGGCTGTATGCCTTGTAATATTGATGTTCTCACATTTGCAGGAGGCTTTGGAAACTACATTGACAAAGCAAGTGCGGCGGCAATCGGACTGTTTCCACCAGAGCTTTTGGACAAGGCAAAAGAAGTGGGAAATGCGGCAGGAAACGGAGCTGTTTCGGCAGCTTTATCGCAGGAAGCCTGGGAAAGAGCACTGGAGATAAGCGGAGACATGCGTTACATCGAGCTGGCATCGTATCCGCATTTCGATGAAATGTATGTGGAGCATATGAATTTTTAAATAATTGAAAAAAATATATTTTTACTTTATTGTTGAAGAAAATTGTCATATAATGACTTCGGGTGAGATTATATTTTATAAAAAAAGCTGATAGGGTGATCAGCATCAGGAGGAATATTAATGCGTAAAACAAAAATTATCTGTACTATTGGACCGGCCAGCGAACATGAGGACGTCCTCACCAGGATGATAAAGGCAGGTATGGATGTTGCCAGATTAAACTTTTCTCATGGCTCACATGAGGAGCATCAGGCAAAATAGATTTAATAAAGAAGGTAAGACAGAAGCTTCATATGCCAATCGCAATCATGCTTGACACAAAGGGACCTGAGTATCGTATCAAGACCTTTGAGAATGGCAAAATAGAGCTCAAGGATGGAGATACCTTCACACTTACCACTGACGATATTGTAGGAAATCAGGAGAGAGTATCAGTAAAACTATGAGAATCTGATCAGGGATTTAAAGGTTGGTGACCGTGTGCTTGTTGCAAACGGAATCATCATTCTGCAGGTCAGAGAGCTTAAAGGAAACGATGCAATCTGTGATGTTATCGCAGGCGGTACACTTTCGGACAGAAAGAAAGCATGAACTTCCCGAATAAGGTCATGAAGCATGCATTTTTAAGCAAGCAGGACAAGGATGATCTGCTTTTTGGTATAAAAAACGAGGTGGATTATGTTGCTGCATCATTTGTTTCTACGGAGCAGGATGTAGCTGATCTGAGAAGCTTTTTGGATGAAAACGGTGGAGAGGACATCGAAATCATTGCAAAGATAGAGAACCGCTCAGGTGTAGATCATGTGGAGGAAATCTGTGAGATAGCAAATGGAATCATGATAGCCAGAGGAGATCTCGGTGTTGAGATTCCGGGAGTTGAGGTGCCGGCAATACAGAAGTATCTTATCAACAAGTGCCGTATGCTTGGTACACGCGTAATCACAGCAACAGAGATGCTTGAGTCCATGATTCACAATCCACGTCCTACAAGAGCTGAGCTTTCGGATGTAGCCAATGCGGTATACGATGGCTCATCAGCTATCATGCTTTCGGGAGAGTCTGCAGCAGGTAAATATCCTGTAGAGGCTGTAAAAAATATGGCAGAGACAGCAGAGTATACAGAAAAGCAGATAAACTACGGCAAGAGATTTGCCAATGCGGATTTCCAGACAAAAAGCATAGTTGACGCTATTTCACATGCTACATGTGCCATGGCAATAGATGTGGATGCGAAATGTATCGTAGTCAGCTCACTGACAGGACGTACAGTGCGCATGGTCAGCCGTTTCCGTTGCCCTGTTGATATAATAGGCATGACAACCTCTGAAAAGGCATGGCGCAAGCTGAACCTGAGCTGGGGTGTAAAGCCGGTTCTGTGCGAGGAATACAACTCAATGGAGGTTATGTTCTACAATGCGATGAACGAGGCAAAGAGTGTCATGAAGCTCAAAAAAAGGTGATCATATAGTGCTCACAGGAGGTCTCATCAATGGTAAGACAGGCAACACCAATGTGATTAAGGTTGAGACAGTTTAGTACATTTGTACTATTGATTAAATCGTATATATGTCATATAATCCTTAACGATTAATAAAAACAATAAATTTAAAATAAACAATTTCGAGATGAAGTTTGCAGGAAAACGGCAGCGATTTTACTTTATCAAAGCCTACCGAAGGAGTAAAAAACTCTCAGGTGCCGCAGCAGGCGGTGCAACTGTAAATGGATCGACTCTCTGGAGACACCCGCTTGGCGGGGGCCGAAGGTGCAACGTACGAATAGGAAGCAGTAGGAGTGCAGTGACTATGAATATATCATGGCACAGGCTGCTTCTCGTACGAATCTCTCAGGCAACAGGACGGAGAAGATATTGGACAGATATTCTTAAGATAATCTTCTTAATCCCATGTATCAGACTGTATATGCAGCGTATATGGGGTTTTTTATTTCAATTCGCGTAAGTGCTGCTAAGCTTGCTTTTTCAATTGTTTCCGGATGAAATTATTTATATCAATAGTATTTGCTCAAAACACAAAGACTTTGTGTTTAGATAAAAAAAGAGAGGCAGGAGTATTTCAATGTGGAACACAATCAACAATTTTCTTAGTGCAGTGGACAATTTCGTCTGGGGAGTGCCGCTCATGGTGCTCATCATGGCAGGAGGTATAATGCTCACAGTTCGTCTGGGGCTTCTTCAGATGAGAAAGCTTCCTCTGGCACTAAAGTGGATGGTCAAAAATGAAGAGGGCGGCGATGGCGAGATTACGAGCTTTGGCGCACTTTGTACCGCGCTTAGCGCAACAATCGGAACCGGCAACATAGTCGGTGTAGCAACTGCAGTCGGTGCAGGAGGACCGGGAGCACTTTTCTGATGGTGCTTGCAGCCTTCTTTGGCATGGCAACAAAGTATTCAGAGGGACTTTTGGCTGTAAAATATCGTGTCATCGGCAAGGACGGACATAGTCTCGGCGGACCATTCTACTACATAGAGCAGGGAATGGGTACAAAATGGAAATGGCTTGCAAAGATATTTGCATTTTTCGGCGTATGCGTTGGACTTTTCGGAATAGGAACATTCAGCCAGGTAAACGGAATATCAAGTGCTGTAAACAACTTTTTTGACCCTAAAAACCAGCATACAGTAAAGGTTTTACCGTTCCTTGGTGAGTATTCATGGTCAGTTGTCATTGCTTCGCTTGTACTGGCATTCTGCGTGGCAGCAGTGCTTATCGGCGGAGTAAAGCGTATTGCAAGTGTCAGCCAGATAATAGTTCCTTTTATGGCTGTTATATATATTGTATTTGTGCTCGTGCTTGTGGTATGCAATATCACAGCGGTTCCGGCAGCGTTTGCTACAATAGTAAAGGCGGCGTTTTCACCGAAGGCCATAACAGGCGGTGCCGTGGGAAGCTTTCTTGTTGCAATGCAAAAAGAGGTGTTGCCAGAGGAATCTTTTCAAACGAGGCAGGACTTGGTAGTGCCCCGATTGCAGCGGCAGCAGCCCAGACAAAGGAGCCTGTACGTCAGGGACTTGTCAGCATGACAGGAACCTTCATTGATACAATAGTTATATGTACACTTACAGGACTTTCCATCGTGCTCACAGGCGCATGGCAGGTTGACGGACTCGAGGGCGTGCAGGTTACTACATACGCATTCCAGAATGGTCTTCCTTTACCGAAAGAGCTATCAGCATTTATACTTATGCTGTGTCTTGTATTTTTTGCCTTTACAACTATACTCGGTTGGGATTATTATAGTGAACGGTGCTTAGAGTATTTGAGTGGCGGAAGGATGAAATATGTAAAGGTTTATCGCTGGATATATATCCTTGCAGTTTTCATCGGACCTTATATGACTGTAAGTGCGGTGTGGACTATCGCTGATATCTTCAACGGTCTCATGGCTCTGCCAAATATGATAGCGCTGTTTGCTTCTCAGTGGTGTTGTTGTTAAGGAGACAAGGCATTTCTTCGAGAGACATAGAAATGGAGAAATCGAGGATTAATTATGTTTTATATTTTGCGACATGGAAGAACAGATTGGAATGAGGAGCACAGACTGCAGGGTGAGGTGGATATCCCACTCAACGAAACCGGCAGGCAGATGGCTTACGATGCCGCAGAAAAAATATAAGGATATAGATTTTGACATATGCTACTGCTCTCCGCTTAAGAGAGCACAGGAGACGGCAAGGATTTTTTTCTTGCAGACAGAAACCCTGCAGTAGAGATTATCACTGACAACAGGCTTCACGAGATGTGCTTCGGTGATTATGAGGGAGTGAAGAACATCAGGCAAAAGCCCGAATGCCCTGTCTACCTGCTCTTTGAGGAGCCGGAAAAATATGTGGCAAAGGACGGCGCAGAGAGCTTTGAGGAGCTATATCACAGAACAGGCGAGTTTATAGAGCAGGTGCTAAGACCGCAGCTTGAGGCAGGCAAAAATGTGCTTGTCGTGGGACATGGTGCAATGAACTGCAGCATAGTCAATCAGTTTCGCGGCACACCTATAAAGGATTTCTGGAAGGATATGCAGGGAAACTGTGAGCTGCTTAGGGTTGAATAAATTTAGATTATTCTGAATAGCTATATCGTTTGTAATAGATAGGGCATACCGGTTGTGGTGTGCCCTGTTGCTGTCAGAAACTAATTTCAACAGCATTTATTTATAAGTAAATGGACATTATATTATAAGTAATACTAAATTGACCACATAGCCTTATGCTCGTAAAATAATTTTGTAAATTTTTTATTAAATTAAGAGTATAATTATTTGGAGGAACCAATGAAAAAGACAACGAACTCTTCACCTTACCAGTTTGAGGGCAGAATACCTCTGTCTCAGGCTATTCCGCTTGGACTGCAGCATGTTATGGCTATGTTCATCGGAAACCTTACACCTCTTATCATTGTTATGGGAGCGTGCGGACTCACCAGCGGACGCTGGCTTTGCGGAGCTTAGAACAGCTCTCTTACAGAATGCAATGATTATCGCAGGTATTGTAACATTAGTACAGATGTTTTCAATCGGACCTGTCGGCGGAAAGGTACCTATCGTTATGGGAACCTCTTCGGGCTTTCTTGGAGTATTAAATAATACAGTTGCAGCGTGTGGCGGCGGAGTTATAGCATATGGTGCTATTATGGGAGCCTGCCTTGTAGGAGGTATCTTCGAGGGCATACTCGGAGCCTTCTTAAAGCCTTTGCGCAAGTTTTTCCCGGCAATCGTTACAGGCTCAGTTGTTATAGCAATCGGACTTTCACTCCTTGGAGTGGGAATCAACTACTTCTGTGGTGGAACAGGCAAAAATGATTACGGCTCACTGCCAAACCTTTTTATTGGAATGGTTGTACTTATAGTAATCGTGCTTCTTAAGCATTTTGCACCATCGCGCAGTATTTTTTCATCATCTGCCATCCTTTTTTGGTATCCCCTGGCAGGATATGTTGTAGCAATCATTATGACACTTACCATGTCACACACAGGTGTGACCGCTGACGGTGTTAAATACACATACTCATGGGTTGTAAACTTTGATGAGGTTAAAAATGCGGCATGGATAGCAGTTCCAAGCTTTATAGGCTTTGGAAAGCTGTCAGATGTGGGAATTTCCTTCCATGCCAATGCAATCATCCCAATCGGCATCATGTTTATCGTTACTGCAATCGAGACAGTTGGCGATATCTCAGCCTGTGTGGAGGGTGGAATGGACAGAGAGGCTACAGATTCAGAGCTTTCAGGCGGTGTTATCTGTGATGGTCTTGGTTCATCATTTGCAGCGCTTTTCGAGTACTGCCAAATACCTCATTCTCACAGAATGTAGGTCTTGTTTCAATGACAAAGGTTGTCAATAGATTTGCTATTTCAATGGGAGCTATATTCCTTGTTATTTGCGGCTTCTGCCCAAAGATTGGAGCTCTCATGTCAATTCATGCCTCAGTCAGTGCTCGGCGGAGCTGCTGTTATGATGTTTGCCTCTATCCTGATTTCGGGAATTGAGCTCATCACAAAGGAGCCAATCGGCAGCCGTGAGATTACAATTATCTCAGTAGCAATCGGTTTAGGCTACGGACTTGGCGCTACAACCGGTGCTACATCACATCTGCCATACTATGTACAGCTTATATTTGGCGGTTCAGGTATCGTGCCTTGCTCACTTTGCGCTATTCTTCTCAATATTATTTTGCCGAAGAAGTCAAAGAACGCGCCATATATGTGGGATATGGACGAGAAAGACGATGTGAAGCGTGTTGATGACTAACGCTTAGGATTTTGAAGCCGTCCGGTGCATTAAGTACACCGGCGGCTTTATTGTTTAAATGGGAAAGTATGGAAATATATGGAAAAAGTGATTTCAATAGTGGGCGCAGGTGGCAAGACCACACTCGTTCATAAGCTTGCAAGGGAATATCACAGGAGTGGAAAAGGTGTGCTTGTCACAACAACAACGCACATGTATGTCGAAGCTGACACTGACCTATCCTGCGATTTTTTTTTTTGCGTTAAGGGATAAAATAATAAAAGATGGATATTGCATGGCGGGGCATAAAATATCTGAACAGAAAATATCAGAACAGTCAAAGCCAAATATGTGCGGACTGCCGTATGATTTGCTCGATAAACTGATTAAAGACATGCCACAGGCGTTAGATTATGTTATAATCGAAGCAGATAGAGCAAAGCACCATTCCCTCAAATATCCGGCAGCGGATGAGCCGGTCATATATCCGGGTACCACAGATGTTATCATAGTGCTTGGCACATGGGAAAAGGGCAGGTCATGTAAGGACGTTGTATTTCGATATGAGCTTATGCAAGAGGAGCTTGGAACGGCAGAGGATGCAGTGGTTGATGATTCGGTTATAGACACGCTGCGGCAGGTCTATGTCAGAAAAAGCTGCGCGATAGCGGTTTTGAAGGACGAGTATCGTGCGTTTTTGCGAATGAGCGTGGGTGGTTCTGAATAGTTGCAAATATGGAAATAATAAGGTAACAGGGTAATTAATCAGATGAGCATGAATCAGAGCAATAATCAGATAATAAAGAAAAATTTGTTAATCATATGCCGCGGTGCAGGAGACCTTGCGACCGGCATCATCCACAGACTGCACCGGGCAGGGCATAGGGTGATAGCACTTGAGACAGACTATCCGGCTGCCATACGGCGCCAGGTGTCCTTTTGTGAAGCAGTGTATGATGGGAGCGCAGTTGTAGAGGGTGTGACAGCCAGACTAGTTCCTGCCTTGACTGATACAGAGACATATTCAGGGATAAATGACACACCGGCGGCTCATATTGTATCAGAAAAGTGGGATAGTTCAGCCATCGAAGCTGTGCTTGAAGCCGGAGAGGTCCCGCTTCTTATAGACCCAAAGGGTGAGTCAATTGCACTTTTAAAGCCGGATATTGTGGTAGATGCCATAATAGCAAAGAAAAATCTGGGCACCACAATCGATATGGCACCGCTTGTGATAGGAGTAGGCCCGGGCTTTACGGCAGGGCAAGACGTGCATCTGGTGATTGAGTCCATGCGTGGGCACAATCTGGCGCGCATCATTACCGATGGCATGGCACAGCCCAACACAGGTGTTCCGGGAAATATCGCCGGCTTCACAAGTGAGCGTGTGATTCACGCTCCGGCGGCAGGATATATTCATGACGTCAGAAAAATCGGAGACATCGTGCAAAAGGGAGATGAGATAGCACGGATATATCCGGATAAAGAAAGCTATGACAATGCATTGTCTGAATATGTTCCGGTAAATGCTACGATTACAGGCATCATACGAGGCCTTATCCGTGAGGGATATTATTTCAGGGAAGGCTTCAAGATAGCGGATATCGACCCGCGCGAGAGTGAGCTAACAAACTGCTTTACAATCTCTGACAAGGCAAGGAGTATAGCAGGCAGTGTGCTTGAGGCGGTATCGGCATTTGAGCACGGCGTAAAGATTTATTGAATAGTTACAGTGAGGATAAATAGATTGACGCAGGAAAACGAATTAGATATCAATAATCAGGAACAAAATAAAGGAAAGCTCACACATTTTAATGAGGCAGGGGAAGCTCACATGGTGGATGTGCATGCAAAGGATGACACATACCGCGTGGCGAAAAGCCTGTGGCACGATAAAGGTAAATGGAGCCGTATGCAGGGCGGTATCTACGGGCACAGCTAAAAAGGGCGATGTGCTGGCAGTGGCGAGAATTGCGGGAATCATGGGCGCAAAGAACAATTCCATGCTCATTCCGCTCTGTCATGCTATTGCCATGACGAAGTGTGATGTTGAGTTTGAGCTGGATGAAAAAAACAGCAGTATCACGGCAATCTGCACGACAGCCTGTGTGGGCAAAACCGGTGTAGAGATGGAGGCCATGACAGGGGGTCAGTGTGGCGCTTCTTACCATATATGATATGTGTGTAAGGCACTGGACCGTGGCATGGAAATCGGGCAGATACATCTGCTGGAAAAATCCGGTGGCAAGAGCGGACATTACGTTACTGATCACAACTAACAATGTGACCGGCAACGATTATAGCCCATTTAAAATGCTGAGAAGTTAAAAATACACAATTAATCAAGGATAACAGGGAGATGTAATGTATACTGTAGGGATTATAACGATAAGCGATAAAGGCGCAGCAGGCCAAAGAGAGGATAAAAGCGGTCCGAAAATAAAGGAACTGCTTCCCAAAGATAAGTATGATGTGGTTTCATATAAAAATCATACCGGATGAGAGGGAACAGATTGCAGACGAGCTTGTCAGGCTGTGTGATGATGTGAAATGCAATCTGGTGCTTACAACCGGAGGCACCGGTTTTTCACCGAGAGATATCACACCGGAAGTTACAATGGATATTGCAGAGCGTAATGCACCGGGCATCGCTGAGGCACTGAGAGCGTACAGCATGAGTCTTACACCTCGAGCCATGCTTGGCAGAGGAGCTTCAGTTATCAGGAAAAACACACTGATAGTCAATCTGCCCGGCAGTGTGAAGGCAGTGTCGGAGAGCATGGATTTTCTGATGGGAAATATAGAGCATGGACTTGATATTTTACTGCAGTATGACAGTGAGTGCGGCCGGTGACAGAAATGCACGGGGTATGGTTTAGGACAGTAACTATTTACAAAAATAATATTTGGAGTGTGGGATTATATGAAGCTTATGAAGACAACGGAGGCAGTCGGACAGGTGCTCTGCCACGATATCACACAGATTATCCCCGGAGTGAAAAAAAGGATGCGGTTTTTCGCAAGGGGCATATTATAACAAAAAGAGGATATACCGGTGCTGCTTAGCGTCGGAAAAGACACCATATATATATGGGAAAAATGATGAGACCATGATGCACGAAAATGAGGCAGCAGAGGTGCTTTATCGTATGAGCGCATGTGGCACAAATTGCAATGAGGCAGAGACGCAGAAGGTCATTGTGAGGCCACACAATCCGGTGATTTGGACGATATTGTGAGTAAAATGCATCCATCCCCTGTAAAGGAAGGCAAGATAGAGGTGATTGCTGACTGTGACGGACTGCTTAAGGTGGACAGCGAAAAGCTGAAAAAGGTTAACTCCTTTGGTGAAATGATGATAGCAACGAGGCACGGCAATACCACTGTGAAAAAAAGGTGATAAGCTCGCCGGAACAAGAATCATACCGCTTGTCATAAAAAAAGGATAAGCTAGAGGCGGCTTCGCATATATGCGATGACGGACCGATTCTTGATATAAAGCCGTTTGTGGTCAGAAAAGCAGCAATAATCACAACCGGAAACGAAGTGTACCATGGCAGGATACAGGATGCATTTACCCCTGTTATCGAGAAAAAAATGCAGCAGAGTTTGGTGCACAGATGATGTTTCATGAGATATTTGATGATGATGACAAAAAAATCACAGATGGATGCTTACGCGCAATAGAAGGACCGGAGCGGAAATTGTATTCTGCACAGGAGGAATGAGCGTGGACCCTGATGATAAAACACCGCTTGCCATCAAAAAAAAATACAGGCGCACGGATCGTGTCGTACGGCTCTCCGGTGCTGCCGGGAGCCATGTTTTTGCTGTCGTACTATGATGCAGGTGACAGGCTGGTGCCGATATGTGGACTGCCTGGCTGTGCCATGTACAACAAGCGCACAATATTTGATATTGTGTTGCCGAGGCTTATGGCGTGTGATATGATTTTGGCAGATGAGCTTGCCGGACTTGGAGAAGGCGGACTCTGCCTGAATTGTGATGTCTGTACGTTTCCTAACTGCGGTTTCGGGAAGGGCTTTTAATATGCGCGATAGATTTGGCAGAGAGATTGACTACATGCGCATATCGGTGATAGATAGCTGTAATCTGAACTGTTATTATTGCAACCCACAGGACAATAATAAAAAGTGTCAGGCAATAAATATACTTAGCGTAAAAAGGTGCTTTGCATAGTCCGCGCAGCCACAAGGCTTGGAATCACGCATTTTCGTCTGACAGGCGGTGAGCCGCTTCTTCATCCGCAGATTGATGAGATGGTTTCACAAATCAAAAAGATACCCGGTGTCAGGGGAGTGTATCGCTCACCACAAACGCAGTACTGCTTGCGCAGCATGCAAAGCAGCTTAAGGAAGCCGGCATAGACAGTATCAATGTGAGCCTGGACACGATAGATGCGTCCGAATATGAACATATCACAAAAAAACCGCTGCTTGATAAAGTGGAGCATGGAATCGATGCCGCAATAGAGTGTGGAATAAGAGTGAAAATCAATGTGGTGCTCACACCGCAGACAGATGTGGTGGCTCTCACACGGTATGCTTCAAAAAAAGGCACAGATATCCGTTTTATAGAGATGATGCCGGTAGGTGAAGGGCATATCAACGGAGTCGAGCCGTATGAGAAGGTTATTGGTACACTTTCAGAACTGTATGGAGAACCTTTTACCATGTAAATACTGGAAAAACAAAAAAGAAATTAATTCGGGATATAATAAATATAAAGAGGAACGTAAGAATCGGATAACGGTCCGGCAGAGTATTACAGTTTTCATGGACTTGATATCAGAGTAGGGCTGATTCAGGCAATCCATGGGAAGTTCTGCGATACCTGCAACCGCATACGTGTTACGGCTGACGGCAGGCTTATGCCATGCCTGGGAAGCAGCGTGACGATGGATTTAGTACCTGATTCATGCGAATTTACAGATGATTTGGAAAAAGATTTTGTAATAGTTCAGGCACTAAAGGCTGCCATAAAGGCAAAGCCGGGGTGTCACAATTTTAATGATAATGCTGTGACATATACAAAAACTACAGAGACAAAGACTGTGGAGACAAAGACTACAGAGCTGAAAGCTGCGGAAGTAAATGCAGCAAGAAATATGAGCCGGATAGGAGGCTGATAGCAAATCATGGGAAAGCTTCTTGCAATCAATATAAGCAAAAGAGAGAGGAACTGAAAAGAGAGAGGTGCCACAGGCGGAGCTTGTTGCAGACTATGGCATCATGGGAGATGCACATGCTGGAAAGTGGCACAGGCAGGTCAGCCTGCTTTCCGCAGAGAAAATAGATGCCTTCAGGGCAAGAGGAGCGCAGATAGACAACGGTGCCTTTGGTGAAAATTTAATTATATCAGGATTTGATTTTAAGAATCTGCCGCTTGGAACACGCTTTTGCATAGGAGATGCCATTCTTGAGATGACACAGATAGGCAAACAGTGTCATTCGCATTGTGCTATCTACAAGAGGATGGGCGAGTGCATTATGCCAAAGGAGGGCGTGTTTGCAGTAGTCATAAGAGGCGGTCAGATTCATACCGGTGACGAGGTGAAGCTGATTCCGGCAAACATATATGCTTCGATAAAGGACAGACCGGCGGACAGCCGCTGTGAGCTGTTGACAGTCATAGAAGGAGCACATGCCGGTGAAAAGGCGCTTTATATAGCGATGGCAGAATAAGAGTGGCATCAGGCAGTGCATGGGCAGATGAAATAAATGACAATGATAATTCCATTGTGATGTTTAAACAGCAGATAGGCAGCAGACCACGCCTCATAATCTGCGGAGGAGGTCATGTATCGGCGGCACTTGTACGCATGGCATCACTTTTGGCGTTTGACATATGGGTGATAGAGGACAGACCTCTGTTTGCCGATAATGCAAAGCGCCAAGGAGCAGACCATGTAATTTGCGGCGATTATAAAAAAACTCTCGCCAGGCTAGAGCCACAGGCGGATGATTACTATGTATGCATGACAAGAGGCCATCGCTTTGATATGGAGTGTCTTACAGAGATATTCAGAAAGCCATACGCCTATGTGGGGATGATGGGCTCAAAGAAAAGAGCTGCCATAGTAAAAAAAGACCTTGAAGAATCGGGATTTTCACAGGAAAACATATCCGGATTACATTCTCCGATAGGCCTTGCAATAGGTGGACAGACACCGGAGGAAATTGCGCTTTCGGTGATAAGTGAGATAGTAAAGTGCAAAAATGAGCGTACCGGCTGCACACAGGTGGATAATGAAGTGCTTGATGCACTTATTGAGGCATCAGATGAGAAGTATATACTGTGTACCATCATAAAAAATGAATGGCAGTGCACCGCGCGGAGTCGGAACACAGATGCTCGTGAGCTCAGACAATCGGATCATCGGAACTATAGGTGGCGGTTGTGCGGAGGCAGAGGTTATAAGCCATTGCAGGAGACTGTTTCGTAAGCAGGAGTTCAAATGCGACCTTGATGGATGTGAGCATGAACACTGACGATGCCGAGAAAGAGGGCATGGTGTGCGGAGGCAGTATTTTGGTGCTGCTGGAGCAGATTGGATGATGAAATTATCATATATTAATAAAACAAGATAAGCTGAATATGAACATTAATCACATGCATATTTAATTTAAATAAGGGAAAATAGAAGGTTAAAAGTATGAGCTTAAGAATAAGCGACAGGTACTGACGGATCAGTAAAGGAGCGCAAGGGCTTAAAGAGAAAATTTGCAGCATATGCAGGACTTGCGTTTGGACTTGTCCTTATAGCAGGACTTTTTGCAGGCTGTGGAAAAAAGGAATACAGCAGAGGGCGATGTCGATTTATCAATTTTTGCGGCAAAGAGCCTAAACGGTGTTATGGATGAAATATGTGCAGCCTACACCAAGGCGCATCCAAATGTAAACTTTCGGAACAACTATGACAGCTCCGGAACTCTGATGGCACAGATTAAAAGAGGGTGCGAAGTGCAACATCTTTTTCTCAGCAGGAGTGGCACAGATGGATGAGCTTCAGAATGGCTACGACGGAGGAAGCGTGGTGGACGGTACTCGTGTTGACCTATTAAATAATCAGGTGTGCCTTGTTACATATAAGAATAGTGGCACGGCAGTTACCGGCTTTGCAGACATCTCAAAGGCTAAAAATATGGCGCTTGCTGACGGAACTGTTCCTGTAGGACAGTACACCAGAGCAGCGCTAGTAAATTCAAAAATGGTTGAAGGTGATGCTTCAAATCCACAGGCTATTTCAGATTCTGATATCTCAAAGGCACTTGACGGTCTGGAAATAAACAGCTGTGCCAATGTAGGTGCGGTTGCATCTGCCGTAGCTGAGGGCGCAAATGAGATAGGAACCGTTTATTACTCAGATACATTCGGATACGAGAACCAGCTTGATATTATAGAAAAGCTTCCAAACAGCTTAACAGGCGATGTCATCTATCCGATAGCAGCCTTAAAGGGAGACACCACCACATCAGATGAGCTTGAAGCAGCAAAGGAATTTATCGCATACCTTCAGACAGATGAGGCAATGTCAGTATTTGAGAAATATCATTTTTCGGTAAATAAATAATGGGACAGATTGATTTTTCACCGCTTTGGGTAACATTAAAAACAGGAATAGTAGCGTCAGTTTTTTCTTTTTTCATAGGAATAGCTTTTGCTGAGCTTGTCATAAACACAAAGGGCAGAGTGAGGGCATTCTGGGATGGACTGCTGACACTTCCTATGGTACTGCCGCCTACCGTGGCTGGATACATTCTTTTAAGGATTTTCAGCACAAGGCGTCCTTTTGGAAGCTTTTTAAGCCATAGCATGGGGATACAGGTAGTACACACGTGGCTTGGCTGTGTGGTGGCAGCAACCATCATTGCACTCCCTCTCATGTACAGAAATGCGAGAGCGACATTTGAGCAGATAGATGAAAATGTCATATATGCGGCGCGTACTCTCGGCATAAGTGAGTGGAAGATTTTCTGGAAGATACGTCTGCCGATGGCAAAGCCCGGCATCATTTCGGGTGTCACACTGGCTTTTGCCAGAGCTATCGGTGAGTATGGTGCCACATCAATGCTTGCCGGAAATATAGCAGGAAAAACCTCGACCATATCACAGCAGATAGCAATGGTCGTCCAAAGTGGAGACTATGCCACAGCGGGCTTCTGGTGCATAGTAATCATAGCGATTTCGTTTGCATGTCTTGTATCAATAAATATGATATGTGGCAAAAGCAAGGGCATAAAGAGAAAGAGAAAAAAAATAATGTCGCTCATAGTAAAAATAAAAAAACAGTTGGATAATTTCATGCTCTCGGTTGACATGGAGCTTACGGACGAGGTTGTGTCCGTAATCGGTATGTCAGGTTCAGGAAAGAGTATGACATTAAAGTGCATAGCAGGGATAGAGACACCGGACTCAGGCTTTATATCATTAAACGGCCGTGTGCTGTATGATTCGAAAAAGCGTATAAATCTGCACCCGGGTAAGCGCAGGGTAGGCTATCTGTTTCAGGACTATGCATTATTTCCGACAATGACTGTGATGGAAAATATATGCATAGCAATGGGTCAGCGTAACGAGGAAAAAGTGAAGGGCTGGCTCAAGAGGTATGGGCTTGAGGGCATGGCATACACATATCCCAATCATCTTTCCGGTGGTCAGAGGCAGCGCGTGGCAATGCTTCGCATGCTTGCGGCTAAGCCGGAGTGTATACTGCTCGATGAGCCTTTTTCGGCACTGGATGAGCATGTAAAAAGAAGCATGGAATCAGAGCTTATGGAGATGCTGACAGATTTTCACAATCCTGTTGTTTTTGTGTCACACAATCGCGATGAGGTGTATCGCCTGGCCGAGCGTATCGGAAGCATGGAGAGAGGTGTACTGAGTACAGTCCGCGACAAAAAAAAAGATTTTTTCATGCGGCCTATGTCTGTGGAGCAGGCACTGCTTGTGGGCTGCAACAATATATCAGAGGTAAAATGGCAGGATAAGCATCATTTGTTTGCTGTGGAATGGGATAGCGTATTTGAGGTCACTGATGAGCAGCTTGAACAGACTGCAATGGATATGGACGACATATCACACATAGGTGTTTTCCCACAGGATATTATAATATCTGCAGGCAAAACAAAAACGGCACTTGCATATGCTGATAAAAATATAATTCAGGATTAAAGATTATAAAATGGTTGAAGAACTGAAAAGCTGGGAAGTATTGTACAAATTAAATAACGATTCAATAATTTACGCAAGCCTTCCGAGGCATACAGAAGCAAATATGCTTAGCAAAAAATATATAAATGATGAGCTTTATATAAAGAATTTTTATCTGCTTGGATGAGAAGTAAATGAGGACATACTATGATTTACCTGGACAATGCTGCCACAACAATTAAAAAGCCGGATGCGGTATATGATGCAGTACTTGATGCAATGAAGCACTGCGGCAATTCCGGGCGCGGGGCATCGGATGCGTCGCTTGATGCGTCGAGGAAAATATATGAGGCCAGAATGTGTCTTACAGAATTTTTCGGCGGAGATGATGCAGCCAGACTCGTTTTTACGGCAAATGCCACTGAGGCACTAAATATTGCAATCCACGGACTGTTTGAGCCGGGGGAGCATGTGATTACAACACAGCTCGAGCATAATTCCGTGCTCAGACCTCTTTATATGCAAAGGGAGCGGGGCGTGGGTGTGGATATTGTACCATGCAGTGATGTAGGCATAAAAAGGGGGGATAATTTCCCCGTTGGACATAGAGGCTTTAATCCGTCCGGATACAAAAAGCCATTGTATGCACACATGCTTCAAATCTCACAGGCAACGTGGTGGATATTAAGTCGATAGGGCAAATCGCACGAAAGCATAACCTTTTATTTATAGTCGATGCATCGCAGACAGCCGGTGTGATTCCGATAGATGTAAAAAGACATGAATATTGATGTGCTCTGCTTCACAGGCCATAAGGGGTTGATGGGACCGCAGGGCACCGGAGGACTTTATGTGGGAGAGAGAGCAGATATAAAGCCGTTTAAGAGCGGTGGCACCGGCGTGCTAAGCTTTCTTGAGAGCCAGCCTGAGGAGCTTCCGACAAGACTTGAGGCCGGTACCTTAAACGGTCCGGGAATCGCAGGGCTTTTAACAGGTGTCATGGAGCTTTCGAGAAAATCGGCCTCGACAATATATACGCTAAAGAACATGAGCTGATGCAGGTATTTATGGGAAAAATAAAGACAATCCCGGGAATCAGTATATATGGAGATTTCGATATGCTGCCCGACAATGGTCTGCACTGTGCGATTGTTTCAGTAAATATAGCTGATATGGACTCGGCGGAGGTGTCAGACATACTTATGAATGAGTATGGCATTGCAACAAGGAGCGGCATACATTGCGCACCGCTGATGCATAAATTCTTTGGAACACAAAATCAGGGTATGGTGAGATTCTCATTTTCATATTATAATACAGTTGATGAGATAAATGAGGCCGCTGAAGCGCTTATGCAGATTGCGGCATTGCGATAAATAGTATTAAACAATTGAAAGGAGCAAAAATGCCACAGGAAATAGTGTTTTGCAAGGGCGGTGGCTGTACCGCAAAGCTTGGTCCGGATTTGTTAAGTCATGTTTTAGCAAAGCTGCCAAGGGGTGAAAAAGACAGCAATCTGCTCATCGGATATGATAGCTGTGATGATGCGGCAGTGTACAAAATTTCAGATGACACGGCGGTAGTCCAGACGCTTGATTTTTTTCCGCCGATGGTTGATGATCCGTATACGTTTGGACAGATAGCGGCTGCAAATGCGCTCAGTGATATCTATGCGATGGGCGGTACAGTAAAGACCGCATTGAACATCGTCTGTTTCCCTGAGAAAATGGACCTGAATATACTCGGCAAAATAATGCAGGGTGGAGCCGATAAGGTGATAGAGGCAGGCGGCACACTTGCGGGCGGCCATTCTATAGCAGACAGTGATGTGAAATACGGACTTTCAGTCATGGGTACGGTCCACCCGGAGCATATTTACAGCAACAATACAGGGCAGCCGTCAGATGTGCTTATACTTACAAAGAAACTCGGAGTGGGGCTTGTATGCAACGCAAACCGCGTAGGGGAGGCTCCGTTAGGTGCAATTGAGGATGCGGTAAGCTTCTATGACCACACTGAATAAGGCAGCATCCGAAATCAGTCATGCTTTCGATATACATGCATGCACAGATGTCACGGGATTTAGCTTTTTAGGACATCTGAGTGAGATGTTAAATGATGATATAACAGCACTTATCGACTCGATTTCCATCCCGGTCATTACCGGAGCACTGCGATGCGCAGATGAGTTTTTCCTCACGGCAGCAGCGCAGCGCAACAGAAACCATGTAGGTGATAAGGTGTGCTTTGCAAAAAATATACCTTTCTCAATGGAGGAGGTACTTTTCGATCCGCAGACCTCCGGAGGACTGCTGTTTGCAGTAAAAGCTACTGAGGCAGATGCATTTTTTGCATGAGCTTAAAGCCGCAGGACTTCCGGCTGCAAAAGTGGGACGATTTGTTAAGCGGCGAGATGTGCCGATATATGTGAACTGATTTTAAGCTGCCATAGCTTATGCAAATTTGCTGACAGGCTGCATGCCCTGCTTTTGAGGGCTGACGATGTTAAAATAACATAGGGAGGATTATAAATATGATAACAGTAAATGCAATAGGGGATACATGTCCGATCCCGGTAGTAAAGACAAAGAAGGCGATAGAGGCTCTCACACAGCTGGATACGGTGGAGACACTTGTGGACAATGAAGTTGCAGTGGAAAATTTAAAAAAAGATGGCTGCACAGAAGGGCTATAGCTGTGATAGCAGTAAGCTCGATGACGGAAGCTATAGCGTAAAGCTGACAATTGAAGCTGTAAATGCCGATGAGCTTTCGGATACAGACGAGGCTTTACAGTATACATGCAGGCCGGCTGCAGATAACAGGGTTGTTGTAATCCGCTCTTCATATATGGGAGAGGGCAGCGAGGAGCTTGGCAAGGTACTTATAAAGGGCTTCATCTACGCACTTTCGCAGCAGGACAACCCGCCTGAAACCATGCTTTTCTACAATGGAGGAGCGAAGCTGACCTGTGAGGGCTCAGAGTCACTTGAGGATTTAAAGGAGCTTAATAGCCGTGGGGTGAAAATTTTTACCTGCGGAACATGCCTGAACTACTATGAGCTGTCAGATAAGCTTGCAGTCGGAGAGGTGACCAACATGTATGATATCGCAGAAAAAGATGGCTGGGGCATCTCTTATTGTAAGTCCGTAGAGTTATACAAGGTGTGAGGTAATGGATAAAAATTTGGCAAGAGAAAAGAAAAAACGGCTAATCATCACCTTCGAGACTAACACAGCACCGTTGAAGCTTGATATCAAGGGCAAGGCATGTGGTATTCCGGGACGCACGATTCCTCTTCCGTCTGTCATATCGGCGTGCTGCGGGCTGGCATGGAGAGCAGAGCTTTCTGACAGGGAGTGCCTCATAGCCTTTATGAAGGAGCATGACATCAGGTGGGAAGCGATGTATGAAATCGAAATGAGGTAACTGATAGTTACCTATATAGCAGGATAACAGGAGAAAAAATATGTTTTATTACAATCAATATGTGAGGGCGCAAAGCCTTGATGAAGCTTATGAGCTTTATCAGAAAAAACCGAATTTTGTGCTGGGCGGCATGCTCTGGCTCAAAATGAAAAATAAGACGCTTGGCACGGCAATTGATCTGTGCGATCTCGGACTTGACCAAATTGATGAGGATGAGAACGAGTTTAGAATCGGTGCATATGCAACACTCAGGCAGATAGAGACACATGAAACCCTGAATGCATATACACACGGTGCAATCGCAGAGTCGGTCAGACATATCGTCGGAGTGCAGTTTAGAAATGTGGCGACTGTTGGAGGAAGCATCTGGGGCAGATTCGGATTTTCAGATGTCATGACGATTTTCAGGGCACTGGGAGCAAAGGTGCAGCTTCACAAGGCGGGAATTATGGATTTGGATGAGTTTGCGGCACTTCCAAGAACCACGCGCGATGTGCTTGTGTCAGTAATAGTACCGAAAAATGCAAAGGGCGTAGTATACTTAAGCCAGAGAAACCAGTCAACAGAACTTTCCGGTGCTCACATGTGCAGTGGCAAACAGAAGCGGCAGGTATGTGGCGGTTATCGGAGCATCACCATATATGGCAGAGCCTGTGTGGGATGAGGAGGGCATACTCGATGGCATAGCAGATGCAAAGACAGATGGTAATGCAGCCTTGACAGATAACTCCGAAACCAATGCCAAAATAGATAAATTTGCCGAATATGTTGCAGAGCATATCCGTTTTGGAAGCAATATAAGGGCAGGGGCTGAGTACAGAGAGATAATCTGCAGGGTGCTTACACGCCGCGCTGTTACACAGTCGCTTGACATCTGCGATGATATTAAGCACGAGCATTAAGTAGGAAGGAATTCATGTATATGGATGTTAAAATAAAATTAAATGGAAAGTTAATAATCGACTCGGTTGACCAGGATATGGTGCTTTTGAGACTTCTGCCGTAAGCACAATTGCTTTTCGGTGAAGAGAGGCTGTGAGTCAGGCAACTGTGGTCTTTGTACAGTGCGCTTCTGGATGGAAAGCCTGTGCTGTCATGCAGCACGCCGATAGGCAGGGCAGACGGCAGAGCGGTGGACACCCTCGAGGGACTTGAGGAGGAAGCTAAGCAGTTTACAGGATTTTTTGCTGCACAGGGGAGCGGATCAGTGCGGCTTCTGTAATCCGGGTTATATTGTAAATATTGTGGCGCTTCTGAGAGAAAATCCAGACCCGACTGACGAGGAAATTCTTGAATATCTTTCAGGAAATCTGTGCCGTTGTACAGGATATCAGAGTCAGCTGCGCTCAATCAGAAATTTCTTAAACAGTAAGAAGGAGGGCGCACCTCTTAATCTTGAGGCAGGCGTCTATGGAGAGGATATCGGAAAGGAGTGGCAGGATGAGCACAAATCAAACTAACGAAAACAGCTTCAACCGCGCCAGAAGGGATTACCACGCAGTTGGAAAATGTATACCTAAAAAGGATTCGAGCCAGCTTTTTACTCGGAAAGCCGGTATTTACCGATCACATCACACCGCGTGATGCGCTTGTCATAAAGCTTCTTAGAAGCCCGTATGCAAATGCAATTGTCGAGGATGTAAAGACAGATATCGCTCTTAAGGTGCCGGGCATGGTCGCAGTATACACCTGGGAGGATGTTCCGAAAAAGCGTTTTTCTATCGCAGGCCAGACTTTTCCGGAGCCGTCACCATATGACAGATTAATCCTTGATCGCCATGTGAGAAGCGTAGGTGACGCCGTCGCTATAGTGGTCGGAGAATCTGAAAAGGCGGTGGACAAGGCTCTTAACATGATAAAAGTAAAGTACACGGTGCTTGAGCCGGTGCTTGACTTCAGAAAGTCGCTGGATAACAAGGTGCTCGTGCATCCTGAGGATGACTGGTCCTCCAGCATAGATACAGGTGATGTAAAGCGCAATCTCATTCATCACGAGGAGGATGAGCATGGAAATGTAGAGAAAATTCTGTCAGAGTGTGACGAGATTATTGAGCACACATATCGCATAAAAGGCAGCGCAGCAGGCATATATGGAGACCTGCAGGGCATACTGTGAGATAGACAGATACGGCAGACTTCACTGTATCAGCTCGACACAGATAGTTTTCCACCTGCGCCGAATACTGGCAAATGCACTTGATATTCCAAAGTCTATGGTGCGCGCTGAAAAGCCGCGTATCGGAGGCGGTTTTCGGTGCCAAGCAGACAGCGGTCTGTGAGGTGTATCCGGCATTTGTTACCTGGAAGACAAAGCGTCCGAGCAAGATAATCTACAGCAGAAAAGAGTGTCAGACTATCGCGTCACCGCGTCATGAGATGGAAGTCACAGTGCGTCTCGGAGCGATGAAGGATGGTCATATAAGGGCAATCGATCTTTATACGCTGTCAAATGGTGGAGCATACGGAGAGCATAGCACTACAACAGTAGGACTCTCCGGTCATAAATCACTTCCTCTTTATACAGGAGGCTGCGAGGCAACCAGATTTTCATGCGATGTTGTGTATACAAACGTGCAGGCGGCAGGAGCATACAGAGGCTATGGAGCCACACAGGGTATATTTGCACTTGAATCAACCGTGAATGAGCTTGCAGAAAAGCTGCATATAGACCCGGTTGAGCTTCGTTTGAAAAATATTGTACGCGAGGGCATGTTTATGCCGGCATATTTTGGCGAGACAGCCAATGCATGTGCACTCGACAGATGCATAATGCACTGCGCGGACAATTTCCACTGGGCAGAAAAGTATCCTGTCCGCGATATGGGAAATGGCAAGGTTCGTGCGGCAGGCGTGGCACTTGCAATGCAGGGCTCCTGCATATCCAATGTAGATGTCGGCTCGTGTACATTAAAGCTTTCAGACTGTGGCACCTACAATATGATGATAGGTGCGGCAGACATGGGAACAGGCTGTGATACAATACTTGCGCAGATGGCGGCTGAGGTGCTCGATTGTGAGCCGGATGATATAATAGTGTTTGGAGCGGATACAGATGCTTCTCCTTATGACTCGGGTTCATATGCTTCATCAACCACCTACATCACTGGAATGGCCACACAGAATGCAGCACTTGAGCTTCGTGAAAATATAAAGAAAAATTGGTGCACAGCTGCTGGACTGTGCTGCATCAGAGGTGGATTTCGATGGTAAAGAGGTGTATATCATAAATCCGGACGGTGCAGACAATGGGGCAGTTTCCGTAAGTCTTTCCGATATAGCAACAAAATAGCACAGGTCAACAACACGATACCTGTAGATGTCACCGCCACATATTCATCACCTGTCTCACCGCCACCATACATGGTAGGCATGGTCGAGATAGAGCTTGATAAGGAGACAGGAGCAGTTAAAATACTTGATTATCAGGCTGTCGTGGACTGCGGAATCCCGGTCAATCCAAACCTCGCGCGCGTGCAGACAGAGGGTGGCATAGGTCAGGGAATCGGCATGGCTCTTTATGAGAATGTCACCTACAATGCCGGTGGTAAAATCGCAGAAAATGATTTCATGCAGTACAAGATACCGACACGACAGGATGTGGGACATATCAACGTCGAATTTGAGACAAGCTATGAGCCTTCAGGCCCATTTGGAGTTAAGTCAATCGGTGAGATAGTTATCAATACACCGGCTCCTGCGCTGGCACATGCCATTTATCGCGCAACAGGCGTATGGCACAGGACAGTTCCGTTTACCCCTGAAAAAATACTTATGGGAATGGCAGACCCTGACTGGCAAGAGAAGGACCTTAGAGTGAAATGATTCATATCATATATATGGCGGCTGGAAACAGCCGCCGTTTTGGAAGTAACAAGCTGTTTTATGAGCTGGATGGAAAACCTATGTACAGGCATCTGCTTGACCACTTGATAGAAATTAAAGATAGATATAATAAATCAAAAAATACCGGAACTAATAAGCTTTTAGACAGTGATGAAATGGATGCTGATACTGTTATTGATACTTATATTGGCACAGACATCGGTTTATCAAAAAAAAAGGCTGGGACAAAAAATGCAGAATCGAATAACCCGGTCATAGATATAACCGTCGTTACACGTTACCGGGAAATACTGGACTACTGCGCATGTATCCCCGATTGCCATGCAGTCTTAAGTCCGGACAGTGAAAAAGGCATATCCTACACCATAAAAAGCAGGAATTATGGCGGTGCAGGGAGCAGAAAAAAAAGACTGGTATGCAGGACTACTACATGTTTGCAGTAGCTGACCAGCCATATTTAAAAAGTCAAAGCGTGATTAAATTAATAGACAAAGTACTTGAAAATAAATGGAATATGCGATTGGCTTTTTCGCTTCGCTGTGGAGATGCTGTAGGCAATCCGTGTGTATTTCATTCATCGCTTATCCCGCAGCTTTTATCACTGGAGGGTGATAAGGGTGGCAGAAGTGTGGCAAAGAAGTATGACTGTGTATATGTGAATATCGCAGATGAGCGTGAGCTGATGGATATAGATACCTTATCAAATTCAAAACATACCGTGACATTATAAAAGCTATTATGAAAGAGCACTGTATCAGTGCATACCGAATGTATATTTCATACAGATTTCCATATACTACCTCCAAAGCATGAATGCAAATGCAAAAAAGTAACCGGAGGACAATAAAGTGAAAATCACAGGATTGACCAGAAGAGTAGATTCCCTCGGCAGAATAGTCATACCAAAGGAACTTCGCAGGATGCTGCATATAAAAAAAGAGAGGGAAGCCCACTGGAAATATATATGGATGCAGACGAGACGATAGTGCTAAAGAAATATTCGCAGGTTGGAAGCCTGAAGAATATATCACAGGCATATGCACAGAGCCTGTCAAAGGTAACAGGAGCCACGGTATGTGTGGCAGACCGGGATGAGATAATAGCGGCAGCCGGCAAAAACCACAAAAATTATATAGGCAAGGCTTTGTCAAAAGAACTCGAGAATATTATGGATAAGAGAAAAAAGTGCATTGTGCAGTAAAAAGACGATACCCTCCCTGATACCTGTGGTGAAGGACGATAAAGCTGACTGTGAAGCGCAGGCAATAGCAGTAATAGTGCATGATGGTGATAGTGCGGGAGCCGTTATACTATGTACCTTCGATGAAAAAAGCCGATAAGTCTGAGATTGCCGAAAAGCTGGCGGGTGCAGCAGCAGAATTTCTGGCTGACCAGCTTGGCTAGAGATAGCGAAAAGCATTGTAAAAAAAACTATTTACTTGACTACAACAGTAATAAAGATGTAAAATAGCTTAATAAAGGGAGCAATTAGCTTCCTTTTGTGCTATAAAGGTATAATAGAAAATTAATCAATTATTAATTATCTGATGTAGAGGCATTGTAGTATAATAGACAGTACATATTGGATATAGTTGTCAATTATCTATAAAGTATGCCGATATACAATGGTATACCGATAGTTTGGAGGTAACGTTTAGAAATGGCAAAACAGAAAAAGAAAAAAGAAAAAAGCAGCATCGCGTTTTCTGGTGGTTTTTCATAAAGCTTCAGATTTTTCTTGATGGTACTGATACTTGGTGGATTATGCTTTTACTACTTTGGAGGCTATGCAGACAAGGTGGCGAAGCTTCACTCAGAGGCAGTAGAGCTCGTGCAGAAATCTGACAAAAACACATTTTTACCGGCGCGTACGAGTACACTCTACGATACAAACGGTGATGAGATATCCGAGACGGCCACTACCAAAAAGGCTGACTATGTAAAGTATGCTGATATCCCACAGAACTTCGTAAACTGTATGGTCAGCATCGAGGACAAGAAGTTTTATAAGCACAATGGTGTGGACCTAAAGGCAATAGTGCGTGCCGCAAAGTCCATCATAAAAAACAAGAGAATTACCCAGGGGTGGCAGTACCATCACGATGCAGCTCGCCCGAAATATTTACCTGGATACGAACAAGAACTGGCAGCGAAAAGTCAAGGAAATGTTCATAGCGATGGCGCTTGAAAAGAAATATTCCAAGAACGATATTATGGAGTTCTACCTGAATAATGTCTATTTCATGAACGGATATTATGGTATTCAGGCAGCGTGCCATGGCTATTTTAACTGTGAGCTTTCGGATCTTGATTTGTCGCAGACTGCCTTTTTGTGTGCGATTCCGAACAGCCCGACATACTATGACCCGATAAACAACAAGGATCACACATTGACACGTCGCAATCTTATATTGAAAAATCTAAAGGAAGATGGCAAAATCACACAGCAGGAATATGAGGCCGCCATAAATGAGGAGATAACCCTCAACATGCCTGAGAAGGATGACACGGTCAAGTACAATTATGTGGATACCTATGCATATTACTGCGCTACGAGGGCGCTCATGGAGTATGAGGGCTTCAAGTTCAAGTATTACTTTGACTCAGACGATGAAGAAAAGGAGTATGATGCTTCGTATGATGAGATGTATTCATATTGTCAGAAAAAGCTCTACTCAGACGGTTACAAGATTTATACATCAATTGATCTGACTATGCAGCAGCAGCTTCAGGATTCAATTGACCTGACGCTTTTGGACTTTACAGACACGACCGATGATGGCACATTTAAGCTGCAGAGTGCTGCAACCTGTATAGACAACGACACAGGCGAGGTGGTTGCAATAGTTGGCGGACGAAGCCAGGATGCGGTCAGTCATACGCTAAACCGTGCTTTCCAAAGCCATCGTCAGCCGGGAAGCTCAATCAAGCCACTCATTGTGTATACACCATCATTTGAGCGTGGTAAGACACCGGATACCATCGTAAATGACCACAAGTTTGATGGAGGACCGTCTAACTCGGGTGATTCATACTACGGTGATGTGACTATCAGGTTTGCCGTTCAAAAGTCACTGAATACTGTAGCATGGCAGCTATATGATGAGCTCACACCAAAGGTAGGCTTACAGTATCTCAAGGATATGAATTTTACCAATATTGTAAAGGATGACTATGTCACAGCAACAGCACTTGGAGGTTTTACAACAGGTGTATCCACACTGGAGATGGCATCTGCATATTCAACACTTGAGAACGATGGAATGTACAGGAATCCGACATGTATTAAGTCGATTGTAGATTCTGACAACAATATCATATATACATCATCGCAGAAGGATACCGTCATATATACAGAGACAGCATCACGTATGATGACAGATGTCATGACAGATGTTATGAAATCAGGAACCGGACGTAGCGCTAATCTGGACAATGGTATGCCTTGCGCCGGCAAAACCGGAACCACAAACGATAAGAAGGACGGCTGGTTCTGTGGCTTTACCAGATACTACACCACATGTGTATGGGTAGGCTGCGATATGCCTGAGACAGTCAAAAAACTGACAGGAAGCTCTTACCCGGCAGAAATATGGAAGAACTACATGGATCAGATACATGCTGACCTTACACCAATAGATTTCCTGCCATATGCCCAAATATCGGATGATTATCAGGACAGCCAGGATACACAGGATACACCTGCCGATGAACCAGACGCAGAATAATCCTACAGATCAGACTGTGACCACACCTGATGCAGGAAACACAACACCGGATAAGACCACAACAGACCCGAATAAGACAGATGCTGCTGGTGGAAATCATGAAAAAACACCTACTACACCATCAGAAAATCCATCAGGTGGAGCCGGAGACAGTGGTTCAGCCGGAGGCACAGGTGGAGCTGGAGACAGTGGTTCAGCCGGAGACACAGGTGGAGCCGGAGACAGTGGTTCAACCGGAGGTGCAGGTGGAGCTGGAGGCAGTGGTTCAACCGGAGGTGCAGGTGGAGCCGGAGGCAGCGGTTCAACCGGAGGCACAGGTGGAGCTACCGGTGGTACCACCGGAGGCGGAGCAGCCCAGTAGATTTTTCTTTGCAGTGCTGTCGGAAGTTTTGTTCTTTGCAGCATACGCACCTGTCACGATAGGAAACAAGACGATAGATGCGCTCATATATTCAGTGACCTACAACGGCTCATACCTTGCAGTAGAGGAAATTATCACAATCATAGTGATATCAATCCCACCGGTTAAGAAGGCGCTCGACTATGTGAAGCAGATGGCGAACAGCCGGTAGATAATCTATATTTAAATAATTAAAATATGTAAAAAGAGCAGAATAGGTAGAAATACTTGTCCTGCTCTTTTTAGTATTCGAAAAAAAAGTAAAATAAAACACTCGAAAAATATAAAATAAAACATTAGAAAAATATAAAACAAAAACACTCGAAAAACATAAAATAACCTTGTATAATCTGTGAATTAAATGGTATAATAACCATGAAGGGAGCAGATATTTATGGAATATATAAGCAGAATTGTTGATGATGTGATAGATAGAAAAACAGAGGCATTTAATGCAGTGAGCATCACAGGACCAAAAGGATGTGGAAAGACAAGAACAGCAAGAGAACGATGTAAAACTGTTATTGAATTTCAGGATGAAGACAAGAGAGAGGGGTATCTTGCAGTAGCAGAAACTGCACCCTAAGCTCTTTTTAAAGAATCCTAAGCCAATACTGTTTGACGAGTGGCAGGATGCCCCAAAGATATGGGGGAACAATAAGAAAAGCGTGCGATGACAATCCGGAGAGTGTAGGAGAGTTTTATCTGACAGGCTCATCAAGTAAGAAGATTAATACACCCCATACAGGTACAGGACGAATAACAGAGGTTACGATGTACCCTATGACTTTGTTTGAGACAGGAGAATCAAACGGAAGCATATCGTTGTTTAAATTATTAGAAGATGAAGCATATGATATTGATGGACTTACCACAGATATAAAGCTTGAGGATTTGTTTTTTGCGGTCTGTAGAGGTGGATGGCCGAGATGCATGGCACTTTCAAAGGACAGTGCAAAGCTTGAAATAGCTAAGGATTATTATAGGCAGATTTATCAGAAGGACATATCAGCCATTGATGGAGTAAACAGAAATCCGGAATGGGCAAGGACACTGCTTTGGTCGTATGCCAGAAATATGGCTACTACAGCAAAACGCAAGAATATATTTTCAGATGTAAAAGCCACACAGAATGTTACAGATGTAACGCTTTCTTCATATATAGATGCTCTGGAGCTATTGTATGTTGTAAAGGATATAGATGCCTGGACACCGCATTTGCGTTCGAAAACAGCTATCAGAGCTGCCAAAAAGCATATATTTGTTGATCCCTCTATAGGATTGGCTGCGCTTGGTGTTAATCCGGACTATTTTATCAACGATTTGGATCTATTTGGGCATGTATTTGAAAATATGGTGCTTAGAGATTTACTTGTATTTGCTGAAAAGCACAATGCCAGAGTGATGCATTATACAGATGATATGGGCGTAGAAGCAGATGCAGTCTATCAGTTGGAGGACGGCCGTTATGCGCTTATTGAAATAAAAACCGGAGTGAACAAGATTCCGGAAGCGGAAAAATCCTTGCTGCGATTCAAGGATATTATCTTAAAATATAATGAGAAAGCATTGGAAAAAGAAAAAACATCCACGTGATGTATATAAAGAACCATCGGCACTGATTGTGATTTGCGCAAATGCAACCATGGCATATACCACGGAGTCGAGGAGTTCGGGTTGTGCCGGTTGGGTGTTTGAGAGATTAATATAGAGCAGACTGTAAAATTGAGCTGACCACTCATAATTACAGTCTGTTTTTTTTAGTGTATATTATTGTCACAGTGTAAGGGGAGCAGGCGGGCAGAAAATTGCCCATCCAATGAGTTTGTACGAAGCTGCTTAGAGGCTGTTGGAATTGTAATAGGTACACAGTAGCGCACGTGCATGGAAGCACGGGCGAGGCGTTACCGCGCCAAGGACGGCGCGTAAAAGCCGGCTGCGTCAGGCATAGAAAACCTGACTTACAATTCTTACAGCCTCTTGGCTGCTGGTAGGAGACGTTTTGGATGGGTAATTTTCTGCCCACCTGCTCCCGTACCATATAAAAAATGAAAAATAAAAATACTTTGACTTGACAACTATTTAAAATGTGATATACTTTCACTGTCAAATGATTTGATAATGAAAATATTTGACATGCAAACTAGTGCAAATATACCAGCACACAAAACCGAAAATAAACACAGAAAAAGGAGAACAGAAATATGTTGGAGAAAATCAAGGAAATCGTAGCAGATCAGTTAGGAATCGACGAGGATGATATCAAATTAGAGTCAAACTTCAAGGAGGATCTTGAGGCAGATTCATTAGATCTTTTCGAGCTTGTAATGGCACTCGAGGAGGAGTACGGAGTAGAAATCCCTTCAGAGGATTTAGAGAAAATCGCAACAGTTAACGACATCATTGAGTATCTTAAGAACAAAGGTGTAGAGGCTTAAAAGACATGGAAACAAGAATAACAAAGCTTCTTGGAATCAAATATCCGGTCATTCAGGGTGGCATGGCATGGGTAGCAACCCATGAGCTTGCCAGCGCTGTGTCCAATGCAGGCGGACTTGGCATCATCGGAGCAGGCGGAGGCCCCGGCTTCATGGGTAAAGGAGCAGATAGTCGCTGCAAAGAAGGAGACAGATAAGCCGTTCGGAGTCAACCTCATGCTTATGAATCCGGAGGCCGATGAGATAGCAAAAATCATCGCCGAGGAAAAGGTAAAGGTAGTCACCACCGGCGCAGGAAACCCCTGCAAAGTACATGGATATGTGGAAAGAAGCAGGCGTCATCGTAATCCCTGTAGTTGCAAGCGTAGCACTCGCAAAGCTCATGGAGAGAGGCGGGGCAAGTGCGGTAATCGCCGAGGGAATGGAGTCGCGGACATATCGGAGCACAGACTACCATGACACTTGTGCCACAGGTTGTTGATGCAGTGAGCATCCCTGTTATCGCAGCAGGCGGAATTGCAGACAACAGAGGCTTCAATGCAGCATTTGCACTCGGTGCAGAGGCAGTCCAGATGGGTACACGCTTTGTCACCGCAAAAGAATCGATAGTACATGAAAACTATAAGCAGAAGGTCATTAAGGGCCAAGGATATAGATTCCGAGGTTACAGGAATGAGCACAGGCCATCCAATCAGAGTGCTCAGAAACAAGATGACCAGACAATATCTCAAGCTGGAAAAGGAAGGAGCTCCATTTGAAGAGCTCGAAAAAATGACACTTGGCGCACTCAGAAAAGCCGTTGTAGACGGAGATACCGTATATGGCAGCGTCATGGCAGGTCAGAGCGCAGGCCTCGTAAAGAAAGAGGAAACCTGCAAAGAAATCATTGAGGATGTAGTGGGACTGAACAAATAGACAGTATTCACTTTTACATGCAAATTTAAGGATACCGGGCCGCCTGCAAAGAGTGGCTTACGGTATCCTGTCAGAAATAAGGAGAAACCGAAAATGGGTAAGAGAGTATTTAAGTTTCCCGGACAGGGCTCACAGTATATAGGAATGGGTAAGGAGTTTTACGATACAATGCCAAATGCAAAGGCAGTAATCGACCTTGCCAGTGAACAGACAGGCTTGGATATTCCGGCACTATGCTTTGAGGAAAATGACAAGCTGAATATTACAGAGTACACACAGATATGTATGCTTGCAGTTGAGGCAGCTATATATCAGGCAATCATTGACAAAGGTATCACACCTGATGTCACAGCAGGATTAAGCCTTGGGGAATATGGTGCTCTCATCGCATCAGGAGCCATGACTATGGCAGATGCATTTGCAGTTGTCAGAAAAAGAGGAATCTACATGCAGGAGGCAGTTCCTACAGGTGGAGCCATGACAGCGGTTTTAGGACTTGATCCGCAGGTCATTGAGGATATCTGCAAAAAGACAGCAGATGAGACAAATTCAGTTGTATCGGTAGCCAACTATAACTGCCCTGGACAGATTGTTATCACAGGAGAAAAGGCAGCAGTAGATACCGCCGCAGCAGCATGCAGCGAGGCAGGCGCCAAGAGATGCGTACCGCTCAAGGTCAGCGGACCTTTCCACTCAGCAATGCTTAAGGGTGCAGGCGAAAAGCTCGCAGATGCACTTGAGAGTGTAGAAATCCACGATATCAAGGTGCCATATATCACAAATGTCACAGCAGACTATGTGAAGTCACCGGCAGACGTCAAGGATTATCTGACAAAGCAGGTTTCATCGTCAGTGCGCTGGCAGCAGACCATCGAGCGTCTTATCGCAGACGGTGCAGATGAGTTTGTGGAAATCGGACCGGGACGCTCACTCAGCGGATTTATGAGAAAGATAAATAGGGACGTAAAAGTCGTAAACATAGACAAACTGGAGGATTTTGAAAAGTATGTTAACAGGTAAAAATGCCCTGGTTACTGGCGCAAGCCGCGGAATTGGAAGACAGATAGCTCTTACACTTGCCGCAGCACACGCCTTTGTAATAGTAAATTATAATGGTTCAAAGGAAAAGGCAGATGCCGTTGTTGCAGAGATAAAGGCAGCAGGCGGTGATGCAGTTTCTTATCAGTGCAATGTATCTGATTTTGACGAGTGCCAGAATATGATAACAGCGCTCATCAAGGAGTACAAGCACATAGATATCCTCGTAAACAACGCAGGAATCACAAGAGACGGTCTCATCATGAAGATGAGCGAGGCAGACTATGACGCAGTGCTCGACACAAACCTTAAGGGTGCGTTCAACACAATCCGTCATATGTCACGCTATTTCCTGAAGCAGAAATCAGGAAGAATTATCAATATTTCATCAGTTTCCGGAATACTCGGAAATGCAGGACAGGCCAACTACAGCGCCAGCAAGGCAGGAGTTATAGGACTCACAAAGGCTGTAGCCAGAGAGCTTGCCAGCCGGGGAATCACAGCAAACGCAGTGGCACCGGGCTTTGTAGAGACAGAGATGACAGATGTGCTTGCCGATGCGGCAAAGGAGAATCTTTTATCACAGATTCCGCTTGGCAGACCGGGAAACACAAAGGATATCGCAAACGCAGTATTATTTTTAGCATCAGATGCAGCAGGCTACATCACAGGCCAGGTGCTGTCTGTGTTGACGGAGGAATGGCAATATGAGTAGAAGAGTAGTTGTAACAGGACTTGGAGCAGTAACACCAATCGGAAATAATGTGGACGATTTCTGGACATCGGTAAAGGCCGGAAAAATCGGATTTGACCACATCACAAAATTTGACACAACAGATTATAAATGTCACATTGCAGCAGAGCTTAAGGACTTTAACCCACAGGATTTTATGGACAGAAAGGCTGCAAAGAGAATGGAGCCATTCTCACAGTACGCTGTGGCTGCAGCAAAGCAGGCAATTGATGACAGCGGACTTGATATCGAAAAAGGAAGATCCATACATGGTTGGATGTGCCATTGGTTCAGGTATCGGAAGTCTTCAGGCTATGGAGCGCGAGACACAAAAAGCTTTATGAAAAGGGACCAAACAGAGTCAATCCTCTGCTTGTTCCGCTTATGATCTGTAACATGGCAGCAGGAAATGTTTCCATCCAGTTCGGACTCAAGGGAAAGAGTATCAATGATGTGTAACAGCCTGCGCTACAGGAACAAACACAATCGGTGAGGCATACAGAAGCATCCAGTACGGTGAGGCTGACGTGATGGTAGCCGGTGGTACAGAGGGCAGTGTATGTCCTATCGGAATCGCAGGATTTACAGCACTTACAGCGCTTTCTACAGTAGATGATCCGGCAAAGTGTTCACTTCCGTTTGACAAAAACAGAAGCGGCTTTGTAATGGGTGAGGGCGCAGGAGTTGTTATCCTTGAAGAGCTTGAGCATGCAAAGGCAAGAGGTGCAAAAAGATTTATGCAGAGGTAGTCGGATACGGCTGCTCATCGGATGCATACCATATCACATCTCCGCAGGAGGATGGCGCAGGTGCAGCAAGAGCCATGACCAATGCCATGAGCGATGCAGGTGTCACACCGGCAGATGTAAAATACATCAATGCTCACGGAACAGGCACACATCACAATGATCTCTTTGAGACAAGAGCAATCAAGCTTGCGTTCGGTGATGAGGCTGCTGCAAATCTTAAAAATCAATTCAACAAAGTCTATGATAGGACATCTGCTCGGAGCAGCGGGAGCTGTTGAGTTTATAACATGTGTGAAGGAAATTCAGGATGGATTTATACATAAGACTGTTGGCTATGAGACTCCTGATGAGGAGATTGACCTCAATTACTGCAAGAACAGCTATGAGGAGCCTGTTGAGTATGCACTTAGCAATTCACTGGGATTCGGTGGACATAATGCAAGTATTCTGCTCAAGGCGTATAAATAAATAGCTTCTGCTTTTTAAGGGGCTTCGCGCATTTAGGCTGTGAGGTCCGGTGAAGCACACAGTATATTCCTCATAAAAAATATGAAGTCAGTCACGGCATTTTGCACGGACAGGCTGTGATATGGTGTTAGTGCCTCATGCTATTGGAGTGGATGGAACGCCGTGACTGTTCATATTTTTCATTCAGAACACACTGTGCGCTTCCCGGTCCACTTTGTTGAGCGCGAAGCGTGTAGATAGTTTGGAGCAAATTGAGAAAGGATAGATGTATATGTCAATTATGAATACGCAGCAGATTATGGATATTCTGCCGCACCGCAGTCCGTTTCTTCTCATTGATACGGTTGAGGAACTGGAGCCGGGCGTAAAGTGTGTGGATAAGAAGAATGTGACTATGAATGAGCCACATTTTATGGGACATTTTCCGGGAAATCCGGTGATGCCGGGAGTGCTTATTATTGAGGCTTTGGCGCAGACAGGTGCAGTTGCCATTCTTTGTCAGGATGAGTGGAAGGGCAAGACTGCATATTTTGCAGGCATCAATAATGCCAAGTTCAAGCAGAAGGTGGTTCCGGGAGATACGCTGGAGCTGACCACTGAGATTATAAAGATTAAGGGGGCCTATCGGTGTGGGCAAGGCTGTTGCCAGGGTAAACGGCAAGGTTGCCTGTATGGCGGAGCTTACATTTGCAATAGGTTAATTGCATAAGGAGACATTATGAAGTTATTCAAGAAGAAAGATAAAAATATAGAGGCTGATGAGGCTTTAGCAAAGAACGCTGAGAACGCAAAAACAGCCGCAGATGGCAAAAATGCCGGTGCAGCACAGGAAGCAAAAAGAGGATGTCCCTGAGACAATCGTTTGTCCCAAGTGTGGCAAGACTGTGCTCAAATCAGTTGTAAAACAGCACAAATACGTCTGCTATGAGTGTAATTATTATTTCCGTGTGCGTGCTAAAAACAGAATCAGAATGGTTTCCGACAAGGAAGCATTTGAGCCATGGTTTACAGAGCTTACAACAGGAAATCCTCTCAATTTCCCTGAGTATGAGGAGAAAATTGCAAAGACTCAGGAGAAAACAGGACTTTCTGAGGGCATTGTCATCGGTAAGACAAAGATTTACGGTGAGGAGACAGTGCTTGGTGTAATTGATTCAAGATTTATGATGGGAAGCATGGGCCATGTGGTTGGTGAGAAAATCACAAGCGCATTTGAGCGTGCCACAGAGGAAAGACTTCCGGTTATATTATTCTGCTGTTCAGGCGGTGCCAGAATGCAGGAGGGTATCATTTCGTTGATGCAGATGGCTAAGACCTCAGCCGCAGCAAAGCGTCATTCAGAGGCAGGACTTTTATATGTGCCTGTACTCACAGATCCTACAACAGGTGGTGTGACAGCCAGCTTTGCAATGCTTGGAGACATCATTCTTGCAGAGCCAAAGGCACTTATCGGCTTTGCGGGTCCTCGTGTTATCGAGCAGACCATCGGACAGAAGCTGCCTGAGGGCTTCCAGAGGGCAGAGTTCCAGCTTGAGCACGGCTTTGTAGATATGATAGTTGAGCGTGAGGATTTAAAGAAGACTCTTTACAAGATTTTACGTGCTCACAGACCTACCACAGGCTATGCCAATTTTGACCCGCTTCACTCAGACGACAATTACGAGCCGACAGAGCTTATGAAGGAGCGCGAGGCAAAGGCTAAGCCATTTAAGGTATGGGACAAGGTCAGCGCCGCAAGACAGATTAAGAGACTTGCATCGGTTGACTATATGGACTATATCTTTGATGAGTTTATGGAGCTGCACGGAGACAGATATTTCCGCGATGACCCGGCTATCGTAGGTGGAATCGCATATTTAGACGGCCAGCCGGTCACAGTTATCGGTGTCCACAAGGGAAAAGACCTTGAGGACTGCGCAAAGAGAAACTATGGTATGCCATCACCTGAGGGCTACCGCAAGGCACTGCGCCTCATGAAGCAGGCAGAGAAATTCAACCGTCCGATCATAACCTTTGTCAATACATCAGGAGCTTATCCGGGAATGGAAGCAGAGGAAAACGGACAGGGTGAGGCAATCGCAAGAAACCTTTATGAGATGAGCGGCATCAAGGTGCCAATCCTTTGTCTCATGATAGGAGAAGGCGGAAGCGGCGGAGCTTTTAGCTCTTTCTGTAGGAAATGAAGTGTGGATGATGGAAAATGCCACATACTCAATCCTCGCCTGAGGGCTTTGCATCTATCCTCTGGAAGGACGGAAAGCGTGCAAAGGAAGCCGCAGAGGTAATGAAGATTACAGCACACGACTTAAAGGAGCTTGATGTCGTGGATGATATAATACCTGAGTTTGGCGGAGCCGACGAGGATGCTCTTTCATCAATCGGAAACTACATGAAGGGCAACATGAAGAAATTCTTGGAAAAAGAAAGCAAATTGACAAAGGACCAGCTCTTGGAGGAAAGATACAAGCGTTTCCGCAAGTTCTAGTCCCGGAAAGGAAATTCTATGAAGATAGTTGGAACAGGAAGCTGCCTGCCACAGAGAGTGGTCTCAAACGATGACCTGGCAGCCATAATGGACACATCTGACGAGTGGATCAGCTCGCGTACAGGAATAAGAAACAGACACATTGCAACGACTGAGACAACCACCTCACTTGCCTGTGATGCAGTAAAAAGTGCGCTGCAGGATGCGGGGATTGTCGGAAGTGAGATAGACTTGATAATAGCGGCAAGCGTATCCACAGACAAAATTGTTCCATCGCTCGCATGTCAGATTCAGGCTGAGATAGGTGCAGGCAGTGCAGTGGCATTTGATATAAATGCCGCATGCTCAGGCTTTTTATTCGGGCTTGCCACAGCGGATGCATATTTTAAGACCGGCAGGTTTCACAAGGCAGTCGTAGTGGGAGCAGAGGTTCTTTCAAAAAATAATGGACTGGAACGACAGAAGCACCTGTGTACTCTTCGGAGACGGAGCGGGAGCAGCCGTTGTGACAGACGAGGGCGATGCCTTCAAGGGCTTTGTACAGGGTTCGGACGGAAAAGGCGGTGAGGCGCTTGACGGAGACAACCGTCCTGTAGTCAATCCGTTTACCGACAATGGAAAGCAGTCTGCACTCGGTGGATATGTCACCATGGACGGTCCTGCTGTATACAAGTTTGCGGTAAAGACAGTGCCAAAGGCTATAAATGAGCTGCTTGATGAAATCGGCTGGAGCGCAGATGATGTGGATGTCTATGTGTTGCATCAGGCCAATATACGTATTATTGAGTCGGTTGCCAAGAGGCTTAAGCAGCCTATGGACAAATTTCCGACCAATTTACAGCAGTGTGGAAATATTTCTGCGGCAAGTGTGCCGATTTTGCTTGATAAAGTCCGCAAAGATGGTATGATAAAGCATGAGGAAAAAATAATTTTATCAGGCTTTGGAGCAGGACTTACATGGGGAGCCTGCGCCATAGAGTGGCAATAGAAAGAGGTATTTATGACGGCAGATGAAACTTTAAATGAATTATTGGTGTGTCTGTTCAAGGATTTGACAGAGATAGAGGGCAGATGTCTGATAACAGACGAATTTTCTGATATTCCTATCAACGATATGCATATAATAGAGGCAATAGGAGTCGATGAGCCAAAGCGCTCCGGCACCGTAGCCAAGCTTATGTCTATCACTCTGGGCACGCTGACAAAGGCAATAGATGGTCTCACCCGCAAGGGATACGTGAACCGTATCCGCAGTGAGGAGGATAAGCGTGTGGTAAAGCTCTCACTCACCGGCAAGGGAAAGAGTGCATACTATCATCATGAGCAGTTTCACCGTCATATGATAGAGCATATAAAGGACGATCTTTCGGATGACGAAATGAAAGTTCTTATAACTTCACTTGCAAAACTCTCGGATTATTTCAAGGTGGTATATTCCGATGATGAGGAGAATCAGTACCAAAACTGGGATAATATAAATGAAGATAATAAATAAAATGAATTTTTTTTATATAAAACCTTCAAAAATTACTTGATTATAGCAATAGATTTATATAAAATAAACTTGTTGATGTCAAAAATAATTTTGTAAAGGAGATATAAAAATGAGCTATGTTGATGAAGTACTCGAAGTAGTAAAGAAGAAAAACGCAGATCAGCCTGAGTTCTTACAGGCAGTAACAGAGGTTCTTGATTCTTTAAGACCTGTGATCGATGCAAATGAGGAATTATACAGAAAAAGAATGCGATTCTTGAGAGAATCACAGAGCCTGATCGTCAGATCATGTTCCGTGTTCCTTGGGTAGATGACAACGGACAGGTTCAGGTAAACAGAGGTTTCCGTGTACAGTTCAATAATTCCATTGGACCATACAAGGGAGGTTTAAGACTTCATCCTTCTGTAAACCTGGGTATTATCAAGTTCTTAGGTTTCGAGCAGGTATTTAAGAATTCTCTTACAACACTTCCAATCGGTGGTGGTAAAGGTGGTTCTGATTTCGATCCGAAAGGAAAATCTGATCGTGAAATCATGAAATTCTGCCAGAGCTTCATGACAGAACTTTGCAAATATATCGGAGCAGACGTTGACGTACCGGCCGGAGATATCGGAACAGGTGCAAGAGAGATCGGCTTCTTATTTGGACAGTATAAGAGAATTCGTGGATCATACGAAGGTGTGCTGACTGGTAAGGGTCTTACCTATGGTGGATCTCTTGACCGTACAGAGGCTACCGGATATATGGTCTGTTATATCTTACTAACGCATTATGGAAAGATCATGGTATGAGCCTTGAGGGAAAGACAGCAGCAGTTTCCGGATCTGGTAACGTTGCTATCTACGCAATCGAGAAGGCACAGGAGTTAGGTGTTAAGGTTGTAACATGTTCTGATTCTACAGGATGGATTTATGATCCAAACGGAATTGATGTTGCTCTTCTTAAGGAAGTTAAGGAAGTTAAGCGTGCCCGTCTTACTGAGTATGCAGCTGCTAAGTCAACTGCTGAGTATCATGCAAAAGCAGAACGGTGAGCACGGTGTATGGCAGTACAAGGTAGATCTTGCTCTTCCATGTGCGACTCAGAATGAGTTAGACATTGAGGATGCCAAGATGCTCGTTGCTAACGGTGTTACATCTGTTACAGAGGGTGCTAACATGCCTACAACTCTTGAGGCTACAAAATACCTTCAGGAGAACGGAGTACTCTTCGTATGTGGTAAAGCTGCCAATGCAGGTGGTGTTGCTACATCAGCACTTGAGATGAGCCAGAACTCTGAGAGACTTTCATGGACATTCGAAGAGGTTGACGGAAAGCTCAAAGGGTATCATGGAGACAATCTACGCTAACATCAGTGATGCTGCTAAGAGATACAATGCAACAGTTGGTGGAAAGACTGACTATGTTGCAGGTGCAAATATCGCAGGCTTTGAGAAAGTAGTTGATGCTATGCTTGCACAGGGTGTTTGCTAATCTTGTAGGCACTTATTGAATAATGACTATAAAAACCCCTCCCACAGATAGAAGTCTGTGGGAGGGGTTTTGTAATAATATTTCAAAGAGAAAACTAATTTATTTCTTATTAGCAAATGCTCTGATACCGCCTGCTACAAAAAGTATAGAGGCGATGATAACACCGGATACAAGTACAATAGTGTAAACATTGGCATTCACGCAGATATTGGAAGTCCAGTCAGAAAAATTCACGGACTTTATAGTAATTTGTCTGGTGCCCAAAATTAAAAACTCGCATATGTCATCGGCAAAAGCTGTCCAAACCGAAGCTATCAAAACTATAATTGCGGATTTTATAAATCCGTTTGCGTTTAAATATCGTGCATCAAAGAATATGAGCCAGGCTGCAAGTACAAAGACAAATGCTATAATACAGCCGGCCTTCATTCCGGCAACATCGTTTGTATGACCACACACCTCAATGATTGTGAGGAAAAGCCATAAGGTATCCCACAGCATAGTGATAAGAGCTTTTTTTGTCTGACAAAGCAGGTGGAAGCTCAATTTCTCTGATGACAAACGGAAAAAGAACAATTGATAATCCAAATATAGTTGGAACAGACCAAAGCATACATTCATTTGAACTATACATTCTGTCAACAAAAAGAATATCAAAAGCAGAGCAAAAACACCGCAGATTATGCATTTGGTCAGTTTTTTCTGCTGTGCCATAAGTGGAACAACTGTCATTGCAGCTACAAAGAAGCATAGATGCTGTTACCACCGCAAAGGTATTTAAACCACCGCCATTTGACAGACACACTATGAATGTGATGAGTATTGGGATAAGCAGTAGTCCGGCTATTATGACTCCGGTCTTGTAGGCAGCAGATTTTTCCTTTTTTCTCATGCTGCTTTAATACACTGTCAGCCTCTTTTTTTTATCATTGAATCAATAGAATCGTTTTTTAGCTCGTTGTATGTATTTTGACATTTTTCACAAGTCTTAAGGTGTTTTTCAACAAGCCTTTTGCTTGAGGGACTGCATACATCGTCATAGTATAGTGGGAGTAAATCCTGAACTATATTGCAGGTTTCATCGGTTGATTGTGTAATTGGATTATTCATTTCTATCCATCCTTTCTTTGATTTTCAGTCTGGCTCTATGGTAAGTTACCCGTGCCCAGTTCTCTGTTTTTCCAAATATCATGCCTATTTGGGAGAATGGCAATTCACCAAATATTCTAAGCTGAAAGACCTCCTTGTAGGGCTCATCAAGCTCGTGCAGTATAAGATGAATCTGAAGAGCGGTATCTTTATTTTCTAGGCTTTTTACCATATTATCGGGTTGTTCGAGCTGCTCTTCGTCAAGCTCTGTAAATTTTGTGCTTTTTCGGCATTCGTCCATTGCCAGATTTCTTGCTATGCTGCAAAGCCAGGTCTGTTCGCTTGATTTGCCGGCATATGCCTTCTTTGCGGTCATGGCCTTATAAAAAGTATTCTGGGTAATTTCCTCAGCCTGATGTTGATTTTTTACAATTGTCATTACATATGAGTATACTTGCAAGTAATAGGAATTGTACAATTTCTCATAATCCAGAACTGTCACCTCCTTTGTTCATAGGTTAGACGTAGAAAGGATTGTTTTGTTACAAAAAATTTTAAGATTTTTAGATTATATCATAAAAGGTAGTTATAAGGCAGGTGGAAATAAGCATATATTTACAGACCAAGAGCTTTACGAAGAATACAACCTTACTGATGAAGAAATAAATATCATAGAATCAGTCATCAAAGAACGAAAATAACAATACCAATACCCTTTGTCATGTGGTAAAATAAAGAAAAACCTATTATGAAACCTAATGGGGGGATTGGACATGAAAATTTTGAAAAGTATTCTTAATTATATTCCATTAGCCACGTTTATCATATTTGTGGTTACTGATGGAATTATTTCTTTAACATCGGCATTAATTTTTGTTATTTCCACGATTGGTCTACTGATTAATTGGAAAAGAAAAAAACCGGCGATGAAGAATTAAGAAAATTCTTTAGGTTACAATCGATGATGGGGTAAACGAAAAAGCAGTTTTGACATTGCAGAGAACTGCCCCTTCGTTTACACCATTTTCGATTTGACCTAATTGAACAAAGTGAGCGTCCGGGTAGCCGCAACCTATGGACTTTCAATTCTTTGTTCCTGTCCATGATTATATATGATTCTCGGTATGAAAGCTACAACATTTTATAAAAAACAGGCAAATGGGCATGACGATAAAACCTCAGAAACTGAGGCTTTTGAAAGTATTAGATGTTGCTCTTTAGCAGCGCAGTGGCATTCTCATCTGTGGCTTTCCAAGATGCCCACCACATGCCTTACACACACAAACTTTGATGCCATAAAGATGTTCCAATATTTCAGGCATTTCCATGTCACGAAGCTTTGAAAGATACTTCTTACATCCAAGTAAATTTCTGCAAAGGGTGAGCTTCTGGCTTTTAGTACGGGAACATAGCAGTCCGTAGTGCCTGATGCGGACAAAACGCCGTGGTGGTACATGCATGAGAAACCGCCGGACAAACTCTACACCCGAAATAGTCAGTTCCTTCCACTGTCCCTCATTACGGTAATCCTTTACTAAGAATGTAACGGTATCATCATCCATACGGACGATGCGGTGATTGCTGACGGCAATGCGATGAGTATACTTACCAAGGTATTTAATTACTGTTTGAGCACCATTGAATGTCTTTTTTACAATGAGGAATCCAGTCCATACCATAACAGGAATCTAAAAGCTCCTTGAACGTATAATGGTTGCGAAATTTTTCTGCAGTACCATGAAATACCAGCTTATCCTCTTCCCACAGCCTCTTTAGTTCCTCCAGATATTTTCCGCGGAACATTTTGGAGATGACCCGGATGGGAAGAAAGAAATTTTCACCATTGTCCTTCCACTGGTTGTTGGAAGCCAGTCCTCCCCCCAGCAGGATGGTATGAATGTGGGGATGAAAGTTCATTTCAGAACCCCATGTATGTAAAATGCAGATGTATCCCACCTTTGCGCCGAGATGTTTTGGGTCGGCAGTCAGTTCGCTGATTGTGGAAGAAGCTGCATGGTATAAGGCATCATAAAGAAGTCTCTGGTTGCTGTAAATGACAGGGTTTAAAATATCAGGAACCGTAAAAACCAGATGGAAATAAGGAGCATCAAGGACATCCTCTCTGCGTGCATCCATCCACATTTCTTTCGGAACAGCCTGACATACATTGGGCAGCAACGGTTACGGCAGGAATTGTAATGAATCTGTACGAAGCCACAATCCTCACATACACATACATTTGCACCATAGGCACCGGTCTTGCAGTTCATGATGTTATGTGCAACATTTGCCTGTACAGGGAAGGTGAATATTGATCAAGGTATGCCGGATAAAAACGATGAAAAATATCCTGTACTGTGGGCTTATCCATTGGCTGTACCATCCTTTCTGTCAAAAAGGACTGCGGATGCCCATAATGGATTTGTTGCTGACATGAAGATAAACTTCTGTGGATTTCGGATCGCGGTGTCCAAGCAATGCCTGAATATTCCGCTGTTCCACTCCCTGCTCCATAAGGTGGGTGGCAAAACTGTGACGGAGGCAGTGAGGAGTAACACCGGATAACCCAGCAGCCGATGCAGAACGTCGGATAACCTGTTCCAGTGTACTTACGGTAAGATACTGCCCTGTAAACTGATTCGGAAACAGAATGCCCTTTGGTCTTGCCTTTCCGGAACCAGTATTCCGTAAGAAGTGCAAGGTTTCTTTCAGACAGAATGGTATAACGGTCCATCCGGTTCTTGGTATCCCGGACATGAATCTGCATGTTTGTGCGGGAAATATCATCATAATGAAGATGAATCACTTCCGAGACACGCATTCCGGAAGAATACATTGTGGCGAACATGGCTTTATATTTCAGGTCATCCGTAGCATCAAGAAGCCGGTCAATTTCATCAGTAGAAAGTACGGTTGGGAGTTTGTGCTCTATTATCATGCGTGGAACAGTGATATCATCCCACAGAACGTGAAGTACATTCCGATAGAAAAAAACGGATGGCTGAATTATAAAGGTTGAGGGTGGTCGCTTTCAGACCATTGTCCTTCTTGGCAAGAAGAAAGTCCCTGACATCCTGACAGGTAAGCTCTTCCGGGTGCTTTTCCATGTAATTAAGGAAATAAGAAACATAGTTTTTGTAGCAGTTAATGGAACGCTCTTTTAAGGTTACGGATTTTTCCAGCTTCCTCAAGCTGTAATAAATATTTTTCGTACATAATAATTCCTCCATGTAAAGTCAGTAATTTCGGGTATCACTGCTTACATGGAGGTGCATTGGAATAATAAAACCGCTTGCTAAAAAAAGAACGGTTAGGTGTTAATCTTTTCATAGGCAGTGGTAATGTCGATCCTGTTTGATTGTTGGTTGTGGTGACTTAACAATACTACTATTAGGACTTGGTTTCCACTGCTTTTTATTTAGGAAAAGAAAAAAACTGCGTCACAGCCTTGGCAGGCCATCGCGCAGCGATTTTGTTCAATTCAATTTATCAATTACAGGTGACATTGAAAGAGTCAGCCCATTCAAGGTGCTGGCTCTTTAAAAATTCCATTCTAATAAATTGCACGACAACTTATAAAAAAATATGCTCCACATTATAAAAATAATCTTGACATACAAGCCACAAAGGTTTACTATGGTTAGCGTAAGCTAATTAAATAATTAATTCTTCAGGGCAGGGTGCAATTCCCTACCGGCGGTACAGCCCGCGAGCGGATGCCATTCGGCGGAAGCATGATTCGGTGAAATTCCGAGGCCGACAGTATAGTCTGGACGAAAGAAGATGTGGATATGATATATGCAGAGTATAGATAGCTGGGTTTTAGATTCAGTTTCAGATATAGATACAGCATATATCATAGTTATAACAGATATCTCTACTCTGGAGTGTTTTGATACATTCCAGATTTTTTTATCTCAAAATACCTTTTGACACTCATATCATGAAATGCAGCTAATGCATATTTTTTTTGAGATTATGATATTTGAAATCATGATATTTGAAATTACTAAGCCCTGAACATTAATAGTTTGGGGCTTTTTTAGTGGGCATATAAAGAATATGCAGAAAGGAAACCAAATGACTGATGAACAATATATGAGAAGGGCGATTGAGCTTGCAAAACGCGGCATGGGATATACCTCGCCAAACCCGATGGTCGGAGCTGTGATTGTAAAGGACGGAAGGATAATCGGAGAGGGCTGGCATGAGAGATACGGAGAGCTGCACGCGGAAAGAAATGCGTTAAAGCATTGCAAGGAATCGCCACAGGGAGCGGAAATGTATGTGACTCTCGAGCCATGCTGTCATCATGGCAAGCAGCCACCATGTGTGGAGGCAGTGATAGAAGCCGGTATAAAAAGAGTATATGTGGGCTCGGATGACCCGAATCCGCTTGTCGCCGGAGGCGGTATCAAAATCCTTAAAGAGCATGGGATAGAGGTTGTCACGCAGGTGCTTAAAGACGAGTGCGTCAGGCTGAACGATGTATTCTTTTACTTTATACTGACCAGACGTCCATATGTCGCTATGAAATATGCCATGACGATGGATTGAAAGATAGCCACATATTCAGGACTATCAAAGTGGATAACAGGAGAAAAAGCGAGGGAACATGTGCAAAACCTGCGCCACAGATATAAAGCCATAATGGCAGGAATAGGAACAGTGCTTGCAGTGATGATCCACTGCTTACATGCAGAATCGAGGGCGGAGTAAATCCAATCCGCATAATATGCGATACGCACCTTAAGCTTCCACTGGAATCGCAGATAGTAAATACTGCAAAGGAAGTGCCGACGATAGTTGCAGTCAGTGAGCGATATCGTGAAACCGCACATTCAGAAGCCTTACCTGATACTGAAAAAGATAGTATAGAAGAAAACAATGATTATCAAAAAAACAGAAAAATAACAAGGCTTGAAGAAAACGGAATAGAAATTCTGTATGTAGCTGAAAAAAAACGGTCACATTGATTTAAATGACCTCATGCAAAAGCTCGGCGAAAGAAACATAGACAGCATTCTGCTTGAGGGAGGCGGAATACTCAACTGGTCAGCCCTTAAGAGCGGGATTGTGAATAAGGTATACGCTTACATTGCACCAAAGCTTTTCGGAGGGGCGGATGCAAAAACTCCGATAGAGGGAATGGGAACCGACTCACCGGCACATGCCGTGATGCTTGGAAACAGTAAGGTAACAAAGCTTGGTGATGATTTCCTCATCGAGAGTGATGTTGTGAATACTTAAAAAAGAAAGGCGATACACAATGTTCACAGGAATAGTTGAAGAAGTTGGAACAATAGATACAATTTCACGTGGAGCAAACTCAGCAGTACTTACAATCAGAGCTGAAAAAGTGCTAGCTGGAACAAAGGTCGGAGACAGCATAGCGGTAAACGGTATCTGCCTCACGGTCACAAGGCTCATGCCACATGCGTTTACAGCGGATGTCATGCACGAGACGCTAAACCGTTCATCACTTGCAAATGCGATGAGAGGAGCACATGTCAATTTGGAGCGTGCGATGGCAGCAGATGGCAGATTCGGCGGGCACATCGTGTCGGGACATGTTGACGGAACAGGCAGGATTGTGGAGGTCAAAAAGGATGATAATGCCATCTGGTATACGATACAGGCTGCACCACAGCTCATGCGCTATATAGTCGAGAAGGGCTCCGTCACAATCGATGGAATAAGCCTCACAGTCGCAAAGGTGGCAGAGGATAATTTCTCGATATCAGCGATACCGCACACGGTAAGCCAGACTGTGTTAAAGGACAGAAAGGTGGGAGCTGTCGTAAATCTGGAAACAGATATCATAGGAAAATATGTTGAGAAGCTGTTGTTTAAAGGGCAGTCGGAAGGAATAACAGAAGCACAGACAATTAAGGAAAATGCACTGCATAAATCCGGCGAAAATAAAAAACAACCGGATGGAATAACAAGAGATTTCCTGGCAAAATACGGCTTCTAACATAAAAAAGCATGGGTATCGTGCGGGTTTGCAAATGTGCGTGGGGATGAAGGGTTAAAAATCATGTAACGCAATAGCTATAAAATCACAATAGAAAGACGAGGACATAAAATATGAAATTCAACACAGTAGAAGAAGCACTTGATGAGCTTCGTGCAGGAAAAAAATAATACTTGTCACAGATGATGAGGACAGAGAGAATGAGGGCGATTTCATCTGTGCGGCAGAATTTGCCACAACAGAAAACATCAACTTTATGGCGATGCACGGCAAGGGTCTGATATGCATGCCGATGTCGCAGGAATATGTAAAGAAGCTTCGTTTTCCGCAGATGGTGCAGGAAAATACAGACAATCATGAGACAGCATTTACAGTCTCAATAGACCATGTCTCAACAACCACAGGCATTTCCGCAGCAGAGCGCTCGATCACAGCAATGAAATGTGTCTCTGATGACGCAAAGCCTGAGGATTTCAGACGTCCGGGCCACATGTTTCCGCTTCTTGCAAAGAAAAAACGGCGTACTGGAGAGAAACGGACACACAGAGGCAACAGTCGATTTATGCAGGCTTGCAGGACTAAAGGAATGTGGACTGTGCTGTGAGATAATGCGTGAGGACGGTACCATGATGCGCACAACAGAGCTCATGGAGCTTGCAAAAAAAATGGGACATCAAGTTCATCACAATAGCGGCACTTCAGGAGAATACAGAAAGATACATGAAAAGCTCGTTGACCGTGTCACAGAGGTAAAGCTGCCAACCAAATACGGCGAATTCAAGGCATATGGCTTCGTCAACAGATTAAACGGAGAGCATCATGTGGCACTTGTAAAAGGCGAAATCGCAGATGGAAGGGATGTGCTCTGCCGAGTACACTCTGAGTGTCTCACAGGAGATGTATTCGGTTCACAGCGCTGCGACTGTGGCCAGCAGCTGGAGGCGGCCATGAGACAGATAGACGAGGAGGGCAGAGGAATACTGCTCTACATGCGTCAGGAGGGCAGAGGCATCGGCCTGATAAATAAGCTGAAGGCATATGAGCTTCAGGAGCAGGGAATGGACACACTCGAAGCAAATCTGGCACTCGGCTTTGCCGGAGATGAGCGCGAGTACTATATCGGAGCCCAGATATTAAGAGAGCTTGGCGTACACAGTCTGCGCCTTCTCACAAATAACCCTGACAAGGTATACCAGCTCTCAGAAATTTGGTATGGAAATCAGCGAGCGAGTGCCAATTCAGATGAGCGCCACAGCGCATGACCTGTTTTATCTGAAAACAAAGCAGAAACGCATGGGACACATACTCTCATATTAGTACACCGCATCGAGCGTTTTTGCAATGTGTGCGGGGATTCTGAATAGTAACAAATTCTAAATAGTTAATAATTGCAAAAGAAACTCATCTGAGTAAAAATAAAAACAAAAAGGAGAACGAAAAATGAACGTAATCGAAGGAAAAATGACACAGGATGGAATCAAGGTAGGAATCGTAGTAGCAAGATTCAATGAATTTATCACATCAAAGCTCTTAGGGGGGAGCAAAGGACGGACTCGTAAGACACGACGTACCGGAGGAAAACATAGACGTAGCATGGGTGCCGGGAGCATTCGAGATACCACTCATCGCAAAGAAGATGGCAAAAAGTGGAAAATATGATGCAATTATCTGCCTCGGAGCAGTAATCAGAGGTGCAACAAGCCACTATGACTATGTGTGCAACGAAGTGTCAAAGGGAATCGCATCGGTATCACTCGAGTCAGAAATCCCGGTAATGTTTGGAGTGGTTACCACCGAAAACATCGAGCAGGCAATAGAAAGAGCCGGAACAAAAAGCCGGAAACAAAGGATATGACTGTGCGCTCGGTGCAATCGAAATGATAAATCTCGTCAGACAAATCGGATAATATAATTATATGATTAAAGGGTCAAAAGGTATCATCGATGCATGCTTGCATGTAATTCGTTGTATACCTTTTGACCCTCATATCATTATATAGAATAATAGCATAATCCCCCGAGGTTCAAATATCTTTGATATTTGAACCTCGAATACTTATTATATCTCAAATTGTAAATTATTGTCACAACGTAAGTGGCGTAAGCGCCGGGCATCCGGCAGCGCACACGCACTCCCGCGCAGGCGAATAGCGAAGCTGCTTAGAGACTGTAGAATTATGCCCAAGAAAAACAGAAATGCCCGGCCATGGACGGCCGGGCAAGGCGTTATGCGCCACGGACGGCGCATAAAAGCCGGTTTCGTCAAGCATAGAACCACCCCAAGGCATAATTCGTACAGTCCCTTAGCAGCGTAGCGTAGCAGGCGCGGGAGTGCGTGTGCGCTGCACGGATGCCCGGCGCTTACGCCACGCCCTCCCAACAAAAAAGAAGAAAAATTTAATATCTAAAGAATTGCACGAAAAATCTGTATATAGTATAATGATAGTTCAGGAAAACAAAACGGAGGACCATGAATTTTGATAGATATACATTGCCATTTATTATACGGAGTGGACGACGGCTCAAAGTCGCTCGAGGAATCGGTAGAGATGCTCAAGATAGCCAAAAAGCAGGGCATTATAGGCATAATCCTCACACCGCACCTGCGCCATGGAATGTTTAAGCATCCGCTTGAAAAGATAGAGCGACACTATAAAAAGCTGATGCCATATGCAAAGAAGCTTGGAATAGAATTAAAGCTCGGCACAGAGTATCATGTGGCAACCGATATGATAGATGCCTTTCATGGTGGGCTGTGTCATACATTGGCAGATACACAGTATATACTCACAGAGTATTCACATTCCAGCGAATACTCGTTTATATACAAGATGACGCGCGAAGCTATATTTGCAGGATATATACCGGTGATAGCACATGTAGAGAGATATGAGTGTCTCAGAGATATAAGCCGTATAGAGGATTTGCAGGAGCTGAGAGCGCTTATACAGGTCAATGCAGACTCAGTGCTTGGCATAGATGGCAGACACTTCAAGAGATATACAAAGAAGCTTTTGAAGGCAGGACTTGTTGATGTAATAGCAAGCGACAGCCATGGCACAAAGGAGCGTGTCTGCAACATGAAAAAATGCTATGAGTACGTGGCAAAAAAGAAGTTCGGTGATGACTATGCGCAGGAAATCATGCAGACCACACCGGAAAATATAATAAACGGAAGATAATCAGTGTAAATGCGGGGATTAAATAATGGAGAGAGAACAGGATTTTGACAACGAGATAGAGATAGACTTAAAGGATCTGTTTCTTGAGATAATTTCATATTGGCAGTGGATAATTCTTGTTACGATAGCAACAGGTGTAGTGGCATTTGCGATAAGCAGATTTATGATTACACCTATGTATGAATCTACATCTGAGCTCTATGTACTTTCAAAGAGCACATCCATAACAAGCCTTGCGGATATCCAGACAGGCACCAGCCTGACAGATGATTACATAGTTGTAGTAAAGGGACGTCCGGTGCTGGATCAGGTCATAGAAAATCTGAATCTGAATGAGAGCTACAAGACACTTGGCGGCAGGGTGACGCTTGATAATCCGTCCAACTCGCGAGTACTCAATATCACAGTAACGGATCCCGATCCGCAGATGGCAAAGACCATAGCAGATGAGATAGCAAAGGTCGCATCAGCATATATAGCGGAGAAGATGAAGCAGGATCCGCCGACCATCATCCAGAGCGGATATGATGATGGAGGCGCGGTAAGCCCTAATATCGGCAAAAAACACAGTGATAGGAGCCTTTGCGGGAGCATTTCTGTCGATTGCGGTTATAGTGGTTTCTTATCTGTTCAATGATACAATCATAGATACAGAGGATGTGGAGAAGAAGCTTGGCATGAACGTACTTGGTACACTTCCGCTTGATGAATCGGAGGATGACGGAGAGCAAGGAAAGGGCAGAAAGCATGGCAGAGGCAGCCACAGAAAGAAAAGAAAAAAGAAATCGGCTTCAGCATAAGGAAGCCTGTATCGAGATGGGGCAGATGGAATTAGTAAAATTTGGCAAGCTAAAAAAGAACAAAGCTATACGATGAAGGAATCACTTCGAGCTTTGAAGACAAATATACAGTTTTGCGGGGATGATATACGCACGCTTCTTGTGACAAGCTCTGTACCAAATGAAGGCAAAAAAGCACCGTGGCACTTGATCTGGCACGGTCACTTACAGAGTCGGGAAATAGAGTGCTTTTTCATAGATACTGATATGCGTAAATCAGTGCTTGCAGGGCGTCTGCGTGCCACAGCGGCAAGTGGAGGGGAGATATGCGGATTGTCGCACTATCTTTCCGGTCAGAGACGTCTTGAGGAAGTGATGTATGGCACGGAAATACCGGGCCTTTTTATGATATTTGCAGGGCCGTCTGTGCCGAATCCGACAGAGATTCTCGAGAAAAAAAATACTTTCAGGAGCTTCTTAATTTTGGCAAGGAGCACTTTAACTACATAATTATAGACTGTGCACCGATAGGAGCTGCCATAGATGCGGCAGTTGTAGCAAAGTATTGTGACGGAGCTATAATAGTGATAGGACAGGGCATGGCGAGCGCCAGGATGATTCAGAGTGTGAAAAAAGCAGCTTGAGGCATCGGGAGTGAGGATACTGGGAGCTGTGCTCAACAAGGTAAACAACAAGAAAAACAGCCATGTCAGTGGGTACTATGGCAATTACTACGGCAGCTTATTACGGGCGGTCGGATAAAGCATGAAAAGCATCGATGTAGAGTTAGGAAAAAATCAAATATGCTTCCGCTTATTGCAAGTCAGCAGTTTTATGCTTCGTGGAAGGTCTTTATCAGGGAGCTTTTGCTCAATGCCATGGATGCCTGCAATGTGCGGCAGGCACTTGAGTGGAGCTGGGGCACGGAGTTCCTTGAGATGGAGCAGGCAAGCCAGATGCGCGATGTCAGGGGCCATATATGAGCCACGCATAGACATCACGTACAGCAGTGATACAAGACTGTTTACGATAGAGGATAATGGAATAGGCATAAATGAATATGACCTGGAGCACTTTATCGCACAGATAGGGGCAAGCTATTATACAAGCACAGATTTCTTCAATCAGCAGCTGAAGTATGAGCCGTATTCTCACTATGGCATCGGGCTATGCTCGTGCTTTACAGTCTCAAAGGCTGTGCTCATCGAGTCGAAAAAAGGATAAGGTAATAAACACTGCCTGGAACATAAGCAATCCGCAGGATACCGCACCGGTCATGGCAAAGTGGTTTGGAGAGAGCGGCCAGATAGAGTATGTCATATCGCAGAAAAAAGACACCGGGCACACGCATCTCTATCCCCGCAAAACCATCATATGCGCCGTATACAGATCTGGACTTTATAGTAGAAACCATAAAGCACTATATGCTTACACTGCCTATACCTGTAAATATCAGGTGTGATACGAGGGAGGTATGCCTGTCACAGCCAAAGGCAAAGTGGAACTATCCGATGAATGAGCTTGTTGGCATGAATATCATACGAGTGGATAACAGCCTGCTTGAGGGCTATGTTGCCATATATCATCCAAAGCACAAGGGGTATTTTCATAAGTCCACGCTGTACCAGCAGGGAGTTCTTGTCTCAGATGCTACAGACATACTGGGGCTTGCACCCTCATGGATAGACAATTTCTCGTATCAGCTCAATATCAAAAAAAAAAGAGGTTTTTAAATATAAGCATATCAAGAGACGGAGCAGCCTTCGATGAAAAGCTCATAGAGCTCCGCCAGTATATAGGACAGATTATCATAGATGCCTTTGGGCAGAGCCCGCTTACACTTGGCCAGTATCTGTCAGATGGCAGAAAACGGCTGGTATGTGAATACGAGGCGGAAAACGAGCTGGTAAGCAGAGCTGTACAGGTGCTTGTATATATAAAGGAGCGCGAGGTAGAGGTTCCGGTGAGGACAGTAATAAACGGCTTTATCGGGCGGAAAATAAAGATAGCTTTCATGCAGAGGTCACTTTTTGCACACTATAGGGAGAACTACCCTTATGATTATGGTCAGTTTATTGACAAATACGATATCATAGTATTTGAGCAGAATATCAGAGCCTTCTGGCAGTTTATGACACCGTATATCACATCGATGGAGTATGTTATGGGTGACATGCCGGGCATCATATACACGGATGTATCGGCAGACCTAACCGTGGCAAAGACAGCAGCAACGTTTCGAAACGACTACGTGCTAAGACCGGAGTATTATGATCTGGACCCTGTATTTTGTCTGGTGTCAAATGAGCTGACAGACCCGATGGAGCTGGTGATAAATACCCACAACCGCAATGCAATGCTTTTGCAGCGCGCCGAAAAGTACAAAAAAAGGTAAGGATTGCAAGAGCTGTGATCATAGAAAATATCAAGCAGAGGATACTGGGCAATGCATCCAGATGGAACAGTATCATAGATTTTGGAGGCGAGCTCGTGCACCAATATGAGCTGGAAAAGCCAATGAGCCTGCAGGCACAGTGGTGCCTCGAGAGAGATTTCCCGGATGAAATCAATGCGTATATAGCAAAGACCTTTACAGACAGGGAAATCGCAGATTACGGGCTTACAAGTCTTTATTTTACAAGGAAGGACTTTATAAAGTGGTGGATGGCACCATAGGCTGTACCGCCATGTCATATATTATCAAACACTTATTGAAGCATGAATAAGGAGAACATGAAAAATGGAGATATTAGACTTAAACAACGATGAAGACACAAAAACAACCGATGATATGGAGCCAAAAAAGCCGGAGGAAAAAACATCACCTGTCAAGGACATCTTAAGCTGGGTGTTAACAATCGCATTCGCCATTGTAGCGGCAATACTCATAAAGAACTATGTCATTATAAATGCAAATATTCCGTCAGGCTCGATGGAGAATACCATACAGATTGGAGATGACATATTTGGCTTCAGGCTCGCATATACATTTTCTGACCCAAAGAGAGGGGATATAGTCATATTCAATGCACCGGATTCGCCTTCTGAGAAATACATCAAGCGTGTAATAGGTCTGCCGGGAGAGACAGTCACCATAGAGGACGGCCAGGTGTATATAGACGGTGAGGCGCTTGAGGAGGATTATCTCAAGTCAAACCAGAGCGGTGAGGATCCGTGGACAGTAAATGCCGGACCTTACGAGTTTAAGGTGCCACAGGACTCATATCTGCTGCTCGGTGAAACAACAGAAATGGCTCATCAGACGCAAGAGTCTGGGAGCACACATATGTGTCTAAGGACGATATACTTGCAAAAAGCAATATTCAGATATTACCCGTTCAATAGATTCGGAGCGGTGAAATAAGCTGTAAATCAGGATATAAAATAAAAATAGAGGTAAAGTAAATGCCAGAGACAGAAATAGACATTGAAAAACGAAATAAATATGGCATGCTGTGCGGTATAGTCGGTATATTTTTAAACCTCATACTCTTTGCCGGCAAGCTCTTTGCAGGAATGCTTAGCGGTGCAATCTCGATCACTGCGGATGCATTCAACAACCTGTCAGATGCAGGCTCATCAATCATCACGATAGCGGGCTTTAAGATGGCGGCACAGAGAGCCGACGAGGAGCATCCATACGGACATGCGAGGATGGAGTATGTGGCTACACTGGCAGTTGCAGCAATCATACTCATCATGGGCTTTGAGCTGTTCAGGGATTCCTTTGGCAAAATCATAAAAGCCGCAGGACATAGAGTTTTCATGGCTTATTGTAGCGATACTACTGGCATCAATAGCCGTAAAATGCGTCATGGCGGTATACAATTTCTATTTTTCAAAAAAAGCTTGATTCATCAACACTCGAAGCGACAGGCAGGGACAGTCTGTCAGACTGTATCGCTACATCTGTAGTACTTGCAGCCACACTCATAGCGCACTTTTCAGGACTCAATCTGGATGGAATAGGCGGTGTATTTGTGTCATTGTTTATATTCTATTCAGGAATATCATCAGCCAGAGAGGCAATAGACCCGCTGCTTGGAGCAAAGCCGGAGCCGGAGTTTGTCGATAGACTTAAGGAGATGGTACTGGACTTTGACAAAAACATACTCGGTATGCATGATCTTATGGTGCATGATTATGGGCCGGGACACAGGATAGTATCGTTTCATGCAGAGGTGCCGGAGGACGGAGATATGGTCGAGCTGCACGATATAATCGATAATCTGGAGCGCAGGATACGAAGGGAGCTGGGCTGTATAGTGACCATCCACATGGACCCGGTAGCGATAGAGGACGAGGAGGTAGCCGGACTGAAGGCCGAGGTGCTCTCCGTGATAAAAGGGCTTGATTCGCACATAAATATGCACGATTTCCGTATTATCAGAGGTGATACACATACGAATCTGGTTTTTGACATTGCAGTTCCATTCGGCTATATCACCTCAGATGATGATATATGCAATGCAATACAGGAAAATGTCAGGCAAAAGCTTGGAAAGAATTACTATACCGTGATAGAGGTAGACCGCGACAATTACATAAATATATGATATTGTAAGGGACATATATACGAGCTTCGCCGGTGGCTGTTGGGGGAAAGAAACGGTGCACAATAAGATAAAAGAGGATAAAGTATATGTTACGAATCGGAATATGTGATGACTCAGCGGAAGCAAGGCAGTATATGCTGCAATTATGTCAGAAATATTATGAAAACAATACGGATGCATTTGAAATATAAAATGTATAAAAACGCAGAAGAGGTTCTCGAATATTGTGATGATGAGGAAAACCAAAAAATAGATATACTTTTTCTGGATATAGAGATGGATGGTCTCAGCGGAATTAAACTAAAGGAACGAGTACTGAAACTGGACAAAATCTGGCGGATAGCATTTGTGTCGAGTCATGATGAGAAGATGATAGATTCCTTTGGAATCAAGACTATAGATTTTATCAGGAAGCCGGCTGGATATATGGATGTGAAAGCAGTGCTGGAAAAGGTATTGATAGAGAAATGTGAGAATATAGGCATTTCGTATTTGTCTGAAACCGGCCAAAACATAATAATCTATGCGGAGGACATAAGATATATAGAGGCACAGGGAAAATATGCGTATATTTATACCAATGGGCAGAACTTTGTAGGAATAAATATATCTGAGATTGAGAAACGGCTTGAGGACAGTTCTGTGATACGTGTTCATAAATCATATATGGTTAATCTTGAATATGCCACACTTAGAAATGGAAAATTATCTATAAGAGATATGGATATTGAAATTCCGATTGGTAGAAGCTATAAAGAAAACGTAAAAAGGTTATATCATGAGTATGGTGAAAGAATGGCGAGGCGAAGAATGTGATAAAGGGATATATTGTATTTGATAGTATATTTTATAACAGAGACTGTACTTTATTCATTAGCATATCGTACTGTACTAAGTAGAGGTATTACCAATAAAGCTGTCAAATGGATGGTATATATCATTGCGGTGGTAATTACAGGTAGTATTGTATATGTAAATAATAATCTACAGTATGTAATGGGAGCATCAATATTTATAATGGTTATGTTGCCTGTTTTTATAATAGAGCCATTTAAAATTCAAAATTTGATTTTGTATCCGTTTGTGGTTATAGCAAGCTCTATATATGGAATGTTGTTTTCATTTATTATATCTATAAAAATTGGAATTTCTGAATATTACGTTAAGGAATCTCCGGCTTTAACGATTTTATGTCAGATATTGAGTATAGGTGTCTGGGCGCTAATATATGTAATAAAACGAAGAAAAAATGATCAGGAAGAAGTGGTTTTAGATCTAAAACATTACATAATTTTGTATTTAGTTACCATCAGTTCATTGATATTAGTAGGATCAATTCAGATTTTTTCAGAATTGGAAGAGTATGAAGATTTGCAAATTTATGGGGTGTTTGCAGTAATGGCTTGCTGTACACTTGTTGTAGTAACACTTATGCAGATTGTTGTTTTTTAAGCCAGAATGCATATATAAAAAAAGTCAAATGACATGTATAAGGAGCATATGGCTTTACAAAAGCAGCACTATGAGCATATGCTTCTGCAATATGAAGAACTGCGGAAATTCCGTCATGATGTAAAAAATCATATGCTTGCGTTAAATAGTATGTGTACCAGCGAAGATAATTCACAAATAAAAAAATATTTATCGCAGCTGACTAATGAGGTTTCATCTAAAAAACCGGTAGAGTACACCGGAAACAGGGAATTGATGCGGTAATAGCTCCATTTGTCCTGAAGCGGAAAGTAAAAAATATAAAGGTTCCGTTTAAGGGGCGCGTATCGGATAATGTAGCAATTGATATGTTTGATATGTGCACAATAATATCAAATCTCTTAAATAATGCCATAGAGGCATGCGAAAAAAAATACAAGAGGACAAAAGAATAATTGAGTTTGAGATAGCCGGTTATAATTCACAAATATTTATCTCGGTTAGTAATAGTTATGATATGGAGAGTATTATAAATCAAAAACAAAAAGTTTATTCCTACAAAAGAGGATAAGCAAAATCATGGTATTGGGTTAGAAAATGTAAGGAGGACTGTAAAAAATATGATGGAGATATGAGAATATCTCAGGAAAATGAAAGATTTATTGTAACAATAAATATATAATAATAGGAAAATAGTTATAGAAATAAGCAATCACTATGTCGTTCATACCTAAAAAGTGTCGTTCATGCCATAGTGATTGCTTTTTTTGTGTATAAAAGAGTATAGTGAATATGCAAAGATAAATAAGGGAGGAAATAGTGGGATGACACCAATGATTATAGATTCTAGAATGGCTTATTCGAATATTGATGGGAAAAAAATAAAAAAAAACTTATGATTATAAAAATCTATATTAATAAGTCCGGTAAAGTATCTGATTTACAAAATCAAAAAATTACTTTATAAAACACAGTCGGTATAGAATGTGTAGTACTGCTGTACCGCAAGATAATTATGGTATGAAGCAAGCAATTGCTTTATATATATTCTCAACAATGCGCAGAAAGAGAAAATAGGAATTATATGAAGGGAGAAAGATCATGGAATTAGCATTACAATTTGAAAATTTGAATTGTGAAGAGTTATGTGCGATTGATGGTGGAAAAAAAAAAACTATTCAATTGAGAAATACGTAAAAAACTATTTGGATTTTATAAAAAAAAAAGGCTATAGACATTTTTAGACCTATGCCTATATAAATTATTTAGGTAATTGATAAATGGCGTTAAAAGAAATCTAATGGTATTTAGTAGCCATAAATTAATCACAAAAACCCTGTGAAATCAATGGGTTAAGGCATTTATAAAATGCCTAAAGAAAAAATTATTATAAGGAGAATTAAAATGGAAGTAAACGAAAAATTTTGCGTCATGACGCAGGAAGATGAACTGATGGTAGATGGAGGAATAGCACCGATACTCATTTATACAGGAGCTCTAGCAGGAGGATGGTTATTAGGACATATTGTAGGATATTTTGCTGGTTAAAGAAAGGAAACAAAAATGGACAACTTTAAAAAGATTAAGTATGCAAGAATTATATGATGTAGAAGGTGGAATATTTGGTGTAGATGATGCTATATTTTGGACGCTTGTTGCAGCTGGTTTTGCAGGCGGCATAGCCACTGGAGTTAGTAGAAAAAATAGAAAAAAAATAGAAAGGAACAATGCTATGAATAAAAAAAAGTTGGGCTTCCAATGGGTGTTGCAGTAGGAACGGCAATTGGTGTAGCAATTAGTGTTGCAACAAACAATATAGTGATGTTGCCAATTGGAACTTCATTTGGCTGTGCCTTGGGAATAGCATTGGGTTCTAAATCTGATAAAAAAAAGATTAAGTAAGTGATATTGATATAAATGCCAGAACATATTTCTGGCATTTATATTGAAAGTAGCGATAGCGAAAAGGAAACAATAAATGATGAAATACTATTGTATAAAACAGCACGATATAACCGACTGTGGAGCAGCGTGTCTTGCAACAATCTGTAGACAGAACGGATATAAAATAGGAATAAGTAAAATCCGTGAAGTTGCAGGAACAGATAAGCAGGGAACAAATGCATATGGTGTGATCAAAGCCGCAGAACAGCTTGGATTTAGCGCCAAAGGAGTAAAGGGAGATAAAGAAGCATTTTTCTCGAAGTTTCCATTACCATGTATAGCACATGTTATCGTAGATGGAGCATTACTGCATTATGTTGTTATTCATAAAATAACGAAAAAGACGGTTGTGATTGCAGATCCGGGAGAAGGTATTGTAAAACTTACCCCGGAGGAGTTTTTTGGAGAAGTGCATGATGAGGGAAAACCTCCGAAATATCAGTGGAGCGGTATCCTTATCCTTCTTGTAAAGAATGAGACATTTGAGAAAAAAGGATGAGACAAAAGGAATTTTCTCCAGATTTTTTCATCTGCTCATGCCACAGAAGAAACTTATATTTCAGATCTTTTTAGCATCTCTTATATATACCGTGCTTGGAATATTGGCAGCATTCTATTTTCAGATGCTGATAGACAGTGTTCTTCCGGATGGATTGAAGAAAACGCTCATGACTTTATCAATAGGAGTGATACTTCTCAATCTTTTCAGGGTAATCCTTAATGCATTCAGGTCACATTTACTTTTGTATCTTAGTCAGAAACTGGATATTGCGTTATTATTGGGATATTACAGGCATGTAATGGAACTTCCGATGAACTTTTTCGAACAAGGAAGGTCGGAGAGATTATCTCCATGTTTAATGATGCAGGAAAGGTAAGGGATGCCATATCGGGAGCAACACTTACCATAATGATAGATACACTTATGGCTGTTGCCGGAGCAATTATTTTATACATACAGAATTCAAAATTATTTTTTATCACGATCATAATGATCGTACTGTACGCAGTAATCGTACTTGGATTTAATAAATGGTATGAAAAACTTAATCGAAAAGAAATGGAAGATAATGCCCAGCTTACGTCTTATATGGTCGAGTCTCTTTATGGAATACAGACTGTAAAGGCTTATAATGCGGAGAGAAAAAAGTAAACAGGGAAACAGAGATAAAATTTGTAAAACTGTTAAGAAGTGTATTCAATCTCACATGGGCTAACAATATACAAGTGTCACTGAAAACTTTCGTAGAACTCATAGGTGGTGTAGTTATCCTGTGGGCAGGCGGTGTCAGTGTTATAAAAACGGAGACATGACAATAGGTGCACTTATCACATTTAATTCACTGCTGGCATATTTCCTTGATCCTGTAAAGAATCTGGTAGATCTGCAGCCACAGATGCAGACCGCAGTCGTAGCGGCAGACAGACTGGGTGAAATGCTCGATCTTGAAGCTGAAAAGCAGGAAAATGAACAAAGAAAAAATGGCACCCGAAAGTCTTGCCGGGGATATAAAATTCGAACATGTGAATTTCAGATACGGAACAAGGCAGAGGGTACTTGAGGATATAGATTTTACAATAAAAAAGGGCGAAAAAATTGCCTTTGTTGGAGAAAGCGGTTCAGGAAAAACAACATTATCGAAACTGCTTTTGCACTTATATCGGCAGAGTCAGGTAATATTCTGATAAATGATAATAATATAGAAGATATACAGATAGAGACACTTAGAGACAAAATCGCATATATACCACAGGAAACATTTTTGTTTAGTGGTTCAATATTTGAAAATCTTACACTGGGGGGACTGGATGATGCAACGATGGATGACATCATCGATGCATCAAAAAAAAGGCGCAGGCACATGAATTTTATTAATAAACTGCCACTCAGATATGAGACAAGACTGGAGGAAAACGGAGCAAACCTGTCAGGCGGTCAAAGGCAAAGGCTGGCTATAGCAAGAGCCATGCTTAAAAAAACCGGATATATTGATATTGGATGAGGCTACGAGTAATCTTGATGCAATAACTGAAAGAGCACTTGATAAGACAATAAGTGAATTTTCAAAAGATGTTACAACTATCTTTATAGCACACAGACTCAGCACTATAAAAAAATTGCGATAAGATATATGTGCTGGAAGATGGAAAGATTATAGAAAGCGGTGATCATGCATCATTGACAGCACTGGGTGGAAAATATGCGCAGCTTGTTAAACAACAGTCGCTTGATACTGTGGATGTTAAAGCAACCGCATAACTTCGATTACGAAAAGAGGAAAATTATGAAACCTATAATTGTGGATTTAAAGGATATAAGTGACAGTACGGAAGTATATGATTCTAAGCCAAACAGATTTGTGCCGTACACCATATATATAATATGTGCAATTCTGGCAATAGCCCTGATCTGGATGTATCTTTTCAGGATGGATATAGTAGTAAAAGCTGATAGTGTCTTTAGAGGTGACGATGACAGTACGGCAGTAAGCTGTGCAGTTACAGGAAAGATAACTAAAATGTCGGTAAAGGACGGACAGTATGTGAGTGAGGGGGGACGAACTGTATGAGATAGATATTGAAAACCTTGGAAGTACTATCGAAGATTATAAGAGTAAACTTGATAGTGTACAGCAGCGTCTTGACATACTAAATGCATATCAGGAGAGTCTTGACGGAGATAATTCTGAATTAGATGCAATGTCTGATAACCAGTATTATTCAGAATTTAAAGACAGGAAAGAATTATTAAATACTTCAATTGATGCAGGAAAGGAAAAGAATAAAACTGGGGAGGTATACACGATGAAAATATTACAGTTATCAATGATTCTATTGATAAGTATAATGAAAAAATTAATAAACTTAACAATGTAAAGCAATGTATCATATCGCGTAATAACACATTCGACCAAAACGATACATATTACTATTCAATAGTAAAAAGTTATATTTCATCATATGATTATAAAGCACTTCAATATGACAATAAAAAAGGATGAAACCACAATGGATTCATCACAACTGGCAGAGGTGGATACAGAAAAAAAATCAGGCATTGTCCAATCTTGAGTCTAATGAGATTTCAACAATAGAACAGCAGATAGAAACTGCAAATGAACAGATAGAAAGCCTTAAATCTAATATATCCTCTGTAGAACTTCAAAAGAAGCAGACAGAAAATTCTAATAATACAGATGAGTCAGATATAAAGATTCTTACGGAAAAAAGGGAAATGTGTCCGCTGAAATTCTTACTTATGAGGATAAGAAGCAGGAGTATGAGGCTTATTTAAAAGATTATGATATAAAAAAATAATAACTGTACCATAAAGGCAGGAACATCAGGGTATTTTTTTACACAAATAAGGAAATCTCAAATGGAACATATATACAGGAAGGAGATTCCATAGGACAGATATATCCAAAGGAGCAGTCAGGTTATTATGCACAGGTGTATGTGGAAAATTCTGACATAGCAAAAATAAAACCGGATCAGGAAGTAAAATTTGAGATGGCTTCATATCCGTCAAGTGAATATGGATATTTTACAGGAACAGTAAAAAGAAATTGCAAAAAAGATGTGACTGTAGACCAGAATACCGGTAATGCATATTACGTTGTAAAAGTAGAATGTAAAAATATGGAGATAAAGAATAAGGATGGAGAAAAGGGAAATCTGAAAAGTGGAATGGCTGCACAGGCAAAAATTGTTGTTGATGATGACAGTGTGCTGCATTTCGTCCTGAGTAAGATAAATTTAGTGGATTAGTAAGATAAATAAGGTATATTCCGGGATTACCGGTTTATATAAATAAATCCTATGAGCGCGCGTAGGAAAAACAGTATTTTATAAGTAGTAGGAAGGAAAAAGAAAAAAAATGAATGCTTTTGAGAAAATTTCAAATGAAGAAATGATGTGTATTGATGGAGGCTTTAATCCAGGGGTAATATTACCGTGTAGCAGCTGTATGGGTTTGCTATGAAATTGGTTATGCTGTGGGAAAGGCATTTGTACATGCCACATCAAGGTAAAATAGGAAGGAGTATAGAAATGAATAATGAATTTATGGTTATGGATGAAGAAGAACTTTTAGATGTTGACGGTGGTGCTGTTTGGCTTGTTGTTGGTGGTGTACTTGTGTGTCTTGGATGTTTTGCACTCGGAGCATATAACGGTTATAAAGATACTAAGGATCAGAAAAAAATAAAAATCTAAGAGGTGTATTACATGCAAAAAAATTATTAGTTGGTATATGGAACATAAAACTTATGGAAATATATTAATTATAGGGATAATTGGACTTATGCTATACAATATAGGATATGGAGTAGGTACAGCTATTTATAGAATTTTTGGTTGATTAGTAATTGTGTGGTGATGCACAAAAAAGTAATGGCATCAAATTTTATGTTTGATGTCATTACAATCAAAGGATAATTATGAGGAATATACATGAACAATAAAACTGGTGTATTTTTTTATATATTTGAATTTGCGACATATTCTGCAAAATGTAATTATTGTGGTAAAATATTTAAAGCAATGTACTGGCCATTTTTAATAAGTAAAGCCAGTGCTAAGGTGGCATGTGAGGGAAAATTACATAATCATATAATTAATTCACAGTATGGAAATTTATAGTAAGGATTCTATGGGAATGTTCAATGAAAAGAAACATATCAATATCTTATCGGACAATTTGTGCAGGGATTTTTGTAATCATAAGTATTATAATACTTGCGATAAATGGAATTTCATTATTCAAATATGATAATGCCACGGATTATGAAAAGTCAGCTTTGCGTCCGGGTGAGTATGTCAAGTTCCAATTACAGGATTCTCTGCACCACCCGCTTGATGAATACACTTAAGACGTTTCTTCAGGACAGTGTGAGGTAGAGGTGACATTTTTCGGAGATTACTATGTATACAATATTCCATACATGGATAATACTTATGTGAGAGTAAAGGTATACGATAAGAATCTGGAAGAACAGTTAGAGGGAAAGGTTGATGTAATTGGTAAAGTGTTGCCAGAAAAAAGATGTTTCTATGGAATGGTATGAACAGGTGCCGGATTTTTCACTTAGCAGCTTGAAAAAGGGCATATGTATACAGGAAGTAGATTGCAAAAAGTATCAAAACATGCTTTGGCTTGGTGGAATTATGTTGTGTGTAAGTGTGGCTGTCATGTTACATGACTATAGAGTGAATCGGACCACTATTATTACGGAAGAGGGAAGGATTGCACATACAAATCTGCCTGATTATGATTTGGCGTATACTTTAGAGTATAATCTTCGAAAGTATAAGGAACTGGAGAAAATACAGATTCAGAACAGAAAGAAGATATTTTGGATAGTTTTGTTTGAACTGACAGGAGTATGGTTCTGCATAAATTTTTTATTATTGGGAAATAAAAGTTATAGGTGTGGTGTTTATTCTTTGCGGGCTGAAAATAGGATGGAATATTTTTATTAATTCGGACTTGAGCGTGGCAGTAAGGTTATCAGAGTTATTTGGTCTAGACACGGTTTCACAGAGAAAAGAGCATTTGTTATCATACATACATGAGCTGGAAAAGAGAGTATTAAGATAAGAAAGATATCGATACAGCGGATCGTATAATTTTCTTTGTAAGGCAAATTCCTATTATTATCATAATGCTTATTGTGGCAATTGTCATATTGCACAGAAATAACAGCAACAAATAGTTGGAATTGTACGAGGAGAATAATCTAAGAATGAAAAAAAATTAGCCGAATAAGTGGAGCTTTGCTTATATCTATGTTGTTTTCAAGCATATTGAGCGGTGTAGTATTAGTTATTATGGGAACTTTAAATTTACCACTAGATATGCAATCAATTAAGGTTATCTGTGGTAGCATCGCCAGCGTGGGATATTTTTATTTTTTCAGACTTTTTACTAAAGAAATCGGGAAAATCAATATAAATGAAATATCGTTAAATAAAAAATTCTCGGTTTGGGATGGCATCGGATATCTGCTCGTTTTATTGGGTGGCACAACAATATTGTCGGAATTACGGATATTATACTTGAGTTTATTAAGCGATATCTGGTTCATACAGAAAATGTGGGTGTTGTTGAAAATTATATAGGAAATGTACCGGCATGGATACTCCTTGTATGTGTTGTAATCATTTCGCCTGTATTTGAAGAACTATTATTCAGAAAGGTGCTGTTGGAAGAATTGCTTCCATATGGCAAGGTTACAGCAATTTTAATAAGTAGTATGCTTTTTTGGTATGTTACATGCAAATCTGGAACAGTTTTTATATATACCATTTTTATGGGAATAGTGTGTGCGAATATTGTACTTATTACAGGTAAAGTAAGGTATGCGATTTATCTGCATATGGCATTTAATTTATTTGGAGCGATAATATCGGTTTATATACCGAGCGGGAGATATACAATTTTAACAGAAATTATATTTGTAATAAGTGCTGCCATAATAGTGATACTTAAAAGCCAAAACAATGTTTATTATTAAAGATGAAGCCAATGTTAATAAATTCAACTTAAAAAAGGAATTTTGTGGAATTGGTTTTATTATGTTTATGGTTTATTGGATTATTAGTTGTGTGGGGCGATAGCATATTAAAATTAAATCAGATATAAATTGGATATGGTATTTCAAAAGGAAAAACTTTCTGGCGGAACATTATATCGAGGCTATGTAGCTGGTGCCCTTACAGGAGGTGTTATTGGTGCATATATGCCAATATAAAAAATGATATGATGTTGTTGTTCAAGACATTATGATATCGATTATGTCTCTTGTCATGAACAACAATGTCTTTAATAAAAAGTAAGGAAATGGAGCGGAATTATGAATAAAAAAGTATTTTATACATTTTACATGGATTGTTACTTTAATTATGCTTATATTTACAGGATTGTGTCTGGTAGATGGAGTATCAATATTTGTTCCTTTTTTCACATATATTGCAGCTATGATATTGTATGTCCTTCCACTGTCTTTGTATAGAGTTGGAAAATAAATCCGGTAAAATTAAGCAAATTGAACAAATTATAACCCAAAAGATGAAGCGAGAGATAATAATTGGATAATAATTGATAATGTCACTGAAAAAAAGTATTGTAAAAAAGAACAAGTATGATAGATGGCTAACCAATGATATTATATTGAAAATTAGAAAAGATAAATTATATATATATGTACCTAAAATATACGAAAGATATTTTTACAATAATTAGTAAAAAAAAGCAGAAACAGAGGAACAATAAAAGGATGAAATACTATTGTTGTATAAAACAGCACGATATAACCGACTGTGGAGCAGCGTGTCTTGCAACAATCTGCAGACATAACGGATATAAAATTGGGATAAGTAAAATGCGTGAAGTTGCAGGAACAGGAGCAGGCTTAGGGTATTTAGCAACAAGATAATTTTATAAAAAAAAGACGAGGTAAAATATGGAAAGAATATTGTTATTTTGTGGTGTATGGATAATTATTGTGCCTATATTGTTTCAAAATAGTTATTTCGAAGAACATAAAAAATATACATTATCTATGCAAATTATTGGATTTTTTGCATTTTTGATGGGAATATTACATTTCTTTAATATTGTGAAAAAGGGACATTATTTAGATGTTGTTCTGTTCTGTGTCCTATTTGTATTGGTTGGGAAATTATCATATGATAAAATAAAAAATGAAAACGCAAAAAAATCATTAGAACTGCATGCTGCATCAGCATTACTTTGGAAATTTTATCGTTAGTCATTGTGGTGCAAGATATAAAGAGAGGTTGCTTCAGCAATAGTTATTCTTACGTGTTCATTGATAGCTCTTTCTGTATTTCAAAAAAGAAACATTGCAGAATAAAAAGTCAATGAAAGCAGAAATGGTAATGAAAAAAAAAAAAACAATAAATGGTATATTGGCTGGATAATCTTTCCGGCCTGGTACTTGATAGGAAAAAAATATATCATATTGCCTGTTATACAATCGGTATTTGAAGCAATGAGTTATTCTGATGCGTATCTGATAACAAACTATTTATGGAATCTTATAGCTATAGTTATTTTATTCAGCCTTTATGGAACTGGTATTGTAAGGGATATAAAACAGATAAGACAGTATGATATCAAATCAATAGCTTCGGGATATATCAAATCATTTGCTGTAATAGTATTGTTTACAATATTAGGTGGTATTATGCAGTTTATTTTGTCATCCGGAAATAATGAGCAAAGCATAAATGAAATTACGCTCAGAATGACAATGAAAGAACATTATTGGGGGCTATTATGATTCTTTCTGCATTTATAGGACCAATATTAGAAGAACTGATTTTTAGATGGTTTATATTCAGCTCTATCAATAAAAGTCTAATAATTAAAGTGATTGTATCATCAGTATTATTCGGATTAATGCATTTTATACCATCTATAGGGGCAATAAGTCTAAATGAGCTTTTGTCTGCAAGCAATACAATATGTATTAGCCGGAATTGCGTTTTGTCTGGTTTATATAAAAAGAGGAAATGTTGTTTTTGGGATAGCAGCTCATATGAGCATCAATTTGATGCATAATTTAATGTATTTGGTTAATAAATGGGGTTAAAAAGTGTGCAAAGGACCATAAAAAGATGTCTATATAAATTTGGCAAAAAAATGAGGAGTACAAAGAGATGAAAAAAAAAAACAATTATATATCAACTGAAATGAATCATAAAAAGCTAATAGTTGGAGTCGTAATAATTCATGTTTGTTTTATGCTCATAGGAGCTAGTGGTATTATTTTCTACTTTAAAAAGAAAAAAAATATATTTTATGGGCTGCTGATAAATATGATTTATCAGTTGACTTTGATTATCATGATTGGAGTGGCAATGAAGCAATATTTGATCACTTCATTTAAAAAATTCAAAGCTGACCGACTTTCTGTAAATATAAAAAAAAGAGTTTTGGCAGGTGTGGGAATTGCATTCTTGTTAAGCTGCATCGCTGGAATCATTGAAATGACAGTGTGTTCAAATACATCGGTTTCGGCAAATCAGTCAAACGTTAGTGGATATTTTGTGGATTATCCTATTTTGGCTGTTATCATGAGTGTAATTATGGGACCTTTTACCGAAGAGATAATTTATAGAGGTATATTGTTTCGGTTTTTCAGCAAATATGGAGAACTGTGTGCAGTATTGGTGACAGGATTTTTGTTTGGAACAATGCATATGCTTTCTTCATTTGGAAACACAAATATACTACTATTTTTTTTGTGTCAATGGTTAGACTATTTTTTTGTCAGGAATACTTTTAGGATTTATTTATAAAAAATACAAAAATATCTGGACAAATATTTCAATACACGGCACTTGGAATCTGATTGGTGCTGTAATGATATTAACAAAAAAAATAATGTTAGCAAAATAATATGAACTATATAATAATTTTTTTTTGATTTCAATGATACCATTGGCAGAACTAAGAGTTGCGATACCAACAGGAATTGCTATGGGAGTGTCGGTTTTACCGGCTTATGCCATATGCATATTGGGAAATTTACTTCCAATGCCGTTTGTTTACCTTTTTTTCGCATAGACTGCTTGAATGGGGAAAAAAGTAAGAAAGTAATAGGAAAATTTTTTAGATTTTGTATAGAAAAAGGCAAGAGTGCCGGACAAAAATTGCAAGATACCGCAGGAAGGGGATTGTTTATTGCGCTTGTACTCTTTATAGGTATTCCGATTCCCGGAACAGGTGCGTGGACTGGAATACTTGCAGCCAGTATATTGAGAATGGGATTTTAAGAAGAGCATTATGGCATGTTTATGCGGTATAATGCTTGCTGGTGTCATTATGGCAATATCTAGTATTGGAGTCTTAAATTTATTAGATATGAATTAACCATAACGGTAGTTTGGGTCAAATGGCACCGAAATCATGCCAAATAGTAAAATTCTCCTTTTCCATTTTTAATAAATTGTTGAATAATGGTGTAGTGTAGTATATTATATGTTTTAATGTTGGAATATGGTAAAAAATATATAACAATAGGAGTGGAAGTTTATGGAATTAAATAGAACAATGATATTGCTTTCTGGTTGCTTTTTGATGGTTTGGTCTACTTTTAAATGGAAGATACCACATGTGATTTGGGATGTTAAATTAACCCGAGTATGTTCGGTAATTTTGGGATTATATAATATTATTTTAGCAATTGGCTTTGAAAAAGACCTAAGTATTTTTCTATTTATTGTAGATTTAATCCTCTATATGTTATTGGATATAGGATTTTTAATGGTTAAGCTAAAAAAGATAAAAAAAGGGAAAAGTAAAAAATTTTCAACTTGGGATTTGTTCCATTTTTGTCATTTTGGCTATGATTATGGCATGTTTTAATTTGAATGAAATTTATTCTAGCATAATGATTTTATCTGGTATGATGGTGGTGATATCAACTCCTTTTCAGGAAATGAAGTTGCTTCGTGAAAACAGTAACAATAGGTAGGAGACAATTGAAAGAAATATTATTTTCACATGATGACTCTATCTTTTAATTTTTTAGTAAACTTACAGGTCAATTGTAGAAATGGGGGAGATATGAATAGCTCTTTATTATACGATTCGCTTTACAGCTTTAAGCTTACGATAGGATTGCCCTGTGCCGGTGGTGATTGCCGCAACAGCAACCGCTAACAGAGTTATATGGGAAATTGTATTCAAGTTGGTAACAGATGATTTATTTCTTACCCACATACGTTCCTGCCCTGTATTTTTGAAACATGAATTGTATCTTTCACATTGGAAGTAAAGAAGCGGAATTAGTTTGTATAGAGTTGGAAAATGAATCCGGTAAAATTAAGCAAATTGAACAAATTATAACCCAAAAGATGAAGCGAGAGATAATAATTGATAATGTAACTGAAAAAAAAAGTATTGTAAAAAGAGCAAGTATGATAGATGGCTAACTAATGATATTATATTGAAAATTAGCAAAGATAAATTATATTTATATGTACCTAAAATATACGATTACAATAATTAGTAAAAAGGGCAGAAACAGAGGAACAATAAAAGGATGAAATTTGATAAAACAATATTGAATAAAGTGACAATATTACCATTTGGTCTGGTAATATTATTCATTGTATACAGGACATTGGTCTTTTCTGTGATAATGAATTGTATACCGATCATGCAGAACACTATATTATCGCGGAAACGATAAGAAATTGCATTGATATAATGACAATTGTAGTGCTTATGTTTATTTTTAAGGTAAAGACAGGCAGGGGGGTGGTGTAAAAGGATACTTGAAAGGTGTCGGGATTTATGGCTTGCCGGTGCTGATGTTTACTCTTTTTGAGATTGGAAATTCTACGCTTTGGATATTTGGTGGACATGCAGGACTGTATGGAAGCGGATTGATAGGATATATTGTAGTAAATGTGCTTTTTATATATAACGGTTGGAATAGAGGAAGAATTGATGTTTCGATCGGTTGTTACTGAGTGCGTGCTTAGGAAGAATAGCAATATAATAGTATTTGCCAGTGTGTATTCGGGATTGTTGTTTGGTTTGGCACATATCACGAATTTTATATTTGATGCGGATATGACCATGTTTAATAAATGGTGCACAATGATTATGGCTTGTGTCTTTGGTTTTACATTGGCGGTCATTTTTCTTAGGACTAAAAGTATTGGTGCCGTTATTACATTGCACTTTTTATGGGATTTCGCGGATTTTATGAATCACATGATGATAGTGGAACGTTACAGATATGGTGGTTCGTACAATGCGCTTGCATTGCAGATACCTGTTCTGATAGTGATGCTTGTTATTGCGGTTTTTTGTATGTATAAGAGACAGATGAGGTTACAAAGCGTGTAAAAGACCATAAAAGATATCTATATAAATTTGGCAAAAATGAAAGCCTGCTAATAAAAAAGTCAATAGTAAAATGAATTATTTTTATGATTGTGATTTTGGGCACAAGTTTTGAACCGCCATATTTGCCGGTTTGAAGAAAAATGAGTTTAGACTTGGTTATTGCTCTAAATTACGGATGCATTCCTTGACCTTGCCGTAATAGATACGCAGGAACTTATTAGCCCCAGCAGTCATGTAAACATAGTAAGGCTTTCCTTCCTTCTGCACGCTTCTTGACAAGAAATTGATATACCTTATCATCTTCAGGAGCTGTTTGAAGCAGTGTAGACATGATTTGAAACAAAGTCTTTCTTAGACGGTTGGAACCGCATTTAGATGCTTTATTACTCTTTGAATTGTGTGGGTGCCTGACTGATCCACACCTGGGTCTACTCCGGCAAAAGCAGTCAATGCTTCACGATGTGAGAAATTGGAAATATCACCTATTTCTGCTATAAGCTGGGGACCAAAAAGTTTTTCCCACGCCATACATGCCCATTACCGTTGCGTATTCGGGCAGAGTAGAAGCAAGTTCATTCATCTTTGAACGTAGTTCTTCTACATGGGAAGAAGCAAGATTAAGCTGCTGAATGCTTTGCTGAATAAGCAGTTTATAAGACGCTTCTTTTGGAAAGACAGCAATAAGGTCTTTAGATGCAAGAAATAGTTCCGCTGGTTTTGCTGGTTGGAAATTATAGTGATGCTTTTTACAGAATGCTTGATAGCGTTCCGTGAATGTTTTTAATCCAATTTTGCGGACACAATCCACATGCCAGAATGAGTAAGCATAATCCACCCATTTTTCACTGCCATCATCGCGGACAGGGCTGTCAAAGAGTTTATTGACACCAGGATAGGTATTATCCAATAGTGCAATCAGGTTAGCCTTAGCGGCAACCTTCTGCTTCATGAAGAAGCTGAATTGTGAGTTTAAAGTTTTTAATTGAGTACGTGTATTATCCATACTTGAATACTGTCGCAGTTCTATCCAGTTGTCAAGAGTATAGCGTGCAATCTTCTTCGCATCAGCAGGGTCGGATTTGACTTTGCGGATGGAGTTGTTGCCAAAGTTCTTGATCAGATGTGGATTGACAGCACTGACAAACAAACCGGCTTCAGAAAGAGTTTTTACCACTGGTTCATGGTAACGCCCGGTGCATTCCAAAACAACACGGGTTTCACCTTCCAGACTGCCAATATATTTGGCAAGCTCATCCAGTTCACTGGATGTGTGATTAACATTAAAAGGCTTACGAATAATAACACCTGCTGGTTGCAGGACGGCGACGGTGCTCTTGCCTTTTGATACATCAATACCTACTGCGTTGTACATTCTCGTACCTCCGAAAGTGAATTTGTATGGTGTCCAGCTATTTCTCATTGCTTATTCAATCTCCTGGGGTATCAAACGGACGTGCACAGGGCAGTCCAACCTGCATAAATCGAACGGCTGCAAATGATAGGCTGGCTGACTGGCTTTCATACGGACGTCTATTGAGTCCAAGGAGAATACTGTCAGACCGATACCTCATCATTGTACAGCTTTAGCAATAAGAGGGATAGAACCCAACTGGCTGTTGGGGTATCTAAACCCTACACTTATATATTAGGAGGAGTACAAAGAGATGAAAAAATGTATTTTAGTGTGGTAGGTGCCGGTAATAGAAGGAGAGCCGTATAATCCGGTGGAATATGCTGTCCATGTGAGAAAAGCAAAAAAGTTTGCGGAAGCATTGAACTGGTATTTTGCGGAAAAAAAATATGGACTACAATTGCGTGCTGGACAAATCAGCCTGCAGCCTCGATGAGATATTTTCTCCACAATATCAGGCAGTGCTGTTTGCACCGGAGGCTAAAACAAGACAGTGGCTCTATAAACAAGAAGTGCAGAATGAGACCGTGAAAAAGTATTATCTGGAATACATGGAGTACAATAGTGCGCAGATAGAAAAGGTGGCTGAATTTCTGAGCGAATAAACCGGAAATAACGCATTTAAGAAATGAAACAACAAACATTTTGTGCTTTCGTTAAAAACTTGATATAAACATTTCTGTTTTTCGTTAAAAAGCAGGTATAAACATTTCTGCTTTTCGTTAAAAAAAGGCGAAAAAAATTTTGCATTTTCGTGAAAAGTGGTAGAATTGAGGTGGAAATATGCTATAATACTACCAAGTAAAATGAAATGAGGAATGCTGAATGATTTTTAAAAAAAAAAGTTTATGCCAAATTGATTGAGTGGAAAGCATTGGCAGCAGGAACATCGGCAGTATTGCTTGAAGGGGCTAGACGTATCGGGAAAAGTACCATTGTAGAGGAGTTTGCAAAAAAAGGAATATGATGACTATATGATTTCTTGATTTTGCAAGAGAAAACCAGGATGTAAAAAATAATTTTGTCGAGAACATGAATGATCTGGATACTTTTTTTCAGAAACTTATTTCTTCTGAAAGGAAAAAAAGTTTAAAAGGGAAGAACTGCGTGATTATTTTCGATGAGGTACAGTTGTTTCCGCAGGCACGGCAGGCGATAAAATATCTTGTCGCTGATGGTCGATATGAATATATTGAGACAGGCTCGCTAATCTCAATCCGGAAAAATGTAAAGGATATACTGATTCCTTCGGAAGAGTACCGGATTAAGATGTATCCGATGGATTTTGAAGAATATTTATGGGCAATCAATGATGAGGTTACAATTCCTACGATCAGAGAAGCTTTTGAAAAAAAAAGCCACTTGGAGATGCGATTCACCGGAGAATTATGAAAAGCTTTCGTACCTATATGGTTGTTTGTAGGTGGGATGCCGCAGGCAGTAGATGCTTATGTTTCAGGGAAAAGTTATGAACAAATTGGGTTGATTTTGTTAAACGGAATATTCTGAGCCTTTACGAAGAGGATCTGGCAAAATACGATACAGAAAACAGGGAAAAAGCGTCAGTTATTTATCGAACAATACCAGAGCAGCTAGAGAATAAAAATTCACATTTCAAACTTTCTATGGTAGATAAAAAAATGCGCGTTATCAGAATTATATGGATGCGGTCAGCTTTATTTCTGAAGCAATGATAGGAAATGAGTGTATCAATGTGACAAAACCGGAGGTTGCACTGGAGCTGTTTGCGGACAGAAGCAATTTCAAATTATATATGGGTGATACCGGACTATTGGTTACACAGATTATGAAGAACCGGGACAGTACAGATGAAGATTTATATAAGGCTCTGATTATAGACAATCTGGGAATTAATCAGGGAATGATTGTTGAAAATATTGTAGCACAGATGCTCAGAGCAGCTGGACATGAGTTGTATTTTCATGAATATTTGTACGTGCCGGAGGGAACGACCAGAGAAAGAAATATGAAATTGATTTTATGATTGTGAAGAAAAAGAAGATATGTCCGATTGAAGTAAAATCTTCAAACTATATGTCGCACAAATCATTTGACTATCTGCTTCAGAAATATCAGTTAAAGTGTGAGCACAGATTCATTATTTATACGAAGGATTTAAAATATCAGGACGGAATTATGTATATACCAATTTATATGACTATGTTACTGTAAGATGATTAGTCGGAATGAACTCATGTTTTTTCATTTTGTCAAGTACAAGCTTGATACCATTAAATTGAAAACAAAATTGTTTGCAGGCAGCAAAAGGGGGACTCTTTTTGCTGCCTTTTTTGCGGGCTGTTTCGTATATAGCGATTCAGGATGAAATTCCAATGATTAATAGTTTCAATCTATTTAGAAGAGAAGCAGATATTTCTTTTTTGGGTGGAATCTGCCATAGAAATGCAGGAAAAGGATTGTGTCTGGAGGAATATATCGAGTCACTGAGGTGAAAATTATAAAAAATTAAATGAATATTAATTTTCCACTAACTTTTTATCACCTTAAGTTGTCTTATTATTATAGAGGACAAGAGAGGTGATATGAGATGATTGCTGATTTTTTATTAGTTCAGAAAATCAGAAACGGTGACAATCAAGCAGGTAATCAGTTGGTTGAAAAGTATTATTCTTCTATCTATCAATATTGTTATTTACATACTCATAATCAGGAATATGCGGAAGATATGGTACAGGAAACTTTTGAGAGGTTCTTCGGAGCACTAATAAGCGGGGCAGAGATCAAGAAGACAAAGAGCTATTTGTATAGCATAGCAGGGAATATTATAAAGAATAATTACAAGAAAAAAGAAGGAAATAATGACAGACCAGTTGCCGGATATAGAAGATGAGAATCCGAAAAACATAGAAATCCGGATTGATATAGAGAGGGGGCTCTGGAGCAGCTCCCGGAAGAAATAAAAGAGATTGTAATCCTGTATTTCTTTCAGGGATTAAAACAAAAGGAAATTGCTGATTTATTAAATATAAAATTGTCGCTTGTAAAATATCGTGTTTCAAAGGCAAAAGAAAATTGCTGGCAAAACAGTTGGAGGTGGAAAAATTATGAAGCAATATCAGAGAAAAATCGAGGAGTATAAATCCTTGATACAGAAGGAATATATACGGGAAACGGCTGTTGACACAGTAAAAGAGCGGTGTTCAGACATTATGAACAGACAGGATAACAGACGAGCATCATATTTTGAATTTTTATTTGAGCAGTTCAAATTTATCAAAAAGAGATGGTGGGTTCTGCAAGGAGGAATTTTAGTTCTGCTTTGGATACTGCTTGTGGACTCGGATGGGGGAGCAAATACAGAGAGAACACTGGGGACTATGTCAGTGATGTTTTCGGTAATGATCATACCGGAAATTTGGAAGAATCGGAGCTTTTCAGCAGTGGAAATTGAAAAAACAGCATTCTATTCACTGCGCCAGATCTGTGCTGCAAGGATATTGCTGTTTGCAGTGGTGGATTTACTTATGACTACCTTTTTTTTCGGTGTTTCAGTTTATACATTACAGATTTCGGCATACCGACTCATCATAGATTTCTTAGTGCCGTTTAATGTTTCCTGTTGTATCTGCTTCCGGTTATTGTACAGCAAATGGAATGATATGGAGTATATTGCTGTTTTCCTAAGTATAGCATGTATATTTATCTGGACACTGATTGTATCGACAGATTCTATTTATCAGAGGATTTCGATGCCAATCTGGGGGAGCTTGTTGATCATATCGTTTGGTTATCTTATTTTTTGTGTTCACAAATCGCAATGTAACTGTGAAATAAACTGGGAGGTGAAGTCGAGTGGAACTGCAATTTAAAAATGTAACAAAAGATTATGGGAATGTACACGCAGTAGAACATGTAACACATTCTATGGGGAAAGGTGTATATGGATTATTGGGAGTAAATGGAGCGGGAAAAACCACTTTAATGCGGATGATATGTACAGCGATAACCCCAACAAGCGGAGAAATCTTGTGGAATGGAAAGGATATCTTCAGTTTGGGAGCATCTTATAGAGGGATACTCGGTTATCTGCCGCAGAATTACGGGTTTTATCCGGATCTTTCAGTGTATGACTACATGCTGTATATTGCATCTATCAAAGGAATCAGGCCCATCATGGCAAAGAAAAGGGCATTAAAACTGTTGGAGCAGGTCGGAATGGCTGAAAAGAGGAAAAAAAAAGATGCGCACTTTATCAGGGGGAGCATGATCCGGAGAGTCGGAATTGCTCAGGCGATGTTGAATGATCCGCGGATATTAGTATTGGATGAGCCAACCGCCGGTCTTGATCCGAATGAGAGAATCAGGTTCCGTAATCTGATCAGTGAATTGTCGGAAGATCGTCTTGTACTGTTGTCTACGCATATTGTGTCAGATGTTGAATATGTGGCAAATGAGATTATATTAATGAAAGAAGGAAAATTTTTCTATACAGGGACTTCAGATGAGATCATTTTGTCTATGGATATGTTCGTGTGGAATTGCATTATTCCTAAAAGTGAGTTGAACAATTATATGAAAAAATATCTGATTGGAAATGTAAGAACAGTTTCTGATGGAGTAGAGTTGAGAGTCCTTTCAAAGATGCCACCGACCGGAAATGCAGTACAGGTGGAGGCAACATTAGAGGATGCATTTCTTTTTGTATTTTGGAGAAAAGGCAGGTGATAAAGATGATGTTCAAATATGAACTGAAAAAGATTTTTTCAAAGAGGATGAATAAGGTTCTGCTTGCGGCAGTACTTGTGATGACGGTTATTTATTCAGGTATGGCAATCGGGGAGTATGAGCTATACGGATGCAGACGGACAGAGCCACACAGGTATTGACGCGGGACGGCTTCTGGCTGAAGATGTCAATCAATGGAAAGGGAAACTTACAACGGAGAAAATTTCCGAAGTGATAAATGATTACAAGACATTATCGGCTAAGTATCAAGATGAGATACCCAATACAGAATATGGTAAAAACAGTACAGTCATATTACGATATTTATAGTTTTGTAATTGGCATATTGACTCCGGATTCAGAATGGAATGAAGGTGCAGTGTATCAGCTCTCAGATGAACAATTACAGGACATCTATACAATCTATCAAGATAATATGAAGAAAATGGCAGAAGAGTACGGAACCACACCTGAAAAGAGAAGTTATCTGGAAAACGTTTATAAAAAGATAGAAATACCTTTTACGTTCGAAGCAAAAGGTTCCTCGGGCTACGATGACAATGTACGCACAAACTTATGTACTTTTAATGGCAGTGATCATAGGTTTTTTGGCAGCAGGTATATTTTCCGGAGAGTTCCGCCCCGGAACAGAGGATGTTTTTTTTGCTACAAAGTACGGGGAGATCGAAGGCAATAAAAAACAAGATTTTTGCGGGAATACTTGTGTCAACGGTTATCTATTGGATCGGAGTAGGGATATTGTCTCTTATCTCATTTGTAGTAATGGGAACGAGTGGATTTTTTACACCGTATCAGATTGATGATCCATATAGTATTTATGTTATGACATATGGAGAATATTATTTGCTGATACTTGTGGGCGGATATATCGCAACGATGTTTTGTGCTGCACTGACAATGCTGGTGACAGTTAAGATGCATACACCGAATCTGGCGGTTTGTATCCCGTTTTTTCTGCTTTGTATGATACCATTTATCGCAAGAGTATTACCGGCATTTGATGCTTTTTTCAATTTGTTGCCGACTGTATTGACTAATATTCTTAATGTAGTGAGGTCGCCAATTCTTTTTCAGATTGGTCCGTTTGTATTTCGTCAGATTTCGTTCTTGATGTTCTTATACATCTTACTATTTATTGTACTGTTGCCTTTAATATATAGAGGTTATAGTCGATATGGGTTAAGGAAAGAAATAGTATGACAAATGTCTGCTATCCTTTTAACTCAGTGCGAAACGCTTGCGGCTCACAACTTGTGAAGGTACTGAACAGTTACATAAAATTATAATAAATAGCATATTATTATTGACATACTAATGATGATTGCTTATGATGAAAAAATGCTAAAAAAATGTCAAGGAAACATATAAACGTGAAAAAACAAAATCCAATAGCCCTGTTACCAATAGCAGTATTTCTCGTACTGTATCTGGGATTGGGAATACTTTTTGAATATGTAATGAAAATTCCGATGGGGTTTTATAATGTGCCCATCATAATAGCATTTCTCGTGGCAATACTGGTGGCATGTCTGCAGAATCGTAGTGTGAAATTCGACCAAAAGCTAGAGATAATGGCACAGGGACTGGCTGATAAAAATATCATAACAATGCTGCTCATTTTCCCTTACCGCGGGAGCATTCGTGGGTGTAGTAGGTCGAAGCAGTGCGGAGAGCGTGGCATATTTCATGCTGTCACTGATACCGGCAAGGTTCGCGGTGATGGTGCTTTTTGTTGTGGCATGCTTTGTGTCTATTGCGATGGGGACATCGGTTGGAACCATAACACTGATTGTGCCGATAGCGGCAGCAGTATCGGATGCATCGGGCTTTGGTCTGCCGCTTTGTATAGGCTCTGTAATGGGTGGCGCGATGTTCGGAGACAACCTTTCCTTTATATCAGATACGACCATTGCCGCATGTAACGGACAGGGCTGTCAGATGAAGGACAAGTTCAGGGAGAATTTTTTCATTGCACTTCCGGCGGCAGTAATGACGCTGGTTGTTATAGCAATTTTGTCATTCAGGACAGATATCGCGGGCGCTGTATCGCAGGAATATCATCTGTTGCAGATAGTACCGTATATTCTCGTGCTGTTCGGTGGAATTGCCGGAATAAATGTATTTGTAGTGCTTATAATAGGAATCATATCGGGAACGGTCATAATGCTCGCAACAGGAAATACAGCACCATACGATCTGCTTACCAATATGGGAAGTGGAGCGTCAGGCATGTTTGAAACCTGTATGGTCGCAGTGCTTGTGGCAGCCATGTGTGCGCTGATTCGTGAATATGGCGGCTTTGATGCCCTGCTTTCGGGTATTTACCGGACATTCAAGGGCAAAAGAGGTGGACTGCTCGGTATGGGACTTCTGGTAGGACTTATCGATATTGCCACTGCCAACAACACAGTTGCTATAGTTATGGCAAATCCGATAGCAAAGGAAATGGCTCAGAAATACGACATCACTCCGCGTAAAACAGCGTCTATACTGGATACATTTTCGTGCATTTTTCAGGGGATGATACCATATGGAGCGCAGATGCTCGTGGCCATATCGGCAGTACACGAGCTGGGGCATGATGTGTCAGCCTTTAATATACTGCCGTATCTGTTTTATCCGATGTTTCTGCTGGTAAGCTCGCTGGTGGTGGTTTTTGTTGTTGAAAATGGGAGAAAATTTAATTGAAAAAGAAGTTTAAAGCGAAAAAATAATGAGGTTATAAATGAAATGCCGGATAGAAATATGATTTATTTCATCCGGCATTTATTATGTGAAATTTAGGCTGCATTTTGAAAGTCAATTACAGTTATTTCTGGTAGCATGGATTTTAGTTTTGATATAATGGACTCGATTTTTTGCATTGTGGAGCCATTAATAAACTCTTCACCACACTGTGAACATTTTTTGGCATGGAACATTTTTTATAATAATATAACAGTTTTTATATGCAGTCATATAAGTTGTGGTACTTTTGACAGTATCACCTTTGCACAGGAAGCATTTCATAATATCAATTCTCCTTTCTTGTTTTTAAATCGGACTCCCATTTGTCTGAAGACGGGTAGTATGCGGTGATAATCCAGAGCTGTTCGTGATTGGAACCGACTACAACATGTAATGGACATTTTGTATTCAGATTTCCAAGTGTTAAGCAACTGGGATATGGATAGTCATTAGGGTATTCCTCAATTATTTCACCGGTCATGATACATGATATGACATCGTCAATGAGGATACCACGTTGCTCAAGAATCTTTTTGACGCATGCAGTGTTAAATAAATATTGTCGGGAGTACACAAACCTCTAAGTTCATCAATTGTAAGACACATCTGTTATTCTCCTCATATGAATTAATTATAATTATAGTAGTATTTGGAGAGATTAGCAATGCTATTCTAAAAATTCACTAATTTACATTAATTAACCTTAATTAACTCCTTGACAATCATTTATGACAAGAAGCTCGATTATGTTATAAAGCTGCGTGAATATCCACATAATAAAAAGGGAAAACGTAGCACGATTATTGATATGTAGTGACAAAACATGAAAAGGTGGCTGAATTTCCGGGAAACAGTCACGAAATAAATACGATTAAACAGGTGGGAATAGGGGTGTTTTTTTGAAAAAAAGCATAAAAAATACTGCATACGTGTTATACTACATTATATAGATGTCGTATGAAATATGAACGATAAACACATAAATAAACACAGGATATGAGAAGTAATCGCAATCACAAATATATATTTTTGTGAAATACAACAATTGCTCTCTCATAGGAAAAGGAGATAAAAATGCCGGAAAACAGTAGCTGTAGCAGCGCGGGAAGCTGCACAAAATCAAGCTGCGAGGGCTGTCCATCACATAATGGCGGACCACAGAGCTTCCTCGTAGAGCAGAATAAATTTTCAAACATCAAGCATGTAATAGGAGTTGTCAGCGGAAAGGGCGGAGTAGGAAAATCATTCGTCACATCCTCACTGGCAGTAAATATGGCAAAGAAGGGCTACAAGGTAGGTATCCTTGATGCCGATATCACAGGACCGTCAATACCAAAGATGTTTGGCGCACATGATCGATACTCGGAGACGAAAACGGCCTGATGCATCCGTATGAGACAAAAAGAGGGCATCAAGCTCATCTCAGTAAACCTACTCATGGACAACGAGGAGGATCCGGTTATTTGGAGAGGCCCAGTCATTGCCGGAGTAGTAAAACAGTTCTGGAACGAGACAGCATGGGGCGATATAGACTATTTATTCGTTGATATGCCACCGGGAACAGGAGATGTACCTCTCACCGTATTCCAGTCCCTCCCAGTAGATGGAATCGTAATCGTCACATCACCACAGGAGCTTGTCAATATGATTGTCAAAAAGGCCTATAACATGGCAGAGGCAATGCATATCACAGTGCTTGGTGTGGTAGAAAACTTCAGCTATCTCAAATGTCCCTGACTGCGGCAAGGAGATAAAGCTTTTTGGAGAGAGCCATATAGACGAGATCGCCAAAGAGCTTTCAGTACCGGTACTTGGCAAGCTGCCACTCGATACATCATATGCAGCTATCGCCGATAAAGGAGATTTCTACAGCATAGAAAACGACCACCTCGCAAAAGCAACCGAAGTACTTGAGCGCATTTAAATATTTCGTAATGAAGCAGGCATATATCCGCCGGGTGCGGTATATATGCCTGTATTTAATAGAAAACCTTCAAGCATAATTCGTACACAGAATCTTAATCGCATAGCGTAGCTGCTGGGTGTGTGGTCTGCGGCACCTGAATTTGTGGCATTCGCCCCGCACTATTAAATATTAAACTTTCTTTAAATATGCGATTTCCCTATTTACATTTCAATCCATTGGCTTCATAATCATATTACCCACGGATTAAACGATAGTTTTTATACTCAAAATTTACGAAAACAACCAAAAAAGGGAAAAAAGAGTTAATTTTATTATCAATATTTACCCAAAAACAATAATTTTAACGTCAATTTTTATAAAAAAATGCCCTTGTTTTTTTTTGTGCATATTTTTGTCTATATTATCATGTAGTAAAGAGAAGGTAAAAAAGAAAGGCAAATAGGAGGAAAATATGAAGAAAAATATTTGATGTATTGAATGTCATTAAACAAAAAGCTCTTTGTAAAGAAAGACAAGATTCATTCAGAAAAAAATATTATCGCAGAATTGATTTTTTAAATAAATATTCGCTTTTATTCCATGCGATCATAGCGATGGCTATCGTATTTATAGTGGAGATTATTTCGCGCAGGAGCTTTATCTCTGCATGTAAGTTCGTAGATGCACATACACTTGCGTTCATGTACAACTCATTTTTAGTGTTTGTATCATTTTCACTTGTGTATCTGTTCAGGCGCAGGGCTTTTGCAAGGGTAATAATTACAGGCTTTTGGACTATCCTCGGAATCATCAACGGCTGTGTGCTTTCAAACCGTGTCACACCGTTTGGTTATACTGATTTAAAGTGTATTCCGGAGCTTTTTGGCCATGAACAATACCAGCTATTTTACAGCACAGCAGGCTACAATAGTTGTATTTGGACTTGGTGCATTTGCACTGTTTCTTGTGGCACTTTTTATCAAGGGACCTAAATATACAGGAAAAATCCGTTATGCAGGCATTTCAGTGGCATTTTTAGCATTGTTTTTCGTGGCAATCCCTGTCACAACCAATGTGGCACAGAATACCAATGTAGTTGCCAGCTACTATTCAAACATCGCCCAGGGGCTATGATGACTATGGCTTTGTATACTCATTCTCATCTACCGTAGTGGACCGTGGAATGAAAAAGCCGGATGACTACAATAAGCAGAATGTGGAAGATGTAGAGCAGAAGGTCAATTCTCAGAAGCAGACCACCACAGTGGACGGAAAGACCGGTCCAAACATCATCTGTGTGCTTTTAGAGTCATTCTGTGACCCGAACGAGATTAATTTCCTTCAGGTGAATGAGGATCCTATTCCTACATTCCATGAGCTTGAGAAAAACTATTCAAGCGGATATCTGAATGTACCTGTAGTCGGAGCAGGAACTGCTAACACAGAGTTTGAGATGCTTACAGGACTCAGCATGCAGTATTTCGGTACAGGAGAGTATCCATACAAGACTATCTTAAAGCAGACAGATTGCGAGAGCATTGCCTCTGATTTATCTAAGATTGGATATGCAACACATGTAGTGCACAACAACGGCGGTAATTTCTACAGCCGTACCAATGCATTTTCTAAGATGGGCTTTGATACCTTTACAAGCAAGGAGCTCATGAATATCACAGAGTACACTCCAAACGGAAGCTGGCCTACAGATGATATTCTCGTCAGCGAGACTATGAAGACCTTTGATGCTACACCGGATCAGTCTGATTTTACTTATATCATCACAGTTGGCACTCACGGTGACTATCCAAAGGAGCCTGTTATTGAAAATCCTACATACACCGTATCAGGTGTTGAGGACGAGGGCATGAAAAATGCCTGGACATATTATGTAAACCAGCTCAACGAGGCTGACCGCTTCATCAAGGAGCTCACAGATGAGCTTTCTAAGAGAGATGAGGACACCATCGTTGTTATGTTTGGCGATCACCTCCCTACAATGGGACTTCAGGATTCTGATATGAAGTCAGGTGATATCTACAAGACAAAGTACATCACATGGAACAACATGGGACTGCCAAAGGAGGATGCTGACCTTTATGCTTACCAGCTTCTTGCCCAGACTACAGACACTGTAGGTATCCATGAGGGAACTATCATGAACTATCATCAGACTCAGATGAACAGTACAGATGAGGCATAATATCAGGATGGACTTGACCTGTTACAGTACGATATCCTTTATGGAAAGCGTTACTGCTATAACGGCACAGATTTATATCCGGCTTCAGATCTTGTCATGGGAATTGACAAGGTGGACATCACAAATGTGTCTGATTCATCGACCGGTGATACAGTATATATTTACGGTCACAACTTTACCAACTGGAGTAAGGTTTATATCAACGACTCCAAGGTGGCTTCGACTTATCTCTCAGCAGGTGTGCTTGCTATTAATAAGGAAGACATCAGTGATGGTGATGAGATAACTGTGTGCCAGGTTGGATCTAGTGATACCATTTTCAGAAAGTCTGAGAATACGTATACATATGTGGATCCTGCAGTGGAGCACGACAGTGAGTCGGAGACAGATGAACCGACAGAGAACCAGTAGATTTTAATGAATTTTTTCTTGGGTGGACGGGGCGCAGGTCCCGGGTCCCAGTGTGGAGTAGCGGCGTGTACTCTCGCGTTCGCTACGCTTCGCAGCCAAGATTCTGTACGAAATTATGCTTTTTAGGGTTTATGCTATGCTTGACGAAACCGGAGTATATGCGCCGTCCATGGCGCATATAATCCTTGCCCCGCCGTCCTTGGCGGGGCATTTCTGCGTTGTGCGCCTAGCGGCGCACGTTTCTAACGGGTTAAAGTCCCGAATCCGCCCGGTAGTGGGAAGGATATAGCCGAAGGCAAGGGTGTCCATCGTGAGGTGGAATCTGAAGGAAGCTGGATGTGAGGAATATACCAACTCACGGGCAAATCTCTGGTCTGACGAACAGAAATCTCATATGAGGTCATGCATGTGGGTAAGACAGCAACCCATGTTAAAGCCCAATAACTACACGGAATAATGCATGATAAATGAGGCAGATGGATGGAGAGGAAGAAACGTGTGGTACCTAGGGAGGTCTGTGCGGTATGCCTTGAAAGAGGTAACCATTGCATAAAGCAATGCTGAACGCACAGAAGTCAGCAGAGGTCATAGTAGTCGAGAGATGAAGGACCGAATCAATAGGAGTCTTGAGTATGACCGAGAAAGGAGTAATGACCGTCTATGGCAGAAAACATTGAAAACAATGGCTGTTCGCAAAGAGATAATGCGGAACATGAAGGGTATGTGAAAGCGTCCAGGTCATTCAATCGGATATGGAAAGAAAGAGACAGTGCACAGCCGAGACTTTTGGAAACGATACTGTATAAAGACAACTTTAACAGAGCTTTTAAGAGAGTAAAGGCAAACAAGGGAGCGCCAGGAATTGATGGCATGACCATTGAAGAGGCTCTTCCATATCTAAAGGAACATCAACAAGAGATAACTGACCGCATTTATCGTGGAAAGTATACTCCGTCTCAAGTAAGACGAGTGGAGATTCCCAAGCCAGACGGTGGTGGTGCGAAAGCTTGGCATACCAACAGTGATAGACCGTACACTTCAACAGGCAATAACCCAACAGTTAGTGCCAATCTATGAACCGCTGTTTGCAGATGGTAGCTATGGCTATCGTCCGAACAGAAGTGCAAAAAAGATGCAATACTTAAGGTTAAGGAGTATGCAGAACAAGGCTATACATTTGCTGTAGTCCTTGACTTGTCAAAGTACTTCGATACTCTTAATCACGAAATTCTCATCAATCTTCTACGAAAGAATGTAAAAGATGAACGTGTAGTACAGTTGATAAAGCGCTATCTGAAAAGCGGTGTAATGGAAAACGGAGTGGTCATTGACACAGAGGAAGGCTCACCACAAGGTGGAAATCTATCACCATTGCTGGCAAACATCTACCTCAATGAGTTCGACCAGAATACCTGAAAAGAGGTGTTCCATGCATAAGATATGCAGATGACATCGTGCTTCTTGCAAAGAGCAAGCGAGCATCAGAGAGACTCTTTTTGGAAAGCAGTACAAAATATCTTGAGGAGAGGCTGAAACTTACAGTCAACCGAGAAAAGAGCCGTACAGTCAGCGTGTTTGCAATCCGAAATTTTAAATTCCTTGGCTTTGCATTGGGAAGGAACGGAAAAGGCATATATGTCCGAGTTCATCCGAAGTCATGGAAGAAGTTTAAGTCCAGACTGAAGGAGTTATCTTCCCGTAAGCGATGTCAGTCAATCAAGCCAAGCCTTGAGAAAATCAAAGTATATGCAAGAGGATGGCTTAACTACTACGGAATTGCAAGCATGAAGAGCAACATAGATGACATCAACGGATGGCTCTATCACAGAATACGCATGTGTATATGGAAACAGTGGAAGAAACCTAGAACGAAATATAAAAATCTAGTCAAACGTGGAATCCCAGAACACTATGCGTCAACAATAGCAAACAGTCGCAGAAAGTATTGGTATATCAGCAATAACAAAGCTGTGATTTGGGCGCTGAATAAAGAAAGACTGATAAACAGTGGCTTTTATGATTTAGCCACAGCCTATCAGTCTGTGCACGTTAACTATTGAAAGCGCCGTATACCGAACGGTACGTACGGTGCTGTGAGAGGACGGCGGTTAGTCACCGCCTCCTACTCGATTCATGGGCATAATTTCTACAGTATCTAGGCAGCTTCGCTATGCGCTCACACGAGAGCACACGCCGCCACTCCACACCGAGACCCGGGACCTACGCCCCTTACGTTGTTGCAAAATTGTCGCGTGTGTTACGCTTCGTGCTTGTAAAATGTAGGTATGGTGTGTCTTAAGATATAATTAATGGGTTGAAAATTGTGCATATTGATGATACAATTTCTACGGTTAAGAGTTTGGTAGGATTTACCGACGTGACATATATCGGCAGGCCGGTGATGTATACCGAATTTAATACTTTAATTGTAGAAATTAAGAATTTAAGTATGGAGGTGAATTTCATGGACAGTAGTGATGGTCTTGGGCGAAGTAAGAACAACATCGGTGCTGATATACAAGTGAGTATTGTATTGGCAGGCATAGTGGATTCTGTCCGTGGAAGGATTCATCACCGGACAGTTTTTAGAGGTACAGTGTAGGCATATTAAGGAATATCGGCTTACGCCGTGCTGTGTTTTGCTGTGCACAAATGCATACTTGTTTATATATCAGAGCACCGTTAGGTGCTTTTTTCGTGCGCAAATTTATTGAGTGCACGGGTTTCGTCCTTTCTATCATGGAGTAATTTTTATGTTCCAAAATCCCGGGATTTTGGAGAACCACATATGTTTATTTTATGTGGAAAATGCTATCGGAAATGAGAAAGGAGAGAAATGGAGATGAATACAAAGAAATACGAAGAGCTTCTTGTTCTATTGAGAAGCCACAAAACGGATAAGGAAATTCTGGAGGTTTTGTCAGACTATCATGAGAATGATATTGCTGATATGCTTGCAGGAATGAACGAGAAGGAGCGCAAACGTCTTTACAGGCTACTTGGAACACAGCGGACAGCGGAGATTTTTGCATATCTTGATGAGCCGCAGGCCTATTTTGATGAGCTGTCTGTGGAGCAGGCTGCCAGGGTAGTATCGCTGATGGATTCGGATGATGCTGTCGATTTACTTGAAAATCTGGAGGATGAGGACAAGAAGGAGATTGTAGAGCATCTGGATGAGGAAGCGGAAAAGGATGTCAGGATGCTTCTGTCATATGACGATGATGAAATAGGCAGCTATATGACAACCAACTACCTCTGTATTCCGGGTGGCCTGACAGTGAAGCAGGCTATGAGCCAGCTCGTGAGGCAGGCGGGCGAAAACGACAATATCATGACTATATATGTGGTTGATTCAGATGAATGCTTTGCGGGAGCTATCGATTTAAAGGATTTAATCACAGCCAGGGAGGGCATGAATCTGGAAAAGCATTATAGCCCATTCATATCCATATGTGCTAGACCATGAGAAAATCGATGATTGTATCGATACAATCCCAAGGACTACGCTGAGGATTCAATTCCGGTGCTCTCAAAGGATAAGCATATCCTCGGAGTCATCACATCTGATGATATTGTAGAGATGGTAGACAATGAGATGGGTGAGGACTATGCAAAGCTCGCCGGACTGACCGCAGAGGAGGATCTGAAGGAAACCACGCTGCAGAGCATGAAAAAGAGAATGCCATGGCTTATCATCCTGCTTTTTTTGGGAATGATAGTGTCTTCCGTAGTTGGAATATTTGAGAATGTGGTAGCGGCTTTGCCGATAGTCATCTGCTTCCAGTCGCTGGTACTTGACATGGCAGGAAACGTAGGAACACAGTCACTAGCTGTCACAATCAGAGTACTCATGGATGAGAATCTAAGCGGTAAGCAGAAGCTTTTGCTTGTAGTAAAAAGAGGTAAGAATAGGCCTTGTAAATGGTGGCTTGCTTGGAATAATGGCACTTGTATTTCTGGGAATATATGTGCATCTGTTCAAGGGCTACACATGGCTTGGAGCATTTGCGGTATCAGGCTGTGTAGGAGTTTCACTGCTTGTGGCAATGGCAATTTCAAGCCTTGTGGGCACAGTGATTCCGATGTTTTTCCACAAGATAAAGATTGACCCGGCGGTTGCGTCAGGTCCTCTTATCACTACAGTGAATGATCTGGTGGCAGTTGTGACCTATTATGGACTGGCATTTCTTTTCCTGATTGAATTGTAATATTGGTCGTAGTACATAAACATTTAGAATATATCTTGACAAAGGTGTGCATATACTGTATATATTTATATATACAGTATATGCACACCTATTTTAATTGTGGGAAAGCAAAGGAGAGAGTTATGCTAAGGGTTCATGAATTGGATAAGGAAATGTCCGGGGAGGACAGGTTTCATCTGGAAAACATATCGTTTCATTTGCCAAAGGGTTATATATGCGGCCTTGTAGGAGAAAACGGAGCAGGCAAGACAACTCTTTTGCGCTGCCTGATGGGACTGTATAGGTCAACAGGAGACATAGTGATAGATGGACACAATTTAAACAGCGATGAGGCAGCAGCCAGGGAAGTAATAGCGGTAGTAGGTGATGAGGGATTTTTTGATGAGAATATAAATCTCGAAAAGCTCGGAAAATACTATGGGCAGATGTATGTGCGGTTTGATATGGAAAAGTATCTGGGATATCTTGAAAGATTTAACCTTGATAGAAAGCAGAAATACAAAAAACTGTCCAAAGGTATGAAAATCAAAGCGCAGCTTGCATTTGCACTGTCGTATGGAGCAAAGCTTTTTTTGTTCGATGAGCCTACTGCAGGGCTTGACAAGCACTTCAGGGAGGAGTTTTTAAGGCTGTGTACAGAGCTTGTGTCGGATGGTGAAAAAAGCATTATCATTTCTTCTCATATTACGGAGGATCTGGACAGAATAGCAGACTATATTGCATATATGCAGGCAGGGAGGCTGTTGTTTTTTTTAAGCCTAAGGATGCTGCGTGTGAGCATTTTCGGATAAGTTACAGGACCTGTATATAAATGTAAGATGATACCCAGGGGAAGCTGTGGTTTACATGGAAGAAGGCACATACAGCTCCACTGCCATGGTTATAAGGGATAAATGTATTCTGGTAGACAGAGAGCTTCAAGAGCATACTCCGGATATCAGGGAGCTGATACATTATCTGGTGAAAGGGGGAAGGAAAATGCCGAAAATATTGTGGAAAAATATTTTGGATAGTAGCAGGCAGGGAGCTTGTTTTGGCCATAGTTATGATACCATTATTCTGGCTTGGAATTACAGAAGGCTCATTTGGAGGCCTGAATCAGGTAATGTATATATACAATTTGATGATCAGCATTTTTTTCATTTTCAGCAATTATAATAGAAGCGCATTCAATTGCCACAGTATATGTATCTGGCTCCGTATTCAAGAGAACAAAGACAGCATTATATACAAAAAATGTTCAAATACAGATTCAGTGTGTCGTATATAGTGCTGCTTTTACCTATATTAATGTCACGGCAATAATCAGCCCTGATAAGACTCTGACAGTATCAGGAATAGTCTATTATATGTGTGAGATGCTTGTAATGGCAGGTATTTTGTATTGTACTTCATTTGACAATTATCTGGGCAGCGTGAATCCGGGCAGATTAACGATATTTGATGTAATCATGTTTATGTCTGCGGTGGTTGTTGCCGCAAGCTATGACCAGAATGACAGCTCGCTGGATTTGGTTCAGATATTAATTTCTTTAGTGATAGGTGTGTTTTTTATATCGATGATTGTATCCTGCAGGAAAAAATATTATGACGATATTGTTCGCTGTATGGCAGATTACGAGTTTGCTGAATCAAAAAAAAAGACAAAAAAATTGCGTAGAGGTGTGTATGAAAATAGTCATTTCAACAACAGTTAGTATGCCGATATATGAGCAGATTATAAATCAGATACGCGATGCAGTGGTAAGCGGTGAGCTTAAGGCAGGCGATGGCATGCCGTCAATCAGAGTGCTGGCAAAGGAGCTGGCAGTCAGTGTGATTACGACAAAGCGTGCTTATGAGGAGCTGGAAAAGGAAGGCGTAATAGAGTCGGTGCCGGGGCGTGGATTTTACGTGTGCGAGCAGAAAAAAAATGATCTTTTGCGTGAAAAACAGATGATGAATCTTGAGAACAGGATGTCAGAACTGCTTGCAGATTGTGAGAATGCCGGAATGACCTTGAAGGATATAATAGATATGGTTCGTGTATTGGGAGAAAAATAATGGATGAGACAATTATAAAAATAGAAAATGCCGCTTTAAAATTAAAAAAAAATTTATGATTAAGCCCGCAAATTTAGAAATACCAAAGGGCTACATTGTAGGTGTACAGGGAGAAAACGGTGCGGGGAAAGACCACGCTGCTTCATATGATGCTTGGAATGTATGACAAAATGAAGGGCAAAATATACATAGACGGTCTTGATGTTGTAAAAAATAAGACCAAGGTAAAAGAGCTTGTAGGAATAGTGTCGCAGGACAGGAAATTTTACCTGTCGCAGGATGCCAATGGAAACGAAAAAAATATACAGTCCATTTTATAAGAATTGGGATAGTGAGGAGTATCACAGGATGCTTGCACATTTGGAGCTTTCTCCAAGACGCAGATTGTGCTCGTTTTCTACAGGAGAAATGATAAAGTATCAGTTTGCATTTGCGGCAGCATACAGACCCAAAGTGCTTCTGATGGATGAGCCGACTGCCAATCTCGACCCGGTGTTCAGGGATGATTTCTTAAAATTACTGCAGGAATTTGTGGCAGAGTATGAGATGACAATACTTCTTGCCACGCATCTGGACGAGGATTTGTCGAGGGTGGCAGACTATGTTATAGATATAAAGAACGGAGAATATTCAATGCGTGAGATACTTGAGTAGCTTATAATTGCTGCCGGTAATACCGGGGGTGAATGGTATAATTTTATAGCTTGCATTAGGTGTACAACACGCAATAGAAAACAGATGGAGATGTGAAATGGATATGAGTACCCTGATTAAAACGGAGCATGACAATTGGAAAAAGCGCATGATGGTTGAGACCTGCGGAACGTATGTCCTCATGAATATGGGTATGGGGTTTGTGGTAATCGCAGGTGCATTTTGTGGTGTAATGAATACTGAATTTGATCTTTATTATTATAATATGGTGGTGTTTTTTACATTTGGATTGTATTATGCACAGTCCAGATACATTACATATATATGGGAAAATGGTAGAAAAGTTAATATATTTGAGAAATATATATATTTGCCGGTTGATCTTAAAAAGTTGAGAAAAGCAAAGCTTATAGTAGTTGGAAAAAATATTATGATACCGGTCATACTTGGACAGCTTTCAGCAATTCTTATGAGAGGGGCATATTATGGATGGCATGTAAAAAAGCTGGCTTGATTTGGGACTGTATACACCGGTTATGGTGGGAATTGGTTTTTTGATTTTTAAGGAAGCTGAGCATAGATGGCTGTGCCTTTAAGGCAGTAAAAAATTAAGCCTGCAAATAAAAAAGATAATTTCTAATTTGTGTTTTTAGATGTAAATCCGCTATACTATTGATGTAATATTGCGGATTTGTTTCTATAGAAAGAGGGTAAAATATGCCTGAGATATCATTATTTTATGGGATTAGAGTCACTATGTATTATAATGACCATATGCCACCACATTTTCATGCTGAATATAATGGACATAAAGCATTAGTAGATATTAATAATATACAAGTAATAAGAGGCTCTTTGCCGAATAAACAATTACGATTGATATTGGCCTGGTGTACGATTCATCAGGATGAATTAATGCAGAATTGGGAATTGGCCAAGGACATGAAACCATTGAACAAAATTAATCCACTTATATAATGAGAGGTGAAATATATGAATGAATATTTTCCTACAGTTGTACAGGTAATACCTTTAGATAATTATCATGTACAGGTTTTCTTTGATGATGGTAAAATAGTTGATTATGATACACAACACAGGATCTTAAATCTTCAATTTTTGAGCCTTTGAGAGATATTGAAAATTTTAAAAATACATGTACGGTAATGAATGGAACGCTTGCATGGGATATTTCCGGAAAAATGGATGAAAGTGATTGTATAGATATTGATCCATTTACATTGTATGAATTGAAGGCTATTAATAGCCTGATTGCGTAAGATTAGAACCATTTTCACGTATCACAGCCTTACAATCCTTTTTAAAGCAGGCAATTAGTTTTTATTGGCTTTATTTGGTAACTAGTGTATACTATTTGCATATAACAGCTTCGTTAAGCAGATATAAATACACATAAAAGAAAGGTATAATCATGGACATCGTATTAGGAAATTACAAAGGATTAAAGGCAAACATCCCTTATATTGCATATACAGAGGAGGATGTTAATTCACAGATAGCGACACTTCTTTCAGGAAATCCTGTCAGAGAGCAGAAAACAGGCCCGTTAGCAATGGGCGACACGGCAGTAAATCGACTACGAGGGCTTTAAGGACGGAGTTGCGTTTGAGGGCGGAAAGGCTGAGAAATATCCTCTGGGAATCGGTTCAGGCTCTTTTTATTCCGGGCTTTGAGGAGCAGCTTGTAGGCATGGAAATCGGTGAGGACAGAGACATCAATCTCTCATTCCCTGAGCAGTATCATGCGCCGGAGCTTGCAGGCAAAGCGGTTGTTTTCAAGGTTAAGCTGCACGAGATTTACAATGAGAAGGAAGCAGAGCTGAACGATGAGTTTGCAGCATCTCTCAATTTCCCTGAGGTACAGTCAGTGGAGGATTTAAAGAAATATATCAACGAGTATCTTGAGTACCAGGTAGAGGCAAGAAAGGCTGATGCGGCAAGAGAAAAGCTCTATGACCAGATTCTTGAGAGCAGCTCATGCCTTGTTTCGCCACAGGCAGTAGAGACAGCGGTAAATATGCAGCTTCAGCAGATGGCAGCATCATTTGCACAGCAGGGTGTGGCTATGGAGCAGTATCTTCAGATGACAGGCAAGACTATGGATAGCTTAAAGGATGAACTCAAGCCGGTTGCACAGAAGCAGGTAAAGCTTGAGGCTGTTCTCGATGAAATCATCAGAGTGGAAAATATCACTGTATCTGACGAGGAGATGGATGAGCAGTATGAGCTTATTTCACAGAAGTATGGTCAGCCTGTTGACGTTGTAAAGCAGGTGCTTCCAAAGGCACAGCTCAAGCCGGATTTACTTCGTATGAAGGCATCACAGCTCATCATCGATGCGGCTGAGATTATCATGGAAGAAAGCGGAAAATAATGTATAGAATATTTTTTGGTTGAGGATGACGAGACCATAGCAAAGCTTGTCAGAAGACATTTGGAAAAATGGGATTATGATGTGCATGTGGTGCAGAAATTTGATGCTGTAATGTCAGAATTTGCATCATTTGATCCCCATCTTGTGCTTATGGATATCGGTCTGCCGTTTTACAATGGGTATCACTGGTGTACGGAAATCAGAAGGGTATCAAAGGTTCCTGTGGTTTTCCTGTCATCCGCTGCTGATAATATGAATATAGTGATGGCAGTCAGTATGGGGGCAGACGACTTTATAGCAAAGCCGTTTGACCTCGATGTGCTGACCGTAAAGATACAGGCTATCATCAGGCGCTGCTATGATTTTGGCGCAAACAACAGTGTTTTGGAGCATAATGGCGCCATGCTCAATATATCTGATGCCACCATAACCTATGACGACAAAAGGCTCGAGCTTACAAAGAATGAGCTCAAAATATTGCAGACACTTTTTGACAACAAAGAAAGGATTGTATCACGCAGCCTTCTAATGGAAAAGCTGTGGGAGAGTGATGCGTATGTGGACGAGAATACACTTTCCGTGAATGTCAACAGGCTGCGTAAAAAGCTGGATTCTATAGGGCTTGAGAGCTTTATTGTCACAAAAAAAGGGGCTTGGGTACAGGCTGGTGTGAGAGGTCATGGCAAAAATACCTAAAACAAACCGCATCTGACAAATTTTATAAAACAAAACTATATATGGATTTTGATGATAGTCACAATGACCTGTATCCATTTGCTTTACATGTACCTGATTGGTGCGCGCAAACAGGATCTGGTGTATGCGGCAGTGCTTGATGCAATACTTCTTCTGATAACAGTTTTGGTTGGATTTTTCAGATATAGCAGCAAGGTAAAAGCTCTAAGCAATGCTTTAAAGCGTCCGGTTGAGGAACAGGCACAGCTTCCGGAAGCAACAGATGATGTGGAGATGCTTTATCATCGGCTGCTGGAAAATCAAAGTATTGCAAGAAGTGAGTCAGAAAGCAGTGCTGCAATCAGACAATCACAGATGAGAGATTATTACTCTATGTGGGTGCACCAGATAAAGACCCCGATATCGGCTATGAAACTACTGCTTGAGGCAGAGCGGGAGGAGCTTGGGCAGCTTATATGTGATGATGAACAGAGTCAGTGCCATATAGGCGATATGACCGGTGGGAATATCGGTGCTGCAGGATTAAATGCTGCTTTGAAACAACAGGCTGTACTCACAGAGCTGTCAGATAATGTGGCTTCATTTGAGGACGAATTGTTCCGCATAGAGGAATATGTCAGTATGGCTTTGCAGTATCAGCGTGTGAGCAGCACCGAAAATGATTTTGTGCTTGAAAAAGTCAGTGTGGATGGTGTCATACGTGATACCATTAAAAAATATGCAAAAATTATGATACGAAGGCATATTGGGATAAATTATTCAGGAACCGGGCAGGAGATATATACTGACGGAAAATGGCTTGCATTTATGCTGGAACAGATACTTTCAAATGCCATAAAATATACACCGCATGGGGTTGTTACAATAGAAACTGCAGAGGAAAAAGACCGGTTTTTTATTACAATAAAGGATACCGGAATAGGAATCAAAGCCGAGGATCTGCCACGTGTTTTTGAAAAGGGCTACACAGGCTACAATGGTCATGCCGATAAGAAAGGCTACAGGAATTGGGCTTTATCTGTGCAGGCAGATGGCAGATAAGCTGGGGCATACAATCCGCATGGAGTCAGAGATTGGAAAAGGAACTAAGGTGTGGATAGGGTTTGATCTGGATTATGCGGATGTGAGAGATTAGGATAAATCGGTGTAATAAGTTTGACTGGAAATTGTATCCAAAATCAGATATAATATATATTATGAGAAATAAAAAGAGTATGTGATTATATAGCGGAAGCTATTCAGAATGAAATTTTATCAGGACGTATGTCATCAGGAGTGCCATTGCGTCAGGAAGAGCTTGCGGATAGTCTCGGTTATTCGAGAATACCAATCAGAGAGGCATTGCAGATACTTGAGTCGCAGGGATTGGCAAAGAGACTGGCAACAAGGCATGTGGTGGTGGCTGATTTTTCGGACGAGGTGATAACGGAAATCTATGAGCTGCTTTCAGATGTGGAGATAAAACTGTTAAAGGGCATGCTGCAGTCTGGTATAATGTTTGTGGGATAAAGTGGTCAGTGATAACAGTGAGCAGCCCAATTGCGTACATGAGCCATCTGCTATAAATGAAAAATTGTCTGCAGAGCTGCAGTTTCATGAGACAATTATATCCAATAGTCATAACGAGTATTTTACACATATTCTTGAAAATGGTCTTTGGTGCTATATCAGGTTTGCGGTTGAAGAGACGGCAGCAGGCAGGGAAAATGCGCGAAGACTTGAGCTGTTATCGAAAATAGCAGAGGCATATTCGGATAAGGATATAAATATTGTCAGAGAACTTTTGGGAGAAATATTTTGGAAGTCTTTGTGAGGCTGTTATAGCAGAGAGGGAAGAAAGCAGCAGGTAATTGGTGACTTATTTTATACTGAATAATGACAGATGATTCGGAAGCATATAAAATTAAAAAGATAACAAGAGGAAAAAGTAATTATGATAGGACTTAAACCGATAAAGATTCCGTCAGCGAAGGAGCGTGTAGCATCGGAGCTGCGGCAAGGCAATTTTGTCAAAACAGCTAAAAGAGGGAGAAAATCTTACACTGGAAAGTGTAGCGCAGCAGCTTAATGTATCTATAACTCCCGTGCGTGAGGCTTTTCAGATATTAGCGCATGACGGACTTATCAAGCTAAGACCGAATAAGGGAGCAATAGTACTTGGAATTACAGAGACGTACATAAGGGAGCACTATCAGATTAGAGGCATACTCGAGGGCGCATGTGCAGGTTTTGCTGCTTCACCTGATATCGATATCAGCAAGATAGAGCAGTCATACCGGATGCAAGGGAGATGACCGCTGCCGGAGATTATAGCAGATATGCGGATTTAAACCGTGAGTTTCATAGTGAAATCTGGGCAGCATCCGGCAATAAAAAGATGGAAAATATGATCGCAGAACTGTGGAACGGACTTTCAATGGGCAGCATGGTCACAGAGGAGGAATATGCGGGCATTTCTATAAAGGAGCATGAGGCTATATACGAAGCAATCAAGGGCTCATGATGTGCAGCTTGCACAGCGGAGGATGTATGAGCATATCATGCGTAGTCGTGATGATATGCTGACATATTATGTGTAGATATAAGTTACTAATTTAACACATTACTTGTAATAGATGCACAAATTGAATAGGTGGAATATATATAAATTGCCGAAATTGTCAAAAAAGGTATTGACGATTTCGGTTTTTTGTTATATCTTAAACTCAGAAATTGGATACAATATCAAATATCAAATATTAAACGGAGGAGGAAAATGATATGAGTCCAGCAACAATAACACTTTTATTCTTATTGTTTGCCGTTGTGATGTTCGTGTGGGAAAAAGATTCCACTTGGGGTTACATCCATGATAGTATGTGTCGGTCTTGTTATCACAGGAGTACTGGATTGGAAAACAGCTTTTTCAGGATTTATTGACAGCAATGTAATTCTTTTCGTAGCGATGTTTATCGTCGGAGGAGCATTGTTTGAAACCGGTATGGCAAACAAAATTTGGAGGAGTGGTCACACACTTCGCCAAAACAGAGAGGCAGCTTATCATAGCAATCATGGTGATTGTGGGACTGATGAGCGGAGTACTTTCAAACACAGGAACTGCAGCAGTTCTCATTCCGGTAGTTATCGGAATTGCAGCAAAATCAGGATACTCGAGATCGAGACTTCTTATGCCACTTGTTTTTGCAGCAGCCATGGGTGGAAATTTATCTCTCATCGGTGCACCGGGAAATCTCATAGCACAATCAGCTATGGGAGAGATTGGACTTAGCTTTGGATTTTTCGAGTATGCAAAGGTAGGACTTCCGATACTTATAGCAGGTATTCTGTACTTTGCATTTATAGGATACAAATTCCTGCCTGAAAAGCAGGGGGCAGTACGGAAAGCTCATATGATGAGCAGAAGGATTTTTCAAACGTGCCTAAATGGAAACAGATGCTGTCATTGATTATCTTACTCCTTACACTTTTGGGAATGATTTTCGAGGACAAGATTGGCAAATCAAGCTTTGTGTCATCGGCTGTGTCGGAGCACTTGCCCTTATCATTACAGGCGTTATTAGTGAGAAAAACGCACTTAAATCAATAGATTTGAAAACCATTTTCTTATTTGGTGGAACTCTTTCACTTGCAGCGGCGCTTCAGGAGACCGGGGCAGGCGAAGAAATCGCAACAGCGGTTATCGGTATACTTGGCAAAAATCCATCACCATACGTTCTCACATTCGTAGTGTTCATGCTTTGCTGTGTACTTACGAACTTTATGTCAAATACCGCCACCACAGCACTTTTGGTTCCAATCTGCGTATCAATTGCCACAGAGATTGGAGCTGACCCGAGTGCAGTACTTATGGCATGTGTTATCGGTGGTTCATGTGCATACGCCACACCTATCGGTATGCCTGCCAACACAATGGTCATTACAGCCGGAGGATACACCTTCAAGGATTATGCAAAGGCCGGTATTCCGCTTATAGTAGTGGCGACCATTGTAAGTATGGTCTTACTGCCGATTTTCTATCCGTTCTTCCCATAAGAACGGATGGGAGTGGGTAAACAATAAATTAATATTTAATTATTTACAAGATTTATATTAGGAGGAAAAACTATGTCAAACGAGAAACAGGTAGAACAGCTTACCACCTATATGGCAAATTTTATCGCTCATATAGCAAAAAAATTACCGGATGATGTCATTGCAAAACTGACAGAACTCCGTGACAAAGAGGACAGTCCTCTTTCAAAAACAATCTATGATACAATGTTTAGAAATCAGGAGCTTGCGGTAAAACTTAACCGCCCAAGCTGCCAGGATACAGGAGTACTTCAGTTCTGGGTTAAATGTGGAACAAAATTCCCACTTATTGATGAGCTTGAGGGACTTTTAAAAGAGGCAGTTGTAAAAGCTACATTTGAGGCTCCTCTTCGTCACAACAGTGTTGAGACTTTCGATGAGTACAACACAGGCAAGAACGTTGGAAAAGGAACACCTACAGTATTCTGGGATATCGTGCCAAACAGTGACAAATGTGAGATCTACACATACATGGCAGGAGGTGGATGTACACTTCCGGGAAAAGCTATGGTACTTATGCCTGGAGAGGGCTATGAAGGAGTTACAAAATTCGTAATGGATGTTATGACTACTTATGGTTTAAATGCATGCCCACCTCTCCTGGTAGGTGTAGGTGTAGCAACATCTGTCGAGACAGCAGCACTTTTTATCAAAGAAAGCACTCATGCGTCCAATCGGATCTCACAATGAGAACGAGAGAGCCGCAAAGATGGAAAAACTTCTTGAGGATGGTATCAATGCTATCGGCCTTGGACCTCAGGGAATGGGCGGAAAAATACTCAGTAATGGGTGTAAATATCGAGAACACAGCCCGTCATCCATCTACAATCGGTGTAGCCGTAAACGTAGGCTGCTGGAGCCACAGAAGAGGACATATTGTATTTGATAAGGACCTGAACTACACAATCACAACACATACGGGGGTAGAATTATAATGGTAGAGAGAATTAATGGAAAAACAATTTTAACAACACCAATCTCAGCAGAGGATCTTAAAGGAATAAAAATCGGAGATATTGTATACTTAAATGGAAGCATGACAACATGCCGTGACGTAGCACACCGACGTCTCGTTGAGGAGGGAAGAGAGCTTCCGGTAGACGTAAGAAACAATGCTATTTTCCATGCAGGACCGATCATCCGTCCACTCGAGAATGACAAATTTGAGATGGTATCTGTTGGACCGACAACAAGTATGCGTATGGAGAAATTCGAGTACGAGTTTGTAAAAGAGACTGGTGTACGTGTGATCATCGGTAAAGGTGGTATGAAAGAGAATACAGAGCGTGCATGTAAAGAGTTCGGTGCCATTCACTGCGTATTCCCGGCAGGAAATGCAGTAGTAGCCGCAACAGAGGTTGAGGAAATCGTCCGCGCAGAGTGGAGAGATCTCGGAATGCCTGAGACACTCTGGAACTGTCGTGTGAAAGAGTTTGGCCCACTTATCGTATCTATCGATGCAGAGGGTAACAACTGGTTCGAGCAGCAGAAAGTTGAGTTCAACAAGAAAAAAAAAGATGCAGCAACAGAGGAAATCTGCAAGCAGGTAGGATTCATCAAATAGTTGCCGGAGCCTGGTATCAAATTTATTTAGAACCCAATTGCCATGAAAGTATTCTGGCAAAATATATACCCGCAGAATGCGGGAGAAAACATAAAAAAAATATAATTTTTCTTTGCGCAAAGGCTCTCACATAATTTGACTATTATGTGGGAGCTTTTAGATATATGAAATTAGAATAGTATGATAATCATTTCCATAGGATATTAAAATAAATTACTGCAATAAAAAAAAAGATTATTGCCGGTAACTAAAAAAGAGAGGAATAAATGATAATGAAGCAATTCCTGAGAAAAACAATGAAAAAATGTAGCAGCCTACGTGGAACTTTTTCTGTCGGCAGTACTGGTGTTTGTGATAGTGGTTGCTTATTATAAAAGCTTATAGGGCAGTGCTTTTTTTTGATATATGGCATGATAAAATTAAACTGGAGTATTACATGGAATATATCATGTCGCTTGCAATCGGCGTGGAGTTTGTGAAAATGCTCTGTACTCATAAGCCGGGTACAATCATAGAGGTGCTTTTGTTTGCAACAGCCAGGCAGATGATCGTGGAGCATCTCAATGTATATGAGACACTTGTCGGAATAGGTGCGATAGCGGCGCTTTTTGCCATCAGAAAATTCCTTTTCTGCAGCTTTGATGAGGCAGACCACATGATATGCCGTGGCAGCCAGACGGTAGCGAGGGCGAATTTTATTTCCGGAACAAATATACCGGAGGAAAAGACAAAGCTGCTTAGAGATGTGATAAGCGAAAAATTGCAGGATGAGGGTAAAAATGTGTCAATCGGAGCCTGTGTGTATTACCAGGATTGTGCGCTCAGAGTTGATAATGTGAAGCAGGGCGTTGTCACAAGAGTTGAGAGGTAATTAAAAATCTGTAGATAAAAAGAGGATCAGCACATCTGTGCTAATCCTCTTTTGCTACTCCAGATTAAGTTTCTTTGTCATTTCTTACAAAAATGTAAGATACGAGGTCGAAATGTAAGCTGATTCGATAGCATACATTCCGGCATTTTGTTATTATAATTACATGAAGCAGCAACAATGTAAGTTGTGAAGCCGATTATGACGTCATATTTAAAATAAATGTAACAAAAATAGAAGTTTAAATAACATTTTGAAATCATCGTAAAGGAGCATTGAAATGGCAATCTTAGAAGTAAGTAACCTCAAAAATATATACCACCAGATTTGGCGGCAATCAGGTACAGGCATTGAAAAACATCAATTTCTCTGTAGAGGAAGGTGAGTATGTGGCAATCATGGGAGAGTCCGGCTCAGGAAAGACAACACTTTTAAATATTCTCGCGGCACTTGATAAGCCGACAGCGGGAGAGGTACTCTTAAATGGAAAGAACCTCGTCTCATTGAAGGAAAAGGAGATATCTGCATTCAGACGTGAGCATCTGGGCTTCGTATTTCAGGATTTTAATCTGCTTGACAATTTTTCACTGAAGGACAATATCTTTTTACCGCTTGTGTTGTCAGGTGTGGATTATAGGGATATGGAAAAAAAAGGCTTGCACCTATAGCTTCGCTGCTTGGAATTGAAAAGCTGCTTAATAAATATCCATATGAGGTGTTAGGAGGACAGAAGCAAAGGGCAGCAGTGGCACGTGCGATAATAACAAATCCCGAATTAATTTTGGCAGATGAGCCAACAGGAGCACTGGATTCAAAGGCAACAGACAGTCTGCTTAGGCTGTTCAACAGGATAAACGAGGACGGACAGACCATTCTCATGGTGACACACAGCACAAAGGCTGCAAGTCATGCCAACAGGGTGCTTTTCATAAAGGACGGTCAGGTGTTTCATCAGATTTACCGTGGCAATCTTACAAATGACGAGCTCTATGTGAAGATTTCAGGATGCACTTATGCTGATTACGACAGGTGGTGAGAAGCATGAATAAAATATATAGCAGGCTGGCATTTACAAATATAAAAAATAATAAGACTCTTTATATGCCTTACATTATATCGGGAATGGTCATGATAGCCATGTTTTATGTGATGATGTTTTTAAACAACTCAAAGGGACTTGGCAAGGTGCCGGGCGCGGATGCACTGGCGTCGATAATGGGGCTTGGATGCGGAACAATAGCGGTTTTTTCATATATATTTCTGTTTTATACAAACAGCTTTATCATCAAAAGGCGCAAGAAAGAGGTAGGAATATACAATATTCTTGGCATGGAAAAGCGTCATATCGCGAGAGTTTTGATAATTGAGACACTTACCGTAGCACTCGCAGCAATAGTATCTGGAATCATAGCCGGTATTTTATTTTCCAAGCTGATGATTATGTTTCTTTATAGGATTATAAATATTAAAGCACAAATTGATTTCGCTGTATCTACTGGCGCTGTCGTAAATACAATACTTATTTTTGGAGTGCTGTATTTTCTTACTCTCATCTATAACCTGATGCAGGTGAAGCTTGCTAATCCGATAGAGCTGCTTCGCGGTGGCAATGTCGGTGAGAAAGAGCCGAAGAGCAAATGGCTTATCGCTATAATCGGACTAGGCTGTCTTGCCGGGGGATATTATATTGCGATTACCACAAAGAGCCCTCTTCAGGTGCTTTCACTGTTCTTTGTCGCAGTGCTTCTTGTCATCGTCGGAACGTATCTTTTATTTATTTCAGGAAGCATTGTGATACTTAAGGCACTCAGGAAAAACAAGAAGTTTTACTATAATAAAAAGCATTTTGCGGCGGTTTCAGGGATGATTTACAGAATGAAGCAGAATGCGGGCGGATTAGCAAGTATATGCGTGCTTTCTACAATGGTGCTGGTTGTTGTTTCCACAACCGTGAGCATGTATGCGGGCATGGAGGGAGAACTTAAGCAGAGATATCCTTCGGATATCAGTGTATATAGCTGGTATAAGGAAGTGCCGGCTGATGTGAATCTGGATGATGCACTTAAAGAAGCTGCTGCAGATTCGGATAAAATAATAGCTGACTCTGCTTGTAATGTTAAAGACAGCAAAAGCTACACTTATTTTAGCTGGACAGTGTTTAGAGAGGGGACAGAGTTTAAGCCGGTGTTAAGTTACGATAACGATATTTCCCTGTTGTATTTTGTCACAGGAGATGAAATTGATGAGATGGAGACCGGCTTTAAAGAGAGTCTGAATAAAAAAATCCCACAGCTTGATACCGGTTCGGTGGCTGTATATGGAACAAAAAAGTTTAATGGCGATATAATTAATCTGTTGGGCAAAAGAATTTAAAGTGGCTGCGGCAGAAAAAAAAACTGCTGTAAGTAAAGACAGCTATATGTCCTCTATGTATAGTGGTGTGTACTATGTAGTGGTAGACAGCAAGGCAACACTTGCAGAGATATTTAACCTGAACAGCCTCGCTGGGAGAGGATAGTGTGCCGACTATGCTCAACAATGAAATTGATTATAATCTGTACGGCAGCAGTGAGGATAAGCTTGCTGTGGCAAAGGCTCTGGATAAGCATTTTGAGGAAAATAGTGTAAAATCAGATGTGTCAGGGCTTCTATGAGGAAAGCCGTGATGCAAACAGAGAACAGATTTATGTATTGTATGGTGGCCTGTTCTTTATCGGAATATTCCTTGGAACGATGTTTCTTATGGTTACTGTGATGATTATTTTCTATAAGCAGATTTCAGAGGGCTATGATGACAAAGCACGCTATGAGATTATGGAGAAGGTAGGCATGAGCAATGACGAGGTGAAGAAATCCATTACTTCGCAGGTGCGTATGGTGTTTTTCCTGCCGATTATCCTTGCAGCGTGTCATCTTGCAGCAGCATTTCCTCTGCTTCGCAGACTGCTTGTCATGTTCAATCTTACGGATATTAAGTTAATTGCAATCTGCATGTCTGCTTTGACGTTTTTGGTGTTTGTGGCTATATACTATATTGTTTTCAAGATTACTTCGAGAGCATACTACAGGATTGTGGGAAACCAGCTTTAGGGGTTTCATATGAATTATGAATGCGCTATAATAGGACATAGCTATGATGCATAAGAATATAGAGCGAGAGGAATAAGCAGTATGAGTATGACAGAAACAATTAAACTATACGACAGGGATGCATATGCCACGGAGTTTGAGGCAGATATTATATCCTGCGAGCCGAACAAGGCAGATGATAAGCAGTTTGATATAATATTAAATCAGACTTTATTTTTCCCGGAGGAGGGCGGACAGAGCCCGGACATGGGAATACTTGGAGGCTACAAGGTCGTTGATGTGCAGATTAAGAATGGAGTCATTACTCATACGGTGGATATTTCCGCAGGTGATTGCTGCATAATGGGCAAAGAAGAGGCTCAGACAGAAAAGAAGACTGATGGACAGATTACAGGCATGGAGTGCGCTTCTGGAGAAAGTAGAGCTTGCAGCAGGCGTCCACGTACATGGCAAAATAGACTGGCAGCATCGTTTTTACAATATGCAGCAGCACAGTGGAGAGCATATTTTTTCGGGAATTGTCCACCGCAGGTTTGGTTTTGAGAATGTGGGCTTTCATCTGAGTGATTCTGTAGTGACAATGGATTTCAGTGGAGTGATTTCACCGGAGGATATAGCAGAGGTGGAGCATGAGGTAAATGTAGCCATTTCAAAAAATATTCCGATAGAGGTGACATATCCGTCAAGGGATGAGCTTGCGCAGCTGGAGTACAGAAGCAAAATCGAGATTGAAGGACAGGTCAGAATAGTGACAGTGCCGGGGTATGACGTGTGTGCATGCTGTGCGCCGCATGTGAAGCGCACCGGCGAGATTGGCATGCTTAAGGTTATGAATTATCAGAATTATAAAGGAGGCGTCAGAATCAGCATCCTTTGTGGTTTCAGGGCACTGGAGGCTTTCAGACAAAAAGTGTGGCGACATTATCTCAGAGCTAATGGGGATATTTACCACAAATCAGGAGGCTATTGTGGATAACGTCACAAAGCTTAAGGCAGTAAACCAGTCACTTAAGTCAGAGCTTGGCACTGCAAAGTCAGCGCTTTTGGATTATAAGGTAGCAGAGCTTCCTACTGATACGGACAATGCAGTATTGTTTGAGGACGGCATTGATACGAATACAGCAAGAAATTGCGTCAATGGACTTGTGGAGAAATATAGTGGCTTTAGTGCATTTTTTACAGGAAATGATGAGGCGGGCTATAGCTTTATTATCGGAAGCAAGAATGCAGACTGCAATACAGTTGCCGCAGCACTTAGGAATAAGCTGGGTGCCAGAGGCGGCGGTAAGCCGGTTATGGTGCAGGGCTCTGTCAAGGCAGCAAAGAGCGAGATTGAGGAAGTGCTAAAAGAGGTGCTTTAACTTTTTGAAAATATAGTTTGTGGGACGGATTAAGAACACAAAAGCGGTTTCAGGACATTGCGTCCTGAAACCGCTTTTATTGTAAAAATCATATACAAAGTTAATTATTTGTTAGATCTTCTCCAAATGTGCATCTTCTCAGCCTCTTTGATGAGCTCATCACGGAAATCAGGATGAGCAACAGAGATGATTGCCTCAGCCTTCTGCCATGTAGAAAGACCCTTTACATTTACCATACCATACTCTGTAACGATATAGTGAGTGTTGGCTCTTGTGTCAGTAACGACAGAACCCTCTACAAGAGTAGGACGGATACGTGAGTGAACTACGCCCTGCTTGTCGGTGAAGGTTGAAGAGCAGCAGATAAAGCTCTTACCACCATTTGACATATAAGCACCTAAAACGAAATCAAGCTGTCCGCCGGCACCACTGATGTGCTTTTGTGCCTGATCTCTCTGAGCTGATCTGTCCGTAGAGGTCAAGGTCTACACAGTTATTGATTGAGATGAAATTGTCAAGTGCGGCAATATTCTTGATATCATTTGTGTAGGCTTACCGGGGCACTCATGAGCTCAGGATTCTCATCGAGGTAATCGTACATCTTCTTGGTTCCGGCACCGAAGCCGTAAGCCTGACGATAACGGTCGATGTTTTTCGCTTTTTGCTCCTGTGATTTTTCCGGCCTTTGCGATGTCAACGAATGCGTCAACGTACATCTCTGTGTGGACACCGAGATCCTTGAGGTCTGACTCAGCGATGAGTGAGCCTACTGCGTTTGGCATTCCGCCGATACCGAGCTGGAGACAGGCACCGTTTGGAATCTGGTCAACGATAAGCTCTGCAACCTTCTTGTCTACATCTGTTGCAGGACCACCGGCACCGAGTTCTCCGATTGCAGGGTTGTCACCCTCAACAATGTAAGAAACCTGTGAAATATGTACATTGGCTTCTGAACCGCCGTGACAGCGAGGCATGTTTTCATTGACCTCAACGATGATTTTCTTTGAAGTCTCGCATACAGCACCGAGGTGAGATGCGTTAGGACCAAAGTTGGGAAGTAACCGTGTGAATCCATCGGTGCAACCTGGAACATAGCGACATCGTCAGGTGTTGTTGAATCTCTATAATAACGAGGAAGCTCTGAGTAACGGATTGGTGAGTAGAAAGAACAGCCTCTCTTGATAAGTTTTCTCTCATAACCGCCCATGTGCCATGAGTTCCATGTGAAGTGCTCGCCGGCATCCTCACGCTCGAAAATGGCAAGTGGCTTAAGTAAAATACCACCACGTACATTGACATCCTTAAGTTCATCAGTTCTTCTGGCAAGTGCCTTGTCGAGGGCATCAGGTGTGCCTGTGCACCAGCCGTAGTCAACCCAGTCGCCTGATTTGACAATTTTTACTGCCTCATCTGCTGAGACAAGTTTCTGCTTGTACTCTTCTAAAAAGCTCATAAAATCCTCCTTAGATACCTAAAATGATAGTAGCAAAATGCTACGTTAAAAAAAATAACAAACCCTATAATCTCTATATTATCACTTTAGAGAGGATTTTACAAGTTGGTAAATGCTGGTAGAGACTTTTATATGACAGCCTCTGCTAGTCACCCTCCGGAAGCATCCATTCCTCAGCCTGCTTCTGGTAATCGGCCGCCTGGCTGCGCAGTGAATCAATCAGCTCCTTATCGCCTTTAAATACATTCCTTGATTTAGGAGGAAGCGAATCAAGCTTTTTCTGCTTCTCATCAGCCCATCTTGAGTAGCACTCAGACAGGGCATGAAGCGCCTTGCCACCGCCGCACTCCACATCGAGTACCGGCTTTGTCTCGAATGCAGCGTTGTAATACCACAGGCTTGCCTCCTCATAGTCTGCCTTGTCGAAATAGTACGCACCGAGCTCACAGCACACCTCGCTGCAGCCATCAACTGCTACATTTTTTAGGGCAACAGAAAAAAATTTGTCATAGTCGCCATTCATGCGATAGTAGCGTGATAGCACGCAGGTGGATTCGATGTCGGGGCTGTTGCGGTATTCACCCTGAAAATATGGCAGGGGCATTGGTAAAATCCTCGGGGCTTCCGCATTTTAAAAGCTCCTTGGCATACATAGTCGCTATACTTTTTGGCAGGGTGCCGTTTCTTTCAAAGGAGCGCTTGAATATGGTAAAATCACGTTTGCCGTGAGTGCCCTGCGGCAGATGTTGTATACAGATATCGCTGTCATAGACTACAGGCTCTAAGCGAACCGTTTCGTGCACCGGATTAATCCATGTAAACGTGCGAAGCCTCTTGAACAGCTTCGGGCGATACTCTGAGGATGAATTTTGCACTGTGTTGAATTTGCTTGGAGTAATGTATTTCATCTGGACAATCTCAATTTCCGGCAGCAGCGCAGCCTTAAGCATCATGAAACGCCTGCGGTTGGTATCGTCGAGCACCTCGTCGGCATCAGGTGCATATATGTATTCCTGCGTAGCCTTGGAAAACGAAAAATTCCTGGCCGCAGCAAAATCATCGCACCATGAGAAATCATAGATTTTGTCCGTATACCGTGCAGCTATCTCTTTTGTGCTGTCCGTCGAGCCGGTGTCCACTATGATGATTTCATCCATCAGCCATTTGAGACTGTTCAGGCATCGTTCGAGCACCTCTTCTTCATTTTTTACTATCATGCATAAGCTAATTGTAATCATATTTATCTCCATTTACCGGTCGGATGTTATAATAGTTACGATTATATTATAATATATATATCGGCATGTTTTGCAGAAATATTTGTGTATTGTAAATATTGCAGGGATTTCATATAATTGAAATGGAATGTCGACAGATAAACTTATTTCTAAAGGCTATAGAATTTCAGATAAACTATATAATCAGATTTTAGCAAGGAATAATGAAGTAACTTAGAAGAGGAACAAATATGGAAAATCATACAATTGTAACACTGAAAAAAGGCGAAGGACGCACTATAAAAAGCAGGCGGCGCATGGATTTTTGACAATGAAATAGACACAATCACAGGCACCTTTACGAACGGAGATATTGTTGTGGTACACGATTTTGACGGATATCCGATGGGGCGCGGCTTCATAAACCAGAATTCAAAAAATCCGTATCAGAATGATGACAAGAAAAAGCAGACCAGCTGATTGATGACAATTTCCTCAGGATGAGAGTGCAAAATGCCTGGGATTATCGCAAGCAGGTGATGGCAGGAGGCAATGATAATGTGTCTGATTTAAACTGCTGTCGTGTGATATTTGGCGAGGCTGATTTCCTGCCGGGTATTACAGTGGACAAATACGCAGATGTGCTTGTGGTGGAGTGTCTTGCACTTGGAATGGAGCAGTTTAAGGTGAAAATCGTTGAACTGTTAAAGGAAGTGCTGGCGGCGGACGGAATAAATATTCGTGGAGTATACGAGCGCAGTGATGCAAATGAGCGCAAAAAAGAAGGTCTTCCTAAGGTAAAAGGTTTTATAGGAGCCGAGTTTGACACAAATGTGGAGATAGTAGAAAACGCAGTTCACTATATGGTCGATGTGGAAAATGGACAGAAAACAGGCTTCTTCTTAGACCAGAAGTATAACAGGCTTGCTATGCAGCGTATCTGCAAGGGGAAAAGAGTGCTCGACTGCTTCACGCACATGGGCACATTTGCTCTCAATGCAGGAATTGCGGGGGCAAGTGAGGTTACAGGACTTGATATATCAGAGTATGCGGTTAAGCAGGCCACAGAAAATGCGAAGAGAAAATAATCTCTCAGACACAGTGAAGTTTCGCGTTGCAAATGTGCTGGATGAGCTGCCACGGCTCGCTGCAGATGGTGAAAAATATGATGTGGTCATTCTGGATCCTCCGGCATTTACAAAGTCGCGTGAGGCTACAAAAAATGCGATAAAGGGCTACCGCGAGATTAACATGAAAGGACTTAAGCTTGTTAAGGATGGTGGATTTCTGGCTACCTGCTCATGCTCTCATTTCATGACGCAGGAGCTGCTTGCAAAAACGGTCAAGGAAGCGGCAAAGGCAACTCACAAGAGGCTGCGCGCCAGGTGGAGTTCCGCACACAGGGACCGGATCATCCGATACTGTGGGCCAACTCAGCTAATGTACCGGAGTCGTATTATCTTAAGTTTTTCATCTTCCAAGTTGTTGAAGAGAAGTAGCTGACAGAAAGTGGCGGTAATGCTTGATTTATAAGGGCTGGAAGGTATTTAGTGATTAGCTTGCAAACCTTGTAAAGTATCGCAAAATATCGTATCACAGTGGTATAAAGTGGTAAGAAAAGTGAATACGGAAATTTGTAGTATACTATAGAAGAACAAATACCTTTCTGTGAAAGAGAAAGGGGAAAGGATACGCGTATGACAGTTGATAGAAGAGTAAGCAGTATTGAATCCAGCTTCAAAATGGAAAGCATGCCATTTGATGCAGAATGTCGTCAAAGAGTAAGAAATGTCTTAACCAAGAAAGTTTCTGCTACAGATGCAATTTCAGAATTAAATAAGAAATACAGAGTATCCAAGAAGCAGGTTGAAGGATCAAGAGTATGATTATTGGTTTATATGTGGGCTACAAGGGTGTAACCATTGCCCGGTTAGTGGCGGCTTGCAACTAAGTACTGGGTATTACCTGGCGAAATAGCCGCAGGTTTGAAATAGCGGCTTTGCTGAAAAAAGAGAATACAAAGACCTGCCCGGAAGAAACCTCGTAAAGTATCGCAAAATATCGTATCACAGTGGTATAAAGTGGTAAGAAAATAAGAGACGGCAAATCGTCAACAAGTTGTTGGCAATTTGCCGCCTTTAGTTGTATGTTGTAGTTATTCCACAGTAAACAACCGAACTTTAGCAGTTATTTGTGATTCAGAGAGTTCATATTTAAGTGAACCATTGTAATAATGAACCGTTTCTTTAACAATTGCTAATCCAAGTCCGTGATTTATATTATCAGCTTTTGTGGTTGAAGAAAATTTACTGATATCTATAGGTGCGGATATATTATTAACAACGTCTATGAGCAAAACAGAAGCTTCCAGATATATGTGTTTAACCGGACGGTACTAAAATTATTCTTGGCACTGTATTCAAGAGCATTATCCAGAAGATTGTTCAATATACTGCATAAATCATAGTCGTTAACGGTGAGATTGTTTCTTATAGCCCCCTTAGATATGATTTTTATGTCAGGATATTCTGCCTGCTTTTGCATAATAATAGCATTTACAAGAACATTTCCAGTATCAATTATGGAAGGCGTTTTATTTAAAGTGTGCTTTTTAAGAGAATCGATATAGTTTAATGCTTCTTTATAGTTTTCGGATTCCAGTAACTGGGATAAAACATTAACTTGATTTTTGATATCGTGTTTTAGTTTGCGAATTTCTAAGTTTTTCTCTTTGGTTTCGTTATAATAATGCTTTAAAATATTTACATACTGAGTTTGTTTCTGTAGATTTTCATAATTTATATTTCTTTCGGATAAAGAGATAATGTAAGCTAGTATAATTCCTGATGATACAATGCACAGTAAGGCAAATGAATAATACAAAAAGTAACTATTAATCAGATTCTGGTATAGCTGTGAAATTGATAATATAATACATATAGTACCTGTATATCCGCATATAAAAATTTTATTTTTTTAAAGATAAGGAAAAGTGGTATTTTTTCCTGATTTTTATAAAAAGAGCAATTGCCAGCATCAGGATTACTATGGTTTTTATTATATTTTTTTCTTTAACCGTATTCATGCCAACAAATATTGGAAAACCTAAGATTAAATCGCAAATAAGAGCAAGAGCCTGATAGAGTAATGAATCCAAAATATATACAAGGACAAATGAAACGATTTTATTGTACCATTTGTCTGTTAATAAGATAAATACTAACAGCATTTCAAGAAAAAAAAATCAATAAGTGGAGAAGCTATATTTGGTAGAACGTATAGTAATACAACAGAGAAAAAGAAAAATAACAGCACATGTATAAAATTTATATAATGAGGTTTTTATTGTATCTGAGTACAATAAAAAAAATAAGTAAAAATTCTAATTACGATATCGAAAATTACGGTGTTCAATTGTTCCATATGCTCTCTGCCTTTTCATAAATATTTTGTGCGATCTTAGTCTGAACCTGTTTCTTACGTCTTCGCGCAAGTGGAACAGTAGTATCAGTAGTAAGAATAAGTTCATCAGAATTTAACTTTTTTTTATGTAATATGAGTTTACGATATATGATTTATGTACTCTTATAAGGGTATCGTTTGTAATGATTTTTTCCAGATCATTCAGTCCTTTTCTGATAAGATGACTGGTTGAGTCACTCATATAAATTGTGGTATAGCTGCCATTTGCCTTCATATAGGTAATATCACGATATGAAAGAGTGATATTATCATTAATTGAGTCTGGAAGAGTCAGATATTTTGCAGCTATTGTTTTATTTATAGTTTTCTTTAGAGTCTTGTTGAAATTCGTTTGATTGATAGGTTTTGTGATAAATCCGTATACATTTTTACCAAAAAGAATCGTAGACTATTTCGTTATGACTGGTAATAAAAATAATAATGGTATTTTTTTGTTTGAAGCTTCAAACTGTTCTTTAATTGACTGTCCGGAAGTGCCTGGCAATTCTTCGTCTAGTAACAAAATATCAATATTGCTCTGGTATTTAAGTACATCTTCGCCAGATGAAAATATATGGTATTCAAAATTAAAAATTTATATCGTTCTCCAAAAGTTTACAACAATTAAGAATTTGATTCTGCCAGTATTTTTCATCATCACAAATGGCAATAGCATATTTTGTAGGGCTCATAGTGTTCCTCTTTTTATAATTATGACCGTTAATAACAATTTCAAACCGATAATAACAATTTCAAACCGATAATAACATATATGTTGCTTGTAGACAATCCCTTGGTGAATAATAAGATTGTCACAAAGGAGGCGAAACATAATGGTTACGTATGGATTGGAAAATCTGGCACAGTGGATATGGACATTTTTTAATAAGAGATAAGAAATGGGGAATTATAATATTTAAATGGGGAAAGAATATTTAGTTTAGTAGGTAGTGATTTTGTATGTAACAGCTTTTACATAGAGTCAGAAGTGGTTGCAAACACTTCTGACAACAATACTATAAAAAATCAGAAAGGAAGTGAATTATGAATAGCATAAATATTTATGAAAACAAAACACTGAAACTCCAAAACGTCATAGTCCGTAGGCTTGATCTTGAATCAGATGATCAAAATCTTTTTGATTCTGAAATTAACAAAATAAGTACATACATACAGACGCATGGAGCAAACCAGATCGGACCGTTAATTCAATATTCAAAGGTTGAGCTGGATGAAAATAATGAGCCTGATATCAACATGCAGTTTATGCTCCAGGCGAACAACTTTATCCACAACGTAGAGCAGCCATATAGGATGGAGTCTCTGCTGCGTGTAAAAAACTGTCTGTATGCCGATATAACGGACCGGATGATAAGCTGAAGTTCGCTTATGATAAGCTTGGGGTGTATGCATTTGAGAATGATGATATTGAGTTGGATGGCTGCAATTATACGATCTACGTGGACAGAAACGAAGAAGAAGAGACAATGGTTGCAGATGTATTCATGCCTGTAAAGGAATAAAAGTGTTATGAGCAGAAGAGGATGTAATCATGATTTACATAAAGTTATGTCTGATTGCAAACAGACATGGCAGAAAAAATATTGTTTAGAAGAAAGAAACAGGAGGACACAAAATGGAATTATGTTACGATGGAGCACTGGTGCTCCCAAGCAGTTATGCTGTAATGGATGAAGAGGAAATGACATATTTAGAAGGTGGTAAGGAAATTGCAAATCTTAGCAAAAAGCAATGCATAAATGGACTTTGTGCAATTGGATTATCTCCACAAGTGGCAATTGCAGGAGCTTTGACGTATACGTTAGCTAAATGTCTGATTAATAAGGTAAGATAAATTTGGCGGGTTAGCAACTGCTGTTGTTGCAGGTATACTTACATGGGCAGCAGGACAGGTTATAGCGTTTTGGAAAGGGCTTGGCTAGAGGAGCACTAAATAATGGGGTGAGAGTGTCATGGAACTGGAATCCTTTTAAGGAGGCTGTTGGAGTAGGAATTACGGTAAAATACTAATTGTCGTGAGAGCACTTGTACTGTGTTTTATAAATGAAATTGGAGATGGATAGAAGTGTTGGGAATGATATTAATAATATCAGACGTAGTCTATTATGCAGGAATATTTATATTATATAAACTTATTTGTGAAGATGATTTTAACTATTTAGTGCTTATATCGTTTATTTTTCTACTGGTAGGACTTTTTAGGAGCATCAGTATCAAATTTCCTTAAAGACAAAGAATATATTTCATTACACAGTAAGTGCGTAGAGGTAAATGTAATAATTAAACAGCTCTTGATAGGAATATCATTTATTGGTGCACAAATTGATAGTGTTGTGTTTAAGTATGCTCTTATTGGTTTTAGTATGATTGGGATAATAGTAACAATTCTGATTTGTAAAGAGTTTATATGGAAAGCATATAAAGTTGATAGATTTCATTGATACGTACGAAAAAGCAGATGATTGCCGTATAAAGGAAATGAATAAATGGCTATTGGCAAATGGAATTATTACGTGTATGTTTATGAACACAACTAATACAAAAACAGAATACGCGTTAATGTGTATAATCATTTTGATATATATGATTTTGTTTATAAGGTACAATAATGATAGAATAGGAGGCGTTAATTGTGCAATTGCTGTAATATTTGAATTTATTATAGTATTATCAGTGTTGTATGAATGGAATCTAATAACATGTGCTATTTTTGGATATTATTATCTTTGGATGATAAAAAAATAAGGAAAAATATGTGATATGGTGATGTTTATATCATGTATTTTAGTATATGTTCTGTGTGCAGATACTAATATCTACACATCGAATATAGGAGAGGAGAGCTGGATGGCTGCAATTATACGATCTACGTAGACAGAAACGAAGAAGAAGAGACAATGGTTTTGCAGATGTATTCATGCCTGTAAAGGAATAAAAGCGTTATGAGCAGAAGCGTTAAGAGTTTAGATGAAATAAGGGAATCAAGAATACTGTTTGATAAGAATCCACCGGCATTCGGCTATATACTTATAACAGTTGTAGCCGTTTTTCTTATTGTGGCAGTAGTATGGAGTATAAAAACACCAAAGGTGTATACCATACAGGCACAGGGTACTGTGACGAATGATGAGTCAAATTATGTCATGTGCAGCTATACGGGAGAGATTCTTGACAGCAACATGGAAGAGGGCGCACTTGTGGAAGCCGGGGATGTGCTTTTTTACAATTAAAAGCACTGATTATGATCTGCAGCAGACACAGCTTGAAGACAACAGAAAATCATATGAAGAACAGATATCACAGTATAGTCTTCTTATAAAATCAATAAAAGACGATACCAATTATTTTGACGAGACAAAAGCGGATGACGGTCTGTACTGGAGCCTTTTTGAAACCTACAAATCCCACAGGTGGAACAGAATAAGGTTGATGTGTCAACGTATCAGGCATATGGATATACTGATGAGCAGATACAGGCACAGCTTGAAACTAATCAGGGTAAGATTGATGAAGTATATTATTCTGCCATACAATCTGCCGAGACAAAGATTGAAGAGGCGAATCTGCAAATTGCATCAATAGATGCACAGCTTGCAGCGGTGACAAGTGGGCAGGATGCTTATGAGGTAAAAAGCTACCACATCAGGAGTTCTGCATATGCTGGGAAATTATAAGAGTGGAATGGTTGTACAGACAACGACAACTGTGGCAACAATCACACCGGAAAATTCGCAGAGATATCTCGAAGCATATGTTTCCACATCTGATATGGCCAGAATGCATGAGGGAGACAGAGTGCAGGTGGTTATGGACGGTCTGTCACAGAATGTCTATGGGACGATAAGCGGAAGCGTATCACGGATAGACAGCAATGTCACTACACAGGAAGGGCAGGATGGAGCGACAAGCCGGGCGTTTAAAGTGATGATAGTGCTAGACCAGGATTATGTGCTGAGCCGTGAGGGAGACAAGGTAGACGTGACTAACGGTATGACGGCGGCTGCAAGGATACAGTATGATAAAGTCACATATTTTAACTATGTGCTTGAGAAACTCGGAATAAAAACCGGAAAATGACATGGGATAAGGTTATGAAGTTAAGAAACAGAATCAGAATATTTGCTGTTATATTTATACTGGCTTTGGGTATGGAGTACTTACCGATGGCTGTATATGCTGCAGAAGTGACAGCGGAAGAAAGCGATATGGCAAATGATGCAGAACCGGATATGGATGAAACCCCGGAAACGGACAATGCATCAGAAACGGCCAATGCATCGGAAACGGACAAGGAAGACAAAACAGACGTACATGATATGGAACAGAATATACCGGTAACAGATATCGAGATATCAGATCATGAGGAGGAAGTGGAAGTAGGAAAGACAATAAACCTTACAGCCACAGCACTTCCGGCGAATGCCACGGAAAGCACGATAACCTTCCGTTCATCTGATATAAATATAGCAACTGTGACTTCTGGAGGTGAAGTAAAGGGTATCTCAAAAGGATATGTTACCATATATGTATCTGCCGGAAGTGTAATAAAAGAGGTAAGTCTGACAGTAAAAGTAAAAACCACTGGAATAAATATAAATAAAGAATATCTCGTAATGAAGCCGGGAACGGCATTTAAACTGAGCGTATCTGTGTTTCCGGCAGAGGCAGAGCAGACGGTTTCATACAAATCAACCAACACATCAGTTGCAGCAGTATCGGGCAGTGGTGTGGTAACGGCAAAACAGACAGGTTCATCTACGATAATAGTTTCAAATGGGGATTTGTCTGGCGCTGTTTCGGTAATCGTAAACAGAGATACGGAAAGTTCTGTGGCTGAGCCGGCAGCAGATAGTATAGACGCAGAAAATACAAGTGAACAGACATTTGATGAAAATACTGATGTATCCGAAACACCTGTAATAAGTGAGCAGATGCTATATGAACTGTACACAGCAGGCAGATCGATGAAAGTGACCGGAGACGGCTACAGCATCATAATAGACGGAAAAAAAGATAGTAAATTATAAAAATGAACTTAATACGGATATAGAACTCGAAAGGACAGGAGACAGCATAAAATTCAATCTCAATGATGGAGAGTATCTGTGCGGAGAAGTGACACTGCACATAGATGATGTAAAAGGAAAATATCTGTATCTATATAATAACGTAAAGCATAAATACGAACTTGTGAGTACAGAGGACATGAGCGGGCTTAATTTAAGCACACCAGGAAAGTATATGATCACGGCAAAGCCCATCAGAGAGGGCAGCGCAGCGGTCAGATATATACTGATTGCAGGTGGAATCGGCATAATTGCAGGAATAGCTGTGTATGTGGCGGTAAAGAGAAGATACTGGTTCTGGTAAAGGTGTATGTAATCATGATTGACATAAAGTCACATGCCCAGTTGCAAACAGACATGGCAGAAAAATAATGTTTAGAAGAGAAAATTAATATATAGCGAACAGGAAGGGACACAATGCGATACACATTTATAAAGCAGCATGATGCAACAGACTGTGCAGCGGCATGCATGGGTATGGTCTGTCTGCATTACAGAAAAGAAACCACTATAACAAAATTAAGGGATCTTATGGGAACTGATCTGAAAGGAACAAATCTCATAGGTCTGTCAAAATGTGCAGAGCAGCTTGGCTTTAACTGTCAGGCGGTTAAGGTTGACAGGGAAGGATTCCTTAGTAGATATACACTTCCGGCGATTGCAAATGTTATTACTAAAGAGGGAATGTCGCATTTTGTTGTTGTTTTCAGGATAACGAAAAAGTATGTGATAGTGGGAGATCCGGCGAAGGATATAGAGAGAATTTCAATAGATGATTTCTATAAGAAATTTACAGGTGCGATGCTGCTGTTAAAACCAAACAGCGAATTTGAACGTGAGAAGATTAAGGGAACAAAGCTGTTTGACAGGTACATAAAGCTGCTTCTTCCACAGAAAAAGCTTTTTATATATGCACTTGTGGCATCACTTCTTGTAACTCTTCTTGGGATTTTATCATCACTTTTCAACAACATAATATATGATGAGATACTGCCTTACCGGCAGAAGGATGTTTTAAAGATCATGCTTGCAGTATTCCTAGGAATTTCACTGACCTCGACATTTGTCAGCTTTGTAAGACAGTGGATACTTATGTACCTGTCAATAAAGATAGATATTCCGCTTATGCTGGGATATTTTGAACACATATACAAGCTGCCGATGAAATTCTTTGCAAGCCGTAAAACAGGTGACATTACGACACGTTTCTCAGATGCATTTACCATAAAGGATATTTTTACAAATATAGCATTATCGCTTATCATGGATATATCAATGGCTCTTATCACAGGTGTGATACTGTTTCAGATGAACCCAAAGCTTTTTGCGAATAATTGTAATGATGACAATCATAAGTATAGAGCTGGTATTTATATTTAAACAGCCTTATAAGAAGATAAATGAGGAGCAGATGCAGCAGTCATCAATACTCAATTCAGAGATAATAGAAGGATTGCGCGCGGTTGAGACAATAAAAGGAAATGCGAACGAGGACATCGAACTGGAAAGTATAGAACGCGAATACATAAAGTCACTTAGGATAAGTTATAAAGAGGGAATGCTTTCAAATGTGCAGGGAACCATATCAAGTGTCATATCAGGGAGCAGGGAATCTCGTAATGCTGTATGTCGGCATTATGCAGGTGATAAACAATAGCCTGACACTTGGAAGTTATATGGCGTTTATGACTCTGGCGGGATATTTCATGGATCCAATCGGCAATCTTGTAAGTCTGCAGCTTTCAATACAGGAGGCAAACATTTCCATGAAGAGACTGTCTGAGATCATGGATTATGAAAGAGAGCAGCAGAGTGAAAGACAGTATCAGGAAAATAACACAGATTGATGGTGATATAAAGCTTAATCATGTCACATTCGGCTATGGAAACCGAAAACCTGCGCTGGATGATGTGAGTTTTACGATAGAAAAAAGGGCAGAAAGTTGCACTTGTAGGCGCAAGCGGAAGCGGAAAGTCTACGATAGCTAAGCTGCTGCTTAAATATTATGAGCCACAGTCTGGTGACATAACAATAGATGGCATGGATATCTCGGAATACAGAAATGACGATATCCGGCGTGCTGTATCCTATGTACCGCAGAACATAGAGCTTTTTTCAAAAAAAGCATATATGATAATATAAGGGTTACAAGACAGAGTGCGACTCTTGATGAGGTCAGGGAGGCAGCAAAAGCGGCCGATGCACATGAATTTATCAAGAGACTTCCAATGCAGTATTACACATATCTCGAAGAAGCCGGAAATGGACTAAGCGGTGGTGAAAAACAGCGAATTGCGCTTGCAAGGGCATTTCTTAAGGAAAACCAGTTTTTATATCATGGATGAATCTACCAGCAATCTGGATTTTGCAACAGAAAATATCATTTTTGATATGATATACAATAAATTCAGAAAAAAGACCATGCTTATAATAGCACACAGGCTGGCAACAGTAAAAAACTGTGACAAAATAATAGTCATGGATAAAGGAAAGATAATAGAACAGGGAACACATAAGGAACTGCTGGAAAAGAAAGGGCAGTATTACAGACTGTGGGAGATGCAGCAGGGAAATTTTGTTATCAGAGAAGATGAAATAAAAGAAAAAACAGTGTGAAGATTCAGTGGAATCGGACGATAAAGGTGTAATGAGCTACACCTAAATGATTATTTTTTGTATGTAAAAAGCTTTACATAGAGTCGGGACTGTCTGCAGACGGGAATGGCAAAATAAAACAAAGAGAAAAGGAGGTACACATATATGGATATGTGTTACGATGGAGCACTGGTGCTCCCAAGCAGTTATGCTGTAATGGATGAAGAGGAAATGAGTTTATGTAGAGGGAGGTGCACTTTCAAAGGTTGATAAAGCGCTTATAATTGGTATTTGTGCGGCGAGTGCTATTACGTTGACAGTAGCGCTTGTATATGGACAATTGGCATTAGCTGCTAAAATTTTAAGATGGTCAGTTAAAAGGTTGCTAGGAAAGCTGGAGCGGCAGCTGTCGTGGGATGTATTACAGGAACACTTGGGATTTCAGGTGGAGCTGTTTGGGCTGTAGTTAATTTCATTTTATAAAATATGAGGGGTTATATTTTTAATATAATCCCTTATTAAACGGATAGGAGGATAATAATGGAGCAAGATAAGCGCGTAGAAGATAAAAAGTTAGATTTATATTATTAATAACACAAGTGGTTTTATGGTTTATGGTGATGGTTATGGAAATGGTAGTTTTGATAGTTAAGCAGATAAATGTATCGGAACATATGCTTTTTCTGGTGTCTATAAATTTGATTACAATAGTAACTATTTTAATAAATGTTCACAATTATAGGAAAAACAAAAAGAGGATGTAATTAAGTAGATATCCATACTATACAAGAGGTAAGTGCTATGGAATACTTGAATTTGGAAAAGGGAGGACTTATTACTATCTTGATTCCACTTAATCTTTTAATTGGAGAATATACATTGTTTTTTCGCTTGAATGGATGGAGCCGGAAAATAATTCACTTAATCACAGGTGTGATTGATCTATTTTTGTGGTGGCAACAATTGCTAGTGGAGAGCATCCATATTATCCATTTGTGATTTTCGGTGGAATGTTAATTGGAATCATTCAAAGTGAATGGTGTTATAGAAAAATCAGTGAAGAAACAAATTGTTGGGACAAAATAGATATATTTAAAAAGGGGAGAATTTGGATGGGAGTGATATTAATTATTATTGAAATAGTGATTAGAATGTTGTATCCGTCAATGTTTATGGTATTACCATTAATAACACGTATCTTTTCATATATCATTTTAGCTGTGTTACCTATTGAAAAGTGATAGTTTTTTAACTGGTTTCTTGTAAAAAACATAATGGTATGACAATTTAATATTTTTAGAAAGCAAGGTAAAAACATGCCGTTCATGACAAGAAAGTGTCGTTCGTGACAAAAGAAAATAGATTTTAGAGGAATGGTGATATAGGCATGGGATTATAGAATGTGCATTGGCAATTTTATTGACAGAAGAGATTCTCATAAAAATAGCGGAATAGTGTTTGGTTGATTGAAAAGTATGAGGTATTATATGGAAACGATAAAAATACAGCACTTATTTGGTAGATTTTCTATATTTTTCTTGGTGTTAATTGTGGTAGTATTTGCTGAGGAATATTCAATTAATAGGTTGTGCTTGAATATAAATGGATTTCCATTTATTTTTATGAATGCATTTATGATTGTAGGAATAGCATATATTTATCAAAAAGCAACAAGGAAATTATTCATAAAGGAATTGGAGTATGAGATATATGAAGATTTCTTCTATATTAATGGGGAATAAATATGAATATCAAGATGTAATAAAATGTGAAATTCATTATTTCGATTATTTTTTTTATAAATGTATTGTGTTTACATATAGACATGAAAAACACTTCTAAAAGCCCCCTTTTTGTTATATTCAGAAGACTTGGATGAAGGAATAGACTATAAAGACATTCAATTGTTTAAGTTTTATGAATCAGTTAGCGAACATTTGAGAATCAGATAACTATTGACAGATAGGGTTGAAAGAAAATAATAGGCTTGCCAGGATATAATTAGTGAGCATATTATTTAATGTGGTGTTTTCGCAGGAGTAATATACAGCGGAACACATAAAAAACTGTCTGAGGATTATTTTAGAAATTCCGAATCCGACGGATTATATGAACATTGTTTCGTATTATGCCGGGGATTGTATTCTGAAAATATTGTTCTCATCGTATAGAAATCTCCTTATTATTCAATCAGTTCACCATATCACTTTTATTTTGTGTTATACTGTTTATGGATTTTTCATGGATTACTTAGTTGGGAGTATGTCATATATTTCATTTTGCGTTACTAACTTCTTATTTGAAAAATAGTAAAATATGTAGGAAGTAATAAGATGCTACATAATGGAGAGAAAAAAAAATTATGATACGAGAAATTGAGAATAGAAGAAGTATAAGAAAATATAAGCAGGATAAGATTGACAGGAATTGTTGCGGTTGGCTTTGCCGATGAAGCTCCGGCTAAAAGGCCAAGGAAACCATTGGAAGAAATCGTTGAGTACAGATAGGAAAATCGGATTGAACAAAATCTTTAATATAATGTGTTTGTCATTTGAAAATAAGAAAATACTTAAAAATTAGTTATATAAATACTGCACAAGATTTTGGAAAAAGTGTGACAGTGTCTCACCAATTCATAACTAAACCAGATGTATTAGTGAGTAATCTTTCATTTTCACATATTCGAGAAATAATGGTGTTGGAGCTCTTTTTATCGGGGAAAGGGATAATGAAAAGATATGATATATTTAAGTAGTTTTAGATTAAGTAAAAAGAAAAGTGAATAATCCTAATATTTATCCCTACAATGTATTCCGGGATAAGTATATTGAACCATTTGTTTTTAGACCTATCACTGTACTTTATGGGAACAATGGCTCAGGTAAATCAACACTCTTAAATATTATAGCCAATTGCTTACAACTAAAAGGGAAAGAATATGCAACGAGCAATTCATTTGGAAGCGTTGATTACTGTGGTTCGTTTTCCAGAGAATGTTTCTATACTTTGGGGGAAGATGATTATGGAAATACAATAAAAAAATTACCGGAAAACAGCCGATATATTAAAAGTGAAGATATATTGTATGAGATTAAGAAGATACAACAAAAGCAGATATTATCAGATGGCATGGAGTATGATTACGTTAAGAGAGGTATGTCTTTACTTGAAGCAAAAAAAATTTTTAGCATCTAAAGAAGGGTGTAAGCAGGAAGAATATATAAAATTTGCACAAGGAAAAATATTCTAACGGAGAGACATCAATGCAATATTTTGAGGAGTATTTACAACCAGATGCATTATATTTGTTGGATGAACCGGAAGTTTCGCTTTCACCTGCGAATCAGGTTATGTTAGCAGAGGAAATTAATAAAATGGCAAGGTTGTTAGAATGCCAGTTTATTATTGCAACGCATTCACCATTTATGCTTGGAACATTAAATGCTAAAATATACAATCTTGATACGAAAGAGTATGATGTTACAAAATGGAGTGATTTGGATAATGTACGATATTTTTATAATTTCTTCAAAAAACATGAAGATGAATTTAAAGTCTAAATACCTAAATATTAGTTCAATTTAAAGGAGGATATTACATGCACAACGAAAATTATTCTATTATATTCAGCAGTATGACCGGCAACACACGTAAGCTGGCTGATAAAATTCATGAAATACTACCAAAGGAGAGCTGTGATTATTTTGGCACGGCTGATGCCAGTGGGACAGAATCCGAATTGCTATACATTGGATTTTGGACGGACAAGGGAAACGCGGATAGCGATACATTAGATTTCTTATCTAAATTGAAAAATAAAAAGATATTTCTGTTCGGAACAGCCGGTTTTGGAGGAAGTGATGCATATTTTCAAAGGATTCTTGGCAATGTTAAAAGCACCATTGATTCAAGCAACACCATTGTAGGAGAGTATATGTGTCAGGGCAAAATGCCACAGTCTGTGCGGGAGCGCTATGTGAAAATGAAAGAAAACCCGGAGCATCCGGATAATATTGATGCGCTGATTGAAAATTTTGACAAGGCTTTATCACATCCTGATTCAGATGATTTGGAGAGATTAAAAAATATTATTATTTAGCAGGAGGTATTATATATGTACAATTTCACATTTAACATTCCAACAAAGATTCATTTCGGAAAGGATACCATTTCGAGCTTATCAGAGCTCAAGGCATATGGCAGCAAGGTGCTTTTGGTGTACGGAGGCGGCTCCTATATAAAGAAAAAACGGTCTCTACGATACCGCAATGAAAATCCTTAAGGATGCGGGGCTGACCGTGTTTGAGCTTAGCGGAGTGGAGCCAAACCCAAAGATTGAGACAGTCAGAAAGGGTGTTGAAATCTGTAAAAATGAGGGTATCGACATGGTGCTTGCAATAGGAGGCGGCAGTACAATCGATTGCTCAAAGGTTGTTGCAGCAGGTGCAAAGTATGATGGTGATGCATGGGATTTGGTGCTTGATGGCTCGAAGGTCAAGGCGGCACTTCCGATATTTGATGTGCTTACTCTTTCCGCAACCGGAACAGAGATGGATCCTTTTGCGGTTATCTCTGATATGTCTAAAAATGAAAAGTGGGGAACAGGATCGCCATATATGGTGCCAACCATGTCAATATTAAATCCTGAATATACTTTTTCAGTATCAAAAAACAGACTGCAGCAGGAACCGCAGATATGATGAGCCATACAATGGAGAATTATTTCTCTATGGAGAATGCTGACTGCCAGAAATTTATGGCAGAGGGATTGTTACGTACAATGATTAAAAATGGACCGGTTGCCCTCGCACAGCCTGACAACTACGAGGCCAGAGCCAACCTGATGTGGGCAGGCACCCATGCAATCAACGGTGTTGTGGGTGACGGATGTTCACCGGCATGGTGCGTACATCCTATGGAACATGAGCTGAGCGCTTTCTATGATATTACTCACGGAGAGGGACTTGCAATACTCACACCGGCGTGGATGGAGCACATACTAAATGACGACACACTTCCGATGTTTGTGGAGTTTGCAAAAAATGTCTGGGGACTTTCCGGTGATGATGACTATGCACTTGCACACGCTGGCATTGATGCGTTGAAGAAATTCTTCTTCGAGACAATGGGCATTCCTGCAAATCTAAGAGCTGTGGGAATCACAGACGACAGGAACTTTGAGGTGATGGCAAAGAAGGCCTGCGAGGGTTCAAAGGATCGTTTGTACCAGCTTAGTAAGGATGATATTGTGGAGATTTACAGAGCGGCATTCTAATCAATCGTTCCTGCAAATACCTTGATTAATAATTTGACTGAAATTCTCTTTGATGTATGAGAACAAAATATATTTATCTTTAATAAGCCATGTTACCACCACAGCGGTGAGAACATGGCTTATTTTTATGTGCTATGATATAAATAATCGTAACTGTTCAGTACCTTCACAGTTGCGAGCCGCAAGCGCATAAGAATCAGCTGCGCTGATGGGCGCTTGCTCCTACATAATATACGTTTTCTTACGAAATATGCGGTACCGCATATTTCTGTACTGAATAGTTATAAAATAATCACTTTATAGGGAATGCAACAGACTCTATAATGAACATAATCACAAATAGAGCAAAAAATCACTGCCACATCTAGCAGTATTATGCCGACATAGTGCAGAAAGCGGTTTTTGCTCTTGCAAAGTGGCAGTATATTCTGTACATTGAGATAGTTAAAGCCACAGAAAATCGCAAATATGAACATACCAAGGCAGAAAATTCTTTCAAGCCACAGCTTTGCTCCGTAAGTATTTTCTAATTCCAATGACAGGCAAAGCCATATTATGAACAGATATGCGACTGAGGATAGCAGCATTTTCCATGGAGTTTTCGTGCGAAATCCGGGTGGGATGAAACGGGAAGCACTGTCGTGGATAGCTCGTTTAGCAGTATCGGCATTGGCTGCATTGTTTGCATTATCATGGTTATGGTGTGCATATTGACTTGAATTACCGGCAGCAGAAGTATTGTGCTGCGCAGGATAATATGACTGCGATACGGCATTTTTTAACTCTACCACAGACTGGTATCTTGCGGTTGGTGTCATCTGAGTACACCTATCTGCAATCAGGTTAAGCCGGTGCAAAATTGGAGCAATGTCGGGAACCGGAGTGATGCTGCCAAGCATTTCGCGCAGTACAACGCCGAGGGAATATATGTCTGTTTTCGGAGATGAAGAGCCAAAGCCATACTGCTCGGGAGCTGCATATCCGGGAGTGCCAATCAGCACGGTATCAGACTCGTTTTGTCCGGAAAATTGTTTTGCGGCATTGAAATCTAAAAGCATGGCATAGTTATAACTGGTGATTATGATATTTGAGGGCTTTATATCGCGATGGATTATAGGCGGAGTCATCGAGTGCAGAGCTTCAAGTATATTGCAGAGCATAATCATGTAGCTTCTGATATCGGAAACACTAAGGTCAGAGTTGTCTATTTTTTCTTCTGCAGGGAGGTTCCACTTATATATTCTTCGATTACGATAAGCTGATTGCCATCTTCATAGTAATTGATAATGCGCGGGATACCGGCCACAGGATTGCGATAAAGGTATTCGTACACGCGGATATTGTATACATCAAGGATTTTCTGGACATAAATATTGCCGGAAAGCGCAGATTGAACCAGATAAACCTTGTGCTCTTCATTTAAGGCTGAGATTATTTTGTAATCGCTCATGGTGCATGTATCCTTTCAGGTATCGCTAATGAGGTAGGAATAGTTACAAGTACAAGTATAACAGATAGGAGAAATTTATGAAGCAAAAAAATTCCAAAAAGAATTGGATGATATCCTTGGAAAAACTCATATATCTGATTTTGATAAATTTTGTGTTGAGCAGAAAGGCAGCATGGATCCGGAGCAAAATGCATTTTCGGAGTACATAAAGGATTTGCTTAAAGAAAAGAGAATAACACAGCAGATGGTGTTTTTGAAGGCTGATATTCCGGAAAAATACGGCTACAAGCTTCTGTCAGGCGAAAAACATACCAGGCAGAGGGATATTATCCTGAGGATATGTTATGCTGCAGAGCTTACATTGGAGCAGACACAGAGAGCCTTGAGAAAATACGAGATGCCGCAGCTCTATGCAAAAATCCCGAGAGATGCTTTTCTTATGCTTATTTTTTTTAAGGAACGTCCGGGTGGAATCATAGAAGTGAACGAATTACTCAGCAAAAAATGGTATGGAAATGCTCAGGACAAGTGGTGTGCAGGAGTAGGTTTAGCATATAATTTTATCACCGCTGCGGGGAGAACGGTATTCATACTGTGATGGTATAATAGTCCTACAATTTACAGAGGAGGACTTAACCATGAAAAAAAGAAAACTAATTTACTGGCTCTTGTACTGAGTATCACAGCAATCACTTTTACATTATTGGGATGCAGCTCGGACACAGGGCCCAAAAAGAGCATAGCTGTACCGGGAAGCGCAACAGAGGCCGGTGGAGGCGCGGAGAGCAGCGGAACTAATGGAGGCGGCGCAGATCAGGCATTAGCAGATGAGAGCATCAATGAGCAGGTGCTTGTAGACCAGGGATGGCATCAAAATAACTGCGACTGAATATGTGACGGACAGCATATGGGGAGATGGAATTAAGCTTCTGGTTGAAAATAATTCGGCCAAGGACTATACAATAGGCTGTGATGCACTTATCGTGAACGATTATATGATCACAGATCTGTTCAGCGCGGATGTTGCGGCAGGAAAGAAGTCGAATGAGGTTATGTATTTATCGTCAACAGAGCTTAAAGCAGCCGGAATAGATACAGTAGGACAAATTGAGATGTATTTCCACGCATACGATTCAAACTGGGATAATCTTTTCAAGAATGTATATTCAAAGCTTGAGACCTCTGAATTTGCAAACATGGATACGACAGCAAACGATGAGGGACAGGAGCTTTACAATGCAAATGGTGTAAGGATTGTTGGAAAAACAGTTGATGAAAATTCCTTCTGGGGAACAGCAATTTTACTTTACATTGAAAACACCTCAGGTCAGAATGTCGGAATAAACGTGGACAATATGTCTATCAATGGATATATGATGACACCGCTGTTTTCAACCACGGTCTATGACGGAAAGAAGTCGATAGATGATATAACCATTATGTCAAGTGATCTTGAGGCAAACGGAATCACGTCGGTTGATCAGGTGGAGCTTAAATTCCATATATACAATGCTGAGAGCTACGATACAATAGCGGATTCAGATGCGATAACATTTACGGCACAGTAAATAATTTAAACATCATATGAAAGTATGATTATTAAACAGTAGAGCTACGCAATATTTAATAGATAGGAGAAATTCATCATGAAGGTTTGGAAATTAGTTTCAGGTATTTTATCAATAATTTTATTTGTTTTTGTATCATTTCAGTCATGCGCTGCAGGAGTATCTAATGCATTGGAGGCCAATGGTGAGGCATCAGGAAGTGCAGGAATAATTGTGGCAATTCTTATGCTTGCAGGTGGAATTGTTTCAATCGCTACGAGAAAATCATTAGGCAAGGGTGGGAATATCGCACTCATAGTACTATTTGGATTGGCAGCAATTATCGGATTTGCGGGGTATGGAAGTTTTTCGGATCTTGCTATATGGGCAGGCTGGTGTCTGATAAATGCAGTTCTTGCGGTAGTTGCACTGGTTATGGCAAAGAAGAACAATTAAATATTACTATTTGAATTCATATGAGGAAGATTCTAAGGAGAATCTTCCTTTTTTGATATTTAAACTAAGACTAAATATGATACAATTCAATTATTCAGCACTATAAGCTTTATTTCCTAGAGGCTAGGCTTAAAGTTTACATAAGGGAAATTTTAAAGAATTAATGATGAAATGTAACCCCCACCAAACAAAAAATCCTACATAATATATAGAAGGGAGGTTTGCGGAAAATGTACACACAGGAACAGATACTTGATATGTATTTTGAGCGCAACCAGCAGGCTGTCAGTGCGACCTCGCAGATGTACGGAGCGAAGCTTACCCGGTTTGCAGACACGATGATAGCACATGAGGATGCGCTGGAATGCGTAAATGACACATACATAGCAGCATGGAACAAGATACCGCCGGAGCGCCCTATGCGTTTCCTTTCCTGGCTTTACAGGGTATGCCGCAATATCGTCTGCGACAGGATTGACTGGAATAATGCTTCAAAGAGAAATTCCAACATGAACTGTATGCTTGATGAGCTTGAGGAGTGCCTTGCAGACAGCAATGCAAAATACGAGGGCGAGCTGTCGGACATTGGAAGGTGTTTATCGGATTTTCTGAACGGACTGGAGACGGAAAAGAGAGTGCTTTTCGTGAGACGCTACTGGTATGGCATGACGATTGATGAGCTGGCAGATATGAGCGGCAGGAGCAAAAAAGCAGCGTAAAGACCACACTGTTTCGGATAAGGGCAGAGCTTAAAAAAATATCTGGATGAGGAGGGCGTATATCTATGACGAAAAAGGATTTATTTGATGGTTTAAATTACATCGATGACCAAATAATTGAAGAAGCGCAGCCGACCGGAGAATCGGCCGGGTACAGTGATGAAATTTATGTAAAAAATCATGAAACCCATCACGGCGGAAAAGAAGACAAAAACAGGAAAAAGCACAAAAAATTTGCACGGACAGCAAAAGCGCTTGCCACAGTGGCGGCAGTCCTTGTTGTTGCAGTCTTAGGCACGGAGGTTGTGCGGCTTAATAACCGTATAGATGAGCTGGAAACAAAAACTGCAAATGTGATTTCACAGAATAATGCGCAGAATAATGTCTATGCAGGGATAAAGAGCGGTGCAAAGCTTGGGGATTATGAATCGGCCTCTGATTACGGGAAATTGTATGATGTGGCAAAAAAAAGCTGAGGCTTCCATAAGGAATACTGCATCTGGAGACTTGCTGGAGAGTGCGGATGCAACAGGAATTACGTCTGATGCATCGTCTGCAAATAAGCAGGAGGCGGCAGCCAAAACAGAGTATTCAACCACCAACGTGATGACAGAGGGCGTTGATGAGAGTGATGTGGTAAAGACGGACGGAAAGTACATTTACATGGTCGAGGATGGTCAGATATCCATCACGGATATTTCAAATGGAAAGCCGGGGGAAGAGACGCTGTTTCGTCCTGATTTTGAGGTACCGTCAGATACTGTAGAGGAGCTTTTATATCAGTGACGGAAAAATGCTTATCATATCAAACCATGCAGGCGATAAGGATGAGACTATATGCTATAGCTATGATATAGCTGACCCGACGAAACCGGTGCTTATAGGCAAAGCACGTCAGGATGGATTTTACAATACATCGCGCAAAATCGGCGATACGGTATATGTTTTTTCAGACACATATATAAAGACCTCCGATATGAATAAAAATGTGGCGCTGCAGGAGGATAATCTGGAGAAATGGGTGCCTCAGGTAAATGGCAAAGTGATAAGCTATGACTGCTTCTATATAGGAGAGGATACATACTCAGGCACAGTTATTTCGAGCTTTGATGTGGATAAACCTGATAAGACAATAGATGCAAAATGTATTATGAATAATAGCGGCGAGGTGTACGTTTCTGGCAATGCTATGTATCTGTATCATTCTGATTGGAGTGCAAGCCGTGAGCTTACCAAAATCAGCAAAATTTCGTTTGAGGATGGAGTGATGAAGACCGGGGAGACGACTTCAGTGAATGGTTATCTTAACGATAAATTTGCAATAAATGAGCAGGGAGGGTATCTGTATGTGCTTCCAACCTCAAATACCGGCAGTCAGCCTGTCAATTCGCTTCATGTGCTGGATAAGGATATGAATGAGGTCGGTGTGATAAACGAGATTGCACGCGGGGAGAGTATATACGCAGCCCGCTTTGTTGGAAAATACGTATATTTCATCACATACAGGCAGACGGATCCTCTTTTTTTTGTAGCAGACATATCTAATCCGACAGCACCAAAGCTTTTGGGAGAGCTTGAGGTGAGTGGATTTTCTGAATATCTGCATATGTGGGATGATACGCACGTACTTGAATAGGCTATGGTGATTCGCAGCAGAGTAAGATAAAGCTTACTATGTTTGATGTGAGTGATCCGACAAAGCCGGTTGAGGTGAACCAGAAGCTTATCGACAGTTCTGAGAGCTGGAGTAATGAGTTTGTATACAACTACAAGGCTATTCTTGCTGACCCGGAGAAAAATCTGATAGGATTTACTGCGAATGACTACTATCTGTTTTCGTATGACAGTGAAAACGGCTTTAGTCTTTTGGAGCAGCAGGCACTGACCTATAAAAATACAGAAGGCTACAGAGGCATTTATAAGGATAATGATTTCTATGTGGCAGGAAACGGAGAGATAAAGCATTTTAAGCTGGAAGAATAGCGTAAATAATAGTGTTACGCAATAAGATATAAAGACAGGCGGCGAATACCCAAAGAGGGTGTTTGCCGCCTGTTTTTTGTATAATTTCATATACAAACGAAATGTAACAGCATATTTAAGTATGCAATTTAAGGCAGTCGGTGATATAATATCTCTGATTTTAATAACACGGAGGAACTATTATAATGAATACAGCCTCAAAGACAAGACATGTCTTTATTTTGTTTTTGGCAGACATAGTCTGGGGAATAGCCTTTGTAGCGCAGTCAAAGGGAGGGATGCAGTTGGGAGCATTTTCATTCAACGGCATCCGCTTCCTTATTGGTGCGCTCTGCCTTCTGCCGGTCATAAAAATGCTGGATAAGAAAGAGCTGACGGTAAACAGACCTGAAAGCAAAAAGCAAAAGAAAGAGCTTTGATAGCCGGAAGCTGCTGTGGAATAGCACTTTTCTTTGCGAGCAACCTGCAGCAGCTTGGAATCAGCATGGGCGCAGAATCGGGCAAGGCTGGGTTTCTTACAGCTACATATATACTTATGGTGCCGATACTTGGGATTTTCCTCAAAAGAAAATGCGGAGTCAAAATATGGATAGGTGTATTTATTGCACTGATAGGCATGTATTTTCTGTGCATGAATGGGGCATTTTCACTTAGTGGCTCAGATTTGCTTCTGTTGGCAGGGGCATTGTGCTTTGATACAGATACTTGTGATTGACCATTTCGTATCACAGGTAGATGCGGTCAGACTCTCATGTATTGAGTTTTTTTGTCACCGGACTTGGCTCATGTATAGTGATGATTTTTACAGATATGGGACCGTCTGCCGGCGGTATAGCGCAGTGGACACAGTCGCTTTGCACATGGGATGCATGGATTCCGATTCTCTATGCCGGTATTTTCTCAAGCGGAGTGGGCTATACGCTGCAGATTGTCGGACAAAAGGGCTTAAACCCGGCGGTGGCATCGGTGGCGATGAGCCTTGAATCGGTGGTTTCTGTGATTGCAGGATGGATTCTGCTGGGCCAGATGCTAGGTGGCAGAGAAATTTTTGGATGTGTGCTCATGTTTATTGCGATAATTATTGCACAGCTTCCGGATAGGGAGTATACTAAATAAGTTACAGTATAAAAATGAAATGTGATTATTCAAGTGTGGTTTTGCGAATGTGCGTGGGATGAATAGTTACAACGAGATAGGGATTGGATATGAGAAATAATAGTAGAAAAAATTACAGACGCCGCAGACAAAATACAAGAGCTTCACAGATTAAGCTTGTAGGAATAGTGGCTGTGATAGTCGTTATAGCGATTATAATAGTTATATCGTGCTTTAATAAAACAAAAAAAGACAGTAATAAGGCAAAAGACACAGGAACGGCCACAGAAAATGTGACCGGTGTGACTGAGCAGGTAAGTGAGACAGAGGAAGCAAAGGAGCTCTTTTGCACCAAAGGAGTCTGATGCTACAGCAGCAATCGGAGATGAGCTTGAGAGCTCTTATGCCGTAGAGATTGATGAGCAGGACGGCACAGTTGTTGCGGGAAAAAATGCTCATGAGAAAATGTATCCGGCTTCCATGACAAAGGTTATGACAGTGCTTGTAGCAGCAGCAGAGCAGGCTGAGAAAAATGCAATTGCTGCAGCGGAGAATGAAAACACCGAAATAGACAGGCAGGCTGTGATAGAAAACAAGCTCAACGAGGTTGTTACAATTACAAGAGAAGCCACAGATTATTCATATGTGCATGATTGCAGTACAACAGGCTTTTTAGACGGTGAGCAGGTGCCTCTTCGCGATGTGTTTAACGGAACCATCCTGCCATCAGGTGGAGAATCGGCATATCAGCTTGCGGTTTATACAGCAGGCTCCATGGAAGCATTTGTCGATATGATGAACCAGAAGGCAGCAGAGCTTGGTATAGGCCAGACCACACATTTTGCAAACCCTGTCGGCATATATGATGAGAACAATTACAGCACAGCCTATGATATGGCGGTCATCATGCAGGCAGCGATGCAGGACGACATTTGTAAAACAGTACTTTCAAATCATACATATAGCACGGCTGCAACACCGCAGCATCCGGAGAACCTGAACATATCAAATCTGTTCCTGCGCCGAATAGAGGACAAGATGACAAGTGGCGAGGTAATCGGTGCAAAGACAGGCTTTGTAAATCAGTCCGGTAACTGTGCGGTCAGCTACGAGAAGGCAGCAAGCGGAAAGACATATATATGTGTGACAGCAGGCGCTTCAAGCGGATGGCACTGTATAGATAAATCATGTGTATTTATATAATACATACGGCAAGTAGTCAGCAAAGCTGATTTTTTAAGGGGTACAGATATGGCGGGAAATCAAGGCAATTCCAGAAAAAAGACCACGCATAACATGCACAATGAGAAAAAATACAAAAACCCTGCAGGACAGGAGAGGGTAAGGGAAAAAAAGCAGCCGGGCAAAAAGCGATAACGTATGTCCGTATGCGAAGAAATGTGGAGGCTGCGACTATCAGGGCGTAGAATATAAGGAACAGTTAAAAACCAAGCAGGCATACATGAAAAAAAGCTGCTAAAGCCTTTTTGCTTTGTGGAGCCGATTGTCGGCATGAAAAATCCGCTCTATTATCGTCACAAGGTTCATGCAGCCTTTGACTGTACGAGGCGCGGTCAGATTGTGGCGGGAGCCTACAGGAAAAACACACATGATGTGGTGGATATCGAAAGCTGTATGATAGAGGAGCAGGAGTCAGATGAGATAATAAGGGACATAAAGGATATGCTCCGCTCATTCAGGATAAAGACCTATGATGAGGACACCGGCTATGGCCTTCTCAGACATGTTCTCGTGAGAAAGGGCTATGCAACAGGGCAGATAATGGTAGTGCTTGTCCTGGCATCGCCGATACTTCCATCGAAGAACAATTTCGTAAAAGCACTCAGGAAAAAGCATCCCAATATCACGACAGTGGTGCTCAACGTGAATGATAAAAGAACAAGCATGGTGCTCGGAGACAGAAACATCACGCTTTATGGCAAGGGCTTCATAGAGGATAAGCTGTGTGGCTGCACCTTCCGCATCTCACCAGGCTCGTTTTATCAGGTGAATCCGGTGCAGACGGAGCTTTTATACGAAAAAAAGCCATTCATGAGGCACACCTCACCGGCAAGGAGCGTGTAATCGATGCATATTGCGGCACCGGAACCATAGGCATCATAGCAGCGAAAAAATGCAGGTGAAGTCATCGGGGTCGAGCTAAACCGTGATGCAATCCGTGATGCAGTCACCAATGCAAAGCGAAACGACATCAGAAATATCCGCTTCTACAATGACGATGCCGGAAAATTCATGGTTGAGATGGCACAAAATGGTGAGAAAGCGGATGTTGTCATAATGGATCCTCCAAGAACCGGCAGCGACGAGGCATTTTTATCATCGGTTGTCAAGCTGGCACCGGAGAGAGTGGTGTATGTGTCGTGTGGTCCGGAAACACTGGCGAGGGATTTAAAGTATCTCACAAAGCATGGATATACAGTGAAGCGTGCAACACCATATGACTGCTTTCCATATACAGAGCACATAGAGACAGTGGTCTTACTTTGCAGATAAAAGGCAGGTAAAAGGTCAATAATAGTATTCCAATTCGCCGTCAAATGGTGTAGAATAAAAACTACTTTCCATGTATACTAATGAATGATTACAGCCCATACACGGAGGACAAACATGAGAACGCTATATACATTTGACAAACACAATTATTCCGATGATATGGAGGTATTTGAGCGCTTCGCGGTGCGCGCGGTTATTATCAGAGACGGCAAGCTTGCCATGCAGCAGGCCGGTGAGGGCTACTACAAGATACTGGGCGGCGGCATCGATGCAGGCGAGACCAACGAGGTGGCGCTGGCACGGGAGGTGCGCGAGGAGGCAGGGCTTCTTGTCGTGCCGGAAAGCATCAGGGAGTGTGGCAAGGTCATAGAAAAGAGACGCGATATATTTGAGGCTGACAAGATATATTACTGTCACACCTACGTGTATTTCTGTGATGTGAAGGACGAGCATGTGGCAGCACAGATGACAGACAGCGAGATAAGGCTTGAGTATCATCTGTCATGGGCTACGCCGGATGAGATAATAAAGGCCAACAGCGCTTTTCTTGATAAAGAATGGATAGCAAGAGACACTAAGATTGTTGAGTTGATAAAAGAAATGTGTTAAAAATAATGCCTGGATGTAAATCCGGGCATTTAATATAAGGAGAAGCAGTATAAATGGATAAAAAAAATAAAATCAAAAATAAATTAAAGGACGATCCGGCCTTCACTCTTGAGGTGCAAAACCCGGAGGTTGAGGCGCTGATGACACAGTATTCAAGCGACAAAAAGGCGGAGACGCTCAATAAGCTCATTGAAAAATGCACTAAGAGCAGATTCCTGGTACCTGCAAATGTCGGAGAGAACAACAAGCCGATTCCGCTATTTATTAAAAACGGTGAGGGAGAGGCTTTCATGCCGATTTATACATCAAAGGCACAGCTTTCTAAGGATCATCCGTCACCATGCATTGTAAATATGCCGTTTCTTGCAGTCAACAATATGGTGGCAAATAAAGAGTCAAAGATTAATGGTATCGCATTCAACCCGTTCACTCACAATCTGATTTTCAAAAAGCCTCTTGTAGAAAAGATTGAGGCAGTGGAAAAGGCCAGAAGAGAGGGACATCCTACATCACCGACAAAGGGCAAGACTGTACAGATGACAGCAGAGCAGTATGTCATCTTTTTGAGCGTATGCAGTATGAGCATATTTTCCTGCCGGCGAAGATGTTTGAGGGCGGAAAAGAGTTCATGGACCGACTTGCTGATGAGAAGGAAAAGTTAATAGATGAGCTGTACGAGGAGGCATATCAGCAGAAGCGTATGTATCCATATATGGAGGAGGATTTCTCTGTTATGTCTATGCAGATTTCTGATACGCTTAATGTCACCAGAGTTGATTTCCCGACAAGGGATATGGCTCCAAACTGCGCAATCCGTGCTTATCTCGTGTGGGATGATGCTGTGTCACAGGGCAGATATTTTGTAATTGATGCGAAGGGCGATAAAACTACTGAGCTGGCTGAGATTACAGAGGATTACAAGCGTCTTGGATATGGAGCTGCACCGGTTGAGGGTGCTGAGCTTCAGACTGTTCTTGACCTGGTTAAGAAAAGTGCAGAGGAACAGAATTAGAAAAGTAATGCAGGGCAGGATATATAAAGGAGGTCGCGTATGAAGGAGTTTTTAGGCAGAATAAAGGCTGATTTTCTACTGTCATCAGTGCTTTGCATAGCGCTGGGACTGGTGTTTATCATATGGAGAGCTTCGGTGCTCACGATTGTGGCCAATGTGCTTGCGGTAGTGCTTATCATCATCGGAGTGGTCTATATGTGCAGCTATTTTTTGAATATAGTTACGAATGGTTTTTCAGCGATGCTGGGGCTTGTGGTTTTGGCAGTGGGCATATGGTTTCTGGTGCAGCCTCAGGTTGTTGTGAGCCTGATACCTATAGTCATCGGTCTGGTGCTCATTTTTCACAGCATCAGGAGCATTATTGAGGCGGTGGATGCCAGAAAATACGGTTACGGAGGCTGGAGTGTCGGCCTGATTTTTTCAATAATCAGTCTGATTTTTGGAATAATCTGCGTGACAAATGCATTTGATGTAATGAAGACAGCCACTGTTGTTGTCGGTATTATACTGATTTTCAACGGAGTATCAAATATCTGGATCACAAGCCGTGCTACAAAGGCGGAGAGCGCCTACAACAAGCAAAAAGGAGTTTGAGGCAACGTTTGTTGAGGATAGAAAAGAGGACAATTAAGCAGTAACAGAAAGGCGACAGAATGCGTCGGATGGCGTTTAAGATGGAGAGACCCGGACTTACCAAGGTCGGTGACCATCTGAAGGTAACAGAGAGCAAGCTTCCAACTTCATATTATTATACGATAGAGCATGCGATTGCCATGTCGGGAAACTACGTGGTCAGCGAGAGGCTCAAAAGCCGCGAGGGCGATGTCGTGGATGTGAGGGAGACTGAGAAGGGCTACTTTGTCACGATGGAGTTTGATGAGTAATGACACAGCAAGGTAAGAATGCAATAGATCTGGTGCTCGCTGAGAGCCTTATAGAGCTTTCAGCGAAAAAGCCAATCGATAAGATTACAATTAAAGAGATAACGGACAAGGCTGGAGTTATCCGCCCTACGTTTTACAATCATTTTCAGGACAAGTACGAGCTGATAGAGTGGATTATCAAAACCGAGCTGCTTGAGCCCATCAAGCCGCTACTCAATGCCGGAATGATTTTTGAAGCGATTGTGCTGATGCTCAATAATATCACGGCAAACAGTGTTTTTTACAAGAAAGCACTAAAGCTGGAGGGTGCAGTGACGTTTAATCAGATTGCCATGAAGTGCGTCTATGAGATGTTTATGAATATCATAAGCGAAAAGAGCACAGGAAAGAAATCCAAATACCGCTGGCTCACACCGGAGGTGATTTCTACATATTATGCGCAGTCGTTGTGCTTTTATCACGGAGGGCTGGATAGCCCAGGGGGATGGATGATATTGAGCCAAAGGAGATGGCGGAGGCATACATGTATCTGATTACGCGCTCAATGGATGATATACTAAGTGAGCTGTAGAGGACAATTGCCATGGAAAAACGACGGCTTAAGCAAGCTCATAAAGCAGAATCATAAAGAGACACCATAAAGAGGCATGCGTTCATATAAAAATATGAAAATGCTGTGAAAAAAAGTGTCAGAAATCAAATACAATATCATATATGTGTCATATCTGATATACAAATTGATGGATTTGTATATCTCACATGACAAATCGAAGAGATTGAATATTTATTTATTCGGTCTTTTTTTTTTATACTTCAATACGAATAAAAAGAAAGAGTGGTGAATCTAATGATTAAATTTGGAAAAGGAGTCGTAAAACATCGTGTGCTGATACTGATAGTTGCATTTGCACTGCTTATACCGTCGGGCCTCAGTTTTATCAACACGAGAATCAACTTTGATATCCTTTCTTATCTGCCAAGCCAGATAGAGACTATGAAGGGCCAGGATATCATGGTAGATGAGTTTGGAACCGGAGCGTTGTCTTTTGTGATCTTGGAGGATATGAAGGATCAGGACATAGAGACTCTGGCTGATGACATTGAGGACCTTGAGGGGGTTAAGGATGTCATCTGGTACGGAACAATCGCTGATTCCACATTGCCAAGAGAGGCAATTCCGGATGAGGTGTATGACGCATTCAACAACAAGGATGCAAACAGCCAGCTCATGCTCGTCACCTACAGTGACACAATGGGTTCGGATGAGACAATGGAAGCCGTCAACAAGATGGATAAGATGGTGAAAAACCACTGCTTCGTAGCAGGAATGGCAGCGGTCAACGCAGATACAAAGACACTTGTTATGCAGCAGGCTCCTATATATGTCATCATAGCAGCATTGCTTTCAATGCTTGTCATGGGAATTACAATGGATTCAATAATTGTTCCGATGTTATTCCTCCTAAGCATAGGAATGGCTATTATCTATAACCTGGGAACAAACTTTATACAGGGACAGATTTCATACCTGACACTGGCACTGACAGCAGTATTGCAGCTCGCCGTAACAATGGATTATTCGATTTTCCTGTGGCACAGCTATCAGGAGCAGATAGACAGATATGACGGAGACAAGAAGCGAGCCATGGCACATGCCATTTCCCACACAATTGTCTCAGTAACAGGAAGCTCAATCACAACAATCGCAGGCTTCGTAGCCCTCTGCTTCATGAGCTTTACACTTGGACTTGACCTGGGAATCGTAATGGCAAAGGGTGTTGTATTTGGAGTTATCGGATGTGTAACAATTCTCCCTGCACTGATTCTTGCATGTGATAAGGCAATCGAGAAGACAAAGCACAAGATTCTTATGCCGGATGTTTCCATGGATTGCAAGCTGGGTAACAAATCATTATAAGATACTTGCAGTGATTTTCATCGTAGTGCTCATCCCGGCAATATACGGATACACTCATGATCAGGTCTACTATGACCTTGCAGGAACCATGCCTGACAGTGCATACAGTAAGCAGGCCAATGAAAGACTCGACAAGGAGTATGCTATGGGTGCCACACATATCATCATCGCGCCGAGCGATATGTCAAAAAGCAGACAGCATAAGCATGATAGATGATATAAAGAAGGTCGATGGAGTAAAGCTTGCGGTATCGCTTGACTCAATACTCGGACCTACCATACCGGATGATATGGTGCCGGATGAGGCAAAGGAGATATTCAAAAACGGTGATTACCAGATGATGCTTGTTTCATCAAAATATGAGACAGCATCTGATGAGGTAAACAACCAGATTACAGAGATTAAAAAGATAGTAAAGAATTACAGCAAGGACGCAATGCTTATCGGTGAGGCACCTTGTACAAAGGATCTTATCACTATCACAGATACAGACTTTAAGCGTGTAAGTGCAGTATCAATCGTATTGATATTCCTTATCATCCTCATAGTATTCAAATCGGTATCGCTTCCAATCATACTTGTAGCGGTCATCGAGTTTGCAATCTTTGTAAATATGGGAATCCCGGGATTTACAGCAACAAAGCTTCCGTTTATCGCGAGCATCGTAATCGGAACCATACAGCTTGGTGCAACGGTTGACTATGCGATACTTATGACCACAAAGTACAGAAAGAACAGATACACCGGAATGGACAAAAAGCCGGCAATCACAAAGGCACTTGCAGATTCGACAAACTCAGTTATCGTCAGTGCACTCTGTTTCTTCGCCGCAACCTTTGGTGTAGGACTTTATTCAAACATTGATATGATCAGTTCTATCTGTATACTGCTTGCACGAGGCGCAATCATCAGTATGTTTGTAGTAGTATTTATACTTCCGTCAATGTTTATGATTTTTGACAAAGTAATATGTGCCACAAGCGCAGGCTTTAAAAACAAGAACCTGACAGCTTAGTAATCTGATTAATCATAAATGAGGGATAAAATAGTTTTTTGACCCTCATAACATAAAAATATGACCTCAAAAACAAAATCAGGAGGAATAAGACATGAAATTACCATAATTGAAAGAAAAGTTAAAAAGTAAATATATTGTCCGTGTTGTAGCCGGAGTCCTCACAATAGCACTTGTAGGTACAGGAATCGGAGCAACAGCGGTTTTTGCAGAGAAGAACAGCACCGCAGTCACAGCCGAGGCAGATAGCACAACAGGAAGCAGCAAGGATGCTGATGACATAGCAGATAAGCTCATGGACAGCGTATCATTAAAGGATAACGATGCAGACAAGGACGAGAGCGTATACCTCATCTCAGATGCAAACGGCAACGTAAACAAAACAATCGTAGTAGATCACCTTAAAAATAAAGACAAAAAGGATACCTTGGAGGATGCTTCAAACCTTTCAGATATCGAGAACGTAAAGGGCAAGGAAAAATTCACACAAAGCGGTGATAAGCTCACATGGCAGGCCGGCGGCAAGGACATTTACTATCAGGGCACAGCAACAGAGGAACCACCTGTAACACAGAAGGTTACATACTACCTCGATGGAAAAGAAATCTCACCTGAGGACCTTGCAGGAAAGTCAGGAAAGGTCAAAATCCGTTTTGACTACAAAAACACCACATCATATACAGAGACAGTAAACGGCGAGAAGCAGACAGTTTCCGTACCATTTGCAGCAATAACAGGACTTGTACTCGGTGATGGCTTCGAGAATATCGAAGTGACAAACGGCAAGGCTGAGGTAAGCGACTCATCAAGCGTAGTGCTCGGCTATGCACTTCCGGGCTTAAAGGACAGCCTCGGAATCAAGGACAAAGACCTCGATGGCGATGTAAATATCCCTGAATACATGGAAATGACAGCAGATGTGGAGAATTTCTCGATGCCTGCAGCCATGACCTTCGTGGTCAACGCATCTGATTATGTAAGCACAGACGGAATTGACACATCAGACCTCGATGACATGATAAATGACTTAAAGGATGCCTCAACACAGCTTCAGGATGGCTCAAAGACACTGGCAGAGGGTACTGACACACTTGCTGACGGACTTTCAACATTGCAGAGCAAGCTCGGCACATTCGCATCAGGAGTTGGCACACTGCAGAGTGGACTTAAGACATATACTGATGGTGTTAGTACATTAAGTGGTGGACTGAATACCCTTGGAAGCAGTACAGGAGCCCTGGTTTCAGGAGCAGATAAGCTTAATAGTGGAGCAGGCCAGCTTGCAAGTGGAAGTGCAACACTTAAGGATGGTTTGAAGACTTATACGGATGGAGCAAATGGTCTTGCAAAGGGAGCAAGTGATTTAGATAATGGTGTTGGTCTGTTCAAGACTAATCTGCCAGCTCTTACTTCAGGAGCAGTGTCATTACAGACAGGTATAAAAAAAATACAGCTGGTGCGCAAGGAGTAAGTGATGGATTAAATCAGTTAAATGAGAAAACATCTACGCTTCCAGAAAGTGTAAAAGCATTAAATAAAGGTGCGAAAGACTTACAAGATGGAATCAATTCGGCAAATGGAGGAGCTGCATCATTATCAGCCGGAGCAACAACATTAAAAGATGGCATAGATAATGCAAAAACAGTAGCAGATACTTTAAGTACAGGAGCTGCAAAGGTAGATGCTGGTGTTGAGCAACTGACAGAAGCATTAACAACTATTCCGAAAGTGAGATTAAATCTGGAATAAATGAGAAGTTGAAACCATTAAATGATGAGTATAATGTTGGAAAATTATTTAAGGCACTGGGATATATTAGCGAGGATACAATATCTGCAGACAATGTAAGCGTTGCGGCAGACAAGGCTGTAGAAAATGGCTCTAATATAATCGATAAATTAAAAAGTCAAGGAAAATCTGATGACGAGGCTAATGCAATGTATAGTAAAATTGTTGTAGCATTATCAGAGGGAAAGGGTGCCGTTACTGTATATAAAAATGTTAGTACAAAAAGATTACAGAAAATGCATCAAAAGTGACTGCACTTAAGAGTGGTTCAAAACAAGTTGCAGATGGTGCAAAGAGTTTAGATACCGGATTAGGAGCTCTCTCAGCTGGAGCTGAAAAAGATTTCAACTGGAGCCTCAGCATTAGCAACAGGAACTTCACAGCTTGCAACAGGAGTAACAAGTCTTAAAGCAGGAACACAAGCATTAGAAGATAATAATACCTGCACTGACAACTGGAATAGAGCAACTTGTTGCTGGAGCAAACTTATTAGTTGAGAATAACGAGACTATTGAAAGCGGAGTTGATCAGTTAAAGGCAGGGAACAGATGCTGTTTCAACAGGTGTTGATAGTTTAAAGGCAGGCTCATCTGCACTTAGCACCGGAGCAAAAACACTTACATCAAACAACGATACATTAAATGCCGGAGCAACAGCACTCAATGCCGGAGCAAGCCAGCTTTCAGCCGGAACACAGTCATTCATGAACTCAGTACCAACTCTTACAAGCGGTATCAAGCAGCTTGTAGACGGCTCAAACACACTTGTAGCAAACAACGCGCAGCTCAACAGCGGAGCTTCACAGCTTGCAGATGGAACAAATCAGATAGTTTCAGGTGTTGACCAGCTCACAACAGGCTCTAAGACACTTTCAGAGGGTGCACATACACTTGCAGATGGTATGGTACAGTTCAATGAGGAGGGAATCAACAAGATTCCTCGACGCATACAACGGCGACTTAAAGCCATTCACTGACAAGCTTCAGGCAGTAATTGACGCAGGTGAGGAATATCAGACATACTCAGCAATTGCTGATGGACAGACAGGCAGTGTTAAGTTCATATATAAATTAGCTTCAATAGATGCTAAGGCAGATAGCGACAAATAATTAATTAAAGGATGTTTAAACATTAGGGGAGGCAAAAATGGGCTGGATAGAATATCTGTTAATCGTGGCGGGAAGCTCACTGGAGATTTTCGTTGCGATGGAATGTCAGGGATCCCTGATCCAGAAAGTAAATAAGAAACAGCTTACAGCCATTTGCTTCATAGTTGCAGTTTGCCAGTTGTTAGCAATGTACATCGGGTATTTCCTGTCAAGCTTCCTTAATGGGAAATACTCGGTGAAGGATGAAGCACTTTTAGGAGAGATAATTTCTATCGGAATACTGATAGGACTGGGGATCAGGCTTATAGGAAAGGCTATAAGAAATGAAAGGATTGAGGAGCATTGTCAGGCACAGCTTGACATGAAAAAGAGTGTTAAGGATAGCAGGAATCACCGCATTTTATACGGTTCTTGCAGGAATAGCATTCGGCTTTCTTGGTACCGGACTTTTCACCATTATGATAATGGTGGCGCTGCTCACTGTTGTCTGTATAGTGGCAGGCATTTACACTGGATATCACTTCGGTTTTGAGCAGAAGACAAAGGTATATATCGTGGGGGCGATACTCTTTTGGGCGGCTGGAATTGATGTGATAGTAAGGCTTGTAAGTGCAAAATAATGCATAGGGCTCTGTTCGTAAGGACAGGGCTTTTTGCTGTCCATTGAAGTATGAAATACTTTGCTTGAAATAAGGTGTATACTTCTCATGAAAATAGTTTCTCGAAGTTGGTGTATTATCATTATGTCAGCAAGAACTGACATGAAAAAAGTAAAACCACAGGTTTATTGAAAAAAAAAACAGGATGAAGAAAATAAAATTAACAGTAGACGGAATTGTAAGGTATAATGGAAGGAGAGACAGTTATGGCATAGAAAATGCTGGTAACACAGGCATTTTTTAAAGAAATGGAGAATCATTATGGGAAGAGAAGAAAATGTATTAATATTTCAGGATACAGAGAGATTAAGCAAAACAAATGGAAAGCTTAATGCTGACTTAAAGGCATCTGCAAGTGGACAGAAACTAATATTGGAAACAGATGCTTTGGAGAAACCGAATCTAAATATATATGATGAGCCTGCAAAAGTGATTGTTTCAAAGAAGAGAACGTTTGAGGCTGCAAAGGCATATAGAGATAATAAGGTAGCTGTACACAATTTTGCATCTGCTTCAAATCCGGGCGGAGGTGTTGTAAGAGGTTCAACTGCCCAGGAGGAGTGCCTGTGCAGGTGTTCATATCTTTATTTCTGTCTGAATTCACCTGATATGTGGGATGGATTTTATACACCTCATAAGCAGGCAAGAAATCCATTACATAACGACGATATCATTTATACACCAGAGGTAACTGTATTTAAAAGCGATACAAATAACCCGGCTTTATTGCCAGAGAATGAGTGGTATAAGGTAAATGTAATCACTTGCGCAGCACCGAATTTAAGAGCCATGCCAAGCAATAAACATAATACAGGCGATGGCAAAAAGGCAGCAAAAATCAGCGATAAGGAAATGCTTGAAATACATGAGAAGAGATTAAGACGCATACTGGATGTTGCCGTTTCTGAAGGAAACGATACAGTAATACTTGGAGCATTTGGATGTGGAGCTTTTATGAATAAAGCAAATATCGTTGCATATGCTGCAAAAAAATGTGATTAAAGATTATATGCATGCATTTAAAAATATCGAGTTTGCGATATACTGCAGCCCACAGGACGATACAAACTATAAGACATTCAGATTGATAGAGCACTAGGCAAAAATGAAATATGTTTGAATGTCAATACATATGAACTTATAAGAAATAATGTAGCATTTCAGGCAGAGGATATTTAAATGAAGGTAGATTTGATAATATTTCCGTCCAGTTATTTTTCAAAGAATTAGGTGGACGAGGATTTACAAGCTGAATATAAAGGGGCACTGGATACAGGGCTATTTGATATAATCATATTTGTATATGAGAGCTGGTTTGTTAATCATAGGCTGATACTTACAAGTGAGCCGGTGGATTTGAGAAGGGCGATATACAGAGGGTGGATGATGAAACCTGATGAGTATGAAAATTTTTATAATATGCTTTTAAATCATATAAGATGAAAGATAGAGGAAAATATGGTCTATTTAACAGGTGATACACATAATGAGTTTACAAGATTATCAAATAAATATTTTAAAAAGTATGATTGGGAAATAGGAGAGAACGATTATATCATAGTATGTGGTGATCTGGGTCTGTGCTGGTCAAAGGATAAGACATTTGAATGGAACTGTAAGTGGTTTGCTGAAAAACCATATACTTTACTATGGGTACAGGGAAATCATGAGAATTATGATATGATAGATGAATATCCAATTGAAAAATGGCATGGTGGCAATGTTCGTCATATCGTGAGAGACAAGGTGATATTACTTGAGAGAGGCCAGATATTCAATATTGAGGGAAAGACATTTTTCACATTCGGTGGAGCTTCATCTCACGACACACATGGCGGAATACTTGATAGAACATCTTGTGAATTTGAATTTATGGTTCAAAGGGCAAGATCATTGTATTTACCGTATAGGATAATTGGAGAATCTTGGTGGAGTCAGGAATTGCCTTCAGAAGAGGAGATGCAGGAAGGGCTTTTGAATCTGCAAAAAGACTGATTATAAAGTAGATTATGTGATAACTCATTGTTGTGCAACTGAGCTTCAAAATAAAATTATGAGCTATGTTGATGGAAATAGTAAGCCGGACATATTGACTGATTATTTGCAGGAGCTAGAATCTAAGCTTGAGTATAAGCATTGGTACTTTGGGCATTATCACCATGATTTCAATGTAGATGAGAACCATACGTTATTGTATAAAAAAAGATTATCAATTTGGATGAGCAACTGCCGGAATATGGCAGGGTTCCAATTATCGGAATGCCAAAATTCAAACGCAACGATATGGTAGTTTTTAAATTCAGGGACGATGAAAAGTGTGGCATGATTCAAATAGTGGACGCATATGGAACCTTCGAGCAGGATGACGAGCCATCTTATGATATATGTGTCGAGGAAGAAAAAACTGTCTATATAAGCATATAAGAGAGACGGATATTGTAAGGAAAGCATGTTAAACAGATACTCAACAGATATTTATTTGGAATATGAAGTTCAGTTAATTCTTTCTGAAATATAGGCGGTTGAAGATATTCTTAAAGAAAATAAAAAATCTTTACAAATAAAATGAATTGATGTATTATAGCACCACACAAAACGTAGCAATCGATAATAATAGCCTTACATCCATTGAAAAACAGCGGTGTCTGATGCGTATGCAGAGGATGTTGTAATTAGTAAGTGACGTACCGAACGAATTTACACAAGGAGGCATTCATATGAATTATCCAGTATTAGATCTTAAAGCTACCGGAGAACGAATCAATCAGCTCCGCAAGGACAATAACCTCAGGGTGATTGATGTTGCGGAGTATATGGGCTTCGAATCAACGCAGGCCGTTTACAAGTGGCAGCGTGGTGAGAGCCTTCCGACGGTCGACAACCTGTATGCCTTGAGCAGGCTGTTGCACACTTCGGTGGATGACATACTGATAGGCGAGAAAGAGAGGGACGATGAGCCCTCTCTTTCTTTTTGCTTGTGCGCCTAGCGGCGCACGTTTCTAACGGGTTAAAGTCCCGAATCCGCCCGGTAGTGGGAAGGATATAGCCGAAAGCAAGGGTGTCCATCGTGAGATGGAATCTGAAGGAAGCTGGATGTGAGGAATATACTAACTCACGGGCAAATCTCTGGTCTGACGAACAGAAATCTCATATGAGGTCATGCATGTGGGTAAGGCAGCAAGCCATGTTGAAGCCCGATAACTACACGGAATCATGCATGATAAATGAGGCAGATGGATGGAGAGGAAGAAACGTGTGGTACCTAGGGAGGTCTGTGCGGTATGCCTTGAAAGAGGTAACCATTGCATAAAGCAATGCTGAACGCACAGAAGTCAGCAGAGGTCATAGTAGCCGAGAGGTGAAGGACCGAATCAGTAGGAGTCTTGAGTATGACCGAGAAAGGAGGAATGACCGTCTATGGCAGAAAACGTTGAAAACAATGGCTGTTCGCAAAGAGATAATGCGGAACATGAAGGGTATGTGAAAGCGTCTAGGTCATTCAATCGGATATGGAAAGAAAGAGACAGTGCACAGCCGAGACTTTTGGAAGCGATACTGTATAAAGACAACTTTAACAGAGCGTATAAGAGAGTTAAGGCAAACAAGGGAGCGGCGGGAATTGATGGCATGACCATTGAGGAGGCTCTTCCATATCTAAAGGAACATCAACAAGAGATAACCGACCGCATTTATCGTGGAAAGTATACTCCGTCTCCAGTAAGACGAGTTGAAATTCCCAAACCAGATGGTGGTGTGCGAAAGCTTGGCATACCAACAGTGATAGACCGTACACTTCAACAGGCAATAACCCAACAGTTAGTGCCAATCTATGAACCGCTGTTTGCAGATGGTAGCTATGGCTATCGTCCGAACAGAAGTGCAAAAAGATGCAATACTTAAGGTTAAGGAGTATGCAGAACAAGGCTATACATTCGCTGTAGTCCTTGACTTGTCAAAGTACTTCGATACTCTTAATCACGAAATTCTCATCAATCTTCTCCGGAAGAATGTAAAAGATGAACGTGTAGTACAGTTGATAAAGCGCTATCTGAAGAGCGGCGTAATGGAAAACGGAGTGGTCATTGACACAGAGGAAGGCTCACCACAAGGTGGAAATCTATCACCATTGCTGGCAAACATCTACCTCAATTAATGAGTTCGACCAGAATACCTGAAAAGAGGTGTTCCATGCATAAGATATGCAGATGACATCGTGCTTCTTGCAAAGAGCAAGCGAGCATCAGAGAGACTCTTGGAAAGCAGTACAAAATATCTTGAGGAGAGGCTGAAACTTACAGTCAACCGAGAAAAGAGCCGTACAGTCAGCGTGTTTGCAATCCGAAATTTTAAATTCCTTGGCTTTGCATTGGGAAGGAACGGAAAAGGCATATATGTCCGAGTTCATCCGAAGTCATGGAAGAAGTTTAAGTCCAGACTGAAGGAGTTATCTTCCCGTAAGCGATGTCAGTCAATCAAGCCAAGCCTTGAGAAAATCAAAGTATATGCAAGAGGATGGCTTAACTACTACGGAATTGCAAGCATGAAGAACAACATAGATGATATCAACGGATGGCTCTATCACAGAATACGCATGTGCATATGGAAACAATGGAAGAAACCAAGGACGAAGGTACGTAACCTTATCAAGATGGGGGAGTACCCAAAGACTTGGCAATGCAAGCGGGTAATACCCGACGGGGACATTGGTTCGCAACGCATACAGTTGCAGTAAACATGGCAATGACAAAAAGAAAGAAAGACTGATAAACAGCGGCTTTTATGATTTAGCCACAGCCTATCAGTCAGTGCACGTCAACTATTGAAAGCGCCGTATACCGAACGGTACGTACGGTGCTGTGAGAGGACAGCGGTTAGCCACCGCCTCCTACTCGATTTATATTTTTTTCTTTGGTTTTCTTGTCCTTATGAAAGTCCATTTTATATCCTCAATTCCCTCATCTGTGGCAGAAATCGGTGTGTTATTAACCATTATGGAAAGACCGTAAATGGCTGTTTTTTAGATATTGACGGAGTGCTGAATTCAAGTAAAATAATAGACAGGAATTTTGATTATCCAGAGCTTGTAATATCAAAGTAAATGCTATAGAATATTTTCATATCAAATTAAACACAAATGAGGAGATTTAAAGTTATGAAACAGAAATTGAGAAACCTTTCGGCACCGGCAAATATAATATTTGCCATTCTTGCAGTCTTTCTTTTTCATTGCACCCTTGCAGTGGAGCGGAAAAGTTCTGGGATTGATTCCTGGCATGGAAAAGGCGGATGACTATCTGCTGCAGGCTATTGTGGAGACCGTTGTTTTAGTTATTTTTCTTGGCATCACATATATATTTGGGCTGTGGGATATTTTTTAAGGAAAATGCAGCAGGATGGACAAGAAGCTTATACACAGGCGGTTTTTTCATAGTGTACTGTTTGTATGCTGTTGTTTCAGGCATTTATTTGTGCTTTTTGGGTGAGCATGGTGATGTGAAGGCATTTTACAACATCATCTTTTTCTTTTATTGCGGTCTGCCTTGTAGGGCTCGTTGAGGAGCTGGTGTTCAGAGGAGTGGTGTTTAATCTGCTGCTGAGAGCTTTTCCAAAGACGAAAGGTGGAATCACAGGAGCCGTAGTTTTGGGAGGCGTACCCTGTTTGGATTGATGCATTTTTCCAATATGGGCGCAGGGGTTAAGTTCAGCAGTTGTCTGATACAGGTTATTTCAGCAGGTCTCATGGGTGTGCTGTTTTGTATGATATACGCGTCTACACGCAATTTCTGGATGCTTGCCATTTTCCATACTGTTGTAGATATGGGAGGGCTTTTATCATCGGGAATATTTGAGGGAGGCGGAGTGGCCGACAGGATTAATGAGTTTTCGGCAATGAACTGTATTGCATTGGTCGTGCTCGGTATTCCTATGCTTGTTATGCTGCGTAAGTCAAGGCGTATCCGTCTTGAGATGCTTTACAACAATGTGACCATCATAGATGACGAGAGGGAGGGCGCTAAGCTGGCAGTGGTTTCACTGGTGCTTGGTATTTGCAGTATTATTTTCTCGTTTTTTGGATATCTGATGGGACTTGGAATTGTCGGCATGCTTGCTTCCAAAATGTCAAAAAGGGCAAAGCAGTATAACAATGCAATAGCAACTGCCGGTATGATTACATCAATAATAGGATTTGTACTGTCGGTAATCTGCACGATTGGCATGATGGTGCTGTTTGCAAGTGGCATTTATGACAGACTTGTTAATATGACTATGTAAATTAAAGTAACTGATTTGACAATATGGTAAAAATACCATATAATATTTTGTGAAGATAGTGGGGAAGAGTTATGGGTGGATTTATTGCTGAATTTTATGAGAATGGGGACAAAATTCCGGTAAAAGATTTTTTAGATAGTTTAAATGTTAAGATGCGAGCAAAGCTATTGATGGAAATTAAACTATTGGAAGAAAAAGGCACGTTGCTGAGAGAACCATACAGCAAGCCGCTAGGTGATGGGATTTTTGAATTGCGAGCTAAGGTAGGAACAGATATTTCGAGAGTATTATATTTTTTCTATTATGAAGGAAGAATAGTACTGACACATGGATTCATTAAAAAACTCAGAGGACACCGGCTGGTGAAATTGAAAAGGCTAAGAAATATAGAAGAGATTATATAGAAAGGCATGGTAAATAATATGAGATATGATGATTATTTACAGGAGCAGCTTAAAAATCCTGACGTAAAAAAAAGAGTGGGACGATCTTCAGCCTGAGATGGATGTTATAAGGGCTATGATAGATGCGCGCATTAAAAATAATTTGACTCAAAAAAGAGCTTGCGGCACGTACAGGCATTGATCAGGCGGATATTAGTAAGCTTGAGAATGGTACAAGAAATCCATCTTTGAAACTTTTAAAGAGGCTTGCGCATGGAATGGGGATGCAGTTGAAAATTGAATTTGTACCAATGCAGCCGTTAAAAAAATAAAATTGAACGGATGCTGCAATAATACGAAGCAGACCTTTGAATGTCGCATAAAGTCTACATTCAAGGGTCATTTTTTAAGGAGAAACCATGAACATTTTACTGACAGCAATCAATGCAAAATACATACATTCAAACCTCGCAGTTTACTCACTGCGCGCCTGTGCCGGGGAGTATAGGGATGCTGTGGAGCTTGCGGAATACACGATAAACAATCAAAAGGATTACATTCTTGAGGAGCTTTACAAGAGAAAGCCCGACGTACTTTGTTTTTCGTGCTATATATGGAATATTGATTATGTGACTGATATTGCACGCGAGTATAAAAAGCTTTGTCCGTCAGTGCCGATATGGGTTGGAGGCCCTGAGGTGTCTTACGAGGTGGAGGCATTTCTGCGGGAAAATCCATACATAGACGGTGTGATGATTGGCGAGGGTGAGGATACATTTAGAGAGCTGTGCGGTTACTATGCGCATAAAAAGAAAGCTGAGTGATATTGCAGGTATTGCTTTCAGAAAACACAGCACAGGTAATAGTACAAGTGTGAACAACATAGGAGGCAATAAAGCTGGTGAAATAGTATTCACAAGTCCACGCCCAATCAAAAACATGAGTGAAATCCCATTCTGCTATGATACTCTTGATGATTTTTCAAACCGCATCATCTACTACGAGAGCAGCAGGGGATGCCCGTTTTCGTGCAGCTATTGTCTGTCATCGGTGGATAAGACACTGCGTTTCAGGGATACTGAGATTGTCAAAAGGGAGCTTAAGTTTTTCATAGACCAGAAGGTGCCTCAGATTAAGTTTGTGGACAGAACCTTCAACTGCAATCATGCTCATGCCATGGAGCTGTGGCGCTTTATAAAGGCGAATGACAATGGTGTGACAAACTTTCACTTTGAGATATCGGCGGATCTGCTGAATCAGGAGGAGCTTGAGTTGATTTCTGATATGAGGCCGGGGCTGATACAGCTTGAAATCGGTGTGCAGTCCACCAATGAGGTCACGATTAAGGAGATTCACAGGACTATGAAGCTTGAGAGGCTTAAGGAGGTTGTGAGGCTCATTCAAAGCGGCAACAATATCCATGAGCATCTGGATTTGATTGCAGGGCTGCCATACGAGGACTATGACAGCTTTGGGCGTTCCTTTGATGAGATTTATGAGCTTAAGCCAAACCAGCTGCAGCTTGGATTCTTAAAGGTACTCAAGGGCTCGTATATGTTTGAGCATGCCACGGAATATGGTATTGTGTACCATGACAAACCGCCGTATGAGGTTATGTCCACAAAATGGCTTTCGTTTGATGATGTGATAAAAATAAAGCGCGTCGAGGAGATGCTTGAGGTTTATTACAACAGCGGACAGTTTGAGATTACGATGAAGCTCATGGAGTGTATCTTTGACAGTGCGTTTGAGTTTTTTCAGGAGCTTGGAGATTTTTATGAGGCAAACGGCTATTTTGGAATGAGCCATTCGCGCATCAGAAGGTGTGAGATACTGCTTGAATTTCTGGCTTTATACCTGCATGGCTGTGACAACGATGCTATGACTTCTGTGGTATTATCCGAAAATGCCGGAGATAGAGATAATACTGATTTTGACGAAAATGCCATAGATAGAGATAATACTGATTTTGATGAAAACGCGCAGATTTACAGCATGATTCAGGAGTCACTCATCTTTGATTTGTACTATCGTGAGAACTGCAAGAGCCGCCCGAGGTGGGCCACAGATATAGGAAGCTTCAAGCATATGACACATGCATACTGTAAAAATGGAAAGCTGTCGCATGTGGAGCCGTTCCACTATATTTTTCCTGACAAGCACACGCGCAAGCTGGATGAGCTGCCAAAGTATCATAAGGAGCCGGTGTGGGCGCTTTTCCACTACGACATGAGAGACCCGCTTGACCACCAGGCGCTGGTGGAGTATATAGAATAACAGTAACGCGATATGGCTATAGCGGAGTATATAAAATAACAGTAACGTGAAATGACTATAGTGGTAAAAGCTGGGAAGGTTTACGGACTAAGAAAAATGAGCAACATAGACAATATAAAAAATTACACGGTGATTGACCTTGAAATGACAGGGCTTTCAGCTAAAAATGACAAGATAATAGAGATAGGTGCGGCACGCGTGCGTGGCGGCGAGATAGTGGATACGATATCCACACTGGTAAATCCGAAGCAGCATATTCCACAACGTGTGCAGGAATTAACGGGAATTACCGACAGTGATGTGGAAAAAGCGACAGATATGGACGAGGCTGTGGATAACCTTCTTAATTTTATCGGAGATGATATCATACTCGGGCAGAATGTGACCTTTGATTACAGTTTTTTAAAGCAGTGGGCGGTAAATCACAAGAGAACCCTCTCGCTAAATGCATATGATACTCTGAAAATAGCCAGAAAATGTCTGCCTGCGGAACAGTCGAAGAAGCTGGAGGATTTGTGCGAGTATTTTGGTGTAAACAGGGAAAATGCGCACAGGGCGCTCGATGATGCGATAGAGACAAAGCAGATATTTGAAAAGCTGCTTGCACTGATGGATGAAAAGGGAGAGATGGTGGAGTCAAAGCCACTTGTATACAAGGCAAAAAAACAGACACCTGCCACGGCACATCAGGTCAGACAGCTAAAGGAGCTGATGGCTGAGTATGGGATAGCAGATGTCATATCGTGGGACAACCTGACCAGAAGTCAGGCCTCAAGGCTGTACGATGAATATCGCAGTAAGTACATTAATAGGTGTGTGGATGGCTCGGAATAACTTTCAATACAATAAGTTATAATACAATAAGCTATAACGTAATTTAATTACCGGCCGAGGCGACATCAGCCTGTAGGCTCTCAAGCATAGAAACGATTCCATCCCTTGAAAGAGAATTGAGCTGCTTTGCTTTCTCGATAAGCTCCGCAAGCCGGTCGGTTTTTGACATGCTGATGAAGGCGTTGGCTAACAGACTGTATACGTTCTTTGAATCGGCACCCTGCTCCACTGCAAGCTCAAGCAGTTCATTGCCTAGCGATTCATAGCCTGCCTCCTTAAGCCTATTGTAATAGTCCGGCAGCATTGAAACAAATTTCGTGAAATTATCATCATATTCAGACAGCTTTTTAAAATTGAGAATGCCATATTTAAGCTTTAAATCAGTGTTTGTCATTCCGGTGAGATTGACAAGGGTTTTATCCCTTAAATCATTTATTTTATCATTATTTAATGGAAAAAACTTTTCCGGTATGGTAATATAACACAGGTCAGTGGTATCTCCGCGGAGGGTTGAGTTGGCCTTACGCTCCTTCTCCCAGAACTCCTCGGTGACCTTTGCCTGGGCAGAATCAGCCCTCTTTATGGCAAAAAAGTAATCACTGCAATAAATAAAATGAATAAAATTAGACAAATTGGAATCATATGTTGGAAAATCCTTTCTCATATATGAAAATAGTATAACTCATTTTTGGACAGAGGTGAATAGTATGTACGATTTTAATAAAAAAAGAAATCAGAAGGTGGTTGCTATAGTGATAATAGTGGTTATAGCAGCGATGCTCGTGACAACATTTGTGTCAAGTCTTGTATAGCTTTTCTTGAAATATGGAAAAAATATGATAATATGATATAAAATGCAGTTCAGTTAAGCGATGACAGGGGCGCTTTTAACAGCCTCAGGAAAAGGAAGCGGAAATGAAGATTAATAAAAAAGCATTATTACTGGGTACAATGGCATTTGTGCTTGTGGCAGCATCAGGCATGGTAAGTGCATATGCAAGCGGTTCGTCAGGCACAAAGAAGGCAAAGGTACAGACAATTACAGAGGGTGTGTGCATTGGCAGTGTGGATGTAGGCGGTATGACAAAGGAAGAAGCAAAAAAAGCAGTTGATGCCTATGTTGACAGCATAAAGGATACATCCTTTTCATTAAAGGGTGCCAATGGTTCATTTGATGCAACAGCACAGGAAATGTCTGTTTCGGCGGACACTGATGCAGCGGTGGACGAGGCTCTTTCAGTGTGCCATGAGGGCAGCCTGATTGACAGATTTGTGGAGTCAGAGGAGCTCAAAAAGGGCAATGTTGCCGTCAATATGTATCTGTCGGTTGATAAACAAAAGACCGCAAAGATGATTTATGATAAGAGCGATGAGCTCAATATAAAGGCAGTTGACAATTCGCTGCAGAGAAACGGCGACAGCTTCGATTTTGTTCCGGGACAGGAAGGCAAAGAGGTCGATGTGGTAAAATCAGTCTATGCCATAAATGACTTTTTGCAGAATAGCTGGGATGGCTCGGCGAATGAGATAGAGCTGGTCACAAATACGGTTCAGCCGAGGGGGTCAAAGGAAGAGCTCTCAAAGATTAAGGATAATCTGGGAGGCTTTTCTACCGATTTCAGCAGCTCGGCAGCAGGGCGTGCAACCAATGTAAAGAACGCGTGCAGCCTGATAAACGGCAGTGTCATATATCCGGGTGAGCAGTTCTCGGTTTACGAGGCTATCAGCCCTATCACAACTGACAACGGCTATCAGATAGCAGGCGCATATGAGAACGGTCAGGTAGTTGACTCGGTAGGTGGAGGTGTGTGTCAGGTTGCGACCACTCTCTACAATGCGGTTATAAGGGCTGAGCTTGACATAGTGCAGCGCTACAACCATTCCATGATAGTAAGCTACGTAAAGCCATCTGACGATGCGGCAATCGCAGGTACCTACAAGGATCTTAAGTTTAAAAATAATCTGGACAATCCGGTGTATATAGAGGGCTATTGCAGTGGTGGAGTCATCACATTCAATGTGTACGGAGTGGAGACGAGACCGGCAAACAGGGAAATTTCATTCAGGAGTGAGACGATTTCCGAGGAGGATCCGGTTACGCAGTTTAAGTTTGATGCAGGTCAGCCGGTCGGTTATTTCAACACCGAGCAGTCTGCGCACAAGGGACTGACCGCAAGGCTCTGGAAGACGGTCACAGTTGATGGAACAGTGCAGAGCGATGAGGTATTCAACAACAGCAAGTACAAGTCATCACCAAAAATCGTGACGGTTGGTACAGCAGGAGCATCAGCGGAGGTTGTTGCGCAGCTTCAGGCGGCGGCAGCGGCTAATGATGAGGGCTCGGTTAAATCCATTGCTGCGTCTGCGGCAGCAGCGGCTCAGGCAGCACAGGCTCAGGCAACCCAGACACAGGATCCAAACGCGGCAGCTCAGACACAGGGCGCGCAGACACAGACTACAGATCCGAATGCAGCAGGGCAGACACAAGGTGCTCAGACACAGCCGACAGACCAGAATGCGGCAGGACAGGCACAGGGAGCACAGACGCAGTAAATGCCCGCAGGTAGTTGTTTCTGATGTAGTTATTTGCAATCAATGCACCGGGCTGCAACAGTATACAAAACATATTATTATTAGGAACAGGAAAACACATGAAAAACGGTAAAATATCAGAGTCGGTTTTAAAGCGCTCTGTCTTAAAACAACTTCATACCAAAAGCGACAGAATACTTTTTAAACCGGCAGTAGGTGAGGACTGTGCGGTGGTTTCCATGCAGGCAGGCGGCCAAACCAGGTTAGTTACTGCTACTCAGACGTTCACACTTGATGTATCGGATAAGCATGTGCGTGCTAACTGCGCAGTTTATGATGCATTGAACAATATTTATGCCATGGGGGCAGGTCCTGTTGGGATAGAGCTGGCACTGCTTGTACCTACCACAGAAAACGAGGCCGTGCTTCGCGAGACGGTGAGAGCGATTGATGCTGTATGTGAGGAAGCAGGCATTGTGGTGATTGGCGGGCATACACAGGTGAGCCGTGCGGTGAAGAATATCGTGGTGACAGTTACAGCAATAGGTGAGGCCTATGAGCAGGCGCTTACACCATCATCGGCAGCAGCACCGGGCATGGACGTAATAGTGACAGGCTATGTGGGGCTTGAGGGCACCGCAATTCTTGCAAATGAGAAAAGAGCCGAGCTTGAAACGAGATTTTCCAAGGCATTTATAGATAAATCAGCAGCATATATAGACCATATTTCCACCGCAATGGAGGCTGCATCCGCGATTGGCGCCGGTGTGGCGGCAATCCATGACGCTTCGCAGGGAGGCATCTTTGGAGCACTCTGGGATATGGCAGAGGCTTCGGGAATTGGTCTTGACATCGATTTAAAGAAGCTCCCTATCAGGCAGGATACGATTGAAATAAGTGAATTTTTTGACATAAACCCGTATAAGCTTTTGTCAGGAGGAAGCCTGATAATCATAGCTGCAGATGGTACCCGCGTGGTCAGAGAGCTTGAGAAAACAGGACAAAATGCTGTTATAGTCGGTGCTACAACCGATTCAAACGACAGAGTGCTGACTTCCGGCGAGGAGAGACGATTTTTGGAGACTGCCCAGACTGACGAGATATACAAGGTTTTCAACTAATATATTTGAATCAGGAGAATATATATCATGAGAGAAAAGATATTAACATTTATAGAGAAAAACAGCAGGATAAACCTGAAGGAGCTTGCAATCATGCTTGGTGTGGATGAGGCAAGTGTGGCAAACGAGATTGCTGCTATGGAGCAGGAGAATGTCATCTGCGGATATCACACACTGATTGACTGGGACAAGGCAGGCCTTGAGAAGGTCACAGCCATGATAGAGGTCAGAGTGACACCACAGCGCGGCATGGGCTTCGACAAGATTGCCGAGCGTATATACAACTATCCTGAGGTGAAGTCTGTATACCTTATCTCAGGCGGCTTCGACCTCATGGTCACACTCGAGGGCAAGACTCTGCGCGAGGTATCACAGTTTGTGACAGATAAGCTTTCTACACTGGATCAGGTACTTTCGACAAAGACAAACTTTATTCTGAAGAAATACAAGGACCATGGAACTATCATGGCGGCACCTGTCAAATCCGATGAAAGGGGAATTATGTCATAATGAGAGACCCTTTATCCAGTACCATAAAGACTATCCAGCCATCGGGCATCCGTAAGTTTTTTGATATAGTGAGCGAGATGAAGGATGCGATATCGCTCGGAGTAGGTGAGCCTGATTTTGACACACCGTGGCATATCAGGGATGAGGGCATATATTCCCCCTTGAAAAGGGACGCACCTTCTACACCTCAAATGCCGGACTCAAGGAGTTAAAGATTGAGATTGCAAGATATCTCGACAGAAGATACGGCATGACATATGATTACAACAAAGAGATCATGGTAACTGTCGGCGGCAGCGAGGCTATAGATATCGCACTGCGCGCCATGCTCGATCCTGGAGATGAAGTGATTATCCCACAGCCAAGCTATGTTTCATATGTGCCATGTACTGTGCTGGCAGGTGGCACACCTGTGATTGTGGAGCTCAAAGAGGAAAATGATTTCAGGCTGACAGCCGAGGAGCTTGAGGCTGTTATCACTCCAAAGACAAAGATACTTATCATGCCTTTTCCTAATAACCCTACAGGCGCTATCATGGAAAAAGCAGACCTTGAAGCAATCGTTCAGGTGGTTAAGGAGCATGATCTGTTTGTGATAAGTGACGAGATTTATTCAGAGCTTACATATGTGGATAAGCATGTGTCTATAGCATCGTTTCCGGGAATGAAGGAGCGAACAGTGCTCATAAACGGTTTTTCCAAGGCTTATGCCATGACAGGCTGGAGGCTTGGATATGCATGTGCACCTGAGACCATTTTAAAGCAGATGCTAAAGATTCATCAGTTTGCAATCATGTGTGCGCCGACCACGAGCCAGTATGCGGCTGTCGAGGCTATGAAAAACGGCGATGAGGATGTTGCACAGATGAGGGAGGAATACAACGGCCGCAGACGCTATGTGCTTCACCGCTTTAAGGAGATGGGGCTTAAGTGCTTTGAGCCTTTCGGGGCCTTTTTATGCGTTCCCAAGCATCAAGGAGTTTGGCATGACCTCCGATGAGTTTGCCACAAAGCTTCTAAACAGCAAGAAGATTGCCGTGGTTCCGGGAACTGCATTCGGAGAGTGCGGTGAGGGCTTTTTACGTATATCATATGCATATTCGCTTGATGATTTAAAGGAGGCGCTCGGCCGCATTGAGGAGTTTGTCACAGAGCTTCGCGCCGGGATGGATAATAAATAGTTTAAATTGACAGGAGACAAAATGGCCAAAGCTGAACATAGTGTTACATGAGCCGGAAATTCCGGCAAATACAGGAAATATCGGAAGAACCTGCGTCGCGACAGGCACGAGGCTTCATCTTATAGAGCCGCTTGGATTCTCACTTTCAGAGAAGGCACTAAAGAGAGCCGGAATGGATTACTGGAAGGACCTCGACGTTACCACGTATGTGGACTGGGAGGATTTCCTTGAGAAAAATCCGGGCGCAAAGATATATTATGCGACAACAAAGGGCAGACATGTGTACTCTGATGCTCATTTTGAGCCCGACTGCTATATTATGTTTGGCAAGGAAAGCGCAGGCATTCCGGAGGAGATACTAAAGGAGCATCCGGATGAGTGCATCAGGATACCGATGATAGGTGAGACAAGGTCACTTAATCTGTCAAATTCAGTAGCTATCGTGCTCTACGAGGCATTGAGACAGAATAATTTTGATCATATGAGGCTTGAGGGAGAGCTTCATCACCTGAGCTGGGATGACTAAAATCAAGCGGCAAAGCGCATATTTTTGGCAGCTATTTGGGCTTTAACAGCTATGATAATTGTAAATACGGTAGATTTTTAGGAAAAAGAAATGGGCATAATTAAAGCAAGCAAATTAGTACATGAATTTATACGAAGAGACGAGGAAGGCAATGTAGAGTCAATCACTACAGCACTCGACAACGTAAACCTCGACATAAAAAGAGGGACAGTTTATTGCAATCCTCGGTCACAATGGTTCAGGAAAATCAACTCTTGCAAAGCATATCAATGCACTTCTTGCGCCGAGCGACGGCACCATATGGGTGGATGGCATGGATGTGTCAAAGGAAGAGAATGTCATACCTGTCAGGAAAAGTGCAGGTATGGTTTTCCAGAATCCCGACAATCAGATTATCGCCAATGTCGTGGAGGAGGATGTGGGCTTTGGACCTGAGAATATCGGTGTGCCGACAGATGAAATCTGGCAGCGCGTGGACTATGCACTAAGGGCTGTCGGTATGACAAAGTACCGCACACATTCACCGAACAAGCTCTCCGGAGGACAGAAGCAGCGTGTGGCAATCGCGGGAGTTGTGGCAATGGAGCCAAAATGCATAGTATTTGACGAGCCTACAGCCATGCTTGACCCAAACGGCCGCAAGGAGGTCATAGCCACAGCCCATGAGCTCAATAAGAAAAAGGGCGTGACCATTATTCTCATCACCCATTACATGGAGGAGGTGGTCGGCGCAGACCATGTCTATGTCATGGAAAAGGGCAAGGTGGTCATGGACGGCACACCGCGTGAGATTTTTTCAAGGGTGGACGAGCTGAAGGAGCACAGGCTTGATGTGCCGCAGGTGACACTGGTAGCCGATGAGCTCAAAAAGGCAGGGCTCGATATCCCTGATGGAATCCTGACGAGAGAAGAACTTGTAAATGCGCTTGTTGCGCTGAAAAACAGATAGGCGGGAGAAAATATGTCAATAATTCTAGATCACATAAACTATTGCTACAGTGCCGACTCAGCCTACAAGGTGCAGGCACTTAAGGATGTAAGCCTTGAGATAAATGATGGAGAGTTTATTGGAATAATCGGTCACACCGGTTCGGGAAAATCCACACTTATCCAGCATATGAACGGCCTTTTGAAGGCGACAAGCGGTCATATATACTACAATGGACAGGATATATATGACAATGATTATGATTTAAGCAAGCTGCGTCACAAGGTGGGGATGGTGTTCCAGTATCCGGAGCATCAGCTTTTTGAGACAACCAACTTTGAGGATGTATGCTTTGGACCGAAAAATCAGGGGCTCGATAGAAAAACAGTGGAGCTAAGAGCCTATGAGGCACTGCAGAATGTACATTTTCCGGAGGATCTCTACTATCAGCCGCCATTTGATTTGTCCGGAGGACAAAAAAGGCGTGTAGCCATAGCAGGAGTACTTGCAATGCACCCTGACGTACTTATACTCGATGAGCCGACAGCGGGACTGGATCCTGCGGGCAGAGATGAGATACTGGGACTGCTTTTACAGATGAAAAAGGATCTGGGTATCACAATCATACTCGTATCACACAGCATGGAGGATGTTGCGGAGTATGTGGATCGCATCATTGTTATGAATTCAGGAGAGGTGATGTTTGACGGAGTGCCGAAGGAGGTATTCTCACACTACAAGGAGCTCGAGGCAGTCGGACTTGCAGCACCGCAGGTCACATATCTGATGCATGATCTGGCGGAAAAGGGTATACCGGTTGACCTTTCGGCAACGACAGTTGCGGAGGCGAGGGACTCAATACTAAAAGCCTTTAAATAGCTCACCAATGCTGACATTTTGATACAAATTATGAGGAAGGAATACAAAAAATGATTCGTGATATTACCATAGGCCAGTATTATCCGGCTCAGTCGCCAATACATAAACTGGACCCAAGAGTAAAGCTTTTCGCAACACTTATATATATTATTGCGCTGTTTTCCTACAAGGGAATAGCCGGTGTGCTGTTTATAGTTGCCGCGCTTGCCGCAGTTATAAAGATATCAAAGGTGCCCTTTAAGTTCATGGTAAAGGGACTCAAATCCATTATAATACTGCTGCTTTTTACAGCATGCTTCAGCGTGTTTTTCACACAGGGAGAGTACACAATCTGGGAGTACGGTATACTGCACATTTCTGACACCGGACTGATAAATGCAGCAACCATGATGATACGACTTGTGCTGCTCATTATAGGAACCTCGCTCATGACACTCACCACCACACCAAACCAGCTCACGGACGGTCTTGAGAAATCACTGGGCTTTTTAAACAAAATACATGTTCCGGTGCATGCGATAGCCATGATGATGTCGATAGCGCTTCGTTTTATTCCAATCCTTATTGAGGAGACGGACAAAATAATGAAAGCACAGATGGCAAGAGGAGCTGATTTTGAGCATGGAAATATCATAAAAAGAGCAAAGAGCATGGTGCCTCTTTTTAGTGCCGCTTTTCGTATCGGCATTCAGGGCGTGCGGATGACCTTGCAATGGCCATGGAGGCCAGATGCTACAATGGTGGAGAGGGCAGGACAAAGATGAAGCCGCTCGTATATGAAAAGGACGATAAAATAGCATATCTTTTCATATTTGCGTTTTTAGCGGTTGTGATAGTGCTTAGAATCTTTCTGCCGGTGAATCTGGGCAATCTTATTTTCAGATAGTGAAATAGATAGTGCAGGCAAAACAGGAGAGACATATGCGTGTAAAAATGATTGTAGCCTACGATGGCACAAATTACTGCGGCTGGCAGATACAGCCAAACGGCATAACAATTGAGCAGGTATTAAACGAGCACCTGAGCCGCCTGTTAAAGGAGGATATAAAGGTGACAGGAGCAAGCCGCACCGATGCTGGAGTGCATTCACTTGGAAATGTGTGTATGTTTGACACCAATACCCGCATGCCGGCGGAAAAGATATCGTATGCACTGAATCAGAAGCTGCCGGAGGATATAGTGGTGGTCGATTCCTGTGAGGTAAGCGATGATTTTCATCCACGCTTCTCAAAGAGCCGTAAAACCTATGAATACCGCATATTAAATGCGAGGTTCAGAAATCCTACACGCAGGCTTGACACATATTTCTATCATTATCCGCTTGACACAGAAAAGATGAGTGAGGCTGCAAAATATCTCATAGGAGAGCATGATTTTGCAAGCTTTTGCTCGGCAAACTCGCAGGCACAGACCACAGTCCGCACGATATATGACTGTACGGTGTCAAAGGCCGGTGACATCATCACAATACGTGTGACAGGAAACGGCTTTTTGTACAATATGGTGCGCATAATCGCAGGAACACTTGTGAAGATAGGTGGAAGCGATATGCCGGCAGATGCGATGAAGGACATAATAGCCGCAACAGACAGGGCAGCAGCAGGTCCTACAGCCCCGGCCCATGGGCTTACAATGATAGGACTCAAGTACGAGTAACAGCTTTAGATTTTTAATATTATATTAAGATTTTTGGAATATCAGTTTTTAGCTTCAATAATAGGCTATAATGTCGTTACAGTTAATACACGGTACGGTAAAAAGAAGCTTGGAGATGAAGACGGTTATGAGATTTACAAAAGTAAAAGAGAAAATTATAAAAAACAAACCCATAAACAGCACAGACGAAGGAAAAGGCAGACATCGTAAGGTAATCCGTATAGGAGCGTTTGCCCTGGTATTTGTCGTGCTGTTTTCGTTTGTCTCGACATTTTTTAAGATGACGGATGCTGTCAATATTGCGACTATAGAGGGCTTTTATAAGGAGCCGAAGAACACAATTGATGTGATGATGATAGGAGCCAGCGAGGTATACGCTGATTACAGTGCAACCGAGGCCTGGAAGAATTATGGATACACATCATACTCGCTTGGGGTATCAGGAGTGCCCGGCAGCCTGTACAAATCAATGCTCAGAGAAGCTCTCACCAGACAGCATCCGAAGGTTGTGGTTTTTGAAGTGAATGGCTTTTTTTTACAAAATGACAGCTACTACGACAGATCGGTAAAGCTGCATAGCTGGATAGACAATATCCATAATGAGGAAAACAGGCTTGATACAATACAAGAGATTGTGCCAAAGGATGAGCAGGACAACTTTAGAAACCCTTTAAAGCTATATCACAGCAATTGGAAGGATATTGACAAATGTGCGCACACCTTTGCCACAAGAGTTGGAATGTATTTTGCAAAAACATCATGCATGAAGGGATTTTCATCTATTGCAAAATATTCCGATTGTCCATCAGGCAAGCAGAAAAAAAGCTCTATTTTACCGACAAGAGCAGAGAGTATATGACTGATCTGCTTGAGTATTGTAAAAAGCGCAGGGGGTGGAAAAGGTGCTTTTTGCGAGGTTCCCTCATGAGAAGGAGATAAAAGAATCCGCAGGTGCTTTGTGACGTGAAGGAGCTGGTGGAGTCTTATGGCTATGACTTTGCGAGCTTTAAAGGCGATAAGGAATTTATCGGAATCAATGAGAGGGATGATTTCTACAATTCAGAGCACCTGAATATAAATGGAAGCCTCAAATTCACTGCATTTATGGGAAAATATCTGTCTGATAATTACAGGCTTAATGCAGAACACTCACCGGAGCTTCAGAGTGCATGGGGCGAGTGCGCAAGGCGCGCTGACAAGGTGATAAGTGCCTGCGCAAAGGATACGGATCTGAGTCTGGGCAATCATTATTTTGAGATGTCCGTGTATCTGCCTTATAATTTTTCGTCAAGCCTTGCGACAAATAAGGTAGCAGATACGAACAACGATGCAAAGCCTGCAAAGGAGTTAAATACCTCGGTTAAAAAAATAGCATGATAGTGTATGGACTTTAAAATAAATACTGCCTGTTAATTAAAGTATGTCCGGCAGTATTACATTAGAAAATAGATTTGGAGTAAATAAAATGGAACTCATTTCATTAAAATATGCGATATTTGTAATCGTGTTGCTTGTACTATATTATTGCTTTCCGAAGAAATACCGCTGGTATGTGCTTCTGGCGGGAAGCATGGCATACTATGTGATTATATGTAAGTGGTATGTGCTTTTTATCATTTTCACAATATGCACCACCTATGGCTCAACAATATGGATTGACAAGCTGTTAAAGAAGCAGAATGCTATCGTAAAAAGCCATAAGGAGGACTGGGACAGGCAGACAAGAAAGGACTACAAGGAGAAGGGCAGAAAAAGAGAGTGGCAGTCATGCTTTTTTGCGCTGCTTTGCAATTTCGGCATTCTGGCATTCCTTAAATATATACCATATGCGGGCGAGCTTGGACTTTTTGCTTCCACTTGGCATATCCTTCTACACCTTCCAGTCCATGGGTTATGTGATGGATGTATACAGGGAAATTGTTGAGCCTGAAAAGAATTTTCTTAAGGTAGCGCTGTTCGTGTCATTTTTCCCACAGATCATACAGGGACCGATTGCGATATATGATAAGCTTGCGGGACAGCTTTACGAGGGACCATTCCCTCAGACTTGAAAATCTGCAAAAGGGTGCGCTTCTGGTGCTCTGGGGAGTCATGAAAAAGCTTGTGATAGCCGACCGCGCGGTAAATATCATCAATTTTGTAATGGATAAGCCGATGGATTTTTCGGGCACTTATGTATTTTTTGCGGCAGTAGTGTATGCGCTGCAGCTATATGCGGATTTCTCGGGAGGAATCGATATAGTGCGCGGTATTGCGGAGATGTTTGGTATAACAATGTCAACAAACTTCAACCATCCGTATTTTTCGCGCTCACTCACAGAGTACTGGCACCGCTGGCATATGACTCTTGGAGACTGGTGCAGAAACTATATCTTCTACCCGCTTTCAATCTCAAAGCGTTTCCTGAACTTTGGCAAATGGCTAAAGCCGAGATTTGGTGCGCATATCAGTAAGGTGCTTCCGGGCTGCATCGCGAGTGTCATCACATTTATCGTCATCGGAGTATGGCACGGTGCCAATATGAAATACCTGTATTTCGGACTTTGGAACGGCATTGTAATCATGCTTGCAGAGCTTTTTGCTCCGGTAAGCAAAAAGGTGGCAGGCGGCTTTTTTAAGCTGACCGGCCTCAGGGAAAAGGGTATATTTGCAACGATTGTATCAGTGATTTGGACCTTTATGCTCATACTGGTAGGCTACTATTTTGACATAGCTGCAAATGCGTCGACTGCATTTCACATGCTTTTTAAATCAGTCACGGATTTCCATATCAGCGAGCTTGGAATAAACAACATCATTTTGAATCTCGGAGCATGCGGACTGGACGAGTACGATATACTTTTACTTCTAATATGTACTCTGCTGTGGTTCTTTATCAGCTTCGTTGAGGAAAATAAAAAGCTCGATATGCGCGATTTCATACTTTCAAGAAAGCTGCCGCTTCGCTGGGCGATAATATATCTTGGCATCTTTATAGTAATAATATTCGGTTACTACGGACCGGGAGTGAATCCGGCTGATTTTGTATATATGCAGTTTTAAAAAAGTAGTTTTAAAGAAAAAGCCGAAAAATAAAAGGTGAAAAAGCCGAAAATAAGGGTGAAAAACACTTGACAACAGCCGGTTACGCAAGTATAATATCTAGGTCTGTAAAAGTAGATAAATGGAAGCCAAAGCCCCGGCAACCATTTAGTATAGATAATGATAGTCATCTGAGATGGAACAGAGGACTATAAGATGTCAAAAAGGAAGTGGCGTCCGGACATACGCGATTTCAAGAGGCATCGGCATTAAAAGTAATCGAATCATTTAAGGAGGAAAACCGATGAAAACATTTATGGCTAGTCCAGCTACAATCGATAGAAAATGGTATGTAGTAGACGCTGAAGGTAAGACATTAGGACGTTTAGCATCAGAAGTTGCTAAAGTATTAAGAGGAAAGAATAAAGCAATCTTTACACCACACATTGACACAGGTGATTATGTAATCGTTGTCAATGCTGACAAGGTTAAGGTTACTGGTAAGAAATTAAGACCAGAAGATTTACTATCATCACTCAGATTATATCGGTGGTATGAAAGAGACAACATTAAGAGAGATGATGAACAAGCACCCAGAGCGCGTTATCGAGTACGCTGTAAAGGGAATGCTTCCAAAGGGACCTCTTGGACGTCAGATGTATACAAAGTTATTCGTATACGCTGGACCAGATCACAAACATGCAGCTCAGAAGCCTGAGACATTAGAGTTTTAATAGGAGGTAAAGTAAATTGGCTACTACAAAGTATTACGGAACAGGAAGAAGAAAATCATCTGTTGCTAGAGTATATTTAGTACCTGGAACAGGAAAGATTACAATCAATAAAAGAGATATCGATGAGTACCTTGGTCTTGAGACATTAAAGGTAGTTGTTCGCCAGCCATTAGTTGCAACTGAGACAGTTGACAAGTTCGACGTTTTAGTTAACGTTCGTGGTGGTGGATACACAGGACAGGCCGGAGCAATCCGTCACGGAATCGCTCGTGCACTCCTTCAGGTAGATTCAGAGTACAGACCAGTTCTTAAGTCAGCTGGATTCTTAACACGTGATCCACGTATGAAAGAGCGTAAGAAATACGGTCTCAAAGCAGCTCGTAGAGCTCCACAGTTCAGCAAGCGATAATCTTTTGGAAACGAAGATATCAAGAAAAGCGCATTTTACAAGGGTTACAGAAGTTGTGGAAAAGTTGTCAGATGTGTTGAATTTACATCGAATGCAACACATATGCAGCAGGTATGCAACAAAGATATTGATATGTATAGGACATTTTTCAGTAGAGATACTGGGGGAATGTCCTTTTTCTTGTGCAGCCTAGCGGCGCACGTTTCTAACGGGTTAAAGTCCCGAATCCGCCCGGTAGTGGGAAGGATATAGCCGAAAGCAAGGGTGTCCATCGTGAGATGGAATCTGAAGGAAGCTGGATGTGAGGAATATACTAACTCACGGGCAAATCTCTGGTCTGACGAACAGAAATCTCATATGAGGTCATGCCATGTGGGTAAGGCAGCAAGCCATGTTGAAGCCCGATAACTACACGGAATCATGCATGATAAATGAGGCAGATGGATGGAGAGGAAGAAACGTGTGGTACCTAGGGAGGTCTGTGCGGTATGCCTTGAAAGAGGTAACCATTGCATAAAGCAATGCTGAACGCACAGAAGTCAGCAGAGGTCATAGTAGCCGAGAGGTGAAGGACCGAATCAGTAGGAGTCTTGAGTATGACCGAGAAAGGAGGAATGACCGTCTATGGCAGAAAACATTGAAAACAATGGCTGTTCGCAAAGAGATAATGCGGAACATGAAGGGTATGTGAAAGCGTCCAGGTCATTCAATCGGATATGGAAAGAAAGAGACAGTGCACAGCCGAGACTTTTGGAAACGATACTGTATAAAGACAACTTTAACAGAGCGTATAAGAGAGTTAAGGCAAACAAGGGAGCGCCGGGAATTGATGGCATGACCATTGAAGAGGCTCTTCCATATCTAAAGGAAACATCAACAAGAGATAACTGACCGCATTTATCGTGGAAAGTATACTCCGTCTCCAGTAAGACGAGTTGAAATTCCCAAACCAGATGGTGGTGTGCGAAAGCTTGGCATACCAACAGTGATAGACCGTACACTTCAACAGGCAATAACCCAACAGTTAGTGCCAATCTATGAACCGCTGTTTGCAGATGGTAGCTATGGCTATCGTCCGAACAGAAGTGCAAAAGATGCAATACTTAAGGTTAAGGAGTATGCAGAACAAGGCTATACATTCGCTGTAGTCCTTGACTTGTCAAAGTACTTCGATACTCTTAATCACGAAATTCTCATCAATCTTCTCCGAAAGAATGTAAAAAGATGAACGTGTAGTACAGTTGATAAAGCGCTATCTGAAAAGCGGTGTAATGGAAAACGGAGTGGTCATTGACACAGAGGAAGGCTCACCACAAGGTGGAAATCTATCACCATTGCTGGCAAACATCTACCTCAATGAGTTCGACCCAGAATACCTGAAAAGAGGTGTTCCATGCATAAGATATGCAGATGACATCGTGCTTCTTGCAAAGAGCAAGCGAGCATCAGAGAGACTCTTGGAAAGCAGTACAAAATATCTTGAGGAGAGGCTGAAAACTTACAGTCAACCGAGAAAAAGAGCCGTACAGTCAGCGTGTTTGCAATCCGAAATTTTAAATTCCTTGGCTTTGCATTGGGAAGGAACGGAAAAGGCATATATGTCCGAGTTCATCCGAAGTCATGGAAGAAGTTTAAGTCCAGACTGAAGGAGTTATCTTCCCGTAAGCGATGTCAGTCAATCAAGCCAAGCCTTGAGAAAATCAAAGTATATGCAAGAGGATGGCTTAACTACTACGGAATTGCAAGCATGAAGAACAACATAGATGACATCAACGGATGGCTCTATCACAGAATACGCATGTGCATATGGAAACAATGGAAGAAACCAAGGACGAAGGTACGTAACCTTATCAAGATGGGAGTACCCAAAAGACTTGGCAATGCAAGCGGGTAATACCCGACGGGGACATTGGTTCGCAACGCATACAGTTGCAGTAAACATGGCAATGACAAAAGAAAGACTGATAAACAGCGGCTTTTATGATTTAGCCACAGCCTATCAGTCAGTGCACGTCAACTATTGAAAGCGCCGTATACCGAACGGTACGTACGGTGCTGTGAGAGGACAGGACAGCGGTTAGCCACCGCCTCCTACTCGATTGTTTAAATCTTATTAATCGCATCTACAAGCTCCTTTATATCAAAGTGGGTATACACTTTCTCTGTGAGTGTCATTGCACCTGAGTGCCCCGCAATCTTTTTGATAATCGTCTGGTTAATACCAGCTTCTGCTAACATTGAGATGCATGTATGTCTGCAGCAGTGAGGTGTACGATTAATACCTAGCTGTTCCATCAATGGCTTGAAATAGCTATCGTAGTAGTTTCGGTATTCAAAATGTTTTCCAGCTTCTGTATGAAGTAAATATTCACATTCAGGGCAGGATTCATACCAAGCTTTGTAATATGGCAGATTAAGGCAGGTAACAGGACAGGAACAGTAGAACAGATGGATGCTAATGTTGAGGCTATGGCTAGGGATTTGCAGGAGATATTGAGGATTGGAGCGGAGCAGAAGAGGTTGTGGGAGGTGTATGAGGGAAGATAAAAATAAGGTATATTGAATATAATTTTCAAGATACCTTATAATATTAGTTAAGAACTGATTTCCCCTGCCAAATTTATATCCGAGATTATATGCATCAATAGCACTCTTATGGCGTACAGCACCGGCTTGACTATCGGGCAAATGAGAAAGATCTGATTGTGGGGAATTGCCTTGTAGAGCATCTTTTAGTCCCTCTTCATAAGCACAAGCGGCACAGATATGTCGTCCCCCGTTTCTATTATCTTGAGCTTCTGGAAGCTCATTAAAACCTTGCAAATATCGATGTTGTTTGTTACATATAGCCATATTGAAACACCTCCTATATGATAGTTTCTAAAATAACTATCGATGCTTATAGACCAATAGCATATAATGGTAAGTTATCAAAGTAATGAGGACAATCAAGTTCATCCATATAATCATAATAATCTTGATATTTGGGAACATTAAACCAATCAGATGACAATAGATAGATATAAATCAAATCGTAACCAATAGGATCTAAAAAGCCGTCTATATTCTCTGATTTTGAATGGGAATGTTGCGAGTTTTTCATCAACTGAACCACTAGTGCGCTGAAATTTTTTTTCAATAATGTAAACAGTTTTATCAATTTCATTTATAAAAGCTTCATCAGGCTTCCATCGTTTGGAGTTGATGGCTCGGTCATTAATTCCATTTTGTCTCAAAAATATTGTAGAAAATTCATCTTGATTTATAGAGTAACCTAGTAACTGGTTTCTATCATATACTTCAAAATGATTGGCAATGATAAATCCGGCATTTTGTAATGCTGTATTTAGGGATGTTGTTTGTTCGAAATGGAGTCCATTTCTATTGGTGTTAGCTCCGCCACCAAAGCGATTAGCTTGTCTTGGCATTTGTCTCCTCCTCCTTAAAAAGTCATTGATTTCAACATTGAGTACATTTGCAATCTGATTAAGTACAGATATGGAAAGACTTTTATCACAACCAGAAGCTTCAATTTTAGAAAGATAACTGATACTGATTTGAGCCTTTTCTGCAAGCTGCATCTGTGTTAAATTAGCTTGTTGTCTATAATGTTTTATATTTGAACCTATAGTACGATATAGGTCAGTATCATTATTAAAATGCATAGCTATACCTCTTTCACTATTTGTGAATATTATCTCATGCTATGAACGAGATGAAAATTCACTTATTGTGAAAGAAAAAAAAGAGATGGCTTTTTTAACTGAGTTGAGGTAAACTTATATATATGATTGATGGAAGGAGGGGATTACAATGGATTCATTTCAAGAAAAATATGAATATGATAAATTTGTAATAGAGACAGCACATAAAATTCAAGAGATACAACAGGACTTTAATAACCTTTCTGATGAAAATAAAATTAAGTTTCAAAATGATGTTATGAGAGCATTCATGATAAAAGGTATCGAGGGTGTTTCAGAATACTTCAGCCAATGGAAATGAAAAGGGGGCATGACTTATAGGTTTACAACCAAATAATTTCAAGCTTGAACCAACAACAGTCTGGTCGTTTCCAGACAGAGGAAGTTGGGCAACGCATTCAGGAAAGTATCGGGGAAATTGGTCACCATATGTACCAAGAAATCTGATACTTCGATATTCTAAACCAGGTGACTGGATTTTAGATCAATTCATGGGTAGTGGAACCACACTTGTTGAGGCAAAACTACTAGGTCGTAATGCGGTAGGTATAGATATTAATCCGCAGTCAGTTTCAATTTCAGAAACAAATTTACAATTCCAATGTGATACAAGTTCAAAAAAATATATATACGAGAGGGAAATGCAGCAGAATTGCATTTTTATCAAAGATGCTCATATAGATTTTATCTGCACTCATCCACCATATGCTGATATCATAAAAAGTACGGAGAAGGCATAGAAGGGGATATTTCCATGTTGGGAGTAAAGTCATTCATAGATGCAATGGATAAGGTGGCATATGAAGCATATCGTGTGTTGAAAAAAAGGAAAGATGTGTGCTGTTATGATTGGTGATATAAGAAAATGTGGAAAAGTTGTTCCATTAGGGTTTCGTATGATGGAGTGTTTTTTGCGTGCTGGATTTATCAACAAAGAAATAATTATAAAAGAACAGCATAATTGTAAATCTACTGGTTACTGGGAAAAACAGAATAATAATTTTTTGCTTCTTGCACATGAGTATATATTTGTCTTTGAGAAATAATGGAAGTATATGGGATTTACATGGAGTGAAAGTTTTGATTGTTATTTTCTGTGTTAGCAAGTATAATAAATTTATGGGATTTTGTCACTTAGTGACTAGAGAAGAGGAATCAAAATGTGAGTAATTCAAGTGTCGCTCCATTTGTGAAGTGGGCTGGAGGAAAACGTCAGCTTATTACGCAGATAAGAGAAAGAATGCCTGAAAAAATATAATGATTACTATGAGCCGTTTATAGGTGGTGGCGCTGTAATATTTGATCTACTACCTGCAAATGCTCTGATTAATGATATAAATAAAGCTTTGATTAACACATACAGAACAATATGTAATGAACCTGATGCTTTTCTGAAAGAGGTCAACAGGCTGGATAATGATATGTGGGAAGATGGGAAAAAAAAGTATTATTATACTATCAGAGAACATTATAATGACAAGCTTATGCGGTCTGAATATGATGTAGAGCTGGCAGCATTATTTGTATTTATAAATAAGCATTGTTTTAATGGATTATATCGTGTGAATGGCAAGGGATTGTTCAATGTTCCATATAATAACAGCCGCAGGGTTTCCGTTGATGAGGATGTTATTATAGCTACATCAGAGTATCTTAGGGGGAGTAACCTATTATAGATGGTGATTTTGAACAGGCTTGTAAGAATGCAAAGAAAGGCGATTTTGTATTTATAGACAGTCCGTATGCACCTTTGAATCCTACATCCTTTGAATCCTACACAAAAAGAAGGGTTTGATATAGAAAGTCACAAGCGATTAGCGAAACTTTATGATGAATTAACTGCCAGAGGCTGCTACTGCATGCTTACAAATCATAATACGGAGTTGATAAATGAGTTGTATGGAAATAAGGATTATAAGATAGATGTTGTAAGTGTTAAGCGTATGATTAACTCTGATGCATCAAATAGGGTAGGAGAAGAAGTAATAATATGTAATTATTAAATGGTGTTAATGTCTCTGTTGGCAGAGATTAACATTTAGCTTTAAAGACGAGGAGAAATATAATGGATAACTTATTTACAAAGAAAGTGCCATTATACTTTGAGACGGATGAATCACAGTTGGTTGTAGGTGATTCATTTAAAATTCTAACAAAAATGGAACCAAGAATCAGTGGATATGATATTTGCTGATCCACCTTATTTTTTAAGTAATGATGGGATTACATGTAAAGGTGGAAAGATGGTTTCAGTAAATAAAGGCTCATGGGATAAACTTTCAGAAAGTGGAACCGGTGTCGAAGAAAAACATAAGTTTAATAGAAAGTGGATTAGGTTATGTAAGAAAGTACTAAAGCCAAATGGCACAATATGGATATCAGGAACATTACACAATATATATTCAATTGGTATGGCATTGGAGCAGGAGGGCTTCAAGATAATTAATAACATAACATGGCAGAAAACAAATCCACCGCCAAACTTAGCATGTCGATGCTTCACACATTCTACAGAAACCATTTTATGGGCTAGAAAGAATGATAAGAAGTCTCGGCATTTTTTTTTTAATTATCAGAAAATGAAAGAAATGAATGATGGAAAGCAGATGAAGGATGTTTGGACAGGCTCATTGACAAAGCCATCTGAGAAGGTGGAGGGAAAGCATCCCTACACAGAAACCAGAATATCTGTTGGAAAGAATAATATTTGCATCGACAGAGGAAGGACAAGTTATCTTGGATCCTTTCTGTGGCTCAGGAACTACCGGGGTAGAGGCAGTAAGATATGGACGAAAGTTCATAGGAATAGATGTAAGCGAAGAATATATGGAAATATCTAAGAAAAGACTGGAGAAGGTACTAAATGACAAATAGAAATTTTGACGAATGGCTTAGTAAATTCAGACCAAGTATTTCAAGCTATGATTATTACATAGATTTTGAAAAGGTCATTAAGAATGTTGATGAAATCAAGGTAGAACTCAACATTTTGAATTCATTAATTGGATCAAAGAATATAGAAGATGAGTTTGAAAAGGTAGTGACAAGATATCCGGAAACATTAAAATGTATACCATTATTACTTGCAGTCGAGTAACGAAATATACGCACAGGATGAAGATGGAGCATTTTTATACAATTTCAAAACTATGAACTACGATATAGAGGCAATACAAGGTATTTATGAGAAAAACAGGATTGTTTGATATGATAGCAAATCATCTTGTAAATAATCTGGTAGATTATGCATTGGGTATTGAAACAGGTTTAGATTCTAATGGACGAAAAAAAATCGTGGTGGTCATCAAATGGAAGATTTGGTCGAGAAGTACATTGTGGCGGCAGGTTTTAAAAAGAACGAGAATTACTTTAAAAGAGATGTATTTGAAAGATATTGAATCTAAATGGAATATAGATTTGTCAGCACTTTCAAATCAGGGAAAAGCAGCTAAAAGATTTGATTTTGTAATTAAGACTGACAAGATGATCTATGTTATTGAGACAAACTTCTACGGTGGAGGAGGTTCTAAACTTAATGAAACTGCAAGAAGTTATAAGATGCTTTCACAGGAGGCTGATACAATAGATGGATTTACATTTGTATGGTTTACAGATGGAATTGGATGGAAGAGTGCTAGAGGAAACTTAAGAGAGACATTCGAAGTTATGGATACTATTTATAGTATTGATGATATGGAGAAGAGGGTTATGAAAGACATATTTAAGTAGGTGATAAAAATGAAACTTTTAGAATTATAAATGAAATAGAATAAGATTATTGTCATATAATACAGATTCAGTTTTTGAAAGATTCGTACAGCATCTCGCAAATAAACTGAGAGTTACAGTGTGGACTACTATTTATTTGATATGGGTATTTTCATCGAGAAAGTATATAATGAATTACAATTGGTAGGGATTAATTACTATATGGAATGTGTCAATTAAAAAACGGATGTCCAGGAGAGTTCTGGGCTTTGTATAGCATACACGCTACCATATATAAATTTCTTGATTTTGGAATTTTTAGGACACACAAATGCTATCAAATATATAATATTAGAAATTATATCCCGAAACAATATGTTTCCGGGATTTTTTTTGAGTTTGCGCGATATGGACACACTCTAACGAGTGTAAGTTCAGAACATGCTCAGATAGTGAAAATTTTGTATTAGCGATAAATGGTTGTACCACCTTCATATTTACAATATATAAAAAATGTTAGTACATTTATAAAATCAACGAGTAAATAATGAATATATCTGCGCAATATTTGACAAATGTACTAAAAGATGATAATGTATGTACATGGAGGTGACAGTATGAGTAACCAAAAAGAAGAAAACTTTAAGCGTCTGGCTGAAAATAGAACTAATAAAATAATTGATATGTTGCATTTATTGGGTAATCTCTCAAACACATCAAATTATTCGTATTCTGAGGAACAAGTAAAAACAATTTTTTCTGCAATTGAACAGGAATTAGAAATACAAAAGAAATAGGTTTGTTACTAAGCAAGCAACCAAAAAGAAAAAAATTTAGATTGTAGAGGAGGCATATAACATGACTGACGAGAAATGGAGAAGTCCGAATAATGACTATGGTCCAGAGGTAGGCTTGGATAATGGTGATGTTGAGACTTTTAAGAAGGAACCTGAAGAGGCTTTGGCTCGTGAAACAGGACAGAATTCAAATGATGCACGTTATAATTCATCTTATACCAAAATGGAGTATAAGCTATTTGAAGTTGAGCATGATGCTATACCAGAATAGATGAACTTTCTGAGATGATTGAAGCGTGTTATGAATATAAGAAAGAGCTGCCCAAAGAAGCTGTGCAGCTTAAACGAATGCTGGAGAGGTCACATGATAAGAAGATAAAATGTCTTAGAATTAGTGATTTTCATACATCAGGACTTGAAGGAGTTCTATCTAACGATGCTGAAAAGCCATTTTATTTGTTAACTAAAGGCTCTGGTATCTCATATAAAGGTAGTGGTGCAGGCGGTTCAAAGGGAATTGAAAGTATGCAGCGTTTGTAAATAGCAATATAAACACAGTATTTTATTCGACTTACAATAAGGATAATGAACGCGGATATATAGGTGTATCTAAACTCCGTTCTGCTCCTATTCCTGAGACTGATGGACTTATGACACAAGGAATTTGCATATTTTTCAAGAAATGACAAGAAAGAGCCAATATTAGAGGAACTATTGCTGGATCCAGAATTTGAAAGAGAAGAAGGTAACTACGGTACCGATGTATATATAATTGGTTTTCAGCTCTGAAAATGATTGGAAATGGTCTATCATTTCAAAACTTTTGGAGAGTTTTATGGTAGCAATTACTGAAAAAACTCTTATCATAGATGTTGATGATATTACTGTTTCAAAGGAAACATTACCTGAACTCATAAATGACATAAATTTGAAGAGAGTTTGTGGAAAGAGGCTGTATAGAGATATTCAGGCACAATTTGCCTTATTATACGACGAGGATATCGTCAAGAAAACTATTGACCTTGATGAGCTTGGGAAAGTTGATGTGTATGTAAAAAAGTATGATGCAAATCACAGTGACATGGCAACTCAAAAATGTGTTTATGTGAGATATCCATATATGAAGATAAAGATGTCTGACAACTTGAGTAAACTTCCGTTTTCTGCAATGTGTATTATAGGAGATAATGAAATCAATTCGTTATTAAGAGACGTTGAAAACCCTCAACATACTGATTGGGAATTTAATAGACTTAATGATGATAAGCCTCTGAAAAAGAAAACAAGAAACGCTGAAAGATTACTTCGTGAAGAAATAAGAAAGCTTGTTACTGAAGTAATGTTGGCAGATAGCTCTGAGAAAACAGATGTACTTGGGGCTGGTGAATTCTTGCCTTCAACAGAGGATGGAGATATGGAAGTTGAAGTGAAGACAATAAAAAAGGATATTGTTCGTACTACTAAGGCTCGTAAAAATAAAGCCGTAAATCCTAAAAAAGAAAAAAAGCCAATGAAGATGATGATGCATTTAAACATCAGAATGGTTCTTTAACGGATGATGGAGATGATGGTAAAAAACAAAACACTGGTGGTGGAGGAGAAGATAATCCTTATGATGATCCAAATGACCAGGGTGGTCGTGGTACAGCTACAGGTAATGAACCTATTCTTAAAAAGGTTAAACTAGGCGGAATAAAGTATAAAAATATCGTTGTTGATGAAAAGGCAGGAAGATATGATTTTAGATTTACTGCGCCTCACGATGAGGCAGATTTTGAACTTGAATTAAAAATGTGTGGAGATGGTAGTGATACTTATACGCTTGATATTATTAGCGCTGAAGTTGATGGAAAACCATGCAGAATAGAAGATGGCAAGGTTAGAATGAAATTATCTAAAGACGTTACTTATGTTGTGAAATACACAACTAATAGAAAAAAGCATGTTTTCAAGTGAGGTGATAATGAATGCTTATAGGTAATAAAGTTTTTCCATATCCTTTGCTGAGGGATAAGGATAGTAATACTGATTATAAAACAACTCAATTCTGTTTTGATTTCGAAATGGATAACGGTATTCCGATGATTGTTAATGGTAACCTTATATTAAAAAATATCTCGTTCTACTTGGATAATCCAGAATTAAAGGAATTATATGCTGACGGCTTTGTAAAAAGCTATATGTGAGGTTGAGTGCTCTAATACTGTGTACAGGGAGTTCTTTGAAATAACAGAATCACCTCAAACAAAGAAAATTCCGATTACGAATTTTGCAAATATCGTTACAATTTCGGCGTATTTAGTTGCTACAAAAGAAATATGTGCATTTATTAGTACTGATTTTGTTGACGATTACGAGGGCTATAGTTTCCATATTAATCCTTCAAATGTTTTAGCTGCCGACGATGGCATAAAATTTAGAGTAGATATTGATGAAAGTAATGATAACAAGATGTCATCAATATTTACAATAGTAAAGAAGGATGATGCCGAAGGAATCGTAACATACAATGATGAGCCTAATAAGATAGTCATTTATCTTAATCCGGAAGATTATAGTATTTATGATACTATGAAAAACTATAGTATGTATAATAGCGTATTTTTCGCAAACCTTGTTATTCCAGCACTTGCAGGTTGCCTTCAAGAAATACAAAAAAAATGGTTTTTCGGAAGGCGATATTATTGATGAAATTTGCGATGATAAAAAGTGGTTTAAGTCAGTAATGAAAAGATATGCTTTCGTGAAGGGAAAGGAACTGGAGGCAGAAGATTTTAGTAATATAAATTGTTTTGAGCTAGCTCAATTGTTGATGAATGAATCAACAGATAAAAGCATTAAGGATTTTTATCAACTAGCAATTAATGGCGAGGAGGTAAGTGAAAATGAGTAAAATTAATGTTAAGTTTCTCACTGATGAAGCTTTAGCAACAATAAAAGCGAATTTAGATAAGTTCACTAAAATTGTAAAAAGAAAATCCTTCAGATAGTAGCTCATTTATCGCAGAGCTCCCAGAAGAGTGTTTTGTAGAGAAAAAATATCCTATTGAAGATTTTGAACTAGAAGTAGATGGAGATGGCGATTATTCAAAGGTTGATGTAGATAACGCAATAACCTTATATGAGCATCTATGTTGTTTGCCTAAACATGTTTTTTAGGAGATGAAAGATTCTGGATGTGGCTTATTCTGGAAAAATGCTATGCGGCAACAATACAGGCGATGCCTATGGAAAGTGGAAAGAAGATTATTGCAGACCACTGGTTGTTTGGGCAGGGTAGAAGACGTGGTCTTATGTTTGGCGCACTTTCTCGTGCATATTATAGAGTTCAGTTAACAAAAGATGATACTCTTGAAGATGCATATGAATTAACCAAGTTTGCTACACAGAATTATATGAGATACAGAGAGTTTACTTGGCGAGGCTATTCGAATAATAAAACAATTGTAACTGGCGCATTGAAAGGAGAGAAAAAAAGGCAATAGCAAAATATGGTGACACAATTGAAACAATAAAAGATTATTATCCATCAATAGCAAAGCATATTTCACAGCTTGGAAGTGTAATGTTATTGGATTTTATGAGAGAGGATTATATCCTTGATTCAGTGCTTGCTTTTTGTGATAGCTTAGCAGAAGCAAATAACATTATGCCGAAATAAAGTAGGTTGTAGTAAGCAAAATGTATTTTTATAGTATTAGTCCTTTCTTTGCTAAAGTAATGAGTAGCTCTGGGAATGTGTGGGCAGCCAACCGCATACAACACATATGCAACACTGCCATACACAAATCCACTATTTATGGGCTTTTCTTGTTATCAAAACGTTAACAAAGAGATAATTCAACCGAATATCAAAAGAACATCAAAACCCTTGAAAATCCAGTATTTTCAAGGGTTTTTTTTTATATCTGCATTTGGAGAAAGAAAATATATAAATACAGAAAACCTTTGATTCCTGTATTAGCGGGACCAAATGGCTTGTAAAAATACACATATTGTGATAACGTAAGGGCGTATGAACGTCAGCGATTTTTGAAGACAGGCATTACAAATAATGAATAAGAGGCAGCAAAATGGATTTTGAAAGCAGAAGACAAAGAATTTTAGACAAGATGGAGGACAATTCTATAGCCATATTGTACTCAGGCATCGAGCAACCATGTGAGTGCAGATGAGTATGATTTATTTACAGCACAGGCTAACCGCAATTTCTTCTATCTGACCGGACTTAGACGTGACAACATGGTCCTTGTCCTGGATAAATGTGTAGAGCCTGCTAAGACGATGCTCTTCATAGAGGAGGCAGACCCTACGATGGAGCGCTGGTACGGCAGAAAGGTGACTGTGGAGGAAGCCGAGGAAATATCAGGAATTGATGAGATAGAATATATTTATGAGCTTGAGAGCACGCTGGACAGGATAATGACGCGCGAGGATGTATACACAGCATATTTCGACACGTATCGTCACCAGAAAGTGGATTTGCCGGATTACAATGTGGTAAAAGCCAATGAATTTAAGACAGATTATCCGGGAGTTGCTGTGAAGAATCTTTTCCCACTTGTGGCAGAGGAGCGTATGCAGAAGGATGAGGATGAGATTGAGCTGACCAAAAAGGCAATCGCTATCACAAAGGACGGACTCTGCAATGTGATGGCTAATTTAAAGCCGGGCATGAAGGAATATCAGGCACAGGCAGATTTTGAATATATCATAAGACGCGGTGGGGCAGAGTGGACAGCTTTTCCTACAATTGCCGGAAGCGGAATGAATGGAACGATGCTTCACTATGACACAAATCGTGAGACGATGGAGGATGGAACACTGGTGCTTCTTGACCTTGGAGCCAGAATAGATGGCTACAATTCGGATATTACGAGAACATATCCGGTAAATGGCAGGTTCACCGAGCGCCAGAAACAGGTATATGATATTGTGCTTGCCGCAAACCGAAAGATTGTCGAGGTTGCAAAGCCGGGAATGACTACAAAGGAATTAAATGAAGTATGTAAGGATGTGCTTGCAGACGGGCTTATGAAGCTTGGACTGATAAAGAATTCGGTAGAGATTTCTAAGTATTACATGCATGGCGTGTCACACCATCTGGGAATTGATGTGCATGACGTGACAGTTGACTCAAACAGCAGGCTTCGTCCGGGAGCAATCATCAGTGACGAGCCGGGGCTTTATATAGATGAATGGGAAATTGGTATCAGGATTGAGGATGATGTGCTTATCACCGAGGATGGTGCAGTGTGTCTGTCGGAGGATATCATCAGAACCACTGAGGACATAGAGGCTTACATGGCTGAGCACAAAAAGAATTAACCGTGGTAAATGATAAATTTTACGGTTTATAATATTTTTATGTGACATAATCTGATTTATGTATTATAGTAGTGCTAGTACATCGAATAATAAGTTTCTGATGCATTGTTATTTCTTATTCGGTGTACTATAGTACAGCAGTTATTTTTTATTGCTGTATGGGTGCAACGAAAATAATTCGTTCGACAGATGAAAGGAGAACAACTATGGTAAAGAAGATTAATAGCAGTGAATTTGAACAGGTTAAAAATAATAAGGCTATCATCGTTGATTTTTCGGCAGAGTGGTGCGGTCCATGCAAGATGCTTGCGCCGGTAATGGAGCAGCTTTTCTGATGAAATCACAGATGTGGAGTTTTACAATATTGATGTGGACGAGAATCCTGATCTGGCAAGAGAGTATCGTATAATGAATATTCCGGCAGTTATTGCAATCAAGGGCGGTCGGGTTGCCGGTCAGCAGATTGGTCTTGTGTCTAAGGATGATATGAAGGGCTTTATAGACGGAGTTTTCTAGGACAAAGCGTTTTATGAAGCTTTCTAAGAAGCGAGAAGACACCTGCAATGAGCTTTTTGTGAATATGCAAGGTGTGATGCTTAACAGTTATTATGGATAGTGTAAACCGGGCAGGATATCGTGCCCGGTTTTACATTTTTTACATTTAAATTAGTTCTCTCGGAAGATTTTTCCAAAGATAAATCAATAGGAAGTTGGTACTATAGAAAATATGATAATAAAAGATATTGAATTTAAATTAAAAGACGGCAGAACTGCCATTTTGCGAAGTGCAAATGAAAAGGATGCCAAAGCTCTTATAGAGTACATGAAAAAAGTCAACCGGTGAAACGGATTTCTTACTGAGGACACCGGAAGAATGTGAGACCCGGACCATCGAGCAGGAGATTGATTTCATAAATAGCTGCAATTTGTCGGATACACATACGCTGATGGTTTGTGAAGCAGATGGAAAAATTGCCGGAAATTGCATGGTCTGGTGGAATAAACGCGCGAAAACCGGACACAGGGCAAATGTGGCAATCGGTTTGCTGAGCGAATTCTGGAATCAGGGCATCGGAACGAGAATGTTCCGGGAAATGATAAAAATAGCAGAAAGCAATCCGGATATATTGCAGATGGAATTGGATTTTATTGAGGGCAATAGCAGGGCGAGAGCACTTTATGAGAAGATGGGCTTCAGGATAACCGGCATCAAATTTAATTCTATCAGACAAAATGACGGAACCTTGTGCAATGAGTATTCAATGATAAGGGAAATTAGTAGATAAGCAAACTTTTTATAAAAAGCCACAATATGTATTTTAGCGAGTACCAGAGAGTTTATACCTTGTAAACGTTTACTATTATGTTATACTGTAATCATTGCCGGGCATACTGAGGTGTGAATGTGAACGGTAAACTGAAAAAGTAATTAGAACAGCAAGAGACATATTTTATGTTGTATCATAAATAAAAATGAGGTGAAAATCGTGCTTAAAGCAGAAAATTTAACTTTAAACGTAGATGATGAGGGTGGAAAGAAATGCCTTCTGAACAATATATCATTTCAGGTAGAGGACGGAGAAATGCTTGTCATCACCGGACCAAACGGAGGTGGAAAATCCACTCTGGCAAAGACCCTGATAGGTATTCAGACACCGGACAGCGGAAAGATTATACTTGACGGGCAGGATATCACAGAGCTCGACATCAATCACAGGGCAAATGCGGGAATAGGCTTTGCATTCCAGCAGCCACCGAGATTTAAGGGAATGACCGTCATGAAGCTGCTCAAGCTCGCCGCAAAGGATGAGCTTTCAGACAAGGAGTGCTGCGACCTTCTCACCGCGGTAGGACTCTGTGCAAAGGATTACATTTACCGCCAGATTGACGGCACACTCTCAGGTGGAGAGATGAAGAGAATTGAGATTGCATCAGTGCTTGCCAAGGAGCATTCGCTTTGTATATTTGATGAGCCGGAGGCAGGAATTGATCTGTGGAGCTTTTCAATGCTCATACAGAAATTTGAGGAAATCCATACTGAGAAAAAAAGCAGAGCCTCATAGTGATTTCACATCAGGAGAAAATCATAAATATGGCAGACCGCATCATGATAATTGATGGCGGAGAAATCAAGAAAATCGGTACTAAGGACGAGGTGCTGCCGTATCTCAATGGTGTACAGAAATGTCACAAATGCGTAGAGAGACTGGAGGGAAGAGCATAATATGGTAAAGCTTGACAACGTAACAGAGGGCGTATTGGACGTCATAAATGATAATAAATTCAGTCAGACCGGTGCCTTTAATCTGCGTGAAAACGGCACATCGAATCTGCCACGGAGACAGCGAGCACATCAAGATAAAGAAAAAGACGGACAAGCCCGGCATTGATATTTATATTGATGGAAAGACCGACGGAGAGGCTGTCTATATCCCTGTAGTACTCAGCAAATCAGGTATGACAGACCTTGTATACAATGATTTCTATGTGGAAGATGGCGCAGATGTAAGGATTGTGGCAGGCTGCGGAATCCACAACAGCGGCTGCAACGAGAGCAGACACGACGGCATCCATACCTTCCATGTGGGCAAAAATGCGAATGTCAGATATGAGGAAAAGCACTACGGCGAGGGAAACGGAACAGGTGCGAGAGTACTCAACCCTGTAACAAATATATTTGTGGGTGAGAATTCTGTTTTCACTCTCGATACAGCACAGATAAAGGGTGTTGATTCTACAGTCCGTGAGACCAATGTGGAGCTTGGAAAGGACGCAAAGCTCTATGTCACAGAGCGTCTCATGACAGATGGAGAGCAGAAGGCGGAGAGTCAAATATCGAGGTACAGTTAAACGGCGAGGACAGCTCTGCACAGATTGTTTCCAGATCAGTAGGAAAAGGAAACTCGGTCCAGACCTTCCATCCAAATGCCATCGGTAACAGCAAATGCCAGGCTCATATCCAGTGTGATTCTATCATCATGGATCATGCAGAGGTCGGTTCAATCCCTGAAATCAGGGCAAAAAATATCGATGCAGCTATCATCCATGAGGCAGCAATCGGCAGGATAAACGACGAGCAGCTTCTCAAGCTCCGTACACTCGGACTTACAGAGGAAGAGGCAGAGGAAGTTATCATACAGAATTTCTTAAACTAAATCAGGCGTAAATAGAAACCCCGGAGCGAGATATTGATATGCTATCAAAGCATACAATACGCTCCGGGATTTTACACTTACATTTGGGAGAAGTATACTAGAGTCTGTTGAGAGTCTGGTACGGATTAAAATAAGGAGTCAAAATGAAAGCGTATTATCATCTACCGGATTGTTTTGAATTTTATGAATTATACAAAGAATTTCTCCCACTGTACCGCAAGCACCGGGAATATTTCTATGACTGGTGCGAAATAGGCTCAATATACGGAGCACCGGCAGACTGCGTATGGGGAGGAGGCCGCGTCGGTTTTGGTGAGCACGATCCGAAGGAAGTGCTTAAGCTGATGCAGGAATATGGGATATCCGCGAGACTTACCTTTAGCAATTCATTGCTTACTAAGGAGCATCTTCCTGACAAAAAATGTAACGAACTGTGCAGGATATTTGATATAGGCAGAGATAATGAGCGAAGCAGGGGTTTTGGAAACGGCATAATCATCTACTCAGATATTCTGCTTGATTACATAAAAAGAAAAATACCCTGACTTTTATTTTGTGTCTTCAACCACAAAGGTTCTGACGGATTTCAGTGAATTTGAAAATGAGCTAAACAGAGAGGATTTTAGCTATGTGGTACCGGATTTCAGGTTGAACAAATCATTTGAAAATCTGGAAAAGCACTATCACAGCATCAAAGGGATAAAGTAGAATTTTTGTGCAATGAGTGCTGCTGGTTTGGCTGCACGGACAGGAAGAAATGCTACGAGACGGTTAGCCGCAAAAAATCTGGGCGAGGATTGCTCGGAGCATTATTGTACTGCGCCCGATGCGGGGCAGGGATATCTCTTTTCAAAGGCGATGGAAAATCCCGGCTTTATAGGAATAGATGATATAAAAAACACTTATCTGCCGATGGGCTTTAGCAATTTTAAAATAGAGGGCAGAGGGCTTGGAAGTGCCATGATACTTGAATTTCTGCTCTACTATATGACGAAGCCACAGTATCAGATACATGTCAGAGAGCACATTTATCTCGATAATATGCTGGATTTATTTTGAAATATAAAAAACTATACATTAACGACAACAGGAAGGATGATTCTCAAAAATGAATATTAGAAGAGCACAGGAAAAAAGACATACCAAGACTTATAGAATTGTTAGAGCAGGTGCTTTCAGATCCATGCCGATATCAGACCGGATGTTTTTATCCCAGGAACGACAAAATATACAAATGAAGAGCTTGCAGAAATGATAAAGGACGATACAAAGCCGATATATGTTGCGGCAGATGATGACGATGTATGCATGGGATATGCATTCTGTCAGATAAGACAGCAGCCGTTTTCCAACAACATGGTGCCGTTTACATCACTTTTCATAGATGATCTGTGTGTAGATGCAAAGACCAGAGGAGCGCATATCGGAGAGCAGCTTTTTGAATATGTCAAGAATGAGGCAAAGCAGCTCGGCTGCTATGAGGTCACCCTCAATGTATGGAGTGGAAACACATCTGCTGAGAAATTTTATGAGAAGATGGGGCTTAAGACAAAGGAGCGCCAGATGGAGTATATTTTAATGTAAAATGTATGTTGACAAACACAAAAAAAAGGAGTGATAAACTTTAAACAAATTTAGCGAGATAAAGTATTAAATCGTTAAAGAAGTGAAAACAGTTTAAACTGTTTCGACAATTTAATAAGTTGTAAACCGTTGAAGCGGAGATAACGGCAGTGATGCCTTCACAGAGAGCCTGCGATGCTGAAAATCAGGCAAGATACACATTGTCAAATGGACCGCTGAGGGCGCAGTCAAATGGATTTATCATTCATCCAGATATCCAGAGTATTCTGCGACGTGAGGGCATACGTCATTTGTCCGGGATATGTTGGTATCCTGCCAAGCGCACGAGCTTTATCGTGAATTCAAGGTGGCACCGCGGATAGTTAAGATTATTCGTCCTTGACAGAACTAAAATTCTGTCAAGGACGTTTTTTTAGTGAACAAAGAGGTACAATGGAGTTTGCAAGTCTGCATGCTCGCATGCAAGCTTGCGAACGAACATTGACTGCACAACATAAAGCGAGAATTGTAGCAGCGCAAGCTGCACAGAAGCCTCGAAGAGGCGAATTCGAGCTGTATGTTGGATGTTTGTTCACAGCAGAAAATCAAAGCTGTATGTTGTACGTTTTGTTCACATAAACACAAAATTTGGAGGTAAGCATATGAAAATTTCACCTACATTGACCGAAGTTAAAGAAATAGCAAAAACCGGGAAGTATGACATTCTCCCTGTAAGCTGTGAGATATTATCAGATTTTATCACACCTATAGAGGCTATGAGGATTCTTCAGAATGTTTCAACACATTGTTATCTGCTTGAATCAGCACAAGCCAATGAAGCCTGGGGAAGATATACATTTTTGGGATATGATCCAAAGCTTGAGACTAACTGTATAGATGGTCATATGAAGCTTGGAAAGCTTTCGGTGGAGACGGAAAATCCTTCAGAGTACATCAGACAGATTCTTTCAGAGTACAAGAGTCCGAAATTTGATTATCTGCCTTCTTTTACAGGTGGCCTTGTGGGTTATTTTTCGTATGATTATCTGGGCTACAAGGAGAAAAAGCATCAGAGGAAAAGCAAAGGATACAGAGGATTTCAAGGATGTTGATCTGATGCTTTTTGATAAGGTAGTAGCATTTGACAATCTGTGCCAAAAGATAATACTAATCGCAAATATGTCACTTGATGCTCCGGAAACAGGCTACAACAAAGCGATTGTTGAGCTAAAGCAGCTTAGGGAGCTTCTGATGCACGGAGAGAAAAAACAGAATATGGGTGGCAAGCTGCTGGGTGAGGTCACACCGCTTTTTGATAAGGAGCAGTATTGTGAGATGGTCGAGAAGGCAAAGCACCATATCAAAGAGGGGGATATTTTCCAGATAGTTTTATCAAACAGATTGAGCGCGCCGTTTGAGGGAAGCCTTTTTGATACCTACCGCGTGCTTCGAACGATAAATCCTTCGCCGTACATGTTTTATTTTTCGGGAACCGATGTGGAGGTCGCTGGAGCATCTCCGGAGACACTTGTGAAGCTTGAAAATGGAGTGCTTCACACATTCCCGCTGGCAGGCACGAGGCCGAGAGGTGCCACAGCAGAGGAGGACAAAAAGCTTGAGGAAGGGCTGCTTAAGGACGAAAAAGAGCTCGCAGAGCACAATATGCTCGTGGACCTAGGAAGAAATGACCTCGGAAAGGTAAGTAAATTCGGAACTGTAAAAGTAGAAAAGCTTCATTCCATAGAGAGATATTCACATGTGATGCATATAGGCTCGACAGTGCGTGGAGAGATAAGAGAAGAATACGACGCACTCGATGCAATTGAGGCCGTGCTCCCGGCAGGAACACTTTCAGGAGCGCCAAAGATCAGAGCGTGCCAGCTTATCGGAGAGCTTGAGGACAACAAGCGAGGCATTTACGGAGGGGCGATCGGATATATAGATTTTACAGGAAATATGGACACATGTATTGCAATCCGCATTGCCTACAAGAAAAACGGCAAGGTTTTCGTGAGAAGCGGAGCGGGAATCGTTGCGGATTCAGATCCTGAGAAGGAATTTCAGGAGTGCATAAACAAGGCAAAGGCTTCTCTTAAGGCACTGGAAGTTTCCACAGGAGGTGGAAGAATGATTTTACTGATTGATAATTATGACAGCTTTTCCTACAATCTGTATCAGCTGATCGGCGAGATAGAGCCTGATATCAGAGTAATCAGAAATGATGAGATGACAGTTGAAGAGATTAGGGCTTTAAAGCCTGATCGCATCTTATTATCACCGGGACCGGGAAGGCCTGAGGATGCGGGCGTGATAATAGCTGTGGCAAAGGAGCTTGGAAAGGAAATCCCAATCCTTGGCGTGTGCCTCGGTCATCAGGCGATATGCGCAGCATACGGTGCGACAGTCACATATGCAAAGGAGCTCATGCACGGAAAGCAATCGGATGCATCGTTTGACACAGAAAGCCTTTTATTCAAGGGTTGCCCGAAAAATGCAAAGGTAGCCAGATACCATTCGCTTGCTGCAGATGCGAATACGATGCCGGATTGCCTAAAGATTACAGCCACTACAGATGATGGCGAGATTATGGCTGTTGAGCACAAGGAATATCCGATATACGGAGTGCAGTTTCACCCGGAGTCAATCATGACACCGGACGGAAAGCAGATGCTTAGTAATTTTATCAAAGCTTAATTGAAAATTGCAGCGTTTAATGAATTTATATATTAGTTGTTGAATTGAAAACAAATAGCAGAACAAAATCATAAACAAAATTATAAACGAAACATCATCGGAATACAGGAGGACATAATCATGATAAAAGAAGCCATAGTAAAAATCGTAAACAAAGAAGACCTCACATATGACGAGGCATATGCAGTGATGAATGAGATCATGGGCGGTGAGACAACACCAACCCAGAATGCAGCTTTTCCTTTGCAGCTCTTTCCACAAAGAGCGCAAAGGCTGAGACAACAGACGAAATCGCAGGCTGTGCAGCGGCCATGAGAGAGCATGCGGTACAGGTGAAAACAGGTATGGATGTGTTCGAAATCGTAGGAACAGGCGGAGACAATGCACAAAGCTTCAACATTTCAACAACCTCTGCACTTGTTGCGGCAGCAGGCGGCATGAAGGTGGCAAAGCACGGAAACAGGGCAGCCTCTTCATTATGCGGCACAGCAGACTGCCTTGAGGCACTCGGCGTCAACATAGACCAGAGCCCTGAGAAATGTGTAGAGCTTTTAAATAAAGTCGGCATGTGCTTCTTCTTTGCACAGAAATATCACACATCAATGAAATATGTCGGACCTATCAGAAAAGAGCTTGGTTTTAGAACCGTATTCAATATTTTAGGACCGCTCACAAATCCGGGTTCACCGGCCATGCAGCTTTTAGGAGTGTATGATGAGTACCTTGTAGAGCCGCTTGCACAGGTGCTTGTAAGCCTCGGAGTAAAGCGTGGAATGGTAGTATATGGCATGGATAAGCTCGATGAGATTTCCATGAGCGCACCGACCAAGATATGCGAGATAAAGGACGGATGGTTCAGAACCACAGTAATCTCACCGGAGGATTTCAGCTTTGAGCGCTGTACAAAGGAGGATTTTAAAAGGCGGTACACCTGAGGAAAATGCGAAAATTGTACGTGATATCTTAGGCGGACAGAAGGGCCATAAGAGAAATGCAGTACTCATGAACGCAGGCGCATCACTTTATATAGGAGGAAAGGCTGACAGCATGAAAGAGGGTATCGAGCTTGCAGCAAAAAAAATCATTGATTCAGGAAAAGCACTTGAAACACTCGATAAGCTCATCGAGGTAAGCAACAGCTAGGCACACAAAACAGGAAAGGAAAAAGCGATGAATATTTTAGACCAGCTTGCAGAATATTCAAGGTTTCGCGTGGCAGAGGACAAGAAAAAAAAATAAGCCTTGAGGAAATGAAGAATATCGCGATGCAGACGAAAAACGAAAAGCTTTGTGATTTTGCATTTGAAAAAGCACTCAAAAAGGATGGCTTGAGCTTCATATGCGAGTGCAAGAAGGCTTCGCCGTCCAAGGGGCTTATAGAGCCGGATTTCAGATATCTTGAAATTGCAAGGGAATACCGAGAAGGCAGGTGCGGATTGCATCTCGGGCCTGACAGAACCCAAGTGGTTTTTAGGCTCGGATGAGTATCTTAAGGAGATTGCAAAAACGGTTTCGATTCCGTGCATCCGAAAGGATTTTACGGTTGATGAATATCAGATATATCAGGCAAAGACACTCGGTGCCGCTGCGGTGCTTTTTAATCTGCTCCATACTGTCAGAAGAACAGCTTGGTGAATACATAAAAATATGTGACAGTCTTGGCATAAGTGCTCTTGTGGAGATACACAATGAAAAAGAGGCAGGGATGGCGGTAAGAGCCGGTGCCAGAATAATAGGTGTCAACAACCGCAATCTGAAGGATTTTACAGTTGATACAGCTAACAGCAAAAAGCTTCGTGACCTGATTCCCGATGACATCATATTTGTATCGGAAAGCGGTGTAAAGAGCACAGACGATATCAGGGTGATACGTGAAATCGGAGCTGACGCAGTGCTTATCGGAGAGACACTGATGAGGAAGCCGACGACAAAAAAGGTTAAGCTTGATGAATTGCGATTAAGCTAATAGAGATATATAAGTATCTTCATGGCTTTAAGAATATCTGTAACTATTCAGTACAGAAAACAAACTATTTACAAATATACATCAGAAGGGAAAACATCATGACAACTCCAAACGGAAGATTTGGTATTCACGGAGGCCAGTACATTCCTGAAAAACCCCTCATGAATGCCGTTAAAGAATTAGAAGAAGCATACAATTATTACAAAAACGATCCTGAATTTAACAGAGAGCTCACAGAGCTTCTCAACGATTATGCAGGAAGACCATCGAGACTGTACTACGCAGAAAAGATGACAAAGGATCTCGGTGGAGCAAAAAATATACCTTAAAAGAGAGGATTTAAACCATACAGGAGCCCACAAGATCAACAACGTATTAGGTCAGGCACTTCTTGCAAAGAAAATGGGCAAAACCCGACTGATAGCTGAGACCGGAGCCGGTCAGCACGGCGTGGCAACAGCAACGGCCGCAGCCCTTATGGGTATGGAATGTGTTATATTCATGGGCGAGGAGGACACAAAGCGTCGCGCTCAATGTATACCGCATGCGTCTGCTCGGAGCAGAGGTTATCCCGGTTACATCAGGCACAGCCACATTAAAGGATGCCGTATCGGAGGCAATGAGAGAGTGGACCAAGAGAATTTCGGACACACATTACTGCCTGGGCTCAGTTATGGGACCACATCCGTTTCCTGACCATCGTAAGAGATTTCTAGGCGGTCATCTCAAAGGAAATCAAGGAGCAGATGCTTGAAAAGGAGCACAGACTGCCTGATGCGGTTATCGCATGTGTGGGCGGCGGCTCAAATGCCATCGGAAGCTTTTACAACTTCATAGAGGATGAGGGAGTTGAGCTCATCGGCTGCGAGGCAGCAGGAAGAGGAATAGATACATTTGAGACTGCAGCCACAGTAAATACAGGCCGTCTTGGTATTTTCCACGGCATGAAGTCATATTTCTGTCAGGATAAATACGGACAGATTGCTCCGGTTTATTCAATTTCCGCAGGACTCGACTATCCGGGAGTCGGACCGGAGCACGCATATCTGCACGATATCGGAAGAGCAAAATATGTACCGGTAACAGATGATGAAGCGGTAAATGCTTTTGAATACCTCGCAAAGACAGAGGGAATTATCCCTGCAATCGAGTCCTCACATGCAGTGGCATATGCCATGAAGCTGGCGCCTACAATGGACAAGGACAAGATAATCGTTGTTACTGTTTCAGGGCAGAGGCGACAAGGACTGCGCGGCAATAGCAAGATACAGAGGGGAGAATATTTATGAGTAAGATAAGAAGTGCGTTTGAAAACGGCAAGGCATTTATACCATTTATCACCTGTGGTGATCCAAATTTAGAGACAACTGCAAAAATCGTAAGAGAAGCTGTTGCAAACGGAGCAGACCTTATAGAGCTTGGAATTCCATTCTCTGATCCTACAGCAGAGGGACCTGTAATCCAGAGCGCCAACATAAAGGCACTTGAAGCCGGAGTTACAACAGACAAGGTTTTTGACCTTGTGAGAGATTTGAGAAAAAGATGTCACAATCCCTATGGTTTTCATGACATATGCAAACGTGGTTTACTCTTACGGCGCAGAAAAGTTTATCAGTACATGTAAGGAAATAGGCATTGACGGACTCATTCTGCCGGATATCCCATATGAGGAAAAGGAAGAGTTTTTACCACTCTGCGAGAAATATGATGTGGACATTATTTCATTTATCGCACCTACATCAAAGGATCGCATTGCGATGATAGCAAAGGAGGCAACCGGCTTCATTTATGTGATTTCAAGCCTCGGAGTCACCGGTACAAGAAGCGAGATTAAGACAGATCTGGCTTCAATAGTCAAGGTAATCAGAGAAAATACAGATGTGCCATGTGCTATCGGTTTTGGCATTTCAACACCCAAGCAGGCAAAGAAGATGGCAGATATCTCGGATGATGGTGCCATTGTGGGCTCTGCCATCATAAAGATAATCGATGAGCATGGTGAGGCTTCACCAAAGTATGTCGGTGAGTATGTTAAAAGCAATGAAGGATGCGCTGTAGAGGAATTGTATTTTTATGTATGTAAAGGAGATTTTCTAAGGAAATTTAAAATAATATTATAAAATCAGAAAAATGACTTTTTATACCCATATTTCAAAAAAATAAAATTTATGAAATATGGGTATAAAACTTGAAAAACGAATATATTAATTATATAATAAGTGCAAATAAGACAGTTCAGAGGGAGGAATATCAGGATGCTGTGTCAATTTTCTTTTTAAAAACTTTAAATCATATAAAGAAACAACAACATTTGATTTTCAGGCAACATCTATTCCGGAATTTTCAGAATCGTTGTTAAAAAGCGAGAAAGCAGATGCACTTCTTCCCGTAGGGGTTATATATGGTCCGAATGGTGGCGGGAAAACCAATCTGTTACTAGCTCTTTCATGTTTGATTTCTACAGTGGTTAAGCCGATATATGAATTGGAGAAGGCAAGAGAAAAGATTATTATTCAGCAGAAGATAAGTGCGGCACCATTCTATTTTAATGAAATATCTAGGAAAATGCCGACAGAATTTGAAGTGTATTTCCGACAGGGAAAAAAATGAATACAGGTACAACTTATCAATATGCGGGGATGACATTGTTGAAGAATCTCTGTATTGGAAATCCATTGGTGGAAAGAGAACGGGTATGGTTTTTGATAGGGAAGGTGCTGAAATTACATTGGGTGCAAGCATCAATAAAGCGAGTATTAACCGCTCGGTAAACCCCAAGATGCCATATTTATCTTTTCTGGCAATCAACTATGATATACCGGTAATTGTGGAAGTTCAGAAGTGGTTTGAATCATGCATTGTCAAAAACTATGCAAATCCAATTGCAGACAGACAAATAATGTTTTCTGATGATGAATCATATCGAAAGAGAATTGTTCGTGCACTAAATGATGTTGATATTGATGTATCAGGTTATCGGTATGATGAAGAAAATCATGAACTGTATACGCAGCGTATGATAGAGGGAAAGATTTATGAATTAAGTTTTAATGATGAGTCAGATGGAACAAAGAAAATGATCGCGGCATTACCTGTGATTTTGTTAGCACTGCAAGAAGGTCGGCTGGTGATTATTGATGAATTGGATGCAAAATTGCATCCTAAGCTGCTTCGTTATGTAATTTCATTGTTTAAGAATAAGAATGTAAACAAAAAGGGAGCGCAGTTACTTTTTACTTCCCATGATATGACAACAATGAAAAATACAGTTTTCAGACGGGATGAAATTTGGTTTGCGGCAGAAAATGAAAGGCACGAAAGTGAAATATATTCCCTATATGAAATCAGAAGAGAAAACAATGAACGAGTAAATAGTACTGCAGCCTATGATAAACAATATCTGGAAGGGCGTTATGGTGCAGATCCATATCTTACAAATATGCTGGCAGGAGGAGAATGGCTATGAGTTTAAAACCTTTCATGGATTTTGCAATAACAAATGCTGAACGCTTGGATGCAATGAATGAAGGAAAAACTCCTGCAAGTTCAGCTCCAGGCACAAAAAAGTACATGAATTGATTAAACACTTGAGACCATATTTAAAAATCGGATAGGATAGGAAGAAGGAACAAGTAAAATGATGCAGCAAAAAGAAAGATTAGAAAAACAGCTTGATTTCATCAGAGAAATCGACAAGGAAAAGGAGATATTCCGCCAGACTTATTTAGCTGATGCAAGCCGCAAGGAAAATGATGCGGAGCATGCCTGGCATATGGCTATCATGACCATGCTCTTGAGCGAGTATGCCAATGAGAAGATAGACGTGCTAAAAACAGTAGGAATGCTTTTGATACACGACATAGTAGAGATTGACGCAGGAGACACATATGCCTATGATGAGGCAGGTAAGGCCACACAGCATGAGCGTGAGCAGAAGGCGGCGGAGCGTATATACGGACTCTTGCCAAAGGAACAGGGCGAGCCGCTTTTAGAGCTGTGGGAGGAATTTGAGGCGCAGCAGACACCGGAAGCCAGATTTGCCCGCACCATGGACAATATCCAGCCAATGCTCCTAAACGATGCATCGGACGGGCTTTCATGGCGTGAGCACAGTGTAAAAGCTGTCGCAGATACTGGCAGAAATAAGCTCACAGCACTTGGCTGAGAGAAAATCTGGGATTATGCGTTTAACAATATCCTGAAAAAGCATGTTGAGAGCGGAAACATAATAGATGATGAGGGCGTCTTCTCTGCGGAAGCCGGTGCGTGTGCAAAAGCCAGCGAGCGTAATGGACGGTAATAATATTTACTGAAAAATCCTTTGAAAATCACGTATAATTCTATTGTAGACAGTCGTCTTGTATGATATACTTTACTGGATTAAATCGGTGAACTGAATATCAGGTAACTATTCAAGGCTGCTTAAATAGTTACCTGACAAGTATATTGAGCTTCATCGAAATCCACAGAATAAAACACACGGAGGAATCAAAATGAATATTGTATGCTTAGACCTTGAGGGAGTATTGGTACCTGAAATCTGGATTGCATTTGCAAAGGAGACAGGCATTCCTGAGCTTGAAAAGACAACAAGAGATGAGCCGGATTATGATAAGCTCATGAACTATAGAATAAATATTTTAAAGGAGCACGGACTCGGATTAAAAGAAATCCAGGAGACAATCGCAAAGATAGATCCAATGCCTGGAGCAAAGGAGTTTTTGGATGAGCTTCGTTCAATCACACAGGTAATCATCATCAGTGATACATTCTCCCAGTTCGCAGGCCCGCTCATGAAAAAGCTCGGCTGGCCGACAATTTTTTGTAACGAGCTTGAGGTTGCTGAAGATGGCGAGATTACAGGCTTTAGAATGAGATGTGGGCAGTCTAAGCTGACAACAGTAAAGGCACTGCAGTCTATTGGTTTTGAGACAATCGCAAGCGGTGACAGCCACAATGATTTAGGCATGATACAGGCAAGCAAGGCAGGCTTCCTTTTCAGAAGCACAGATGCCATCAAGAAGGACTACCCTGAGCTTCCTGCATATGAGACATATGATGAGCTGCTTGCAGCGATTAAAGCGGCATTATGATTAAAGGGTCAAAAGGTATTTTGCCCCTCTAATCATAAATATAGTCGATAAACAGCTTCCCACATGATATTTAGAGTGGACACATCCACCTGTACATGTGGGAAGTTTCTATATTTTATGTCATGCAAAATCATATGAAAGAAGGTAGAGTGAAGATGTATACGGTAACACACATATATGAGGCTGATTTTGGCTGTGAGGAAAGAGCGGACGGCGCAAAAGCAAAATGCGTAGTTTATCTCGAGGACGAAAACGGCAGACAGCGCCATGTAGAGGTTGAGGATGAATGGCTTACGGCAAATGGGATAGAAGAGGGAAGCAGTTGGAAAGAAAATATCACAGATGAAGCCCCTGAATCATAAACTATGAGATTAATTATGTGAATAGAGTATGTGAATAAATTTTGTGTTTAGATGCATATTGTGTATTGACAACAGTACAAAAGGTGCTATAATAAAATCAACATATGAACAATCATTCATATGTTCAATAAAAAAAACGTACAGTAAAATAAATAATTAATGAAAATAAGGAGAACACCACTATGAAGAAGACTTACAAAATCGATGTAGACTGCGCTAACTGCGCCAACAAGATGGAGGATGCCGCAAAGAATACAGCAGGTGTAAAGGATGCTACAGTCAATTTCATGACACTCAAGATGAGCGTTGAGTTTGAAGAGGGACAGGATGCAAAGGCGGTTATGCAGGAGGTCCTTAAGAACTGTAAAAAGGTAGAGGATGACTGCGAGATTTTCTTATAAATTGCCGGGCGCAGGAATGACAAATGATATTATTTCAATGCCTGCGCTATAGTAAGGGTGATTATCAAGAGATTATAATGAATGGAGCTATGGCGTATGAATAAAAAGCAGAAAAAAGTACTTGCGCGTATCATAATCGCAGCGGTACTCATGATTATATTACATTTCATACCGGTTAAGGGAATTATCAGGTTCCTGCTTTACATGGTGCCTTATCTGGTTATAGGATACGATATCCTGAAAAAAAGCATTTAAGGGAATCAAAAACAAGCAGGTATTTGATGAAAACTTCCTGATGGCGGTTGCCACTGTAGGTGCGATAGCGGTTGCACTTTATGAGAATGGTGACTATACAGAGGCTATAGCAGTTATGCTCTTCTACCAGATAGGAGAGCTGTTTCAGAGCTATGCAGTCGGAAAGAGCCGTAAGAATATCAGCGAGCTCATGGACATCAGACCCGACTATGCCAATATCGAGGTGGACGGAAAGCTCATCCAGGTTGATCCTGATGAGGTTGCTATCGGCTCAGTAATCGTGGTACAGCCCGGAGAAGAGGTTCCTATCGATGGTGTGATAGTTGAGGGCTCATCTACATTAAACACCAGTGCGCTTACAGGTGAGAGCGTGCCGAGGGATGCAAAATGCGGTGATGAGATAATCAGCGGATGCATCAATATGTCCGGTGTTTTAAAGATTAAAACGACCAAAGAGTTTGGCGAATCAACGGTTTCAAAGATACTTGACCTCGTTGAAAATTCAAGCTCAAAGAAATCAAAATCAGAAAACTTCATATCAAAATTTGCCAAGTATTACACTCCGGCAGTCTGCTACAGTGCACTTGCACTTGCGATACTGCCACCGATTGTCAGAATACTTTTCATGTCAGCCGCACCACAGTGGGGCATATGGATATACAGGGCACTTACCTTCCTTGTAATAAGCTGTCCGTGCGCGCTGGTCATCAGTATTCCGCTCAGCTTTTTGCAGGAATCGGAGGCGCCAGCCGCGAGGGTGTTCTTGTAAAGGGCTCAAACTATCTTGAGACCTTATCACAGACCAGTACGTTGTATTTGACAAGACCGGTACACCCATGACAGAGGGCGTTTTCGAGGTGGCAGGAGTCTACGACAATACGCTCGATAGAGAAAAAGGTGCTCGAGTACGCAGCACTTGCAGAGAGCAGCTCATCGCATCCAATCAGCAGGAGCTTACAGAAGGCATATGGAAAGGAAATCGACAGAACCCGCGTGACAGACGTTGAGGAAATCAGCGGCCACGGAATCACCGCAAAGGTAGATGGCGTATCTGTAGCGGCAGGAAACTACAAGCTCATGAAAAAAAAGCTGGGCTTAAGCTACAGTGAAACTGACAAGGTCGGCACCATAGTCCATATCGCGATAGACGGCAGCTATGAGGGGCTATATCCTTATCTCAGATAAGATAAAACCAACCTCAGCGGCAGCAATAAAGGCATTGAAAAAAGCCGGAATAAAAGGTACAATAATGCTTACAGGTGATTCAAGAACAGTAGCCGACTCAGTAGCGGCAGAGCTTGAAATCGATGAAGTATACAGTGAGCTTTTACCGGGCGATAAGGTGGCAAAGGTAGAAGAACTGCTCGCAAGAAAGGGCAGCAAAGAAAAGCTCGCCTTCGTCGGAGACGGAATCAACGATGCACCGGTGCTCTCAAGAGCAGATATCGGAATTGCAATGGGCGCCATGGGTTCAGATGCAGCAATCGAAGCCGCAGATATCGTCCTCATGGATGATGACCCGGTAAAGATAGCAAAAGCAATAAAAATATCGCGCAAATGCCTGCGAATAGTATATGAAAACACATACTTCGCAATAGGCATCAAGCTGATCTGCCTCGTGCTCGGAGCAGTCGGAATAGCCAATATGTGGCTCGCAATATTTGCAGACGTAGGAGTAATGGTGATAGCAGTGCTAAATGCAATCCGCGCATTATTCGTACACAAGCTCTAAATGCATAGAGCCTAAAGAGCAGATATCAAAGAGCAGATATCAAAATGCCATAAAACCACTATATAAAAAATACCGGACAGAATGCACCCAAGAGGTGCACTCTGTCTTTCGCGTATAATAAAAGAAAGTTACTGTTCACACGAAAGTGTGACAGTAACAAAAGACAATTAAACGGCAATAGCTAATAAACAAAAGCTAAGTAAATTCCTGCAGTGCCCTTACACGCATCCGGACCAGCCCCGTAACTGCGAAGGCACTGAGCAGTTACGCTCCCGCCAATACGACGCGTCCATACCCTTCAATGAGCCAAAACCAAAGGGTGCTTGCAGAAATTGCATGTGACATCGCGAATATGGAGATATTTAGAGTCTGTTGGAATTATGTCAAAACACAGCAATGTCCGTGCATGGACGTACGGACAAGGCGTTAGCGCCACGGACGGCGCTAAAAAGCCGGTTGCGTCCTATAGCCAAAACCTAAATCATAATTCCTACAGAGTCTTAATATCGCAATACTGAGCGAGGGCACATGCAATTTATGCCGAGCACCCGCCCCATAGCCAATAAAGTAATAATAACGCAAATATAACGCAGAAAGGACACCACCATGAGCGAAAAAATAAATGAACAGATAGAATGCTGCGACTGCAACGAAATCCACGAAGACCTTCTGAAAATAGTAAATGATACAATGCCGGAGGAAACCGAGCTCTACGACCTTGCAGAGCTTTTTAAAGTGTTTGGCGATTCCACCCGGATCAGAATCCTCTTTGTGTTGTTTGAAGCGGAGGTATGCGTCTGCGACCTTGCAAAGGTGCTAAACATGACACAGTCCGCCATATCACACCAGCTTAGGATATTAAAGGCAAACAAGCTCGTAAACAGCAGACGTGAGGGAAAATCAGTGTTTTATTCACTTGCCGACGGACATGTGCGCACAATCATTGCGCAGGGACGTGAGCATATCGAGGAATAATACAGGGAGGAATATACGTGACAGAATTAGAAGAATACTATAACAAATTCAACGAGGAAAAGCGCCTGAACAGCCGCCACGGCAGGGTAGAGTTTATCACCTCCATGAAGTATATACACGATTGTCTTGGCAGCTTGATGAATGAGAAGCAGCTTGATCTTCGCTCACAGATTAAAATCCTGGATGTCGGTGCGGGAACGGGCAGATATTCAGTGCCTCTTGCCGAGGAAGGCTATGAGGTGACAGCACTCGAGTTAGTTAAGCATAACCTCGGCAGACTGAAGCAAAAGAGCGATAAAGTAAAGGCATACCAGGGCAATGCCACAAAGCTTAAAAAGTTTGGAAACGATGAATTTGACCTCACACTCGTATTCGGACCTATGTATCATCTGAAGTCGGCGGAGGAAAAGCTTGCCGCATTGAATGAGGCAAAAAAGTGACAAAACCTGGTGGTTACATACTTGTAGCATACATTATGAATGAGTACAGCGTGATAACCTATGCCATAAAGGAGAAGCATATAAAAGAGGGCATAGAGGGCGGAATGCTAGATGAGAGCTTCCATTGTACAGAAAAAAGCTAATGATTTGTACAGTTTTGTCCGATTAGAAGATATAGAGGCATTAAACGCACAGGCAGCCCTTACACGTGAAAAGATAATAGCAGCCGATGGCGCGGCAAATTATATCAGGCCATTTTTGAATGCTCTTGACGAGGAAGAGTTTGATATGTTTGTACAGTATCATCTTTCAACATGTGAGAGAGCAGACCTGATGGGAGCAAGTGCGCACACGGTTGATATTTTAAGGGTGTGTGGTGATTCTGAATAAAAGCTTTTTCAAATACAACACAGTATAAGATTACATATGAGGAGAACTATGAAAAACAAGGGATTAAAAATTCTATTATGTGTGCTTTTGGTTTTATGCATCATTATGGCGGGAGCACTCATAGGAAAAGAATATATTGGAGATAATATAAAGGAAGCCTCTAACCGGAATGGCGTTGATGTAGTTAGAGACACATCGGATGCCGGAAAAGCAGAGGATAACGCAGTTGACAGTACGGCAGAAGGCACAGCGAATACACAGTCTGATGCAGCCAAAGCTGAGGCAACAACAGAAGCGGATACACAGCAGCCACAGATGTCAACCATAGTGATTACGGCTACAGGAGACTGTACACTCGGCAACAATCGAGGAGCAAAGCTATGACGGCAGCTTTAATTCTTATTATGACTCAAAGGGACAGGACTACTTTTTTGGCGGTGTGAGAGATATTTTTGAGGCTGACGATATGACACTCATCAACCTGGAGTGTGTGCTATCGGATGCGACGGAGCGCGTAGAAAAGCGCTGGAACCTTAAGGGAAAGCCTAGCTACATCGGAATTATGACGGGCAGCTCCATCGAGGCCTGCAGTCTTGGAAACAATCACACATACGACTATGGACAGCAGGGACTTGACGATACGAGAAATGTGCTCGACAATGCCGGGATAGTGTATGGCTTCAATGATCATACCGGTATTTACGAGACGGCTGATGGGACAAGGATTGGAATAGTGTCGGTCAGCCTTTTGTCACAAAACGGTGACCGAGAGGCATATATCCAAAACGGTATAGCGCAGCTTCGTGAACAGGGAGCGGCGATAGTTATCGTATGCTGCCACTGGGGCATAGAGGGTGACCATTACCCTAATGACTATCAGCAGGCGGCAGCACATCGTATCATCGACTGGGGAGCAGACCTGGTAGTCGGAAACCACCCTCATGTACTGCAGGGGATGGAGGTCTATAACGGCAAAATGATATGCTACAGTCTTGGAAATTTCTGCTTCGGAGGCAATAAAAATCCGGCAGACAAGAACACGGCGATTTATCAGCAGGCATTTACTCTGATAAATGGTGAATTGCAGCCGGGCATAGATGCGCAGATTATTCCATGCACCTTAAGCAGCGTAAGCTCATACAATGATTTCAGGCCGACAGTGGCTTCGGGCGAAAAAGCTCAGGAGATATGCAATTTAATGAACACATATTCACAAAATTATAGTAAAATAGAAATTGATGGGCTTGGAAAGCTGCATGTAAATTAACAGTAGGTAACTATTCAGATAACCACTGAGAAAAAAAAGAAGGGCTGAATAGTTACAATATCATTTTTTTACGAATTAAGATAAAAAGCAGTCATGCAACAAAAGGCATGTACCATCATACAAATATAGTAAGGGAGCAAAGAGCAATATGTATATGTGGAGAGAGCGCAGTAAAGAAGAAAAAGCATGAGGATGTAGTAAATACAGGCCTGCTGCCGCTTGATGTGGTAGAGGGATTTAAGATACGTCCGGGCTTTTTCAGAATGTACGGAGCGTGCGTGGCATCGAACGGAGTGAGCTTTACCATCAATTCCCATGGGGCAACGAGGTGTACTCTTTTTATTGTTCAAGCCACAGGCACCAAAACCGTATGCGAGGATTCCGTTTCCTGATTCATATAGGATAGGAGATACCTACTCCATGCTTGTTTTTGATATAAAGCCGGATGAATTTGAGTATGCATTTTCGTTTGACGGACCATATGAGCCGGCAAAGGGACTTTTGTTTAACGAGGAAAATGTCCTTTTTAGACCCATATTCCAGAGCGGTCACTGGACAGCGAAAATGGGGAGAAAAAAGCCTGAGGGAGGCAAGGATTTTTGAGTACAGAGCCAGAGTTGTAAAAAGCAGCTTTGACTGGGGCAACATAAAGCAGCTTGAGCAGCCGTTTGAGGACCTTGTGATTTATGAGACACATGTGAGGGGCTATACAAAGGATAAGTCATCTGGAGTCAGCGCACCGGGTACATTTGCCGGTTTGAAGGATAAGATTCCGTATCTTAAGGACCTTGGAATAAATGCAGTGGAGCTCATGCCGATTTTTGAGTTTGATGAGATGGAGAGCGCGAGAGTGGTCGATGGTGTGCAGCTTTACAATTACTGGGGCTACAACACAGTATCATTTTTTGCACCGAATACCAGCTATGCCTTCAACGAGGAGCACAACCACGAGGGAGACGAGCTGAAATCGCTGATAAAGGCTTTAAAGGAAAATGGCATAGAGGTCATTCTTGATGTGGTGTTCAACCATACCGCTGAGGGAAATGAGATGGGACCGTGCTTCTCCTTCAAGGGAATAGACAATAACGTGTACTATATGCTTACACCGGATGCACACTACTACAATTTCAGTGGCTGTGGAAACGTTATGAACTGTAATCATCCTGTTGTGCGCAACTTTATCATAGACTGTCTGAGACACTGGGCCATTGAGTACAGAGTGGATGGCTTCAGATTTGACCTGGCTTCCATTCTCGGAAGAGACCAAAACGGTGCACCTATGGCCAATCCGCCGATTCTTGAGTCGCTGGCATTCGACCCGGTACTTGGCAAGATGAAGCTCATCGCAGAGGCCTGGGATGCAGGCGGACTGTATCAGGTGGGAAGCTTCCCGTCATGGAACAGATGGGCTGAATGGAACGGCAGATACAGGGATGACATGAGAAGCTTTTTAAAGGGCGATGACGGTATGGCGGGAAATGCCATCACACGTATCACCGGCTCACGCGACCTTTACAGTCCCGGAGAGCAGAGGACACAAGGCATCAGTCAATTTCATGACCTGTCATGACGGCTTTACACTGTATGACCTTTACTCATACAATGAAAAGCACAATGAGAAAAACGGCTGGAATAACACAGACGGAGACAACAACGGACATAGCTGGAACTGTGGCGCAGAGGGCGAGACAGATGATCCAAATGTAAACGGACTTAGAAGGCGCCTTATAAAGAATGCATTTGCAGCGCTTTTGTGCAGCCGTGGCCCGGCGATGTTTTTTGCGGGCGATGAGTTCTGTAACACCCAGTTTGGAAACAACAATGCGTATTGTCAGGACAATATCATTTCATGGCTCGACTGGGGCAGGCTTGAGGAATTCAAGGAAATCCATGATTTCGTGCGTCATATGATTCAGTTCAGGAAAGAGCATCCTATACTCAGAAAGATGACAAAGCCTTCATCCTGCCAGTTTCCGGAAATCAGTGTGCACAACGGTACACCGTTCAATGCCTCAACGGATTTGTTACAAGACAAAGCTTATCGGCATCATGTATGCCGGAAGAAATGAGGAGGACACGGAGGATGATATTGTATTCTATTGCATGAACGCATATTGGGAGCCGCTTGTGATGCAGCTTCCGGTGCTTCCGAACGGAAAACACTGGCATGTGGACACCAACACCAATGCAGAGTATTTTGACGGAGAGGACTTCACGGCAAAGACAGAGATTTTGGGTGTCAACACCATAAGAGTTCCTGCAAGGACCACGATAATACTTGTGGCAGAATAACAATAAAATCTGCAGCCCGGCACACATTGTGATATGTGCACCGGGCTGTTTTTCGTTACAGTTTTGGCTTAGACTGTAACATTTCCCCCTTTCATTTTTCAATATATTTTATGTGACATTTGCGTCAGCAGCCGGTGATGGTTGTGAAGTGATACCGGAAGGCCTTGTATATATCACATAATCAGTTGTGAGTTGGACAAATTTCGTCTGTGAATCCAAGAAAATAATTGGGTGTGACACCAAAAATTGTACTTAGATGGCAAATGACAAAAATGTCAGGCACTCTACGGCCTGTCCTGTAGCCTGAAATAGTTGATTCTGCACAGCACATGATTTCAGAAAGAGCAATGTTGGTCAAGTTGTGGAGCCTCATCAGATAATCAAGCCTGTCAGGCACAGTTGTACTAATGGTTGATAGTTGCTTTTCTAATAGAAAGTTATTTATACTGCTCATAAATGAATTGTAACACAATAATCATAAAAAGCAACAAATATCTATAAATTACGAAAAATAAAAAAAATTAAAATTACAATTTTAAATCCAGCCACCATCAAAAGTGATTATCTGTCCTGTGAGGTAATCAGGTGCAGTGATGACGGAGTAAGCCATATCTGCGACCTCACAGGCTGTGGCAAAGCGTCCGGAAGGGATTTCATCGGCAAGCTCAGCGCGTTCTGTCTCATCAAAGCAGCGGTTCATATCGGTATCTATGACACCGCAGGCTTATGGCATTTACCGGAATATGCGATGGCGCAAGCTCCTTGCCGAGTGCCTTGGTAAATGCATTTATACCGCCCTTGCAGGCTGAGTATGCCACCTCGCAGGATGCTCCGACATTGCCCCAGACAGAGGAAATCTGTAGTATGCGGCCACATTTATCGGCAACCATATAAGGGATGACGAGCTTTGTAAAGTTGAAAACACCGGTCAGATTTATCGCCACGATATTGTTCCATTCCTCCGGTGTCATGTCGCTCAGTAGCCCGATATGCGATATGCCGGCATTGTTAATGAGCACATCTATATGGCCAAAATGGGAAATGGTATTCGCAACCATATCCTTGGCAAAGAAAAAAGTCTCCTACATTTCCGGTGTAGCATAGCACCTCAATTCCGTATGCACAGTGAAGCTCATCAGCCAGAGCCTTTAGCCTGTCAGATGAATTGCGGCAGCAAAGTGAGAGGTTATAGCCACAGGAAGCCAGCTTTTTGGCAATGGCGGCACCGATACCGCGTGAAGCTCCGGTTATTATAGCTGTTTTGTTTATGTGATTTATGTGATTGGTGTGATTTGTGTTATTTGTCTGATTTGTCATGATATTCTCCTGATAATTTATATACCGTGGTGCTAAGCCGGTCGCTGCGCTGCCGGGCCGGCTTCATAGTATAAAAAATAATTACGTGATTAAATTACAGTTTAGTCATGGGTATGATACCTTGCTGTGAGGCTGGGCACAATATTGTAAATTTTTATCTTATACAGCATAAATCATACCATAAATATATATTATGGGGTAGACAAAATTTATACATTGTGATATTATTTAATAGTTGCAAAACGAATTGCAGACGGCGTGTGGCTCAGTTTGGTAGAGCGCTACGTTCGGGACGTAGAGGTCGCAAGTTCGAATCTTGTCACGCCGATTTATTTATGGATATATATGAATAGTTATCGACTGTATTATTTTGGAGCACGCGCATAGCGTGTTTTTTTTGTTACTGTTCAGTGTGAATAGTAACTTTTTTATATTTTTCTGAAAATTCACTTTTTATGTCCTTTTATTTAGAAAATGCTGGATTTTTAAATTAGCATAGTGTACAATAGCCATATGTTGATAGCATAGCAGGCAGGCCTTGTGGAGCTGAAACCGCAAAAATTCGCAAAACAGCACCCAAAATCCCGCCAAAAATCCGGAAAAGAGCAGGAAAAAAGTAGCTGAAACCGCAGAAATCCCCCAAACAGCACCCCAAACCCAGCCAAAAAATCCGAAAAAGATCAGGAAAAAAGTAGCTGAAACCGCTGAAATTCCACAAACAGCACCCCAAACCAGCCCAAAAAGCCGAAAAAGAGCAGGAAAAAAGTAGCTGAAATCCATTAAAATCATAAAACAGCTCCAAACTATAGTCGGTTTCTATATTCATATTGTGCTATCAAACAAATGGAGACCATAATCTCCACTTTTGAAGATAAATGACAGTTTTCATTTATCATATTCCCCACAAAAACAATTGAATTACTGTTAGAATCACATACATGGCATCACATGATGCAAAGAGCTAGGAGGAAAATAAAATAAGTTCAATAGATAATAGAATCCATTGGTTAGAAAGTGAGATATTAGAGATTCAGGAAAGACTGGAGACAATCACTGAGGAAGGAACAATTTATCCTACACAAAAAGATGGAAATGTTAAATGGTATGTTTGGAAAAATGGCAGAAGAGAGTATTTATCAAAGAAAAATGATAAAGAAATCAGAAATCTTGTCAATAAAAAATATCTGGAGCTTTATCTGAAGGACACAATAAATGAACTCAGACTACTCGAGACAAACAGGAAGGCCCGGAAAAAATATAAAACCGATTATGCCCAGAAAATGTTGAAGCAAAAACATTATAGAAGTATACTTTTAGCAGTTGATGAGAAGGAAAATGAAAAGTCACAGGTTCCTAACCCTGAAGCTCTCAAGTTTTATACTAAAATGGGAATTATAGTGCGGTCAAAATCAGAAGTAATTATTGCGACAGCCTTGTATGATAATAATATAAAGTTTGAGTACGAGAAGGCGATTAAAATCTCAGATGTTATTTATTATCCCGATTTTACGGTTGAGAAGAAAAAAAATGGCGACATAATTCTTTGGGAGCATCTTGGCTTGATAGACAATCCTGATTATCGAAATAAAGCTTATCGAAAGATATTGAAATATAACGAAAATGGATATTATCAGGGAAAAAAAATCTTATATTGACATATGAAACAGCGGAAAGTCCATTGGACCCAATGGACGTAGAGCATGAAATAGAAAAAAATGTGCAGGTGATAAAATGCTCAAAAAATTAAGAAGAAAATTTATAGCCATAGCAATGTTATGAGTTTCAATTGTTCTTATTGCAATTGTAGGCACGATAAACATCGCAAACTATATAAGTACAAACGAGGCGTTGGATGCATGTCTTAAGCTGATTGACGGAAACGGAGGAACATTCCCGGATCTTTTATCTTTTAGATACAGAAAACGCAAACACAGATACATTCGGCAATACAGCAGATGAAAGTACAAATAAAGGGACTCCAACGCTCAAAGAGCCACCATCCGGCTGGACAGATGTACAGCCACCGGAGGATATGAATTTACAGTCGTATTGTAGATTAAAAATATTTTTTTTACATGCATTTTACACACTAATGATTTTGCATTTTACATTTCCCCATTACTATATCAGTTGTAACAAACAAAGAAACAAATTCAAGAAAGTAATGAAAGAGGAAATTAAAATGAAAAATCGTATGAAAAAACTTTTAGTTTTAGCAACTGCTGCAACAATGATGACAGCAGCATTTACAGGATGTGGTTCAAGCTCAGACGGAGCAGACAACAATGCAGATACAAGCGCAGATGAAGGTACATCAAATGAGAACTTAAGCGGTTCACTTTCACTTGCAGGAAGTACTTCAATGGAGAAGCTTTGTGAGGCGCTCAAGGAGTCATTCATGGAGAAAAACCCTGGAGTAACAGTAACAGTAGAGTATACAGGCTCTGGTTCAGGAATCGAGTCAGTATCAGCAGGAAGCGTAGATATCGGAGATTCATCGAGAGCACTTACAGATGATGAGAAAGCAAACGGTGTTGAGGAAAACATCGTAGCAATCGACGGAATCGCAGTAATCACAGACAAGGACAACTCAGTAACAGAGCTTACATCAGATGACTTAAAGAAAATCTACACAGGTGAGATTTCAAACTGGAAAGACCTTGGTGGAAAAGATGAGGCAATCGTAGCAATCGGCCGTGAGGCAGCTTCAGGTACAAGAGGAGCCTTCGAGGAGCTTCTTGATGTAAAGGATCAGTGCAAATATGCACAGGAGCTTGACTCAACAGGAGCAGTTCTTGCAAAGGTAGGCTCAACACCGGGAGCAATCGGATATGTTTCACTTGACGTGCTTGATGATACAGTAACAGCAATGAAAATTGACGGAGTAGAGGCAACAGAGGAAAACATTGTAGCAGGCAAATATCTTCTTTCTCGTCCATTCGTAATGGCTACAAAGGGCAAGATTGACGAGCAGAACGATATTGTTAAAGCTTGGTTTGACTATGTAAACTCAGATGAGGGACAGGCAGTTATCAAGAAGGTAGGCCTTATCCTCCCTCAGTAGAAATTATCGGTCATAGTAATGATACGAAATACAGACATCAGTATTAATACATATCGACAAGATACAGGGTTTCCTCAGGAAATGGCAGGTTTCCTGGGGAACTTTTTGAAACAAGGAGTATCAAATGAAACATAAATCCATAGTAGAGAATGTTGCCAAAATAATATTCACGGTATGTGCGGTTGTGGCAATATTCGCAGTATTATCAATAACAATTTATATGTTCCTTAAAGGCGCACCGGCATTTTTCAAGGTCGGAGTATTAAACCTCTTATTCGAACAAAATGGGCGCCGACAGCGGCAGACCCAAGCTACGGAATATTGTACATAAATCCTCACATCCATCATAGGAACAGCAGTATCTATACTCATAGGAGTACCGATTGCTCTTCTTACGGCAGTATTTCTCACTGAGGTGTCAAATAAAAAGCTCTCAGCGGTAGTGCAGCCGGCAGTAGAGCTGCTTGCAGCCATTCCATCAGTAATCTATGGACTTTTAGGACTTATGATACTTAATCCGGTATTATACAAGCTGGAGAAACATATTTTTGCAAACTCAGCAACACATCAGTTTACCGGCGGATCAAATCTGCTTGCAGCAATCATAGTGCTTGCAATCATGATTCTTCCTACGGTAATCAACATGAGCGTATCATCAATACAGGCAGTACCGCAGCAGATGAGAGCGGCATCCCTTGCTCTTGGAGCAACAAAGATACAGACAATATTTAAAGTGACGGTTCCTGCAGCAAAGTCAGGAATCATGACAGGAATTGTGCTCGGAATAGGTCGTGCGCTCGGAGAAGCGATGGCTATCAACATGGTAGCCGGTGGAACGGTAAGCTTTCCACTTCCGTTCAACTCAGTGCGTTTCCTTACCACACAGCTCGTCAGCGAGATGGGATACGCCAGCGGACTTCACAGACAGGTGCTTTTCTCAGTAGGTCTTGTGCTTTTTGTGTTTATCATGATAATCAACCTCACCCTTATGAAACTCAAAAAAGAAAGGAGCTGTGGAAAATGACTAGTATAAATGGAAAACGCCGTAGAATAGGCGATGATGTAGTATACTTTTTCATATATCTGTGTGCGGCATTATCGGTAGTGCTGCTTGCGGGAATCATCATATATGTATTTGTCAGGGGAATCGGTCAGGTAAACTGGCAGTTTCTGACCAGCGAGACATCCGTCTTAAGAGGCACTGTCGGAATAGCGGGAAACCTGCTCAATACACTTTACATCATAATTATCACCATGCTCATAGCAACTCCTGTCGGAGTGGGAGCAGCCGTGTACTTGAATGAGTATGCAAAGCCGGGTAAGCTCGTATCCACAATAGAGTTTGCCACAGAGACACTTGCAGGAATACCGTCAATCATCTTCGGTCTCTTCGGAATGATGTTCTTTGGACAGACAATAGGCTTTGGCTACAGTATCCTGACAGGTTCATTGACACTGACACTCATGGTGCTGCCTCTCATTACCAGAAATACACAGGAGGCGCTTAAAACTGTACCGGACAGCTACAGACACGGAGCAGTCGGACTTGGAGCCGGAAAATGGCACACCATCCGCACCATCCTGTTGCCATCAGCCATGCCGGGAATCATCACAGGTGTTATCCTTGCAATCGGCCGAATAGTAGGTGAGTCAGCAGCACTTCTCTTTACGGCAGGAAGTGCAGGAATGCTTCCAAAGGTTGCCAGCGGTTATTTCTCAAAGATAATGCAGTCAGGTGGAACACTTACCATCAAGCTCTACCTTGCAGCGACAAGTGAAGGAAAATTCGACCAGGCATTTGGAATTGCGGTTGTGCTTCTCGTAATCGTATTCTTAATCAACATCCTGACAAAGGTGCTGGCAAAGAAATTCCAGGCGAATCGGAGCTCCTTTTGAGTTTCATAAAGATTATTTCTTAAACAAATCTTAATATGTTACATAATTGGATTTTAATGTTACAATTGATACAATAAGATCAACATAAAACTTCCGGAGGCAATTATGTATAAAGTATTAGTATGTGATGATGAGAAAAGACATTGTATCAGCAATCAGCATTTATTTAACCAGCGATGGCTACGAGGTAATCCCGGCGCGAAACGGGCTGGAGGAACTCGACATGGTAAAAAGCACAATGATGTGCATGTTGTCCTGATGGATATCATGATGCCTGTCATGGACGGCATAGAGGCGATGGTGGAAATCAGAAAAATCTCTAATGTGCCGGTCATACTGCTCACTGCCAAAAGTGAGGACACTGACAAGGTACTCGGGCTCACGGTCGGAGCAGACGACTATGTGACGAAACCGTTTAACCCGGTAGAGCTGCAGGCAAAGGGTGAAGTCGCAGATCAGGAGATACATGCTTCTTGGCGCAGGCAATACAAGCGCAGGAAAGCTTGTAATCGGCGGCATTGAGCTGGATGACAAATCAAAGACAGTGACAGTTGATGGCGAGGCAGCAAATCTCACACGTACAGAGTACGATATTTTGAAGCTTCTCATGGAGCATCCGGGCGAGGTGTATTCGCCGAATCAGATATATGCAAAGGTCTGGAAGGATGAGCCGTATGGGACAGAAAACACGGTGGCGGTACATATCCGTCATCTTAGAGAAAAGGTTGAGATAAATCCGGCTGAGCCAAGGTACTTAAAGGTCATCTGGGGTCGCGGATACAAAATTGATGCTGAATAGGTGCATGCTTGATAAAGTTTGTCAGGTGAAGCACTATAAAATGGAAGGTGAATGATATGAAAAAAATATCAAGAAATCTGTGGCTTAAGCTGGCGGCATTTATAGTATGCTCGGTCATGGCGGCAGGGCTTGTTGTAACAACGTTAGTTGCAGTGTATACAAACAATTATGAAAGTACAGCACAGCTAAGGGATGAAATTCATGCGAATATTGCAGGAGCCTATAGCAGACAGATGGTGTACAATTATGAATCCGGTGATGACAATGCATTTTCGCAGATGATGGACGATACCAATCTGCAGGCCGCAGTGGTAAAGAGTAATGAAACATCAGAGGACAAGGTAAATGTAAAATCTGATGCAGCAAAGGTGTATTCAAGTGTGGATGAAATATCAAATCCGGATTATATTTTTTAGCTACAAGGCAAAAGAACTTAAAGTGGAACAGGCTATCATATCTGTGGGATGCAATGAGCGGCAGCTATGAAGATTCAGACGATGCATCAAACAATATGAACAGTGAGAGAATCAGCTCAATCATGTATTCCAAGACAAATGGGCTCTTTTTATCTGTGCCTGAATGATGGTACCGCTTATGTCATTCCAAAGGTGAGGGTGATGACAGGCTCTAACGATAACAGCTCGCTTGGCTTATATAAGGCAGTTGAGAAAACCGATGAGAATGGAAATAATTACTTTGCCTACGAGGAGATGTTTACAGGCCAGTCACTCGATATTACAGGCTTTGCCGAGTGGAAAAAATGTAAAGTGCTATGATGAAAAAGGAAATCATATAAAGTGTGGCATGAATCTGAGTGATGACGGCGATTCGCGCTTTGATAGTGACGGCTCTTACTACGATTATGATGAGGATATTTATTATGACAGCTACGAAATCATAAAAGTGGTGGAGCAGGTGAATGAGAGCTATGAGCTTTTACCGGATACCTTTAATATATCGGATACCGGAATTGTGTACTATCCATACACCCAAACGGAAGATAAGCCTGAGTACTATTATGTGTATGCAAAGCTTCCGCAGCAGCTTCAGGAAAAGGGCGATTACTTCAATCAGGCAGACAGCTTACTTGACGTCATGGAATTTACAGAGGCTCATTTAAGTGTATTGTTTGTCATATTTACATACTTGGTTTTGTGATTACAGCGGGGTATCTGCTGACAGTTGCCGGAAAACGTGAGGATTCGGAAGAAATTAAATTACGATTATATGACAGGCTGCCGTATGAGGTGATGCTTGGAGTGACAATGTTTGCAGACTTTATGGTATTTCCGGCAGGCTTTTTGCTTATAAAGCAGCTTCCGGTGGTGGCACTCATTTGTCTGGCGGCAACCATGGTTTCGCTTGAAGCAATCCTGACAACATACGTAAGAATCAGGGCACATGAGTTCTGGAAGCATACATTGTGCTACTATGTTGTGAGATTTTTCTTAAAAGCCTGTCAAAAAGCTATGCAGGATGGTATTTGCCCCAATCAGATACGGCTTTTCATGGATAGAAAGAAATGTACCGCTGTTTCTGATCAGTATGCTGGCATTCGGTTTCATATGCCTGCTTGAGCTTATAGGATTTGGAATAAGGAGTATTGGATTTATATTCATTATAAAGCTTATAGAGCTTGCTCTGCTTATCGCATTTATCATGCAGTATGACAGGATAAGATGCGCCGCAAAAGGCTATAGCAAACGGTGATTTTTCACAGCCGGTTGATACATCAAGGCTCATGCTGTTTTTCAGAAAGCATGGTGAGGATTTGAACAATGTGAGCAATGGAATAGAGGCGGCGGTCTCTGAAAAATGAAGAGCGAGCGCTTCAGGACGGAGCTCATCACAAATGTGTCGCATGATATCAAGACACCGCTCACCTCCATTATCAATTATGTGGACCTGTTGCAGAAGGAGGACATAGATAACGAGAAGGTACGCGAATATCTTGACGTTCTCGACAGACAGTCATCACGTCTGAAAAAATTAATTCAGGATTTACTTGAGGCTTCAAAGGCATCTACCGGCAGCATAAATGTAGAACTTGAGGAACTGGATGCGGCTGTTATGCTGTCACAGGTAGCCGGAGAATATGAAGAAAAATTCAAGAAAAATAATCTTGATTTAATTATTTAAAAATGACGTTACGCCTGTCATGATTCAGGCAGATGGACGACATCTGTGGAGAGTGTTTGATAACCTGATGAACAATATCAACAAATACGCCCAGCCGGGTACGAGAGTGTACATTGACATCATTCCAAAGGACAGCGGAGCCATCATAACCTTCAAGAATGTATCAGCTACACCGCTTAATATCTCAAGCGATGAGCTCAAGGAGCGTTTTGTCAGAGGAGACAGCTCGCGAAATACCGAGGGCAGCGGACTGGGACTGTCTATTGCAGAAAGCCTTATGAAGCTTATGAATGGTACTTTGGAGTTGACTGTGGACGGTGATTTATTTAAGGTGACTCTGGAGTTTTAAACTTATAAGGCATTAGAAACAACAACAGCCGGGGCATCTGCCCCGGCTGTTACACTATTATTTTCAGACCAGCTGCTCAATAATGCAACTGTGATGCTTCTTATTCTTGCCATCCATATTATAATTTATTCCGACAAGCAGTACCTTACCAGAGTATTCCTTTAAAACCCCGTGATAACGTTTTTCCTTTATCTGCCTTATTGCACTATATGCCGATTGATTATATTTAAGTTCAATAATCATTGCAGGTCTTTCTCCTGCATTTAGCCTGGTATGAAAACAAAATCAGCAAAGCCTTTGCCTGCTGGCATCTCTCTAACAACATTATAATATGCAGGTGCTGTAAAATATGCCATAGATAAAACACAGCTTAGTGAATTTTCATCATTATATTTAAGTATTGATGTGTAGGCATCGTGAGCTTTTTCAATGAGCTCGGCCACTTTTTCGCTGTCACCATTTATGGTTGCTTGCAAAAGTTCATCACATCTTGAAATCGAATCCGCTACTTTACTCCATCCACTTGTACAAAGTGCAGCCTGATAGGCTTTTTTAACCTCAAAATTTGGAACAAACGCATTTTTTTTCATCTATTTTATATCCTAAATATCCCAAATGAATTAAAGCTGTGAGGGCTTCATCTTTTAGATGAAATTGATACAAAATCATTCTGAAAGGTATCTGTATTCACGTAAACCATGCCATCTGATAACATTGTCATTATATCATCTTTTAAGCCATCATAATTCATCGTAATAAATGTGTTTATAGAGGCAAATGAAGATGTGTTTTTCCAATATGAATCGAATCTGTGCCTCTCTATTGCCATAGAAACAGAATTTGGATTGTACATATGAAGTCCATTAATCAAATAACCATTGTACCAAGCCTTCGTATTATCCATATCCAGTTGAAACTGTTCGCATAATTGTTTCACTTCATCTTCTGTAAATCCAAAAACCGTGTGATAGGGTACGAATCAATCATAGTAAATTCGGTAAAATTATTTAGGGCAGACTCATCTTTTATCTTCTTAATCGGCAAAATTCCGGTAATATAAGCTAGTGCCAAAAATGATTTTGACTCCTCCGACTTGAATAATGAATGTAAAAACTGTAGATATTTGTGAACAAGCTCCTCTCTCTTCCTTGCTGTTACGGATAACGCAATCCCATTCATCAACTATTATCACAAAAAGGAATCCCTGTATCTTTATAAATCACCATCAGATTATAGCTCAGACTATCCTCATAATTCAGCTTATCTCCAAATTCACGCCTGAAATCTTTGTAAATATATTCCTGTATTTTTTTCAATCAGATTATCCTTATATGAATCCCAAAAGGTAGAAACATCAACATGAATAACATTATATTTATTCATGTATTTTTTATAATCGGAATATGTCTCAATCCTGGTACCGGCAAATATATCAGTAGAATCGCACCCCAGACTGTAATATGCATCTATCATACCTGCCGCGTGTGATTTGCCAAACCTGCGAGCATGACTGACAGCAATGCAGTTTCTTGGTGTGCCAAGCCATTCATTTGTGTAATTAAGCAGCTCTGTTTTATCAACATATATCTTATAATTTCGGTCTTTTCTGAAGCTATCATTGCTTGGGTTGAAATATATACCCATACTGTTGTTCCCCCTTTCGCTTTATATTTTTTTACTCCCTTTTTACAAATGTGTGTCTAATGCATAAAACCTTATAATTATTCGCTTTTTTACAACTTTTATACATTTTCTATTCATTTTTCATAATGGGGAGCTTATTTTTGATAAGTTGTCGTGTAATCGTAAACCACTTTAAATTCCTCACAAAGAATTCTTGTACGTCCGTTGAATTCAATTTCTGTTTCTTTCAATTCTTCTGTAAAGAATTTCTCATGAACCGCTCACCAGTATGCAAGACTTCTGTCTCCTTCCCCTTCCTTGTAAGCGTGTTCCTCTGATACCTCGTCAAATGGAACCACTGTAGTTTGCGTGGTTTGAATAATACAAACTGCCTCATCCTTTGCGTTTAAAATAACGCTATAATCACCTGGCTGTGGTAATGGCGCATCTTCTCCTTCCATAAAATACAGATCATATGCGGATGCAGTTGCAGTCTTGATTCCCTTTAATACAAGGTCACTGCCAGCTGATCAGGCGCAACTCCAAATCCCCCCACGCCGCATAAGGGGTATCAATATCTATATGCGCTTCCTCGCAATATGCGTTCCATAATGCTTCTTCTCTCATAATTCTCCAATCTGCAAATCCCGGTTTGCATAACAGCATTCTCACATATGTTGATAAAAAATACTACTGCCAAACTAAGGTCTACCAATTACTCTGATAGGCTCAGCTAACAAGCTTTTGAAATGGGACTACTTAATTAGGTATACCTAAAGCATTTGATAAATTGTTGATGAATGATTATGTTGTATCATATCCAATCCTTTATTAAGAAAGATATACCTGCTATAATTGTACCGGATAATAGTGTTGAAACACATGATATATAATTATAAATGGTGAAAAATGAAATGGCAATAAAAATGTAAATAGAAAACAAAAAAGGAATGCTATTACAAATTATAATAACATTCCTTAATCATCATATCATCTCCAAAAACCTCTCATGAATCCGTGTATGTATCATCATCAAGCTCCGGATGAAAAGCCAGCCCAATCTGGTTCTTATACTGCACACCGACAATTTTGCCGTCGTACTCGGCGAGCACATGTACATCATTTTTGGCGGAGTCGTCAATAGCTTCCACGTAAGGCGCCCTGATAAATGTCATGGTAAATTCAAAGCTATTGTCAAACCTTGCTGTAGCCTCAAAGCTTCCAAGCTGTCTGCCGTAGGCATTTCTTTTAACAGTGACAGGCAAAGTGCCGAAATATACGTTGTCATCGTTGCTGATATGTGAAGCTAAAAGGATAAGACCGGCGCAGGTTGCAAGCACCGGAAGTCCGTTTGCGATTCTTCCCTTAAGCTCATCAAACATATCAAGTTCACGGAGCAGCTTGCCCTGCACAGTGCTCTCACCTCCAGGCAGCACGAGTCCGTCTAAGTCACAGATATCTGATTTCCGGCGCAGCTCTACACATTCGCACCCAAGAGACTCAAGCATGCGCTTGTGCTCAATAAACGCTCCCTGAACAGCTAAAACACCAATCTTAAGTCCTGATTTCATTTTATTTGCCTCTTTCTTCCATGATGATTTTGATCTCGCTCTCGTTGATTCCGACCATAGCCTCACCGAGATCCTCAGAAAGCTCTGCGATGAGCTTTGCATCAGTAAAGTTTGTCACAGCTTTTACGATAGCGGCAGCTCTCTTGGCAGGATCGCCTGATTTGAAGATACCTGAACCGACGAACACACCCTCAGCACCGAGCTGCATCATAAGAGCTGCATCAGCCGGAGTAGCCACACCACCTGCCGCAAAGTTTACAACCGGAAGCTTGCCGTTGTCATGAACGAATTTGACCAGCTCGAAAGGCACCTGAAGATTTTTAGCTGCCTCGAAAAGCTCATCCTCACGCATGGAAGTAAGCTTAGCAATCTCAGAATTCATCTTTCTCATATGTCTGACAGCCTGCACAATATCACCTGTACCGGGCTCACCCTTTGTACGGATCATGGAAGCTCCCTCGTTGATACGGCGGAGTGCTTCACCGAGATCTCTTGCACCGCACACGAAAGGAACCTTGAAATCTCTTTGTTGATATGGTACACATCATCAGCAGGTGAAAGCACCTCAGACTCATCAATGTAGTCAATCTCGATAGCCTCAAGTATCTGAGCCTCCACGAAGTGACCGATACGGCACTTTGCCATGACGGGGATGCTGACAGCCTCCTGAATGCCCTTAATCATCTTAGGATCGCTCATTCTTGAAACACCGCCTGCGGCTCTGATATCAGCAGGGATTCTCTCAAGCGCCATAACAGCACATGCACCGGCAGCCTCTGCAATCCTAGCCTGCTCCGGAGTAGTGACGTCCATGATGACGCCGCCCTTGAGCATCTGCGCAAGCCCTTTGTTGAGTTCGTATTGAGTATTCTTATTGTTTTCCATTTGTTAAATCTCCTTTTGTTTTTTCCATTTGCGTTTATGCATCAATTTATATGACGAAAGTAGTCAGGCGTGAGCAAATATGTTTAGGTGGCGCAGGCGGCGTGTACACTCTCGTGAGAGCGCATAGCGGAGCTGCTTAGATACTGTTGAATTATGCCCAAGAGAACCAGAAATGCACCGGCATGGAAGCCGGGGCAAGGAGCTATCGAGCCATGGAGGGCGAGTAGCGACGGTTTCGTCTGCCATAGAAAAACTATAAGGCATAATTCTTACAGTATCTTGGCAGCAAAGCGTAGCGAACACGAGAGTGTACACGCCGCCAGAGCCGCCAGGCTGCATTTGCTCACGCCAGCCATATATCATGGTTGCAATATTACGCCACATCTGGTAATATTAAAATGTTCAAAATAAGGAAAATAAAAATGCCAGAAAGCGGTGAATCAAATGCTGACCTACGACCTCACAAAAACAGACGGACCACTCTACAAATGCCTTTATGAGTGCATCAAAAACGATATATCACAGGGAAAATTAAGCTCCGGGGAGAAAATGCCATCAAAACGTACCCTCGCCAAGAATCTGGGGGTTAGTACCATTACGGTTGAAAATGCATATGACCAGTTGATAGGCGAGGGTTATATGTTTGCAAGACCAAAGAGGGGCTATTTCATAGCCGATGTGTCAGATATCAGGGTAATCAAGGCACCGGTGCATAAGGAGCTTAGCATAAAGCTGCCACCTGAGCAGGATGAAAGTATATTTGACTTCTCATCAAACAGGACAGACTCGGGTAACTTTCCATTTTCCATATGGGCAAAGCTCATGCGAGAGACGATTTCACTTAGGGAGCAGGAGCTTTTGTCGGTGTCGCCGTGTGGCGGAGTGAGAGAGCTTCGGGAAGCGATAGCAAGCCATCTGTCATCGTTTCGCGGTATGAATGTGGACCCGGACCAGATAATAGTCGGAGCGGGAACAGAGTATCTGTACGGACTGCTTGTGAAGCTTTTGGGTACGGACAAGGTATACTGCGTGGAGGATCCGGGCTATAAGAAAATCAGCCAGATATACGAGTGCAACAATGCAAAATGCCTGCCGGTGCAGATGGATGAGCAGGGCATCAGCGTGGAGCTTATAAAGAAAGCGAACGCGCAGATAGCACATATCAGCCCGACACACCATTTCCCGACAGGAATCACGATGCCTGTGAACCGCCGCTATGAGCTTTTGGCATGGGCCAACGAGAGCAGCGACAGATACATCATAGAGGATGATTACGACAGTGAGTTTCGCATGAACGGACACCCGATACCGCCCATCCTCTCGATAGATGCGTGTGAAAAGGTCATCTATATAAATACATTTTCAAAATCTCTCACATCCACCATCCGAATCAGCTACATGGTGCTGCCGGAGCATCTGGCAAATGAGTTTTTACAGGAGGCTTTCATTTTACTCATGTACGGTATCGACCTTCGAGCAGTATACGCTGGCACGATTTATCAGCGAGGGCTATTTTGAAAAGCACATAAACAGGATGAGACTGCACTACGGCAGAAAGCGCCAGAGCGTGCTTTCGTTCATAAAAGGCTGCTTCACTGAAAAGGAATGCGGGGTAATAGAAAATGACTCCGGACTGCATTTTATCATACAGTTTGACACGAACCTTCCGGACAAAACAGTTGAAGAAAGGCTTTTGAAAAAAGGCATAAAGCTTCAGGCGATTACCCATTTCAACCTGATCAAGCCAAAGGAGGACAGGCATCAGTTTATAATCAATTACTCAAATATTGATGCAGACAGGATAATGGATGAGCTTTTAATTATTAAAGATACAATACTTTAACCAGACAGTACTTTAATAAAGCTGACTATAAAGTATATAAATAGTGTATACAAATAATAAATACAAACAGTGCGAATAATTTATGTGTGTAAAAATTTGACATAGATTTTACATACATCTGATAGAGCATTTTACAAAGCATCCATATAATGTATTCTCGAAGACAAGAAATTTATTACATGTTGCAGGAGATACAAATGGAGAAAAAAATCAAAATTCAGGTTCGCGACCTGAATCTGTATTATGGCCAGAATCATGCACTGCATGGTGTCAATATGGACATAAAAGAAAACAGCGTGACAGCGCTGATCGGACCGTCAGGATGTGGTAAGTCTACATTTTTAAAGTGTATCAACAGAATGAATGATCTGGTTGACAACGTCAGAATCGAGGGAAGCATAGAGATAGATGGTGAGAATATATATGCACCATCAGTCGATACAACCGTACTTCGCAAAAAGGTCGGTATGGTTTTCCAGCAGCCAAATCCGTTCCCTATGAGCATATATGACAATATCGCATATGGCCCGAGAGTGCATGGCATCAAGGATAAAAAGATACTCGACCAGATAGTTGAGGAAAGCCTTCAGGGTGCTGCGATATTCAATGAAGTTAAAGATAGATTAAAGAAATCTGCTATGGGGCTTTCGGGTGGACATAGCAGCAGAGACTGTGTATTGCGAGAGCGCTTGCCGTACAGCCGGAGGTGCTTTTGATGGATGAGCCAACATCAGCGCTTGACCCCATCTCTACTTCAAAGATAGAGGAACTCATGGAGGATTTAAAGAAAAAAGTACACAGTTGTGGTTGTAACACATAACATGCAGCAGGCAGTGCGTGTGTCAGACGATACAGCCTTCTTTCTTGTGGGAGATATGGTAGAGTTTGGTGACACAAAGACAATTTTCTCATATCCACAGGACAAGAGAACAGAGGATTACATCACAGGGAGGTTTGGTTAATGAGATCGAAATTCGACGAGCAGCTTAAGAAGCTGAATGAAGAAATGATGCACATGGGAAGCATGATTGAGGAGTCAATCCAGAAAGCAATCGAGGCATTTATACATCAGGATGCCGATAGCGCCAAAGACATCATGGAGGGCGATTCAGAGATAGACAGAGAGCAGAAAAAGATAGAGAGCCTGTGCTTTAATCTGCTCATGCAGCAGCAGCCTGTAGCAAGAGACCTTAGAACAATTTCTGCAGCGATGATGAAGATGGTTACTGATATGGAGCGTATAGGAGACCACGCAGCCGATATCAGCGAGATGACCATTTTGATGAGCAGTGACAAGCCATACAGGGTCAATATAGAGCATGTCAAGAGCATGGCTTCAGAGACAATGCTTATGCTTATCAGGGCAATCGAGGCATATGTTGAGAAGAACAATGACAAGGCTCACATAGTGATGAAGCAGGATGATGTGGTTGATGATCTTTTTGATAAGGTAAAGGCTGAGCTTATTGATTTCATCAGGGAGCATCCGGAGGATGGTGAGCAGGCAGAGGATCTTCTCATGGTTGCAAAATACTTTGAACGTATCGGAGACCATGCGACAAATATTGCTGAGTGGGTTGAGTTTGCGCTTGATGACAAAGTTCGCAAATCATGATTTAATCTTTATACTGAAAAATTAAATCATAATTATATACAGATAAAATTGATACAGACGATGGATTTTACATAAATTTTACATAAAACCATCGTCTGTTTTTTACATTAGTAATGTATAATCGAAAGTAAAAAGCAGGTAAAAATTTTTACATAAGATTTTTTGAAATGGAGAAAGCTATGGCACTTATTTATATTGTAGAGGACGACGAGAGCATACGTGAAATAGAGAGTATTGCTCTAAAAAACAGTAATTACATAGTCAGTGCATTTGAAAATGCAAAGGAATTTTACAAGAAGCTGGATGAACTCGTACCGGACCTTATACTGCTTGATGTGATGCTTCCGGATGAGAGCGGCTACGATATCGTGAGAAAGCTCAGAAAACGTCCGGCCACACAGGATATTCCTATTATAATGGTCACAGCCAAGACAACAGAGATGGATATGATAAAAGGGTTTTGACGGAGGCGCAGATGATTACATCAAAAAGCCTTTCTCAATCATGGAGCTTATCACAAGAGTAAAGGCACTGCTTAGGAGAACAGCGAAGGAGGAGCCGAAGCTTTTAAAGCTGGATGATCTGGTGATTGACCATGAGCCGCCATGTGGTTACAGTGAACAATGAGCCGGTTGACCTTACATACAAGGAGTACGAGCTTTTAAGGCTTCTGATGGGCAGTCAGGGAATAGTCATGACCAGGGAGGTCATCATGAGAAGCGTCTGGGATACTGACTTTGAGGGCGAGACACGTACAGTGGACATGCACATAAAGACACTCCGCCATAAGCTGGGTGACTATGGCAGCAGGATAAAGACAGTCAGAAATGTGGGCTATGTTATAGAATAATAGCTGTTATAATGATTTCTAATATACATAAGCGGAGCGTACAGCATGAAAAAAGAAGATTAATTACTATCTGGTAGCAACAGCACTTTTTGTAGCAATTGCCACTATGGTTTCCATGACAGTAATCAACTATTACCTCTTTCAGAAGCAGGTAAAGGAAGACCTGCAGGTCATGGCAGAGACAATAGAAAGCACCGGAATACTAAAACAGAATATAAATGAAATTCCGCAGATTGACGTGGAGGGGTATTCGTGTCACCTGGATTGACAAGGACGGCACAGTGCTGTATGACAATCAAAATAATGTGAAAAAACTTGAAAATCATGGCAATAGACCGGAAGTTGAATCAGCATTTGATAAAGGTACGGGAGACAGCGTGAGAACATCAGCCACCATGAACAGCAATACCTTCTATCATGCCATAAAGCTCAATGATGGAACGGTACTGCGTGTTTCTATTGCAGCGAGAAGTATCTGGAACATGTTTGCAAGCAGTATACCTGCCATGCTTATAGTGACGGTTATCATAGTAGGAATATGTGTGGTTCTCGCCAAGAGCCTGACCAGAAAGCTCATGAAGCCAATCGAGACACTCGCAGGCAACCTTGAGCAGGCCTCTGTCATCCAGAAAAAGACAGAGTACAAGGAGCTCGTGCCGTTCATGAATGCGATAAGGATACAGCATGAGGGCGTGCTTGCCGCGGCAAAGAGCAGACAGGACTTCACAGCCAATGTGTCACACGAGCTTAAAAGACTCCGCTCACAGCCATCTCCGGCTACGCAGAGCTCATAGAAAACGGCATGGTCGAAAAGGAGCAGCAGATTCATTTTGCCACTGAAATCAGAAGAAATGCACAGCGCCTGCTTTCATTAATCAATGATATCATAAAGCTCTCGGAGCTTGATTCCAGCGAGGCGCAGCAGGGGGCTTTGAGCAGCTTGATCTGTACGGTCTGGTCAAGGACTGCATGGAAAATCTACAGGTGAATGCCGAGCAGAGAAAAAAGTAGCACTCAATTTTGACGGCACTGACTGTATGGTACGAGGCAACAGGCAGCTTCTCACGGAGCTCGTTGAGAATCTCTGCCAGAATGCTATCCGCTACAACAATGAGGGCGGCACCGTAAATGTGACGGTACACAAGCTCGGTGGCAAGACAGTTCTCACGGTCGAGGACAACGGTATAGGCATCCCAAAGGACCAGCAGGAGCGCGTCTTTGAGCGCTTCTACAGAGTGGACAAGAGCCGCTCGAAGGAGACCGGCGGCACAGGCCTTGGGCTTGCGATAGTAAAGCATATAGTGGAGCTGCATGATGCAGGGCTTACGCTCGACAGTGAGGTGGGGCGTGGCACAACAATAAAGGTGGAGTTTTAGCTCCGCCTTTTTATGCGTCTCCTGCGCCATACCGGGCACACAAGCTCTTGCAAAATCGTGGCGCAGTGTTTATAATAATTTGTTAGCAGTGAAAACAAGGCAAAACCAGGAGGAACAGCCATGTATCAGGAAATATCAAAATTACTTATGTACGGAGATTTACCTCAGGACGAGATACTTTATAAATTGGGACAGCTCTTTGAGCAGTTTGAGGTGGGCGAGTACAACAAGACAGAGCTTGTGCGCGACATCACTACACAGGTCAAGAGAATCCTAAAGGTAGCGACAGACTATGGTTTTGATGACAATCTGTGGCACAACTATCTCACTTTCTTCCTTATGATGAGTGAGAATCCGTTTTCCATCACCTGTGAGAAGGTCGGAGCCAGCGATGGCAGCGTAAACGGGCTTGTGGCAAACGATTTCAGGATTTTTAAGAAGCTTTTCGATTATGATTTCAAGCCAATCGAGTCAGCACTCGGAATCGACTGCTTCACACAGATCAGCAATTATAAGGCTATCGTGAAAAAGGACCTTATGTACAATCACAATGTCAGCGAGAAAGTAAGGGCGCTGAGCAAGAAGCTTGAGGCAGCTAAGGATGAGCAGGAGTTCTTTGATGTGGTAACAGGCTTTTACAAGGCATACGGAGTCGGCATGTTTGGTCTCAACAAGGCATTCAGGATTGAGGAGCATCTGGACGGTGGCTTTTCCTTCATGCCAATCAACAATATGGATGCGGTCATGCTCGATGACCTGATCGGCTATGAAATCCAGAAGAAAAAGCTCACAGACAATACAGAAGCGTTTGTACAGGGAAAAAAGGCCAACAATGTGCTGCTTTTCGGAGACAGCGGAACCGGAAAATCAACAAGCATCAAGGCTATTGTCAATCAGTATTATGATGACGGACTGCGCATGATTGAGATATACAAGCATCAGTTTAAATATCTGTCAAAGATTATCGCAGCAATCAAAAACAGAAACTACAGATTTATCATATATATGGATGACCTCTCATTCGAGGAGCATGAGATTGAGTACAAGTTCCTAAAGGCAGTTATCGAGGGTGGCGTGGAGACAAAGCCTGACAACATACTGATTTATGCAACCTCTAACCGCCGTCACCTGATAAAGGAGACATGGAATGACCGTAATGACCAGGACAACAGCAATGACAAGCACCACTCAGATACAGTTGAGGAGAAGCTGTCACTTGTAAACCGTTTTGGTGTGACAATCAGCTACTCAAAGCCATCGCAGAAGGAGTTCTTCAACATCGTAACAGAGCTTGCGAGAAAGAGCGGCTGCACACTTTCAGACGAGGAGCTGTGCAGGGAGGCAAACAAGTGGGAACTCAGCCACGGTGGTATTTTCAGGACGTACTGCAACACAGTTTGTCAACTACATTATGGCTAACAATTAAGCAGCAGGCATAAGCATGAAAGGATAGTATATGCTCTACCAGATAAGTAATGGCGCTGTCGCATTTGGCGACGACGTCATTTTGCATAGTATAGATTTTGAAATCAGAAACACAGAAAAAAGATAGCGATAGTCGGCAGAAACGGCTGTGGCAAGACAACACTTTTAAAGCTCATTTCAGGCGAGGTTGAGATGGAAAAGCTCGACAGCGATGAGAGCGCCTTTATTGCAAAGGCAGGAAACCCGGAGATAGGGTATCTGAAGCAGATTGCGTTTGATGATCCTGATGTGACACTCGAGCAGGAGGTGCGCAAATGCTTCGTGAAAATGGACGAGCGAAAGGCAGAGCTTGCGCGCGCGGCGGCAGAGCTCGAGCATGATTATTCCGATGAAAAGGTAGCCAGATATACCGCGATGGAGGAGGCCTTCAAGGATGATGGCGGCTACTATTATGAGAAGGAATATGAGGTCATGATCCGCAAGTTCGGCTTCTCAGATGATGAGCGCAAAAAGCCAATCCGTGACTTTTCCGGAGGTCAGCAGACCAAGATAGCATTCATAAAGCTGCTTTTGTCAAAGCCTGACATACTGCTTCTCGACGAGCCGACCAACCACCTCGATGTCACGACGATTGAGTGGCTTGAGGGCTATCTGAAGTCGTACCCGAAGGCAGTGGTTGTCGTATCCCATGACCGTATGTTTCTCGACAATGTGGTAGATGTGGTATACGAGATAGAGTACGGCACAGCAAGGCGCTATCCGGGTAATTATACCAATTTTATCGCCCGCAAAAAGGAAAACTACGACAAGCAGATGAAGGATCACATCGCCCAGCAGAAGGAGATAGAGCGTTTGCAGCGTATGGTTACGCGATTCAAGGGCAAGCCGACCAAGACATCCATGGCGCAGTCAAAGCAGAAGGCTATCGACCGCATGGTGATTATCGAGGCACCGGACAAGTACGACAACAAGACCTTCCATGCCAATTTCCAGCCCGAAAAGGAGACCGGAAACGATGTGCTTTATACATCAGAGCTTGCAATCGGTTATGACCATCCGCTCTCCGTAGTGTCGCTTGATTTGAAAAGAGGCGAAAAGCTTGGCATACTCGGCGGAAACGGACTTGGAAAATCAACATTTTTAAAGACCATCGTGGGTAAGATCCCTGCACTTTCAGGAGAGTACCGCTTTGGAACCAACGTGCAGATAGGATATTTCGACCAGCAGATGGCCATGTATACAAGCAACAAGACTGTGCTCGATGATTTTTGGGATGAGTATCCGAATCTTACAGAAACCGAGGCCAGAAATGCACTTGGAGCCTTCCTTTTTTCAGGGGAGGACGTGTTCAAGAACGTAAATATGCTCTCAGGAGGAGAAAAGGTCAGACTGGCGCTTTGCAAGATTTTAAAGACCAGACCGAACGTGCTCGTGCTCGATGAGCCAACTAAACCATATGGATATCGTAGGCAAGGAAACGCTGGAGAGCATGCTTAAGGACTACAAGGGCACACTGATTTTTGTATCACACGACAGATATTTTGTGAAAAAGGTAGCCACACAGCTGCTTGTGTTCGAGGATGGCACGACCAATCTCTATCAGTTTGGCTATGAGCAGTATCAGGAAAAGCTCGATCGTGAGGCTGAGGAAAGCAAAAATGTATACAGAGGCAATGCAATATTTGGCGGCGCGATAAGCCAGAACGGCAGCAGTCAGACAGGCAGTGATGTAAAACGGAGCACGTCACAAACCGGTGCAGCAGGTAATGTGGGCGAAAGCACCAATGCAAATAGCGCAGCCCAGGCAGGCGGCATGGCTGTCTCATCAACCGGCAAGGCATACTACAACCCGGGCAAGGAGCGCTCAAAGATACAAAAAAAAAAAGGTCAAAAAGGCCGAGGAGGACCTGGCGGTCAAGGAAGCAAAGCTCGATGAGCTCAAGGCCGAGCTAATGAAGCCGGAGTATCAGTCAAGCTACTCAAAGCTCACGGAAATCCAGAACGAAATAGACGCTCTCGAGGAAGAAATCCTTATAGATATGGAGGCGTGGGAGGAGCTTTCCTCTCAGCTTGAGGCACTGGGATAGGTTAGATGCGCTGTGGTAGCTTAGAAACGTTGTGATAGCTTAGATGTGCTGTTGTAGTTGAGAAATGTTGCGATAGTGTATAAAAAATCACTCGACTTGATGTTTTTTATTCTGATGAAATCCCTAATCATAGCGAAATCAAGCGATTTCGCGAAAAACCGTAAATAAACCCTTGATTTTTTATATAAATTGCATAAAAATGATTGATGAAAACGAAATTTATGGTATAATATTTACATGATACAGACAACGTATCAAATAAACGATAAAGGGGTTGGACATCATGAGAATAACAATTTCAGGAAAAAACATCGAATTAACAGAGGGGCTTAAGCAGGCAGTAGAGGAGAAGCTGTCAAAGCTGGAGAAGTTTTTTAAACCGGACACAGACGTATACGTTACACTCAGCGTAGAAAAGGATAGACAGAAAATCGAGGTTACTATCCCGGCAAAGGGACATGTTATCCGTTCAGAGCAGGTCAGCAATGATATGTACGTATCAATTGACCTCGTAGAGGAAGTAATCGAGAGACAGCTTCGCAAATACAGAACCAAGATTTCCGCAAAGAAGTATGCACCGGCGATATTCCAGGATGATTTCGTGGAGGCAGACGATGCAGAGGACGAGGAAATCAAGATTGTCCGTACCAAGAGATTTGGTATGAAACCTATGTATCCTGAGGATGCATGCATCCAGATGGAGCTCTCAGGACACGATTTCTTCGTATTCAGAAATGCAGAGAATGACGAAGTAAATGTAGTCTACAAGAGAAAAGGAAATACATACGGACTTATTGAACCGGAATGTTAGACTCTTGTTTTTCATCATAATTTAACCTTTCTTTCATCGAAAATCGGCAGCCCCGTTGGCTGCCGGTTTTTTTGCTTGCAGTGCTCAGTCTCTGTTTAACCTCATTTGGTCTTGGATATGCGATTGGTTCCAATGGCAGTAAGACCACAAAAAAAAATAACCGCCACAGCCTGGAAACTGAACGGTTATTTTAACTAAGTAAATGATCAGGCGAACCGTTGTTATAGGTAGCACCTTTTTTGTTAACTATATTTTAACATTCATTTCTAATCATGTCAAAATTATTTCAAAAAATGAAATAATTGAGAGAAAAATTACATAATTCATAGTCATTGATTTTACTGATGTTTCAGGACATATAAAAAACAATATATTTTTTAGTTTTTAAAAGAAGCTTGCACAGAAATGTGGAGGCTCTTTTTTATGTGAAATAATTAGAGGCTTCCACTATTATGCCAGAAGCCTCTAATTTTTAAGCTGTTTTGGAGATTTTTGCGGTTTCAGCTACTTTTTTCTGGATTTTTTTCGGCTTATGGACTGGTTTTTGGGAGCTGTTTTGGGGATTTTTGCGGCTTCAGCTACTTTTTTCTGGATTTTTTTCGGCTTATGGACTGGTTTTGGGAGCTGTTTTGGGGATTTTTGCGGTTTCAGCTACTTTTTCACGCGATTTTTTCCGGCTTATGGGCTGAGTTTGAGAGCTGTTTTGGAGATTTTTGCGGTTTCAGCTACTTTTCTCGTATTTTTTCCGGCTTATGGGCTGAATTTTGGGAGCTGTTTTAAAAGTTTTATGGATTATAGCTCCTCAAGACCTGCCCACTATGCTATCAACCTATGGCTATTGTACATTATGCTATGCAAATAGAGCAATTATCAGATATAAAGGCATTGGTTATGCGTCTCAAATCTGACCCGGTTACCGGTTCTAAGACGCAGTCTTGGTTACGATTATGTCGAAAAATCAAAGATAATTCAAGGTTTATTACAGCACCATTCAGAGAAACAAAAGCATTTGAAAAACTATATAATCAACGAACCAGCGTAGAGCGTACGTTCGGGGATTTAAAAGATAATTACAACCTTGATAACATCCGGGTTGCAAAAATGGCAAGGGCAAAAGTCTTTATGGATTTATCTTGTATTGCCCTTATTGCATCAAGACTACCAGATGCAGCCAGCAAGGAAAAAACCACAAAAATAGTACAAATTTATCATTACAAAAATTCTGATATAAAAAGAGCAATATTAAACAAAAACCAACTGAATTAAACCCAAACCCATGTCATATTTTGTCGAAAACTGCTAATCACCTATCAATATTAAATCTTCTAATAGAAATCTTCAAAATACAAGCGCGTAACGCGCCTAGAATATTGATATATTATATGGAAAAATGAATCCACCAACAAAGAGTGAAATTTCGCAAAAGCGACAAAATTTCAAAAGAAAGATAAAAAAGAAGTTCTACGAAAAATAAAGTCGATGGAGGGATGAAATATTTGGGAAGAATTTATTATGAACAGAAAGGACTTATTAACCTCGATGATATCGTAGATATATTTATTGAGGTGGGAAATATACACAATTACCTGGAAAATGCAGCCTTGCGGATTTTGCTTTTTGGCAATCCTGAGCTGAATTTTTATCAGTGCCGATTATTAGTATTGAAGTACGGAGAATCACTTTCACAGGATGATTTGCACGGGCGGATGGTATTTATGAGAATGATACAGCTGCTGGAAGCTAACACAGTCTAAAATAAAATGAGAATTTCTTTTTTTTGACCGGGCAACCGGTCTTTCTTTTTTGCACAAATGGTGTTATAATTTTGGAAAAATTATGTTGATTACTCATAGCTTTAAAAAAAGAAGTATTGCATTGTGTTTAATTAAACCAAAGCATGATAATTCAATCAAAGAAAAGAGGACAAAAATGAACATCGTAGTACTTGCCGGAGGGCTCAGCACAGAGAGAGATGTTTCCTTCAAGACAGGAAGCATGGTAGCTAAGGCGCTCAAAGAGAACGGCCACAAAGTTATATTATTGGATGTATTTATGGGATATAGTGACAGGGAGGAGGACCTGACAGGTATATTTGACCGCGCGGACGGGATAAGCGTGCAGGTCAGCGATGTTCCGACAGAGGCACCTGACCTCGCAAAGGTAAAGGCTTCCAGAAAGGACCAGTCACCTTGCTTCTTCGGACCAAATGTCATCAAGATGTGTCAGATGGCTGACATTGTTTTCATGGCACTCCACGGAGAAAACGGAGAGAACGGAAAGATACAGGCAGCATTTGACCTCTTCGGTGTCAAATATACAGGCAGCGATTATTTAAGCTCAGCCATCGCCATGAATAAGGAGACATCAAAGCAGTTCTTCCTTGCAAACGGTATCCCTACTCCAAAGGGTATTTCCATGACAAGAGCGACCAGACAGGACGATATCACAAAGCTTGACCTGACACTTCCATGCGTGGTAAAGCCATGCTGTGGCGGTTCAAGCATCGGTGTCACCATCGTTAAGGATGCGGCAGAGTTCAAGGCGGCACTTGACCGATGCCTTCAAGTGGGAAAAAATGAGCTGGTTATCGAGGAATTTGTACAGGGCAGGGAGTTCTCTGTCGGCGTTATCGAGGGCAAGGCTCTTCCTATTATAGAGATTGCACCGAAGGAGGGCTTCTACGATTACAAGAATAAATACAAGGCGGGCAGTACAGTAGAGACATGTCCGGCCGAGCTTCCTGAGCAGGTGACAAAGGATATGCAGCACTATGCCGAGGAGGTTGCGCGTGTTATCGGGCTTGACACATATTCACGCTCAGACTTTTTGCTCAATGACAAAAATGAGATGTTCTGCCTCGAGGCAAACACACTGCCGGGTATGACTCCGACCAGTCTTCTGCCACAGGAGGCAGCGGTTATCGGTATGAGCTTTAATCAGCTCTGTGAGCATCTGATTGACATATCTTTGAAAAAATATGAGGTGTAGCATGTCGGATAAGTACATGAAGAATCTTACATTTGCAAATGTCGCAAAGGCCTGCGAGGGCACATACATAGGCGATGAGACACTGCTCGATACGACAATCACCGGCGCCGTCATAGACAGCAGACAGGTGAAGGAAGGCTATCTTTTTATCCCGATAAAGGGAGAAAGGGTGGACGGACACAAATTCATTCCGACTGTGTTTGAGCAGGGGGCGGCAATTGTGCTCTCTGAGCATGAGCTGACGGATCCGGCAGGCCCATATGTGCTTGTTGAATCAACCACCGATGCCATGAAAAAGCTTGCGGCCTTTTACAGAAAAAGCCTTGATATCAAGGTGGTGGGCATCACCGGAAGTGTCGGCAAGACCAGCACCAAGGAGATGATATCATCAGTCCTTGAGCAGAAATACAGCGTCCACAAGACCGCAGGCAATTTCAACAATGAGATAGGCCTGCCACTCACAATTTTCGGAATCAGGGAAAGCCATCAGGTAGCGGTGCTCGAGATGGGCATATCTGATTTTGGCGAGATGCACAGACTTTCTACTATGTCTTGCCCGGATGTCATGGTCATCACCAATATCGGCTACTGCCATCTGGAGTTTTTGGGCGACAGGGATGGTGTGCTTAAAGCCAAGACAGAGTGCTTTGAGCATATGATGCCGGATGCGGTCGCAGTGCTGAATGCAGATGACGACAAGCTGGCCACAGTGCAGACGGTAAATGGAAAGCCTGCCATATACTATGGCAAGGAATCAGCTTCGGACGTTCATAAATCAGTATATACCACAAATATTGAAAACCTGGGCTTTGACGGAATGAAGGCTCATTTTGTCACTCCGGAGGGTGAGTTTGATGCACAAATCCACATCCCGGGTGAGCACAATGTATACAATGCCATGGCGGCAGCGGCTGTCGGATTGCAGCTTGGCCTCACAATAGCTGAGATAAAGTCAGGAATCGAGAAAGAAGAGACAATCGCAGGCCGTACCAATTTCATCAAAACGCATGGCATGACAGTGATAGATGACTGCTACAATGCAAATCCTGTATCCATGAAATCCTCTATCGAGGTGCTTTCACATGCAAAGGGCAGGACAATAGCAGTGCTTGGCGACATGGGAGAGTTGGGAAGTGATGAAAAAAAAAGCTGCACCATGAGGTAGGCGAAGCAGTTGGAGAGAATCATATCCATACACTTTTTTTTGCCGCAGGAGAGCTTGCAAAGGAATATGCAGCCGGAGCCGCAGAGAAATCGTCCGATGTAGACATCCACTATTTCGAGGATAGGGAGACTATGACACAGGAGCTTCTTTCATATGTGAAGGAGGGCGACACCATACTGGTGAAGGCATCACACTTCATGGAGTTTCCGAAGGTAGTCGAGGCTCTGAGTGAGTAAAATTAGGTAAAATCAATCGGGTAGAAATTAATTCGATATTTAATAATTGCAAGGAATGGATATTCTCCAAGCCTCATAATATTATAAAAGAAAGAGAGAAAAAATAATGGCACAGAATCCAATCGTAACAATCACAATGGAAAACGGCGATGTAATCAAGGCGGAGCTTTATCCGGAAATCGCACCAAACACAGTAAACAACTTTATCAGCTTAATCAATCACAATTTCTATGACGGAGTATGCTTCCACCGTGTAATCAAGGGCTTCATGCTTCAGGGAGGAGATCCTGACGGAAACGGCACAGGCGGCCCGGGCTATGAAATCAAGGGCGAGTTCACACACAACGGCTTCAAAAATGACTTAAAGCACACAGCCGGTGTACTTTCAATGGCACGTACCATGATACCTGACTCAACAGGCAGCCAGTTCTTCATCATGCATCAGGATGCACCACATCTCGACGGCGAGTATGCGGCATTCGGCAAGGTAATCGAGGGCATGGATGTGGTAAACAAGATCGCAGAGGTGCGCACAGACTACATGGACAAACCACTTGAGGCTCAGGTCATGAAGACAGTTACAGTTGAGACCTTCGGAGTGGACTATCCGGAGCCGGAGACAGTTTAATGATAATAATTATCGATGAGGCAAGCGCAAAAACTTGCCTATTAAATGATCTTTTTACTATCATGACGAGATATTTAAGCCACAGTGGAAGCGCGCAGCCGATATGACATCTGCTCCCGCCAACTACATCTGGATAGTATCAAACCGGCAGCAGAAGCAAATAGCTGACTCGCTCGGCATAGCATCAGTAGGAGAACCGCAGTGTGGCACGCGCTATGCAGTGGAAAGCCTTGCAGAGCTTGATATTGAGTATCTGGAGCGGGTGCGCAGGCGGTATAATCACATCCCGTGGGACATCGGCGAGACAGACAGGTGTCTGATACGTGAGCTATCCCTGTCAGACCTTCCCGCGCTCTATGAGCTCTATGACAAGCCCGGCATGACAGACTTTGTGGAGCCGCTTTACGACTACGAGACAGAGCTTGAATACCAGAAAGCATATATAGAGAATATGTATGGCTTTTACGAGTATGGCATGTGGCTTGTATTTTCAAAGGAAACAGGGAAGCTGATAGGCAGGGCAGGGCTTGAGCATGATGAACTGGGCTATAAATGATAGCGCCGGAATTATGGAACCAAGGCTATGCCACGGAGGTGTGCCGCTTCATCATAGACTACGCGCGCGAAAACACAGACTTTGAAGAGCTTTTTTACTGCCGGATAGATGAGAGAAATGAAGCATCGGTTCGCCTTGCCAAAAAGCTTGGATTTACAAATAGCGGGCATATGGATGATGATATACATGCCTCTATATATAGAAAAAAATATAAAAAACATAAAAAACAATGAAAAACATTGAAAAATATGCAATTAGGCAATAAAATATAAACATAGTTTAACGATTTGGAGGACGAAAAAATGAAGAAATATGCATACGGAGTAGATATAGGTGGAACAACTGTAAAGATAGGCTTTTTCGAGACCACAGGAAAGCTTGTCGATACATGGGAGATTCCTACACGCACAGAGAATTCAGGCGAGCTCATCCTGCCTGATATTGCAGCATCCATCAAGGAGAATAACGAGAAGCACGGCATCGAGATGGGTGACATCGAGGGCGTAGGCATGGGAGTGCCGGGACCGATAAAGGATGACGGAACAGTATTGAAGTGTGTCAACCTCGGCTGGGGCGTGTTCAACGTGGCACAGTCACTCTCAGTACTGTGCGGCGGCATCAAGGTAAAGGCCGGAAACGATGCCAACGTAGCTGCACTCGGTGAGATGTGGCAGGGTGGCGGAAAGGGTCATCAGGATGTAGTCATGATCACACTCGGCACAGGCGTAGGCGGAGGAATCATCCGCGAGGGCAGAATCATAGCCGGAGTAAACGGAGCAGGCGGAGAGATAGGACATATGCCTATGGTAGATGATGAGTCAGAGTGCTGCGGCTGCGGCAAGAAGGGCTGCTTAGAGCAGTATGCATCAGCAAACGGACTCGTAAGAGTAGCAGAGAGATACATTGCAGCACACAGGGATGTGGCAACAAAGCTTGATTTAAATGCAGGCTTCACAGCCAAGGATGTATGCGATGCGGCAAAGGCAGGAGATGCACAGCGGGCATTGCGGCAGTAGAGCAGTCTATGAAGCTTCTCGGCAAGGCAATGGCAGCAGTAGCATGCGTTATGGACCCTGAGGTATTTGTTGTCGGCGGTGGCCTTTCAAAGGCAGGCAGCATCATCATCGATACAGCAGCAAAGTACTATAAAGAGTATGCTTTCCATGCAAGCCGTGAGACAGAGATTAAGCTTGCCACACTCGGCAACTCAGCCGGCATGTATGGCGGAGTAAAGATGGTTATCGGCTAACAACATGAGATTGCAATTTTTAAAGAAATAAAATATAATGGCTACTAAAGATACACTACAATCGAGGTGAGACTATTGGCAGATTACTCAACAGAAGAATTAGAAAAAAATAGCGGACAAATTTCGCTCAGATACCAGCGGTATAAGGGGAACAAAGGATTTTACGAGCCCGGAGGAGCTTTACGATGAGCTGAAAAAGGAAATCAAAAAGTACCATCCGTCGGATGACACGAGCCTTGTGGACAAAGCCTACAGGGTAGCTTATGATGCTCATAAGGGTCAGGCGCGTAAGTCAGGAGAGCCTTATATCATACATCCGCTTTGTGTTGCCATAATACTCGCCGAGCTCGAGCTGGATAAGGAAACCATTGCAGCAGGACTGCTCCATGATGTGCTGGAGGATACCATCATGACCATGGATGAGATGCGTGCAGAGTTTGGAGACGATGTCGCACATCTGGTGGATGGTGTCACGAAGTTAAAGCACCTGCATCTGACAGACAGCACCAAGGATCCGAAGGACAAGAATGCGGACAGGCTTGAGATGCAGGCTGAGAATCTGCGCAAGATGTTTCTCGCCATGGCAAAGGATATCAGAGTCATCCTCATAAAGCTGGCAGACAGACTGCACAATATGCGTACACTCAAGTACCAGTCCAAGGAGGCACAGCAGCGTATCGCCAGAGAGACACAGGATATCTACTGCCCTATCGCACAGCGACTTGGTATCAGCAAGATAAAGATAGAGCTCGAGGACCTTTGTATGAAGTACCTCTATCCGGATGCCTACTACGATCTGGTAGAGAAGGTAGCCCTCAGAAAGACGGAGCGCGACACCTACATCCAGGGCCTGGTAAACGATGTCAAGAAGTATGTTACAGATGCCGGCATCAAGGCTGAGATATACGGCAGGGCAAAGCATTTCTTCAGTATATATAAGAACATGGTCAATCAGGACAAGACTATAGACCAGATATATGACCTCTTTGCCATCAGGATTCTGGTGGATACCATACCGGACTGCTACGCAGTGCTGGGTATCATACATGAGAAGTATAAGCCTATACCGGGCCGGTTCAAGGACTATATCGCCATGCCGAAGCAGAACATGTACCAGTCGCTTCACACGACACTCATAGGCCCGAGCGGACAGCCGTTTGAGATACAGATACGTACCTATGAGATGCATCGTACAGCTGAGTACGGTATCGCAGCGCACTGGAAGTACAAGGAAACAAACAACGGCAATGCCACTACCACCACTGTCACAGAGGAGGAGAAGCTCAGCTGGCTGCGCCAGATACTCGAGTGGCAGCAGGATATGTCGGATAATAAGGAGTTTATGACTTTATTAAAGAGTGATTTAAATTTATTCTCCGATAATGTATTTGCATTCACACCGTCCGGCGATGTAAAGAACCTGCCAAAGGGCTCCACACCTATAGACTTTGCCTACAGCATACACTCTGCGGTCGGCAACAAGATGGTCGGTGCCAAGGTAAACGGCAAGCTGGTGCCGATAGACTATGTCATCAAAAACGGTGACCAGATAGAGATAATCACCTCACAGAACTCCAAGGGGCCAAGCCGTGACTGGCTCAAGGTCGTAAAAAGCACACAGGCTAAGAACAAGATCAACCAGTGGTTCAGAAGTGAGCTCAAGGAGGAGAATATACAGCACGGCAAGGATCTGATAGCAGCCTATGCCAAGGCAAAGGGCATCAACTTTGCTGAGATAAACAAGCCTGAGTATCAGGAGAAAATACGCCGCAAATACGGTTTCCACGACTGGAACTCATGCCTTGCAACCGTCGGCCACGGCGGACTCAAGGAGAGCCAGATAGTCAACAGGATGTACGATGAGTACAAGAAGGATCATGTGGTGCCGGTGACAGATGCAGATGTGCTTGGCAGCATCGCAGAAAAGCAGCAGGCGGCAGCAGGCACACAGCCCGAGCACAAGTCAAAGAGCGGTATTGTGGTACACGGACTCTATGACGTGGCTGTGCACTTCTCGAAGTGCTGCAATCCTGTTCCGGGAGATGAAATCGTGGGCTTTGTCACAAGAGGCCGAGGCATCTCCATCCACAGGACGGACTGCGTGAATATCATCAATCTGTCCAAGATAGAAAAGGACAGGCTCATAGAAGCAGAGTGGCAGGATACAGCCCTCATGGACAACGGTGCCGAGTATCAGGCAGACCTAAAGATATTCTGTCATGACAGGCCGGGACTGCTCGTAGATATCACAAAGATATTTACCGAGAAGGAAATCAATATCAGTGGTATCCAGTCCAAGACCAGTAAGCAGGGCATCGCTACAATCGAGGTGTTTTTTAATATCAAAGGCAGGGACCAGATAAAGGTTCTAGTGGAGAAGCTCAGACAGATAGAAAGTGTAATAGACGTAGAGAGGACCACCGGCTAAATCCCGGTGGTTCTTGCGTGAAGCATAACATATAACAGACAAGGAGTACACTCATATGGTAAATATGAAGATAGACCACTTCGTAGTGGGACCGGTGCAGACCAACTGCTACTTTGTCACCAATATAAAGACAAAGGAAATGATAATAATAGACCCAGGCGCGTGTGCTAATCAGCTCGCCAAAAAAGTGGACGAGTCAGGGCGCAAAGCCTGTAGCAATACTGCTCACACACGGACACTTTGATCATGCCACTGATGCAAAGCCGCTCGCAGACCGCTACGGCATCAAGATATATATCCATGAGGCAGACAAAGCCACACTTGATGACCCGCAGCTTAATGTCAGCTACATGATGGGCCAGTCAAAGACCTTTTATGCAGATGTATTTTTGAAGGATAAGCAGGAGCTTGACATCGCAGGCTTTCATATAGTAGTGCTTCACACACCGGGGCATACACCGGGCGGCTGCTGCTATTATTTCCCGTATGAGGACGTGATCTTTACAGGAGACTCACTGTTTTGCGGCTCAATCGGACGTACGGATTTCAAGGGCGGCAGCATGTCAGACCTCGTGCGCACAGTGAAGGAAAAAAATCATGACACTGCCTGAGCATACAGAGGTGTACCCGGGCCACAACGACACAACAACCATAGAAAACGAGAGGATGTATAACCCTTACTTATGATAGTAGTAGTATTTAATAAACCGGATTTTGAATATGATGTGCACTCACTGCTCAAGGAGTTCTTCCCTCAGGAGGATGTGCAGATGTACTATAGCTGCTCACCTGATGAGGTGGAGGGGAAAAAAACTTAGCCTGCACACACCACGAGATGACAGACGATGGCGTAAAAGAATTTGCGGATGCCTCACAGGTATTTAAGATAGACTATGTGGGCGATGAAATTGCAGTGGAGTGGACGTTGAATACAGCCGGTGGAAATAATTCCATGACAGATGAGATGCAGCAAGCCGACGAAAGTGACATTAAAACAGCCGGAGAAAGTATCTGCACAAAAATATCCGTGGACGGCACAGACCGCAAGGAAACCAAAAACCGCCTCAAGCTCGCTCTTTATTCCATGATAGAAAAGGGCACAGGAAAAAAGCCTTCCGTGGGGCACACTCTCAGGCATCAGACCGACCAAGATAGCCATGAAATGCATAGAGGACGGCATGAGCGATAAGGAAACCTATGACTATCTGAAGGAAACCTATCTTGCAAGCGATGAGAAAATCGACCTTTCAATAGGCATAGCAAAGCGCGAGAAGGCACTGCTTGACAAAGTGGACTATGACAAACGGCTACAGCCTGTACATAGGTATACCATTCTGCCCAAGCACCTGTGCATACTGTTCGTTTACATCATATCCACTGGGTGTGTGGAAAAACCGCGTGGATGATTATCTCGACGCACTCGAGAAGGAGATAGACTACACGGCACAGAAATTCTACCACAAGAAGCTAAACTCCATCTACATAGGAGGCGGCACACCGACCACACTAAGCCCTGCGCAACTTGACAGGCTTATCAGAAAAAATCAAATGCAGCTTTGATTTAAAGGACTGTCTGGAATTTACAGTGGAGGCAGGCAGACCGGACTCCATCACGAGAGAAAAGCTCCTGGCACTAAAGAAAAAACGGCATCAGCCGTATATCAGTAAATCCGCAGACTATGAAGCAGCAGACACTTGATATAATAGGAAGACACCACACGGTAGACGATACGATACAAAGCTTCAAGCTTGCACGTGAGCTGGGCTTTGACAACATAAATATGGACCTCATCATGGGACTTCCCGAGGAGACACTCGATGATGTAAGGCACACAATGGAGCTGGTGAAGGAACTGGCGCCTGACAACGTCACCATCCATTCACTCGCAGTAAAGCGAGCTGCACGACTCACCATCTTCAAGGACCGCTACAGTGATATGCAGATGGTCAACACTCAGGAGCATATGGATCTCTGCGCAGCCTACTGTAAGCAGATGGGGCTTGAGCCATATTACCTCTACAGGCAGAAGGGCATGGCAGGCAACATGGAAAACGTGGGCTATGCGGCAAAGGGGCAAGGCCGGTGTATACAATATACTGATCATGGAGGAAAAACAGACTATTGTAGCCTGCGGAGCTGGAGCAAGCACCAAGCGTGTCGGCCCGTACCGAATCCGGATGGCACACACCGCATCGACAGATGCGAGAATGTCAAGGATGTAGGGCAGTATATCACAAGGATTGATGAGATGATAGAGAGAAAGCAGAGGCTGTTTGAGGAAAAATAAGCAGTATGCCGTAGAGATATAATGTATAATTATGGAACTGATAATACTATACAGATTAGCGAATTTGTCAAAAATTATAAAGAAAACCTAATATTCATTGACAATGAATAAAAAAAAAAAAGGGTGAAAATAGATTATTGAAAAGCCCGATTAGATACAAAAAAAAGATACGCTAATCCGAATAAACATACAAAAAATAAAACAGGCTAAAAATATTCGGGGGGTACAAAGGTACCTCCCCTAGAGTGAGTATAAAGGGAAATAAAAGATACCATAAGGAGAATTTAGAAAGAATGTACAGAAAGAAAGGCAGAGGATGGACAAAGCATATAGACTTTATGCTTATAGATATCGCATGCATTGTTATAGCATTTTTTTATTTCATATGTGATACGCTTCGGCTTTAATAACCCGTACGTGGACAAGGACTACCGTATACTGGGGGTAGCATTTCTTCTGATAGATTTCTTTGTGGAGATAATGGCAGACTCATTCAAGAATGTCCTAAAGAGAGGATATCTGGATGAGCTTATATCGACCTGCAAGCACGCAATGCTTGTATTTCTGGCGACAGCGCTATTTCTGTTCACTACACAGATGGCTGATATATACTCGCGATTATCATTTTATATCATGTTTCCAATCTATGTGACAATAACATATGTAGCAAGGGTGGCGCTCAAGAGCATTCTTAAGAAAAAGGGCTTTGGAGCATCAAGAAAATCACTGTTTGTCATAGCACCCGATGCTATGCTTCGCGATACACTGCGCACAGTGGAGAAAAAGCTGTATAGGCTATACAAAGATAGTAGCCGCCTCACTGGATACAGACATGAAGGGTAAGACTATATGCGGCATACCGATAGTTGCAAACCACGATGGCATAGTGGACTATGCGTGTGATGAGTGGGTGGATGAGGTACTTATTCCGCCTTGCAGCGAGGATGAATATCCGGAGAAGATGGCAGATATATTCCTTGAGATGGGAATAGCCGTACATACAGGAATAGCCAAAAACGGCACAGCCCAGGGGTGGCTACAAGCAGATAGAAAAAGATAGGCGACTACACAGTAGTCACATCAAGCGTGAACTATGCAAACATTAGCGCACTTCTGGTAAAGAGGGGCATGGATATAGTCGGAGGACTGGTAGGCTGCCTGTTCACACTAATCATCATGATATTTGTGGGACCGGCGATATACATAGCCTCGCCTGGACCGATATTCTTCTCGCAGGAGAGAGTCGGCAGAAACGGCAGAAAGTTTAAGATGTACAAATTCCGCAGCATGTATATGGATGCCGAGGAGCGAAAGAAGGAGCTTGCGGCACAGAATAAAGTGGGCGACGGCATGATGTTCAAGCTGGACTTTGACCCGAGAATCATAGGCAATAAAGTGTTGCCAAACGGAAAGAAGAAAACCGGAATTGGGCAGTTTATCAGGAAAACAAGCCTGGATGAATTCCCACAATTCTTCAATATACTAGTAGGAGATATGAGCCTGGTAGGCACCAGACCACCAACACTCTCGATGAGTGGGAGAAGTATGAACCTCACCACAGAGCCAGAATGTCATTCAGGCCGGGACTGACCGGACTGTGGCAGGTGAGTGGCAGAAGTAATATCACGGACTTTGAGGAAGTGGTGAAGCTTGATACCCAGTATATTGGGGAGTGGAGTGTTAAGGGGGATATAAGTATTCTCTTTAAAACAGTTATTGGCGTACTAAAAAACGATGGAGCAGTTTAAAAGACGTGAACAGACGAAAGAGTAAGCATAAAGAAAAAAACTTAATATTGCTATGTTTGGGCAAAAAAGGATTCCGTCAAGAGAAGGCGGAGTTGAGATAGTAGTTGAAGAACTTTGCACAAGGATGGTTGCACTGGGACATAATGTGACTTGCTACAACAGAGGTGGTCATCACGTGAGTGGTTCTGAGTATGATTCAAAACGACTTAAAGAATATAAAGGGATCAGGCTTAAAACAGTCCCAACAATAGAAAAGAAAGGTCTTGCAGCGGTATCATCGTCATTTTTTGCGGCATTATGTTGTGCTTTTGGCAAATATGATATTGTACATATTCATGCAGAGGGACCGGCATTTTTCGCTTGGCTGCCAAAAATGTTTGGTAAAAAAGTGATTGTAACAATTCATGGATTGGATTGGCAGCGTGAAAAATGGAAAAGTGGATTTGGTTCAAAGTTCATTCATCAGGGGAGAGAAAAAAATGCCGTAAAAAGTATGCTGATGAAATTATTGTTTTGAGCAAAGGCGTGCAGGACTATTTTCAAAAAGAATATGGGAGAAAGACGGTGATCATACCGAATGGCGTGAATCGACCGGAAGTAGTTGACGATGACCTGATAACAAAACGGTTTGACTTGCATAAAAACGAGTATTTTCTGTTCCTCGGAAGGCTTGTGCCGGAGAAAGGAATCAGGTATCTGGTAGAAGCGTTTAAAGAAGTCAAGACCGATAAGAAACTGGTAATCGCTGGCGGAGCTTCGGATACAGATGAATTTACTCAGGAACTAAAGAAACTGGCAGAGAGTGATCGTCGGATTATTTTCACTGGCTTTGTTCAGGGAAAGACGCTCGACGAGCTTTACTCCAATGCCTATGTCTATGTTCTTCCATCTGACCTTGAAGGGATGCCGCTGAGTTTATTGGAAGCGATGTCCTACGGTAACTGCTGTTTGGTAAGCGATATAGCAGAATGTGCAGAGGTAGTGGAAGATAAGGCGGTTGTTTTTAAGAAAAGTGATGTCGAAGATTTGCGAGAGAAACTGCAGGAATGCTGCTTTAATGGTAAGAGAGTAGAAGAATATAAAGAAAATGCAGCTGATTTTATTTGTCGGAAGTATGTCTGGGATAGAGCGGCTGAGAAGACGGTTGGACTGTATGGAGGAAAAAAGGAAAAAATGACTTACGCAATAATGGGGCTTGTTTTGCTGTTTATGGCATTTATTTTAATTTACAAAGCAAAGCTAACAAAGGATACATCTCATTTTTTTAATCTTACCGCCAATACCACAGCAATGCGAGGATTTTGGTGCATTATAGTCATTCTTGTTCATATTCCTGCAGTTTATCAAAACCGCATACAAGATTTAATGGGGAGTTTTGCATACATTGGCGTGACGTTCTTCTTTATGACTTCGGCTTATGGCTTGAAAGTTGGAGCAAAAAAAGAATCCGGATTCAACGAAGGTGTTTTGGCGCAGGCGTCTTCCAAAACTTCTGATCCCAATGTTTCTGGTGAATGTGCTGACAATGGTTATGCACCTTATTGAATGCAAAGACATTTCCCCATTGGATTTGCTTTCAGTCAATATGTGGGTAGTCTGGCTTCTTGCCTGCTACGCTATTTATTGGGCTGTCAATATATTCGTAGATATGGAGGGGTATCAAGATCTTCTCATATGCTTATTGATAGCTGCCGGAAGTATAACTGTCTATTGCTTGAAGGATAGGATGACAGTTACAACCTGGTGTCCGGAAGTCTTCGGCTTCATATGGGGGAATCTTACTTGCTGATTATAGGGAATGGTTTGTGAGAACCATTAAAAGAAAGTGGTTGCTTATAAGCTTGGTTTTATGTTTGCTTTCCGGAATTCTGGGACTCTCTTATCTAAGGTTTAAGTCTGTTCTGATTTTGGGAGATTATCTGTTAAAGATTATGCTGGGTTTGGCAATCATACTATTTATACTTGCTTTGAATGTGAGTATTGCTCTTGGAAATAAAGTGAGCCTGTTTTTAGGGAGAATATCATATGAGGTGTATTTGATTCATGGCGCAGTATTTGGATTGATGGCAACATTCATGCCAGGAATCAATTCAGGCCTTTTTTATTAGCTTGAGTATAGTAATCACAGTTGCATTGTCATGGGTTGTGAACCTAATGAGCCAACCGGTAATAAAAAAAGGTTAATTCATTGTTGGTATCGAATTAGGGAGAAAAAATAAAAATGAAAATTTTGATGGTGAACAAATTTCTGCACCGAAACGGCGGATCAGAAACGTAACATATTTAAATTGGGTGAGGCGCTGGAGCAGCACGGACACGAGGTTCAGTACTTCGGTATGGAGCACGAAGGCCGCTGCGTGGGCAACCGGGTCAATGCTTATACATCCGATATGGATTTCCACGGCGGGGGCAAACTTAGCAAGCTGACTTACCCGATCAAGACCATCTACAGCAAGGAAGCACGGGTGCAGCTGAGAAAAGTTTTGGACGACTTCCGGCCAGATGTCTGTCACTTGAACAACTTCAACTACCAGCTGACACCTTCCATCATTCTGGAAATCGTGAAGTGGCGTAAGGAGACCGGAAGTGATTGTAAAATCATCTTCACGGCACATGATTACCAGTTGGTTTGCCCGAACCACATGCTGAACAATCCGAACACCCACCAGAACTGTGAGAAGTGCCTCGGTGGCCATTTCGTGAATTGCATGAAAGGCAAGTGCATCCACGGCTCCACGGCGAAGTCAGCCATCGGCATGATGGAGGCTGAGTTCTGGGGAAGTGGAAGGGCACCTACAAGTACATTGACACCATGATCTGCTGCTCGGAGTTCATGAAGAGCAAGATGGACAGTAATCCACTGTTTGCAACGAAGACTGTGGCAATGCACAACTTCATCGACAAAGTGGAGTGGAAAGAGACCCCGAAGAAGGATTACGTCCTCTACTTCGGCCGCTTCTCTGAGGAGAAGGGCATCGGCACACTCATCAAGGTCTGTAAGGAGCTGCCGGATGTGCAGTTCATCTTCGCAGGCACCGGCCCGCTGGAAGGGAGCATCAAGGGTGTAAGCAACATCAAGAATGTTGGCTTCCAGAAAGGTGAGGCACTGGAAAAGCTCATCCGTGAGGCAAGGTTCTCCATCTATCCGTCTGAGTGGTATGAGAACTGCCCATTTTCCGTGATGGAATCCCAGATGTACGGCACACCGGTGTTGGGTGCTGATATTGGTGGTATCCCGGAACTGATCCAAGTCGGTAAGACTGGTGAGCTGTTTGAAAGCGGTAACGGGAAAAATTTGAAAGAAAAGATAGAAAAGCTCTGGGGTGATAAGAAACTGTGCGATGAGTATAGCAAGAACTGCAAGGACATCAGCTTCGATACCATCGATGAGTATTACGAGAAAATTATGAGAGTTTATCAGTAATTTGGAGGATGGGTGTGAGTACAAAAGCGGATAGATATGAGGGAATCAATGGGTTAAAAGCGTATGCCATTATCGGCATTGCTCTGATGCACGTCCTTTCAAACGGAAAATATGAATTGGGAGGATTTGTATTTGAGAAACTTATCCCCAATTTCACAAACCTCGTTTTTCTTTTCATGATGGTCAGCGGTTTTGGTATGTGCTGTGGCTACTACCAGAAAATCATAGACCGTAAGATCAGCGTGGAGGAGTTTTACAGCAAAAAAGATACATCAAGATTTGGTCGTACTTCGCATTGCTCTGCGCGCTGGATTTTGTGATTTCGCCGAGCAAGAATTCGCTGTATATGAAGTTTTTGCAAACTTGACCTTATGCCGGGATTGTTGCCAAATGCCAATATTTCGGTTATCGGTGTGAGCTGGACGCTGGCTGTCATTTTTGTGTTTTATATGCTGTTTCCGTTTTTCTGCTTCCTGATTGGAAATAAGAAGAGGGCATGGGGAGTGGCAGCCGCGGCATTAGTGTTCAACTACCTGTGTGGAAGTTACTTCAATGCCGGTAGAACCAATATCGTTTATGATGCAATTTATTTTATTGCAGGAGGTCTAATCTTCCTTTACCGGAAAGAGCTTGCTGAATTTGCAGTAAAATCCAAAGTTATCGCTGGAGCAATTCTGCTGATTGCCACAGTTGCTTATTTTGCAGTAGGTGGCAATACGCTTACAATGTTGTTCTTCTGTGTAGCGGCTTTGGTCTATACCCTCGGGTGTAATCGGGAGGGGGGGGCTGGTCAATCCAGTCGCCAAATTCCTCGGTGGAATCTGCTTCGAGATTTACCTGTGCCACATGGTAATTTATCGTGTGCTTGAAAAATTTCACCTTGTCCATCTGTTTGGTAATGGCTTACTTGCATATATCTTCACAGCGGTCGCAGTTATTTGCGGCGCGGTTGTGTTCTCGGTATGTGCCAAGTGGTTCTTAAATAAAATTGAAACTTTGATTGTTAATAGGAGTTAATCATGTCTGAAGAAAAGAAAATTGAATGGTACGGTTATCGTCACTTACCGTTGCAACGCTCGTTGCTCCATGTGCAACCGTTATAAAGCACCTTCCAAACCGGAAGAAGAAATTAGTATTGAAACTATCAAAAAACTGCCGAAGATGTACTTCACGAACATCACCGGCGGAGAACCGTTTATCCGTACTGACCTGAAGGATATCGTGCGTGAACTGTATAAGAAGTCTGATCGTATCGTTATTTCCACCAACGGTTTCTTCACAGATCGTATCGTTGACCTGTGTAAAGAGTTCCCGCAGATCGGTATCCGTATTTCTATCGAGGGGCCTGGAGCAGACCAATAATGAGATTCGTGGTCTTCAAGACGGATATGCAAAGGGGTATGGCACACTAAAGATTCTTCGTGAAATGGGCATGAAGGACGTTGGCTTCGGCATGACCGTTCAGGACAAAAACGCTCCTGACCTGGTTCCGCTCTACAAGATCTCCGATGAGATGGGCATGGAGTTCGCAACTGCCTCTTTGCACAACAGCTTCTACTTCGTTGAGGCTAAGAACATCATCCATGATCGTCCGATGGTTGCTAAGAACTTCGAGAATCTGGTCAATGAACTGCTCCGCAGCAACAGCCCGAAGAAGTGGTTTCGTGCATACTTTAATCATGGTCTGATCAACTACATCTACGGCCAGAAGCGTCTGCTGCCTTGCGATATGAGTTTTGACACTTTCTTCATCGATCCGTATGGCGATGTTATGCCTTGCAATGGAACCAAGGACAAGGAAGTTATGGGCAACCTGAACAATCAGACTTGGGATGAACTGTGGAAACAGCCCGAAGGCAGAGAAGGTTCGTGCAAAGGTTCGTTGCTGCGACCGTGACTGCTGGATGATTGGCAGTGTAAGTCCTGCTATGCACAAGTACATCTGGAAGCCTGCGACTTGGGTTCTGGTTCACAAATTTAAGGCTCTGTTCACCAAACATCCGTACAGTATGTATGAGCTGAAGATTTGCCGTGACTACCGTGATGGGAAAGTCACCAAAGAGGATCTGGATAAGTGCAGCACCTGCGATATGAACTGTGTGATCAACAATGGTCTGAGTGAAGCAAGCAAAGAGCAGCTGAAGCATAAGACCGGTGAGGAAATTGTGGATGCGGATATTGCTCAGCAAATGAAAGGGTAAATCAGATGAGAATTACAGTGCTAACTCCTACTTATAATCGGGGGAGGGAGTATACAAAAATTATATACCTCTCTGGATAATCAGTCCATAAAAGATTTTGAATGGCTAATTGTAGATGATGGCAGCTTAGATGATACGGGCACAGGTTGTAAGGAAAGTTCAAAAAATCAGCTGATTTTAGAATCCGCTATATCTATAAGGAAAACGGCGGGAAGCATACGGCACTAAATGAAGGCATAAAAAAAATATAGAGTCAGACTTGACTTTTTATTGTTGATTCGGACGACTGGTTAAAGCCAAATGCGATTGAAACTGTGCTGCGATATTATGGAAAGTTTTGGGATAGAAACGGATTGTGTGGATACTCATTTCTCAGAGTATTTCCAGATGGAAAGATCAACGGTAAAGAGTTTGAACCTAATGAATGGGTTGCTTCGTACATAGAAGCAAGAATTAATTCGATGACACGATGGCTGATAAAGCCGAGGTATTTTACACCATTGCCTAAAGGAATTTCCGTTTCCTGAGTATTCAGGTGAAAAATTCCTTGGTGAGGACATTGTTTGATTCGAATGGCACGTAAGTACAATATGATTCACATTAACGAGGCGATATATGTCGGCGATTATCAGTCAGACGGGACTTACGAAAAATAAAAAGAGCAAATAACATAAAATCTCCTGTTGGCTGTATGCACAGAGCGGAAGAATTTATGAAGAAAGATATAAACCCTAAATATAGGATCAAAGGCGGACTTCAATACATTATATATGGCTTGTGCGCTGATTATACAATTACGGAACTTCTTAGAAACAGCAAAAATAAGTTGTTGACTTTTGTTTGTATTGTACCAGGTAAAGTATTAAAAGCAAGATGGAGTCGAAAGCTATAGAATCAAGAAATCTTATTATAGATAGAGGAGAGTAAACTTATAATGCTACGAATAAATAGACGAAAAATGATAGGGTTATTACTTCTTTCCGTGAGTGCCATTGTGTATGTTTTTGCATTAGCTTCAGGGCAAGACAGTATATTTGAATACACACTGTTACTTGCGTGTTTAACTTTTGCCTTGCTATTTAACAATGATTTTGAGTTGATTTCTCCAGCAGTGCTTTTTACAGCATATTTTCTTTACTCCATAGCCTTAGGACCAATTGGGTTGATGAATATGGGAAGATTCTATAGCTATGGGTATACAAAAATAATTTTGGGCGGTTTGCTGGCGTTTGCGATTGGAAATGGCATTTGTTTAATCGCGAAAAAAAGACCAGTTCATGAAAAGGAGGATAAACCTAAAATTCGATTTTCGTTTTCGAGAATTAAAACACTTTATTTCCTTTTGGCTGTTTCATGGTCTGCAGCGCTATATTATTTTATAAAAAACAGATCGTATTTGCTTGGCGATGTAGAAAATGGAAGAGTGGCAGCCATATCGGGTAGCGGCGCTTTACTATACACGGCTCAGATATCAATTTTACTGGTCTGTATGCTTTTTTGACATATACATAGAAACAAGAAAAAGATCTACGGCCACTAATAAGCAAATTTACTATGATTTTTTGTGACTGTAGTATCTTCTGCCACTTTGATTGTGTCGGCTTTCGTGCACCTGTTGGCACACTATTCATTTGTATGATTGTGATGTATGCTGGAAAAAAAGAAAATGCCTATGGGTAGAATCGTCTTTTATGGACTGTTGTGCATTATAGGTGTATCGGTACTTGGGGCAATTCGCACAACGATGTCTGGAGGTGTTAGTAGCACATTGACATCCTTTTTTACTTCGCTCTATGTGGGGAATATTAACATAAATTATATGTATAATACATTTCCCGGAAAAGTGGATTTTCAATATGGATATACCTACCTTATAAACTTTCTGATGTTGTTGCCTGGGCCGGATTTGGATTTTACTTTATGGCTTAAAGAACAGGTGGGGATTACTTTTTCCGGGGGTGGCTTGACACCAACTATTATTGGTGAGTTTTATATCAATTTTGGTGAGGCATTTATATTTATTGGATTGTTCATTTTAGGTGTGTTTAGCGTTTATCTGAATAGGTACTTCAAGAGACATAAGGAGAGTTTTCTTGCTGTTTTTTATGTCTGGCAGTTTGCACATTGTGTTTCCGGAGGTATAGCTAACGTCAGTGTGACAGTGCTGTTATATACAATAGTGTATAAATGCTTGATAATGCTTCCGTATAGAAGCACGAAAAGTTTTAATAGAAGGAGACTGGCAGATGGACAGTATTAAGAAAGAGGAAATGGGAAAGTCCGCTGTTAAGGCTGGGCTTTGGTACACGATAGGAAATATAGCTTTAAAGGGATGCGCGTTTCTGACACTTCCGGTTTTTACGCGGCTTTTATCTACAAGTGATTTTGGTGTATATAATGCCTACATTGCGTACGAGCAGATTTTTACTGCAATCTTAGGAGTGGGGTTTTACGGAACAATAAAAAACGCAAAATTGGATTTTAAGGAGAACTTTAAAAAATATCTATCCTCTATTGTATTCCTGAGTGTTTTGATTTTCAGTTTCATTACTGCTGCTGCTAATGTTGCATATCCAATATATCGTAATGAACTTGATTTTTCACGGTTTGTGACAAACTGCTTGCTGTTTCAGAGCTTTGGCGCGTATATGCTTTATCTATATGGCGTTAAACTTAATGCTGAATTTCGTTACCGATCATTTTTGATCATGTCGAGCATCAACGTCCTCGGCAACACAGTTTTATCAATAATTCTTATTTTGTTCGTTTTCCCGAATGAAAGATATCTTGGAAGAATACTTGGCTCGGCGATTCCACTCATTGGCATCGGAGTAGCATTGTGCTTCTTAATATGGAGAAACGGAAGAACACTTTACAATAAAGCATATTGGAAATATGGACTGGCGATAGGACTTCCTCTTCTTCCGCACGTTATCTCGCAGTCGTTACTTTCGCAAGTTGACCGAATTATGATAAAAGATATGGTGGGCAGCTCGGAAGCGGGAATATATAGCTATATTTACACAATTTGTACAATTCTATATATCGTAGGAAATTCTATGGAGAACGCATGGTCACCATGGGTATTTTACACATTAGATAGCGGAGATAAAAAGCGTATTGAACGAGCTGGAAAAGATTATGTTATGGTGTTTGCATTGTTAACGATCGGCTTCTTTTGTGTGATGCCAGAAGTGACAAAGATAATGGCGGGAAGTAATTATTGGGGCGGCATAAGTTTGATTATCCCGTTGACCTTTGGTAACTTTTTCGTTTTTATGTATGGCTTGCCCGTAAATATAGAGTATTACCATAAGAAAACAGGGTTTATTTCACTTGGCACGATACTTGCTGCTGGCTTAAATGCTGTGCTTAACTATTTTGGAATTATCCTGTTTGGATATCAGGTCGCAGCATACACAACATTCCTTTCTTATGGGATGTTATTCCTATTCCATTGGTTTATTGCAAACAAATACGGGGTAAGCGAGCTGTACAGTTTCAAGTTTTTATTAAATCGCACTGCACTTGTACTTATTTTGGGATTTGTGGTTCTTCTGACGGATGGGTTTATGGTATTTAATTTTATATTACGATATATGTTGATAATTCTGATTTTAATTTGGTTTTATAAACACAGACAAATGCTGGTTGGAGCGTTGAAAAGGAGATGATGTTTTGGATTGCGTGATAGCTTGCGAATATAATGCTATAAGTAACGGAGGATTTATGATTAAAGAAAAGTTATTGAAGCTGTGCTTGGCACCTCTTCGCTTATTGCCAATAAAAAGAAAATAGGATTGTTTTTATATGCAATAGAGGGGGTGGTTTTTGTTGCAACCCCAAATATATGGCGCAGTACATACATGAAAACTATGGCAGTCAATATGAAATTATATTTTTTACAATGATGAATCTGTGGTAAAAAGAAACAACTGCGATTGGATAACATGGAAAAAATTCGATGGATTTGGATACATTGAGGCTTTGGTTACGGCAAAATATATTGTATCAAATATAACAATTCCAAGATTTGTTCCTTATAGGCGACAACAGGTAAAGATGTGTACATGGCACGGCTCCGCATTTAAGGGAACTGGTGACATGGAGTATAATTTCGATAAGTATGTATGATGTCTTTTTTTTAGCTGAAAATGAGCTGACATATAAAGTTATCAGAGAGATATGGATGTATCGGGGAGAAATATTGCGAACTGGTATGCCCCGGAATGATTGCTTGTTTAATTTTACTAAAAAACAGATAAAGAATATAAAAGAAAAAATAGGAGTTCCTGAAGAACATTTGTTGTTATATGCTCCCACTTTTAGGGATAAAGGAGACGCTGATTGTTTTTCGGTTGATTTCTTGAAATTAAAGGCACACCTTGAAGACAGATTTGGCGGTTCTTGGCAAGTTGCATTTAGATATCATCCTCTGCAAAAGAAAAGAAACTTACCGAGTGGATGCATTGATCTAAGTACGTATGAAGATATGCAAGAGTTACTGATGTGCACCGATATACTTGTAACAGATTATTCTTCATGTATGTGGGATTTTTCATTGATGGGAAAACCATGCTTTGTCTATGCATCCGATATAGATAGATATATTAATGATGAACGTGGTGCCTTTCTTGTATCCTATTGACATGTTGCCTTTTCCGCTTGCGAGAAATAATGATGAGCTAGTTGAACGTATCGTTCAATTCAATCGTAAAGAATATGAAGAACGGCTTGAGCAGTTCTTTAAAGAATGGGGTAGATACAATTATGATGGGACAGCAACGAAAAAAGCTGTTGATAGGCTTTTAAACGGATAATTTAAAGCGTGTATAAGTTCTAGGTTTGTGATGGCTAAGCAAGTAGGCTATTCTGAACCAGACAGTTCTTAAACAACTTATTAACATAGATTATGCAAGATCTGTAGAGAATATATTTACATAGTTCATGGAGCCAATTCATGAGGACTTATATTTGAGGATATGTCCTGTAGACTTATCCCTATAGAGCTTACTTAAAATACAATATAAGGAGTAGAAAAAATGAAAAACATAGTTTTAATCATCGCTGGCGGTGTTGGTGCTCGTATGGGGCAAGATATACCGAAACAGTTTATCAATGTGTATGATAAGCCAGTTATTGTTTACACATTAGAGGCTTTTCAAAAGCATCCAAGCATTGATGCGATTGAAGTTGTTTGCCTCGACGGGTGGCACGATGTCTTATGGGCATATGCCAAGCAGTTTGGAATTGCCAAACTTGAGAACATTGTTTCAGGCGGCAAGAACGGTCAGGATTCAATCCGAAACGGACTTTATGACATTGCCTCAAGACATAATGGTTCTGATGATATCGTATTGGTTCATGATGCGATTCGTCCTATGGTAAGCAACGATATTATCTCGGATAACATTCGAGTTTGCAGACAATACGGAAATGCAATTACTGTTGTTCCGTGTACTGCGGCAATGTTAAAAACCTTTGATTCTCTTTCAACTGAAGAACAGGTTCCAAGAGATAATCTTAAAATCACTCAAACACCACAGGCGTTTTTCCTCCAAGATATTATTGCTGCACATAAAGAAGCTTTGAAAAAGGGAATTACAAATTCAGTTGCTTCTTGTACGATGTATTATATTGAACTTGGCAGAAAACTATATATGTCTGCGGGTTCTGAGAAAAAAACTTGAAGCTCACCACAGCCGAGGATATTGAGATTTTTAAAGCGCTTCTAAATGCTAAGAAGGATGTGTGGATGCACTGATGGGATACAATGATGGATTAAGGCAAGTTGCTGAAACATTGCCAATTAAAGTGGGGAAAATACTTGTAACAGGTGCTACAGGACTTATTGGATCATGTTGTATAGATGCTCTTTTGTATGCCAATGAATATTGCGGTTGTAGATTTAAGATTTTCTCTTTGGGAAGTTCACAAGAAAAAAAATCTCTAAGCGTTTTAAAGGCAAAGTAACGCCTGTTGTACAGGATGTTGTTATGCCTCTGACGCTGGATGTCGTATTTGATTATATTATTCATGCGGCAAGCAATGCCGACCCTAAGATGTATGCTCTTCAGCCTGCAGAGACAATTATTACAAATGTCATTGGAACAAAAAATGTGCTTGAATAATACTGTAAGAAAAACATAGATACACGGTTGCTGTTAACTTCAACTTTCGAGGTTTATGGGAAAATAGATGGCATTGATGTGTATAGCGAAAATATGGTCGGATTAGTAGACTTTCATATGCTCAGAAACGGCTATACAGAAAGTAAGCGGTGCGCCGAGATGCTTGTCAACAGCTATATTGACGAATATGGAATTGACGCTGTGATTTGCAGATTGGCTAGTATATATGGACCTACCATGTTGCTAAACGATAGTAAAGCACATGCTCAATTTATCAGAAATGCGTTGCATGGTGAGAATATTGCCTTGAAGAGCAAGGGGGAACAAAGAAGAACATATTGTTATGTCCTCGATGCTGTTTCTGCTTTGTTTATGGTGCTTTCCAAAGGAGAGATTGGAGAAGCGTATAATATTGCAAATGAAAATTCAGTTGCTTCAATTGCTGATGTTGCTTCATGTTGTGCAAAGATAGTGGGAACAAAGGTGGTTTTTGATATTCCGGAATACTGTCGAATCAAAAGGATTTTCTAAACCGCAAAACTGTATACTTGATAATAAAAAGCTAAAGTCTTTGGGGTGGGAAGGAAGATATTCTCTGGAAGAGGGCTTTACAGAAACCATAGATGAGTTGAGGAAAAAAACGAACGGAGGGGACAAAAAAAAAAGTTTATGCTTGAACAATTAAAACAAGATGTTTGCAACGCCAACCTCGATCTGGTTGCCAAAGGTGTAGTCATTTATACATGGGGCAACGTCAGCGGAATCTCTGACGACAGAAAGTACATGGTCATCAAGCCATCTGGCGTTGACTACGATGGAATGTCAGCTGAGGACATGGTGGTTGTGGATATTGAGAGTGGTGAAACTGTGGAAGGTAAATGGAAGCCATCATCTGATACCAAGACTCATCTTGCACTGTATAAGAAGTATTCACAGATTAAAGGCATAGTCCATACACATTCTACCAATGCCGTGGCGTTTGCACAGGCTGGCATGAAAATTCCCAGCGCTTGGTACAACTCATGCGGATTATTTCTACGGAGATATTCCATGCACGAGAGAGCTGAGCAAAGAAGAAGTAATGGAAGCCTACGAACTGAATACAGGCAAGGTCATTATCGAGACAATAGAGAAGATGAACTATGATCCGATGGCTATACCGGGAATTGTGGTAAAGAATCACGGCCCGTTCGCTTGGGGCTCAAGCCCTGCCAATGCTGTATACAATGCGGTTGTTATGGAAAATGTAGCGGAGATGGATATCAAAACGCTGTTACTCAATTCACAGGCAGAGATGAAGCAATATGTGTTGGACAAGCATTATATGAGAAAACACGGCCCGAATGCCTATTATGGGCAGAAGTGATATCCATAGAAAGAAAGAGGTCTAAAACATGCGAGAATATTACGGATTTCTGATTTTATTTAATGGAACCGAATGCAGTAAGACAGTAAACGCTCAATAAAACCGTGGTTAGACTTTACCCCTTCCTCCGTAGTAAAACTTTTAAATTGAAGTGAAAGCTCAAAACTTAAGTCAATTAATATGAAGATATGCAAGAGTTACGGAGCGTGTCCAGAAAAAAAATAATACAAAGGATAATTTCTTACAGCCAGTAAGAAATTATCCTTTCAGTATATTATGCTAGATGAGTTATAAATTTTTTGCTAAAATAATACTCAACAAAAAACAAAATTGTCTGTTGTTAATAACTGACAATTTACCAAAACGACAAATGAGGAGAGCTATATGGGAAAGAAAAAACTATTAGCACTGCTGATGGCAACTGTTTTTTAGCCATGCAACCGACTATATCTGTAACGGCAGAAACAGGGCAGGTTACAGATTCTGTAGGAGATTATGAGGGTGAAGAAACAAAAGAGAAATCAAAGGTAACAGAACTTGAAAATACGGACAGTGCAGTACCTAACTCCCCGGCAGTGGATGAAGAAATGACAAAGATGACTTCTGCAGAGAAGGAAGAGGCGGATGATGGAGAGACGGTAAGTTTGTCAGCGGTTACGGAATCATCAAATAATCAGACGACTTCATATGCACATAGTGAGGAAGCTACGTCAGGTGCTATGACACTAAAAGCAGAATGGAATGATCCTGTACTTGGACAGCCGACCACATTCCATGTGTCTGCAATAGGCGGCTCAGGAAACTATAAATTCAGAATGGATGCACCGAGCTATTCTAGCCCAAATCAATGGGCATTCGAATCAGTAGCGGATCCAAGTCGCGGTGAATGGATGAACTATACTGGTGAGTGTATGAGTACAGACTACTCTTTTACTATGACTGCCTCAGGTACATATAATTTTCGTTTTTACTTAATGGATAAGGCAAATAATATTTATTATTTACGTGTAAATACATATATACATTTATCTGATCCTAATTATCCAAGTATAAATTCTATAATTCAGTCAGCGGTAGATCAGTGTAAAAGGGAAACTGATGGTCCTGATTATCAAAATAAATAAAACCGATACTAAAACCGATAATAAAAATAGTAATAAATCAGATAACGGAGTGATAGAGCTTCCGATTATACCAATAGATTAATTAATAGGTTACCATGTATTTTTACATTGTGGAATAGAGTATTTATTAACAATAGAACATGCTGGGAGGATTATGTATGTACAAAAAGAATAATTAGCCTTATTTTAACACTTATTATGCTGATTACAATAGTTCCATCAACTATTGTGGCAGCAAGTGAAGTTCGGACAATGGAAGGGGTTGAAGCTTCGGGCAAGCAATCCGAATGCAACCGGCCTGAGGTCGATAAATCGGAGGAAAATATTATCTACATGGTAAATCCGCTGTATGAGGATGTTATCAGCATTGATGATTTAAAGAAAAAGCTTGACTCCTCAAACGATGTGCAGCTATTTGCGGCATCCACGGGACAGTATTTTTCAGATTATGACAGTGCCGTTTCATATCTCAGAAAGCAGATGGTTAGCAGAGAGACGGAAAATAACCTTGAATTTCCCTGCATCCTGGTTTGATTCTCACAAAGATGAGCTATATTGGGATTTATTATATGATGCAATGAAGTGCGATGAAAGCTCTACCGGACAGGATGGGGATGCGCTTATATATGGATTTGCTGGCTGTCGTCTTTCATACAGTAATGCAGGATATATACAATATACCATGTCATATCATTCTGATGCAGAGCAGGAAGCAAAGCTGACAGCGGCTGTGGCTGAGGCAATGACAACACTGCAGCTTAATGGACTGAGCGAAGCCAAAAAGATTATAAAGATTCATGATTATATCTGCAATCATGTCGATTATGCATATAATTCAAAAAGAGGAGCAGATATATACAGCTTATGGAGCTCTATGCACCGGAAAAGCTGTCTGTCAGGGGTATGCTGTGCTTTTCTACAGACTGTGCAAGGAAGCAGGACTGTCGGTTAGGATTATCAGCGGTACCGGCAATGGAGGAGCGCATGCGTGGAATATAGTGCGCGAATCGGCAGCAAATACTATAACGTGGACTGTACCTGGGATGGACAGGGTGCGGCCACCTATAATAATTTTCTGTTGAAATCAGAAGCTGACTTTAGTAATCATACCCGCAAATCATGGAAAGTGGTGGGCAACCATTATCTATACTATACATCAGCTGAGTTTAACGCTCAGTATCCTATGACTGAAAAATCATGGGATGAGTCGGATAACAGCAACGATTCTGTAGAAACTACATATGCGCATAGTGAGGAGACCTCGTCAGGTGCTGTGACACTAAAAGCAGAATGGAATGATCCTGTACTTGGACAGCCGACCACATTCCATGTGTCTGCAACAGGTGGCTCAGGAAAATATCAATTCAGAATGGATGCGCCGAGCTATTCGAGCCCAAATCAATGGGCATTCGAATCAGTAGCGGATCCAAGTCGCGGTGAGTGGATGAATTATACATCAGAGTGTGCTTCAAACGATTATACATTTACCATGACTGCTACCGGTACTTATAACTTTAGGTTTTATGTGATGGATAAACCAGCAGGTGTATATTATCTGCGTTTGAACTTCAATATAGGCGTATCTGATAGTAAATATCCGAGTGTTGACTCAATTGTTCAATCTGCAGTAGCTGAGTGTAACAGCAAAACTGATGGCTCAGAGTATGCAAAAAAGCCCTTTGGCTGCATGACTGGCTGCTTGACCAGCTTGAGTATGATAACACCCTGAAATGGTCTTCGGCTGAGAGTGCGCTGACCAGAAAACTTGGCACATGTCAGTCGTATGAGAGTGCATATGCAAAGCTCCTTACTGCAGCAGGAATAGAAAACAGCGAGACAAGGGATACCTATGATGGACACACCGGAATGCCATGAAGCTGGACGGACAGTGGTATCAGACGGACTGCACCTGGGATGACAGCAGCGATAACTGGTATAGCTTTGATCAGAGACATTTGTATTTTGGTCTGACCGATGAGCTGATGGCCATAGCACATCCGGGACATAGCAAAATCTATACTACCGACACGTATAAAACGCGTTCAACAAGTCTTGCCGACAATTATTTTGTCAGGTCAGGAGATGCCGAGAAGTGGGCAAAGGCTTATGCAGACAGGATTCAGAAAAAATCTGGATGCAGGGAAGACAGAGTTTGAAATAACAGCGGACAATGCTTCTTATCCGCCAAGTATTTCAGGTATTCAGAATGGAATCACTGCCTATGTATTAAATCAGATGAAGTGGTCTGATGAAAAGCACAATATTTCACTAAGTGTCACAGGATCTTCAAATGCATTTGATTTTAATATTGTTTACTCTGATATAAATCATATATGGGATAATGGCACAATCATAAAAAGAGGCTACTTGTACTGAACCTGGAATCAAAACTTATACCTGTACAATTTGCAACAAAACCAAAACTGAAACTGTTGCAGCACTAGGGCATTCTTTTTCAAAAAAAATGGATAATAGATAAACCAGCAACTTGCCAAAAATGAGGGAATTAAATCATATCATTGTACTAGATGTAATGAAAGACAAAATGTTACAACAATATCAAAATTAGACCATGAATGGGATAATGGAATAATAATTACTGAACCCACATATACATCCGAAGGTAAAATAAAATATACTTGCAAAAATTGTTCATTTACAAAAGAAGTTAAAACTGAATGTTTAAAAAAGAAACTAAGGAAGACAAACTTGCAAGACAAAATAAGAATGCATTAAAGGATGGGACTTACACTATTTATTCTACATTAAATAATAACTTTGTATTAGACATAAAGAATGATTCGAAGGCCGATAATGGAAATGTGCAGCTAAATCAAGATAATTCATCTAATTCAAAAGAATTTATAGTAACGCATGATTCCACCGGATATGTTACATTTACAAATGTAAATTCTGGTAAAGTATTAGATGTATCTTCAGGCAAAGCTGAAAATGGACGTAATAGCCAACAATATTTATCGAAGGGAACTAAAGGCACAAAAATGGATTGTCGAAAAAAAGAAAAAATGGATATGTAATCATGTCAGCTCTTAACTCTGATTATGTTATTGATCTAAGCGGTGGTATCATATCTGAGGGAAGAAACATACAGCTTTACAAAAGTAATGATAATAAAGCACAAAGATGGAATTTTATTTATATATCTAAGGAAGACAAACTTGCAAGACAAAATAAGAATGCATTAAAGGATGGGACTTACACTATTTATTCTACATTAAATAATAACTTTGTATTAGACATAAAGAATGATTCGAAGGCCGATAATGGAAATGTGCAGCTAAATCGTAATAATTCATCTAATTCAAAAGAATTTATAGTAACTCATGATACCATGGGATATGTTACATTTACAAATGCAAATTCTGGTAAAGTATTAGATGTATCTTCAGGCATAAAGCTGAAAATAATCGTAATATCCAACAATATTTATTTAATGGAACTAAGGCACAAAAATGGATTGTCGAAAAAAAAGAAAATGGATATGTAATCATGTCAGCTCTTAACTCTGATTATGTTATTGATCTAAGCGGTGGTATCATATCTGAGGGAAGAAACATACAACTTTACCAAAGTAATGATAGTAAAGCACAAAGATGGAATTTTATTTATATATCTAAGGAAGACAAACTTGCAAGACAAAATAAGAATACATTAAAGGATGGGACTTACACTATTGCTTCTACATTAAATAATAACTTTGTATTAGACATAAAGAATAATTCGAAGGCCGATAGTGGAAATGTGCAGCTAAATCGTAATAATTCATCTAATTCAAAAAGAATTTATAGTAACTCATGATTCCATGGGATATGTTACATTTACAAATGTAAATTCTGGTAAAGTATTAGATGTATCTTCAGGCATAAGCTGAAAATAGACGTAATATCCAACAATATTTATTTAATGGAACTAAGGCACAAAAATGGATTGTCGAAAAAAAAGAAAAAATGGATATGTAATCATGTCAGCTCTTAACTCTGATTATGTTATTGATCTAAGCGGTGGTATCATATCTGAGGGAAGAAACATACAACTTTACCAAAGTAATGATAGTAAAGCACAAAGATGGAATTTTTATTAATTGAAGTTTTATTCAAGATGGAACTCATCCATTCTCTCTTAAAGCAATGATTTATAGTATTGCGAAAACAAGAAAAAATAGACGGTGTGAAATTTTTTTCTGTAAATTCAGATCTTCTATGATAATTGATGCGGCTTAACAGCAGATTTCTGTGTTAAGCCGTTGTTTATTTAATAGCAAAAATAAGCTGGTGCGTTTACAATGAAAATCCGGGAAATTCGCTTACAAAACGGGATTTTCATTTACAAAACGGGAATCTCGCTTACAAAACAGGACTTTCATTTACAAAGAGGGAATCTTGTGTTACAAATGGGATTCTCGGGTTACTATTTACCCGTTGACAACCATTGTTCATTACATTTGCATTGACTTAGCTATTTTTTAGCATAATATAATAGTAGTAATATATAAAGAGAATTTCGGCAATTTCATAGGAGGTATAAAATGTCCAATACAATACAGATTAGAGTAGATGATGACTTAAAGAAAAAATCCGATTCCCTGTTTCGTGATTTAGGAACCGATACGACCACAGCTATTCGAATGTTTTTAACACAGGCAGTTGCAAATAACGGATTTCCTTTTGAAATAAAAAAAGAAACACCAAAGAGCAAAACCCTTATATTTCTATGTCCGAAGATGAATTCCTGTCAAAGCTGGAACTTTCACGAATGCACGCTAATACAGGGAATGTAAAAAGATTCATCTGAAGTAGTTTCCGATATGAGGTCAAAGTATGGATTATAAAATTAAGCTTACCGAAGATGCCGAACAAGATTTAGACCGATACTTGAATTATCTTCTTTTTGTTAAGAAAAGCGAACAGGCGGCTTCCTATTTACTAGATGATTTTGAAGCAACTCTTCTGAGCCTATCGAAAGTTGCTGTAAGCCTAAAATTATGCGACAATCCTCGCTTGAAAGAATTGGGATACCGACGCATCAATTTTCTTTCTCACAGATATTTTATTCTTTATCGTGTCGAAGATAATATAGTAATCGTTGATAATATCTTCCATGAACTACAGGATTTTGAAAATAAAATGCTATAAACATATACATCAGAAGTAGAAAGGGTCAGGCACCGGCTGAATGCTACTATCCAGCAATGCTGCTGCCATATGTAGCTTAGCATAAATGGTTCAGGGGAGAGTTATACTATCCTCCCCGTGTTCCCTTGTGACTTATCCACAATATCAGTTCATTATAAAAAAATCTTAGATTTTTGTCTTGACAACTGAACCACTATACTATAAAAAAGCCTTAGGAAAATTTTTCGCAGTATATTATGAAAGAAATTATCGCTAGAGATTTATGTAGTTATCAATTTGAGCCTAATTCAAAACAATCAGTATGTGATTTGTTAGGATTTAATATCAAAGATTTTTTTAGAATTGAAACACAAAAAATTTAATGTTAAATGATACGTAAAGATGGAAATAAATGTCTTCAGTTATGCAGATTGCTTGACAGAGCAGCAGAAAACAAGATAAAATCCCATCTTTGACAGTCAACTTTCCTAGATAATTAACTGCAAGGAACTGGGATACAGGTATGATCCAACACTCGTGTGTGAATGTTACTTCGAGCACCAATTCAAACCGTAAAAACATTTGGAAGATATAAAAAAGGCAGGTGAACATATAATGGCAAGATTGCATAATCCGTTTCCATCAATCCGGGAACAATCAAGAAAAGGGCAATTACAAAAATCAAATATTTCTTTATCTTGCCCGTTATGTGGAAGGAAAGCGACGGCAACGCTTTCGCCTCATACAATCCCTTTTATCGCCGTCTACTGCCCGAACTGTATTAAATATGCGGTTCAAGAAGACTTGTTCCAGAAGTTTGATGACGCTGAGCATGCTTATCTTTTATCGGGAGAGAGTGTGCGGCACACGCAGGAAAACATGACTACGCACCTGGTAAGTGCAGAAAGTGCTAAGGAAATAATCAATAAACAGCTTCAGCTTGAATCTGAAAATCGCAGTATGGCATATCTTATCTGGCATTACGATCAGAAAGAGAGCGACCGTAATGGTTGGAGAGAATATATTGAATATCCAGCTGTTGCTTACTGTAAGGATAAAGAGGATTTAAGGAATATTACTGAAATAGCGGTTGAGCGCCCGCCGGAAGATCCCTATGATTTTGTGAATCGCGAAATACGAACACGATTGATCGCTGATGGAAAAGAATCTAATGGAACAGAGGGATACGCTATTCGCAGAACGTTTGTTGGAAGCTTTACTTTTAAGCAGAAGAATCAATACATAGATTTTGGCAAAGAGCTTGAAGCAAAATTCAGAAGGATTTCCACAAGAGATGCTGAATTTCAAGCGATGAGCAGAGATGAGAAACTGGCTGAAATTGTTAACCTTATTGAAAAATTTACTGAAAAAGGATGACAAGTATCTAAAGCTTAATTATTCGGAGATCTGTGAAGAGTTTTTTAAACGATGATATTATTAAGAAATACAAGAAAATATTACAGTGCTTCAGACATTCTGCTGAACATTCTATTGAGGAAAGAAGCACATTCACTGATGACAAGAAAGACTTCTTTATTGATTTTGGAATCGTGATTGTAAAGACTATACACAAGCTTTTGGAAATAAATCATCAGAAAGAATGACAAGGTTAAAATTGAGGTGAGAAAGAATGCCTAATTCGCGTGTCCACTGTTATGGGTATATTATAGACACTGGTGAATTTCTAATCCGAAATCTGGAAAAGAATAAATTAAGACATTGTCGAGTAGGGGCTGATTGTAGAGGCTAACTTGAAAAAGTAAATTCCAGTGCAGAAGTAAAGTTCTATGAACAATCACATGCCGTGTTGCTATCCAGCCTATGGTATGGTAAACTAAAAAATATATAATCAATCGACGAAAGATATAGCGGAGGTAAGTACGCAAGACATTATCCGGATCATCAAGTTAGAAAAGTTTTTAATGACATTTTAGGATTTAGAGCTTTTTGTGATAACTATGAAGATGTTTTGGAGATGAGTACAGATTGTATGTTTCATGTTGCAGATATGTCAAAAGGAAAATCTGACGATGATGGTTATAGAGGTGTTCATTTATATTTTCAAAAAGATAATAGTTATTACCCGATAGAGATTCAATTTAATACGTTGTATGACCGTCAATTGAATAATTGGCTTCATGAATATCTGTATAAGAAAAAAATTTTTCGGATAATGTTGGTAAGATAATGAGAAAGGCATATGAAGCTGGGAAAATAAAGAATGTAATGGAATTTGAGGAGGTATTGAACAATGTGTTACTTAATTGCTAAGGATACTAAAAAACACGGATGCTTCGCCATTAAAACAACACATGGAAAGCATCTAGTTCAAATGAAAAAAAGAATTGAACGCTGTTGTGTGGCGCAGAAAGGTGTACAGCTTGTTACAATAAGTAGGCCTACTGCATATGGAGAATATGCTCCTTATCAGTTTGCAAGTTCAGAAGAAGAATTTAGAAAAAAAAAAGTAATAGCTATGTGATGAATAGTTATGAAAAATCTGATGGAAACAATGAAATGGACTGTCAATCAGACACTGAAAGCTATGAATATACCAGAATCAGATGTAGAAAGGGTTAGGCACTAGAAATTTCAGATGCATGGGGTGCCTGACACCGGCAATTTTATGCAAGCTTGAATGATGCAAAGTATTATTACCTACTTACGGATCTGTGATTAATTAAGTTCCAGAAGTACTTTATAAACGAAGTGATAAATAATAAAAGAGGAACCCCATATGCAGCAATATTTTCAGAATAAAATACCTTATGAGCAATATGCGGAAAAAAAACAATGAAGCTGTTTCTATTACAAAACCAGAATTGAAACAGAATCGATATACAGATATTGTGTTTGCAGGCTATCGTTGGGATGCGCAGGCTGTTTTTGACAACATTAGGTTTGATAATTGTGTTTTCTCCAAACTTGGACTCAAAAAGAGCAAATTTACGCACATCAATATGGGGCATTCGGTATTTATATCCTGTTATTTTAAAGGGACATCTTTTAACTGTTGTGATTTTACAGGTGCGGTGTTTATTGACTGTAATTTTGATGAAGCAACGTTTGTAGATTGCGAATTTTTATATGCACAGTTTAAGGAGTGTTATATTACATATGATGCGATCAAGAATAATCTTCCGAGAAAATGGCATAATCTGACCAGGGATCTTTGTAGGGATCTTGGATTAGAGGCACTTCATGCAGGGGATGATGAGAATTTCCGCAAATATTATTTTGAAGAGAAGAGAGCGAATGAAAGATATTATCTGAAGAAATTCCATCATTCGAAAACAGAGGATGGCGGTTATTACTATAATAAATATAATGTATGGGATGAATGCAGTGGACTTTTTCAAATTTCCTGCTAAGTAAATTGAATCATGTTTTGTGGGGATATGGAGAGAGACTGGGAAGACTGATTGGAAATATGTGCATTGTGGTAACACTGTATTGGATTATTTATGATCAGATGCCAATATTGCGTGAGGGAAAAGCACTGCGCTGGTATGATGGCTTATATATCAGTTTGTCCAATTTCTTTACGATGAGTCCGGTTGCTTCCTATACGTTTCCGAATTCATGGGCATATGAGTTCGCTTCTGTTTCTGAGGCTGGGATAGGTGTGATTTTTGTTGGTTTTTCGTAGCGGCTGTTTTTCGGTATATTAATCGCAGATCGTAGGTGGATGGATGATAACATTTCAGATTGATGGCACACGGTACTACATAAATCAGGATAAACGGATTGAAGAAGTCTGGCTGTTTGGATCCTATGCAAGAGGAGAACAGGATTGTTACAGTGATATTGATCTGCTTATTATTGTGCAGGATTGCAGCGACATGGAGTATACGGAATTGCAAGCAACAATTGTCTGCAGAATTGCATATTCCGTTAGATTGGATTTCTTTGTATCAGATGAACAAGATTACCGAGATGGGGAATAAGGGGGCTTATTTCCTGTGGCACTTGAAGCTGGAAGGGCATAAATTATATTCAAGAAATCTCTTCATGCAGAATATATTGAAGTCGCTTCCGGAATATAGTGGCGTACTACAGGACTTAATGGATTACAGCGTAATCTGTAACGATATCCGTGAGAACATTTCAGATGAATATCTGGATATTACATATGAGCTTTCAGTTCTCGCATCGGTAATCAGAAACACGGCAATAGCGGTTGATTTTCTCTTTGGAGAAAAGATATTTGGACGTATCACTTGCGTGGAAACGTCGAATCGCCTGCTGGAGGGCATATTTTACATTCCGGTGAAGGAATATATGAAATTATATAGTAATCGTTTATATATTACAGGAAAGTCAAGTTCCTGTGAGAAAATGACGATATATGATATAGGAATTCTGGCTTGAGAGAGCTGAAAAGTTTATATCATGTGCAAAGGAGGTATATCATGCGAGAAAAAAAATGATAACAATATGGGACGAATTGGTACAGATGAATAAAGTAAGACCCTATGTTTTTAAAACGAGGTTACAGCGTGCTATTTTAAGAACAAAGAAATACGGCATGGAACAGGATGATACATCTCTGCAGCAATTGTGTGAAAAACTGGAACATAAGCTTGCTTTTATTTCAGATCAGAGTAATCAGACATCGGATGGAGAACTTAGAAGTTATCTTATTTTAAAAAGAGGATATGGAACAGATTCGGGTGGCGTTATGCATAAAGTAAAATAAAATTGATTAGAAACCAATCGAAGTTGGTGTAAACGATAAAGAAACTTACAATTATAGATAAACTGCCCTAAAATGAGACTTTTTTTCAAATTCCAGATGATATGAACCCTGACAACTAACGAAGGTGAACGATATGAAATTCAATAAGCATCAGCAGTTGATTATAAAGAAAAAATAGCTTCTGGCGAAATAACCGATATTAGCACCTACTTAAAAGTCTTTGATTTAAGTACATATAGAAAATTAGATGAAAACGATATTCTAAACCGATTAAATGAAAGTGAGAAAGGCAATTGCTATAAGCGCTTAAAGAAAACCTTTAGAGAAAGTAATCAATTATTATGTAACAATGATTTATTTCCACAGTTTGTACCCAATATACCCAAATTAGAAGATTTCGAAGATGTAGAACCAACTATAGCAAAGAATGGATCAAAATATACTGTAGTTGTAGATAATTCTACCAAATATGAATATGACTTTTTTGATGGAATTAATATCAATAACTCATTTTCTGACATAAAAGAATTCCTGACTATTTGGCAATTTCTAAAATTGGAAGGTCTTGTATTGGAAGTGGATAAACAACTTTCAAAAATCTGACTTTGAACCATTTTTTGAATACAAACCGATTAATGAAACTACCTATGGAAAAACACACAAGAAAATAGCTATTACTTATCCGACACCTGATGGCTTATACAAAGTAGATATAAATGAATCAAAATCCTTGTATCCAAATGTGAAAACGGATTATGTTAAAGATTTTAGAAACTATATTGACTACTATTTTGAATACAACAAGGCAAATGAGCTAATCTGTTCACAGTTTATTTGTAAACAGATATATGGAAATCCTGAACTTGATGCATTTATCAAGAATAAGTTTAAGACAAGAGAACAAATCAACTTCAAGTGGTCGCTTATTCCAGCCTACCTAGCTTTAGCACTTACTCTTGGAATTGCAATCTGGCAGAAAAATGATAATTCTGATATTATCAAGATCCAGCAACAGCTTGATTCTATCCAGCAAGCAATAGATAACAACAATCCAGACTGGGGCAAAATAGAACAACAGCTTGACGATATCTCAAAATCAGATATTTATGATGGTTCTACAAATGAGAAATTAGACGAGATGATAGAGCAAATTAAGAATTACAATTACAAAGATTATCAAAAATAATTTTTTATCTTTGGTCCTAAGAAATATCAGGTGACAGGCACGGTGAAAGGGGGGCTGATCCGTCTGATCGGAGCATTGGTTTTGCTGATCATGATGTATCCGATGTTTGGGTATCTGATTTTGCCTGCCGGTCTGTTATTGCTTGGTGTCAATGCGGTATTCAGGAAAATTCTTAAAAAACTGCATAAACAGGTACAGGAAACAGATGGAAATCTGCGGATTTTCCCGCAGTACTATGGCATGCTTGCAAGTGCGGAGCGTATCCGGGAGATAGAAGAGTGTTTTTTTTTGCAAGACCTTTTTGCATAAACTACATTTATATTTTACAATAAACAGAGCTCTTTATTCTTTCTCAACTGACAATAAGTTTACTCTATCGTGGTATTTTTGATGCTTTTGCTAATTGTTAAGATATGTTAATATGATGTATATAATATATACGAATTAGAATTAAAAAAATTCAGTAATGGGGGAAGAATATGGTCATCTCTAAAATAATGTTAAAAAGATTTTAAGAGCTATAAAGATACCGTTGAGATTAAGTTTGGTGGACGATTTAATGTGATTATTGGGGAAAATAATATCGGAAAATCAACAATATTTGAAGCACTTCTTTTATGGGAAAAATGCTATAACGAAAGTTTGACCAGTAATAAGAAAAATTTTTATAGTCAATCGGTTCCGTTATACATAAGTTTTGATGAATTGTACTTTTTGCGAATTACAAAAGATGAGGATCTGTTTTACGGGAATAAAAAGAACGTGTGAAATAGGAGTTGAATTTAGTGAAGAAAATTCAGAGGAAAATTTTTTATTTAACATTTTCTTTAACGAAACCATCCATAGAAAATGCGTATGTTAGAGTACAACGTATGGCACCAGAGCAGTTCGATGCGTTTAAAGAGAAAATGGATTCAATTGGTACAAAGTTGACAGAATTTTTGTTTATACAACAAACAGAACCCGTTGCAAAAGTACTGGGCGAAAGAGCCTTATATGTTTCCGGGACAGATCCGAAAAAAAATTGAAAAAGGTAGATCACATGAAGTTTTGAGAAATAAGATATTGTCAAGTGACATAGAATTATTAACTGAACGGATGAAAAGAGTATTGGATTGTGATTTTGATTTTAAAGTACCAACTAGAACTGCAAGAGAGAAAGAAGAATATATTAATTTATATGTAACTCAAAATGGAAAAAAAGATAGATGTGGGATTACAGGGAAGTGGATTTTTACAGGTTGCTGAAATTTTTTTCTTCAATGGCAATTATGGATAATGCATTGAATGTCCTGTTAATTGATGAACCGGATTCTCATATTAGTCCAAGAATACAAAATAAATTACTTGATTGTTTGAAGGAAATATCAAATGTACAGGTGTTTGTTATCACTCACAATGATAATTTTGTTTCTGAATTAGCAGCAGAGGACATTATATTTATTAATTCAGAAAACAAAAATATTGGTCATATAGAAGCATTAAATGATATAAACATAGATGTATTACATAGTTCACTGGGGGGTGTGATAACTGGTTTAACAAGATTACAAAAAAAAAATAAACGTATTATTTTTACGGAAGGGGATGATGATATAGCATATTTAAAAGCTATGAATGAAGCTTTTAAACGAGTAAATTCTCCTTTGGCAATAGATTTCTCAAAAATATCTTTTTTGGTATATTCGAGGAAAAGACAATATGAATTTGAAAATTATGGCTAATAAGCAATTACTTTCCCAAGCAGTGCAAGGTTGTAAATATGCTGTTATTTTTGATAAGGATTATTCGACAGAAGCCGCTAATACAAAATTTATTAATAGCGATATATTGCGCAGACTGGGCAACTCATCGTGGGCACATACACATAATGGATATTGCATTGAATCGGTATTGTTTTCAGAAATGGATAAATTGAAAAAAATTTTTTGAATAAGATAACCGGAAAGGATGAGGAAACAATAAATACTTTTTTGGATGAGTAAGATGAGTACTTTTATGAATTGAAGCAGAGTTTATCTAATGTGCAAAGTAATATATATTTTTTAATATGAAAGAAAAAAAATTTAAGTCTCAAAAGAAACCAACACGTCCAGAACTAGATAATGTAGAATTTGATATTTATGCTGGAGAAGCGGCACAAAATATACATTATGCTATGAATAAAGATAATATACGGGCGTTTGTATTGAAAATAGAAGAAGAATGGGGAATAACTCTATTTCAGAGAGAAGATGATGCTAGTGAAACATTTGCATCTGGCTTGTTAAATAAATACATTGATTCTATCGAAGCAGCGGACGATATTTATAATGATTATGTAATTCTATTTCAAAAGATTAGAGATTTTATTGTATAATACTTGGATTCCACAGTGGGGGTCAGGCACCAATGTGGTCAAAATAGCGTCAACTTAAGGAACAAGTCTTAAGTTGATGCAAGATAAAGTTATCAAATAGAAGTTAAAATTAGTTCCTCTCATTTGATGAGAAGAGTGTATCAGAAAAGAATGGTAATAAACAGATACGGATTATTACCTACTTACGAAAGTATTTGCTCATAATGATTCTTCTACTGCTGTCAGAAGGAGTCATAAAGAAAAACAAACGACGTTTTATTTCTTGTACCTAAAATCATCAGAAATGGACTCTTAGAAGTTGCTTCATATACAAAAAAAAACTCTGTTTTGTAAATATATATAACCTATTAACGGTTTAGCAAATGCTGTAAAATCAAGGCTTTTTGTTAAACTTGCACTAAAAAAGAATAGAGAGATATGAGAAAATGAATAGATTATTATTAATCGCAAACTATGATTATATTAATACAGCTCTAAGTTTATCGGGTATAGAGGATGAAGTAAAAACTATAAAAGATAAATTTGAATTAATGCAATATAAAATTGAAATAATTTTAAATATAAAATATGAAGAGATAAGGTCTAAAGTAGAGTGTTTTCTAAAAAAAGATATCTAAAGAGGATACTGCTATTATTTATTACACAGGGCATGGTTGTTATTATGATGGACGAAATTTTATTGTATGTGTTGATTCCTCCACAAGTGTAGACAAAAACATTGATTCATCTTATTACGAAGACATGTATAAGCTATATGATTTATGCCGTATAACAGATTACGAATATAAATCAAATAATGTACTATTAGTTTGTAATGCTTGCAGGACTAAGTCAACTTCGGGATTAGGAGAACCAGTGTTTGAAAATAAATTTAGTGGCTCGAAGAATATTATTGCTCAGATATATGCAACTGCATTAGGAAATTCAGCATATACTACAACTTATTTCTATCAGAACTTTTGCGATGCTTGTTTTAGATATAAGCATTCTGTTTCCGATATATATGAATCAATATGTTGTAAAAAAATGATGTTGATAAAAGATATATGCAAAATCCAGTATTTATAAAAGGTGAAAATGAGTTTTGTATATCTAATACATTAAATAAAGATGTAGAGCGTCAAATATATCAAGATATAATTGATATATATAACGATTATGTTAATTGTAAAATTAACGAATGTGATAAATATAAGAAAATATCTGAAATATTGTATGTATGAAGAAAACTATGAATTAGCGAAAATAGGTGGACCCAAGAAGTATGTCATAAATATTATGGAGAATTATTGTTTACGAGAATGTAAATATCAATTCATTAGTTGTTTGCTTAGATTACCTATATATACTGCAGTTATAAGAGAGAAAAGTTTTAGATTACATTCAAAGTGTGGATGGTATGAGTTTAAAAATACAAATTTATATGATTTTGAACAATGTGAGGAGGCACTAGAAAATGATTGCCGAGAAGTATATAATGGAATAAAATTATTATTAGATCATATATTTTATATTAATGTTCATGAGGCATCAGCTACAAGACAGTTTGAATTAAGAATAGAAAATGTAGAAAAAAAGACTTAAGAAATTTTTTTCGATAGTGAAAATTTATTTAAAAATGTGTATGATGCAATTAAAAGATAGGAAGAGTATACTAATTTCCGCTTCCAATAGGACGGATGAAATAGGCTTTCTAAAGAGCTTAGTTTTTTGAGTGTATTTCTCCAGAAGAAAAAAATATTGTTTTTACGTTATATGGAAGATATTTCATCGTATAATAATGTGGAAAATGTTTTCATAAATGAAATATGGACTGATGGTAATATGAGTGATTTATATTTAAATAAAATAGCGAATAAAAGATATAGATGGCTTATAATTTCTCTTCATTCGTCTTTAGAGGTATTTACAGATGAGAAAGAAATCAATAAAGTGAAGGAATTGGTTGATATTGCAAAAAAGAAAACAAAATACCTGTTATTTTTTTAACAAATACTATACCAGATGTTATTAATATTATAAATATAACGAAAAAGTTTTATGAATATGCTGATGTTGAAATCGATTTGGAGAGTAGTGACTGCAAAGAGAAAACATATGTGTCAAATATAGTAGCGTTGGGGGCAGGCACCATTAAAATTTTATAAAATACCTGAATCCGTGAAGTTTATCCTTTAAGCAAACCAACCTGCCAATGGCAAGTTGGTTTCATGATAAAAACATACTTCAATGTCTTTTTTCGACACCAATGTCGTGACTCAAAGCGCTCATTAGGGAAAAAAAGGGTACACGAAATAAGCCTGTTATAAAGTTGTTTTGTTACTTATGCATTTGTGACAGCATATTTTTTGGCAGATATCAGAAAATATATGCCGCCAGACGTTGCTTTTTCCGAGACCGATTATCAACTGGCGTGCATGGATGGTTATATGGCCTGCCATCATGATCAGGTTGCTGATAACCGTGCGTAGACGACGGCGTTTAAGAGACTATGAAGAAAAAGTCTGTAAATAATAATCTTCTATGATAATGGTTGAGCTGGAAGCACTAAATTGGAGCTTCCAGCTCTTGTTTTATATATACGACATGATTTTTGGTATGTCAAGAGCGGACGTCAAAAGACGTCCTTCTCATCATGTATACAGATTCTGTTATTCGCAAGCGCAAAATAATTCGACGGATTGCAACAAGTTAATTATCAACTCATAATAAGTATCAGGAAATGCTAGTGTTTTACTATTCTTATGTTTGCTAGATGCTGGCATTTTACTCTAATTATTATACGTAAAAAGCTATGAGAGCACCAAGAGTACCAGTCGAAGAACAATACTGCCTGATCATGGAATGCCGCAAAAGCGGACTGTCTGATCATCAGTGGTGTTTAAACAATGACATTAATCCAGGCACCTTTTACAACTGGGTTAAGCGTCTCCGCAAGAATGGCTGCGGAGATATTCCTGAGAAAAAATCAGCTGTCAACTTATGAACAGTCTCATCAGGAAGTTGTAAAAATTGAGATGAATTCCATTTCGGTTCCCACTGACATGAATAAAAATACTGATACAGCCGCAATGGAGTTAATGATTGGAAACATGAATCTGCGCATTTCAAACGAAACGGATCCACTGCTTCTTGCAAAAACAATCCAGATACTTGCGGAGCTTTCATGCTAGGCGATATAACAGCTGCCGGCGAGCTTTATATTGTGACTGGGTAAAGGTACTTCTATGGGAAAATGATGGCTTTGTACTCCTGTATAAACGCATGGAAGTAAAAAGGCAGATTCCGCTGGCCACGTTCAAGTCAGGAAGTGCGTCAGCTTACATGGCAGCAATTCAATTGGCTTATGTCAGGTCTTGAAATCGAACAGCCCAAAGCATTTAAAACACTGTGAAGCCTTTGAAAATACTGGCTGCGTATCAGCGTTGACTTCCCACAGCCGGCATCTGCCGTAACTACAGCAAAAAGAGCTGTCTGTCTGCAACATATGAAAGCCTTCCCAGACAGTCAGCCATGGCTGCCGATTCGTATAAATCCTCCGGCGGTACATTTCTTGAAAAAGGTGTATGTTTCATACGGTAAAAATCCTCGTACATCCGTTATACCTCCTTCCTGTATGCACCGAATGAGATTGCATCTGCATGGCGCTTTTTCGTCTCTTCATGTTGCTTTTCAAGCGCATCAAGAAAACGTGATGTCTCCGGTTCGGCTGCTTTCATCTGTGGAGGAAGAGGCTGTCTCTGGTCACAGTATTCACCTAATTTAAGAGGCTTCGCCTGAAATGATTCGAGTCCTTCGGAGGTTATGGTTATGATTTCAGGGACCGCAGGATCATATGCTATTTCTACAGTTTTTTCTATAAGCTTTGGTTTTGTTTCATATCTTCTGCCCTGGAAGCTCATGCAGGCTCCTTTATCAACCTTTCTTGATTCATGATACATAAATGCCTCTCCTACAACACCGGCATCCATGTATACAAGCTGACGTGTATCACGGTTGAATTCCTGCAGGGGTGAAATTCCTTCATCAGGAACAGATACATTAAGACTGCGGTAGTATTCCCTCGATTCCTTCGTGGGCTTTGTTATGATGGTATTCTTCTTCACATTGGGTCAGGCATCTTTAAATTTTTATAAAATAATAAATTCAATACACAGACTATTGATTGTATATAAACCTGACTTTTGCAGGAAAATAAGTATAAAATACCCGTCAAGCCCAGTAATACAAGGCTTGGCGGATTTGTTGTTTTGCCGGATTTTCGGTAAGTACAAAATAATTCGACAGATTGCATAACTGATTTGTAAAACTCATAATGAATAAAAGGAAGCGCTAGTGTTTTACTACATTTTGCTTTGCTAGATGATAGCATTTTACTCTAACTATTATGAGAAAGGGAACAAAATCATGAGATCACCAAGAGTTCCTGTTGAAGAATAATACCGCCTGATTATGGAGTGTCGCAAGAGCGGAATGTCTGATTATCAGTGGTACCTTAACAATGACATTGACCCAGGAACCTTTTATAATTGGATAAAACGTTTACGGCAAAGCAGCTGATTCATTCATGTCATTTGCTATCGGAAATGTAAAACTTTCAAAAACTTAGAATCCATGAAATATTGATTTTTCTGCTCCTTTTTGGATACTAACTATGGTATAATAAAAAAGTATTGAAAAAGAAGCTGAATACATATGGCATCAAATGTTTCTGACGGTGATCGGTCAATGGCAGATGATCAGCTTGAAGAATTAACTCATAGGAGTGAAAAGGTTCAAGCCGCATGTTTAAACTAAAATGTAGTAAAACGCTTGTATATAGCAAACAGATGCAAGCGTTATTAAAAAATCTAGTGTTGGAATATTGAGTGCATACTGTTAATATGCAGATTCTATTTAAGGAGTATTATACGAGAAGGGAGTTTTTACATGAAAGATAAATATAAGAGTAAAATTATAATTGCATTATCGGTAGCGGTGATAGAGGCTGTCTGTACATATTTTGTAGGAGAAAATAATGGTGCTCAACAGCAGAATGAATATATCATGTCTAAGATTGTCAATATAGATGGGGATAACAACACGGTTGTTTTTAATGACATTGATGATTTTATAGATAATTACGTTCAGGTTGTTAAGGACAATAACAAGTTAAATGAGCAAAACACACAGTATTTTTTTGATGAGAATAGGGAATTAAAAGAGAAGAATGAAAAATTGATTTCACAATCAGCAAATAAAGACGATTATAATTTTTCTTCTGTAGGTTTATCTATAGATGGGGAGAAAATAGCGTTTGATAACTTGGATTCAGTTCTTACTTTTAATGGAAAAGAATATTGGAGCAAGGAGCTTGCTACTAAACTTGTGCCGGATAATAAGTCAGTATCAAGAAAAAGATGATTGTATATACGTGGGCAATATTGTTGCTGAGGCATCTAATTTATTTGATATGCATATTAATGACAGTAGTACTGCGTGGTTAAAAAGATATGGCTACCGATTCTTATGGAAATGCTCATTCGAACGTGCTTATATCTTATAACTGCTCATCAGGGCATGCTACGTTCGTGTTAAATAAAAAATATAAATATATCAAATTTTCAATAGCTGCAAGTGATTCATGTGAAGATTTGGTGCATCAATGAATTATGTGATAAAAGCAGATGATAATGTCGTTTATACATCTAAGTCATTTACTAAAAAGGATGAACCTTTTAGTGAAAGCTCTATTGATATTTCTAATTGTAATTTACTTACAGTAGAATTTAATACTGATAAATGGGGAGAGGGTCAAGCATTTATGTATGATGCAGTTGTTTTTTTTTAATGCGGAATAATATCTTAATAAGAACGTGCATAGCTTTCTGTATAAGTGTTGTATGAAGTGACGAAGATGCACAGTGGGGTCAGGCACTATTAAATTCTTATAAAATATTAAATTCTAATATATGGACTGTTGAAATTGTATATTAAGCCTGAAATCCGCATAGTTACAAGCGCATACTAAGTTTAGACCATTGTAAAAACTGACGAAAATTAGTAAAAATTATGAGGATGATTAAGAAATCATGAGGTCGCCAAGAGTTCCTGGTGAAGAACAAATTGCAATTGAATAAACTATAGAAATTACTTTAAGGGTGATAATGATGAAAGAAAAAAAATAGCTAAATTTATTATGGGGATTTTTTTAGTATTCTTATTGTAGTAGTAGCAATAAGAATATGTTTTTTAACAGGGCAGTGGATTAATGGAAGTATATGTATTATATTAGCATTCTTTTTATTTTCCACCGATTTTAGATAAAATAACAAAAAAATTAGGCTTTAAAATTGATTATTTTTATATTTTTCGAATTATGCTAACTGTATTAGCAGTATTTTGGGTTTTATTTACTTTACCAATACCGATATATATTATGATTAATCATGGCGTGTCCAACAAGGTTATTTTATCAAGAATGATAGCTATTTGTAAATGTCTTGTATATGTAATATACTTAGCTATAATTTTCTTATATAACGACACAAATAAAAAACGAAAATATTTTATTTTTTTTGGAATTACATACATGTTATGAATATTAATTTCATATGTTCCCGCCACTGATTATAAAGTTGTTATTAATATACTTAATTGTATACCGAATACACAGAAATTGGATGAAGAATCATATGTATTAATGATTGATGGTATCTTGATGCCTATAAAGGAAGCTTTTTTTAACATATATTATTTTCGATACTGTTATTAGTGAAAAATATGTAAAAAGAGAAACTGTTGGTGAATCTAAAGAAAATAGTAAAATAGTTAAAAATAAAAAAAGCATATTTAAGAAAAAAAATCAAGAAGACTAGATGAGGAATACTATAATTTTTATAAATATGAGGAAAAACTTATATATAGGTATTTATGCGGTAAGTACATAAGGCGAAAAAGAATTATCTAAAATTCCTGAGTTACATAAATTCCATAAATATCATGAATGGTATGACTATATAGAGAAAAAAAAATATGGAAATTGTAGTCTTGAAGGTTTGATTGAATTTTGGCATTTTCTAAATCAGAAATCGAGAAATGTTAAACCTAAGTATGAATATTGGACATTATGTATTCCTGTAGGATTAACTCTCATTGTAAATGAAATATTCGATTTAACACTAAAATTTTCAGATATAAAAAATAAATTGTCTTTCGGACAAAATTATTGCTTTTGTAGTTTATATGATTGTTGTTGCTGTTTTTGCGAAAATTGTAATTATGATTATGCAACCATTATTTGATCAAAATGATGATAGTTGTTTTTATGAAGATTACAAAGCGATTATAGACGATCTGATTGAGAAGAAAAAAAAGAAAGCTTCTGAATAATGTGTTAATTTGGGAAAAGGATGCCACAGTGGTGGGGTCAGGCATAATTAAATTTTTATAAATTAATAAATTTGGATATACGGACTACTGAAATTGTATATTAAGTGTGATAACATAAAAAAAAAACAACTTGAGGTTAAGGAACGTTTAATAACGGCTAAAAGTTGTGAATGATTAAACTATTAGGATTTGAATATGAAAACAATAAGTGACAGAATATTTGAAAATTAAAAGAAAAAGGTATGAGTCAGAAGGAGTTTTTCGCAGAAGACTGGCATTGCAGAAAGTTCAATTAGTGACTGGAAGAAAAAACATACTAATCCGGTAAGTGACAAGATATTGATTATATGCGAGGTGCTGGATATTTCGCCATATGAGTTATTGTCGAGCAGAGCATATTGGAACCAGAAGCAGGGATAATCAGACATATGTTTTTTGCAAAAAGATACTGAACTTGGAATGGTAGTTGAGACGTATCAGCAGTTGGATTATAAGCAGCAAAAAGAGACTTTTTGGGCTATATGGATGCTTTGAAGATGAACAACTAGAAAAAATGTAATTTTGTACCACATGATACGTAAAAACGAAAAAAATTCGTACAAGAGATGATGAAGATTATATATTCAAATGAAGAGTACTGGGTATGGTTGTCCAGATGCAAAAAAGAATAATTCATTCTTTATGATTTTTTTATTTGATTGAAATACCGATACGTGGTAATATGAATTTGAAAGAGAGGATATAATGGCTAAGGAAAATGTTAATGAACTGGTGGATAAACTTACTCTATTTGATGATGATTTAATGAGTAGAGTTTTCGACAATAATATCGAAGCAACAGAGCTTATGCTTAGAATCATATTGGGAAGGAACATTAATGTAATTAGTGTTATTGGACAAGATGAGATAAAAAGTCATGAAGTAGGTGGAAGAAATATAACATTGGATGTTCATGCGATTGATGTGAACGGTGATGAAATTGATATTGAAGTACAAGGGAATTCGGCAGGGGCACATATCAGACGAGCAAGATATCATAGCAGTATGGTAGATTCTAAAATGTTAGACGAAGGACAGGAGTTCAGGCAACTTAAGGATTCGTATATCATATTTATATATAAACATGATAAATTTAGAAAGGGTTTACCAGTATATCACATAGACCGATATATAAGGGAAACAGAAGAATTATTTGATGATGGTTCCCATATTATATATGTAAATGGTAACTATAAAGGTAATGATGAAATTGGACAGCTAATGAATGATTTTCGTCAGACAGATTCAGATAAGATTCATTATGCTGCATTAGCAAAAGGTGTAAAAAGCATTTTAAGGATACTGAAAAGGGCGTGAGCAAATGTGTGAAGCAGTTGAAAAATATGCAAAGGAATATGCAAAAGAATATGCAAAGGAATATGCAAAAAATAATATGCAAAGGAATATGCAAAGGAATATGCGGTAAAGGAAAAAGATGATTTCTGTGAAAAATCTTATGGAGAATATGAAACTTACAGTGGATCAGGCACTAAATGCTTTGGGAATTCAAGGGGATGAAAGAAAAACCATAATAAATCAATTACAAAACCGAAATTAGGATATTTAAGTAGAGATATATTAAAAAATTTTTAGAACATAAATATAAGATGTTCTAGATTGAAATGCTAAAGAGTGTCATGGCACACCCAAATAGAAGCCCCAGTAGCTGGAACTACTGGGGCTTCTATTATATGTTAAACAGTAGAGCATCCGTTTAGGCTAGTTGTCTCTAATGTTTACTGTTTAACCATTTGCATATGCATTTTTTTTAAATGCCGGATACATGGTAAGCGCAAAATAATTCGACGGATTGCAACAAATTAATTATCAAACCATAATAAGTATCAGGAAATGCTAGTGTTTTACTATACTTATGTTTGCTAGATGCTGGCATTTTACTCTAATTATTATGAGGTAAAGGCTATGAGAGCATCAAGAGTACCAGTCGAAGAACAATACCGCCTGACCATGGAATGCCGCAAAAAGCGGACTGTCTGATCATCAGTGGTGTTTAAACAATGACATTAATCCAGGTACCTTTTTATAACTGGGTTAAGCGTCTCCGCAATAATGGCTGCGGAGATATTCCTGAGAAAATCAGCTGTCAACTTATGAACAGTCTCATCAGGAAGTTGTAAAAATTGAGATGAATTCCATTTCTGTTCCCACTGAAATAGATAAAAATACTGATACAGCCGCAATGGAGTTAACGATTGGAAACATGAATCTGCGCATTTCAAACGAAACGGATCCACTGCTTCTTGCTAAAACAATCCAGATACTTGCGGAGCTTTTTATTCTAGGCGATATAACAGCTGCCGGCGAGCTTTATATTGTTACTGGGTAAAGGCACTTCTATGGGAAAATGGTGGCTTTGTACTCCTGTATAAATGCATGGAAGTAAAAGGCAGGTTCCGCTGGCCACGTTCAAGTCAGGAAGTGCGTCAGCTTACATGGCAGTAATTCGATTGGCTTGTGTCAGGTCTTGAAATCGAACAGCCCAAATCATTTAAAAACGCCGTGAAGCCTTGAAAATACTGGCATTCTGCTTCTTTTTTAATGCTCTTTGTGGTATAATAAGAGTATTGAAAAAGGAGCAGAAAATCACATGGCAGTAAGTGCAAAAGACTCAAAACTTTTTGAGTATGAGTGCAGATCACAGAACAAGAAGCACACATTTGAGCAGGGAAAAGCCTATCGTCTTGAAAAAGAAAAAAACGATACTCGATGCGTTCTGGAGCTGGCTTGACGAGCAGAAGCCACGTAAGGGAAGCCGTTTCGAGACAGCGGTGAAGTATGCCCAAAACCGGAAATATACGTTGATGACATATCTTGAGGATGGACACTGCAGTTTTTCCAATAATCTAAGTGAAAATGCCATACGTCCATTTACAGTTGGAAGGAAAAAAACTGGCTGTTCAGCGCAACTCCAAAAGGTGCCACTGCCAGTGCACTGGTCTACACAATGGTCAAGATGGCAAAGACCAATGAGCTTAACATTTATAAATACCTGACATATCTTTTGGAGCATCGTCCAAGTGAAGATATGTCAGATGAACAGCTTGAGGCATTGACTCCGTGGAGCAAAGAAGTTCAAAATGTTTGCAAAAATTAAAATGTAGTAAAACGCTTGCATCTAGCAAAGATAATGCAAGCGTTAATTAAAATCTAGCGTAGGAATATTGAGCGCTTACGGTCTAATCAGTGACATGTAAGGGATTTATAATCGTGCCAACCTGGGTTGGCAGTAACACAAAAAGGAGCTGTATTGTATGAAAAACAATGAAAATATTTTTGACTTGAAAGATTTTATTTATCATAATAGTAATGAATTGCAACGACTCTCATATGTTAAACAGGAAGCATTAAAACAAATATCAAGATGTAGATTTCAAATTGAAGGTGAAAAGTGTATTGTTAATATTATTTGGGAAGGCATTAAAATGAAATTAGTGGTGACCAATGATATTAGTGTTTATGATTTTACACAGCAATTATGGACAGTAAGTCCCAGAGAAATGTCTGTCAATTTTATGCTAGAAAAAACTTTATCAATTTAAGGGAGATCTTCTCAATGTTCTGGAACAGTATAAAAATAAATACCTAAAATCCGCATCGGATTTTAGAGGTGAAATTTGGATAAAAATGTATAGTAATTTCGAATTAGAACATCCAATGAGAAAAATCTACAATGCAACATGGCTTGATTATGAAAAACAATTAGAACAAGGAAATATAATATATGATGAAAATGAAGTATGTGGTATTTGGGCTATGTCAAAATCGTTTTGCCACAAGGTGTTCGATGAAAAGTGCATTGAACATTATGGAGACAGGGTCTTGATAGTTGAGCCGATTGATGGTGAACTTTATTTTAATGATGGACCTGAGTTAATTGGCAAGCGATATTTAGTGAAGGGTAAATATAACATGAGGTTGTCTCATGATAGAGCTTTATATGTTGAGAAGTTGATGGAATTGTCAAATAGTATCTCAAATGAACATAATGATGAGACATCATTTGAAATTAATAATGAATTAGCTAATACCAGGATGTATTGTAGAGATTTGGAGTATAGATTAAAAATATCCAAAATCATGAAGTGGGCATTTTTGATTTTAGGAATGATTCTTGGAATAATAATAAATTTATTAGTATGAAGTTTTGCCGGTTGGGAGTAATATCTGGACCAGCATGTGAGAGCGAAAATAGATAGATAATGTTAAGAAAATAATTATATGGAGCGATGATGTGAAAAGTGATGAAATTATTTATGAGGAAGTTGATAAAAAAGTAATAGTGAATTTTAAGACTGAGTATATCAGACAAGAAGGTATTTTGGCATTGTATGATTACGTACTTACATAACAGTAGAAATAAACAGGTGGTAAATCATGTCAAACAGCAGCAACCGGCAAAGTGATATCAACACTTTTCTGACAATCATTGAACAACAGAATAATACGATTGCGCTCCTCACAAAAAACGGCGAGGACATGCAGAATACCATCCGGGATCTGCGCCAGACCATTGCAAATCTGGAAGAAACCATTGCCGAGTTAAACCGGAGATTCTTTGGTATTTCAAGCGAGCATTTCAAAAATATCCCTCTGCCAGCAGACCGGAAAGAGTCTGATGAGGCTGAAGATGCGCTGTCCCGGCTGTCATGAAGAAGATGAAACAACGATTGTTGCAGCACCTGCTCCAGCGTCTCTGTTTCCACACAGTCCGGCATCACCATCCCTTGTAGCAATGACTATGTACCAGAAAGCGGGACTTTATCTTCCGTTTTATCGGCAGGAGATGGATTTTGGCATGAGTGGTGTTCCCATTCCCCGTGAAACGCAGGCTCGCTGGTTTATGAAAGGAGCTCTTGAATATCTGGAGCCGATTTACAGCCGGCTGCATGAGGAACTCTTAAGAAGAGACCTTATTCACGCAGACGAGGTTCCATGTCAGGTATTGCATGAGGATGGCCGAAAGGCAACTCAGAAATCCTACATGTGGATTTATCAAAGTGGAAGCGATGGGAAGCATCCAGTGGCACTGAATGAATATCAACCGGGCCGGGCAAGCGTCTATCCGATTGAATTCCTGAAAGGCTTTCATGGAATGATACAGTGCGATGGTTATGCGGCATACGGATGCATTGAAGATGTAATTCTTATCTGCTGTCTGGCTCATGCACGCCGTAAATTTTTTGATGCCGTTCCAAAAGGAAGGCAAAAAAGAATCCGGCTTCTGGATATCAACTCGGAGCAGGCACTGGATGAACCCATTTCTACAGAGGAAGATGAAAATCTGTTTCCTGCTGAAAAAGGAGTCGTCTTCTGCAATCGTCTGTTCTTCAAGGAACGTTTGTATAAGGAGTTATCTCCGGAAGACAGAAAAAGCAAAACGTCTTGAAGAAGAAACACCAATCTGGGATGAATTCTGGTCCTGGATTGACACGCTGGATCCATCTGGAGGAAGCAAACTGGAGAAAGCGGTTAAGTATGCCTTGAATCATAAGGAATCGTTAATGAATTATCTTCTGGATGGAAGATGTGAAATTTCAAACAATTCCGCTGAGCGAAAGGCAAAGGTTTACGCCACCGGGCGTAAAAACTTCCTGTTTCACGACTCTGTTGACGGTGCGAAAGCAACTGCAATCGTTATGAGTCTTGTCGAGACAGCAAAAAGCAAACAACCTGAATGTTTATAAGTATCTGTACACATTGCTTCTGTATATGCCGGACTACAAAAATGAGCCCGCAGGTATAGAAGAGCCGCTACCGTGGAGTACATTTGTACAGGATAAGTGTTCCGGAATCATAGATGATAGCCTGGAACTTCCAGAAAATCTGGGAACCTGCCAATTTAGGGTTCCCTGGTTCGGATACCCGTGTGGTTATTCATCGCTTACGCAAATCTATTAAATTTGCTGCTTTCTGTTGTTATACTACAATAATATTTTCATTTAATTTACACAATGGAGCAATACACAAACATACTGTAGTCGGGTCGATATCGAATTTAGACGCCACAATATTCAGATCAACCATGGAACAAGTCAAATACATATCATCATCTGAACCAGTAAGTTTTTCTTTTTTTAGGAGATTTTCTCTTAACTTTTCTTCTTGGACAATAGCATTTCTTTGATTCAATGATAAAGAATTATATTGCTTTATTATAACAGTCCAATCTTGTAGGCTATGAGATAAAAAGGGCATAGGCACAAATAGATTGTAATAGTTTATTTTTCTTAATTCGTGCATATTTTATGTGTGGCATTATAATCCCTCCCAAAATTTTTTGGCACTTTGAAATACTAATCTTTTTTTCTGCGTTCAGTTGAGGTAAAAAGAAGTTTTATTCGTTCGCACTCTGAATCATTGTAATAAAAGAATATACATTTTTCTAATGCTGCATTATTGATTATTTCAAATAAATGATAATCGTTATATGGTGATAAACCAAATATAATGAGTTCACCAGTTATTTCTTGAAATTCTTTTATGGAATAATCTTCTTGAAAATGTAAATTTGGATTGGCAACTTTTAATTTAATTGCCTGTCCCAAATTAACCGTCAGTTGATTATTTAAATATTCCCAACTGTCAACATCTTTTTTTTTTACAGATTCTATTGTTTGATATCCATTTGCCATTTTTTCAATAGCTTCATTTGCCATGGTATTTTGATTAATCTGATACTTTTTATAATCTCTCCACAATATGTTGATAGAGCGGTAGAATGTAAGTATTGATACGCTGGTTCATTAGGTATTCCATCTAATGGGTTGTCATTCAAATGATTTCTGAACGAATCAGGATTGTATATTTCACTTAGCCTGTCAAACTGACCATGAATATGATATATCTTTTTACCTGTTACTGATTCTAAATTGCTATCGTAGTTGGTAGTAAAGATATTATCAAAAGATTTAAGGAAAACAGCTAATCCATTATCATATTTTTGATATAGCAAATTCAAATTGCCATGATTATATATGGAATGAAAATAAGCCATTTTAAGTGATTCACGGATTGTAAATTGTTCTGGATTATGGGTTCTTGTTTCATGACAAAGCAAATCATGTATTAAATAGTAATCCTCAAATCCAATATCCGCAATTCTCAAAGACTTTTTCTTATCATTGTATCTTTCCTTAAAATCATTTAAACCAACACGTTCAGCGGTACAAGTAGTATATTTGTCAAACTCTCCGTCTAGTGCTTCTCTAGCTGCTAAAAATAATTTACCCATATAGTTTTTTAATAGCATAGGGTCATCAACTATGTAATCGCAAGGGTAATCTTCACTATCCAAATCTGTCAACATTCTTAATACAATATTTTTGGCAGTATAGTTTGTATTATCATATTGAATATTGATACCGTTTCCAACTAAAATGTTTTTCATAAGTAATCCTTTCCGTTAATACTGATTTAATTATATCATTACATTCTGATTAACGGAAGAATTTCATTTCTCACCTCTTTTCCATGTTTCCATATCCCTGTCAAACTGGCTGCTAGCCTATACCAGACACATTGTAATCACTCCGATACCTGCACCAAGGGATACTAAAAATAAATCAAATAAGATATGCTTCATGTTCTCATTCCTCCTGTTTAATGATTTCCTCTGTGGAAGTCGTCTGTTGTTCAATCAGTTTCCTATGACGCTCGGTGAGCTTCGCATGGTCTAAAATATCTTTGAGATAGCTTGTACCGTTGGTACTGTCTATCTGCTGTAAAACTTTCCATGTGGGAGCTACCTGTCTGCTTATCCAGTTCAGCGTCCTTGTGAGCGTGTACGGTTCTGGTTTGGTCGTCAGTTTCAAACGCCCACAATCAGAAACGATAAAGTACGCCCATTTCTCATTGGTTTTCCATTCGCTGCGTCGTTTCTCCACCTCCTTGTCAGCGAATCGCATATAGCGGTTGATGATATCAAAAGCGGTACGCTCTGCGTCATGGTAGGTCAGCAGGTCACGCACCGCATAATAGGCTCGCTCATTCTTTAGCCTTATTTCAAAACGGTTCTTGATTTTCGTATCTTCAATAGAATATCGTATTTGACATACTGTTCATAGTCCTTTTCGTAGATACAGAAATAGATTTCTGATTTGAGCGAACCGATATACAATGTATTTCCCATACCATATTTATCCTGTTCCTGACTTCTAACAAGTTCACCAGAACGGTAAGACTTGAAAACTGCGGAATACGGAAATACATTCTTCGTGGTTGCATTTCTCTGTCAACTCTGGAATATCCAAGATTCCTGTCATATCGTTGATGGCGAGGTCAAGACGTTTCATCACACCTCCCTCTATCAGAGCGTCCATGAGAAAGTCATACCAGCTCCGATGCTGTGCCATAAATGGAAACAGAACGGGGAGCGGACAATAAAAAAGGCAAAAACGGATAATTGCGGAAGAACACATCGCACAAGAATATTCAAAACATCGGGAAAATAAAAAACAGGAGTCAGATATTTCAATAGATACTGACTCCTATGAACTATAAAGCTATGTTGTTAATAGTTACTAAATTTGTTTGTACTGACTGCCAATTCATTTGAAAATGACCAGTATCATGGCGTTGACTGGTTAACATTTTATTATGTTATTCAATGATGTTAGTTTTTATAACGTTCTCTGTATTAATAATACAGTTGAAAAAATCTTTGGTTTTGATACGGATACTCGCAGAATTGGAGCCACTGCCCATTACCACATATTCGGTATTGATTCGATCTACATTAAGTAGATAAATCTTTTCCTTGCGGTTTTGTTTTTTCTTTAAATCCGTGATTACCGTAAGTGGGGATATGGTTCCTTGATAGAATCTTCTAACCACAGATGGCTCAGGAACCAATTCAAATCTAGTATGATCGAATGCCACTTGTTCATTATATGGTAGAATGGCATAAATCCATGTGTTTTGATTCTCTTTTCGATCCCTATTCTGTAAAATAACAGTTTTTAGAAGCGTGGCGTTAGTTACTGGAATGTCATTTGCTTGAAGACTCTGACGCAAACTTTTTGAATCAGGAGAAAGCAGATGAGTGATGGAATCAAAAAGGAATTCCTTTGTTCTGAAGATAATCAAGCACCATAGATTGGTCGGCAGGAATGTCTTGATAAATTCTTTTTATGAGCAATCAAATTAATTAATTGTCCATGAGAGCCTTTTTTTTGCATACAATTTATCAAAAGCTTCACGAATCTCATCCAAAATCTCTTGTGAGTATTCACCGGGATCAATTAGTGCAGAGATATATGGATATGTGGACAGACTAATTCTACTCTGATCGAAAAATGGTAGGAAAGCCGACAGGAAGTTTTCCGGAGAATATGCTTTTAGTCTTTTTAGCATGGAGTTATGTTCGCCGGTTGTATGGGTCCAGTAATCAGCAATATATGTAGGAGCGATTTCAAAACGCTGATCATGAATATGATGTTTATTTAGAACAATAGCATCCTTATTATACACGGATATGAACAGGGTTCCGTTTTCTGACAGCCAGTTATAAGCATACCGGATAAAACGAGTCAAATTGTCAATCTGACTTCCAGCACCATATCCTATGACAAGCAGATTAACTTTTCCGTTAAGCTCTTCAGGGTACTGGTGCATCATATATTCCGGATTCAAATGACAGAAGCGTAAGGACACATTCTCAGGAAGATAACGATGCTTAGATTTTTCTTTCAAGCGTATTCATAACGTGGTAAGCATTTTGTGAGGCAGTAAGTAAAATAATTTTTTCGCAACGTTCGATAATGTTAAGTGTTGTGAGTGAGTTTGGAGAACATATTTCAACCACAAGAGGGAGTTTTTCTTCTTTTGAATTTAAGATTTTATCTACTTCTTTTGCTACCTGCATCCGCTCGTAATAAATTGTGTGTCTGGATAAATACGAATATTGACAGATATCCTTGAGTAATGTGTGTGTGGCATAATGCTCGAAGTTACGTATGTTGGTACGATCCCTATACGAGATCAAAATTTCGTTCAAAGTTTTTTCAGCTGTTTCGTCATCTTTTGCTCGATCGAGTTCCTTATGAAGTTTTTTCACGATAAGGAACAAAGATAATTTCATTACTTATAACGGCAAGATAAGACATCAGTTTCTCGAAAATCAGCTGTGCATATTTGTGGCAATCAATAATTTGAGCAAACTTTGCGGTATCCTCCTGTAGAAGTTGTAATCCCTGAATCGAAAGCTGATCCAATGTTTCGCGCGTTATAAATTCAAAAAAAAGATTGTGCTTTTCCATTAATGCCAATTGAACAGGAAATGAAACTGAATTTTTGTGCATATCGGTAACGAAAAGAATCATACTCAGGTTGTTTGAAACCTTTAAACGGTCTATCATATATGAAAAATAACTGAATTTACTGGTATCTGAATAATCTATAGAATAATTTGACAATAAGATACCAACGTGATATGTATTGGGAAATTTCAAAATTAAATAGTTAAGTTGACTAACCCCATGAATTTGCGATGATGTATATCTGGAACTATAGATCAAAGGAGCATAAGCAGGTTCGAATCCATTTTCGGTGTCATGGATAACCTGTTCACTGACTTGAAAATAATCTCTAAAGGGGGAAAGCAATACTTTAACCTTTTGAATAATATTTTCGGTACCAATTCGATCCTGCAAATAGTATCCTTCAGAAAAATCAAGCAGTAATAGATGATTTATTATGTTTTGGATTGGTTTATTATCATCAAATACTTCCTGTACATATTCCCCTAATTATACCATTTTTTTCCAATACGGACAGTGCATATTTGGAAAAATCGTCGAAATGCAAGGAGATTTCGTTCTGTAAAGCATTTACGACAGCATTAAAGTTTCTGGTTTGCACATGTTGATTCTTTTGACCAGACCATGCTTGCAGTGATTTTATATCTTTATCGGTTTTCTTTTTTTAACTCATAAAATGACATTTCTTTCTTTTCATAGAAATATTTCAGAATAATAGAAAGAAGCAGTTCTTTTGTGATTTTCATTATTAATTCTCCATAAGGTAAACAACAATTTCATATAAAGTATATCATAAAAATATAAAAATGTGTCAAATTTTTCATTAAAATAGTGGAATTTAGTGGAATTTGTAATTATTATAAATAATAAAAATCCCTTTAATAATCTCTTACAATCCCTGTATACATATGATAATAAATAGATATGAGAAAAAAAAGGAGGGCGAGCAGATATGAAAAAAAATATTAAGTTTAAAGAAAGTTTTAATAATTGTCGTGCATCAATTTATAAACCTGAAACAAGACAGTTCTTACTGTCAAGAATTGCTGGAAGCGAACAGGAAAAGGATATGTCTGTTCCTTCTAATTGTGATGGCTATGGACGTATCCATCATTTTAGACGTAATGTTGATAAATGGGTACAAGATCCGTTGCCAAATGATCCAGCATGTAAAGCACTGGAAATTCCTTATACTGATCTGCTTGAGGCACAGGTATTTCAGCTTGCATCATGTAATGTTCATTGTTGGTATTGTTTTGTACCGGATGAGTTGAAGCGTGGGAGAATAGTTAATGCGAAATGGCTTACAGCTGAACAGATGGTTGAGTTGTATAAGAAATCAGATACTGGCATTAGAGTAATTGATTTGTCAGGGAGGAAACCCAGAATTAGTACCAGAATGGACTTTAGATACGATGAAGGCTCTCGAAAGGAATGAGCTCCAAAATAAAGTATATCTGTGGACTGATGACACGTTGACCACTGACTATGCTTTTGAGCATCTTTCTAAGGACGAATTAAGTTACATGACGTCATACAAAAATTTTGGTAAAGTTGGTTGCTTTAAAGGTTTCGATGCGCATTCATTTGCTTTTAATGGAAAGCTTGAATGATTAAAACGGATGTGGCCTTAGTGCACAGCGATTAATAGCCTGTAGCGCTGGAACACTCATATGAATTATGCCAGCATCGGGATGGGCAATCGTTAGAATCTGCTCTGTCAAACTTAGTATCCGCGATGGGAGTATTGCAGGGATAAGGGTGATGGGACTTTTTAAGTACATAAAGATATGTACATTGTTATGATACAAAAGTATATGTTGAGGGAGATGAGAATAATATGTCACATTGTAATAAGAAAATGTTATCGTTCTTTTTAACAAGCATGATTGGAGATAGGTTACATTGTATTCGGGACTTATAAATGCACTATCGACGCTTTCAAATTTAAGATGAATAACTTAAAAATGGTATACAAGTAAAATTTATGATTATAGAGTAGTTCTTTACTTACGAGGGGAGGATAAATCATGAGTGATACAATTAAAGGTGCAATAATTGGAGCATTGATTACAACAATAGGTTCTATTCTTATCTTTTTTCTTGGTAATTTTTCAACTCAAGCTACTTTAGAAAAAAAATACTGTTGAAACATTATCAGAGTATTTTGAATCTGTGGATAAGGATATGTCTTATAAGCAAGCTTTACAGACGGCATATGAGGATTATAAAAATGTAAAAGATGAAAACAGTAAAATGCAAGAGCAATTAAATGTAGCACAAGATTCAGCAAATATAGAAAAAAGAAAAATAAAGAAGTGATTGAAACGGTTAATTCTTTTGTTGCTGACGGAATTACGAAAAAAAGCACTTTCTATCCTAAATGATGTTGATAAAAAAGACGCCAGAAATGGGAGGTACTTCTAGTAGATGTTACTGGGAAATATGAAACTCAAATTATAGATAAAATAAACAATTTACAGAGTGAAGAAAAAAAGTATGATGAAGCAATAGAGATGGTAGATAGTGCCTTGAAAACTTTACCACGAAGTAATGAGTTGATTTCTAAGAAAAAGAAAAAAAAATTATTGCAGAAAAACCCCAAAGTTTTATGGATGTATGTGAACCATACGAAACATCCTATAATTACAAAAAAATTTGTAAATGGAGAAACATTTCAAATGTCAGGGCAAGACAGGACAAATGGATTTACAATTATGGGATATAATAATCAAGCACTATCAAATCTTAATGGAAAGTATAGAGAACTTAGTTTTGATGTTGGACATATTGATGGAGCAGAAATGCTTGATGCTACGTTATCAATATATTTAGATGGAGAATTTTATAAGTCATATGATATTTTGTCAGATGCATTACCAATAAGTATAAAAAATACCTATTGAAGGAAAGAAGCAAATTAAGTTTTTTGTTAAAGATGGTCGTTCTGTTGCAATGTATTCAACGACGATAGGATTTGCAGATATGATAATTCGATAGATGGAACTTATGATTAAATTTATATGAAAATGATAGTTAAATCATTTTTACATAGCCGAGAGGTTTTCTTAACTGAAAGCCCTTCGGCTATTTCTATTTAAGGAAGGTGATTTTACCCATTGAGAAGCAACAGACCCTATGTGTAGCTTGACCCTGCTGAAGTAGAAAGGGTCAGGCAATGTTAACACTAGAAAAATGGGGGTGCGGACAAATCTTGGACCTGATATAAAATAATTATATCAGGGGAGGAATTGAATGTACACCGCAGATGAAAAAAAAGAATGCAATACAAAAAAATACATTGATAATAATTATAATGCAACAAAAACAGTTAGAGAGTTAGGATATCCCTCAGTTCCTGGGTTGCTAAAATGGTATAATGCATATTATCCACCAAAATCTGAGAAAACAGTGAAACCCAAAAAAGAAAGACGGGTATATACCCCAGAAGAAAAAACAACATGCAATTGATTTATATTTCAAAAATGGTTGCAATCTCAAGAAAACTGTAAGAGAATTAGGATATGGTAGCCAAACAGGAGTACTTAGATGGTTGAGAGACACTGTTCCTGATAAAGTCAGTAAACCGGTTCCAAGAGAATGGAGGGGTGATTATTCTGAAGAAACAAAACAATCAGCCGTGCTTGAGTTATGTTCTAATGAGCTTACTCCGAATGAATTATGCCAGAAATATGGTATAAGCCGCACTACCTTATATGAGTGGAAGATTCAATATATCGGAAAAGGAAAGAGCGCATTGAACGAAGATAAAAAAACAAAGAAATCTGATTATATTAAGCAAATAGAAGAACTCCAAAGCCAAAAGGAAGCTGTTGACAGGGAACTTTCTGAAATGAAAAAGCAGCTGTACAAGGCTCATTTGGAAAAGGATGTATACGAAAAGGCTGCAGAAATATTAAAAAAAGAAAAATGGGCGACGATCTTAAAGATTTCTCAAATAGGGAAAAAGCCATTGTGATTGAAGTCCTAAGACACAAATATCCAGTAAAAGAGATTTTTACTGGTATTTGAGATGGCTAAAAGCAGTTTTTGTTATCAGCAACAGCAGCTCAAAAAAAAAGAAGATAAATTTGCTGAACTTAGAAAAGTTATCATAAATATTTTTGATGAAAACAAAAGGAGATATGGATATCGACGTATTCATATTGAGTTAAAGAAAATAGGATGGAAAATATCAGAAAAAATTGTGCGCCGCATTATGAAAGAAGAACATTTAGAAGTGCGCATAACAAAAAGAAAACGATACAGTTCATACATGGGAGAAATTAGCCCTGCTGTCGCGAATAAGATAAATAGAGACTTTCATTCAAGTAAACCAAATGAGAAATGGCTTACAGACATAACAGAGTTTAATATCGGTGAAAAAAAGGTCTATTTATCGCCGATAATTGATTGCTTCGATGGTCTTCCAGTCACATGGACTATCGGAACTTCACCAAATGCAGAGTTGGTTAACACAATGTTAGATAACGCAATTGCGCAATTAGATGATGGCGAAAAGCCTATCGTCCATTCAGATCGTGGCTGCCACTATCGATGGCCAGGCTGGGGGTGCGGAGAAGACTGATGATGGGAAAGAGACTATTCTGCCTAAGCAGGCAGCAGGTGCAAGATAAGAAGCGACTGACAGATTTTCTACCCCAAAACCGCGGAAATGGGGCGGAAAATACATAAAACATAATGACCAGAATAATTAATTGTAAAATATTTTGAGAAGAACTATTATGTGATGAAATGTATAATACATAGTTTATTATATAAGTCGATGTATTGAATGAGTTTTGGACAGATAGTATAGTGCAAGATTGAAAACTTAAAATATATGCATGGGAAAATGCAATAAACTATTGAATATTTTTTTTAAAATGTGTTATATAATATAACAAAAAAGAGAAAAAGGATAACAGAGGTGGCAATATGTTTACAAAAATTCACGTTGAAAACTATAGGTCTCTTATAAACTTAGATTTTGATTTGACTTACAAACAAGGAAAAATGAAGCCATTGGCAATAATATATGGTGAAAATGGTGTGGGTAAATCAAACATTGCAACTTTGTTTTATACTCTGTGTGAGTCGTTAAAAACTATGTCGATACGAAATACTTTACAACAGATATTGGATAATAGAAGCGATTTAGATAAAAAATGTTGATGAAAGTTTTATGAGCTTTTTGCGAAAGAATTTAAGGGAGACAGAATCAATAATAAAAAGTTATAAAACAATAAATTCAAACGAAAATATGGTGCTTAAATTTGAATTTATTATTTTCCAATGCAAAGGCGAATATACAATTGAGTATGATAATACAAAGCTTGTTCATGAAAGATTAGAGTATGTTTTAAATAAAAAATAAGACATTGTTGTACGATTTGAATGAAAAAGAGTTTAAAATTAATGAAAAAAATATTCACCAACAGTGACTATGCTAAAGAATTTAAGGATTTATTAAACAAGTATTGGGGTAAACATACGTTATTATCAATACTCGTTTTTGAAAAGGAAGATAAGGCAGATAATTATATTGAGGAACGAATACATCCTCGATTATATGATGTAATTGCAGCATTTATGACTATGTCAATAAAGGTGAAAGCAGGTAATCGGGGTGAAAGAGGGAAAATAGGTCTGACACATAAAATACTAGGAAAATTAGATGAGGGAGAAATTAATATATTGGAAGAGGAGGAGTTGGATAGAGCTGAAAGATTAGTTAATGAGTTTTTTTACTGCGGCATATTCAGATATAAAACAGGCTTTTATAGAAGGGAATATAATGAAGATAAAATAAGATACAATTTGGTATTTAAAAAATTAGTATATAATACTTTGATTGATGTTGATGCTGAATATGAATCGACGGGCACTCTTCATTTACTTAGACATTATTCCATATCTATTAATGTGTATGAAAGGACAGACTGTAATAATTGATGAAATTGATACAGGAATCCACGATTTGCTAATAAATAATATTTTAGAAAATGTTGTAAATTGCATTGAAGGTCAATTAATAATTACAACGCATAATACTATGTTATTAGATTCGGATATAGATCCAAACTATATATACACATTTATGGTGGATAAAGACGCAAATAAGAAGCTTTTTGCCAATAATTGACTATGAAGATAGAACACATCCAAATCTGAATTATCGTACTCGCTATTTGAAAGGAATGTATGGTGGTGTTCCAATGAGCAGAGATATCGATTTTGAAGAATTGAGAGATATTTTGGATTAGGAGGAGACTATGGGAAAATATGAGCCATGTTATCTCAAATCTGTAGTAATTGTTCATGGAAAGTCGGAAAAACAGATATGTGAGTATATAAAGTCAAATTTAAGGCTGAAGATGGATATCGTTAGTGATAAAAAAGGGGAGAAATCAATACAGATAACAAGTTTGAAAAATATTCTTAATAATACGGTTTTTTGGCAGTTATCAAAGTTTTATCGCGAACTATGAAGATGTTAAGCATATAAAGAATGGAAAGAAAAGCAAGATAGATTCTTCGTTTAGAATTTTTATTATTATGGATACAGATGATTGCACCGAGGTTCAAAAAGAGAGAGTTTATAAATAAAGAAATGTTTAAGAAGCATTGGGCATACGAATATATAGTTCCGATATTTGATTCACCTGATTTGGAATCGGTTTTAGTAAAAGCAAATATTAAATTTGAGAAAAAAGGGAATGGAGCGTAAAAAAAGAGTATATTAAGATTTTTCCTACAGAACAAAAAATATATTTCAAGAGAAAATATAGAATTAAAAAAATTTTGTGATGATTTATCAAAAGTTAAAGATACGAATATGAATGAGTTTATTGAGTTTTGTTTATCATCTTAATTAATGTACTAGAACAGGCAAGCACTTTTTTGGATAATCAAAGTTCTTTAGGGGTTGTCGATAGGGTCTGGCATTAAAAAAAGCATAGTTTTTTAGGGCTCTTCGATAGGGTCTGGTTTTTTAGGGTCTTTCGTGAGGGTCTTTTATGAGGGTCTGGCTGGGTAGCCAGACCTTTTTTATTAAATTAAACTATATTTCATCGGGGTATGTGATGTGATTGCTGTCCAGAATCTCCTGTAGGGTCTGAATGTATTGGTTCTTGCGTTGAATCTCTATCCAGTTTCCGTGACAGAGAGAGTCTGCTTCCTCTAGTTCTTGACGTGTTATTACGTAGTCAAGCCATTTAAGGCAAGTGTGGTTTTTGCAAAATGCACAGTAGTTTTCCATGTGGTTTCCTCCTAAAAATCATCTTCTTCATAATAAGTTACAGGGTTATAATCAGTGATTCCATTAAGCACAGGTGTTTGTCTGGTTGCAAAAAAGAAATCTGTTGCGAAAGTGCTCAAAGTTGCGGAAACCTCTGCCAAGTCGTTTTAAATCTTTTTACTTTGCGTTGTGGTTTGTGCCAACGTTTACTTGACACAAACCAACACCTCTTTATTGTATTCATGTAGCTTAATTTATGATATAATTATAAAAAAATATTGCATATATACGGAGGTAGACAATGAACTTTTTAGATATTTTCAAGAAAAAAATGACGTAAGCAATTTAACTGGAATTTTGTCTGAGCCAGGGTGATAAACTTGAAGCCAGGGTTACAGATTCAAATAGAAAAGTGGTTAAGATATAGAAAGACAAAAGGATAGAAAGGGTCAGGCACTGTTAACAAATTGTTAACAGAGGGGATAATGTGTTGGCAGACATTATCATAAATGATAATATTGAAAGAAAATCAAAGGCAACGAGGAAAAAGTGATGCAATATTATGATGAAGTACAAGAGGTCAATGAAAGAAGAAAAAGGCGAATATTAGAATATTATGAATATATAGATGCCAGAACAAGGGATCAGATGTCAGAAGTAGTAGTTCATAAGTTGACTGAGTAGAGACAGAGTCAGGGGTTGTCCCAACAGGATATTGCGGAAGCGACCGGAATGGCAGCACCAAATATAGCAAGGCTTGAGAGTTGCAAGAGAATTCCAACGATGCAGGTACTGGCGAAATATGCGGATGCGGTTGGGATGGAGATTAACATTGAAGTAGTTCCAATTGCGAAGAACGCAGCGGAAGAGGATTAAAATTTTAGCGAAGGAAATGGAATCCTTCGCTAAAATTCAACTTTAAAAAATATCATTAATGATAATGAGAAAGAAGATAATGGCAAGAAAGAATAGAAAATGGTTTCCGGGAGCAATCTATCATATTATGGCTCGGGGAAATTATAGGCAGAACATATCTTTTTTTGTTTTCTTCAGCTACTTCGTTAGCAATGAAGATTCCGAAATTATAGAGTGTCAGTTTAGAAGAAGAGGGCGCTTTGCATTAATTATTCGGAATAAAATCCTCCATGTAAAATCAGGTAGTTATCACACAACACTGCTTTTTACACGGAGGTGCATTCGGGTCATAAAACCGCTTGCCAATTAAGCGGAAGGATGGTATTCTTTTCATAGGCAGTGTAAAGGTTAATCCCCACTGCTTTTTGTTACAGAAAATAGAAAATCGCTATGCCACAGCCTTGGCAGGCCATCGCGCAGCGATTTTGTTCAATTTTAAAGGAATGATACTGCATGATTAATATATATACAGAAAAAAAGTAATTCAAAAGACTGGATTTTTTACAATGACTTGTACTTTAATCTGAATACAGGCAATGAAGAGATGTCACAAAAAGAAATTGATTTGATTCAACAAGTGGATGAAGCGAAGCTGACACAAGACAAGCATATAGAAACAAAATATGGCTTAGGTACGATCCGAAATCTGTCATCAGGTTGCAAGACATTGCTTAATATTGTGAAGCATCCCGATAAGGTGGAAAATGTTGAAGAATGCGGTCCGAATGTGCTTAGAATCATTTTTACTATGGATAATATTAGGATTTATATGTCAAGACCAGCGCTTTTTGATATTCCGGATGATGCAAAAATCAGATTTAATGATTCTGATATAGTTACTGGCAGCGGAGGTTATAATGCCTGGTGGAGTAGGAGTATGCAAGGAGAGAAGCAGATGATTTATAAGAATATAACATTCAATGCAGCTCCATTTTCATATGATTTGACTTTGATGACAGGATTACTCTTGTTGGTGGGGATAGCGGTACAGGTAAAACAGTACTTTATGAAATGCTGGAAGATATAAGATTGACAGACGAATACAAAGCAATCAAGCTATTTAACTACAAATCAGATGATTTTTTAGAAGCAATCAAACAGTGTAGAAATAGTTTTATTGTGATAGATAATGCAGATTGTATGATTAATGATGATGTCAGGATATTCATTAATTTTGAGTTGTCTAATCAGTATATGCTTTTTTCCTAAAAAATTGTGACGGACTCAATGTATCTGATAAGAGCTTTAAGGTGCTGAAGTTTGATAATAACAGGATAACACTAGAAGAGGAGTTATGATATGAGATATTTATGGACAGAGGATACCGGTGCAGGGCTTCACTTCTGGATATTAATTAATCAGCTTTTCTTTGACAATGAGCTTGTCGTTGAGGGTAAGGGAAGCAATCAGGGATTATTGGATGCAGTATTAGACTTGGATGTTAAAGATGACGATAAATACTATGTTGCATTTGATTATGTGGTTGATAATCAGGATATTCGTAACAAGTATCGTATATTGAAATCGATAACAGATAAGTCAGAAGGAAAGATTGTGATTTTGGATATGATTTGTTTTGAATACCTGATTCTTGCATTTGACAAGCTGGTAGAATGGACAGGCACTGGAAAGACAGATAAAATAAAAATCCGTGAGGAAGTCTTGGCAGCAGTTGAGAATCACAGAATTGATTTATCAAGGATTGATGATGAGAAAACATTACAGTACATAGCCGGTATTTAAGAGATATTCTACAGAACGTGTGATGAAGTCATTGGTTGGTGAATTTACACAAAATGAAAAGTGGTCTGTTAAAGGGACTCTTATGGGTGAATGCTGGTATAAAGATTGTTGTGTGTCAGAGCATTCGGATAGTCTTAGGTGTGGTAAGCCTGAGGATGAAGGTGGGGATGAGAAGATGAGGATGCTGATACGGTCAGAGAAAGTACAAGATGTGATTAGCAAGGTTATTGCAGCGGAATGATGGCTGAGAGAGTATTGTGTGGATTATTTGTGGGTTCAAATGAAACTCGAAGGGTATATCCATTATCAAACATTTTGCTTTTATGTGGCTAAGAATGTATAATTTGTCTTGTATATACGTAGGAAAATCATGGAAGTCTTGGAAAAATAAACGTCATTACTTGTGAATAGTGTGACATTTCAAGATAAAAAGAAAACTGTGAGGTGTTTGTTATGAAAGAGTCTTCAGTAAATGTAACTTTGGGAGTTGGAGAGATAGTCAAAGAGGTTAAAGACACAAAAACTATTGAAGAAGTCGATAAAACTTCTGCTTTAGTTGTGCGAGCTATACACGCGGCACTTAGTCCGTTAGAAAAATGGGTACTTCAAAAGGAATATAATCTTTCAGAAACAAAGTGTGATTTTAATTCGGGGTTTTGGGCAGTTTTTTTGCACGGGCATGTTTGGGAGAAGATTTCAGCAATATTAATTAATCCATAAATCCAGTTTGATAAAAAAGAGGGGGAGGACGGTTGAATAATTGTACAGAACCAAAAAATAGTAACACCAAGAATTGCAGAATTAGTGTCGAGTAGTGGAACAGAAATTGAAGCGAAAAAAATGAAACCGTATTTGTTACTATGAGTTTTTTTCTGATAAGATGAAAAAAAGCCAGGAAACAAATTTCTGAGGCGATTCAGGAGTGTGGATTTATTCCTGTTTTGATTGATATAAAGGAACATAATAATCAAATTGTTCCAGAAATATACAAGGAAATCGAGAGTTGTACGTTTGTAATTGCAGATTTGTCCGGACAACGAGGTGGTGTATATTATGAAGCTGGCTATGCTGTTGGTAAAGATAAACAAGTGATTCTTACTTGTAAAAAAGATGAAGCGGATTCAGGCGACAATATAGTTATAGAGATTTTTTTGATTAGGCCTTTTGTGGAGAAAAAGTAAAATTATGATTATAAATAATGAAATCGTCGATACAGTTATGGGAGCTGTTTTAGGTTTTGTGGCATCTATACTTGGCGGTTGGATAGTATATAGACGAGAAAAAAGAATCAAGAGAGTTTCGCAGCGTCATTATTGTATAATGATTTAAAGAGTATAGAAAAATATTTAGCAGATGAGAGAAGTTCTGTAAATATAAGATACTCAGAAGATTGGCAATGCATAGTAGCACAATGCCCATTTTTTAATGCGGAAGAAATTGAATTGATATATTATATTTATGGTGAGGTTTACAATTATAATTATCATTACAGATGTAAGGAGACAGTTGAAGGTGGTCTTTAGTAAAGAAGAAATATGTTCTTATACAAAATTACAAAATCTAATGTTTGATACAACGAATGGTTATATTCATATGAATGAATATTCTAAAGAATATGATAGTATTATAAAAAATTTGCAAAAGTATAAGAAGTAATTCAAATAGATGGAATATGTACAGTTATTTGTCATATAGAAATCCTTGCGTAAATTAATCACATTGATATATTTAAGAGGTGTGAGGGAATATGATTAGTAGAAGTATAAGATTATTTTCAGATGAAGAATTAAAGGAACAGAGAGAAAGAAAAGAAGACGCATTAAGAAGAATTTTATATGAAGAATATGATAACTTTAAAAAGTATATTGATTTCTATGAAATGCTTAAAATATGATTGACATTGTGGTCAGACTTCGATAAAATAAGTTCTGTACATAAATATTGTGAGAAGGGAAGTCGCGAGGTATTAATGTGCATTGCATATGTGTGCAAACGAAACTCGCAGAATAGTTTATGAAAATATCGGATTATCCCAAATTTGAAAGTGCTCTTTCTCAAGGGCGACCTATTATATTCCTTTGTGGTGCAGGTTTGTCTGTTTCACTTGGCGATCATGCAAAAAGGGTGGGTTGGTTGGCTTAAGGAAGGCAAAGCTTATCTTTCTGATGTCGAAGCGGAGGAATTGGATAGAAGATTCGGTTCTTATAGTGCATCCGAACTGATTGACGCAGCAAGCTTTTTGATAGAAGCATTGAGAAAAATGGAAACTATACGGCTTATATGGACTCTACGATTGGCAGTCTCAGAGTACAGAATAAAAAGTTGGCGAATGCCCTTGCTTTATTTTTGTGCGCTGCGGGGATTATTTTGCGACGACGAACTATGATAAGGTTCTGGAGGAAGTTACCGGTCTGGGTTATTATACATATAATATGCCGGGAAAAATAGTTCAGATGTTGAGCGGGCAGGCAGAGATGAGTGTAATTCACCTTCATGGTATTTATGATGCTGCCACAAATACGGACGATATAGTTGCTGATCAAAAACAGTACGAAGATGTCATAACGAATCAGGGTGCACAGTTTATCCAGAACCTTATCAGTACGTGCACATTGGTTATACTTGGCTGTGGAGCAACCGTGGATGATCCAAATCTGAAGGGGTTTATGTCATTTGCTTCGAAGCAGCTTCACTTAAATATTCCATATTTTTATCTGCATAAAGCAGGAGATGATTTGTCAGATTTAGGACCTAATGTGATACCGGTTTGCTATGGAATGGAATACAGTGATTTATCTAATGCCGTTGAAGACATGGCAAATTATCGGATTCGCACACGGTATAGAGATTCAGGAATTATTAGAGTAAACCCATATGTAAAAACCAGAAAGTCATTTACAGCATCATATCGTCTGCATTATTTAAATGAGTTCTGCAAATTTGTAGGAAGAGAAAAAAAGAACTGGTTGAGTTAAATAGGTTTTGTTCAGCAGATAAAGAATTGCTGTGGTGGTCGCTAGTGGGAAAGGGAGGCATTGGGAAGAGCCGGTTAGTATATCAATGGCTCAAGCAGCTTTCCAATAATTGGTTTGGCTTTTTTGCCAAGACGGATGTTGACGTTGAAAGATACAGAGAATTTAAACCATTTTCTGATACGGTCATTGTAATTGATTATGTGTTAGGCAATGAAGATAAGTGTGCTACTATTGTGACTACGTTGTTCGAGCGCTTTGAATACAGTAGATTTAAACTCCGTCTTCTTTTTTTGACAGAAGATATCAGAATAATGAAAACAACTGGTATGACCGAATTGTTGAAAAAATGGATATGCAAACGAGGCTTTGGTTTCAGGAGTGTTCGTATAACAATAAAACTACCCTTTCGCCTTTAGTCATTTCTGAACTTTCAGAAGAGGAAGAATTAGAATTTATAAATGTGTATCTTGAGGCATATTTAAATAATGTGGCAGATGATGAAACAAAAGTAAAATACTCCTCTGTACTGCCGGATACTGCGGATCAAATATATAGCAATTTTAAGACTGCGTTGAAAGAAGAGTGTGATAGACCACTGTTTGTAGCTGTATACACTGAACTGTGGATTTATAAGGATGGATGCATCAGTGTTACCAGCCTTGATGAGATGTTGGCGGCTTTCTTAAAGAGAGAAGAGGACAGGTGGCTGTTGTGCCTCGATAATCATTCAAACTTGCTGAAGGATTATGTTAAATTGCTTGCATTAGCTTCAGCATCGGTTTTTGTATGCCTGGATGATGACCAAGGAATTTATCAACAGGCGGCACAAAATCTTCTGCAGTATATCAATGCAAGTCAACGTCCCGGAAAGAAGCAGACGGATTTTTCGGATTTGTTTGTTTATCAGAATATGCGCGTGATTATGAAATGGATGAGTTTTCTACACTGGAGGAGATTCAGGAAGAAATACTAAGACGTGCTAATGATCCAAAATATTTAAGACTTGATGAAAAAGGATGCCCAAAGCTTCTTACTATAATCGACCCAGAGTACCCTGACATTATAAAAGAATTTCTTGTGGATTACTATATTCCTGAGTATGAGTGGATTGGATTTGCTCAAGCCGCAAGATTAGGAACAGTCACAGAGTTTGATATGTTCTTATGGCACGCAATAGAAGATTTTCCAGACAAAAAATCATATATGGCAATGGAGTTCGCTCCGTTAGAGGATGACCGTGACAGATTCGGACAATGGATTTTTGTTATTCTTGCAGCAAGGAACTTGAATAATTTTGAGCAAATTGCAGACAGCCTGTGTGTATCTCAAGTGCCAGAGATTATTTGTGCCTATGAAATGGAGGTTTGGAAGGATATAGGAATTGTATTGACAGAAAGAGGCGAACTGGAACGTTTGTATGCACTTGGATTGCAAAGCGCTGATTATATTGCAGATAGACTGAACAATGAAGTAGTATATAAATATATAGAAGATGTGTGGGATGTATTTTTTGTTGGTGTTCATAATGCGGAATTAACACAACAGGCTGCCGATTTAATGAATAAGTATAATCAAATCGCCGACAAGATTCCTGGAAATGGTTATATTGCAACTTGGTGTGCAGAAAATTATGCCAGGTTAATAGTGCTTTGGTTACGTAGAAATGATTATCGTGCGGCAGCTAATTGCTGGAAACAGATGATGAAGTTTCAGCAGAGGTTTACGGACGATGAAGATATTTTAAAAAAGCTATAGCGATGGTTGCCAATGATCTGTATGATATCTACAGAGAGAATCAAGTGCTGGGAAGAAGACGCAAATTACTGAAAGATATGGAGCGGATTTTTGACGAAACACATAATGTGGATGTGGCGAATACACTTGCGATTCTTGAGGCAAATGAACACGCTATTTATGATCCTCCTGCCGTATTTGATTCTAACAAAGCTGAGATTCTTCTTTCGACAGAAGAAAGGCTAAGAGAGATTTATGAAGCATTTCCGAACGAGGGGAAAGTTGTGCTTGGTTATTCGTATCTGGTTTCGTGGAACTATGTCACTTGGCTTGATTTTCCGAGACCGATCGATGAAGAATTAATCTCTTTGTTCAAAAAGTGGATAAGAAAGTTCCCGGAAAATAAACTTGAATTGATGGAGTATTACTCTTTCATATTGTTTGAAAAATTGCTTTATATGGACAGCCTTGATAATATAAGCGAGGCAAACAAAATATATTATGAAATAAAAGCAATTGCCGATGAATTGTCAAAAGATTATGCGGATAATCAGGTAACTCAAATGTTGTCCATGGGGATTGTGAGAAAATTGTAGTTTGAAGTGTATTGAGGAAGATCACAATGCCTGTGGAAATAAAGAAGATATAAAATTTATAAAAAAAAGTATAGAAATGGCAATGACAGGGGGAATTAAATTTCTATAAAGTCACAACTTATAATCTATGCATGACTTAAAAAAAAGAATCTTCATTATTTTGATAAAGAAACATTATAAACCAAGACGGAGGTATGTTGTTATGATGAGAAAATCAGTATATCGCAAAGTGATTTTCATTATGTTGTGTGTAGCACTCCTTCTTTTTAATAGCTATTGCCTGGAAAGTTCAAGTATTCCAGATACTTATGGCAGTACCATTTTTCCCGGTAATTAAGAGTGTGCTTAATAATTCGTGGTTTTGTAGCATTTGCTGTAGCATCATTGCCGTGTACCTGATTTACAAATGGCAAGTGTGGTATAGCAAAAAGAAAGTTGAAAGCTGACTTTAGATGTAATGAAGTCATTGAAGGTGTATATGATGGTATCGAAGAGTTTGTCAAATTCTATCAAGAGATTCCTAAAAAAGAACAATCTGATGGCTGTAAAACGGATGAAGATTACCATTTACTAAGGAAGAAGAATGCACAGGTCTTAGTGGATTTCTATTCAAAGTACAAGGGAGAGGTATTTGTAGCGAACTTGGCAATGGCATATGATGGAAATGATTTGCTATTAGACTCGATTCAATCATGTTTTTTCATTAACCTAAATTTTGAGTTGCTTAGTATCGTTAACCATGTAAAGAACCGCTTGCCAAATTTGAGAAAGAAGTATCCTGAAATTGAAGAGATATTTACACGTTATGAGAAGAATCAAAATGAAGAAGATTTGATAAAACTTGGAAACATACTGCCAACCTACTTTATGGATTTGAAATTCATGGCTGTGTATTGGAAGGCTCTCTTTGATTATCTGGGGTATGATCCAACATTTATCAAACTCTTTGTCGATACGTACAATAGTAAGTATCCGATTGAACAGGATATGAAGCTTCCTGTCGAAGTAAGAAATACACAGGCTAAAGAAGTTGAGAAGTTGGTCAGAAAAGCAATGAGGGCTAATCAGTGGAAAAACTTCTGGATGAAATGATTAGATAGAGGAATTTATGATGTAAGCGCTCAATAATCGACCGGTTTGTCGCTACCAACTTTGCATGAGATAATTGCGTCCAGGAGACTTTTCCTTGCTATTTTAACTTTCGGATGGTAAAAACTGCTGGATGAACGCAAAACAGGCGTTGTAAAATTTCTGGAAGTTCACAGAAAAAGACGTATGTAATTTTATTAGAACGTGTATGATATTAGAGTATGTTATTGACAATAGTGGTAACACTTGATAATATAACGATATAGAATATAGTGTATCAAAATCTGTGACAGGAGGTGCTTTGAATGGATGCTGTATATAATTATATATTAGAATATTATAAAGCTGGTGAACCTATTTTTTTGTCGGATATAAAAATGAGTGAAGTTTCAGATGAGACAATTCGTCAGCAGCTGAAACGACTTGCAGATGCCGGAAAACTGATGCGCTATGAAGCCGGAATTTATTATTTGCCAAAAAAAGACACGTTTAAAAAGTGGATATAAGCCTTCTGCAGATGTTGTTGCCAGATATAAATACATCTGTCGTAACGGAGAAGTGATTGGTTATTATTCCGGACATACTTTTTGCGAACCAGATTGGAGTTTCTACGCAGGTGCCTTTTTAAAGCAGAAATTGTGAGCAACAATTTCACTTCGATTGTTCGGGATGTTAAGGTTGGAAATCAGATTTATACAGTCAGAAGATCAAGAGTACCGGTGACAGGAAAGAATTATAAAGTATTGCAACTACTGGAATTGTTGAAGGATATTGATGAATATGCAGATGAAGATAATGAAAACGTACAGGAACAATTATTTGCATATATCAGAAAAAATAGGATCAGCAGAGAACAGGTAGACCAATACCTTGAATATTTTCCAATGAAAATATATAAATCTATTTACGAAATGAGGTTGGAACATGTATTTGCATGAAGACAAAGGGCTATTTTATTAATGCACCAGTTGCTTATGAAGATACAATAAAGAATTTGCTTGAGATTGCAGAAAGTGGATATTTTCAAGAATGAATTGTAATTTAAATGATGAATTAAAACTATTTCTTTAACAGATGATGATAAATCACCCAAAAAGAAACCCAGGAATATCTGAATACGGTTTCTGGACGTTTTGAGTTTGTATTTACACCCAAACATGGTTCCTGGTTAAACATGATTGAAGGCTTTTTCAGTAAAATAACAAAGCAGATGCTGGGTGGAGAATCAGTGTGGAAAGCAAGAAAGAACTCGAAGATAGAATCTGCAGATACTTTGATGAAATCAACAAAGAACCTGCCAGTGGCGGGAACTTGGCAGCAGAAAGCATGAAAATCAGCAAGAGACAGATTGAACTTTTGAAGAAGTATGATATTCTATAGGTGAAATGGAAACGTATTTGGATGTACCGGGTGATTTGTGGTCAAATTTAGAGGATTCCCTTGGCAGACTCAATTATAGTATGTTCTTAAATCCCACCGTCTTAGATATGTGGCTTGATAATTTTGGTGCATATGATCCGGATGCACAAGCTGCTGATTTTTTTTTGCGATTGTCGAAACTGCAATAGGACCAACATTCAATATTCCAAGAGAAGAATTAAATCAGAGATTTAAAAAGTGGATAAAGACTTTGACTGTAGAGTGGATAAGCAGATCATTTTCTGTATTACATGGTAATTATAAAGTGCTTTATTTGAAGGCTTGAGTGACGTAGAGGAAGTATATGTAATTGGCCACTCCTTATCTGAGGTCGATTATCCATATTTTGATGAAGTAAATAAACACTGTAATGCAAAATGGATTATAGGTTATCACAGCTATGAGGACATGAAACGCCTGGTTGAATTAGTAAAACGCTTGAAATTAAAAAGATGTTACTGTGTTTAGAACGTGATATAAGGTAGAAGAGGTTAGGCATCTGCCAATAAATTTTTAATGCTATATTAAATTGCAATATTTATTTTCGCCGCACAACCTGTGCGGTAGTCATCCAAGTCAACAGCCTCTGCGTGGCGGGTGATAGACGGCTTAAAGAAGCTGATCTATGTTGACAGTGTGTGGAAATAGAATTTCAACATGCCGAAAGAAGGCAAAGATGTATAGATAAAAAAAGAATAAACTTTCTTAAAAAAGGATAAAGGTGAATTGAGTGTTTATTGATGAAATATGGGATTTTAAAAAGTATTAATATGGCACACGAATTAGGAATCGCAGGTGAGTTCATTTATGATTCTGCGAGAAAAGCGATGGCATTGCGCAACCTCTATAATGACTACGAACTGAATTCGATTCTTTATAATGGTGCAGTGGGAATAGAACGTCTACAGAAAATTTATCTGTGTTTATCTATCCCAAATCCTATGGATAAAAGTACAGTTCCCGAGTGCTTAAAAAACATAATCACAATGAACTGGAAAAGCATGTAAAAAGAATATTCAGGAAAATGTATATCGGCAAATGGAAGGAGGCTCTTAGGATTATTTAGTGAATATTATAACCATTATCGATATGCGAACTATGTACCTGGATATAATAGTAAAAAACTTAAATCATTATTTATCGGTTTCTTGAAGAAACAAAATGGAAAGTTTTTGATTTTGAAGAACCATGTGCTGCGGTTCAGTTTGAACCATTCAAGCGTTATTACATAAACGAATTAGGAAAAACTGCGAATTATTATTATAGTCTCATTGATGAAAAAGCTAGGGAGATAGGCACTTATACTTACGAACTTGATTCATACTCAAATGCATCAAGGGTTTTTTGGTCTACTCAAAGGAGAAGTTTATATAAACAGTTGATTTTAGAACAGGAAGCTGTAAAAAGAATTGCTAATTCATTTATATAAAGACCATGGTGATAGTGGTGTTTTAAAACTATTCAATGAAATGCATTCATTAGAATTTGATGATGCACTTATAAATGACTATCTGGCAGATTTATGTGGGGGTAACGTGAATGATTCTCTTATTGATTGGATTGATGACTTGCACGAAGAGATAGAGGATAATGACAAAAGAAAAGAGCGTCATGAATTGTTATCTCTAATTGGTAATGTGTCTGTTTTATTTGACGATTGGGATGATGCACGGACTTTTAAGATATAAGGTGTCAGACCCCAATGTGGTCAACATTGCACTTATGTAAGGCAGGAAGCGAAGAGAATGCATTGAAACAAGTGGCTCAGAAATATGAGCATTGTATCCGAGCAGGGAAGACGATTCCATCACAGATGTGTCCGTGTACGACGGTGGATTGGTTGGTAAATGAAACTAATAGAAAAATAGATTAGGAAAGGGATGAGGAAGATTGAACATCAATCTAATACCAATAATATCCTCATCACCAACATCCAGCGTTTCTCCATCCGCGATGGTCCGGCCTCCGTACGACAGTTGTTGGCAATGATACGGTATTAGGTATCGGAGATTTCTCTAATCAAACAATCAATTTTCTGCAAAATAATCAAGGGAGGTCAGTCATGGGATTATCGGATGTTATTAAAAATCTGGAGGGGTGCGGACTGGCACTCTATGAATCGAAGATTGCTGGTTATCTTTCTTGTAAGATAATTGGCAGTGGGATATAATAATTACAGAGCATAGAAAAAGTGGAATAAGCAGAGGAAAATGGATGATTATGAATTACGAAGGTATTTTAGAGTTTAAAGGAACATGGAGAAGGTATCAGGCAAGGGTTTTGGAACACGCAGACAGGTACATGGCAGATGGAAAAATACATATTGTAGCGGCACCCGGTTCCGGGAAAACGACCCTGGGAATTGAAATGATCCGCAGGATGAACGGAAAAGCACTGATTTTGGCACCATCCATTACGATCCGGGAGCAGTGGATCGCAAGGATTGAGGAAGCTTTTTTATGTGAGGGCATACAGGGGGAAGATTATCTTTCACAGAATTTAAAACAGCCAAAGGCGATCACGGTTGCAACCTATCAGGCATTACACAGTGCCATGACAAGATTTCAGGGAATACAGGAAGATGCAGGTGAGGATAGTGGCACAGGCACAGACGAGTGCCTGACGAAAAAAGAGACAAAGGAAGTAGATTACAGCGGTTTTGATCTGGTTGGGGCGATGAAAGAGGCTGGGATCGAAGTACTCTGTCTGGATGAATGCCATCATCTGCGAAGTGAATGGTGGAAAGCGTTAGAAGATTTCAAAAAACAGGTGGATAACCTTAAAATCATCGCTTTGACAGCAACACCACCATATGATTCCACACCGGCCATGTGGACGCGGTACATGAATATGTGTGGAGAGATCGATGAGGAGATCACGATACCGGAACTCGTAAAAGAGGGAAGCCTCTGTCCGCATCAGGATTATGTTTACTTCAACTATCCAACAAAAGAGGAAGAAAAGGAAGTCAGACGTTTTCAGGAACGCAGCAAAGCAATGACAGAAAAAATTATGCGGGATACACAGTTTCTTACGTATGTGAGAAGCCATAAGGGGCTGAGTGGGCAGCTCTCTGATGATCTGCTTCTGGATAATCCGGCATATCTGGCATCACTTTTGATTTATCTGCAGAGCAAAAATATTGCAATTCCGTCCAGATTGACAGAGACTTTTGGGAGCAAAAAAATTACCGTCCATGAACGTGCAGTGGATGGAGCGTCTGTTACAGGGATTTTTGTATGATGATGTGGATTCATATTTGTGTGACAAGACATATCGTGAATTGTTAATTGCAGATTTAAAATCCAGTGGCCTGATAGAGAAGAAAAAAGTCGTCATGACGAAAAGTGCGGCAGTGGAAAAAATGCTCACAAATTCTCTTGGAAAATGTAACAGCATACGGGATATTGTATTCCATGAGTACGAGACATCCGGTCAGAATCTGACTGCTGGTTTTGACAGATTACATCCGGAAAGAATATGAAAAAGCAATTGGAAATACAGAATATGATGTTAACTCGCTTGGGTGCTTCCGTTTTTTGAAATGCTCCGACGTGAAAATGAAAAGAAATACAAACAAATTCGTTTTGGTGTACTTTGCGGGACGATTGTGATTATTCCGGCGGAGACAAAAGATGCGCTGGAACAGGAGATTGGAACAAGTGGAAAAGTTACGTTCAGTAGGATCGGCAATCTTTCGGAAACAGATTATCTTAAAGTAACAGCTGTTGGAAATGCACATTTTCTCACAGGGGCGGTAACAGCTGTTTTTTCAAAAGGCTATATGCAGGTGCTGATCGGTACAAAATCGCTGTTAGGGGAAGGATGGGATTCTCCTTGCATCAATTCCCTGATCCTTGCAAGCTTTGTCGGTTCATTTATGTTAAGCAACCAGATGCGTGGACGCGCTATCCGTGTGATGAAAGAACAGCCGGAAAAAACAAGTAACATCTGGCATTTAGTGTGTCTGAGACCGTGGAACGAAGTGCTGAAGGCAGATGACAATCAGATCAGTGAAGATTACAGTATGCTGGAGCGAAGGATGGAACATTTTCTCGGTCTGCATTATACAGAAAATACGATTGAAAATGGAATGAAACGGTTGTCAGTTATTAAAACGCCATTTAATAAAACGAATATTGACAGGATTAACAGACAAATGCTGAAAATGTCAGGACAACGTGATGCGTTAAAAGAACGTTGGAATAGTGCACTTGCAATCTATGACAAAATGGATATTGTGGATGAGACAGAAGTAAAAGACAAATTTGTCACAAGTGTTGTTTTCTGGGATGCGATTCTTACAATGATCCTGTCAGGAATTCTGTGTCTGATTGGCATGATTGGGGCAGGTGTTGTGGCGGCAGCATCCAAATCGGGAAGCTTAGCCGGAGTATGTTACTTCTTCATTGTTGTCGGACTGACTGGAATTATGATACGTTTTCCGAAAATATTCATGCTGGGCAGTCCACTAAAAAGATTAAAGGCATTTGGAAATGGAATCCGTAAAGCATTGGAGGAGCAACGGCTTCTGGAAGAAACACATTGTAAAGTAGTAGCAGAATCGCTGGGACCGGATCACCATATTATTTATTTGTCAGGTGGAAGTGGCAGGGATAAAGCGTTGTTCGCACAGTGTGTCAATGAATTTTTTTTGATGTTATAGACAACCAGCGTTATATACTTGTAAAAAAGGAAAAATCGAAAAGGACTGAATGGTTTCTATGCCATTCCAAATTGTTTTTCGAAAAAGAAGGAGGATGCGGAACGTTTTGCAAAATGCATGCATCCGTATATCGGAAATTATGACTGTGTGTATACAAGAAATGAAAAAGGAAGGGAACTTCTGTTAGAAGGCAGGGTGAAGGCACTTGCCAATCGGGAGGAGCGGTGCATTTCACACAAAAAAGTAAAAGGGGCATTAGAGTAGCAGATTATTTTTATGCAATTTTACCACTTTACCGCATTAAAATTTAATATTTTTTTTATAAAATATGCAAAATATGACAAAAAGTACTGGACAAAATGTCCTATATAAGGTAAAATGCATATATGCAATCAAGCAGCACATTTGAAGGTTGTGCAGATAGTATTGGATATATTTTACGAATTGGAGGGATTTTTCATGAGAATATATAATGCTAAGGATTATGCAGATATGAGCAGAAAGGCTGCAAATATCATATCGGCACAGGTGATTATGAAGCCTAATTGTGTATTGGGACTGGCTACAGGCTCTACACCTGTCGGTTTATATAAGCAGCTCGTTGAGTGGTTCAAGAAGGGGGATTTGGACTTCTCAGAGGTTATGACGGTGAACCTTGATGAGTACAAGGGATTAAGCCGTGAGAATGATCAGAGCTACTATTATTTTATGCATCAGAATTTGTTTGATCATGTGAATATTCCGATTGAGAATACTCACCTGCCAAACGGCATGGAGCCGGATCCACAGAAGGAGTGCAAGCGCTATACAGAGCTGATTCAGTCTCTTGGCGGTGTTGATTTACAGCTTCTTGGTATCGGGCACAATGGTCATATCGGTTTTAATGAGCCGGGCGAGTCTTTTGACAAGCAGGTACACTGTGTGGATCTGACAGAGTCTACTATTGAGGCCAATAAGCGCTTCTTTGCATCGGCTGATGATGTTCCGAAGCAGGCTTATACAATGGGCATCAAGACCATCATGCAGGCTAAAAAGATTCTTATTATTGCAAGTGGTGAGGATAAGGCAGAGATTGTGCACAAGGCTTTCTTTGGACCGATTACACCACAGGTGCCGGCTTCTGTATTGCAGCTGCACAATGATGTTACGCTTGTAGCGGATGAGGCTGCACTGAGCAGCCTGTAAATGTTTTTTAGTTGAGAAGGTACATGTATATGTTAATAAAAAATGCAAGGGTATTTACAGAGGATGGCAGCTTTATGCAAGGTGATGTTGTCGTTAAGGATGGCCGTTTTGACAGTGTTTTGGAGAGAACAGCTGACACGGATGCGGCGGCTGACAGCACACAGCAGGAGATTATAGATGCATCAGGTCTTATCATGATACCGGGTCTTGTGGATATTCATTTTCATGGATGCAAGGGGGCTGATATGTGTGACGGCACCAAAGAGGCACTTGATGTGATTACAGCATACGAGGCTTTCTATCGGAGTGACGAGCGTGTGTCCGGCTACTATGACCATTCAAAGGGATGAGCTTTTGAGTGTCATGAAAAATGCCGGTGATTATAATTATCATGGTGGTGCACATCTTGTAGGTATCAATATGGAGGGACCTTTTATCAGTCCTTCTAAAAAGGGCGCACAGGCGGCAGAGAATATCATGCGATGTGATTATGATTATTTCTGTGAGCTTCAGGATGCGGCCCATGGCTTGATAAAGCTTGTAGATATTGCTCCGGAAGAGCCGGGCGCGATTGATTTTATAGACAGGGTAAGAGGAAGTGTTGTGGTTTCAATAGCACACACAGCGGCTGATTATGACACCGCAGTAGAGGCTATTGAGCATGGTGCAAGCCATGCTACACATTTGTATAATGCGATGCCACCGCTTCATCACAGGAAGCCGGGAGTTATCGGGGCTGTGAGAGATTCAAAAAAGTGTCATGCAGAGCTCATTTGTGACGGAGTGCATATTCATCCGTCGGTTATCAGGGCGACATTTGCCATGTTTGGTGCGAAGCGCATGATTTTAATAAGTGACAGCATGAGAGCCACAGGGCTTGAGGATGGCGAGTATACACTCGGTGGACAGACAGTGACGGTCAGAGGTCCGCTTGCTACACTCCATGATGGGACAATTGCAGGCTCGGCAACCAATCTGATGGATTGTATGCGTTTCACAGTAAGGCAGGCAGGTATTCCGCTTGAGGAGGCTATTATGTGTGCTACAGCCAATCCGGCTAAGGAGATTGGCATCTATGATGAAGCAGGCAGCATTTCTGCAGGAAAGAGAGCAGATTTTGTGCTTCTCAATGATGATTTGGATATTGTGAGTGTGTATATCGACGGAAAGGAGATATCATGTTAGGTTTTTTCAAGAATAAGTCAAAGGGAAAGGTGATCAGTTCTCCGTGCAACGGCAGAGTGGTTCCTGTTACAGAGGTTCCGGATCCTACTTTTTCTGAGAAGATATTGGGAGACGGTGTGGCCGTGATTCCTTCTGAGGGCAGGTTTTACGCTCCGGCGGATGGTGAGGTGACAGCTGTATTTGATACGTTGCATGCTTTTACCATGACGACCACTCAGGGAGTCGAGTTGCTTTTGCACATTGGTCTGGATACAGTGATACTAAAGGGTGCTCCTTTTAAATCACATATTTCTGTTGGTGATCAGGTGAAGAAGGGCGACCTTTTGATGGAGGCTGACCTGGAGCAGATTAAGGCAGCAGATCTTAATGTCATTACTCCGGTCTTAATTGGCAACACTGCTGATTATAGTGAGATAAAGATGCTCAAAGAGGGGGATGTATCCGCCGGTGATGAGATTTTAAGTCTCGCGTAGATTTGAATATAATTATATAATAATAACGAACTTTATTGGAGTATCTCCAGTTTAGTATACATAATGTAAAGGAGGGGAAATTTATGAAATTTCTTCAAAAACTGGGAAAAGCGTTAATGCTTCCCGTAGCAGTACTGCCCATCTGCGGTATCCTCATGGGTATTGGATATTATTTATGTCCTGCAACCATGCAGGGTGGTGACATCGAGGGTGTACGTAATTTAATAGGTCTGTTTTTAGTTAAAGCAGGGGGCGCTTTGATTGACAACATGGCCATCCTTTTTGTAATCGGCGTTGGTGTCGGTATGTCGGAAAAGAACGACGGTACCGGCGGTATTGCAGCTTTAGCTTCATGGCTGATGATGACAACACTCCTGTCTACAGACTTTGTTACAAAAATCATGCCATCTATCGCTGACAGCGCTACAAAGACACTTGCATTCGACAAGATTGCAAACCCATTTATCGGTATCTTAGCCGGTGTTATTGGTTCTTTGTGTTACAACAGATTTAAGGATACAAAGCTTCCTGACTGGTTATCTTTCTTCAGTGGTAAACGTTGTGTAGCAATCGTTGCAGGTGTTGTTTCAATCCTTGTATCTGTAGTATTACTGTTTGTATGGCCATTACTTTTCGGTGCTCTTGTAGCTATCGGTAAAGCAATCGTTGGTTTTGACGTAGTCGGCGCAGGTATCTATGCATTCCTGAACAGATTGTTAATTCCTACCGGATTACATCATGCGTTGAACAACGTATTCTGGTTCGATACGATCGGACTTGGAGACCTCTCTCATTTCTGGAATGGCGAGACATCAAAGGATGTTTCATGGAGCCTCGGAATGTACATGTCAGGTTTCTTCCCATGTATGATGTTTGGTATTCCTCGGTGCAGCACTTGCCATGGTTAAGTGTGCAAAGCCTGCTAAGAAAAAGGCTGCCATCGGTATCCTTGCTTCTGCAGCTATCTGTGCATTCATCTGTGGTGTTACAGAGCCTTTCGAGTTTGCATTTATGTTCCTTGCTCCTGTTCTCTATGTGATTTATGCTTTACTTTATGGTATTTTCACAATGATTACAGTAGCTCTTGGATTTAGAGCAGGCTTCTCATTCTCAGCCGGCGCGATGGATTTATTATTCTCATCTTCACTTCCGGCTGCAGCAAAGACATGGCTCATCATTCCTCTTGGAATCGCAGCTTTTATCGTATTCTACATTGTATTCTATTTCGCTATCAAGAAATGGGATCTTAAGACCCCTCGGTAGAGAGGACGATGATGTTGAGGCAGAGAAGAAGGCAGTGCTTTCTAACAATGACTACACAGCAGTAGCAAAGACTATTCTTGAGGGCTGCGGTGGCAAAGACAATATTGCAAGCATTGACAACTGCATCACAAGACTTAGACTTGAGGTTAAGGATATTACTCAGGTTGATGACAAGAAGATTAAATCTGCAGGTGTTGCAGGCGTTATGAAGCCTGGCAAGAATTCTGTTCAGGTTATTATCGGAACCAAGGTTCAGTTTGTTGCGGATGAGTTTTCTAAGCTTTGCGAGTAGATTTGGTCTGCAATATAGCAGTGCTGATTCACATTAGGTGATTCGCATAATTTCATAATACATGATTAAAAGCCACACCGGGTGTTATGCCTGGGGTGGCTTTTTTAGTTGGTTCGGGCCGTAAGCCTCGCCCGGTCGTGGTGCACACGGACTCTCGTTTTCGCTACGCTGCGCTGTTAAGATACTGTACGGATTATGCTTTTGGGTTTTCAATGCTCGACGAAACCGGCTTTTATGCGCCGTCCGTGGCGCATAACGCCTTCCCCAGCCGTCCATGGCTGCGGATTTCTGTGCTTCACGGGCATAATCCTACAGTATCTAAACAGCTTCGCTATGCGCTCTCACGAGAATCCGTGTGCACCCGCCAGGCGGGGCTTACGGCCCTTACGCTGTGGTGGTAATCCACCTAAGAGCGTCGCTGGTCATACTGTTAGGTGTGAACAGTAACTGTCCACATAGTGGGGGAATGTATAGCTTTACAGCAAGGGTTGAAAAACAAACAAATGTTTGTTATAATAAACGAAGAGAGGAAATAAAAGTATATTAGGTTTAGTAATTTAAGTATTCATTTAATTTATTGTAATTAGGGAAAATCCAATATCAATCGATTGATAGAAAGAGTGATTTTATATGAACATATGGCTAAAGCTAAGGAAAACAGCAGCAATTACACTATGTGAGTTACTTGCAATTGCCACAATTTTTACAGGCTGTGCCTCCACTAATTTATCTGACACGGAAGCTGCCGGGTATTCTGCCGGAGCAGTTGTAGCAGGTGAGGATTCTTCCGGTGCTTTAGGCAGCAAGGATAATGCGGATGATATACAGGGCGGAAGTGACCCGGCGGAAGCTGATTCAGGTGCTAACGGTACAGGACAGGCGGATGCAGGGAAGCCACAGGAGGATCTGGTAAATAACAATTCCTACGTTTCCCTCGATGCTATTCCGGCATATGATGGCAAGGCATATGTGGCTGTCAACAATAATGAGCCTTTTTTTTACGGACAGCGATATGACTACCACTGCTTTTGAAAATTACAGTGATTTGGATTCACTTTTGGCAGATGCGGTGTGGCTTATGCCAATATATGCAAGGATATCATGCCGACTGAGGAGCGTGGCAAGATAGGCATGATAAAGCCATCAGGCTGGCATACGGTGAAGTATGATGTGATAAAGGACAGATATTTATATAATCGCTGTCATCTTATTGGCTATCAGCTTGCCGGGGAGAATGCCAATCCGAAGAATCTTATTACCGGCACGAGATACCTGAATGTAGAGGGGATGCTGCCGTTTGAGAATCTGGTAGCGGATTATGTAAACAATACAGGAAATCATGTACTCTACAGAGTGACTCCGATGTTCTCGGGCAGCAATCTAGTTGCAAATGGCGTTCTCATAGAGGCAAAGTCGGTTGAGGATAACGGTGGCGGCATACTTTTTAATGTCTATTGCTATAATGTGCAGCCCGGAGTCGGAATAAACTATGAGAATGGTGACAGCTGGCTGGATGGCACCACTCCGCAGCAGAGCGCTCAGACGGATACACCGCAGAATGAAGGCTCGCAGAGCAGCGCTGGAAGTGGGGCAGGAGAATCCGGCTCTTCAGGCAGTACAACAGGAAGTGTATCATCAGGTTCAGACAGCTCAGCAGCAGAAAATAGCGCTGCAGATTCCTCAAAAAGCGAGACGATGGTTCATATCACTGCAACCGGCAAGAAATATCACCGTGCGGGCTGTCGAACCTTGAAAAAGAGTGACACAGAGGTAACGCTTGATGAAGCAAAATCCATGGGCTTGTCTCCGTGCGGAATTTGCAATCCACCACAGTAGATGTGCATTAGCATTTGCAATCCGCCACAGTAGATGTGCATTAGCATTTTCAATCCACCTCAGTAGAAGCACATTAGCATCTGAAATTTTCCACAGTAGACGAACATTAGCATTTGTAACCTTTCACAGCAGATGTACGTTACCTTTGCAGTACAACCAAGTTTATTGAAGAAACTAGGAAGAAACCGTGCAAATGAAAATATTGTCACAGAGTAAGGGCTGCAAGCCACGGCACCGCTGTGGCGCACGCATATGCATTTGATTGAGCGAATAGCAAAGCCGCTTAGATACTGTAGGATTATGCACATGAAGCACAGAAATGACTTGCCATGGAGGGCAAGTCAAGGAGAACCGCGCCATGGAAGGCGCGTTTCGACGGTTTCGTCAAGCATAGAAGAATAAAAAAAGCATAATCCGTACAGTATCTTAGCGGCAAAGCGTAGCGAAAGCAAAGCATATGCGTGTGCCCTAACGGTGCCGTGGCTTGCAGTCCGTATAATTGCCATAAACCCTTGACGATTGCAAAACCGAAAAGTATAATAGAATAGCTAATGAATTCAATATTTTAATATAGATGGAGGAAACCAAATGGCACTGAGCAAAAAGCCGGTCAACGGCATGAAGGATATATTACCTGCAGAGATGGAAATCCGTGATTATGTGACAAGTGTGATCAAGGATACATACAGAAGCTTCGGATTTACACCGATAGAGACACCATGCATGGAGAATATAGCAAATCTCACAAGCAAGCAGGGCGGAGAAAATGAGAAGCTGATCTTCAAGGTAATGAAGAGAGGCGAGAAGCTGAATCTGGAGACAGCAAAGGAAGAGTCGGATGTAGTAGACTTTGGAATGCGCTACGACCTTACAGTGCCACTTTCAAGATATTATTCAAACAATGCCAACAACCTGCCATCGCCGTTTAAGGCACTTCAGATGGGCAGTGTGTGGAGAGCAGACAGACCTCAGAGAGGCCGCTACAGACAGTTTACACAGTGTGATATAGATATACTCGGAGAGCCAAGCAATCTGGCAGAGATAGAGCTGATTACAGCAACCACTACCACAATCGGCAGACTCGGCTTCGAGAACTTTGAGATAAGAATCAACGAGAGAAGAATCCTAAAGGCTATGGCTGCTTACAGTGGTTTCGCTGAGGAGGACTACGACAGCGTATTTATCACACTCGATAAGATGGACAAGATAGGAGTGGAGGCGTTGCAAGTGAGCTTGCACAGGATGGCTATCCACAGGAAAATATTGACAAATATCTTGATTTGTTCAAGCTTTTGGAGCAGACAAGGGATGTCACTGAGGGTGTAAATATACTTTCAGAAAAGCTCGGTGAATATTTAGACGAAGAAGTGGTTACAAATATGACAGAGATAGCTACGGCTGTCAATGCCACAAAGGGAGCAAAGTTTGAGCTCGTATTTGACCCTACACTTGTTCGTGGAATGAGCTACTACACAGGAACTATTTTTGAGATATCAATGCCTGAACTTGGCGCAGCCTGTGGCGGTGGCGGACGATATGACAAGATGATTGGAAAGTTCACCGGAAATGATGTACCGGCCTGTGGTTTTTCAATCGGTTTTGAGAGAATTATCCTGCTTCTCATGGAGAGTGGCTTCAAGATTCCTGAGAGTCCAAAGAAGGTGGCTTATCTGGTTGAGAAGAAATATCCGGCAGACAAGCTTGTTGATGTCATGAACCAGGCAAAAGACGCAAGAGCAAACGGACAGCAGGTGCTTGTTGTGCGCATGAACAAGAACAAGAAATTCCAGAAGGAGCAGCTTATGAAAGAGGGCTACGAGGAGTTTGTTGAGTTCTTTAACAGATAGGAATCTGATAAGCAGCAGTTTAGCTGTGTAGCAGCGGTACCAAACAGTTATTAGAATAAATATATAGTAGAAATATAAGGAGCATCAAATGGCAGAATCAATGCAGGGCTTACATAGAAGCCATAGATGTACAGAGGTATCAAATGCCAATATCGGTGAGAAGGTCACCATCATGGGCTGGGTACAGAAGAGAAGAAATTTAGGAAGTCTCATTTTCGTAGATTTAAGAGACAGAAGCGGAATACTTCAGATAGTATTTGGTGAGGAAAATGTAGGTGCAGAGGGTTTTGAAAAGGCAGGCACCTTAAGAAGTGAGTTCGTCATCGCAGTTGAGGGAACTGTCCAGAAGAGAACAGCTGCTGTCAATGAGAATTTAAAGACAGGTGATATCGAGGTTATCGCTACATCAATCAGAGTGCTTTCAGAGGCACAGACACCTCCATTCCATATTGAGGAGAATTCAAAGACCAGCGAGGACATCAGACTTAAATACCGTTATCTGGATCTTCGCCGCCCTGATATCCAGAGAAATCTCATGCTCAGAAGCAATGTGCTTCGCGTGATGCGTGACTTTATGGCAAACGAGGGCTTTTTGGAGATAGAGACACCAATCCTTTGCAAGTCTACACCGGAGGGCGCCAGAGACTATCTCGTGCCAAGCCGTATACACCACGGACATTTTTATGCGCTTCCTCAGTCACCACAGCTCTTTAAGCAACTTCTGATGGCTTCAGGTTATGACAGATATTTCCAGATTGCACGATGCTTCCGTGACGAGGATCTGCGTGCAGACAGACAGCCTGAGTTTACACAGGCAGATATGGAGCTTTCATTCGTAGATATCGATGATGTAATCGAGGTAAATGATGAGAGACTGTTAAAGCACCTTTTTAAAGAGGTCATAAATGTGGATGTTGAGATTCCGTTTAAGCGTATGCCTTGGCAGGAGGCTATGGACAGATTTGGTTCTGACAAGCCTGATACACGCTTTGGCATGGAGCTTTGCGATGTTTCGGAAGTGGTAAAGGACTGCGGCTTTGGAGTATTCACAGGAGCTCTTGAAAACGGTGGCTCTGTCCGCGGTATCAATGTAGAGGGACAGGCAAAGATGCCTCGTAAGAAGATTGACAAGCTTGTAGAGCATGCAAAGGGCTGTGGAGCAAAGGGACTTGCTTATCTGTGCATCAATGAGGATGGCACATACAAGTCGTCATTTGCCAAGTTTATGACAGAAGCTGAGCTTGATGCACTTGTTGCAAAGATGAACGGAAAGCCGGGAGATTTACTCCTTTTCGCAGCAGACAAGAATAAAATCGTATGGAATGTACTTGGAGCGCTTCGTCTCAGGCTCGGAGCTGAGCTTGGCCCTGATTGATGAGAACAAGTACAATTTCCTCTGGGTAACAGAGTTCCCACTCCTTGAGTGGTCTGATGAGGAAAACAGATTTATGGCAATGCATCATCCGTTTACTATGCCAATGGAAGAAGATTGGGATAAGATCGATTCTGATCCGGGCGCTGTTCGTGCAAAGGCATATGATATCGTACTCAATGGTACAGAGCTCGGTGGAGGCTCAGTGCGTATCCATCAGGATGACATCCAGGAGAAGATGTTTGAGGTGCTTGGTTTCACAAAGGAGCGTGCACATGAGCAGTTTGGATTCCTGCTTGATGCATTCTCATATGGTGTGCCGCCACACGCAGGACTGGCTTACGGTGTAGACCGTATCTGCATGCATATGCTGCATACAGACAATATCAAGGAGGTTATTGCATTCCCGAAGGTAAAGGATGCTTCCGACCTCATGTCAGAGGCACCCGGAACTGTAGATCCAAAGCAGCTTGAGGAGCTTGGAATAGCTGGGTAGCTGCAGAGGAAGATGAGGAATAACACTATAATATGAATTTGAAAAAAAATATTTTCAATGCGATTACCATAATACTGCTCGCCGCACTTATTGCGGGGGCAGTATTGCTTAATAACAGGATAAAAAAGCTCGAGACACAGATGTCATACACATCAGACAACACATCGGTGATACTTTCTGATGTGCAGACCATGCAGGATGATATCAAGTCCACTCTTGAGGAGGAGGCCAGCCTCATAACAGACTGGGATATTTCCTTAAAAAGTGCAGACTTTACCGATAAGACATACACAGTCTCTGTTTCGGTGGTGCCAAAGGAGTACACAGAGGATACAAAAACCAGTGTATTTTTTCGGTACAAACGAGATACCGCTCGAGCTAAACGGCATCAAGTATACGGGCGAGGCCACACTTCCGCTGTCTGAGGACTATGCAGGCAATGTGACATTTCTGTTTGTTGACGGAAATAAGAGAAGCACAGAGGTGCTCGATGAGTTTGAAGGTGTGACATCAGTGTTCAAAAATGTAGCATCCGGCATACTTGCCAATAAACCAACCTTTGACAATGGCAGCATAAAGCTTGGCACAGATGTAGATGTAGCGGTCATGGGAAATGATTACTTTGACTTTAACAGTGTGCAGCTCGTAGTTGCAAGCTCAGACACAGAGCTAAAGACCTACGATATCAGACAGCTGTTGGCAGAAAACGGCACAGACAGTGCAGACTCTGCAGACACAGACTCCATCACATCTGCTTTAAGTCGGAAGGATGATGCCAAAAAAGATGGCTCAAAGAATGACACGGAAAATGATACCTCTGATGCCTCAAAAGAGGACGACGGTAAGCTCCATAGCCTCGAAGGCACAGTCAAAATCGAAGACTTAATCCCTGTCACAGCTGCAAGCAATATCAAAATATATGTCAAAGCAGTATCGGCACAGGGCTACACCTTCACATATGACCTGTTCGATGGTATCGTAAATCAGGACATCACAGACTTTGAAACCACAGCCGACATATCCGGCGGCGACTACACAGTAACCGATTCGGCCGGCAGCAAATATGAGCCATAAAAATGTGATATAAGCGTCATTATTTAAAATCAGTTTTTATTGTGTTTTCAAGGCGGCTCAGAATATTTATAAACAATATATAACTATTAAATAAGCTCATTTCGCATAAGTGAAATGAGCTTTAAATTTAAAAAGTAAAAAGTGCCGGACAATATTTCACGCCAGTGAAATAAGTCCGGCACTGCCAGAATGCAAGGCAGCAAAGCGCCTCGCTCGTAAACCTGAATTAGCCGGAGAGCATACAGTGTGTTCCGAAGAAAAATGTGAACTGCCGCGGAGTTCCATAAAGTAAAAAAGAAAGAAAATGTAAATAAAACCGTAATCTGCCCGGACAAACAACCGCGGCTGACTTCACATTTTTCTGAGGAATATACTGTGTGCTATGCCGGCAGCCTTACCCTTCTTTTTTGTTGCCTGAGCGGCAGCGTAAATATAAACTCAGTTCCCACACCCTCAGTACTTATTACATTTATATTCTCACCATGCGCCTGCACGATTTCTTTAACTATAGACAGGCCAAGTCCCGTACCGCGCTTATCCTTTCCGCGGGATAAATCACTCTTGTAGAAGCGTTCCCAGATCTTTGAAAGGCTGTCCTTTGGTATACCGATACCGTGATCCTTTACTGATATAAACACCTTTTCATTTCTGATACTCGTCTCAATCTTGATACTCGAATCATTATTTGAAAACTTTACAGCGTTGTCAATCAGGTTGTAAAGAATCTGCTGGATTTTGACCATATCACCGCGCACGAAAAGCTCTTTTCCGGTGAGCAGCAGGTCAAAGCTTAAGCCCTTTTCACTGCATTTACCCTCGAAGGTAAGGATTGTCGTGCGGATCATTGTATTGATGTCAAAATCAGCAATATCCAGGTGTATGCCGTGATGACCGAACTGGTTCAGATCAATAAGACTCTTGGTGAGCTTATTAAGCCTCTCGGTTTCAAAAAGTATGATATTTAAATACTTATCCTGCATCTCAACAGGGATTGTTCCGTCCAGCATAGCCTCCACGTAGCCCTTTATCGAGGTAAGAGGGGAGCGGAAGTCGTGTGACACGTTGGAAACAAACTTGCGCTGATCCTCCTCAAGAGTATCTAGCTCCGTTGCCATGTAGTTGAGTGTGTTTGCCAGATAGCCGATTTCGTCGTTGGAATGTACATCAATCTGGGCAGTGAAATCACCCTTTGCATACTTCTTTGCGGTCTTTGTGATTTTGGAGATAGGACGGTAAATGGAGCGGCTCATCGTGACAAGCATAATAAATGCCACTGCAAAAATGAGCGCTACAGTGTAAAAGGAGATATTCATAAAACCGTTTACACCTGCCGTGATATGGCTCATTGTCTTGTGAATGACTATGTAGCCGATATTCTGGTACGAGACATTTACCGGGGAAAATACGGACAGCATCCTATGTTTGAAGGAGCCATAAAAATCTCCAATCATATAGTTGTTGCTGCCAAAATCGGTGACATCAAAGCCATTTATCACTACAGGCTTAGAACTGTCATTTTGGATATCAATGCCTATTGACGGATCATCTGAGTCCATGAGCATCTCACCGTCAGGGGCTGACCACCCATACCTTGGCATCCATATAGTCGGCTACGATTTTCATGTGATTCTGGAAATCGCTAAGCGACATGGATGAGTCAAAGTATTCGGCGGCGTAATCACCTGCAATGATGGAGGCTTCCCTGTAGAGATTGGATGCCTCCTGCTTTTCAATATAGTCTGTGGTGAGATGCTGTGTAAATGTGCATATAATGAAAAAAGCGATGACACCGTAAATCAGATAGCTGATTAACATTTTAGTGTAGATGGTATGCTTCATTATTTATTTTACCTCAAACTTGTATCCGATGCCCCAGACAGTTGCGATACGCCAGGTTGGCTTGTCCTTGATTTTCTTTCGCGGAGACGCTTTACATGCACATCGACAGTGCGGGTGTCGCCGACATATTCATAGCCCCATATGTTGTCCAGAAGCTGCTCCCTTGTAAACACCTGATTTGGAGACGAGGCAAGAAAATATAAAAGCTCAAGCTCCTTCGGCGGCATATCAATCTGCTGTCCGTCATAAGTGACAGAGTAGTTGGACAGATTTACAATAAGCCCCGGGTACTCCACACACTTGATATCTACGGAAGCATAGGCCTCCGCCTTTGCAGGCTGGAAGCGTCTGAGCACGGCCTTGACTCTTGCCACAAGCTCCTTTGAGTCAAAGGGCTTGAGTATATAGTCGTCGGCGCCAAGCTCCAGGCCTAAAACCTTGTCAAATACCTCGCCCTTTGCGGAGAGCATGATAATCGGCACATCGGACTTTGCACGTATCTCACGGCATACCTGATAGCCGTCTATGCCCGGAAGCATGAGGTCCAAAAGAAGCATGTTTGGCTTGTAGTGCTCAAACGCGATAAGAGCCTGCTCACCGTCATTTACGATTTTGGTGTCATAGCATTCCTTGGTCAGATATAGAGATATAAGCTCTGCTATATTGTTGTCGTCGTCTACTATCAGTATTTTCTGTTTAACAGCCATTTCTAATCTCCTTCTTAAAAATTATTTATATTCCGTAAAAGTACATTGTCGTTATTTAAAGGTTGCGATGGTTACTCCGGCATCGCCCTCACCAAACTCACCGAGATGGTATTCCGCAATAGTTTTTGTCCTCTTAAGGAGTCCATGCACAGCCTTTCGCAGTGCACCGGTGCCTTTTCCGTGGACAATGCGCACTGATGAAAGATGAGCGATATATGCGTCGTCTAAGTATTTATCCAAGAGAGCAAGTGCCTCATCCGTAGTCTTTCCTATCAGGTTGATTTCTGATGAAACTGACAGCGATTTGCTCATCTTTATCTTGCTTCCGCTGCCGCCGTACTTCTTGGCAGGAGATACATCGTCGTTTAAGAGCACGAGGTCATTAATATTAACCAGCGAGCGCAGTATACCCATCTGCACATACAAATCGCCCTTGGCGTTTGGCAGAGTGTGGACAGTTCCCTTCAGATTGAGGGAGAGCACAAGCACAGAATCACCGATGCGCAGCTTCTTAGGCGCCTTGTGATTTGCCTTGGCAGTGTTTTTCTTTGATGTCTGACAGCTTCTTTTTCCTTGTCATTCATCTTGTCACGAAGGGCAGAGCGCTCCTTTTCCATCTCGCTCATAGGAGCCTGACCCTGTCCGTATTTGTTGAAATTGCGGATGGTTTTGTCGGCAAGTTCCTTTGCATCCTGCAGTATCTTGTAGGCTTCCTCATTTGCCTCGCGTAAAATCTTGTCCTTGCTCTTGTCTATGCGCTCATTTTTCTCTTCGAGCTGTTTCTTGAGCTTTTCAATCTCGGCCTTGTAGCTGTTGATTTCAAGCTGTTCCTTTTCGATGGTTTGTCGCTGTGACTCGAGGCTTGCAATCCGAGATCCTCAAAATCAAGGTCGTTATCATTAATTCTGCTTTTTGCATCCTCGATGATGCTTTCGTCCAGACCAAGCTTTGATGAGATGGCAAACGCGTTGCTCTTGCCCGGAATACCGATTAAGAGACGGTAGGTCGGACTTAACGTCGCCACGTCGAACTCGCAGCAGGCATTTTCCACTCCGTCTGTGGAAAGCGCATATACCTTCAGCTCACTGTAGTGTGTGGTGGCCATGGTGATGGCACCATACTGGTGCAGTCTGTTTAAAATTGAGATGGCAAGTGCCGCACCCTCTGTCGGGTCGGTTCCAGAGCAGAGCTCATCGAACAGGCAAAGGCTTCTGTCATCAGCTTTTTCAAGAATTTTTACGATATTGGTCATGTGAGACGAGAAGGTACTGAGACTTTGCTCAATACTCTGCTCATCGCCTATATCCGCAAAGACATCCTCAAAGATGGCGAGCTTTGACCTGTCAGCCGCAGGAATGTGAAGACCTGCCTGACCCATGAGAGTCAAAAGTCCGACAGTCTTTAGTGAAACCGTCTTACCACCGGTGTTTGGTCCGGTGATGATGAGCTGCTTATAGTCCTCGCCGAGCCGTACATCTATAGGAACCACCTTTTTAGCATCCAAAAGCGGATGACGGCCCTTTCTGATATTGATATGTCCCTCGGTGTTGAACTCAGGTGCCACACCGTTATATGATTTAGCCAGATTTGCCTTTGCAAAAATGAAGTCAAGCTCTGAAAGAATTTCATAGTCCTGCTCCAAAGCAGCCGCATTCATGGCAACCTTGTCGCTGAGCGCTGCAAGGATTTTTTCAATCTCCTCCTGCTCCTTTATGAAAAGCTCCTTGAGCTCATTATTCAAATTGACGACAGCCATCGGCTCGATAAAAAGGGTAGAGCCGGTAGATGACTGGTCGTGCATCATGCCGGGTACATTGCCCTTTGCCTCAGCCTTTACAGGCAGACAATATCTGCCGTCGCGCATGGTAACAAACCGCATCCTGCAGATATGTCCTCGTTGTGCTGTTGTTCATGAGCTTGGTGAGCTGCGCATGGATTCTGTCGTTCATGCCGCGTATGCTCTTTCTTATCTTAAAAAGCTCAGGACTCGCATCATCGGCAATCTCTTCCTCAGATAAAATGCACCTCTTAATCTCATCGCAGAGCGCAGAAACCGGTTCAATCCCTGCAAACAGACCGGAGAGTGAATCCTGTTTCTCATTATCCATGGCGCTTCTGCCATAAGCCTTCACGCGCTTTGCAACCTCCAAAAGACTGCAGATGCGAAGAAGCTCGGTCGTATTCAGTGCACCACCGATATCAAGCCTCTTTAGGGAAGCATGTACATTGTGTATGCCAACGAAGGACACTCCGCTGTCCTTATACAGGCGGCTTAGTGCATCGGCAGTGGTGGTCTGCAGATGTCTGATTTCGTATAAATCGGTGATAGGCTCAAGCGAAAGACACCTTTTTCTTTGTCTCATCACATGCTGCTGCGTAGCTGCTTAGCATGGTGAGGATTTTGTTATATTCCAATGTTTTGTAAACTTTTTTTATTCATTTCTATATCCTTATATTTCGGTAGTTAAATATTAAATTTATATTTACTGTATAGCTTATCATATTATAGCTGAAAATCTTCAAAAAAACCATAATAAATATGTATTAAATGATAATTACAAGATGATAACATAAAGTTTAATACATAACGAACCGGTTTGTTAAACGAGCCAAAAAGTACGGGCTTGCAGCAGTCCGGCGGGTACATGCCACAAGCCCGTACTCAAAGGCGTACTTAAAAAAATATGGTTGCAACGCAATATAATTCAGAATATAATGTAAGATAGTAACTAAAGACATCTAATCAGGGTGACAATATGGAGCAATTTATCAGAGAAAAGATAAAGGATAAACCGCTGAATAAAAAAAAGACTTGCAAAAAAAGCAGGCACAGCAGCACTCTGCGGAGTGGCATTTGCAGTGGCTGCAAGCATTGTTTTTGCTATATTTCTGCCGGTTATCAACAGACAATCAAAAAAAGCTTCAGATGGAAAAAATAATAATGATGTGCAGATAGCCACACAGCAGCCTGGCATAGATGACAGCAATGATGCATATAGTGAAAATGGTACACAAAGCACAGAGTCCGGCACTTCTTCGGAGCCGTCTTTGCAGACCTATCAGCCTACACTCGCAGATTATCAGGCAGTGCAGAACCAGCTCTACAGAGTGGGCACTTCGGCCACGAAATTTGTAGTAGGAGTCACGGGTGTGACAGATGCCACTGATATTTTCAATAATTCCTATGAGACCGAGGGTCAGGGAGTGGGAGTGATACTGAGGGACAATGGAAAGCAGCTAATCATTCTGACAGAGAAAAATGTAGTGGATAAGGCGGATAAGCTTAGTGTAACCTTTGTAAACGACATGATGGCTGATGCTGCGTTGGTAAAGTATGACAGCAATACGGGTATAGCAATCATTTCCGTGGGATAAGTCACTTCTGGACGACACCACAATAAGGGCTATAGCGGTTGCGGAGCTTGGTAATTCAAATATCGTTTCAAGAGGAGCATCTGTCATTGCGCTTGAGGCAAACTATGCCATTCTCACAGGTCTTGTAACGTCAACAACCAATGAGCTGTCGGCGCAGGACAACAATTACTCGGTGCTCACCACAGATATCGCAAGCAACAAGTTACAGAGCGGTATACTGATTAATACAGATGGTCAGGTCATAGGGCTTTCGCTGCAGGATTTCAATCCGGCGGAGGAAAACAATACGCTCACGGCTGTCAGCATAAGCGACCTGTCACCTGTCATTGAAAAGCTCGAGAGCGGCGCAGATGTGCCGTACATAGGCATCACCTGTACTACAGTTACAGAAAAAATAGCAAACAGATATAACATCCCAAAGGGTGTTTATATAAAGCAGGTTACCATGGATTCACCGGCATTTGTCTCGGGGCTTCAAAGCGGAGATGTGATAGTTTGCGGTAAACAATACAGAGGTGTCGAATGTGTCCGCGTACAACACACAGCTTATGAAGCAAAAGCCTGAGGATACCTGCAATCTGAAAGTAAAGAGAAAAGGAAGCAACGGCTACACGGAGATTACCTGTCAGGTGAAAATCGGAGTGATGAATTAGCCGAAATAGGAGGATATATGAAGTATATTTCAACTCTCCGCGAGGGAGAGAGAATCAATGAGATTTTTTTATGCAAGAGCAAGCAGACAGCCATGACCAAAAGCGGAAAGCCTTATGACAATGTTATGCTGCAGGATAAGACAGGCACGCTGGATGCCAAGATATGGGATGTTGGCTCAGTAGGCATTGAGGAATTTGATGCAATGGATTACATAGCTATAACCGGTGATATTACAAGCTTTCAGGGCAATTTGCAGTGTTCCATAAAGCGTGCGAGAAAGGTAAACGAGGGAGAATATGACCCTGCGGATTATCTGCCGGTCAGCGACAAGGATGTCGAGGTTATGTATAAGGAACTCATGGGCTTTATCGGCTCTGTAAAGAATCAGTACCTGTCACAGCTCTTACATAGCTTTTTTGACAATAAGGAGTTTGAGCGCCGTTTCAAGTTCCATTCAGCCGCAAAGAGCGTGCACCACGGCTTTGTAGGAGGTCTTTTGGAGCATACACTCGGTGTGACGAAGAACTGTGATTATTTTGCAAAAATGTATCCGGTTTTAAACCGTGACCTGCTTCTTACAGCAGCTATTTTCCATGATATCGGAAAATTAAAGGAGCTTTCTACTTTCCCGGAGAATGACTATACAGACGCAGGCCAGCTCCTCGGACATATCATGATTGGTGCAGAGTGGGTAGGCGATGCAATCAAGAGCATCGACGGCTTCCCGGTAGTGCTCGCAAACGAGCTGAAGCACTGCATACTTGCCCACCACGGCGAGCTTGAGTTTGGCTCTCCTAAAAAGCCGGCACTTGTCGAGGCACTTGCACTTAGCTTTGCAGACAACATAGATGCCAAGATGGAGACCTTCAGGGAGCTGCTTGTAAATGTGCCTGAAAACGATACAAAGTGGCAGGGCTACAACAGATTTATGGAGACAAATTTCCGCAGAACAAGTGTGTAAAAAGGCGTAGCATGTAGTAATCTGATTAATCATAAATGAGGGGCAAAATACCTTTTGACCCTCATATCATTATACATAAAATAAAAAGAAGAGAAAAAGCATGAAAAAAAAATGACATATTTGAACTTGAAATAACAGATATGGGAACAGATGGCGAGGGTATCGGACATTATGATGGCATGACCTTTTTCGTAAAGGATGCACTGATTGGTGACGTCATAACAGCCCGCGCAACAAAATTAAAGAAAAAAAACTATGGCTACGCAAGAGTGGAAGAGATTAAGACCCCTTCCACTTTTCGCGTTGAGCCGCAATGTGAGCTGCACAAGAGGTGTGGAGGCTGCCGATACAGGCGCTCTCCTATGAAAAGCAGCTTGAATTTAAAAATAATAAGGTGCGCAACAATCTCATGCGTATAGGTGCATTTTCCGAGGCAAAGCTGGACAGTAAAATGCAGCCGCCTGTAGGCGCTGACAATCCATACCGCTACCGCAACAAGGCACAGTTTCCGGTGGGATATGACAGGGATGGCAATATAGTGACAGGCTTTTTATGCATCGCGAAGCCACAATATCATCCCGGTCGAGGACTGCAGGCTTGGGGTGCCGCAAAACAAAGAGATACTCGACATCATAAAGGAATGGATGAATGAGTGCGGCATCACACCGTATGACGAGAACACACACAAAGGGCTCGTGCGCCATGTGCTTATCAGATATGGATTTACATCAAAGCAGATTATGGTGTGCCTTGTGATAAATGGTGACAGTCTTGAAGCAAAACGCCGAGCCGGGAATGCAGCAGATATACTGTGCGAAAGACTCTCAAAAATCGATGGAATGACTTCGATTTCCTACAATATCAACAAGGAAAACACAAATGTCATCCTCGGCAAAAAGACGGTCTGCATATGGGGCAGACCATATATTGAGGACACCATCCATCTGCTTTCTTACCCTGATTTCACACCACAGGGGACAGGCATCACATATCAGATTTCGCCACAGTCGTTCTATCAGGTAAACCCGAAGCAGACAGAAAAAGCTCTACAGCACGGCACTTGCATTTGCCGGGCTCACAGGAAATGAAAATGTTTGGGACCTCTACTGCGGTATCGGTACCATATCGCTCTTTTTGTCACAGAAGGCAAAGCAGGTATACGGAGTGGAAATAGTGCCTCAGGCAATCGAGGATGCCAAAAACAATGCGAAGCTAAATGGCATCACAAATGCACAGTTTTTCGTAGGAAAGGCTGAGGAGGTGCTGCCACAGTTTTATGAGAATGCAAAGAAAACTGAGAAAATCACTGATGATACAGCATCCATTGGACGTACAGATATGCTTCGCCCGGATGTGATAGTCGTTGACCCTCCAAGAAAAGGGCTGTGATGAGAAGTGCCTGGACACAATGCTTGCGATGTCACCGGAGAGGATTGTATATGTGAGCTGCGATTCGGCAACATTGGCAAGGGATTTGAAGATACTGTGTGAGGAGAAGTATGAACTCATAAATTGGCAGACGTTTGATCAGTTTTCTCATACGACGCATGTAGAAAGTATTTGCCTCCTCGAGCGGGTGAGCAACTGAACTGGTTTAAAAGAATATGGTCGCAGATCGACGGAGGACACTCAAATGATTATATTTTCTTTCATATGCGAAAAGCAGACGGCACATATATTTAAGTGCTCGATCATGGCAGGATAGTGGATTCAGTGCGCAATGGCAGAGTATTTTATGTGATGATCATGGACTTGAATGCATTGCAGAGGCACTATGGAGACTGCCCGGAGCTGGTGGAAAAAAGTAGAAAAAAAAGCAGATTGTGAACACATGAGTTCACAATCTGCTTTTTTAATAGTGCATACACAATTTATTTATCCGAATAAATCACATTTCCACCGCATACGGTGTACTTCACCTTGCCGGTCAGTTCCATGCCGGTGAAAGGTGTGTTTGATGATTTTGATGCATATTCGCATGGTACCCATTTTTCATCAGGATCAAAGATGACAAAATCTGCAGCAGCACCCTCTGAGATAGTACCGTAAGGCATGTGGTACAGCCTGGCAGGATTGATAGTCATCTTTTCCAAAAGCTCAAGCATGCTCAGATGGCCCGGTTTGACAAGGCTTGTGATACCAAGAGAAAGAGATGTCTCAAGACCGATGATACCGCTTGGAGCTTCGGTTACAGGCTTTGATTTTTCCTCGGTGCTGTGAGGCGCATGATCTGTTGCGATAAGGTCTATTGTGCCATCGATAAGTCCCTCTATAATCTTTTGACGGTCTGCTTCAGTGCGAAGAGGCGGATTCATCTTGGCAAGGGTGCCGTGCTCTAAGACAGCATCCTCAGTCAGCGTGAAGTGATGTTGGGAGTGGCCTCGGCATGGAGCCTTGCACCAAGCTTTTTGTAGGTGCGGACTATATCAACAGATACACCGGAGCTGATGTGCTGTATCACAACGTCGGCGCCACTGCGCAGCGCAAGCAGACAGTCTCTTGCGACGAGAGTCTCCTCAGCGATGGATGGTGAGCCGTAGATACCGAGAGCGTCAGATACTTTTCCGTGGTTGATGCCGTTGTTTTTGATAAATGCAGGGTCCTCCTCATGGAGACTTATCGGCATATCCAGCTTTGCAGCATTTTGCATGGCTCTGTAGCAGAAAGCAGCATTTGTAAGCGGGATGCCGTCATCGGTAAAGCCACATGCTCCGGCTTCTTTTAAAGCTGCCATGTCAACCTCATCCTGTCCTTTGAGGGAGTGTGATATTGCAGCGGCCTGATACATACGGATCTTTTCCTGCTTTCCACGTGTGAGGTTGTCCTTTAGAGTATCCACATTGTCCACTGTAGGCTTTGTGTTTGCCATGCATACAACAGTTGTGAAGCCACCCTTTGCGGCAGCCAGGGAACCGGTGTGGATATCCTCCTTGTATGTGAAGCCCGGATCACGGAAATGCACATGTGTGTCGATAAGTCCCGGTCCGACAATCATTCCGGATGCATCTATTATTTCTTCTTTTTCAGTTGCAGCAGTGTCTGACGCACATGAGATGTCAGGTGCTATTTTTACTATTTTTCCATCTTTTACAAGTATATCCATATGTTCGTAGAGACCTGAAGCAGGGTCTGCTACAATGCCGTTTTTTATTATCATGATAATCCTCCTGTAGATTGTACTTATTTTCTGATACTATGAGTATATAGTATAATGAAGCGCACGAATTTGCAAATAAATTTCGTAACTGTTCAGTGCCTTCATAGCTGCGAGCCGCAAGCGCATTAGAATCAGCAGCGCAGAATAGTTACCCAATTTCAAACAAAAGTGAAAATTGAAAATGGGTCGCAATCATAATTGTCTGTATATATGGACAATAGAAAATTTTATAGATATAATATGATTTAAGGGATCCTGAATTGGATACTTTTTGACCATCACATCATTTTACTAAGTAGGACTAAATTGGCATAATGTACAATAGCCATAGGTTGATAGCATAGTAGGCAGACCACCCTGGGGAGCTGTAATCCCTAAAACTTTTAAAACAGCTCCTAAAATTCAGCCCAAAAGCCGGAAAAATTGCGAGAAAAGTAGCTGAAACCGCAGAAATCTCCAAAACAGCTCCTAAAATTCAGCCCAAAAGCCGGAAAAATTGCGGGAAAAAGTAGCTGAAATCACTATAAATCACAAAACAGCTCCAAAAAATTAAAGGGAGAAAAACAATGAGCTTAATAAAAGGTATACATCACGTATCTATGAAGTGCAGCAGCACAGAGGAATATGAAAAGACAATAGATTTCTACAAAAACATTCTGGGAATCCCAGTCGCAAGGGAATGGCAGGCAGGAATCATGCTTGATACAGGAAACGGAATTGTTGAGATTTTTAACGATGGAGATGATGCACCGGGAAAAGGTGTGATTCGTCATTTTGCATTTGCAACAGATGATGTGGATGCGTGTGTAGAGGCTGTAAAAGCAGCAGGATACGAGGTATTTATCGAGCCGAAGGATATAGAAATCGCATCAACACCGGTATTTCCGGCGCGCATAGCATTCTGCAAAGGACCACTTGGCGAGGAAATCGAGCTGTTTGAGGAAAAGTGATAGGACGTATTAATGGTTTTACAGGGGTATTATGCTATGGGAAAAACTCCAATTAAGCACACGCTTGCAGGCTATATTATTAAAAAACAGACACCGAAGGATACCGGTCAGGAAAACTAACCGGAGAAAAACATTTGAACAAAATAACAGAAATGATGGAATTTGTTGGTGGACGCCGGAAACTAATCGATCAGGCAAGGTTCATAGAGAATAATACACAAGCAGGCCACGATGGGAAGATAAGAATTAGTTGGATTCAAGTCAACAGTGATATTAAAAAAATTGATTGTGATGTCAGCAGCATACCGGAGCTGTGTAGGCTTGAGGGTGTTGAGGATTCAAGAGCAAAACAGCTAAGATTGATAGAGTCTGTAAAGCAGTGGAAATCAGAGGTTGGTGACTGCGATTGGATATGCAGATATTATGATGATATTTTGGGGCGTCTGGAAGCCGGAAAGAGTGTCACAGAGGCTGAGGAGGATATGCGTTTTAAGTGTATCAATGCTATAACAAGAATAAAGGCGCCTGTGTGGGAGCGTGTTTTTTTAGTGCAAAGGTTTTTAAAGATTCAAAGAAATTTGAAAAATGCTATCGACAAAAGATGGTATCAATTCTGACTAAATATTCTCCATATTATGAGAAGGACATGGAGGATTATGATACAGAGGGAGAGGAAGATGATGCCAAAGAGGATAAAAAAGAAGTCGGGGCTAGAAATTTTGAAGATGCATGGTATTATGTCATATGTACAGACAATGGAATGGGAAGGGACCATTGTCATATAGAATTGATGATACATGTGTTTATTGATACGTCAAAGCAGATTTATGGAACCATTATTAATACGCAGACACTTGAGCATGCAAGTCCGGTTTCGCTTGCAGGATGCAAAAAAATTATGACCATAGAAAATAAGGCTAACTATGAAAGTATGCAATATGATGAGAATACCTTGTATATTTTTTGTCATGGTTATTTTTTTACTCCTAAGGAAGTGTATTTTCTAAAGAAATTAAGCCTTATTGTATCTAAGGAATGTGAATTCCTACATTGGGGAGATATGGATTTTGGAGGGATAAGCATATTCTTGTTTATTAAGGATAGAATTTTTGAAAAACTAATGCCTTATAGAATGGGGGTAGCGGATTTTGAAGAAGCATTAAAAAAAGACGCGGGAATACCACTTAAGGCTTCAACCAGGGAAAAACTGGAAAAAAGGACGCAGGATTGCTTGCAGAATTAAAAGAAGCAATTCTTGGAATCGGATAAAACAATAGAGCAGGAAAGGCTCTTATGAGGCCGATTCGGAAAACTCTAAATACACATATATATTTGACAAATTATTAGAATGTGATTCATTCGCACAGCATACCTCCTTCGTGCATACAATAGCATGAAGGAGGTATGTTTGTATTATGAATCCATTTAAAATGAGGCCGGAGAGAACCGGCGATTTATTTGTTGACTGGGAGAAATTCTGGGTAAAACCATATAACAAAAAATGAGGTAAATCCGTATACAAGGACGAGAATCATATTGATGAATGGTACAGAATTTGAAAACGTGTGGTTTTCACATCAGTTTTCAAGAAGCGTAGGTGATGATGAGCTTAGACGAAAGCTTGCATACATCAGGAAAAAGTGAGCAACAGCAGCAGAAAATACTCACACATTTAAAGCCGGCAGATGAGTCGGCATTGGAACACACCATAGGCTACGAGCAGCTTGCGGTTGATCTGACTGCTCATCTTGCAAAAACGAGTAAATGACAAAAATATTAAGTCTGCGCTCGATTTTGCCTTGCTCGAGGACTTTGATCATTTGTACCGCTATGCAGATTATCTTGATTTTACCACAGGTGAGCACGCAGAGAAGCTTGTCGGAGGCTATACGGAAATCACACCGGGCAGACCGACTATTTCACACCACAGGCATCCATATGATTCAATACGATATCCGATGACGGATAAATGCCCTGCGACAATGGATGTGCTGGCTGCAAACGTAATCACAGCAGCAGAACAGCAGACTATGAACTACTATATGAATACAGCGGCACTTTGGCCTGATGAGATGGGACGCAGGCTATATCAGGAAATCGGAATGGTCGAGGAACAGCATGTCACACAGTATGGCAGCCTGTTGAAGCCATGCATGAGCCGCCTTGAAAATCTCCTTGTGCATCAGTATGTCGAGTGCTGGCTGTATTGGAGCTGTTATGAAACGGAGACGGATACAAGAATACGTGGCATATGGCAGTTTATGTTTGAACAGGAGCTTAAGCATCTGCATATTGCACTTGAGCTGCTAAGGCAGTACGAGAAAAAGGATTGGCAGGAGGTCATCCCTGACGCTGAGTTCCCGGCTCCTCTTGTGCTTGAAAGCAATATTGAGTATGTCAGGTGTGTGCTTGGCAGTACGGTAAACGACACAGCATGCCGTGAAAGGTATGTGGATGTAAGAACCAATGCTCCTGAAACATTTATCAGATATCAGCGCCTGGTCAATGACCCGGTAAGAAATGTAATGAGCCATACCTTTATTGAGGATTATATCCGCAAAAACGGGGAGGACTATCGCTTTGAGGTGGCGCCAAATCCGGTGCCGGAGCTTCGTGACCGTACAAAGGATAATATATGTGTGGGAAGACAGCCTCTTTGCAGGAATCGGTATTAGAAGCCATTTTATATGCCATTTTATATGCCATCTGTGGCATGTGATACCCGGCCCTGACGTTTTGTCAGGGCATTGCTGTGCAAAGAAGTATAACTCGATTGTATCTAAGCTATGGAGTAGCTTGTACTCGTTGCTGGTCACACTGTTAGGTGTGAACAGTAACGAGTAAGGCTCACAGAAGCCGGTTGACGAAATTATATAGGTGTATTAAACTGTAATCGGGTTAGAGAAGACTAATTACATACAGCTGTTTTACATTAAGTGGTTTTGAATATTCAGTTACTGTAAAATGATATACGAAACGATATAAGAAATAATATGTTGAATAATAAAATATTCAAACTTCCCATATTTTATTTTGTGATACCGGCCTAGCATACAGTGTATTCCTCATATTTTTTTCTTCGGAACAACTGTATACTCTCCGGTAAATATAGTTTTATATATGGGAAGTTTGTGTAAAATAGAAAAACAGCAGAACAGCAGAATAGGAGGCAACCATGATTACATCAACCATATTAGGTTTATTAATACCATTTATAGGTACGTCGCTCGGTGCGGCATGTGTACTTTTTATGAAAAATGAGCTTTCCGTAAAGACCACAAAAATGCTCAGTGGCTTTGCAGCAGGCGTAATGATTGCGGCATCAGTCTGGAGTCTTCTGATTCCGGCACTTGAGCAGTCACAGAGCCTTGGAAAAATGCAGTTCGTCCCGGCAATAACAGGCTTTATGCTCGGAATGTTTTTCCTATTGATACTGGATACAATCACACCACATATGCATCTCGATAATTCAGTCGAGGGTCCAAAGAGCAACTTCAGCAGACAGACAATGATGGTGCTTGCAGTTACATTACATAATATACCGGAGGGCATGGCAGTCGGAGTGCTCTACGCAAGCTGGATATCAGGAACCACCACCATCACGAGGGCAGCAGCTCTTTCACTGGCAATCGGAATAGCCATACAGAATTTCCCGGAGGGCGCAATCATATCCATGCCATTACATAGCACAGGAAGCTCAAAGCTAAGAGCCTTTGTATACGGAGTATTGTCGGGAATAGTCGAGCCGATAGCGGGAATACTTACGATACTTGCCATCGGAATAATAGAGCCGGTGATGCCGTACCTGCTAAGCTTCGCCGCCGGAGCCATGATATATGTAGTCATAGAAGAACTCGTGCCGGAAATGTCAGAGGGAGGTCACTCCAATCGCGCCACCATAGCATTTATGGTGGGCTTCTGCCTCATGATGACACTCGATGTGATGCTGGGCTAGGCCTGAGCAAACCCTCACAAAGAGCGAGCAAATCCAAGCGAGCCCGGCGGAGACCGGGAAAAAGCATACACAAATAACCAGCACGCACAGAGCGAGCCCACGGCAACAGCCGAGGGAAAGCGTAAAAGAATAACGAGCACGCACAGAGCGAGCCCACGGCAATAGCCGTGGGCAAAGCGACAAGAAGGTAAATAGAGCCACAGCGTGAGGAACCTGTGAGTGCCTGCCGCCCGGGTTCCGTACTATAGCCAATCCCCCACAGCAAGTCAAATGAATTGTGAAAAACTGTGAAAAAAAAGGGGAAATTCCTCCCGAATTATTTGGAAATTTTTAATAAAACGCAAATAAAAATAAAATAAAACTAAACATCCCCAAAACGCAATAGAAAAAAATGCACAAAAATAAAAACTTAAATTGTTGAAAATGTATAAAAAGCTAACTAAAAAATGTGAAACTTTGCCAGCCAAACAATATAAAAACGAAACGTTGACTTTATAAAACGATGTGACTAAAATCAAGTACAACGATAGTTGCTTCTTATTAAATCAAGACCAAACAAACATCAAAGGTCAGACAGAAAACATCTTGAGTTATTAAGAAACAATTTGCGTATCAAATTTCATATAGCAAAAAAAAGAAAGGAGGTAACGCAGATGGATGCTCTGGTAGATGGACTGTTAGAGGAACTCAATTGTGACGTGGTATTCAAGATACCGATATTCGGAGGCATACCCATATACGAGTCGGTAGTAGTCACATGGATAATAATGGCAGTGGTATTTTTACTGTGCTTTTTTTCTCGGCAGAAATCTTTCAGTTGAAAATCCCGGACACAGACAGGTAGCCGTAGAGGCAGGAGTCAAATTCCTTAATGATTTCTTCAGTGAGACACTCGGAGAAAAAGGAAAGGATTACATACCATATCTGGCAACAGTAATCATCTATATAGGAATAGCAAACCTGATAGGCTTGCTTGGCTTCAAACCGCCGACAAAGGATATGAACGTCACCGCAGCACTCGCTGTAATGAGCATAGTTCTTATCGAGGTGGCAGGAATCAGGGCAAAGGGCACCAAAAGGTGGCTTAAAAGCTTTGCAGAGCCAATGCCGGTAATACTACCTATCAATATCCTTGAGATCTTTATCAAACCATTATCGCTGTGTATGCGATTATTTGGAAACGTCCTTGGTTCATTCGTAATCATGGAGCTTTTAAAGATGGTCGTACCGGCAATCGTCCCGGCAGTATTCAGTTGTTATTTTGATATCTTTGATGGACTTATACAGGCATATGTATTTGTATTCCTGACAGGACTTTTCATCAAGGAGGCAACCGAGTAAGAAGACCTGATGAGGCATGAAACACCACATCATTTAATTTCACATCGTAAGCATGGAAAATGTAACCTCGCTTACAAAAAAGAAACAAAATAATTGCTAACCAAAAGAAAGCATATAAGCAAGAAAAGGAGAACACATTATGTCATCAACATTATTAGTAGCAATCGGAGCTGGAATCGCAGTATTAACAGGAATCGGTGCTGGACTTGGAATCGGTAAGGCAACAAGCAGCGCAGTAGACGCAATCGCAAGACAGCCGGAGGCTGAGAGCAAAATCTCTAAGTCACTTCTTTTAGGATGTGCCCTTGCAGAGGCAACAGCTATTTATGGTTTCGTTATCGCATTACTTATCATCCTCTTCCTTAAATAATCAGGCAGCGTAACTGACAGTTACAACCAGGTGAAAAACAGAAAGGAAGGTAGAGCAATGTTAAAAATTGATCCATGGAACAATAATATGGACAGTAGTCAATCTGCTTTTCCTGTACTGGATATTTAAGAAATTCCTCTTTGACCGCGTGATGGGCGTGATCAATCAGAGAGACGAAATGATTCAGAAGCAGTTCTCGGAAGCAAAGAAGAGTCAGGACGATGCAGAAAGCTTAAAGAGCGACTATAAAAAAAAGAAGCTCGAGAGTGCAAAGACTCAGGCAGACCAGATAATACTCGATGCCAGGGCAAGAGCTGAGGCTGAGCAGGAGAAGGCTCTTGAGAGAACCAGACAGGAAGCAGACAGTATGCTTGAAAAAGCAAAAGCGGACATTGCTAGCGAGCAGGATAAGGCAACAAAGGCCGCTGAGGCTGAAATTGCAAAACTTGCCATCTTAGCAGCGAGAAAGATTGTAAAGACAGGTGAAGCTAATGACACAGGCAGCAGTAAATAATGCAATAGTTTTGTACAGGCTGGCTGTAGAGCGTCGTGATGTGGAGGAAGCACAGAGAGTATACTTTGTGACAGAAAAGCTTGCACAGACGCTCGCAAATCCACTTATACCGCTGACCAAAAAGTATGACATCATAGAAAAGGTATACGGATTTGAGAGTGAGCCAAAGCTTATCACAAGCTTCATAAAGGAAATGGTAAAGCTTGGATATGCCGCTGAAATGAATGAAATCTTTGAGGCATATTACAGATACTGGGATGAGAAAAAAACCATATCATAAGAGCTGAGCTTATCAGTGCAGAGGCCGCAACCGACGAGGAAGCAAATGACGCCAAGGCGCTGCTACAAAGCAAATATCCGGAATATGAAATATCCCTTACACAGAAAGTGGACGAAACACTTTTAGGTGGATATGTGATTAAGACTCTTAATACAGAGTATGACAGAAGCTACGAAGGAAAACTTCGTGAGCTTGAAAGAAAATTGACCAGGAGGTGACCCCTGTGGGCGCAATCAGTGCAACAGACATAATCTCCATTATCCAGAGCGAGATAGAGAATTTCGACTTCGATACCGAGAGCCGTGAGACCGGCGAGGTAATCTACGTCGGCGATGGAATCGCTACAATATACGGCATCGACCATGCCATGTACGGTGAGATCGTAGTATTCGATAATGGAGTAAAAGGAATGGTTCAGGATATCCGTCAGAATGAAATCGGTGTAATCCTTTTCGGAAGAGACCACGGAATCCATGAAGGAACCAAAGTAGTAAGAACAAAGAAAAAAAAGCCGGAATCCCTGTAGGCAAAGGCTTTATCGGCCGAATCATCAATGCCTTAGGTGAGCCTATTGATGGAAAGGGCGATATCAAAGAGGAAGATTACAGACCAATCGAGAATGAGGCACCGGGTATCGTGGACAGAAAGTCAGTAGATACTCCACTTGAGACAGGAATCCTCTCAATCGATTCAATGTTCCCAATCGGACGTGGACAGCGAGAGCTTATCATCGGTGACCGTCAGACAGGAAAGACATCAATTGCCACAGATACCATCATCAACCAGAAGGGCAAGGATGTTATCTGTATATATGTAGCAATTGGCCAGAAAGCATCAACAGTAGCAAAAATTGTGTCAACTCTGACAAAACACGGCGCAATGGATTACTCAATCGTGCTTTCATCAACAGCCAGCGATCCTGCATCACTGCAGTATATCGCACCATACGCAGGAACAGCCATGGCAGAGCATTTCATGCATCAGGGCAAGGATGTACTTATTGTATATGATGACCTTTCAAAGCATGCGGTAGCATACAGAGCACTTTCACTGCTGCTCGAGAGATCACCGGGACGTGAGGCATATCCGGGAGACGTATTCTATCTCCACTCAAGACTGCTCGAGAGATCAAGCCGTCTGAGCGATGAGCTGGGCGGAGGCTCAATCACAGCACTCCCAATCATCGAGACACAGGCAGGAGACGTATCAGCATACATCCCTACCAACGTAATATCTATCACAGACGGACAGATATTCTTAGAGAGCAACCTCTTCAACGTGCAGGTATGAGACCGGCCGTAAACGTAGGTCTTTCAGTATCCCGAGTTGGTGGAGCTGCCCAGACAAAGGCCATGAAGAAGGCATCAGGAAGCATCCGTATCGACCTGGCACAGTACAGGGAGAGATGGAGGTCTTCACACAGTTTGCATCAGACCTTGACGATGCCACAAAGGCACAGCTTGCACATGGAAAAGCACTTATGGAGCTGTTAAAACAGCCGCTTTGCCATCCGCTGTCACTGCATGAGCAGGTAATGACACTTATCATGGCAAACCACGGTGTGTTTGACACAATTGAGACAAAAAGATGTCAAGAAATATCAGGGCGATATCCTCTCATACATGGATCTTTCTTATCCGGAAATCGGACAGAAAATCGAAGAGAACAGAGCCATTGATGAAGAGCTCGTAAATAAAATCATGGATGCAGTAAAAGAGTATAAAGGGTAACAGGTAGTATTATGGCAAACACGAAGGAAATACAGGATCGAATAAAAAGTATCAATGATACGCTTAAAATCACAAATGCCATGTATATGATTTCTTCTTCGAAGCTGAAAAAGTCCAAAAATGATGCTGGCAGATACAGAGCCGTATTTCTTCACACTGCAATCAGAGATGAGCCGAATACTCAGGCATCTGCCTGATATGGAGGACATCTATTTCAAGACCAACGAGGATAAGCTGCCTGAGGACAGAAAGGTCGGATATATCGTAATCACAGCCGATAAAGGACTTGCGGGCTCATACAACCACAATATCCTGAAAATGGCTGAGGAGCACTTAAAGAATCATCCGAACCATTCACTTTTCGTACTCGGAGAGCTGGGACGTCATTATTTTGAACAGCGTGGAATTGAGATTGAAAAACAGTTCCACTACACAGTTCAGAATCCGACACTCAACCGTGCCAGAAATATTGCAGAAGAAATTTTGGAGCTATATCTACATAACGAGCTGGACGAAGTTTATATTATCTATACCAGCATGATAAATGCGATTCAGGAGGAAACACAGATGTCACAGCTTCTGCCACTGAAAAAGGCAGACTTCACTGTGCAGATTCCTATAGACATACCGAGGGAGGAACTGGCACTCAAGCCATCGCCTGAGGCAGTCATGGATCGTATCGTACCAAACTACGTTGTTGGATTTGTCTACGGTGCTCTTGTAGAGTCATTTTCATGTGAGCAGAACGCCAGAATGATGGCGATGCAGTCCGCATCAAACAGTGCGAGGGACATGCTTGCAGAGCTTGACATTCTTTACAACCGTGCCAGACAGGCAGCGATTACACAGGAGATTACAGAGGTAATAGCCGGTGCTAAATCGCAGAAGAAAAAGAAGAAAGTAGGCTTTTTGATGAAAACAGGAAAAATTATCCAGGTTATGGGTCCTGTTGTCGATGTAGAGTTCGAGGATGAGAACCTGCCGGCAATCAGAGACGCACTAGAAGTTTTAAATGGTGACAAAAAAAGTGTGATGGAAGTCGCACAGCATATTGGAAATGATACCGTCAGTTGTATCATGCTTGCTTCCAGTGAAGGGCTTCACAGAGATATGGAAGTAACAGCCACAGGCGCCGGCATCAAGACACCTGTCGGAGAGCAGACTCTCGGCAGACTGTTCAACGTGCTCGGTGAAGCTATCGATGGCGGAGCACAGCCTGATACAGAAGAAAAGTGGGAAATCCACAGAGAACCTCCAACATTTGAGGAGCAGAACCCTGCAGAGGAGATTCTTGAGACAGGTATCAAGGTAATTGACCTTTTGGCACCTTATGCAAAGGGTGGAAAAATCGGACTCTTCGGAGGAGCCGGAGTAGGAAAAACAGTCCTCATCCAGGAGCTCATCAGCAATATCGCAACAGAGCACGGCGGCTACTCAATCTTTACAGGAGTCGGAGAGCGTTCAAGAGAGGGAAATGATCTCTGGACAGAAATGAAGGAATCAGGAGTTCTGGAAAAAACAGCCTTAGTGTTCGGACAGATGAAAACGAGCCACCAGGAGCGCGTATGCGTGTAGCTGAGACAGGACTTACAATGGCAGAGTATTTCAGGGATGAGAAGCACCAGAACGTGCTGCTTTTCATCGATAATATATTCCGTTTCACACAGGCAGGTTCAGAGGTTTCAGCACTTTTAGGACGTATGCCTTCAGCCGTAGGTTATCAGCCTACACTGGCTACTGAGATGGGTGAGCTGCAGGAGCGAATCGCATCTACAAAGAACGGTTCGGTAACATCGGTACAGGCCGTATATGTGCCTGCCGATGACCTCACAGACCCGGCTCCGGCTACAACCTTCGCACATCTGGATGCCACAACAGTTCTTTCAAGAAAGATTGTTGAACAGGGTATTTACCCGGCAGTAGATCCACTTGAGTCTACATCACGTATCCTCGAGCCTGATATCGTAGGCGAGGAGCATTATCAGGTAGCACACGAAAGGTACAGGAGATTCTCCAGAAGTACAAGGAGCTGCAGGATATCATCGCGAATCCTTGGTATGGAGGAGCTGGCAGATGAAGATAAGGTGCTTGTATTCAGAGCAAGAAAAATCCAGAAGTTCCTCTCACAGCCATTCCACGTTGCCGAGAACTTCACAGGTATCCAGGGTGTCTATGTGCCTGTAGAGGATACTATCAAGGGCTTCAAGGCCATCATAGATGGTGAGATGGACGAGTATCCTGAGAACGCATTTTTCAATGTCGGAACAATCGAGGACGTCAAGGAAAAAAGCAAAGACTATGCAGCAGTAAAAGCATAAGGAAGGACCAATCGTATGGCAACAAATACATTTTATCTAAAGGTAATAGCTGCTAACAGAGTGTTTTACTCAGGAAGATGTCGTTCCATAATAGTCCCTGAGTTCGATGGCCAGAAGGAAATCCTCGCCCACCATGAGGATATGGTCATAGCCGTCGATGAGGGCGAGATGAGATTTCAGCCGGAGGGCAGTGACAACTGGGAGTACGCGGTAGTGGGAATGGGCTTCGTAGAGATAGTCAACAACCGTGTGACACTGCTTGTCGAGACAGCCGAGCATCCGGAGGAAATCGATATAGCAAGGGCAAGAGAGGCAAAGGAGAGAGCTGAGGAGCAGCTTCGCCAGAAGCAGAGTATTCAGGAGTATTATCACTCAAGAGCTTCGCTGGCCCGTGCCATGACACGACTGAAAGCAACTTCAGGAAAATAATAAATGTTAATAAATTACAAAAAAGAGGGTTGTGACAACCTCTTTTTTGTTTACATTACACATGAAATGAGTTACAATGGCTATATAGGTTAGTAATATGGTCATAGAAGACAGGTGGGAATATGAGGATAGTATATGGACTGGGAGTATTGCTGGAAGCAATACTGATTGCACATTGCGCAATCTGTTCCTTTAAAAAAACATGACAGACTCGGTAAAAGTGTGTGTATATATGAGACGTTGACATTTGCCTGCGCTATAGTCTTTTTTGTTTTTTACATTTGTGCCGGGGCACACTGTTACAGTACTTGCGAAAGGGCTTACTATGGCTCTGTTTGACTGGATGCTCATCGCTCTTATGTTTTATACACAGTATTATACAGGTGCTGTAAAGACCTTCAAGGGAGTGCAGGCTGCTTCCATGATATTTGCGGTGCTGGACACATATATGCTTATAGAGAACACCTGGACTAATAAGATTTTTTGATATAGAATCCATAAAAGCTGAGAATATTAAGGTGGTATTCAATAATGACAGCCTATGGTACAGGCTGCATTTTATATTCACATATGCGTTTGTGATTCTGATTATTTTTACATATCTGTATATGATTATCAAATCATCGCGCATGTACAGGGAGGCATATGGGGCTATAGCGGTAGTTATCTTTATCGGCTTTTCGTTTGACATTGCTACTATAGGTTCGGACTCCATATATGACCTCACCATGATTATATATGGTGCTATAGCTATTATCATATATTACCTGACATACAGATATGTGCCGAATGAGCTTATATAGAAAATATGCTCTCTCTTGGGTCCGCGATATGAACAATGGTATCATCTGCTATGACAGAAAGGGCAGGTGCATATATTACAATGACCTGATGGAGGCTATTTACAGACATGGCGGCAATATGTCTGTTTATGAAAGTAAATATAGTCAGTGGATTGAAAAGCTGGGAGATGACAGAAGGGATAGTATGACCTTCCAGACAGATATTGAACTCAACGGTGAAAAGCACTATTTTGAGATTGCCTACAAGCGCATATATGATGATGAGAGCAATCGCGTTATATGTGATTATTTTGTATACAATGACCGTACACAGATGTATGAGTCGTGGGAGCAGGAAAAGTACAAGGCATCGCATGACAGTCTGACAGGACTTTTGAACCGTGACCAGTTCTATGAGGATGTGCACGATATGGTGAACAAGTATCATGACACAACCTTCTACCTGATTTGCAGCAATATAAAGGATTTCAAATTCATCAATGAGATATTTGGGAATGGAGAAGGGTAATCAGGTGCTCATAAAGCAGGCGAAGCTCATGGCATCGAATCCATCTGAGAGGACCATTTGTGCAAGGCTTATGAATGACCGCTTTGCGCTGTGTCTGCCAAGAGAAGAGTTTGATGAAAAAAGAGTGGCAGATTCAGTCAAAGAACTGCAGTGTGAGTTTACTGGCAATTCCTTCCATCTGCATATGTACATGGGTGTGTATGAGATAAGAGACAGGGATGAGGCTGTCAGCATTATGGTAGACAAGGCTAATATAGCGGCAGACACCATAAAGAATAATTATGACTGCTGTGTGGCATACTATGATGAACATCTGCTTGAGATATCAATAGAGCAGAGACGTCTGCTCGGTGAATTTGAGCCGGCATTGCAAAATGATGAGTTTGTCATGTACTTACAGCCACAGGTGAAACGTGATGGTGCTGCAAAGGGCGCAGAAGCGCTGGTACGCTGGGTTCATCCATCAAGAGGCATCCTGACACCGTATGCTTTTATTGATATTTTAGAGAACGCAGGTCTCATTTACAAGCTTGACCTATATATATGGGAGAAGGCAGCGCAAAAAGCTTGCAGAGTGGAAGGAAAAAAGGCTATGGAAGCTATCATATATCTGTAAATATATCTACAAAGGACTTTTACATTATAGATATATATGAGACCTTTACAGGGCTGATTAATAAATATGGCATAGCAGCGTCCAATCTGCATCTGGAGATTACAGAGACAACGCTGATGACCGATTTTGAGAAGAATATGAATATTATCCACAAGCTTCAGGGCGTAGGCTTCAGGGTGGAGATTGATGATTTCGGAAGCGGTTACTCATCACTCAACATGCTAAAGGACATCAGTGCTGATGTACTGAAAATCGATATGGGCTTCCTTCGCAAATCTGAGAACGAGGTCAAGGGACAGGATATATTAGAGAGTATCATCACGCTTGCAGGCAAGATAGGCATGGACGTCATCACAGAGGGTGTGGAGAGACGAAAAAGCAGCTTGATATGCTTACAATGATGGGATGTCATGAGTTTCAAGGATATTATTTCTCAAAACCGGTACCGGTATCTGAGTTTGAAGAAAAAAGTATCTGGTATAGCTATCATGTATATCTATTATGTATATCCAATATATATTTTGGGTATTGTGCAAAATTTAATACACTGTATATTTGGGGCGGGTATTGAAATATCCGCCCTTTTTTTTCTATAATAATAAACCGTGTGGATTGCTGTAAATATGTAATTGCTGTGGGTCACACGAGGGTGTGGCGGCTAACAGCGAATATGAGAGAAAAAAAGAGGCGAAGAAATGACTGAAAAAGAAAAAAATAAGGATTCAGACATCAGAGACCTTTTTGCTGAGTGCTATTCTGGCACTTTCCGGAGGCTTTCAGGATGCCTACACCTACAACGTGAGAAACAAGGTGTTCTCGAATGCGCAGACAGGAAACGTGGTGCTGATGAGCCAGCATCTGATGATATAGGTGAATGGATGAAGGGACTATCGTATCTTTTCCCAATCCTTTCATTTGCACTCGGTGTGCTTGTGGCAGAGAGAATCGGGCATAGATATAAGAAGGCAAAGCGCATCCACTGGCGTCAGATAGTGGTGATGATAGAGATAATCATACTGTTTGTGGTCGGCTTCATACCACACAGGTACGACATGATAGCGACCATGCTTGTATCATTCAGCTGTTCTATGCAGGTGCAGTCCTTCAGAAAGGTAAACGGTTACGGTTATGCCAGCACCATGTGCATCGGCAACTTAAGAAGCGGCACAGAGAGTCTGTCAATATATCTGCGTGACAGAAATATCGGGGCACTGAAAAAGACCGCGCACTACTATGGAATTATTCTGATATTTGCAATAGGAGCAGGTATAGGCGGAGTGTGCTCACTGCACATAGGAATACGCGCTATATGGGCTTCAAGCGTGCTGCTTGCCATTGTATGTACAATGATGGTCAGGGAACACAGATAAACAGTTACAAATAGTCACGAAATATATATAACGGAGATACAATATAAAATGAAATTATTAAAGCAATTTCTCATCATACTTGCGATTTCATTTTTAGGTGAGATACTCAAATATTTACTGCCATTGCCTGTTCCGGCGAGCATATATGGTATGGTTATACTTTTCATAGGTCTGCTGACAGGCCTGATACCGCTTAACTCTGTAAGGAGTGCAGGCAAATTCATGATAGAGATAATGCCTGTCATGTTTATCCCTGCGGGAGTGGGGCTTATGTCATCCTAGGGGGGCAATCTTAAGCCGGTGCTCGTACCTGTGCTTGTAATCACGGTTGTGGCACTTCTTACTGTAATGATTGCTACAGGACATGTTTCACAGCTCGTAATCCGTATGCAGAAGCGCAAGAGGGCTGATGCTGGAGAAAATAAATAAGATAGAGGATAATCATAATGGATAATTTGTTTCAGACATCGCTTTTTGCCGGTGTCACAGTAAGTCTGGTTTGCATATCTGCTAGGTATGCTTTTTAAAGAAGAAGTTTAAGCTTGCAATACTCAATCCGCTTCTCATTTCAATAGTACTGACCATCATAGTGCTTGTTGTGGCAGATGTGGATTATGACACATACAATAAGGGGGCATCGTACCTTAGCTGGTTTCTGACACCGGCCACGGTATGCCTTGCGATACCGCTCTATGAGCAGTGGACACTGCTCAAGAAAAATATAGCAGCAGTCGCGCTCGGACTCACGGCAGGCGTCATAACAAGTCTTGTGACAGTGCTTGTGTTGTCAGTGCTTATGGGGCTTTCACACGAGGACTATGTCACACTGCTGCCAAAGTCCATCACGACAGCTATCGGTATGGGCGTATCAGAGGAGCTCGGCGGATATGTGACCATTACTGTCGCAGTTATCGTCGTGACAGGTGTGCTTGGAAATATACTCGGAGAGTTTGTTTGCAAAATATTCAGAATCACTGAGCCTATATCGAAGGGACTGGCGCTTGGCGCTTCATCACATGCCATCGGAACAGCGAAGGCTATCGAGATTGGCGAGATAGAGGGCGCCATGAGCTCTCTTGCTATCGCAGTGGCAGGAATACTTACGGTGGTGTTTGCATCGGTGTTTGCAAACTTTTATTGATTTGTCTGAGCGCTTCCTGCGCGTTGGCTTTTTTACAGAAAGGAGCTATATTTATATGATAATTACAATTGCAAGAAAGTGCGGTTGCGATGCAGATAGTATCGGTAGAGCAGTCGCTGAGAAATATCATTTACATTTCATGGACAGAGGGGCTATTGCGGCCGGTGCCAAAGAGGCAGGCTGCTACGATGAGTATGAGGAGTTTTACAGTGAGAGACCGGTTAATTCTCTGCTTTACTCTATTGTGATGGAGACGGAGGAGGATAATGTGCTGCATGATACTCCGGCGAGGGCTCTTACATTTATAGACAGGCTGCCGCTTGAGGACGGCTGTGAGGGATATGTGATTCAGGGAAGATGTGCAAACTTTGCCTTTCAGGGAAGAGATGATGTTGTCTCAGTTTTCCTGACAGCGAATGATGCTTTCTGCGTTGATACTGTGGCTGATACACATGGAGTCTCAGTGAGAAAGGCAAAGACTGTTGTGCGTGAGACAAATGACAACAGAAAGACCTATCACAAATACTATACCGGACAGGAGTGGGGGCAGGCAGAAAACTATGACCTGTGCCTGAATGTGGCAAAGCTCGGTGTAGATGGTGTGATTGCGATGATTGACAGCTTCATACAAAATAGAAAATAGAAGTGTATATACAAAAAGCCGAATCCATGGGAGTGTGGATTCGGCTTTTGGGGTTATTTTATGTGTTTTTGAAAATAAAAATTCAATGTTGGAAAAATCATATTTTATCATTGGTTGACTTTCAGAAAAAATTTATCTATTATTAAAATAAGATAAAATTGTTAACTGTTCAGTATAACTTTACAGTGGCGTGGAAAGAGGTAAAACAGGAGTTAGGGAAACTGGTATGAGAAGGAAAAAACAGAGGGAAACAAACGCTTAAAAAGAAGATGCTGAGTATTCTTCTGCTCAGTGCAATGTCAAGTATTCTTGCAGTAGTAATCGTGTCGTATATGACGATCCGAATGATACAGAATGACGGGATCAAGGAGAGTATGCAGATATATCTGGAGCAGATTACACGAGAGATGGACAGTGATTACTATGACATGATCGGTATTGTCAATCAGATGAGTCCCGATGGACTTATTGGAAGTGCGACAGAAAGATATTTGAGTTCAAATGATAACTATGATCGATATTTGGAGCAGAAATTTCTCAGAGAAGAACTGATAAAGCTTGGATATGTGAATACAAAGCTTCTTGGCATCACTTATTACGATCCGAAAGAGCAAAAAGAATTGATCGGAAATTTTAACGTCAGGGTGCTGGACCCGTCATATCAGACAATCTCTAAAGTGGTAGTAGGTGCCGATAATACCATTCAGGCCATGCATGATTCCTATCTGGGAATTAAGGAGACACCGGTAGTATCCGTGATGCGAAGAGTTTCTTTTGGTAACCAAAAGATGCTGGATATTTATGCAGAAATGGAGCCTGATATGAGTGTTTCAGATCAGCTTAATAAAGAAAAAAAATGGCCATATACCTATATGGAGATGGATGAAAATGGCATTGTGCAGTACAGCAATAATCCGGTGATTGTCCAGGGCCCAAAAAGATTTTGTCGGAATTACCGAAAAAAAGAAGGACATGCTGTAACAAATCAGGAAGGATATAAAATCATGGTGTATCGCAGTACCATTGGATATGCCAATGCCATTGCACTGCCGGAAAATATCTATCAGAAAGAAATGAATATGTGGAGATTGAAGCTGGTGGTTATCATTCTGGCAACATTCGGTATTTTTTCCTGTTCTGTTATTTACCTGTACAGGTTGATATGCAAACCACTTAATCAGTTACAAAAACAGATTATCCAGGTAGGAAATGGGGCATTACATGGAGAAAGGCAGGAATATGAGATCAAGGAATTTGGTGACCTGATGCATGAAGTGGAGCAGATGAAGGAACAAATCAGAAATCTGATTGATGATGTTGTGGAAAAAGAAAAAAATATCCAGCGGACAGAATATGAGAAGCTTCTGTATCAGATCAATCCTCATTTTCTGCTCAATACATTAAATTCTGTTCAGTGGATGGCCAGAATGAGCAAACAGAATAATATTATGGAATTTGTGCAGCGATTAAAAAAGACTGTTGTCCTACAATCTGGGAAAAGAGGGAATGCAGACAACACTCCGGACAGAGATTGATATTGTGAAAGATTACATAGCATTGGAACAGATGCGTTACGATTTTGTGATTGAGATGAATGTGGAAGAGGGACGTTATCTGGAACAGCCGACGGTAAGGATGCTACTGCAGCCACTGGTAGAAAATGCCATACGATATGGACTTGGAGATGATGAAAAGATCACAATTCAGGTCTTTGAGGATAATATCAGGGGACTGGCGGGCATCACAATATTAGACAGCGGTAATGGTCTGACCCAGGAGGAAATTTATCAGATCAATGAACCATTTGACTACGATGTAAAAAAAAATGCAGCATGGAAACAGAGGAATCGGTCTGCGATATGTAAAAAGCAATGTTGGACTCTTTTTATGAAGGAGAAACGAATCTGTTTGTCAATTGCAAAAAAGGATATGGAACCAAAATTACAATTTTGATTCCGATTCAGGAAGAACTTCGGAACAAAATAAAAATTACAGGAGTTGAGACAGAAAAAAAAGAAGGTAAGGAGAAATGAAAGTATTAGTTGTTGACGATGATAAACTGGCAAGAAAAGGTTTGATCTCCATAATGGATTGGAAGAAATACGGATTTGAAGTTGTGGGGGATGTTCAGAACGGTCGTAAAGCGCTGGAATTTCTGAAGGATAATGAAGTAGATGTTGTGTTCACGGACATAGATATGCCGGAGATAGATGGGAATTGAATTGATGAAAATGTGTAAAAAGAATATCCGGAGGTGAAATTTGTAGTCTTTTCCATGTATGAAGATTTCCGTTATGCGCAGAGTGCTCTGAGACTGGGAGCTTTGGACTATATATCCAAGATAAGTTTTGAAGGGGATGAGTGTGACCGGATACTGGAACTTGTGGAAAGAAAATATAAGGAAAATCATTCCCAAAAAAGAAACCAGAATGAGGATTCCGAACTCATAAAAAAGGTTGGAAAATGCATGGATGAACACCAGATGGATCTTCAATGACAGCGAGTTCAGCAGACTGTATGAGTTAACCAGGGGAGTGGAGTTACGGACTGCTGAAAGGGTTTTCATAAAAAGCTTCCACAGCCTCCAGAAACTCACAGGAGAAGAACTGGAATTTCCATCCTTATCTTCCGTGGATTCCATGCTGGAATGGGTGAAACAATGGAAAGAAAACCTGTATCAGACATGTCTGCAGACAGATAAAACAAAGGATATTCTATATGTTTGCAAGAGTGATCCTGTATACAGATGAAAATATAGAAGAAAACCTGAAGTCGGAAGATGCTGCGGCGGAGATTGGAATGAGCAGAAGCTATTTCAGCACGAGATTTAAAGAAATGACCGGTGATACATTTCATAACTATGTGATCAGCAGAAAAATGTATGCAGCTGCCCAGAAGATGGCAAAAGGAACAGAAAATATAACACAGATTGCCTCGAATCTGGGCTATGACAATTTTTATTATTTTACAAAGGTATTTTCGAAGGAATACGGATGCACGCCAACAGAATATATAGGAAGAATAAAAAAAAAAATGTTCGATTTAATTCGGACATTTTTTTTGAATTTAAAAAAGCTGTGAAATCAGGAACAATATCGTCTAGTGAAAAATATGGTTACAGGATAAACTATCTATAAAAAAGAAGGGAGGTTTACTAATGTACATAAAAAAGATTTGTGAAACACTATTACATCATGCTAATCCCCGCATTGCTGTTGTGGCTGTTCTTTTTCAGCATTGTTCCAATGTTTGGAATTGTTATGGCTTTTCAGGATTACAATCCGGGACAGGGCATTCTCCACTCAAAGGTTTGTTGGTCTGGCTAATTTTGAGTACATGTTTCAGATGAGTGACATTAAACAGGTTCTACGGAACACAGTTGTTATTGCCGTTGGCAAGATCATTGGAAATATTATTATTCCACTGGTGTTTGCTTTGTTGTTAAATGAACTGGCACTGAAGAAACTGAAGCGTCCAATCCAGACAATCGTATATTTACCGTATTTTCTGTCATGGGTTATTCTCGCGAAGATCGTGCTGAATATTTTCGGGTATACAGGACCGGTGAATCAGATCATAGGATTGTTCGGAGGCGATGCGGTCAATTTTTTGGCGAAGCAAAGATATTCCAGCCTCTGGTGATCGGTACGGATATCTGGAAAGGATTCGGCTACAATACAGTCGTTTATCTTGCAGCAATCCTGGGGGAGTGGATGGATGTCATTGTATGAAGCTGCAGCAGTAGACGGTTGCGGACGATTCAAAAAAGAATCTGGCATGTGACTTTACCGGGCATCAAAACAACAGTAGCACTTCTGGCTATCCTGTCGCTTGGAAACATTCTGAATGCAGGATTTGACCAGGTTTACAACCTGTATAACCCATTGGTTTACTCAACAGGTGATATTATTGACACTTGGGTATACAGAGCCGGTTTGCAAAATCTCCAGTATTCACTGGCAACAGCTGTTGGATTATTCAAATCTGTGATCAGTCTTGTATTGATTACGGTTGGCTACTGGCTGGCAGATAAATTTACCGGTTATAAACTGTTTTAGGAGGTTGTAACTATGATTGAGAATAAAAAGCCTCGGATCAAAGATTTTTGATATTTTAAATGTTGTGATTCTCATTGCAGTTGCTTTGATCTGTATTGTGCCGGTATGGTACGTTCTCTGCGTGTCATTGAGCAGCAGGGAAGCAGTCAATGCGGGAAAAGTTTGCACTTTGGCCGGTTGGCTTCAACCTGCTCTCCTATAAAAAAAAATCATGGGAGAGACCGCATTTTTCGGTTCGTTTCTGGTATCTATTAAGAGAGTTTTGCTGGGAACCGGAATCAGTATGGTATGTATCCTTATGGCAGCATATCCATTATCCAGAACAAAAAAACAGTTCCCGAAAAGAAATATCTTTATGTGGATATTCGTGTTCTGCATGTTATTTAACGGAGGAACGGTTCCGTGGTATATCACCATGAAAAATTATCATCTGATGGATAACATTTTTGGACTGGTACTGGGAACAGGCCTTCAGGTATTTAATGTGATACTTGCAGTGAATTTCTTTAAAAATCTTCCAACAGAACTGGAAGAGGCGTGTTTTGTCGATGGCGGCGGACCTTGGAGAACTCTGATATCTATCTACATACCATTGGCAAAACCTATGGTCGCAACAGTTGCACTGTTCACCATGGTTATGTACTGGAATGAATTCTTCCAGGGAATGGTTTTAAGTACAAGACAGAGCAGTTATCCACTGCAGACCTACATCCAGCAGATGGTAGTAACCCTGGATTATTCTACAATGAATGTAGATCAGATTGCGCAGGCGATGAAATTAAACAACCTTTCATTAGATTCTGCGAAAATATTTATAGCTATGATACCGATACTGATTGTTTACCCATTCCTGCAAAGATTTTTTGTAGAAGGTATTACACTGGGATCAGTAAAAGGATAAAGGAGGAAGAAAATATGAAGAAAAAACAGTGGATTGCATTTGCATGTGCGATGGCATTAGGTGTGACATCACTGGCAGGATGCGGAAAATCAGAAGAGAACACACAGAAAAAGGCAGTAGGGGAGGCAGAAGGAACAGCCAAAGAAGATCTCCCACTGTCCAAATATCCGGAGACAGTAACTGTCCATCTGGGCGGTTCAATGAATTCAAATGCTAAGATTCCTGACGGAATGAGCCATGATGACAATTCCTATACACGACTTTTGAAAGAAGACCTTAATATTGAGGTTGCATACGACTGGGTCGCATCATCTACAGACTATGATGAAAAAATGAATCTGTGTATCGGAAGTAACACAATTCCGGAATTGATGAACGTAAATGCAACACAGTACAGGGCACTTCTGAAATATGATATGATCCAGCCGCTTGATCAGTATTTTGATGACTATGCTTCTGATGCACTGAAAGCATATCTGGAATCCGGTGGCGAAGAGCTGAAAAAAATGTATCTCACATGATAAGGGAGAGATAATGGCACTCCCGGCTCCGAGTATGATGGGAGGAGAAGCGAACGAAATGTGGATTCGTCAGGACTGGCTGGATAATCTTGGACTGGAGGTTCCAAGAACCTGGGATGAAATGGCAGCAGTAGCAGAGGCATTCGTAACCCAGGATCCGGATGGTAACGGAGAAGCTGATACCATTGGAATTCTCGGACCGAGTAATTCCGATCATATGAATGCAATCGGAGGAAAACCAGTATGGACTGGATCCGCTGTTCAGTAGCTTCCAGTCATACCCACAGTACTGGCTGCAGGGTAAGGACGGAACTGTAGAGTATGGTTCTATCCAGCCGGAAACCAGAGATGCACTGGAAAAAAATCTCAAAACTGTATACAAATAAACTGATCGACCCGGAAATGCTTGTAAGAAGCGACAGCAAGGAACCTCTTTGTCCGGAAAAGTTGGTATCTTCTTTGGACCATGGTGGTCTGGTTATACGGTGTCAGATACTACACTTGCAGGCGAAGCGGATTGGAGAGCATATTTTACACCACTGTCTGAGGACGGGAATTACTACGCTCATATGCCAAATCCTACAAGTAAATATGTAGTAGCAAGCAAAGCATGCAAGAATCCGGAAGCTGCATTTAAGATTGTCAATTACCTGATCAAAAATCAGCAGCAGTGGGTAGTAGATGGTATTACCTCCACAGAAATGGGTACTGCGGATTTTTATCCTTTGTATAATGGCTACGATAATGCAGATGAGATTGAAGTATCCACTGAGACTCTGGAAAAATATCTTGCAGGTGAGATTACAATGGATGATGTTGATTTCTCAAAACATAAACTGTTAAAGAATGATATGGAAGCAGTTAAGGAACTGAAAAAAAAGAACCTTATGATGATTTCAGCCTGGACAAATGGAATCTGGACAGTGACATTGCCAAAACTAATCTTCCAAGACTTGTGTCACTTTTGGTTGGTGGATCTCCGTTAGTAAATGATAAATATGTACCGGTTTACAATGCATATAACGGTCAGACAAAAACCATGGAGGCCAAATGGGCAAACCTTAAAAAAAATGGAAGAAGAAACATTCTCAAAAATCGTTATGGGAAAAGCAGATATCAGCGAATTCGATACTTTTGTTGAGCACTGGAAGAGTCAGGGTGGCGACCAGATGCTCAAAGAAATCAACGATGAATTAAGTAAGTAAAAGGATAGCGGCTGATGGTGTTCATCAGCCGCTGTTTTTACGATGGAGGTGTAAAATGAGGGAAAACAAAGTAGTTTACGGACTGATCGGATATGGCGGAATGGGCAGATGGCATACCGAGATTCTTTCAAATGTTCCAGAAGCTGTAATTGGTGGTATCTATGACATCAAGGAAGAAAAGAGAGAAGAAGCGAAAGCGAAGGGGTTTTCTGTATATGAAACAGAAGAAGCCATGCTGGCAGATTCGGATATCGATGTGGTTCTGATCGCCACTCCGAATGACTGCCACAAACCCATCGCCATTCGTGCCATGCATGCAGGGAAGAATGTAATATCGGAAAAACCGGTGACATTATCTTCCGCTGACCTGCTGGAAATGGAAAAGGTAGCCAAAGAGACAGGAAAAACTTTTCACCGTGCACCAGAATAGACGTTGGGATGATGATTTCCTGATCATCAAAAAACTGGTAGAGGAGCAGAAACTGGGGCATGTTTTCCGGATCGAGAGCCGTGTCCATGGTTCAAGAGGAATCCCTGGGGACTGGAGAAAAGAAAAAGGTCCATGGTGGCGGAATGGTCCTGGACTGGGGTGTACACCTGCTGGATCAGATTTTATATATGTACGGAGATAGAAAGATCGAGACGGTATACGCGTCACTTACCAATATCACCAACCAGGGAAGTGGACGATGGGTTCACTGCTATTCTGACCTTTGAAGGCGGAACAGAAGTCCTGGTGGAAGTCGGCACCAACAATTATATTTCACTGCCAAGATGGTATGTACTGGGTAAAGACGGTACCGCAGTAATCAGGGACTGGCAGTTAAACGGTGAGATCATCCGTAAGACCGGTAGGACGGAAGAGACGGTAGTACCGGTTAAGACAGCAGCCGGCCTGACAAAGACCATGGCACCGAGACGGGAAGATACTATTGTAAAAGAGGATTTACCAAAGGTGTCCGGAGATATCGCTGATTTCCACAGAAATGTGGTTGCAGTAATCCGAGATGGAGCAGAGCCGGAGATCAAGCTGTTCCAGGTGATGCGTGTCATGAAGTTGATGGAGGCAATCTTCCAGGCGGCAGAGACAAAACAGGTAATCGAATTTCAGGACCAGGTGTAACAGGAAAGGCATTGAGTAGTTATAACATAAAAGTAAAAAACAGTTGTACATGTTCTTTGAGAGTGCATGTAACAGAACAGGAGGAAATAAGTATGAAACAGATCAAAATCGGAACCTGCGTACCAGGCCCCGTAGCAGAAGAATGGTTGAAAGGATTTGTTGGAAAAGGTTTCGAAACATTTTCCCTCAATTTCCATATGTCACTGGAAGGAACAGATCTTGACAAACTGGCACTGACCACAGAACAGATTCTTGCCGGTACAGATTCCAAGATTACTACACTTGGATATTACTGTAATCCGATCCAGTACGCAGAGCACAGAAAGACACTGGAAAAGGTAATTTGCACTGCTGAAAAATTCGGAGCTACCCATGTAAGCACCTTTGCAGGAGCCTGGGAAGGAAAAACCGGTAGAATCCGCATACGAAGAGTTCGGAAAAGTGTTCCGTGAACTGGCAGAACTTGCAGAAGAAAAAGGGCGTAAAAAGCTGGGTATCGAAAACTGTCTTATGGATGGAACACTGGGAACATGCCACCTGCAACATCGGTTTCAACCCGAAAGCCTGGGAAGTCATGTTTGAGGAAGTAAAGAATGATAACTTCGGACTGGAATGGGAGCCGACCCACCAGATGGTACAGTTGATCGATCCTGTGACAGAGCTGAGAAAATGGTGCAAAAAGATAGTCCATGTACATGGAAAAAGATGCGACCATTGACTGGGATGCAGTAAGGCACGGCGGTATCTCCGGAGCAGTTCCTTTTGTATGGCATCGTATGCCGGGATTTGGTGACACAAACTGGAGAGATATCATTTCTATCTTAAGAAGCAACGGATATGAGGACGATATCTGTATCGAAGGATATCACGATCCGGTATACCGGGGAGAACTGGAGATGACAGGACAGCTTCACGCACTGAACTATCTGAAATGGTGCAGAGGCGGAGAGTTCACACCAACTCCATGGGAGAAATAACAAAGATATAACAGAGACAGAAGAAACAGGAGGGTATTTCTATGAAACTTGGGTTTATCACATCCATCCTTGACAGCTGGACCTATGAAGAAATGATGGACTTTGCATCCGGACAGGGATTTGAATGTGTGGAAGTGGCATGCTGGCCACAGGAAAAAGCAGAAAGAAGATATGCAGGGGTAAGCCATATTGATGCAGAACGGTTAACCAGGATGATGCATATGCAGAGCATATCGTGGAATATGCAAAAAAATCAGGAGTGGAGATCTCGTCGCTGGCCTATTATCCAAACGTGATGGCGGCAGATAAAGAGAAAAGCGCAACCGCTGTGGAACACCTGAAACAGGTGATTCTTGCAAGTAAAAAATTAGGTGTGGGCATGGTCACGACATTTATCGGAAGGGACCAGACCAAAAATGTACAGGAGAACCTGGAACTGGTAAAAGAGATCTGGCCGCCGATCATAAAACTGGCTGAGGAATGTGACGTGAAGATCGCCATCGAAAACTGCCCGATGCTTTTCGGCGAGGACCAGTGGCCGGGAGGACAGAACATGATGACAACACCGCCAATTTGGAGAGAAGTATTCCGGATCCTGGATAGTGACCATCTGGGCATCAACTATGATCCATCCCACTTTATCTGGCAGATGATCGATTATATCCGCCCGCTTTACGAATTCAAGGATAAGATCTTCCATGTCCATTACAAGGATATAAAGATATATAAAGACAAGCTGGAATCCTGCGGCATCATGGCATATCCTCTGGAATATATGTCACCGAAAATCCCTGGACTTGGAGATGTGGACTGGGGAAAATATGTGTCAGCGCTTACAGACATCGGATATGATGGCTATACCTGTATCGAGATCGAGGATAAGGCTTTTGAGGATTCCAAGGAGAAGGTTGAGAATTCCTTTGATCATCAGCAAGAGATATCTGGAACAGTACGTGATTTAGTAAAGGAGATAATACCATGAGAAAATTAAAAGCAGGAATCGTAGGATGCGGAGGAATCGCCAACGGAAAACACCTTCCAGCTATGAAAAAAAAAGTGGTCTTTATGAGATTGTAGCTTTCTGTGACATCGTCAGGGAACGTGCAGAGAAAGCAAAAAAAGAATATGGCACAGAAGATGCAAAAGTATTTGAAGACTATCAGGAGCTTATCAAAGAGGACCTGGATGTTGTATATGTAACTACACCGAACCGCTCCCATGCAGAAATCTCTATCGCAGCCATGGAAGCAGGAAAAGATGTTATGTGTGAAAAAGCCAATGGCAAAGAATTATGCTGAGGCACAGAAAATGGTGGAGACTGCAGAGAAAACAGGCAGAGTCCTGAACATCGGATATCAGAACAGTTATCGTTCAGATTCCCTGTACCTGAAAGAAATGTGCAAGGCGGATGAACTGGGAGAAATCTATTTTGCAAAAGCTCACGCACTCAGAAGAAGAGCAGTTCCTACCTGGGGTGTATTCTTAAATGAGGAAGAACAGGGAGGCGGTCCACTGATCGATATCGGAACCCATGCATTGGATCTGACATTATGGATCATGGACAATTATGAAGTAGAGTCTGTAACAGGACAAACATTCCGCAAACTGGCTGATCAGACCAACCAGGGGAAATGCTTTTGGCAACTGGGATCCTGAGGAGTTTTGCGTAGAAGATTCCGCTTTCGGATTCATCCGTATGAAAAACGGTGCAGTGATTGAACTCGAAGCTGCCTGGGCACTGAACACACTGGAGGTTGATGAAGCCAAGACAAGTCTGTGCGGAACAAAAGCCGGAGCAGATATGAAAGATGGCCTGCGAATCAACTATATCCATCACAATAAACAGGTAGTAGAGAAGCCGGCATTATCCGGTGAAGGAGTAGCATTCTTCTCAGGAGAAGAAAAACCAGCAGGGGATTAATGAACAGGAACTGTTCTACCATATCGTTGCTGGCGGAGCTGAGCAAATAGTAAAACCTGCACAGGCTGCAGTTGTTACCCGTGTACTGGAAGCAATCTATGAGTCTGCAAAAAGTGGTAAGACAATTTATTTTGATTAAAAGGCGATTTGACCTACACAGTTACAACAGTTCAAACATAAGGAGTAATCATGGAAATAAATAAATTACAGAAATTGCTGTCAGAAATGTCTTTGCAGGAAAAAATAGGACAGATGGTACAGCTTACCGGTGTATATTTTGACAAAGAGGCAGTGCTTACTGGTGTTGTTGACGAACAATTACCGCCGGAATGGATCATTCAGTATTCAGGTTCCGTGCTGGGAGTGATTGGTAAAGAAAAAATATGTGATATTCAGAGCAAATATATGGAACAGCATCCTCATCATATCCCACTACTCTTTATGGCAGATGTGATCCATGGATGTAGGACAATTTTTCCAATTCCACTGGGACAGGCTTGTTCATTTAATCCGGAACTGGTGTCTGAGGCAGCGTCAATAGCTGCCTCAGAGGCCTCATCCGAAGGACTTAAGGCAACATTTTCTCCTATGATTGATGTTTCAAAGGGATCCCCGGTGGGGCAGGATAATGGAGTCTTTTGGCGAAGACCCATATGTGAATGGAGTCATGGGGGAGGCCATGGTAGATGGCTATCAGCAGAAAAAAAACGATGAAGGAATCGCAGCATGTCTGAAACATTTTGCAGGTTACGGGGCGGTCAATGCAGGCAGGGAATACAACGATGTTGAAATATCTCAACGGACATTTCTGGAACAGTATGTAAAACCTTTCCGCATGGCGTTGAAGGCAAAGCCTGCTATGATTATGACCGCATTTAATGCAATAGACCGAAAACCAATCAGCGGAAATAAAGAACTTCTCAGAGATCTCATTGCGGGATAAAGAAGGCTTTGATGGTACAGTGATCTCAGATTGGGGTTCCATTGGGCAGCTGAAGGAACAGGGTGTGGCAGCCGATATGGATGAAGCAGCGTCTCAGGCGATAGAAGCGGGAGTGGACATAGATATGATGAGCCCTGCTTATATGTTCCGTCTGGAAGAACTGGTGAAGAAACGGGCAGATTCCGGAATCCTTTATCGACGAAAGCGCATTCAGGGTTTTGATGATGAAGAATCAGCTGGGTCTTTTTGAAAATCCTTTTGCAGGAATTGGAAAGAGTGGAAACCTCACTCAGTATAACCGGACAAAGGCATATCAGATGGCCAGCGAAAGCTACGTCCTTTTGAAAAATGAAAAAATTCTGCCTTTGAGCCAGAAACAGAAAGTTATCTGGGCAGGACCTTATGTGACATCCAAGGAATTCCTGAGCCGCTGGGAAATCTTTGGTGAGCATGAGCCTGTGGAGACAATCGAAGCTATTCTTCAAGATAAGAAGATTAATGGGGAATGTATTCCTGGATGCAGAATGCTTTCTGAGGAAGAATGCAGGATCTGGGCAAGTGAAACCGGTTGATTCGGATGAAGAAATAGATGAGCAGTGGCTGGAAATGATAAACCGGGAAGATACGGTTGTATGTGTACTTGGAGAACATGAATCTCAGTCCGGAGAGGCTGCCAGCAGAGCATTTCTGACTTTACCGGAAGAGCAGCAGAGGCTTTTTGAAAAAATAGTAAAACGCACGGATAATATCGTGACAGTGATAATCTCAGGAAGACCACTGGATCTGCGAAGAATCTCAGAAAAATCCAAAGCCGTCATCATGGCATGGAGACCCGGAACCATGGGGGCAGAGGGAATAGTAGATCTTGTATATGGCATGATCAATCCTTCCGGAAAGCTGGCTGTAAGTATTCCATGGTGCGTTGGACAGGTGCCGATAAGTTACTGGGATATAAAAACCGGACATGTGCTTACAGAGGATAATCTAGAGAACCGTTTCACAAGCAGATATATGGATATTCCTAATTCACCATTATATCCTTTTGGTTTTGGATTTGTCCTATACAGAATTTGATATTTCGGATGTTGAAGTCAAGATAGGACAGGACAAAAGAGTGCATGTCCATTGTAATGTAAGTAACACAGGTAAAGTTGCAGGGGCAGAGGTTGTTCAGTGCTATTATGAAACATTACAAACATCTGTGTTACGACCGAAGAAGGAACTTGTCCGTTTTCAGAAGGTTTTTCTGGATCCGGGAGAAGCTAAGAGTGTGGATTTCTCTATTGATTCAGAAGAGTTTTCTTACTATGATAAAAATATGGAAATCGTTAGTAGCGGAATGCAACTTCGAATCAGTGTAGGAAACAGTAGTGACCATGAATGCGGAAGTAGTGAGATATATATTTAGGCATAAGTAGAAATAGATTTCTATCGAAGGATAATTATTACACTAAAGCAAGCGGGCTGCTTCGTCAGTCCGCTTGTGTTATTCTTTATGTTAATCGAGGTTATTAATACTTTCAATTATACATGTATGCTTTTTATTATCAGATGTGTTGCTGTAGTTAATTCCGACAAGTAAAATCTGATTGCTGTATCCGATAAGGCTCCGTGATATCTGCGGTTTTTAATCTGTGATATGGCAGAATCAGCGGAAGCATTGTACTTAAGTTCAATTACTATTGCAGGTCTGCCACAGGCATTCGCTCTTGGAATAAAAACAAGATCAGCAAAACCTTTGCCGGCTGGAAATTCTCTGACAATATTGTAATATGCATTTGCAGTAAAATATGCCATTGTGAGAACACAGCTTAAAGAATTTTCGTCGTTGTATTTAAGAACAGATGTATATGTTTCATGTGCTATTTCTACCAATTCAGCGACTTTATCAGCATCTTCATTTAGGGTAGCATCTAATAATTCATCACATTTTGAAATGGAGTTGGCTACTTCACTCCATGAACCGGTCTGTAATGCAAGATCATATGCAGCAGCAACCTCATAATTAGGTATATATGCCATTTTTTTGTTGGCATCATAAGCCGATAACCTAAAAATGAATTAAAGCTGTAAGTGCATCATCCTTTGAAGCAACTGTAGTAAGGTCATTTTGGAAGGTATTTACATTAACTCTGATTTTATCGCCGGAAAGCATGGCGAGCACATCATCCTTTAAACCGGCATAGTTCATGGTGATAAATGTGTTGATTGATTCAAACGAGGATGTATTTTTCCAGTAAAAATCATAGTCATGATCTCAGCATAGCCTGAACAACGGAATTAGGATTATACATATGAAGCCCATCTATCAGATATCCGTTATACCATGCTTTTATTGATTCGAAATCCATATCATATGTGATGCACAGTTTTTTAACTTCATCCTCTGTAAAACCAAAATATCTAGTCAATTGTTTAGATTTCAACATTGTAAACTCACGGAAGTTGTTCAGAGCTGATTCATCTTTAATTTTTTTGATTGGCAGAATACCGGTGATATATGCCAAAGCTAAAAAAGTTTTTGACTCTTCGCTCTTAAATAACAAATGAAGAAACCCTGAAGATAGCTGTGAACCAGTGTTTTTATTTCCACCATTTCGGATTACACAATCCCATTCATCAATTATTATAACAAATGGAATACCGGAAATGTTGTAGACGGACATGAGTACAGCACTGATCATCTTGGTATAATCTATCTGATCCCCATATACCTGTTTAAGTTCGTCATAAATATATTCCTGAATTTTTTCTATCACATTATCTTTGTAAGCGTCCCAAAATGATGATACATCAATGTGTATGACATTGTATTTATTCAAATGTACAGCATAGCTGTCCTTAGCTGCAATTTCAGAATCTGCAAAAAGCTCTGATGAATCGCAGCCTCTGCTGTAGTATGCATCAATCATTCCTGCAGCGTGGGATTTACCGAACCTTCTGGCATGGCTGACACTTATGCAGTTGGCATTTGTACAGATAACTCTATTTAAATATTCAATCAGACCGGTTTTGTCAATATATAGCTGACTGTTTTTGTCTTTTGTAAAGCTGCCATTTCCCGGATTAAAATAAATACCCATTGTCCCATCTCCAATTCATTTTTATATAATCAGTATAACAGATTTGGAGGAGTGATGGAAGTGGGCAACATGAGATTATGTGTACTGTCTACGGACAGTGTTTTTTAATTTTTTTAATTTTTGAAAATAAAATTCAATGTTGGAAAAAAATGTACGGAATTATGTTACAAATACAGCAAAAAATATCAAGAATAATGTTACAACGGGGATATATCTTGAAAAAATAGCTAATTAACGTTATAATATAATTAGCTAAAAAAAAGAAATGGATAGGAGGAAGGCATATGAATACAGCAACAGCAACAGCAACTGCAACTGCAACTGCAACAGAAATGCAGAACAATTTTGGGAGATATTTGAATCTTGTTATGTCAGGACATGAAATCATTGTTACAAAGAATGGTCATGAAGTGGGAAGATTTATTCCTAAGGATGCCGCAGTATCATATTTGACGGATTCTCTAACAGGAATAGTACTTCAGGATAATGGTAATTTAGATGAGATAAAAACCGAAAGTATGAGGGAAAAAATATGGTTTTGTTGATTGATACTAACATTATACTTGATGTTTTACTAAGTCGCTCAGATTTTGTGAAGGAATCATCTATAATTTGGAAACTTTGTGAAACTGAACAGGCAAAGGGATATATATCTACATTAACTTATGCAAATATTATGTATATCATGAGAAAACAAATGACTTCAGAGCAGATAGAAGATGTATTCCGCAAGTTAAAACTTATTTTTGAGTTTGCTGATTTTAGTTCAGTTGTGCTTGAGATGGCTGTAAATATGAAGTGGAAAGATTTTGAAGATGCCATACAAAGTGCAACTGCTGAATATGTTCATGCAGACTATATTATTACGCGCAACATTAAAGACTTCATGCAAAGTGAGGTTATGGCACTTACACCTGCGGAACTTTTGGCAAGAATTTAATTGCAATGAATCTAATTATTAAAAGTGTAATATTATTATTGGTAAAACAGATAGGAGGAATATATGTTAAACGGTGTGGGAACAAATATTTCAATGGCATATACTTCAAATTATAATAAGAAGTCAACAGGCGATAAAATGGATATAGAGTTCGAAATAGGAAATAGTGAGCAAAATTCCTTAAATAAATGTGGGGAGAGGCAGAGTGAACTTACTGAAATATACATGAATATGTTGTCGGAAAATAACAGTTCTCTTTACAATAAATTGGTAAATAATAAAAATGCAGTTGAACAGGTGGCACCGGATAAGGAAATTCCAAATGATAAGCTGAAAAATATCGGAATGACAAGTTTTGGACTGTCTGATACAGAAAGTCAGATAGTTTTAGCTTCATATGTGAAAACATCAAAGGAGGATGATCCTGTTGTTCAAGTGGCATATGGATATGGTGATAACAGAAAAGTATATCATGTGCATGTAAATGATGTTGATACGTCGAATGCTTCGGATCTGGAAATGTTTGCGCTTATGTCATATAATGAGGGGTATAAAGGAAGAAGTGCGCCTGATTCGATAAATAATTACTCTGCCTATAAAATAATGAAAGCAGATGCCGGTTATGGAATGGCTTCTGCTGATGAAAATAGCTTTGTAAACAAAAAGTGAATGCTGATTATTTATTGGAGCAAATATATGATTCATTAAAGAAGCGGGAAACAGAACAAGAAGCAAAGAGCTTTGATGTATGTGAATATTTGCTCCAGATGATAAAAAATCGTTAAAAGCAGCAACTTTCAGTGCCGAAGCATAATAATCGTATGGAATGTCTTGGTAGGATCATCAAAGTAAAAAAAGTCATTTCACCATTATACTTCTTAACAATATTTTCTATACTACGCATACCGAATCCATGAAACTGTGGATTCGGTTTTTTAGTTGGTAAAAGGTTGCCATTCTTGTCGATAGGATTTACGCGGCAGGAATCAATGAGCGTGATAATGGTCATGTTATTTTTCTCTTTCTGAAAAACATTGAGTTCTATAAAAGGATTAACTGTTTTTTCGGCTGACTCTACAGCATTATCCATGAGATTACCGAAAAGTACACTGAGATCATCATATGTCACGAAATCAATACACTTACTTCTTATATCAATATGCAGCGCAATCTTTTTCGTAAGACATATTTTCTCTGGTAACGGCAGAGCAGTGCGTTTAAAAAGGTCATTATCGCATACCCGCACGGAGTGCTTTAACTCAGAAGAACCGAGTACGTGGGTAAGGTATGCTGCGATTTTTTCAGAATCGTGCTGTTCGTTCAGTGAGGCTATGGCATTGAGATGCTTTTTTGATGTCATGAATGAGAACTTTTTGTTTCTCATCCTGTGACACGAGGGCTTTGTAGTATTCTACAGAGTCGGCATCACGCTGGTTCTGAAGTGTGAGCTCTGCTATTTCGGAATTTTTTTTGCTTAATATGTTCAAAAAGTCCAAAAATGAGAATATTAATAAGTAGAATAAAAAGCATGCTTATACTTATACTTATCATTGCATCAAGTTTGTTTTTCAATGGAGTTGTAAGACACAAATGTATAAAAAGTAAAAGATATCAATAATGATAATATTGGAATTATACATAAGAGAAAACATTCTCTAGAAGAAAATGGTATGGTATTGTTGCTATTTTTTAACAAGGTATGTGATATAAAAAATGTGATGATAAAATATAGTAATTTGTTGATTATAGCCATTACGAGAGTAATGTGATGTATATAAATTTCGGTATAAAAATGCACACTTATATTTGAATAAATAGTAAGAACAATGCGTTCTGTAAAGATCATTGTAATGGTAAGGATAAGGGAGTGAAAAACAGCATTTAACTTTGTGGTTTGAAATAAGCAGCAGAAAATGAATATATGAAAAATAAAAAAAACTATGACATTAATATATGGATTTTGTAAAAGTGAAATTATGAATAATGTTGAGTATAAAATAAAAATTGCGATAAAAGTTTTAAAATGGGAAAAGCGATCTGAAAATATATTAGAAGTATATTGAATACAAATCAGAGCTTCTGCAATATAAATTAAAAAATAATAAATTGTAGTATTCATAATACTTACCTCTTACTTTCCATAAACATCAAATATGCTTTCTTAAATTCGGTGAATTTTCTTCTTGTTAAATACGCTGTGAACTGACCATCACAAAGATATATCAGCTCGTGATCAAAGCTTGTTACCATAGCCATATTAACAATATAGCTGCGGTGAGACTGAAAAAAAGGTAGCCTGTGGCAGATGATCTATCCAAAATTGAAGTGTCTGAGTGGAATCCAAATCAGCCGTAGAAGTGTGTACTATAACTTTTCTACCCTTTGCTTCCACATATACGATATCGCAAGTCAAAACAGACGTAACTCCGGATTTTGTTTCAACAGCGATTTTTTGATTGATAGAATAGTATAGCTCAAGTGCATCATCTAAATTTTGGAATAACCGTTGTTTATCTATTGGCTTAGATAGGTATCTGAATACATGGGCAATCTCATGGCGGCATCCAGATATTCGAGGGAAGATGTCACTATAAAAAAAATAATAACGGATTCATTCTGCTTTTTTAGTTCATTTCCCACATAGATGCCGTCAAAACCGGGCATTTCCACATCTAAAAAGACGATATCTTTTTTTGGGATTTATCAGAAAGAAGGCTGTCCCCATCATTAAAGGTTATAATATCGAGATTATTTACTTTCTTTTTGTTGAAATATGTTTTGATTATTTGGGATAGTGACTGCGTGATAGATAAATCATCGTCACAAATAAGTATTCTCATTAAGAAATCTCCTATAAAAACATAATTGTTGATATCATTATAGAAGAGTATGAGAATTAAGGCAAGAAGACGGTACGAAAAGACATAAATAAGCTATTTTTGGTTTGATTTATTCGGATAAAGCTCAACCAGCAGTTCTGTAAATCTGCGTGTAAGCTCAACGGAAGTATCATCACAAAGAGTAAGATTATCCATCACTTGAAGTGGAGTGTTAGAGAGATGTGTACATCCGTTTATTAAATAATCGATTTATAGATAATGTATTACATATAGAAACAAAAAGCTCAAAGCTTAGATGCTGAGAGCCGCATTCAATCGCAGAAATGTGATTTTGAGAGATACCTAATTTTTCAGCAAAATCTGCTTGTGTCATATTTAATTCTTTACGACGCTGCTTAATGCGTTGTCCCATAGTAATGTAATCAAAATCCAATATCATTAATTCCTTTCATGTTTTATGTAAATGGTAGCAGTTATTTAAATAACAATGAACAAAGTAATGCAGATATATTCTGTAATATAGATAATTTATAATTGCATGAATGAAAAAAATCTGCGGGACAGTGTAAAAACGACAAATATTAGCCATATTACTACAATTTTAAGAGAAAAAATGCTGTTTAGAGTAAACAATATAGATTTATTATAAAAAAAGCCTTATCATCATTTATGAGAAGATGATGGCAAGTAGAAGTTGATGAATATTTACAAAAAGGAGGCAACTAATGAAGATTGCGACAGACAGAAGAAAAAACATTATTTCACATGTCAAAGGTACACTTGATACGATGCTTAGAATAGAAGCAAACTCAGCATCCTGTGGTGTGATGTATGAACCTGAAAGTCCAAAAGGATTATCAAAATTTAAAAGGAAAACTAAATAATATGAGTGATAAAATAGCAGATTGGTTAATTTTACAGAAAGCTATTACCACTGACGAACGTGAACTGTATGCATATGCAGTTCATTGTTTGTTCTCGCTCCTATATCCGATTGTTTTTGCTTCGGTAATAGGAGCTTTTTTGGGAATGATAACCGAAGCGATAGCTATGATTATGCCTTTTATACTGATAAGAAAGTTTTCCGGTGGGTATCATGCGGATAGCTTCACAAAATGTTTGGTGTTATCAAGTATTGTAATTATAGTAACATTACTGATAGGAAAATACATAAAAAATATATTTATAGTAAATATCATGTATATTGCAGCAACTATATTGCTTATGGTGTTTAGTCCTATAGATTCAGTTAACAAAAGGCTGGACGATAATGACAAAAAATATCTGTAAAAAAGTAACGATATTTATTGTGGGGGTGATATTTGGTGTAGTAGGAGTTTTATGGATAATAGGATATAGATATTATACAGTGTTTATAGAGAGTGGAATAATACTTGCGGAATTATTACAATTAGTGGCAATTTGTCATAATATGATTTTTAATGAAAATGATTATAAACTGTCTATGTAATTATATAAGAGTCCGTTGCAATTATCACAGTTGCAACGGATTCTTTCGCTTGTGCGCCTAGCGGCGCACGTTTCTAACGGGTTAAAGTCCCGAATCCGCCCGGTAGTGGGAAGGATATAGCCGAAAGCAAGGGTGTCCATCGTGAGATGGAATCTGAAGGAAGCTGGATGTGAGGAATATACTAACTCACGGGCAAATCTCTGGTCTGACGAACAGAAATCTCATATGAGGTCATGGCATGTGGGTAAGGCAGCAAGCCATGTTGAAGCCCGATAACTACACGGAATCATGCATGATAAATGAGGCAGATGGATGGAGAGGAAGAAGAAACGTGTGGTACCTAGGGGAGGTCTGTGCGGTATGCCTTGAAAGAGGTAACCATTGCATAAAGCAATGCTGAACGCACAGAAGTCAGCAGAGGTCATAGTAGCCGAGAGGTGAAGGACCGAATCAGTAGGAGTCTTGAGTATGACCGAGAAAGGAGGAATGACCGTCTATGGCAGAAAACATTGAAAACAATGGCTGTTCGCAAAGAGATAATGCGGAACATGAAGGGTATGTGAAAGCGTCTAGGTCATTCAATCGGATATGGAAAGAAAGAGACAGTGCACAGCCGAGACTTTTTGGAAACGATACTGTATAAAGACAACTTTAACAGAGCGTATAAGAGAGTTAAGGCAAACAAGGGAGCGCCGGGAATTGATGGCATGACCATTGAAGAGGCTCTTCCATATCTAAAAAGGAACATCAACAAGAGATAACTGACCGCATTTATCGTGGAAAGTATACTCCGTCTCCAGTAAGACGAGTTGAAATTCCCAAACCAGATGGTGGTGTGCGAAAGCTTGGCATACCAACAGTGATAGACCGTACACTTCAACAGGCAATAACCCAACAGTTAGTGCCAATCTATGAACCGCTGTTTGCAGATGGTAGCTATGGCTATCGTCCGAACAGAAGTGCAAAAGATGCAATACTTAAGGTTAAGGAGTATGCAGAACAAGGCTATACATTCGCTGTAGTCCTTGACTTGTCAAAAGTACTTCGATACTCTTAATCACGAAATTCTCATCAATCTTCTCCGAAAGAATGTAAAAAGATGAACGTGTAGTACAGTTGATAAAGCGCTATCTGAAAAGCGGTGTAATGGAAAACGGAGTGGTCATTGACACAGAGGAAGGCTCACCACAAGGTGGAAATCTATCACCATTGCTGGCAAACATCTACCTCAATGAGTTCGACCAGGGAATACCTGAAAAGAGGTGTTCCATGCATAAGATATGCAGATGACATCGTGCTTCTTGCAAAGAGCAAGCGAGCATCAGAGAGACTCTTGGAAAGCAGTACAAAATATCTTGAGGAGAGGCTGAAACTTACAGTCAACCGAGAAAAGAGCCGTACAGTCAGCGTGTTTGCAATCCGAAATTTTAAATTCCTTGGCTTTGCATTGGGAAGGAACGGAAAAGGCATATATGTCCGAGTTCATCCGAAGTCATGGAAGAAGTTTAAGTCCAGACTGAAGGAGTTATCTTCCGTAAGCGATGTCAGTCAATCAAGCCAAGCCTTGAGAAAATCAAAGTATATGCAAGAGGATGGCTTAACTACTACGGAATTGCAAGCATGAAGAACAACATAGATGACATCAACGGATGGCTCTATCACAGAATACGCATGTGCATATGGAAACAATGGAAGAAACCAAGGACGAAGGTACGTAACCTTATCAAGATGGGAGTACCCCAAAGACTTGGCAATGCAAGCGGGTAATACCCGACAGGGACATTGGTTCGCAACGCATACAGTTGCAGTAAACATGGCAATGACAAAAGAAAGACTGATAAACAGCGGCTTTTTATGATTTAGCCACAGCCTATCAGTCAGTGCACGTCAACTATTGAAAGCGCCGTATACCGAACGGTACGTACGGTGCTGTGAGAGGACAGCGGTTAGCCACCGCCTCCTACTCGATTGTAGTGAATATTTTTTACTTAATAAAAATTTCTAATCTATCATAGTAAAGAGAATGATATTATTAAATATCAATGATATCTATTATATTAAAATAGACCAGAAATGACTAAAAAATGTCGTCTCATGTAAATAGTATTGAAAAAATAGAAAGATGAAGATAATTGAAATTGTCATCAACTTCGAACAACAATAATTATTGTTATGTAACTTATTAATGAGATTTTAAACGCAAAGGAGAAATTTATGAAGAAGAAAATAATTACAGCATTGACAGCCGTAATGATAATTGCGTCAAGTGCAGTTCCAACAATGGCAAATACTGTAGGATACAATTTTACATTCTATAGTCCTGAGGGATTCGTTTCAAGTAATTCCGGAACAAAGAATGATACAGAGCAAAGATATTATCTGACTATAAACAGCAGTAGTATATATTCTAATAATGTATTTGGAACAAGAATAAGAAGAGCAGCAGACAATGCTACAATGAGTAATTATGTAAAGCATACGTCTCAGGAAACATCGCGATCATATGCATATACAAAAAAGTGCCAAGAAGTCAACATTGTATTATATGAGAGGAAAGAAAGATGATTGCAGTACATCAAGTAGTCAATTGAATGTTATAGGAAGAGTAACATATTAGGCATTATCAAGACCAAGGCAGATTATGCCTTGGCCTTTACAGGTTATAAGAAGGAAACTGATATAAATGAATAAAAAAACACTAATTAAAGTATGCGCAGTTACATGTGGATTAGGTCTGACACTAGCTGGATGTACATCTTCAAACAATAGTAATGAAATAAACAATACAAAAAAAAAAAATATAATACAGAAATTAATTCTCAAGATACTGAAAAAACAGGAAGCAAAGAAATAATAAATAAGAAAATTGATGAAAATCTATATATTGATGCAACCTTGCAAATGCCTGAAACACAGTTAAATGAATATAACACTAAATTAAAAGATTTTAATCTGAAGGATATTATGGCATATTTGTATCCGGACATAAAAAGAATCAGACTTGGTAAAAGATGATGCCGGAGGGTTTAATTATGACGATTCCTATATTGGTGGAGAAGCAGGTTCAATGAGCTATTCTAAGGATGATGATACATCATATCTGCAGTTACTTTGTGGATATGCAGATGAAAAAAAAGCTTGCAGAAACTAAGGAGCTACAGTTTGAATCAATAACCGAGGCAAGGGCACAGGTAAAAAGAACTGACTGATAAAATGGGAATACCGGGCGAGCTTGGTAAAGAGAATATTACGGCATTTAATAGTGCTGATTTAAACAATATACAAAGTAATATGGAACAGGATTCTGATTATAAAGACCTTCTAAGTGCAAAAAAAACAGCAGAGCATGACATTTGGGACAGATACAGAAATCTATTGTTTTACATATGGAATAAAGATAGACGGTCTGCAGGTGTATGCAAATGATGATCCGATATTGCAGCAGACAAGAGATGTGCTGATTACACAGCCTGTAAACATTGAGGTTATGATATCAAATAGAGGAATAGAATCAGTTTTTGTATCAGGAATTATGGAGGAGCCTGATGTATGTAATGCAAATGTTGATATTATCGGAGAAAAGGGAATTACAGAGGCTTTAAATAAGAAATTCGGAGACGTGATACTTACTGATGAATATAAAGCTACTAATATATGGATGGAATATTTCCCACTTTTTGCAGAATGATTCATTTACGGATATAAAACTTATTCCTGTATGGTGTCTTGATTTTGAAGTAAATGGAAATGGCGCTGAAGCTGGTGGATATACAATTAGAATAAATGCAATTACGGGAGATGAAATAGCATGAATAAAGTCATTAGGGCAGAATTTGGCAGGACAATAAATGCAGGACTTATAATTGCGATAGCAGGTATTATTTTTTCAATATGCTTTGATTCATTTAACGATTTGATAGCCGGCTTAAGAAACGGACAGGGATATGTAGGATATTTTTTTCTCCAATGCTGCTTTTGGTGGAATGTGTACCCATTATATGCTGCCGGTATTTACAGCATTGCCATTTTCTGTAAGCTTGTGTCGAACGAAATAATAAAGCTGTTTCCTATATTGTTTCCAGAGAAGGAAAAAACAGATATATATTTGCAAAATTTATCGTTAGTGCTATATCCGGAGGATTTGTTGCAGTATGTGGAACTGTATTGTTGTTTTTAATGCTTGCAATGAGATTTCCTATTGCAGGAGATGAGTTTGAGGGAGCAGTAGTATCAGATTATTTTCATGAATGGAGCGCTGTATATTATCCGCAGTTATATATACTGACGTTGAGTATATTGGCATTTTGTCGTGGTGTTATATGGTCAAGTCTGGCTCTTTGTGTATCTTTGTATACAAGCGATTTTATGGTAGTACTTCTCTCTCCTTTTTTGGGAAGCTATGTGCTGGTGCGGATATTTCAGATAATAAGGGTACCTGATATGGTTAGACCGGATATGATTCTTATAGGGCAGGTAGTTATAAAATCAAGTGGATTGACGTTGCTTATAGCTATTGCCATATCACTTACAATTGTCACACTTATAGGTGCTTTTTTGTTGGAAAAATGAAGGAGGGCTTAAAAAGTGGAACTATTTATTAAAAGCAAACCGGGTATCAAGATATAATCTCCGTATGTTATATGAGAATATAAGAATTCCGATTGCAATATTTGTGGCTATGATATATGTAATGGAATCACTTACCAATATTGCATCTTTTACCAGTATTGTTAATGTAAAAGTAACACCGTATGCTTTTGTATTTGTTATAAACAACTATAGAGTACAGTTTATAATAGCAGCATGTGCGATTATTATTTTCGGAAATGCGCCATATGAAAATGAGACATATCGGTATATGGTCACACGTTCCGGAAAAACGGCATGGGGACTTGGACAAGTCATATATATTATTAAAATGACACTTATATATGTTGCAGGTATTTTTTGCTGCAAGCATAATTCCATATATAACCCGAATAGATTTTTCCGGAGAATGGGGTAAAATATGGGGAACATTAGGTAAAACTAACGCAGGAACACAGTATGGCATACAATTAGCGGTGTCTCCAAATATAATAGCAAATTACACACCTCTTTCTGCACTGGTAATAAGTATTATACTCGAATTTTGCAGTGTGTTATGGCTGGGACTGGTGATATATTGTGGCAATAAAATAACCGGTAAGGGTGTAGGAACTGTTATTGGTATTATATTATCGGTGCTGGATGTGTGTATAGCAAATGATTGGATGGGTTATGCGTATAAGTTTTCACCTATGAGTTTGTCTCAGTTAGAGCTGTATTATGGATATGCGGCAAAATGGGGACTCAATCTTGGATATACATTTAGGTTCTTTTGCATAACGCTAATTGGGCTGGGAACTTTATGCATTGTTTCAAATCATAAGGGAAAACTGGTAAAGAGGTTGAAAAATGGAAAATAAAAGTTTGATTAAATTGGATGATGTTACGGTTAAGTTTAAAAAAAGCATTTAGTATTGGACAAGGTATGTATGGAATTTGAATCCGGGAAAATATATGGAATAATAGGACGAAACGGTTCAGGAAAAACAGTGTTGCTTAAATGCATTTGCGGATTGATGGATACAACTGATGGTACGGTGTCAGTCAATGGGAAAATAGTAGGAAAAGATGTGGATTTTCCGGAAAATATAGGTTTTATAATTGAAAATCCCGGATTTCTACCACATTATTCAGCCTTTAAAAAAATTTGAAGTATCTTGCATCAATACGAGGAACGATAACAGATGATGATATAAGAAGATGTATTAGAACTGTTGGTTTGGATCCGGACGATAAAAAATCAGTAAAGCACTATTCTCTCGGAATGAAACAAAGACTTGGTCTTGCACAGGCTATGATGGAAAATCCGGACATTCTTATACTGGATGAGCCGATGAATGCACTTGATAGTATAGGCGTAAGTGATATAAGAGAAATACTGCTTGATCTTAAAGAGCAGGGGAAACTGGTTATTTTAGCCAGTCACATACATGAGGATATAGAAATATTGTGTGATGAGGTCATGAAGATAGAGGATGGAAAGGTCAGTAAGATGTAAAAGAGAACCCAATAACACAATTATTGTATTTTATAAAATAATCCGCTATACTATGATTAACAGTTATAGCGGATTTTTTTATGGAGGCTTTGATGGATAGAACATTAAAATTACCGGTTGGAATAGATAATTTTGAAAAAATACGAAAAAATCGGGCTTTTTATTATATAGATAAAACGAGGCTTATAGAGCAGCTCCTGCAAAATTGGGGAGAAGTAAATCTTTTTTACCCGTCCGCGTCGTTTCGGTAAGACTCTTAATATGAGTATGTTTAAGAGTTTTTTTTGAAATAGGTACGGATAAATCTATATTTGATGGCTTGTATATTTCACAAAATACAGCTTTATGCAATGAATACATGGGGAAATATCCGGTTGTGTTTATATCATTTAAAGATGTTAACGGGTTAACGTTTGACAGGGCATATGATGCACTTGTCCAGATAATAGGTGAAATAGCAAATGGATTTTCGTTCCTAATGAATAGTGATAAGCTCAGTAAAAATGAAAAAAAAGAGCAGTATCAGGGAATTATACAGATTAAAGATGGAAAATATCATATGAGTGATGGTGTGGTTATTTCATCATTAAAAGTGTTATCTCAGCTTTTGACTAAACACTATGGCAAGAATACTATTTTTATAATAGACGAATAATATGATGTACCGCTGGATAAAGCATTCCAGCACGGTTACTACGATGAAATGGTCGAGCTTATCAGAGGTATTTTGGGAAAAGTTTTAAAAACAAATGATTATTTACAATTTGCAATTCTTACAGGGTGTCTTCGTATCTCGAAAGAAAGCATTTTTACCGGAATAAATAATTTTAAAGTTTTATCGATTCTTGATGCCAGATTTGACGAGCAGTTTGGATTTTCGGATGATGAGGTGAAAAATCTTCTTGCAGACTATGGACTGGCATCACATTTTGAAGAGGCAAAGGAGTGGTATGATGGTTATCATTTTGGTAATGTGGATGTATACTGTCCTTGGGATGTTATAAATTATGTGGACAATCTTGTTGCCAATCCAACTGCCAGACCACAGACTTACTGGATAAACAGTAGCGGAAACAGCCTTGTAAGACGCCTTATAAATATAGCTGATTCGACAACCAAGGATGAGGTTGAGCGCTTAATTGCCGGAGAGTCTATTGAAAAAGTGGTTCATCTTGAACTTACGTACAATGAAATAGACAAAAATATAGATAATATATGGAGTGTACTTTTTACTACAGGATACCTGACAAAAAGTAGGTGAAGTGAAATTGCCGGATAGTGAGAATTATGCACTTAAACTTGTTATCCCAAACAAAGAGGTCAGAGAAGTTTTTATTCTGCAGATACAGGAATGGTCCAAGGAAGTTGTAGCAAAGGACAATGATGAGATCAGAGTGCTGTCAAAGGCTATTCTTGAGGCTGACACTGAAAAGATTCAGAGACAGCTCAATATAATCATGGATCGTATGATAAGTATTCTGGACACTAAGGCTCGCGATAGACAGAAAGAAAATTTCTACCATGGTCTTTTGCTTGGCCTTTTGAGAGGAAGCAATCCGAACTGGCTGATCAAATCGAACAGGGAATCAGGGGATGGATTCAGTGACATTATCATAAAACCGGAGGATCCTGATTCGGGAATTATTATAGAGGTCAAATATGCAACGTCTTTTCAAGGATTGGATAAATCTTGTGAAGATGCAATGAATCAGATAAATACACGCAGATATGATGCTGTACTTCGTGAAGAGGGCAGATGCAATATCATAAAATACGGAATTGCATTTCATAAGAAGCGCTGTAAGGTGGTATCGGATAAGTAAATAGACTTAATAAAAAGATATTCTGATAAATAGGTTGATAGTAAAGTCGTGACAAAAATCCATTGCAATAATTAAAATTGCAATGGATTTTTTTATTTTACAACTATGACACATCACAGGTTTATAATTATCATAACAATTAAACATCAGCAATCAATCAAGGAGAAAAGAGTGAAAAATAAAGTAGATTTTTTGGGCGCACTTATATAAGGGTTCATAAAACCCTGTTTTTACAAGTATAGAAAGCAGAAAAAATGTTAGTTATCGTTGCGTTTCACTAACTTAGAGCTGTCGTAACCAAGGCTTTCAAGGTAAGCAAACACATTTGTTCTCATTCAAGACGACACTCTCTACATGATTCTGAGGGTCCATCAATTCCTCATAGTCAGTAGGGGTAAAGGGCTTCTTTTCTGAAACCATGTGGTAAATACAGACCATCATCATTCTTGCAATGGCAATGATTGCCTTTTTGTGTCCACGTCGCTTTTTGATTCGACCATATTTGATTGCAAAATAAGGCTGCTTTTTGCTCTTAATTGCAGCAAGGGCACATTGAACCATCATTGGTTTCAGGTAATCGCCTGCTTTGGCAATGCGGACAGACTTTTTCTTACCAGCGGATTCATTGTTGGCAGGAGAAAGTCCGCACCAGGAACACAGATGTTTTGCATCATCAAAAATATCCATATCAACGCCTGTTTCTGCAAGAACAATCGTGGAACTTAACTCTGTCATGCCGGGCATGGTACTGACAAACTCCACGAACTCGTAATAAGGCTTGATGCGGACATAGAGTTCCACTTCGGTCTGGGTAATCATATCATCGAGATATTCCAGATGCCCCCGGGCAAGCTCTAGTTTTTTAGCCTGATCTGTTTCAATAGTGTAGCCTTTGATGGCTTCGATGATTTCATCAGACTTGGATTTAGCCCCTTTCTTTATGAGTTTGCGGACAGCTTTTTCATCCATGGAATCGGCAGTATGCTCCAATAGATAAGAGATGATTTCAGTTGCTGTCTTGCCAAAAGGATCAGAAAGAACACTGGCAATGCCGACATTGGAAATGGTCATACAGTTCTGGATGCGATTCTTCTCGGAAGACTTCATGCAGACCAGCTTGAAACGGTATCTGGAAAGTTCCCTAAGCTGACGAAAATCTTTTGGAGGAATAAAGGAACATCTGACAAGATCAAATTTGTAGAGGTCGGCAATCCATTTAGAATCCTTTTTGTCCGTTTTCTTGCCTTTAATGGCTTTGACATACTTCGGATGTGTAAGGCAGACATCAATGTCATTTTCGAGATAATTAAAAATAGGAATACCAATACTTTCCGGTGGATTCCATACAAACATGATAGCAATTATTCTCGATAAGCCAGTTGTGAAACCTTTGAATATCTGAGTTGATGGTTGAAAAAAGATTTTTGCAGATATTCGGATATGCCGTCCTTATTGGTAGTTACGATGGTTGCAACGATAACATTTTTTTGTGGACATCAAGTCCACAGCAGATGGAGTATTTTAACTTCATCATTAAGTATCACCACCTTAATAAAAAAGGGAATAGCAACATTGACTGTCATCCTGCGACTGAATAAACATGGTTTATTACCAATGATAAGAGTCCGGGCTCAATGTCCCACTTGTTTGTGCTTGTAAGGATGACGGCACATATAACTATACGGGGTCGAAATAAATTCGCCACTTCTCCTTCCGTGCTCTGTAGTGTATTGCTATTCCTTGAAAGAATTATAAATCAAAGAGTGGAGGGGCACAACATTTTTCATAACTTGTTTGTGCCTTGAGCGAAGCGAAAGGGAATGACAAAAACTATGAAGAAAAAAGAAAATTACAGCAATAATGGCAGTGATTATGATGGCAGCGGGGCTTTCAGCATGTTCACGATCAAATGCCAAGCTAGAGGGAAAATCCGGTATTGTAAAGGATGAGGCTTCAAAGACAGAAGGTGACACCGGTGTAGTAGACCAGGGCTCCGGCTACGTATGTACAAGAGCCAGAGTATGTTGATGAAAACGATATAATTTCAACTGATGATACAGCAACGATAGATGGTATTTCATATAAAATTGATTCATATGAGCATACCACAGAGTTTGGAAACAGAAATAAGGATACGGTTGCAGAGTCTTTGAAAGATAGCTATGAAGGAAATATAGATGAAAATTATAACCTGAGCAATGGCTATAGTTACATTTTTGTCACTATGACATATACAAATAATACAGATGAGCAGGTTGAGATATCAAGAAATGCAGGAGCTTTTTATATCATAAATGATGATCTGGAGAGATTACAGGTTTGGTGATCCCGGTGGGATTTATATAGACAACTATTGGACAGAAGGCAAAGAAAAACGAGAGATATCATTATGTACTTGGTGCAGGAGAAAGTGTTACATCAGAGGTTGGATATATTATTCAGGATGAATGGATGTCAGAAGACTCTAAGTATATATATTATTGTATAAAGGGTATACATTCAAAAACCAATGATATGGTGCAGAAATATTTTATTAACTGGAGCTGTAGTTATGAATAGAATATTTAAACTCGAAATCAAACGTGCTTTTTTAGAAATAGATTATTTGCTGCCACATTGTGTGTTGCGTTTGCAATATGTGTATGGCATTTTATGGAAAATGTGTGGATATGGAGGATGTATGTTTACTACGACACGTATCCATTGTCTGCATATGAGAAATGGATAGGTGCGGATAATGCAAGTGTGCAGCCGTTGCTGCTTTATCTGATAATGCCTGCTTTGTGTGCAATACCGTATGGCAGAAGCTTTTATTTTGATGTTAAATCAGGGTATGCTGCCCAGATTATATCAAGAGGAAAGAAGAGTGATTATATAAGAGCAAAATACGGAGCTGCATTTGTAAGCGGTGCGCTTATTGGAATGATACCACTGGTGTTTGACTTTCTGCTTACTGCAATGGTATTTCCGATGGTAATACCACAGGTAGGAACAGGCACATTCCCGGTAGCGGCAATGGATATCATGTCAGGGGTATTTTATACACATCCACTTGTATACAATCTGATTTTTTGTGCTGATTGATGGCTGCTTCTGGGGACTTTTAAACTGTGCGGTGTTGTGGGCGGTTAATTTTGTAAGAAACCGGTTCTGGATATTGCTGACACCGTTTATCATATACATATTTGTGTTCTGCATGGTTCACTTTGTAAACAGGGTAAGTTTATCACCGGTAATGTTTCTTAGACCAAGTGCGCCGTTTAGAAATGATATCCGGGTTGTGATCTGTGCGTTTATTATCCTTATAGTGGTAAATGTTATATTTTACATACATGCGGTAAAGAAAGAGCTTGTTGCTTATGAATAGGAGAATTTTTTTGCAAATCTGATCTTATATGATATCAGAAAAGGATTTAGGGAAAACAAGATAAAATGGTTAGTCGGAGTATTCATATTTGTATTTTTTTTTTCATTTATCACCGTCAGTGATTTTAGTGTAAATTCACCGGAGCTTGGATTTTTGGCATACTTTACAAATATACTTCAGGGTATGCCGCCATACATAAAGACAGATGACAGCGTATTCACCATTCCGGTGTCATGGTTTTTGTTTTATGCGTTTTTATTTTTTGTGGTAGGATTTTATCCATTGTCAGATCTGTATGGTGCAGGCAAAAAAAAGACACTGATATTGTCTGGCAGCAGGTTTAAGTGGTTATGGAGTAAGTACATATGGACGCTCATAAATGTGATTATGTATTATGCTGCAATGATACTTGTTCTTGCGGCTGTGACATGTGCAATCGGGAAGTGGAGCACAAAGCCTGATGATATGCTCATGGAAATGGGAATAGATATGCAGCGGTTTTCGACCGGAAATGAAGAGATTGTATGGCTGATACTGCCAATGTTATGCGCCTGTACAATTGCGGTGGTGCAGCTTACTATCAGTGTTTTTGCCGGTGCGATCGCTGGATATATTGTTTCCATAGTTTATCTTGTGGTGTCTGTTTACTGGGTGAGTCCGTTTCTTATGGGCAATTATCTTATGATCATCAGAAACAACAGGCTCTGTGCGGGCGGAATGGATGCGGCTGCCGGAATAATAAGCTGCATTATTGTGATGGTGGTTTCTATTGTGTCCGGAAGTGTGTATTTTAACAGAAAGAATATTTTGTGAGGTATTTTATGAAGATAGAGATAGAACATGTTTCTAAAAAGATAAAGGATGCTCTGGTACTCGATGATGTATGCATGACACTGGAAAGTGGTAATATATATGGATTTCAGGGCGTAAACGGCTCCGGCAAGACAATGCTGATTGGAGAGCGGTAAGCGGACTTATGTATCCTACAAGCGGTACCATCAGTATCGACGGCAAGGTGCTTGGAAAAAATATGGCTTTTCTCGGAAAGGATAGGTATGCTTATTGAGAATCCTGCCTTTATAGATAGTTATACAGGCTATGACAATCTAAAAATGCTTGCATCAATAAATAAAGGTGAAGTTGATATAAGCATGGCACTTGAAACGGTTGGACTGAACCCACACGATAAGAGAAAGTATAGAAAATATTCTCTTGGAATGAAGCAGAGACTGGGGATTGCCTGTGCCATTATGGAGGAACCAAAGCTTCTTTTGCTGGATGAACCTTTTAACGCCCTGGACAAGGAGGGGCAGGAAAAAACTGTCAGAAATCATAAGGGATATGCGTGATAAAGGAAGTCTTATACTGCTTAGCTCTCACGATAAGGATGAGCTTGAAAATCTATCAGATGTAATCTATCTGGTGGACAGCGGAAGGTTTAAATTGAAGTGACGAGGAGAATTTATTATGAAGCAAAGAAAATCAAAACAAGTAAGGCTTTTTTCGGGAATGCTCATAGGAATTGTGATGATTGCTGTTTTGGCAAGGATTGTTTATCTGAATCATTGCTATCCATCCCCAAAGGTCATCACATATACAGACAATGACACTATAAAGCTTGGAAATTATGAGATAAAGCAGACCGGATGGGAGTGGGGCGATGGCAGTCTCCTAAAAAGAAAAATGTCCTGATTATGCATATGATCAGATGGATGATGGTTCAGAGTATCCTTTAGACAGTGTGCGTGTGGGATTTATAACGTTGTCAGTTACCAAGGTAAAGGACGATACAACATCACTTGATCTTACAAGCCTTGCATTTGAAATGGGAACCAATGGTGATCAGTATGACATGGAACTGTTTTTTGCATTAAATCCTACGTTGGAATCTTTGGAAATAAATCTTAATGCCGGTGAGGAGGCGTCCTTTGTGATACCGTATATAATGGATGAAAGTCAGGTCTCAAAGACTGACTGGAACAGGATTGATAAGATGAAGCTGTATATGGTGCTGCAGTATTATCCGCAGAAGATAAGGTTGTGCTGTGCTGGTTAATAAAAAGTTTATAATTTTTATTAGCACTCGCTATTGACGAGTGCTAATAATGGTGCTATAACATACTTGTAAACAAAAGAAAGCAAATTTCCAAAAGGAAAGTTACAGGTATATAAGGAGGTATGACCTATGTTATTAACAACTACAAACAACAACTTATTTGATACATTTTTCAGTGATCCATGGTTCAATGATCCTTGGTTTGATGACAGGGACGTACAGAAGGCACAGAAGAAATTATACGGACACAACGGAAAGAGAATGATGCTCACCGATATCAAGGAAAGCGATAAAGGCTATGAGCTTGAGATGGATCTTCCGGGATTTAAAAAGGATGAGATTAAGGCTTCTTTAGAGAATGGTTATCTGACCATTACAGCAGAGAAAGGCTTAGAGAAAGATCAGAAAGAGGAAGAGGGCAAGAAGTATATCTGCAGAGAGCGCTACTCAGGAAGCTGTCAGAGAACCTTCTATGTGGGTGACGAGATTGAGCAGGATGACATAAAGGCATCCTTCAAGCATGGAATCCTTCGCCTGGATATTCCAAAGAAGCAGCCTAAACCACAGGTTGAGGAAAAGAAATGTATCTCCATCGAGGGATAATCAGATATTGCAAATGATAAGCGGGCTGCCTGTGCAGTCCGCTTATACTATATGGTGTAATTTATATTGTTTAATTATGATGATAAATTGTTACAGGTAAATAGAAAGGCAGGTGAGTATAATGGCAGCAAAGAGAGATTATTATGAGACTCTCGGAGTGAACAAGAGTGCGGATAAAGAGGCAATAAAGAGGGCTTATCGTAAGCTGGCAAAGAAGTATCATCCTGATACCAATGCAGGCAATCCGCACGCTGAGGAGATGTTTAAGGATGTCACGGAGGCATACAATGTTCTGAGTGATGAGAAAAAACGTAAGCTCTATGATGAGTTTGGATTTGCAGGTCTGCAGGAGGGCTTTTCCGAGGAGGCTGCAAGGCAGGCTGCGCAGGGCGGCTTCGGTGGATTTGGTGGCTTTGGCGGCAATGGCTCTTTCAGTGGCTCATACAGCTCAAATGGCGGACCATTTACACATCAGGAATTTCATTTTGAGAACGGCTCCGGGGATATGGATGATATTTTCTCAATGTTCGGAGATATGTTTTCACATGGTGGCAGCTCCGGAAGTCGTGGCTCGTACAGCACAGGTGGTGCAGGGGGCTTCGGTGGAAACAGTGCAGATTGGAGCAACTTCACAGGTGGTTCAGCGCGGGGACGTTCATCGAGCCGCAAGGGTTCTGATGTTATGGCTGACCTTACGATTTCATTTGACGAGGCTGTTTTTGGATGCGAGAAATCTATTTCGTTACAGGATCCGTCCACAGGCAAGGTTTCCAATCTGTCCATCCATATTCCGGCAGGAATCGAGTCTGGCAAGACAGTCAGACTTAAAGGACAGGGAAATCCGGGCAGAAACGGTGGTGCAGCCGGAGATGTGCTTCTCAACGTAAATGTGACACCGAGCAGTGAGTTTGAGCGGAAGGGACAGAATGTATACAGTACAATCCGTGTTCCGTTTACGACAGCGGCTCTCGGTGGTAAGGCGAGGGTGCATACTCTTTATGGAGATGTGGAGTGCAGCATCAAGGCAGGTACACAGGGCGGCAGCAAGATACGTCTCAAGGGCAAGGGGATTTCAAGCATGAAGAATCCTTCAGTAAAGGGAGACCAGTATGTGACTGTTGAGATTTCGGTTCCACGCAGGCTTACGCCAAGGGCTAAGGAAGCGCTTGAGGAATACAGGGCTGTGAGCTGATGAATTTTATTGTGCTTTATATGGAAAACAAATTTGGAATCCGCTATACTATAGGTATTATAGTACAGCGGATTTTTTGCTTGATGGGATAATAAGAAAGGATATTTCTGATCCGATCAGACCTGTATTTCGTGAATATATAAAGATGAGGAAAAGAACAAAATAAACTTTAACGCTTTAAATGAAAAAAGTGCTTGCGCATGTCTTATAAAAGAGTTATCATAATACAAAACGAAACACTTAGGAGGATTTACAATGGAAAAGCGTATTTCAGGTCACACAGGCTTATTAGCACTCATAGGATCACCGGTCGGTCATTCGGGTTCACCGGCTATGTACAATTACAGTTTTGAAAAACTTGGTCTGGACTATGCATACGTTGCATTTGATATAAAAGAAGACAAGGTTAAGGATGCTATTGCAGCAATGAAGACCTTCAACATGCGTGGATGTAATGTGACCATGCCTGATAAGGTAGAGGCTGCAAAGTACATGGACGAGCTTTCACCGGCAGCCCAGATTATCGGAGCCATAAACACTATAGTAAATGACAACGGCAAGCTTACAGGGCACATCACAGATGGTGAGGGATTCGTACACAACTTAAAGGATCACGGAATTGACATCAAAGGAAAGAAAATCACAGTTGCCGGAGGCGGCGGAGCTGCTACAGCTATCCAGGTGCAGTGCGCATTGGACGGAGCTCGTGAGATTACTATTTTCAACAAAAATGATGCTTTCTTCGAGCGTACACTACAGACTGCAGAGAAGATCAAAAAAGCAGTTCCTGATTGTGTTGTAAATGTATACGATATTGATGATACAGCCAAGATGACAGAGGAAATCCAGTCAAGCGATATCTTTGCAAATGCAACAATCGTTGGCATGAAGCCTCTGGATGATCAGAGCGTGGTAAAAAGATCTTTCAGCTTTCAGACCGGGGCTTGTAGTTGCAGATGCAGTTTACAATCCGGAGGAGACAAAGCTTCTTCGCGAAGCAAAAGAGGCAGGCTGCACATGCGTAGGCGGAAAGGGAATGCTCTTATGGCAGGGCGTCGCCGCATTCAAGCTTTACACAGGACAGGATATGCCGGTTGATGATGTGAAGAAACTGTTCTTCAGTTAGATTTAAGTTCTTATTACAATATCATTAGATAGCTTCCTGTTATACAGGAATATGATAAAACAACAGCTCGCGGTTTCCCGCGAGCTGTTGTTTTTTAGGAGTTTTTATAGGTTTATTATTTTAAAGGAGAATTTATAAATAATCGTGACGGGCAAGCACGTTTAAGATATTTCTACCTTCTTCTGTACCCTCAATGATTCTGCGGGCACGCTTGCTGTCTCCGATATTTACGATTTCAACATTGGTATTACTGAAAGCCTCATTAATCTCTGAAAGAACAGGTGTGTTGGCTCTCATACCAAGGCAGATGAATCCGTAATCAAATGGGATTTCCTCAATCTCACCCTCTGGATTCTTTACGATGAAACGGTCATTCTTAACCTCCTGCAGAGCAGTGTTGGTCATCTGTTTTACACCGTACTTTGCCATTTTTGCGTTTGTGTCACACTTTGTGACAGGGTCAAGTCCGTTTCCAATCATTGGAAGCATCTCAACCATTGTTACCTCTGCGCCTCTTTCTGTGAAGAATTCCATCACGTCAAGACCTACGGCACCACCGCCGATGATGGCGATTTTCTGTCCCTTCATATCCTCAGGATACTCATTGATGCGCTCAATCATCTTAAGGACTGTTGCAACATTTGTGCCATCCTTGTCAACGAGATCGTGAAGACCTGTGATAGGTGGGAGAGTAGGTACAGAGCCTGTTGCGTTTACTATGATATCAGGGTTTAAGGCCTTTACCATATCAACTGTTGCTGCTGTATTTTTGAAAACAAACAGGTTATGAAGCTTGCTTGCACGGTGAATCATGTAGTTAGGGAAGTCTGCAAGACGCTTCTTGTCAGGAATCTTGGAGATAACTGATGCAAGTCCGCCAAGCTCAGCCTTCTTCTCAATGAGGAATGTTGTACATCCAACCTCTGCTGCTGTGCAGGCTGCCTCAAGACCGGCAGTACCACCACCGATTACAACCACGTTGCAAGGCTTATTTACCTTTGTCTTCATGTAATCCTCACCGCTGTTTACGGCAGGGTTTACTGTACAGCGGATTGGCTGGTTGAGACCGATTCTGTGTCCGGCGCATCCGATGTTACATGAGATACATTTTCTGATATCGCACACATTTCCGAACTCTACCTTACTAACCCACTCAGGGTCAGCGATAAGTCCACGGCCCATACCGATGAAATCAGCATCGCCTCCTGCAAGGATATCTTCGGCTACCTGTGGGTCACGGATATTTCCTACTGTGATACATGGCTTGTTGTATTTCTCTTTTACAGCCTTTGCCATGAATGAGCGCCATCCGTCAGGTAAGTAATTTGCATCAATCTGGTACTGGATAGATCCGTTGAGACCGCATGATACGTCGAATACATCTACTTCCTTCTCAAAATACTGTAAGTACTCAAGTGTATCCTCAAGTGTGTTTCCACCCTCCATGAGCTCGTCTGCACTGATACGGACGAAAATAGGGAAGAAAGGTCCAACCTGATTACGAACCTCCTCGATAACCAGCTTTGCAAATCTTGCACGGTTCTCTGCTGAGCCGCCGAACTCGTCAGTTCTCTTGTTTGTGATAGGTGAAAGGAACTGACTGATAAGGTAAGAGTGTCCTGCGTGGATTTCAACAGCGTCGAAGCCGCAGATCTGGGCGCGCTTGGCTGCCTCACCGTATTTCTTTACGATGTGCATGATTTCATCCTTCTCGAGAGGTCTTGGGATTTCCCCGCCTGCCTTTGAAGGTACGTCTGATGCTGATACAGGCTGCATTCCGATACGTGAGCTCATTGCAGAAGCACCGGCGTGATTTAACTGTATTGCGATACATGCACCGTGCTTGTGAACGCTCTCGCAGAGCTTGAAAAGTCTTGGGATGTAGTTGTCCAAATCAATACGAAGCTGTGTTGTTCCGTTTGAACCCTGCGGAGAGTCAACGCTTGCATTCTCAACGATGATGAGACCAGTGCCGCCCTTTGCTCTCTGCTCATAGTAGTTGATGTGGAGAAAGCTCATTTCTCCGTTCTGCTCACCGTAGTTAGTTCCCATTGGAGTCATGACGATACGGTTCTTTACTGTCATTCTGCGTACTGTAATTGGCTCAAAAATATGTGGATATTTGTTTTTCATAGTATTTTTTCTCCTTAATCTGCTAACCGGGTGGGCACACGGTAGTGTAAATGGCTCTCATTACATTATAGTTTTGTTTCATTAAACTTATTGTAAATATTTGTTATCAAAGGCTGTGATATACAAAGTATGTGATTTTTTAACAATCAAAAAGTGCAATGCACTCTTGTTACATTCAAGGTACAGCAAAAATGTATAAATGTCCAATGCATCTTTTATACGAAATCTATAGTTTTTGTCTATCAAATGGTGTATATTATTTCTAGACTTTGTTGTGAGCATTTGCCGGAGGTTCGCTTGCCATGCGCTGCACACCGGTGGTATATGCTCTCATAATTCCTTAGTCTAGTGGGAGTAAATGCCGCCTCAAACAGAGTTTATTAGGCGCGAAAAAATCAAACGCGCTTTTTACTTTATTGGTATACTAAAGGCTGTGTTGCTTGAACGAGTATTTTCCGCGCCACTTTTGCTTGAGGCGGCATATAACTCCCACACGACACGTCATAAATCGAGCATATACCACCGGTGTGCAGCGCATGGCAAGCGAACCTCCGGCGAATAAATATATAAATACACAGGGGGTGTACTATGAATCTGAGTCAATTGCAGTACTTCAAGGTACTGGCGCAGGAAGAACATTATACGAGGGCGGCACAGATGCTGTCGATTACGCAGCCGTCTTTAAGCCATGCAATCTCACAGCTTGAGCAGGAGCTTGGCACGCGTTTGTTTGAGAAAAAGGGAAGAAATGTCGTGCTGACCAGATATGGGAAGATGTTTCTGCCGTATGTTGAGGAATCATTAAAGGTGCTTAATGAGGGTGTGCAGCGTATTCAGGAGGTCAATGGCAGCAGGCATGGAATCATACATCTGGCATATATATATACGATGGGAAGTGAGTTCGCGCCAAAGCTGGTGCGTAAATTTCTCGATGCATACCCGGATTATGATATAGAATTTCATTTTACGGTTGGAACAACCGGAGAGATTATAGATGGACTAAAGGATGACAAATATGACATAGTTTTTTCTTCTTATAAGGATGGGGAACAGGATATAGATTTTAAGAAGATTGCGAATCAGAAGCTTGTGCTTGCAGTGCCCATGGACCATCCGCTTTCCATAAAGGACAGTGTGGATTTGCGGGATACAATAGAGTATCCGCAGATTTATTTTGAGAAGGGCAGCGGTCTGCGTCCTGTTATTGACCAGATGTTTGAGGAGATAGGACAGTTTCCGAAGGTAGCCTTCGAGATGGAGGAGGATTCGAGTATGGCGGGTCTCGTGGCGCAGGGCTTTGGAATAGCTGTGATGCCTGATATTCCAATACTTCGGTCACTTTCTGTAAAGACGCTTGATATATACAATCCTCCTTATGAGAGAGCGGTGTATCTGGCAACGCTTAAGCAGAGATATTTATCACCGGTTGCGAAGGCATTTATCAGGTTTGTGATCGAGGAGACTGCCTAGCTGCAGCTTTCCCGCACAAACTCTATGAAGCGCTTGATAGCCGGAAGCTGGTATTTGCCTGTCATGTAGCCCATGTATACAGTGTGTGAGAATGACTCATGCGATACGAGGTGGCGGATGCAGATGTCATCGCGGTGAATTGCATCGACATCTGCGACAAGCGCAATGCCAAAGCCCTGCGCCACGAGGGAGGCGATGCCGTTCTCATCGGGTGACTCACATATGAAGTTTGGTGATACATCATGCTTCTTGAAAAAGCTTCTGGTGTACTTGCCAAGGCCTGAGTGTCTGGCATAGCCGAGCACGGGATAGTCAGCGAAATCAGTGGCTTCCATGGTATCCTTAAGTGTCCAGTGGGTGGCCGGGAGGCAGTATGGCAACTATTTCCTGCCTTATAATAGGAACAAAATCAATACCATTTTCATCTGGCGAGTATGAACCGAAAATTATGTCATACCTGCCTTTTTTTAATCCCTCAATATTCACAGAGGTGATGTCCTGAAAGAAATTGAATGTGATATTTTTATTTTCCTTTTCGGTGAGGAAAGAGCGCACGATAGTTGGGATAAACACCTTTGCAAGAGGTGATACGTAGGCGATATCGATGTGACCGCCGTCGGTTGCAATCTGGTGCATTTTGTTCTCGGCTCTCTTTACATCGTCCAGAATAGTAGACACGTGTTCTAAAAAAATTTCCCCGGCCTTGGTCAGTATTACATTCCTGCCTCTCTTTTCAAATAAAGTGACGCCAAGCTCGTCCTCTAAAGCTGCTATCGAACGGCTGAGGCTTGGCTCTGTGATATTCATTTTTTCGGCAGCCTGATTGAAGTGTTCCAGAACTGCCGCTCTGGTAAAAATAAATTAATTGATTGAGTGTCATACATAAATCTCCATAAAATAATAGATATAGTCTATGAATTACAAATATTATAGCCTAAATTTGTGCATATTATAACATGATTAGTACAGTAATGCTATTAAAAAATAACAAAATAAGCATTGGAAGTATCGAAAATAATGCGTTATAATATCATTATCAAAGGTTGTTAAGTTTTTAACGAAGTGGGCATCGTTGAAAACATAGCTAAGTAAAATACGAATAATCAATATTATTACATTTAAAAATGAAGGAGATTTAATCATGGCAGAGAGAATCACAGGACACACAGAACTCATCGGACTTATGGCTTACCCAATCAGACATTCAAGCTCACCGGCAATGCACAATGAGGCATTTGCATATCTTGGACTTGACTACGCTTATCTGGCATTTGAGGTTGATAACAACACTCTTGAGGATGCGGTTAAGGGAATCAGAGCATTAAAGCTAGTAGGCTCTAATGTATCAATGCCAAACAAGACAGTTGTAGGACAGTACTTAGACAAGCTTTCACCGGCAGCAGAGCTTTGCGGAGCTGTAAATACAATAGTAAACGAGAACGGAGTACTCACAGGACACATCACAGACGGTATCGGCTTCATGCAGGCGCTCAAGGATAACGACATCGATGTTATCGGAAAGAAGATGACAATCGCAGGAGCAGGCGGAGCTGCTACAGCTATCGAGATTCAGGCAGCACTTGACGGTGTCAAGGAAATCTCAATCTTCAACATCCATGACAAGTTCTGGGCAAACGCTGAAGAGACAGTTAGAAAGATCAACGAGAAGACAGACTGCAAGGCAACTCTTTACGACCTTGATGACAAGGAGAAGCTTAGAGAAGAGATGGCTGATTCCTACATCTTCGTAAACGGAACAGGTGTTGGCATGAAGCCGCTCGAGGGAATGTCTGTAGTACCTGACAAATCATTCTTCCGTCCTGAGCTTATCGTAATTGACGTACCTTACTCTCCACTTGAGACAAAGATGCGTTCTATGGCAAAAAAGAGGTGGGCTGCAAGACAATGAACGGTCTTGGAATGATGCTTTTCCAGGGAGCAGCAGCCTTCAAGCTCTGGACAGGAAAAGATATGCCAATCGAGCATATGAAGGAAGTATTAAACATCAGATATGATGATTAATCAGCCACAGAAATTAAATCACATTGAATTATTTTGACAGAAATTAAGGAGAACACTGATGAATAAAAAATATTTACCTAGCGCATTAATCCTTTACTTAAACTACTTTATACACGGAGTGGGCTGCTCTATCCTCGGACAGGCAGTCATCAAGGAGGCTCTCGCGGCTTCATGGGGAGTGCAGGTTATGGCTATCACAGCTATTTCAGCAGCCCTGGGACTTGGACGTCTTATCGCACTTCCGTTTGCAGGACCTTTATCGGATAAGCTCGGACGCCGTATCTCAACAGCAATCGGAAGCGGCTCTTATGCTATCTACCTGATCGGACTTGCCCTTGCATTCAATGCAGGAACACATGGTGGATACCAGATTGCTTATATCTGTGCTATCATTGGCGGTATTGCGAACTCATTCCTTGATACAGGAATTTACCCTGCAGTATCAGAAATCATCTACAAAGCACCGGGTGTTGCAACAATGGGAATCAAATTCTTCATCGCTATCGCACAGATGCTTTTACCATTCGTACTTGGTATGACAGTTGCTACAACAGCAGCAGGACTTACATCATACAACACACTGTTCTTCGGATGTGGAATCATCTACATTGTACTTTTAGTATTAGTAATGATCTTCCCGCTTCCTGATAGCGATGCAAAGGCAGAGGGAAAAAAAGAAGGACTTATCGCAAGCTTAAAGCACACACATTTTTCTGTTGAGTCAATCGCAATGATTATCATTGGATTTACATGTACAGGAACCTTCCAGTTATGGCTCAACTGTGCACAGAACTTTGCAAAAAGAGAACGTAGGCTGGGCTGATCCGTCAGTTATGCAGTCATACTACTCAGCAGGAACCATGATAGCTCTTATCGTAACTGCACTTTTAACAAGAAAAATCAAGGACGTCAGATTTATCCTTGTTTACCCTGTAATCTGCCTTGCAACAATGGTAGTAGTGTTAGTCGGACAGACAAAGCCGCTCATGATCGCAGGTGCATTCATCATCGGATGGGCAGGAGCAGGCGGACTTTTACAGATCGTAACATCTGTATGCAACATGCTCTTCCCTAAGATTAAGGGAACAGTAACAGCGCTTGTAATGATCGCTTCATCACTTTGTAACTACACAATCCTTACAGCAGCATCAAAGATGCAGCCATCACAGGTTATGGTAATGAACATCGTGCTCACAGCAATCGGCGTGGTACTTGGATTATTCGTAAACCTGCGCTATACTAAAATGGTAGAGCTGTCTAAAGAGGATTAATACGTTACATTATACTGGGGAGTATAATTATCATACAGTTAAAGAAGTAAGAAAGGAAAAAATCATGAACACCATTAAGGTTAGAGATATTGAAATCGGTGCGGGCGCACCTAAAATCATCGTTCCTATCGTAGGTGTTACAAAAGACGACATCATCGCAGAGGCAAAGACATTTGACTCTATCCCTGTTGATATGGTTGAGTGGCGTGTTGACTGGTTCGAGAATGTATTCGAGTTTGACAAGGTTGAGGAGGTTTTAAAAGAGCTTCGTGAGGCACTTGGAAATATTCCAATCCTTATGACATTCCGTACTTCAAAAGAGGGCGGAGAAAAAAAGCTATCGAGGCAGCGGCTTATGCAGAGCTTAATATCAAAGCAGCACAGACCGGATATGTTGATTTTGTTGATGTGGAAATTTTCACAGGTGATGACATCGTAAAAAAAATCATCGACGGCGTACATGCTGCAGGTGCAAGAGTTATCGCTTCAAACCATGACTTCTTCAAAACTCCTGCACAGTCTGATATTGTTTACAGACTTCGCAAGATGCAGGATATGGGAGCTGATATCCCTAAGATCGCAGTTATGCCACAGAATAAGCGAGACGTACTCACACTTCTTGCAGCGACAGAGGAAATGGTGACAGACTACGCAGACAGACCGGTCATCACAATGTCTATGGCAGGAACAGGCGTTATCAGCCGTCTCTGCGGAGAAGTATTTGGATCTTCCATGACATTCGGAGCCGCAAAGAAAGCTTCTGCACCCGGACAGATGGGAGTAGAGGATCTGTCTACGGTACTTGGATTACTTCATAAGAGCATGTAAGAAAAGCTTGTATAAAACCATGCAATAAAATAAAATGGCGCCTCGGCATCTGTAAACTATGTGCTGTGACGCCATTTTTGAAGATGATAACAAATAGTAATATATAAAATTGTGAATATTTACGTGGGAAAACAGCAATAATTCAGTTAAAATAATACGTGTAATTATTCACGGAAAGGGATATTTCATGAAGAAAAAATACTGCACTATCTGGATGAATATCTTGAAGAATTTTTAATGGTCATTTTCCTGATTGCGATGACTCTTATCATGGGCATTCAGGTGTTTTCCAGATATATTCTTGGCATGTCGCTTTCATGGTCTGAGGAAATCACAAGATACCTGTTTATCTGGTCGGCATTTTTGAGTGTCAGCCTTTGCACACGTAAATGCATATCCATAAAGATAGACCAGTTTATACAGATTTTTCTTCACGAAGAGGAAAATCGCTCTGGAAGGTATTAAATCTGACAGTTGAGTTTGTGTTTTTCGTATATCTGATACCGTATTCATTCATATATCTGAAAAAATACGATAGAAAGCGGTCAGGTAAGTCCTGCCTGCGGTATCCCTATGTACTATGTGCAGGCTGCACCGTTTGTATGCTTTATAATCACGGCCTTCCGCATCGCGCAGAGATGGTTTGGCGAGTGGAAAATTGTCCTGAAAAAGATGAAAAGCCTCTTGAGGAGGGCAGTATTGCCTCGGTTATAGAGGAAGCCGTTGTCGAAGACACTTTCCGCGAGAAAGAGCTTGTGGAGGATATTGAAGCAATTCATAGTAAAGCTGAAAAGAGAAAGGAGAAATAGATGTCAGCAGCAGTAGTTTTTATATTATTTGTGATATGTCTGGTCATTGCTATTCCGGTATCTATTTCCCTGGGAATAGTGGCAGTGCTGCCGGGCGCGTTTGACTCATCTTTTACAGCCAGTGCCAGCTATGTTATCCGCTCTATGCTCGGTGGTATAGACAGCTTCCCGCTTTTAGCGGTGCCTATGTTTGTGCTTGCCGGAATCGTCATGGCACACGGCAAAATCTCACAAAAATTGTTTGATGTTTTTGTGTATTTTATAGGAAAAAGAACCGCAGGAATCCCGTGTGCAGTGATCATCACCTGCCTGTTTTATGGAGCGATTTCCGGCTCTGCGCCTGCAACTGTTGCGGCTGTCGGAAGTATGACGATCCCGCTTCTTATGGAGCTGGGCTTACAAAAAAGGATTTTTCAACGGCAATTGTTGCGGTTGCGGGAGGACTCGGAGTCATCATACCGCCAAGCATACCTTTTATCATGTATGCGATGGCAACCGGTGAGTCGGTCAGTGATCTCTTTCTTGCAGGAATCATTCCGGGACTTTTGATAGGAGCGCTTCTTATGTTTTATGCATATTATCACTGCAAGCGCTATGGAGAGGACAAGGACAAGATAAATGCAAAGGTCTCTGAGCTTAGAAGCAAGGGTCTTTTTAGCATATTGAAGGACAGTATATGGGCACTTTTGAGCCCGGTTATAGTACTTGGATGCATTTACGCCGGTATAGCTTCGCCTACAGAGGCTGCGGTGATTTCAGTATTTTATGCGCTTTTTGTAAGTCTTTTTATTTACAAATCCATAAAGGTAAAAGAGATATGGGGCATCATGGTGGAGGCGATGAAGACATACGCACCTATATTGTTTATACTTGCCGCATCGACCGCGTTTTCACGCGTGCTCACACTCATGCAGGTGCCACAGACGGTCAGCGCATGGATACTCGCACATTTTACAAATGAGATAGTGCTTCTTATCGTGATAAATGTGTTCCTGCTCATTGTTGGAATGGTCATGGATACCACACCGGCTATACTTATTTTAAGCCCAATTCTGCTTCCAATCGTGCAGAGCATTGGAATGAATCCGATCCATTTTGGTGTGGTAATGATCGTAAACCTTGCAATTGGTTTTGTGACACCGCCGATTGGAGTCAATCTGTTTGTGGCAAGTTCGCTGACCGATGTTCCGGTCATGCAGATAGCAAAGAAGGCGGCGCCTATGATAGGATATTTCCTGCTGGCACTTCTGCTGCTTACATTTATTCCGGCAATCAGTCTGTGCTTATTATAGAGAAATATTAACTATTCGGTACAGAAATATGTAATAACAGGTATAAGCAGATTTAATGATGATTGTAGGATATTTAGGCACACAGTTGTAATTGGAGAAAAAATATGAGTAGATTTGGCTTGTTTTTATGTAAAAAGCTGGTAAATATAATAAACCGCGTAAATCGTATAGCAAATATAGATTGTGGCGAAGAGCAGCCGCCGTCATGATGATACTTTCGCTTACAGCAGGACTTGCCGCGTGCGGTGGCTCTGCTGGTGAAGGCTCGCAGGCTGCAGCTAAGGCTGCCGGGGTACAGCGTTACGCATGGCCTCTCGGCAGTTCAAGTCCTGAGGACACCGTGACACAGATATATGCAGAGAAATTTGCCGATGAAGTGGACAGATTAAGCGATGGCAAAATGAAAATCAGTGTGTATCCAAACAGTGTACTGGGTGGAGACAGAGAGCTTCTCGAGTCATGCAAGGATGGAGATATACCTTTTGTAGTGCAGAACACTGCACCGCAGGTCACTTTCATGAAGGATACTGCAGTATTTGATATGCCGGCACTTTTTGACAGCATTGATGAGGTGCGTGAGCATGTGGACAATCCAAAGTTTATGAAGCTCATGCAGCAGGTCTACAATGACGGCGGCTACGAGCTTTTGGGATATGCAGACCAGGGCTTCCGTGTCATGACAACAAACAAAAAGATAGAAAGTCTTGCAGATTTTAAAGGACAGAAGATCCGTACCATGGAAAATTCCTACCATATGGCATATTGGAAAGCACTTGGCGCAAGCCCGACACCTATGACTTTCTCGGAGGTGTATATCGGCTTACAGCAGGGCACTATAGACGCGCAGGAAAACCCATACGAGGTAATCGTATCCAATAAGCTCTACGAGCAGCAGGATTATGTAGTGGAGACAAATCATCTGCCACATCTGATATCGCTCATAGTAAGCGAGGAGTTCATGAAAGGACTGACAGATGAACAGCAGCAGATTATCCGTGAGGCAGCCGAGACAGCGAAACAGTACGCCAGAGAGCAGTCTGACGAGAGGATTGCCTCAAAGATAAAGACAATCGAGGATAGCGGCACACAAATCATCACTTTAAGCGATGAAGTGCATGAGCAGATTCGTAAGGAGTGTCAGCCGATATATGAATCGATTGAGAAAAATGTGTCGTCTGATATTGTGGATGCATATCTGACACAATAACACTTTAAAGCATTAAAATATTTTGCTTGATAAATTGGTAAAGTCTTGTTATACTATGACTAAGAAATTTGTGGTTATCAAAAATGCGAAATACTATAACGTGAAGTTATAATAATTATAATTTGACGATATTTAGATTAAATATCAAAATCCAATATGAAAACCACACATAAGTAAGGAGACACACCATGGACAAAATCGAGGAAATCCGCGCAAAGATTGGAGAATGTGACGATATAATAATTAATCAGCTTGCGGTCAGAATGTCACACATTCAGGAGATTATATCATATAAGAAGGCAACAGGAATCCCAATCTTACAGCCGGAGCAGGAGAAAAAAGCAGACAGATGCACTTGCGGCAAAGCTTGGCGACAATGAATTTGAGGAAGAGATACTTGATATTTTCAAGTATATCATGAAGAACAGCCGTCGTATCCAGGCAAAGAGCCTTTTCGATTACAATATTTTCCTGATCGGTTTCATGGGTGCAGGAAAAAGCACTGTAGCAGGAGAATTAAAGGATAAGCTCGAGATGGACCGTGTCGAGATGGATCAGATGATTGTTGAGAATCGTGGCATGTCAATCTCAGAAATATTTGATGAGTTCGGTGAGGCATATTTCAGAAACTTAGAGAGCAATACACTGATCGAGCTGCAGAAGAGAAAGCAGACGATCGTTTCCTGCGGTGGTGGTGTTGTCATGAGGGAAGAGAATACAGACCATATGAAGAAAAATACGGCCGTGTAGTTCTCCTTACAGCAAAGCCTGAGACTATCTACGAGCGAGTAAAGGACAGTGACGAGCGCCCAATACTAAACGGCAACATGAATGTTGAGTATATCAGCGGCCTTATTGAAAAGCGAAAGGAGCGCTATGAGGCGGTGGCAGATGTAACAGTCGCTACAGATGGCAAGAATGTTACACAGATATGCGAGGAAATCATTGCAAAGCTTATCGCACTTGATAATGAGCAGGACAATAAACAGGCATAATACAGGAATAGCACAGCACTTATTATGGCAGCAGCCGGTTATCAGACCGGCTGCTGTTTTTTGTTCAAATACTTCAATAAAAATCAAATTTGTTTGAAGTGATATTGAAGTTGACTTTGAAGTAGTCCGGGAATGGGTGTGTGGCTTGAAAGAATTGCAAATATGATGTATAGTACTCTACAATCTAAGGGATACTGATTAAGTATGGCAGCATAACAAGGAGGTCATAATTATGTGTACAGCAGCAGCTTATAAAACAAAGGATTTCTATTTTGGAAGAACACTAGATTACGAATTTTCATATGGAGATGAGATTGCGGTAACACCACGAAACTATGTGTTTGATTTCAGGCATGCGGGAAAGCTTGAAAACCATTATGCAATCATTGGAATGGCACATGTGGCAGGTGACTATCCTCTTTATTATGATGCTATGAATGAAAAGGGACTCGGTATGGCAGGACTGAATTTCGTGGGAAATGCAGCGTATGCGGCAGCAGACGAAAACAGCTCATGCGAGAATGGCATATGCGGCATTGCAAAGACAAAGGTGGCACAGTTTGAGTTTATACCGTGGATACTGTCACTATGCGCTACGGTAGCGGATGCAAAGGAAAAATTAAATCGTATTTTACTGGTAGATACACCATTTAGCAGTCAGCTTCCGGTTGCACAGCTTCACTGGATTATAGCCGACAAAAATGAGTGCATTGTGGTGGAGTCGATGGCAGACGGTATGCATGTTTACGACAATCCGGTAGGTGTGCTAACAAACAATCCGCCATTCCCATATCAGATGGCTGCACTCAATAATTACAGAGGCTTATCCACAAAGCAGCCTGAAAATACATTTGCACCGGGAGTGGAGCTTAGTGCATACAGCCGCGGAATGGGAGGCATGGGACTGCCGGGAGATTTATCATCGCAGTCGCGCTTTGTACGTGTGGCATTCACAAAGCTAAACTCCAAATCGGATGACAGTGAGAATGCAAGTGTGAGCCAGTTCTTCCACATATTAGGCTCTGTGGACCAGCAGAGAGGTCTGTGCGAGGTGACAGAGGGCAAATATGAGATTACGCTCTACACCTCATGCTGCAACTGCGACAAGGGAATCTACTATTACACCACATATGACAATAGCCAGATCACAGCGGTAGACATGAACAGGGAGAATCTTGATGAGAAGCTGCTTATCAGATATCCTGTTATTACGGAGGGAAAGATTTGTTGGCAGAATTAGAGAATCTGTTTGCGTTGCAGGATAAAAATTACAGGGAATTTCATGCGAGGCTTATGCCCAATATTGAAAAAAAGCACGCATAATAGGAATAAGAGTCCCGGTGCTTAGAAAGTACGCAAAGGAGCTTGCTCATGGCAGCAGGCTCTTTTGTCGGTTCAAAAAGAAAAACGGGTCTGTAATACAGTGAAGGAAAATGACTGTGACAATGTGGAAAAGTTTCTAAACACTCTGCCACATTACTACTATGAGGAAAATAACCTGCATATGTTTCTGATTATGCAGATGAGGGATTATGATACAGCATTGGCTTATCTGGAAGCATTCCTGCCATACATAGACAACTGGGCGACCTGCGACAGTGGTGTGCCGGCTGTGTTCAAAAAGCACAAAAATGAGCTTCTTTTGCATGTATATGGGTGGCTGGATTCGGATAAGCCCTACACCGTCAGGTATGGCATTGGCACTTTGATGCGCCTATATCTCGATGAGGATTTTGATATAAAATATGCTTTAGATGTGGCAAAAATCCGTTCCAAGGAGTATTATGTAAACATGATGAAGGCGTGGTATATCGCTACGGCACTTGCAAAGCAGTATGATGCAGTGCTGCCGATACTGCAGGAAAGGCTTATGGATAGCTGGAGTCACAACAAGGCGATACAAAAGGCGCGTGAGAGCTATCGCATCACGCCACAGCAGAAGGAGTATCTGAGCACATTAAAGGTTTAATGAAAAGAGACAAAAATTTATGAAAATAAAAAGCTTATTTGAATCGAAATTTATAAAGGTGTTTGACCTTCAGTACCAAGAGGGCAGGCATTATTATAATGCCACAAGGAGAGATGAAGAAGACCTTGTAGCCGCCAAATCCACAGAGGAGTTCAAGAAAATGCTTCCGGATGCGGTGAGCTGCGTGGTGATATGGAATCCGTCAGGTGATGAGAAAATCAGGTCATGAGCCATGTCTGTTAATGAATCGCGAGTTCCGATATCCGACAGGCCAGTACCTGCTAAGCGTACCTGCAGGACTTATTGATCCGGAGGATTGCACCGGGGATAGTGATAATACAGCGTCACTTATAAAAACCGCCATGCGTGAGCTTCATGAGGAAACAGGACTTAAAGTGACAGAAGAAGATGAGGTTTTCGATAATCAATCTATGTCTTTTCAGTACACCGGGCATGACAGATGAAAGTAACGCCCTTGTAAAGATTGTACTTAACCGCGATAGCCTTAATGGAATGTCGCAGGAAGGAGCAGTGGGCGGCGAGCTATTTGACGGATTCGACCTTCTGACTAAGGCGCAGGCGAAGAAGATACTTGAGGATGGAGTGGACGAGCACGGCATATACTATTCTGTGTATACATGGGCGGCACTCACGTATTTTGTGGCAGACCTGTGGAGGTAGATGTGGAATGTAGCGTGGTTAGCCAGGGAGGCGGTTATATGCTCTCGTAGAGCGACTAGCGAAGCTGTTTAGAGTCTGTAGAATTATGCCCTGTTGCCATAGTACATCGTTCTGCAAATAACTGGACCAATAACTTGCCTGAATTTCCATCTGCGGCATCAGAAAAACTTGACGTAGCCCGCTACGCCTGCGTTTTTCTTCTTGTGCGCCTAGCGGCGCACGTTTCTAACGGGTTAAAGTCCCGAATCCGCCCGGTAGTGGGAAGGATATAGCCGAAAGCAAGGGTGTCCATCGTGAGATGGAATCTGAAGGAAGCTGGATGTGAGGAATATACTAACTCACGGGCAAATCTCTGGTCTGACGAACAGAAATCTCATATGAGGTCATGCATGTGGGTAAGGCAGCAAGCCATGTTGAAGCCCGATAACTACACGGAATCATGCATGATAAATGAGGCAGATGGATGGAGAGGAAGAAACGTGTGGTACCTAGGGAGGTCTGTGCGGTATGCCTTGAAAGAGGTAACCATTGCATAAAAGCAATGCTGAACGCACAGAAGTCAGCAGAGGTCATAGTAGCCGAGAGGTGAAGGACCGAATCAGTAGGAGTCTTGAGTATGACCGAGAAAGGAGGAATGACCGTCTATGGCAGAAAACATTGAAAACAATGGCTGTTCGCAAAGAGATAATGCGGAACATGAAGGGTATGTGAAAGCGTCCAGGTCATTCAATCGGATATGGAAAGAAAGAGACAGTGCACAGCCGAGACTTTTGGAAACGATACTGTATAAAGACAACAACTTTAACAGAGCGTATAAGAGAGTTAAGGCAAACAAGGGAGCGCCGGGAATTGATGGCATGACCATTGAAGAGGCTCTTCCATATCTAAAGGAACATCAACAAGAGATAACTGACCGCATTTATCGTGGAAAGTATACTCCGTCTCCAGTAAGACGAGTTGAAATTCCCAAACCAGATGGTGGTGTGCGAAAGCTTGGCATACCAACAGTGATAGACCGTACACTTCAACAGGCAATAACCCAACAGTTAGTGCCAATCTATGAACCGCTGTTTGCAGATGGTAGCTATGGCTATCGTCCGAACAGAAGTGCAAAAGATGCAATACTTAAGGTTAAGGAGTATGCAGAACAAGGCTATACATTCGCTGTAGTCCTTGACTTGTCAAAGTACTTCGATACTCTTAATCACGAAATTCTCATCAATCTTCTACGAAAGAATGTAAAAGATGAACGTGTAGTACAGTTGATAAAGCGCTATCTGAAAAGCGGTGTAATGGAAAACGGAGTGGTCATTGACACAGAGGAAGGCTCACCACAAGGTGGAAATCTATCACCATTGCTGGCAAACATCTACCTCAATGAGTTCGACCAGAATACCTGAAAAGAGGTGTTCCATGCATAAGATATGCAGATGACATCGTGCTTCTTGCAAAGAGCAAGCGAGCATCAGAGAGACTCTTGGAAAGCAGTACAAAATATCTTGAGGAGAGGCTGAAACTTACAGTCAACCGAGAAAAAGAGCCGTACAGTCAGCGTGTTTGCAATCCGAAATTTTAAATTCCTTGGCTTTGCATTGGGAAGGAACGGAAAAGGCATATATGTCCGAGTTCATCCGAAGTCATGGAAGAAGTTTAAGTCCAGACTGAAGGAGTTATCTTCCCGTAAGCGATGTCAGTCAATCAAGCCAAGCCTTGAGAAAATCAAAGTAATATGCAAGAGGATGGCTTAACTACTACGGAATTGCAAGCATGAAGAACAACATAGATGACATCAACGGATGGCTCTATCACAGAATACGCATGTGCATATGGAAACAATGGAAGAAACCAAGGACGAAGGTACGTAACCTTATCAAGATGGGAGTACCCAAAGACTTGGCAATGCAAGCGGGTAATACCCGACGGGGACATTGGTTCGCAACGCATACAGTTGCAGTAAACATGGCAATGACAAAAAGAAAGACTGATAAACAGCGGCTTTTATGATTTAGCCACAGCCTATCAGTCAGTGCACGTCAACTATTGAAAGCGCCGTATACCGAACGGTACGTACGGTGCTGTGAGAGGACAGCGGTTAGCCACCGCCTCCTACTCGATTGCAGAATGAAAATACATTCTGCGTTATTGAACCAGTTAATTTTGGCACGCTGTACTTGAAATGCACCGGCATGGACGCCGGGGCAAGGCGTTATGTGCCATGGACGGCACACATAAAAGCCGGTTTAGTCGAGCATAGAAAAACTATGAGCATAATTCGTACAGCCTCTTAACAGCATAGCGTTAGCTCCTAGAGAGCATATGGCCGCATGCCGGGTTAACCACGCAGTGGCATTTAAAATACGGAGGAATAACATGAACGATAAAAAATACTCGCTGCGCCCATATCTGCTTGCATACAAATGGCACTATGCGATAGGCATTTTTGTGCTTCTTGCAGTAGACCTTGCAAATCTGTACATTCCGCAGTTTATTGGGGAGATAATCGACGGAATCACTGCAGGAAAGCTTGATATGGCGGGCGTGGGCGGCATTATATTTAAGATACTGATAACAGGCCTGATAATCATGGCGGGGCGCTTTGGATGGAGATATTTCATCATAGGAGCATCAAGAGGAATAGAATACAGACTGCGCGATGATATGTTTTCGCATATGGAGACACTCTCGGCGCGCTATTACAACAGCCACAAGACAGGAGATCTTATGGCATATTTCACTAACGATTTACAGGCTGTCGATGGGAACCGGGATGGCTGTCATCACCGTGTTTGACGCGGTAATCATGACGGTGATGGTGCTTGTCAAAATGGTTGTATACGTGGATTTTAAGCTGACATTATTTGCTTTTATTCCACTTATTTTCATTGCAATCGGCTGCTATTTTTATGGAATAGAGTCAAAGAAACGTCAGGTGAAAAGGCAGGATGCTTTCTCCTATCTTTCTGACAAGGTGCAGGAGAGCATTGCCGGTATCCGCGTGGTCAAGGCATTTGCGCAGGAGGAAGAGGACTTTAAGCAGTTTGAAAAGGCTTGCGAGAACAGCAGGGAGAAAAATCTTGCCGTGGTAAAGCTTCGCGCTGTCTTTGGTCCGGCGCTGGATGCCGTAATCGGAATAAGCGTGATAGTGACACTACTTGCAGGTGGCAGGATGGTGCTTGACGGACAGGTTTCGATAGGCCAGTTCGTGGCATTCAACTCATACATCGATATGCTTGTGTGGCCTATGATTGCGGCAGGCGACTGTATCAACACATTTTCCCAGGCGGCTGCGGCATGGGGCAGAATCCAGACTATTTTCGAGGAAAAGCCTGATATTGTCGATATGGTGCCACCGGAAAATGTAATAGAAAATGATGGCATGGCAGGCAGAAATGCAGATAATTTAGCTGAGGGTATTTATGATAAAATACAAATACATGGTGATATACAGCTTAGCCACCTCACTTTCGCATACCCTGACGGCACCAAGCCGGTGCTTTCAGACGTGAGTATACATGTGAAGCAGGGCGAGATGCTTGGTATCTTAGGACGTACCGGAAGCGGAAAATCATCACTTGCCGACCTTTTGCTTAGAGTCTATGATTGTGAAAACGGCATGATACTTTTGGATGGCCGCCCGATAACAGACTATCCGCTGGCGGTTTTACACCGTGATATCTCATATGTGCCACAGGAGAATTTCCTGTTTTCCGACACACTCGAGGAGAAATATAGCATTTGGTCTTGAGGACAGGATTGCCGACAACCCGGCAATTCTTGATGCGGTAAAACAGGCTGCAAAGGATGCGTGTATACATGATAATATCATGGGCTTTCCGGATGAGTACAAGACCATGGTTGGAGAGCGCGGAGTGACACTTTCGGGAGGCCAGAAGCAGCGAAGCTCGATAGCCAGAGCACTTTTAAAGGATTCTGCAATCCTTATACTGGATGATTCACTTTCTGCTGTCGATACCGATACAGAGGAGCAGATACTTGAAAACCTCATGGAAACCAGACAGGGCAAGACAACCATAGTGATTGCCCATAGGATTTCCACACTGCAGAAGGCTGACCATGTGGCAGTGCTTTCTGACGGAAAACTGACAGAGTATGGCACTCCTGAAGAGCTGCTTGAGCTTGGCGGTTTTTACGCTGATATCAGCCATAAGCAGCAGCTTGAGAGTGAGCTTGGCAGTTAAAGTGCTTGAAAAGCGTTGCTATGCAGATTTGACGATGAATAGTTACGAAATAACAGAGAAGATTATAGTATGAATTCGAGTAAAAATATAAGTAAAAAAGAAATGAATAAAAAAGCTCCACAATGCGCCTCATAGCCTACATGAAGCCGTATGCCCACTGGGTGATTTTTGCCCTTCTGCTGGTGCTGGGACTGACAGCCTTTGACCTTTACAGGCCGATGCTGGTGGGAGATGCAATTGATACTTTTGGAGCAAATGGGGATTATGATGTAATAATTGCCACAGCTATCAAATATGCGGTTGTACTTGCCTTAAGCTTTGCATTCAACATCGCTCAGACCTGGATACTGCAGAAAACAGGCCAGAATATCATTCTTCAGATGAGAAAAGACCTCTACAGACATATCCAGTCTCTTGGCAGCAGGTATTTTGATATCACGCCGGTTGGAAAGCTTGTAACCCGTGTGACAAATGATGTTGAGGCTCTCAATGAGATGTATTCGGGCATTCTCGTACAGCTTTTCAGAAATATTGTAAAAATAGTGGGACTTGCAGGCGTTATGCTCGTGCTTGATGTGAGGCTTGCTGCGATATCATTTGTGCTGATGCCGCTTGTAATTGGTCTTACAGTGCTGTGCCAGAAAATTGCCAGAAATATTTACAGGCTTTACCGTACGCGCCCGACGGACATCAATACATTTTTGTCCGAGCATCTTTCGGGGATGAAAATTATACAGATATTTGGCAGGCAGGAGCGCAAGTTCGAGGAATTTCATGATAAAAATACAAAGCTCTACAAGGCTTTTTACAGGGAGATGCTCATGTATGCGGTATTCCGTCCGCTTATCTATATTCTGAGCATTTTGTCACTGATGATAGTGCTGTGGTTCGGAAGCAGAAATGTGTTTGATGAGATTATTTCGGTCGGCACTCTGTATATTTTCTCGAATTACATCAGGTCATTTTTCGACCCGATACAGGAACTTGCAGAGCAGTTTTCGACACTGCAGTCATCAATTGCATCAGCAGAGAAGATATTTACGGTTATGGATGAGGATGAATTTATTCCTGAGGTCGAAAATCCAAAGCAGCCGGATAAAATCACCGGAAAAATTGAATTTGACCATGTCTGGTTTGCCTATGACGGCGAAAACTATGTGCTTAAGGATGTCTCATTTGTCATTAATCCGGGCGAGAAGGTGGCCTTTGTCGGCGCAACCGGAGCAGGAAAATCATCCATTTTAAATCTTATAGGCAGGTATTATGATATACAAAAGGGACATATCTACATTGATGGCATCGATATCAGACAGCTTAGCAAAAAGCAGCTTCGCAGTGCAATCGGTCAGATGCAGCAGGATGTGTTTATATTCGAGGGGGATGTGGCGTACAATATCCGCCTGAATGATGACGATATCACGGATGCGCAGGTGAAGGCGGCAGCAGAATATGTAAATGCCTCACACTTTATCGAAAAGCTCCCACAGGGCTATCACGAGCCGGTTACGGAGCGTGGTGCAACCTTCTCGGCAGGAGAGCGTCAGCTATTGTCCTTTGCAAGGACACTCGCCCACAATCCGAGCATACTGGTAATGGACGAGGCAACCGCCAACATAGATACAGAGACAGAAATTCTCATACAGGAGGCGCTCGAAAAGCTCATGGATGGCAGGACAACAATCATGGTTGCGCACCGTCTGTCCACTATCCAACATGCCGATTGCATCATGGTAATGCACAAGGGACGTATATGTGAGCGCGGTACGCACAGGGAGCTTCTGGAACAGGATGGCATATACAGGAAGCTGTATGAGCTACAGATATCGTAGGGATAATTAGTATAAGCTGCAGATATCGTAGGGATAATTTATAATATTAGTTGTATTTTGATGAAGGCAGGGGAAGGTTGGAGTTATAGAAAGGTGACTTGGGATGGTATGGAAAATAAACAATAACTGTCAGATTTTTATAGAAAAAACGGATTCCATCGCAGGCCGGCAGAAGGAGATAATTCCACATGTGTTTCTGCCTATTATGTGGATAAATACACAACTATTTCAGAAAAAGGTGTAAAAACAGGCAGCAACAGGCTGTGTGGCACAGCAAATCAGGAGCTTTTTGGCGGGATACATGATCTTCAAATATCTGGGGATATCATCGGATGAACAGCTTGTCAGAAATGAGCATGGTAAGCCGGAAATAGCAGCAGGATATAAGAATGAGAGCGCAGCTTTTTTAATCTGGCACACAGCGGCCCATATGTGGTGCTTGCAATATCAGACAGACTTGTTGGCGTGGACATAGAGCATACAAAGCGCATGAGCTACAAAGTGGCAAAGCGTATAATGCGAAAGGCGCAGCTTGACAGACTCGAAGGCTTTGAGAATGAATCTGATGCATTTCAGATTGAGCTTACAAAATACTGGACGCAGTATGAGGCGATAATGAAGCTCGTCGGTACAGGCTTTTCAGGGGAGCTGGATGATGAGACTATGGAGGCTTATGAAAAAAAGGGTAGTGTTTTCGTGAGCTAGAGGATTATGTTATTGCAGTGGTGACAAAGTAGGGATTGAAAAAAATTCTTGGTTTTTGTTAGTAAATAAGCATGGATTGCGTCTATATAAGTGAAGGAAACTATTTATGGAAACATAATGATGCAGTTATATATTTAAGGGGATTTGCCATGAAGAAAATTCAATTATTTTTAAAGTACTTAGTTTTAATGTTGTTTTTAACAGTATGGATTATTATAATGTTTTTCACCGATTATATGAATTCACAGTCGGTTAAGCTATATTGCATGTTTGTAGTGGGGTGTGGATGTGCATACTCAATCTGGGAGAAAACTTATGTACCGGATGCAAGGTCATATATTGCAGAAAAAGCAATAGCATTAATACTTATAGTAACTGTTTTCATCAGATTATTATGTTTTTAATAAAAAAGTCAAAATACGTAACAGGCTTTTCTGTTGCGTATTTTTTTTGTTGTTTTTTTATCCATATATGTTAGAATATAGTCAAAGCAGTTTTTCTATAGCAACCTGTGCGGTCGTTGGCACATTAATTACAGATATGACTATATGCTCTGTAAATATGTGAGGCATAATAAGATGTCGTCTGGCGATAAGGGCGTGCAGGGTCTTCAATACCTTAATTATTTTTCATATTCCCTGAAATTCTTGCTTTTAAATGTTTCATTATTTTATTTAAAAGCAGGATAAGAGGGCTTTTTACCACACAGATATTTCCTGCTTTAGTGTTTTCAAATGAAGGAGGATTTTATATGAGTGGTAACAGAGAGTACAAAAGTGATGTTTTCAGTATGCTGATGCAGGATAAGGAAAGAGCCTTACAGCTGTATAACGCAATGAATGGGTCTAGCTATGACAATCCGGAGGATGTTGAGATAGTGATTCACGATGGCGGCATTTCACTTTCGGTCAGAAATGATGCATCGTTTATCGTGGATGCGAGATTGAGCATATATGAACATCAGTCCACAGTTTGTCCTAATATGCCGGTGAGAAGTCTTATTTATTTTAGTGTGATATTATCAGATATGCTCAGCGACAAGAAAAAAGAGAACAAAAAGTGGCAAGAACATCTATGGCAGAAGACTGGTAAAGATACCGACACCACATTTTGTGGTATTTTTTACAATGGTGAGGAGGAACAGCCGGAGGTTCAGGAGCTTAAGCTGTCCGATGCGTTTGAGAAGCCGACCGACGAGCCGAATCTTGAGCTTAAATGTAAGGTGTACAATATAAACGACGGAAAGAACAAGGCTATTATGGAGTCCTGTGGCTGGCTGAATGATTATATGACATTTGTAAATAAGGTCAGAGAGTATCATGCAGACGGGGCATTTGATGATCTTGCTATAGATATTGAGAAGGCTATAGACTATTGTATTGACAATGATATTCTGAAGGAGTTTCTAAAGACTTACAGAAGTGAGGTGACGAAGAGTATGCAGTTAAATTATGAATTTGACAGGCAGCTTGAGCTTGAAAGAGCTGATGCTATCGGAGGAAGGCTTAGAACAAGGAATAAAAGCAAGGCTTAGAACAGGGCTTAGAACAGGGATTGGAACAGGGATTGGAACAGGGATTAGAACAAGGAATAGAATTGATTAACCAGCTAAATCAGATTTTATTGTCTGAAGGCAAATATGATGAATTGCAGAAAGCTTCAAAGGATAAGGTGTATCAAAAAAAAAGCTTCTTGCAGAGTATGGACTTCTCAATGAGAAGCAAGGTGAATAAATGAGACAAAAAAGAACTTGAAAAATGGTTAAAGATAGTAATAATAGCGGTAGCACTTTTTTGCGGATTAGTGGTCTGTGCGGTTGCCATACCATGGATAGGGCATGTGCTTATTGCGCCTAATTCGCAGATTTCTGATATGTATATACCATGGCTTGTTCTGTTTATCATCAGTGCAATTCCGTGCTATGTTATATTGTATCTGGGCTGGTGCGTAGCTGTAAATATCGGAAAAGACAGGTCGTTTTCCTTGGAGAATGCGAGACATATAAAGCTGGCATCGAAAATAATTCTGTTTGATGCATTGTATTTTTTTTGTTGTGAATGTCTGCATGTGGAGGATATATGTGAATCATCCGGGGGTGATACTGGCTCTTGTGTTCATAGTGTTTGCCTGTGTTGTGGTATCGGTCGTGGCGGCGGTTTTGTCACATCTTGTGGTAAAGGCCGCAGATCTGCAGGAGCAGAGTGATTTGACAATATAGCGTGTGCGCTACAGTTTTATTTGAGCGGGAGAGATACATGGAAGGTGAGATTATTTTTAACATAGACGTAATGCTTGCAAAGAGAAAGATGAGCGTTACGGAGCTATCGCAGCGTGTGGGAATCACCATGGCAAATATATCAATTTTAAAAACGGCAAGGCAAAGGCAATCAAGGTATCCACGCTTGCAAAGCTATGTGAAGCACTTGACTGTCAGCCGGGAGATTTGCTGGAATATAGAAATTGCTCTTGCGATAATGGAGAAAATATAGTATCATAAGTGATTGGCGTGCGCCACCTTGGGCGTACAAACAGCAACGTATTATGGGAGGCAATTGACAGATGAATAATTATGATGTGATAATCATTGGAGCAGGACCGGGAGGTATCTTCGGAGCATATGAGCTTATCGAGAAGAATCCTGACTGCAAAATAGCGGTTTTTGAGGCAGGACATGAGCTTGCTAAGAGAAAATGTCCTATCGACGGAAAGAAAATAAAGAACTGTATTTCCTGCAAGAGCTGTTCTATTATGAGCGGTTTTGGCGGAGCAGGTGCTTTTTCAGACGGAAAATATAATATCACAAATGATTTTGGCGGTACCTTGTACGAGCATATCGGCAAGCAGCCGGCCATTGATCTGATGGAATATGTTGACGAGATTAATATGAAGTACGGCGGTGAGGGCACAAAGCTTTATTCTACAGCCGGCACAAAGCTCAAAAAGGTCTGCATGCAGAACAAGCTCAAGCTTTTGGATGCATCGGTCAGACATCTCGGAACTGACATAAACTATGTTGTTCTGGAAAATATGTATGCACATCTGAAGGATAAGGTGGATTTTTATTTTGATACACCTGTTGAGTCGGTAGAGGTGCTGTATGATGAGAATACAGCAGGGGCTGATGCTTGCAGTTTACAAGAGGCTCACACAGACAATGTATCCGGATATGCAGTAAAAACAGCGGATAGCACATATGAGAGCAGATACTGTATCATCTCAGTTGGAAGAAGCGGAAGCAAGTGGATGGAGAAGGTCTGCAATGACCTTGATATCCCAACCAAGTCAAACCGTGTGGATATCGGTGTGCGTGTTGAGCTTCCGGCCCTGATTTTCTCACATCTGACAGATGAGCTGTATGAGAGCAAGATTGTATACAGAACACAGCTTTTTGAGGATAATGTGCGTACCTTCTGCATGAATCCGCATGGCATCGTGGTAAATGAAAATACAAACGGCATAGTAACAGTAAACGGACACAGCTACGAGGGAGCTGAGAAAGCAGACTGAAAACACGAACTTTGCTCTTCTTGTTGCGAAGCATTTTTCAGAGCCATTCAAGGATAGCAACGGATATGGTGAGAGCATTGCGCGCCTTTCAAATATGCTTGGTGGCGGTGTAATTGTACAGCGTTTTGGAGATCTTGTGAGAGGGCGTCGAAGCAATGAGAAGCGTATTGAGGAAGGACTCGTTACTCCTACACTTTCAGCTACACCGGGAGACTTAAGCCTGGTGCTTCCAAAGAGAATCCTGGACGGAATCATTGAGATGATTTACGCGCTCGACAAGATAGCACCGGGAACTGCAAATGACGATACCTTGCTTTACGGCGTAGAGGTCAAGTTCTACAACATGGAGGTAGAGCTTAACGATAAGCTTGAGAGCAAATATAAGGGACTTTACATCATCGGAGACGGAAGCGGTGTGACACATTCACTTTCGCATGCGTCGGCAAGCGGCGTGTATGTTGCGCGTGAGATTGAGGCAGAGAGATAGTTGCTGTTCACACCTAACAGTGTGATCAGCAACGATTACAGCCCATTTAAAATGATATGTGAGAACATAATATTTTTCTATAATTGGGAAATATTATCATTATGAACTATTGAAATGCTACATTAGTTAGATTGAACTAACTGTGTAGCATTTTTCTTTATTTATAAATATATGCATATGCGGCAGGCTTTCACATATGTATTTTTATGATTAAAGGGTCAAAAGGTATCATCGATGCATGTTTGCATTCAATTCTACAATCATGACATAGAGAAACTGTATTGTAGGATAAAATTGAATCAGAAAAAACATAAGGAGGTTCATAATGAATTATTTAGAAATCGAAAAGGTAGTGGGCAGAGAAATACTTGATTCCAGAGGAAATCCTACAGTTGAGGCAGAGATTTATCTGGTTGACGGAACTGTTGCAAGAGGCACAGCACCATCAGGAGCTTCAACAGGAGAGTTCGAGGCACTTGAGCTTCGTGACGGAGACAAGAGCAGATATCTGGGCAAGGGTGTTACCGGGGCAGTAGAAAATATAAATACTGTAATCAACGACACATTGACAGGTATGGACGCAAGTGATATCTATGCAATAGATGCGGCTATGATAGAGGCAGATGGCACAAAGGACAAGTCTAAGCTTGGAGCTAATGCCATTCTTGCTGTATCAATTGCGTGTGCGAGGGCGGCAGCTGTATCACTTGATATTCCTCTCTATAGATTTTTAGGTGGTATCTCGGGAAACAGACTTCCTGTACCTATGATGAACATTGTAAACGGTGGATGTCATGCACTCTCATCAGGACTTGACGTGCAGGAGTTTATGATTATGCCGGTAGGTGCGCCTTCCTTCAAGGAGTGTCTCAGATGGTGTGCGGAGGTATTTCATGCACTTGCAGCCATATTAAAGGAGCGCGGTCTTGCCACGTCAGTAGGTGACGAGGGTGGATTTGCACCGGCACTCAAATCTGACGAGGAGGCTATCGAGACAATTCTTGAAGCTGTAAAGAAGGCAGGCTATGAGCCGGGCAAGGATTTCAAGATTGCCATGGATGCCGCATCATCAGAGTGGAAGAGTGAAAAGGGCAAGGGCTTTTACAAGCTGCCAAAGGCCGGCACAGAGTACACCTCAGAGGAGCTTATAGAGCACTGGGCAAAGCTCTGCGACAAATATCCTATTATATCAATCGAGGATGGTCTTGATGAGGAAGACTGGGAAGGCTGGCAGAAGCTTACTGCGCGTCTGGGCGATAGGGTACAGCTTGTGGGAGATGACCTGTTCGTAACAAACACTGAGAGACTTGCAAAGGGAATAAGCCTTGGAGCAGGAAATGCAATCCTGATTAAATTAAACCAGATCGGTTCAGTATCAGAGACTCTTGAGGCTATCAAGATGGCACACAAGGCAGGCTATACAGCAATCAGCTCACACCGCTCAGGTGAGACGGCTGACACAACAATTGCAGACCTTGCGGTGGCACTCAACACATGCCAGATAAAGACAGGTGCACCTTCGCGTTCAGAGCGTGTTGCAAAGTATAACCAGCTTTTTAAGAATTGAAGAGGAGCTGGGAAAGAGCGCGGTTTATCCGGGAATTAAAGCGTTTAATGTGCAGCAGTAGTTTAAATAAAACTGTATGGCTGCATTAAATGAATATCCATTTGAGTGTTTTTAGGAGAAAAATAATGTAAAATAGCAGCGCAGATATCACAATTGTGATATCTGCGCTGTTTGTAAAAAAAGGAAGGGAAAGTATATATTCAAAAAATAACTAATTTGCTACTTTAATTGTCTTAAACAGCTTTGAGAGTAGTACGCTCTTGCAAAAAACTGCTAAGGCAGGAACAATTACAATAAGCAGGAATGTTCCGATAATTATTCTTTCGTGAAAAAGAATCATCACAAGTGCAGGAATCAGGCCAATTAAAAACAGCTGGAAGGTAGTTCTAAGATTCGAGAATGCCAGCCTGAATGAATTGCTGAAAATCTTTTTTGGTACTGTTTCTGAAATACGCAATTACCGGAAAAAAGTACATGGAGCCTGCAAATAAGAGAATTAAAATCATAAATATCAGTCCCAAAATTACAGACATATCAGAGCCCGTAAAGAAATGAGATATGATAAACATATCAGACAATAAAACAAAGCCTGTCACAATTACAGCCAGCCAAACAATAGTTGCCTGCCTGAAGTTTTCACGAAAAGCTTTAAAAAATTCTTTTTGTGATATATGAATCTCTGTTTTCTGCAATCTGCAGGGTAACCTGATAAAGTGCTGATGTTGAGGCACCGATTGTAATAATCGGTATGCAGCAGAGCAGCCAGAGAATATTTAGTGTAACCAAATCTGTAATCTTATTAAAGGTTTCTAAAAATTTACCATCCATAGAAAATAATTTCATTAAAAAAATCCTCCTGTTATTTGGCATTTAGATAATCAATTACTTTGGCAGCCTGTTTGGGATGCTTACAGCTCACAGGAATACAGGCATAGACACCGGAGTAGTCTGTGTAGCCGTAAGACACCCATTGGGAACAGTTGCTGATATCACAGGCATTTGAAAATGCACCCTTTGAATTGTATTTTTCATATAGCTCTTTTCCACAAATGACTATGTCATTTTCGCCAACGGAAGAAAGCAATATGGATAGTTTAATTGTTGAGGAAGAAGAGGTGTCATATGTTGTGCCTGAGGTATCTATATGAACAGCATCATACTTTGTGTTACCGCCAAGTAGGGAGGTAAGATCGTCGGACAAAGCCGAACAGTCTTCTTTTTTGCAGTCTGGGTGCTGTCGATGATAGCAATTGAAAGTAAGTCATGTTTCTTCGTTGCAAGTAAGGGGGAAAGAAAATAACAAAAAACACTATACAAAAAATGACTATTAAAGCATGGTAGCGATAATAATCCCATAGGTTTACAATACGTTGTTTAAAGGATAAATTTTTCATCATCGCAAGCACCTCCTTCGGTATGATGTTGTTGTGAGGTAATTATATAATCGGCTTTGACAAAAAGGAATGAATATAAGCGAATTGTGACTTGGAAAAAATCCGACTTGTAGAATCCGGTGAAAAAAGTATGTTTTTTTCAAATGGAAACTCAATTTTGTACGTTTATTATAATAGCTTAAGCATGTAATATTTATGTGAAATATTATTAAATAAGAAAATCAGGCTGAATAGGCAGGAGGTAAAATAAAGATGGAAATGCAGATAAATGTAAATACAAAAATTATATATATGGATTCAGCTGTTCCGGTAATGAGGGCAATTGAGAATGTAAAGCGGGATATAAGAAAGGTGTGCTGTGATTCTGATGAAAAGGGCTGCGATATAGTCCTTATTATGGAAAATATGCAAGCAGAGCAGTTTGAGATAAAATGTGATAACAATATGCTCGTAATATACGCTTCTGATACGCTTGGATTTGTATATGGACTATATCATATAAGCAGGGATATACTTGGTGTGCTTCCATTCTGGTTTCTGGAATGACCAGGTATTTATTAAGAAAAAAGGGCTGTCGTATTTCCGGTGAATATGCATACACCTCAAAGCCATATGCCGTTAAGTACAGGGGCTGGTTTGTAAATGATGAGGTGCTTATACACAAGTGGTATGTTGACAGGAAAAAAAGGATATGCCGTGGGAAATGGTTTTTGAGGCATTGCTTAGATGCGGTGGAAATCTGGTTATACCCGGTACTGATAAGAACTCACATATATACAGGGACCTTGCAGCTGACATGGGGCTTCGTATCACACATCATCATGCTGAGCCACTGGGAGCACCTATGTTTGCCAGAAGATATCCTGAGCTGACACCATCATATGATGAATATCCGGAGAAGTTCCATGAGCTTTGGAAGGAGGGAATAGATGAGCAGAAGAAGCTTGATGTAATATGGAATCTAGGCTTCAGAGGACAGGGAGACTGTCCGTTCTGGGATAATGATCCAAGATACCAGACATCAGAGTCAAGGGGAGAATTGATGGGCAAGCTCATTGGACTTCAAAGAGACTATGTCCAAAATGAAATACCTGATGCGCAGTACTGCACAAATCTGTACGGAGAGACTATGGAGCTGTATCGTGACGGTTACCTGAAGCTGCCGGATGATGTGATAAAAATATGGGCAGACAATGGCTTTGGAAAGATGGTGACAAGGCGTCAGGGCAATCATAATCCAAGAATACCGGCTCTCCCAAAGGAAAATAATACCGGAAGACATGGAATTTATTATCATGTATCTTTTTTTATGATTTGCAGGCGGCAAACCATATAACAATGCTTCCGAATAAACCAAAGCTTGTACATAGCGAGCTTAAAAAAGTGCTTGAGCATCATGTGAAGGATTACTGGATTATCAATTGTTCAAATGTGAAGCCACATGTATATTATCTGGATTTTATAGCAAATATGTGGAGAGATGGGGATGTCGATATAGATAAGCATCTAAAGGGCTATATCGCTTCGTATTATGGAGAAGACCATATTACTGAAATCGCAGAATGCTTCAGACAGTATTGGCAGCATGCGCTTAAGTATGGCGAGCATGAGGATGACCATGCAGGAGAACAGTTTGCAAATCATGTAGCGAGAATGCTTATAAGTCAGTTTATGAAGGATAAATCACAAAGAGCAGAGGACCTTTTGTGGGCTTGTGATGACAAAACACTTGAAGGCCAGGTTGAGTGGTACAAGAAGCTCTGCGCTAAAGGAAAAGAGAGCTATGAGCAGCTGCTTTGCTGCTATGAAAAACTTGATGCAAGGCTCATAGATCATGAGAGAATTTTGTTTGAGGATTCGCTTTATCTGCAGGCTGAAATATACTATAACTGCTACAGTGGAGCTTTGCTTATGTGTGAGGCATTGTGCGAGGCATTTGCGGGAGAGTACAAGCTGGCATTTTATAAGGCAGGAAAAGCGAGAAAAGCATATCTTAGAGCAGACAGAGATATGCGCGACAGAGAGCACGGCAAAAATGGCATGACTTCTATGCAAATGAATGCCTGACAGATATAAAACAGACTGCTGGGTAATTGAGGGACTCATGAGCTACATAAGAAACTTAGGAGACGGACCTCATTTCTATCTGTGGCAGAGAGAGTTCTTGTATAGTGAAGAGGATAGAAGAGTTGTGCTTGTGTGCAACATGGAAGATCACCTTAAGGACTTAGAACTATATGAGCTTATGGAGGAACGATATGGAGATATGTGATTTGACCCTTTAATCAATCATATTATACGTGCGTCACAAGTTTTTGTATATCTATGTGTTGAGAAAATCGTTATCTTTTAGTATCATATGATAAAGCGAGGTGGCGAATTGTGAAAGATAAACTGAAAGATAAAATGAAGAAAAAAATTTACTGATTTAAGTATTTCTCATAAAATGCTTATGGTCTATATAACCTTTGCATCTGCTTTTTTGCTCATAGCACTTGGGCTGACGCAGATAAGCTTTAGGATTTATTCAAAGGGAGCTCTATGACAAATCACTTCAGGAGCTGGATTATTTTTCACAAAATGTTAACCGTGGCTTAAAGGATGCAGAAAGAAATAATTACAGTATTTCCATGGATGCACTTGTGCAGCGTACACTGTCTGGTTTGTCGGTGCTTGAATATCCATCACTTGATTACAATCAGAAAATAAGGGATTTAAGGAGAATCCTTCTTAATGAATATGATCCCGAGAGCTGCGTAAAATCCATAATATTTGTGGATTTGTATGGTAATACTGTAGAGGTTGGAACAGCCGCTTGGGATGTGTCTGGCGAGAGCTTTACTGCTATTAAAAAACAGATGGAGCAGGGAAAAGGGGCATATACCACATATGGGCCAACGGAGGAATGTCCGTATCTGCTTAGTGGAAGGGTTGTCAGAAACAGACTTGACATGAGCCTCTCGGATATGGGAAAGCTGATTTTTTGTGTGTGATGTCGGCAACGTAATTTCTGAAAATAAGGAAAGTCTGTCATATCAAACAAGGCTGCAATATATGTTTACAATAAGAATTGTGCGATATATGAGGATGAGAATATAAAAAAGCTTGATGATCTTCCAAAATATGTGGAGCACTCAGGCTACAAAATACTCAAGCAATCAGGCAGAAAATATTTTGTTTCGTATTTGTATTCCGCTAAAACAGATTGGACATATGTGAGCTTTTTTCCGTATTCGGATATATACGGACAGGTGCAGACAGTGCGTACACTTCTTATTTTTTAGGGTTTCTTGCCGTGTTTACAGCACTTGTTTTCTTCATGAAGAAGCTGTCGGTTGTTATTGTCAGTCCACTTGAGCATCTGACAGATTCCATGCAGATAGTGGAGAACGGTGATTTTCAGGGAGCAAGAGAAATGCTCACTAATACAGACAGACAGGATGAGATAGGTACTCTTAGCAGAGAGTTTAGGACTATGCTTGAGACCGTGGATACACTCATACATGAAAACTATGAGAAACAGCTGCTGCTTAAAGGATACGAAGTACAAGATGCTCAGAGCACAGATAAATCCGCATTTTTTGTATAATACGCTAAATGTAATTCACTGGATGATAAGGGCTAAGAGAAATGAAGAGGCCGGCAGGATGATAGTGGAGCTTGGAGATATATTACATTATTCGTTTTCGCAGACTCCTTATGCCATAATTTCGGACGAAATTAAAATGGTGAAAAGCTATATCAAAATTCAGCAGTCCGTATCAGGACAGAATAAAGTTTGAGATATTTACAGAGGGTGCACTTGACAAATATATCATGCCGCGAATGATTTTACAGCCTCTTGTTGAAAATGCCATTAGCTATGGAGCAGAGGTGAGTCTGGACATATGCACCATAACTGTCAGTGTCAGGGAAAATGCTGATGCGATAGTGATGGAAGTAATAGATGACGGTGTCGGAATGAGCGAGGAAGAACCTGAAGCTGTCAGAAGCTATACTTTCAAGCCTAAGGGACATGGAATAGGCCTGAAAAAAAATATATCAGAGCGGCTTAAAATGGATGATGAGAACAGTATCTTTTACATAGACAGTGTGTCGGGAAAAGGAACTAATGTTACAATCAAACTACACAAGAGGGCAAAGGGGGATCAAGATGTATAAGCTTTTAATTGTAGATGATGAGCAGATAGAGAGAGAGGGAATGGCACATTTTATCCAATGGGATAAGTATGATATACAGCTGTGCGGCACAGCATGGAATGGAGCTGATGCACTTGGGAAGATTCAAAAGGATGTGCCGGATATAGTGCTTACAGATATAAAAAGATGCCTGTTATGAATGGTATTGAACTGATACAAAAAGCTTTCTGAGACTTATAGAAATATAGTAGTTGTTGTATTGTCAGGTTATGGAGAGTATGAGTTTACAAGCCGGGCTATGGAATACGGAATCAGGCACTACATACTAAAGCCGTGTGACGAGGATAAAATTGTTGCAGTCATGAATGACGCAAAAAAAAGAGGTAGATAAAAAGAAGAAGAGAGTATCACACTCTTAAAAGAGAGCTTCTGCCTCATGCAATGGAGGAACTCTTCAGGCGCCTTTTGACAGGCAGCAGGCTGTCTGATGACGAGATAATGGCACTTAAGAAGGATTTTCCGGCAAATGGAGACAGCTATCGTCTGCTTGCAATGAAAAAATGAGGTGTCCGGCTTTGAATATATAGAGCAGTTTATATTGGGAAATATACTTGGAGAGATACTGCAGATGGCAACAATGCCTTTATTTACATATGTAGATGATATGGTAATTTTTGCAATTGATGTCTGTACGGATAATTCTCTTAGTAAGGCGGTTGAAAGAACCTTGCAGGAATTTGCCAGAATGAAGTCAAAAAGCTATTGCATCAGCAGCCAGTCTCGAGGGAGATATCTCTGTAGCACATGAGCTTTATAAACAGCTTTTGTATCTGTTTACCATGGTTGATAATAAAACAGATGCGGGGCTTTTGTGCTATCCGACACAAAATGAAGCAGAGAAAGCAATACATATTATTTTGATTTTGACAGACTAAAAAAGCTCAGATAGGTATGACAATATCCTTTTTGAGATAACACTTGTCATGAAAAAAAAAAAGCTTCAGAGCATAGGGCTGTCAAACGATGAAAAACAGAGGATATTTGAAGCCTTTATAGTAACCTGGAGCAGCTATGTGGGCAGTGAAAAGCTGAAGCTGCTGAATATAGGCGGAATCAATTCTGATGAAAGCGCGATTACTGAGATGAGCAGGTGGATAGCAGAAACGCTGAATATATATGAGACCGGTAAGGAAAAAGAGCGTATGGAGAAAATACTCGATGTGATTTACAGCAATTTCGATAACACAGAGCTCAATATCCAGTACATTGCAAAAAAACATTTTATTTATGAATGAGGACTATTTTGGAAGGGTATTTATCAGAAATATGCATCTGAAATTTTCAGCATATCTGGAGCAGAGCCGTATAGAGATGGCAAAGCGGCTGCTCGAGTACAATCCGGATATGAGGATAGCCATGCTGACAGAGCTCATTGGATATCCGGCTGATGGACAGTATTTTTCGAAAACCTTCAGAAAGGTTTGTGGCATGACACCAACAGAATACAGGGAAAACCTGAAAAAAACAGACATATAGAAAATTTAATATCGGATAATTGCAATTGCAGTTGAACATAAAAATGGAAAGTCGGTTTTATTCAAAAGCTAAATCTGATTCTTCCATTTTTATTTTTTTTTATACAGAATTTATAATTGGTTTACAAACAAAGCAAAGGAGAAGAAAACCTATGAGAAAAAAGAACAAACAAACTTTTAGCTGTCTTATTAACAGGCGCTATGGCAATGTCGATGGGCGCATGTGGCAATGGCGGCGCATCAACAGACAACACACAAAAAAGAAAGGCTCTGATGATCAGGTGACCATCAAAATTACATGGTGGGGCGGTGACGCAAGACATGAGGCAACCCAGAAGGTGCTTGATCTCTACACAGAAAGTCATCCGAATGTAAAATTTGAGGCTATTCCGGCCGGATGGGATGGATATTTTGAGAAATTATCCACACAGGCAGCATCAGGAAGCATGCCTGATATTGTACAGATGGATTACCTTTACATTTCTACATATGCAAAGAATAATTCACTTGCAGATCTTTCAGAATATGTAGACAGCGGTGTTATCGATACAAGCACTATCGATAAGAATATCATGAAGACAGGCGATTCAAACGGCAAGACGGTTGGTATCCCTCTTAGTACTACAGCACTTGCGGTAACATACAATCCGACAGTTATCGAGCAGGCTGGAGCTGAAGTGCCTTCAGATGACTGGACATGGGATGATTATATTACATTAAATGAAAAAGTTGCAAAGTCAACAGGAAAACCTAGTGCACTTGCAGCAACAGCCGGTATCTTTGGCGATGTAAATATCTTCAATTACTGGGTAAGATCACAGGGTGAGTCATTATTCAATGAGGATGGAACAGCACTTGGATATGACGACGATAAGATTACATCTGATTTCTTTGATATGTGGAAAAAGATGGCTGATGATAATGTAGCTCCTGATGCAGATGAGCAGACACAGATAGCATCTCTTGGAAAAAGAAGGTTTACCGATTGTTACTGACGAAGCTGCTACAGATATCGAGTGGAATGCATTCCCAACAACAGTCAGCTCAGCAAATCCTAACCTTAAGCTTGCAGTAATGCCAAATGCAAAGGATTCAGGATTATGGCTTAAGCCCGGTATGTTCTTCAGCGTATCTGAGACATCAAAGGTTAAAGAAGAGTGTGCTAAGTTTATTAACTGGTTTGTAAACTCAAATGAAGCAAATGAAATTCTCTTAGGAGAAAGAGGAACACCTGTATCATCAGATGTACGTGATAATCTTATTGAACGTGACAAGCTTTCAGAGCAGCAGAAGGAAGCTTTTGAGTATACAGACAAGGTATCAGCAGTTGTAGGTGAGACTCAGGCAGCAGATCCAAGTGGAATTGCTGCTGAGGTTAATGAGGCATTTGCATCAGCCGGAAACAGTGTATTATATGGTCAGCTCACATCTAAAGAGGCTGCTAAGCAGTTCCGTGAGAAGGCTAACGCAATTCTTGAGAGAAACAACGCTCAATAGAATATAAAAGCAGAAAGGTGGAAACTTTAGATGAATAAAAAGGCTAAAGGAAAAAGCATCTATAAGAAGCAGGATAATATAGCCGGATATGTCATGCTGGCACCGTGGATGTTTGGATTTTTACTGATGTGGTTCATACCGATGTTGATATCAATCTATTATTCATTCACCAACTTCAACCTGCTAAATGATGCAAAGGTCATAGGATTTAATAACTATATACGTATCTTTACACAGGATGAGACATTCAGACAGGCGCTCAAGGTAACATTCATATACGTATTGTTCCTTGTGCCGCTAAGACTCGCATTCGCGTTACTTGTAGCAATGCTTCTCAACAAGAAGCATAAATGTCTCGGCTTATATCGTACAATTTATTATATTCCTTCGATTATCGGTGGAAGTATCGCAGTATCAATTGTATGGAGACAGATTTTTGGAAACCAGGGGTGTTGTAATGTCATTACTCTCAGTATTTGGCATAAACCAGAAGGCATCATTCCTTGGAAACCCACATACAGCACTTGGAGTAATCATACTTATGGGTGTATGGCAGTTTGGATCATCAATGCTTATTTTCCTTGCAGCCTTAAAGCAGATTCCGGGTTCACTTTATGAGTCTGCTATGGTTGATGGTGCAAAGCAGTGGACAATGTTCTGGAAGATTACACTTCCAATGCTTACACCAACCATATTCTTCAATCTTATTTTACAGATTGTAAACGGATTCCGTGTATTCACGGAGAGCTACGTAATCACAGATGGTGGTCCTTTGGACAGTACATTATCATATGTATTATATCTGTACAGAAGAGCATTTACATACTTTGATATGGGTTATAGCTGTGCACTTGCATGGATACTTGTAATCATTATTGTGGTATTTACTATCGTATTATTCAAGACACAGAATAACTGGGTACATTATGAGACAGGAGGAGACGAATAACATGGGAATGAAAGAAAAGAAAACACTTAATTCAGTGTTATTTCACGTAGTAACATGTGCGATAGGTCTTATCATGATCTACCCGCTGCTGTGGCTCTTTGCCAGCTCAATGAAAAGCAATGCTACGATGTTCAAGGATGCGTATTCGCTCATTCCGGAGCAATTCGATCTGGTGACAAACTATAAAAGTGCATTAGCAGGTGTAGGAGGAGTGTCTTTTTGGACATTCCTCGGCAACACCGTAATAGTAACTGTAGTAGGTGTTATAGGATGTGTAATGGTTTCACTTTTCGCAGCTTATGCATTTACAAGAATTAAATTTAAGGGATCAAATTTCTGGTTTTCATGTGTAATGATAACTATGATGATTCCTTCACAGGTAATGGTTGTACCTCAGTACATCGTACTTAAAAAAATTAAACCTTATTGATACAAGAATAGCACTTATACTTCCATGGTTCTTTGGAGCGGCATTCTTCATCTTCATGCTGGTACAGTTTTTCAGAGGTGTACCAAAGGAGCTTGATGAGGCAGCAGAGATCGATGGTTGTGGAAGAATAGCAATCCTCTTTAGGATCCTTGCACCGGTTGTAAAGCCTTCTATTATTACAGCTTCAATCTTTGCATTTTACTGGATTTGGCAGGATTTCTTCCAGCCACTCATTTTCATGAGTACAACAAGCAAGTTTACACTATCACTTGCGCTTAATATGTTCCTTGATCCTAGTACATACAATAACTATGGCGGACTTTTCGCTATGTCAGTGTTATCGCTGTTACCAACTATCATATTCTTCATCATATTCCAGAGATATCTGGTAGATGGAATCGCGATGGATGGTATTAAGGGTTAAGATTATTTAATAGCTTTGGAGGAAACCATAATGGAAATGACATTAAGATGGTACGGTTCAAAATTCGATACAGTAACACTTGAGCAGATAAGACAGATTCCCGGAGTAAAGGGTGTTATCACTACATTGTATGATACACAGCCCGGAGAAGTATGGAGCAGAGAACGCATCAAAGCTATGAAGGATGAGGTGGAGGCCGCCGGCCTCCATGTATCCGGAATAGAGAGCGTCAATGTTCATGATGCTATCAAGACCGGTGTACCGGAGAGAGAACAGTATATAGATAATTATATAGAAACACTTGAAAATCTCGGAAAAGAGGACATACATCTGGTATGTTACAATTTTATGCCTGTATTTGACTGGACAAGGACAGAGCTTGCAAGAAAGCGTCCTGACGGTTCTACAGTACTTGCATATAATCAGGATGCAGTTGATGCATTGGACCCGGAGAAAATGTTTGATTCCATAGCAGGAGATGCCAATGGAAGCATTATGCCGGGCTGGGAGCCGGAGAGAATGGCTCACGTAAAAGAGCTTTTTGAAATGTATAAGGACATTGATGATGAGAAGCTTTTTGAAAATCTTAAATACTTTTTGGAGCGTATTATGCCGGTTTGCGACAAATACGATATAAATATGGCCATTCATCCGGATGATCCGGCATGGAGTGTGTTTGGTCTTCCACGAATCATAATCAACAAAGATAATATCCAAAGAATGATGAAAATGGTTGATAACCCGCACAACGGAGTGACCTTCTGTTCAGGCTCATATGGCACAAATCGTGAGAATGATCTGCCTGATATGATTCGTTCATTAAAGGGACGCATTCACTTTGCACATGTGCGCAATCTGAAGTTTAATTCAGACAGGGATTTTGAGGAAGCAGCACATTTATCAGCAGATGGAAGCTTTGATATGTATGAGATCATGAAGGCATTGTATGATATAGGCTTTGAAGGACCTATACGTCCGGATCATGGAAGAATGATCTGGGGAGAGGTGGCAATGCCGGGATACGGATTATATGATAGAGCACTTGGTGCAGCTTACCTGAACGGACTTTGGGAAGCGATAGATAAGTCATCAGCAAAAATAATAATAAGAGAGGGCGAGTCGAGATGAAACTGACATTAGAGGGCATTTCAGATAGAAAAGAATGGGAGCAAAAAAAGGCTATAAGCTCCCGGAATATAACATTGAAAAGATGAGAGAGAACACCAAAAGTAAGCCATTCTGGATTCATTTCGGAGCAGGAAATCTGTTTCGTGCATTTCATGCCCGTGTAGTACAGAATATGCTGAATGTTGGTGCAATAGACAGAGGACTTGTTGTGGCAGAGGGCTTCGATTATGAGATCATAAAGAAGATGTATGAGCCTCATGATAATCTTGGACTTGTTGCGACACTCAAGTCAGACGGAAGCATCGATAAGGATGTGGTAGCAAGTGTAGCAGAGGCTCTGCCGCTTGATTCCGCAGACGAGAAAGCATACAACAGATTAAAAAGAAATTTTTGCCAATGACTCATTGCAGATGGCAACATTTACAATAACTGAAAAAGGCTTACAGCCTGGTTAATGCAAAGGGTGAGACAATGGCAGATGTGGCAGCAGACTTTGAGGCAGGCCCGGATAAGCCATCAAGCTATATGGGCAAGGTCGCTTCACTTTTGTACAACAGATATGTTAACGGAGCAAAGCCTATTGCAATGGTAAGTACAGATAACTGTTCACACAATGGTGACAAGCTTTATGCCGCTATAGATGAATTTGCAAAGGCATGGAGTAAAAATGGCGTGGCAGAAGCAGGCTTTGCGGATTATGTTAATTCAGATAAGGTGTCGTTTACATGGAGCATGATTGATAAGATTACACCTCGTCCTGATGCAAATGTAGAGAAAATGCTGCTTGATGACGGAGTTGAGGGTCTTGATCCGGTTATCACATCAAAAAATACATATGTAGCACCGTTTGTCAATGCGGAAGAGACTGAGTATCTTGTTATTGAGGATAAATTCCCCTAATGGCAGAGAGGCGCTTGAGGCCGGTGGACTCATGTTCACAGACCGTGAGACTGTTGATAAAGTGGAAAAGATGAAGGTATGTACGTGTCTTAATCCTCTTCACACAGCACTCGCAATATATGGATGTCTGCTTGGATATGACAAGATATCTGAGGAGATGAAGGATGATGATCTTAGAAAGATGATAGAGAACATTGGTTACAAGGAAGGACTTCCTGTTGTGGTAAATCCCGGTATCCTTGATCCAAAGAAATTCATAAAAACAGTACTTGAGGTAAGACTTCCAAATCCATTCATGCCTGATACACCACAGCGAATTGCCACTGATACATCACAGAAGCTTGCAATACGTTTTGGTGAGACAATAAAGGCATATATGGCATCAGATGAGCTTGAAGCATCAGATCTTAAGCTTATTCCGCTTGTATTTGCAGGATGGCTCAGATATCTCATGGCAGTGGATGATAACGGAAATGCATTTGAGCCTAGCTCAGATCCAATGCTTGCCGAGCTTACACCATATCTTAAGGATATAAAATGGAATGATGAGCAGGCAGAGAAAAAGATACTTCCAATTCTTGCAAAGAGTGAGATATTTGGTGTAAACCTTGCAGAAGCAGGTCTTTTATGCCGAGTTGTAAAATATTTTAAGGAACTTATTGCAGGTGTTGGTGCCGTAAGAACAACTTTACACAAGTACGTGTCTAATAATTAATTATAGATTTTATACTTCATGTTTATGGAGGAATGACAATGAATATATCAGAAAGCATAGAAAAACTCGGAGTAGTTCCGGTTGTAGTATTAAATGATGCCAATGATGCAAAGCCTCTTGCAAAGGCTTTGTGTGAGGGCGGGCTGCCATGTGCGGAGGTTACCTTCCGTACAGCGGCAGCAAAGGATTCCATAAAGATTATGACAGACGAATATCCTGATATGATTGTAGGTGCAGGAACGGTCCTTACAACAGAGCAGGTGGATGAGGCCATGGAAGCAGGCGCAAAATTTATTGTAAGTCCAGGCTTTGATCCTGAAATTGTGGATTACTGTATAGAAAAGAATATTCCGGTATTTCCGGGATGCTCTACGGCAACAGAGGTGGCTCAGGCTGTGAAGAGAGGGCCTTAAGGTAGTTAAGTTTTTCCCGGCAGAAACATCAGGTGGCATTAAAGCCATAAAGGCACTTGCGGCACCATATGCAGGAACACGTTTTATGCCAACAGGTGGTATAAATGCAGGCAATCTGGCTGATTATCTGTGTAATGACTGCATCATTGCATGTGGAGGCAGCTGGATGGTAAAGGGTTCTATGGTAGAGGACGGTGAGTTTGACAGGATTGAGCAGATGACCAAAGAAGCTGTAGAGCTTGTAAATAAGATTCGCGCATAGAACTCAATTATTGGAAGGATGGATAAATACCATGAAAAAAAATTTATGGATGATGATTTCCTGCTTGAGACAGAGACAGCAAAGCTGCTTTTTTCATAAATATGCAAAAAACACACCGATTATTGATTATCACTGTCATATAGATGCGAAAGGAAATCGCTGAGGATATAAGATTTGAAAATATTACGCAGGTCTGGCTGGGTGGTGATCACTATAAGTGGCGTCTGATGAGAGCAAATGGTGTAGACGAGAAATACATCACAGGAGATGCTTCTGACAGGGAAAAATTCCAGAAATGGGCTGAGATACTTCCGAAGGCTATCGGAAATCCACTTTATCACTGGAGCCATCTGGAGCTTCAGAGATATTTTGGATATCACGGAGTGTTAAATGGTGATACAGCTGAAGAAGTGTGGAATAAATGCAATGCCGTATTGCAGCAGGAGGATATGAGTGCACGTGGAATGATTCTTAAATCAAATGTGACTCATCTGTGCACTACAGACGATCCGGCTGATTCACTTGAATGGCACAAAAAAAGATAAAAGCTGATAAGAGCTTTAATGTGCAGGTGCTTCCGGCATGGAGACCTGAGGCAGCAATGAAGATTGCCGATAAGGGCTTTGCTACATATGTAAGAAGGCTTGCAGGTGCTGCAGAGATGGATATAGGCAGCTATGATGATTTTAAGGCTGCCATGATAAAGAGGCTTGAGTTTTTTAATCAGATGGGATGCCGTGCGAGCGACCACAGTCTTGACTATGCAATGTATGTCCCGGCAACAGCCGCAGAGATAGAGGATATATTTGCATCAGCGCTGGCAGGTGAGGATATCACCTACGAAGAAGACCTGAAATTCAAGACAGCATTTCTGCTCTTTATAGGCAGGGAATACAAGAGACTTGGATGGGTAATGCAGCTGCACTATGGTGTAAAAAGAGATAATAACAGCAAAATGTTCAAATCATTTGGTGCAAATGCGGGCTGCGATTGCATTGACAGCTATACACCGTCAGCACAGCTTGCGGATTTATTAAACGGTTTACAGGAAGCCGATGCTTTACCAAAGACCATACTTTACAGTCTGAATCCTATAGACAACGCTGCTATAGGATCTGTGATGGGATGCTTCCAGCATGGTCCGGAGGCAGGTTATATACAGCAGGGAAGCGCATGGTGGTTCAACGATAATAAGACAGGAATCACTGAGCAGCTTACTTCACTTGCTAATCAGGGACTGCTTGGCTGTTTTGTAGGTATGCTGACAGACTCAAGAAGCTTTGTATCATACACCAGACATGAGTATTTCCGACGTATTCTTTGTAATCTGATAGGAAATCTGGTAGAAAATGGAGAATATCCATATGATGAAAGCACGCTTGGTAAGCTTGTTGAGGATATCTCATACAATAATACAAAGAATTATTTTCATTTTGCATAAAAGTATAAGAATACTTATCTGAGGATATATATTATGAAGAAAACACTATTATTTGGTGAGCCGATGGCTCTGCTTATCGCTGATGAACCCGACCACTTGAAAAATGTGAGCATTTCACAAGAAGTATGTCGTGCTGAAGTAAATGTAGGAATAGGTCTTACAAGACTTGGGCACAAGGTGGAATATCTGACCAGATTGGGAGATGATCCATTTGGACATTATATTTATGAACAATTGCATAATCAGGGCATTGGCACTAGCATGATAGAATATGACAGTGTTTTTAAGACCGGTATCCAGTTAAAGGAGCTTGTTGCTGATGGTAGCGATCCGAAAGCACCATACTACAGAAAATGCTCAGCTGCATCACATATATGTGCAGACGATATAGATAAAATTGATCTGACAGATGTGGAGCTTGTACATGTGACCGGAATTCCGCCTGCACTTTCGCAAATGGCGATTGAAGCAACAGTAAGGCTTATGGAGCGGGCAAAGGAGAATGGAATCATGCTTACATTTGATCCTAATCTGCGTCCGGCACTTTGGAATAGTGTTGATCATATGATTGATGTGATAAATAAGCTTTCAGTAAGCGCAGATGTGGTTCTTCCGGGAATAGGAGAGTGTGAGATACTGCTTGGAACTAGGAATAAAGAGCAGATTGCTGCATTTTATCATTCTCATGGTGTGAAAATTGTTTGTCATCAAGGATGGCAAAAATGGTGCCTTTGTATCGTAAGAATGGAGAAAGCACCACACAGATAAATGTTCCGGGGTATCGCATAGAACATGTTGTAGATACGGTAGGTGCCGGAGACGGCTTTGCGGTGGGCTTCATCAGCGGTATGCTTGAAGGACTTCCGGTTGAAGCCTGTGCAAAGAGAGCCAATGCAATCGGTGCAATACAGGTACAGCATCGTGGTGACAATGAAGGACTGCCTGATCGTGTAAAGCTTGAAGCAGCAATGCTTACAATGAAACAGTAAAAAGTAAGATGTTAAAATAAAAAATGTAAAAAGTATATTATAAAACCATCACTGAAATATGTGGTGGTTTTTTGTTTGAATTAATCATATCTGAATAGTCGGATATTTTCAGAGCAAATATCGGTTTTTTTGCATTCATTTTATTAGAAGTGATTAGTAAAATTATACATATTTTAAAGAATATGGAGGGCAAATAATGCAAAAACAAACAAATTGGCGAGGGCGTTTACTGACATGTGTGCTGGCTGCAGGGATGCTTATGACATCCGTACCGGTATATTCAGGTTCAGTAGCCGTTGAGGCAGCTTCTGAAACGAAAACGACGAAGATTGACTTTTCAACTATGAAAAACCTTGATAACCTTCCGGATAACTGGAAAATTCAAAATGGCTCAGGAAATAGTCAGCTTGTCGATGATTCAGAGAATGGTAAAGTGTTAAAATTGTCTAAAACTAATTCGGGCAATGAAATAAGCTTGAAAAACAGTAAGCTTGATATAAACGAAAATGAATATCGTTACGTATCAATAGAGACTAAAATAAAGATGGGTAGTGAAACGCATGCAAATCAGTTTTCTATTCCATACATAAAGGATAGCAAAGGTAATACTGCCTACACACTATATGCAGATGGTAACTGGTCATCCTATAAGTCTCATGTGAATGGAAAAAATACACTTGAAGCCGGAAAAATAAGCGTTGATAAATGGCAGGATATTCGTATGGATATTGACCTGAAGAAGGATACTTTTAGGGTGACAATAGACGGAGAGTGTGAGCTTGCAGGTGTAAATGCCAGAGCAAAAACAGATAACCTGAGTGAAATTTCTTTTTATGCCGACAGCTGGAATACAGGAACTATATACATAGACTCTGTAGAGGTGACTGCAGAAAAGGAGCGAACACAAAGTGCAACATTTTATGTGAGCAATAACGGAGACGATTCAAAGGCCGGAACTTCACCTGAGACTGCATGGAAATCACTGGATAAAGTAAATTCACAGCACTTTATTGCTGGTGATAAAATTCTGTTTGAATGCGGTGGAGAGTGGAAAAATCAGACTCTTTTACCACAGGGCAGTGGCGATGAAAACTCAAAAATTACAATAGGAAGTTACGGAAGCGGTAATCTGCCAAAGATTTCTACAAACGGAAAGATGAAAGATGCATTGTATCTTTGCAATCAGCAGTATTGGGATATAAGCAATCTGGATATTTCAAATACAGTTGAAGGCTTTGCTATGACATCTAATGGACAGATTCCGGAAGGAAATGTATCTAAAAGAAATGAAGAAAACGGAAGACTGCTTGGTGAATACAGAGGTATTCATATTGCAGGACGAGATGTGGCCACATTAAAGGGATTTCACATTCATGATCTGAAGGTGCATGATGTAACCGGTGTAGTATCATGGATTGGAGATACAGGACTTAGAGATGCAGGTATATACAACAATGCAGGCCTTGACAATTCCAAGAGAACAGGAGGTATCCTCATTGAATGCTTAAGTCCTACAGCCAATCAGGCTACACAGTTCAGTGATATTGTTATAGAGAAGAACTCATTTATCAACAATTCATTTGGTGCCGTTTCAATAAAACAGTGGAATGGTTCCGGAAACCAGTACGGAAAGAATCCGGGGTGGGCTAACAGGAGCCAGGCAGGTGGAGCACCGGATTATGCTGATTCAAACTGGAAACCGCACAGCAGCAACATTGTGATACAGGACAATTACATAAATCAGGGAGCATCAGCATATGCATGTAATGGAATTTATCTCACCAGCAGCAAAGATTCGGTTATCCAGCGAAATCTTCTTGAGCATATCGGAACATGTGGAATAGAGCTTTATTTCACAGATAATGTGGCTGTACAGTACAATGAAATTTCAGATGTAGTTAAAAAGGGCGGTGGAGCAGATGACAATGCCATTGATCCTGACTGGAGAGCAACAAATGCACTTATCCAGTACAACTATATACATGATTGCGGTGAGGGATTGTTACTCTGTGGAGTACAGTACAACTCTGGTGTGATCAGATATAATCTGGTTCAGGATTGTGGAAGAAGCTATGTACATTACTCAATGGGAAGCGGATATTTCCAAATATACAACAATGTATTCTATCGTAGTGCAGATGGAAATGGTACAAGCAATTTCGACCCATGGGGAAATGGAAAAGCTACATATTTCAACAATGTATTTTATGATGGAAAGAAACAGGGCTTTTCATTTAGCGGAGGTTCAAATTTCTCATATTATAATAATGCGTACTATGGAACCAATGCTCCCGGAAAAGATTCAAATCCGATAAAACTTACTGAAGATCCATTTGAAGGAGCAGCACCATCTATGGACAGAAAAGGAACTCTGTCTACAGGAGTATTACTTGAGGCAAATGGACTTATGCCAAAAGACGCTTGCGAGCTTATAGCAGCAGGTGTGGACAAGGATGCTAATGGAGTAAGCATTGACGAGGGCTTAAAGGCAAAAGGAACATATTTTAATTTCACACCATTAGCAGAAGCAAATAGAACTACATTTAATAATGAGATTGAGATAGAAAGAAAAGATTATCCTCTCTTTGAAAAAAAAAACAGGAAAGGAAGCAACAATTAATACTGCAAAAACACAGAGAACAGCAGATTCGTCAAAACCGACCATCGGAATATTTGAAAAAGCGATGGACGAGAATGCTGTAATTCTTAAGGGTATTGTATCTGATGGACTTAATCCAAAAGCAAACGCAACTGTAAGGATTGAGTCAGCCGGTAAAACAATCGAGACTACCACAAATGAAGCCGGTGCATACGCAGTGTACAGTGGACTTGCTGAAGGTAAGGTAAAAGTAACAATAGTTGTTGAGGACAGTGAAGATATTGTGCAGGAGTTTACTCTTGTAAAAGGTACAATAACTAACGGAGATATCAAGGTTGCACTTGTACCAATGCCTGATGAATTTGCAAATGAAGCATTTGATGAAAGCTTTGATGATGGAACATCAGATGTATTTAAGTTTGACAAAGGTGCACAGATAACCGACGGCAAGCTTCTCTTAACAAAGAGCATGGGGAATGCCACTGCCGCAGTATCATATTTTAGTGATGAAATCGCAGCCAATAGCGGTGTAGATTTCAGCTTTGACTGGAATGCCAAAGATGGCGGAAATAAGATGGGACTTGAATTCAGGGATTCATATGGAAGATTACTTTTTGCAGTTTGCTCCGCACCATCTAAAAGCGAGCTCAGAACATCAACAACAGGAGATGCAGTGGATGATTCAAAGGCCGCCTCAGCATCAGAGCCTTCATGGTCAGCAGTAAAAATGAGTAATGACAAGACATACACATTCCGCGTACATGCTGATTTTACAGCAAAGACTGTAAGCTGGCAGCTTAAAGAAAAAGACGGTGATGTCTTAGCGCAGAAGCTTAATGTACCTACAGATGCGGTAAATCTGTCAAAAATGAATATTTGCAGCTGGTGGGATTCAAAACCTCAGTATGTAGACAATTTTAGAATGACCGTAAAGGATTCGGAAACAAAGATGCCATTAAAAGATAAGAAATTATACGCCTTCGGAGACAGCATTGTAGCCGGACATAAATATGATAAAGCAAGCTTTGTAAACTTTGTGTCATCAAAAGAGGGCATGGATTTAAGTAAGTACGCTGTAAATGGTGCTACAATCATGGATATTAAGAGTGAAAAATAAAGTAGATTTTTGGGCGCACTTATATAAGGGTTCATAAAACCCTGTTTTTACAAGTATAGAAAGCAGAAAAAATGTTAGTTATCGTTGCGTTTCACTAACTTAGAGCTGTCGTAACCAAGGCTTTCAAGGTAAGCAAACACATTGTTCTCATTCAAGACGACACTCTCTACATGATTCTGAGGGTCCATCAATTCCTCATAGTCAGTAGGGGTAAAGGGCTTCTTTTCTGAAACCATGTGGTAAATACAGACCATCATCATTCTTGCAATGGCAATGATTGCCTTTTTGTGTCCACGTCGCTTTTTGATTCGACCATATTTGATTGCAAAATAAGGCTGCTTTTTGCTCTTAATTGCAGCAAGGGCACATTGAACCATCATTGGTTTCAGGTAATCGCCTGCTTTGGCAATGCGGACAGACTTTTTCTTACCAGCGGATTCATTGTTGGCAGGAGAAAGTCCGCACCAGAACACAGATGTTTTGCATCATCAAAAATATCCATATCAACGCCTGTTTCTGCAAGAACAATCGTGGAACTTAACTCTGTCATGCCGGGCATGGTACTGACAAACTCCACGAACTCGTAATAAGGCTTGATGCGGACATAGAGTTCCACTTCGGTCTGGGTAATCATATCATCGAGATATTCCAGATGCCCCCGGGCAAGCTCTAGTTTTTTAGCCTGATCTGTTTCAATAGTGTAGCCTTTGATGGCTTCGATGATTTCATCAGACTTGGATTTAGCCCCTTTCTTTATGAGTTTGCGGACAGCTTTTTCATCCATGGAATCAGCAGTATGCTCCAATAGATAAGAGATGATTTCAGTTGCTGTCTTGCCAAAAGGATCAGAAAGAACACTGGCAATGCCGACATTGGAAATGGTCATACAGTTCTGGATGCGATTCTTCTCGGAAGACTTCATGCAGACCAGCTTGAAACGGTATCTGGAAAGTTCCCTAAGCTGACGAAAATCTTTTGGAGGAATAAAAAGGAACATCTGACAAGATCAAATTTGTAGAGGTCGGCAATCCATTTAGAATCCTTTTTGTCCGTTTTCTTGCCTTTAATGGCTTTGACATACTTCGGATGTGTAAGGCAGACATCAATGTCATTTTCGAGATAATTAAAAATAGGAATCCAATACTTTCCGGTGGATTCCATACAAACATGATAGCAATTATTCTCGATAAGCCAGTTGTGAAACCTTTGAATATCTGAGTTGATGGTTGAAAAAGATTTTTGCAGATATTCGGATATGCCGTCCTTATTGGTAGTTACGATGGTTGCAACGATAACATTTTTGTGGACATCAAGTCCACAGCAGATGGAGTATTTTAACTTCATCATTAAGTATCACCACCTTAATAAAAAGGGAATAGCAACATTGACTGTCATCCTGCGACTGAATAAACATGGTTTATTACCAATGATAAGAGTCCGGGCTCAATGTCCCACTTGTTTGTGCTTGTAAGGATGACGGCACATATAACTATACGGGGTCGAAATAAATTCGCCACTTCTCCTTCCGTGCTCTGTAGTGTATTGCTATTCCTTGAAAGAATTATAAATCAAAGAGTGGAGGGGCACAACATTTTTCATAACTTGTTTGTGCCTTGAGCGAAGCGAAAGGAATGACAAAAACTATGAGGGAGGACAGATTCTTTCACAGATAGAAGCAGCTCCTGAGGAAAAACCGGACTATGTGCTGTTTGATGGTGGAACAAATGATGCAGAGTATATTTTAAATAATGCGGATACATTTGATTATGAGACATACAGGAGCGCATTTGAAAGTACGGTAAAGGCAATTCAGGATAAGTGGGCTGATACACCTGTTGTTTATGTAGCTGCGCACAAGCTTGGAAGCCGTGATATTGCAGTACAGGAAAAACTCAGAGAAATAGAGTTTGAGATATGCAAGCAATATGGAGTAACAGTTGCAGACATATACGATAAGCTTGACACAAGCGATACAAACAAGAAGAATGATTACACGTTTGATAATCTTGCAGGCAATGGATTACCGGGAATCAATGGCTCAGGAACACATCCGAACCTTAAGGCTATTGAAGAATTCTATGTACCGGTAGTAAGCCAGGTATTTGAGAAATTCGTAGAACCGAGCCAGCCGGAGCAGCCGAGTCAGCCGGAGCAGCCAAGTCAGCCGGAGCAACCGAGTCAGCCGGAGCAGCCAAGTCAGCCGGAGCAGCCGAGCCAGCCGGAGCAGCCGAGTCAGCCGGAGCAGCCAAGTCAGCCGGAGCAGCCAAGCCAGATTGAGGAGCCGTCTGCAGATAAAAATACAGGTAACAATAATGTAAATAAGAAAGTGACAAAGCAAAAATCAACAAAAGCAGTAAAATCTAATGACAGTGGAAAAGCCGGTTATTGGATATTAATTGGAGCATTTGCGATGGTGCTTGTTATATTTGCTGTAAGAAAAAATAAAACAAAATAAAATGTGAATTGTAAAAGACTGTTGTTCTTAATTGAGCAACAGTCTTTTTCGGGTAGTGCAGGAATCTGACTTGTAAACATACGCCAATTAAAAAGTATGTTATTTACAAGTTAAAAATCAGATTTGTACGTTTAAAAAAGAGTTATTTTTGTTTAATATAGAAATAGAGTAAATATTCAGTAAAGAAATTAATAAAAGAAATGAGAAAATATGGAAATATATGATTTAATACTTTTTGCGGGGCAGTCAAATATGGCAGGGCGTGGGATTGTGACAGATAAATGGCCGCAAAAGGCACCTGTTTTAGTAAAAGGTGCAGGATATGAGTATCGTGCAATAACTGCACCGGACAGACTTTGCCCTATAGAAGAACCATTTGGCGCAGATGAAAATAATCCTGATGGTATATTTGAACCGGGAATGAAAACCGGGTCGATGGTTACAGCATTTGTCAATGAATATTATAAGCTGACACATATACCGGTCCTTGCAGTGTCGGCCAGTAAGGGTGGCTCTTCTATCAGTGAATGGCAGGGAAATAATGATTTCTTGTCAGATGCGATAGCACGATATAGAAAAGCCACAGAATATGCGCAGAAAAACCATATAGAGATACGCCATAAATATGTTCTGTGGTGTCAGGGAGAAACTGATGGAGACAGAGCAACTGATATAGAAGCTTATGGCAAATTGTTTATAAATATGTTTTCGCAGCTGCAGGGAGCCGGAATAGAAAAATGTTTTATGATAACGATTGGCGAATATAATGGTGAGCTTGGATACGAAAATAATTATGTGAATATCAGGAATAAACAGCTTGATATTGCAAAAAGTATGGAAAATATTGTGCTTGTATGTGATGAATTTCACAAAATGAAAGCCAGAGGACTTATGAAAGATGACTTCCATTATTATCAGGAGGCATATAATGAAGTTGGCACAATTGCCGGAAAAACAGCAGGCGCATTTGTTATGGATTCTTCTTTAGGAGGAAAAAATGATGCAAAATAAATTCTTTACACTAAGTTATGATGACGGAATAACACAGGATAAGAGATTAGTGAAAATTTTTAATAAGTATGGAATCCGGGCAACGTTTAATATTAACTCTGAGCTACTGGGAAACCCCGGATATCTTCGACGCGAGGATATGTGGATCAGTCACAATAAAATTGAGCCGCGTGAAGTGGCAGAGCTGTACAGGGGACATGAGGTAGCTGCACATACGCTGACACATCCGTTTTTACCGGAGCTTGATGATGAAGAAATTATACGGCAGATAGAAGAAGACCGTAAAAATCTTGAAAAGCTTCTTGGAAAAGATATTGTCGGATTAGCTTATCCGGGCGGTGGAATAGGTGGTGTAAATACTAACGAGCATATTATTAGTCTGATAAGGAAAAATTCTAAAATCAAATATGCCAGAACCACTATATGTAATGGAAGCTTTGATACACAGGATAATTTGCTTGAGTTTCATCCAACGGCATATCATCTCAATTTCGATGAAATAATGGAATTGGGAGAAAAGTTTATAAAACTAAAAACAGAAGAAAAGAAGATATTCTATGTCTGGGGACACAGCTATGAGCTGGATTACCATGACAGTTGGTCAGATATAGAAAGATTCTGTAAAATGATGAGTGGATATGATGATATATGTTATGCCACAAACAAAGAAGCATTATTGGGGTAATTTTTTTGTTTATAGTGCACGATAAGCAAAAATTATTATAAAATAAAAGTAAAGGAGAACAAAATGAATAAAATTACTAGAAGATTAGCTGCACTTGGTCTTGCAGCTACAATGGTGGGGTCATTGGCAGCCTGTGGTGGTAATTCATCAGATACACAGACGGCAGCCGGTGGTGATAACGTAACAATTAAATTTACATGGTGGGGTAATCAAACTAGACACGATTATACCCAAAAAATACTTGATAAGTATACTGAGCTTCATCCGAATGTGAAATTCGAAGCTATTCCTGCAGGATGGGATGGATACTTTGACAAGCTGTCAACACAGGCCGCATCAGGATCTATGCCTGATATTGTACAGATGGATTATTTATACCTTACAACTTATGCAAACAACAATTCAATTGCAGATCTTCAGCCATATGTTGACGATGGAACAATCGATGTGTCACAGATTGCCGACAATGTAGTGGATGCAGGAAAGGTAGACAAAAAACTTGCCGGTATCGTTGGTGGTACAGGTACGGTTGCAATAGGATATAATCCGGAAGTATTTAAAGAGGCAGGAATTGAAGAACCAAATCAGGATGGCAGTGCGTGGACATGGGATGAATTTGTAGAGACTGCAAAGACTATTAAGGAGAAAACCGGAAAATACGGAATATGTTCAGGTGTTGCAGATGATACAAACATCTTCAATTACTGGGTAAGATCACATGGGGAGCAGCTTTTTAGTGATGATAACAAATCATTGGGATATGATGATGATCAGATTCTTGTTGATTACCTTGACATGTGGAAAGATTTAATGGATTGTGACGCAGAACCGGATCCGGATGAGTATACACAGATTCAGTCTCTGGGACAGGAGGCAGGTCCGGTGGTAACTGGTGATGCAGCAATGCTCAATGAAAATAATAACTATGCTAGTAAGATGAGCAGTGCAAATCCTAACCTTAAGGTTACGATTCCTCCGGTTAGTGATATAAACAAAAAAGCGATATGGAATAAGCCTTCATATATGCTTTGCATCTCAGAAAAATCAAAAGTTAAAAAAGAGGCAGCTGAATTCATTAACTGGTTTATTAATTCAGAGGAGTCAAATGATATAATGATGGCTGAAAGAGGAGTTCCTTCACCACAGAATATCAGAGATCATCTTCTGGATTCGGGAAAACTTAACGAGAAGCAGCAGGAGATGTTTGAGTATGCTGATCAGGTAGTAGAGTACACCGGCGATACACCGGATCCGGATCCGATGGGAATCTCTGAGGTAAGCAAGAGTCTACAGGATTGTGCGTATAGCGCTAATTCTATGGAAATATTACTACAAAGGAAGCTGCAGAAAAATTCAGAAAAGAAGCAAATGAAATCCTTGAGCGTAATAATTAATAGAATATAAAAATATCGGAAACATTTATATTGAGCTGATGGTCTATGATTTATTTCATGACTATCAGCTCTTGTTTTGAATATTGTGAATTATAATATGATATGAGGGTGATATGAGGGTCAAAAGGTATTTTGCCCCTTATTTATGATTAAACTGTCAAATGGAGTTATCAGCTTAATTGTAATCCAGGATTCCATACCCGCTATCTTGGATAAGCGTAAAAGTTAATAGTTATCAGTGTAAAAGAAAGGTATGGATTTTCTTTTACAAATGAATTGAGACTGACTGGATAGTTGGTCTCTTTTCTGTTATGCTTTGATTTCTGGCGGCTGGAAAGGAGTCACCATGTCAAAGTTTTTATCTTATGAAGATCGAATGATTATTGCTCAACGCCTTCAGGAGAATGTCTCCTTTGGGGCAATTGGTACAGAGTTAGGAAAGGACCGTACAACCATTGCCAAGGAGATAAAAAAGTATTCCTATGACAGGAAAAGCGGTCGTCCTGGATATCCGTATAACCCTTGTAAATTCCGTGCTACATGCAAAGCAAAAAGGATTTGCGGAACAAGCTGTACACACCAATCCGCTTACAAATGCAGCCTGTGCTCTGAATGCACCTTACATTGTTCTGACTTTGTAGAAGATGTCTGTTCTGTCAAAAATAAGCCGCCTTATGTTTGTAATGGCTGCAGTCAGCTGCCGAAATGTACGTTATTGAAACGTATTTATGATCCGGCAGATGCACATGAGAGAGCACACCATGCTGTTTCGGAAGCCAGAACCGGTATCATGTCAAACGAAGATGATATTGCAAGAATTAACCAGATCATCAGCCCTTTGGTTAAAAACGGGCAATCACCTCATCAGATCTATCTGGATCATGTAGACGAATTGATGTGTAGTGAAAAGACATTGTATAACTACGTGGATGCCCAGCTCTTTGATATCAGAAATATTGATCTGCCTCGTAAAGTGAAATACCGTCCCCGTTATAAGAAACCAGAATTTAAAGTTGACAGGGGCTGCCGTATTGAACGAAGCTACGTTGACTTTCAAAAATATCTGGGAGCAAACCCGGAAACGACCATTGTACAAATGGATAGCGTGATTGGTCGTGTGGGAGGAAAATGTCTTCTTACCATACACTTTGTAGAAAGCAGTCTCATGCTGGCTTTTTTGCGGGATGCAAATACATCAGCTTCGGTAATTGAAATCATAAACTTATTGGACGAAGCTCTTGGGGCAAAAACATTTAGTCGCTTGTTTCCAGTTATTTTGACAGATAACGGAAGTGAGTTTTCAAATCCAAAGGAAATCGAAAAACGTAGCACCATTCCGTGCAATAGAACAAAGATATTTTATTGCGATCCAAGTGCTCCTTATCAAAAAGGAGCTTGTGAAGTAAACCATGAATTGATACGCCGCATCCTGCCAAAAGGGAGCAGTTTTGATGAACTGACACAGCAGGATATCTTTCTGATGATGAAACCATATCAATTCTTATAAAAGAAAAAAGCTGAACAACCGTAGCCCATACGAAACATTCAGCTTTTACTATGGAGAAGATGTGCTTAAGAAACTGGGATGCTCACCGGTTGCCGCCGAGAACATCATCTTAAAGCCTAAACTTCTCAAAAAGTAACAGATAAATTTGCTAAGTGCCGCCAGAATAGAACAACTCTATCCAATCAAAACAGGGATGGATTCTCCGAATACAAAAATTTCGAGAGGGAATTGATCTCTGGTTGTTGTACGCAAATTTATTGCTGAACGTATTATATCATATCGTAGTGGAAATGAAAATGCGGGAATCTTGCTTACAAACCGGGACTTTCATTTGCAAACTGGGAATCTCGGTTACAAAACAGGACTTTCATTTACAAAAGGGGATTCTTGGGTTGCAAATGGGATTCTCGGGTTACTATTTACCTGACATTTATAATGATTACAACTAATTTATCGAGATACGATAAAAAGTTATTGCGAAACTAAAAACAGCGTAGTACAATTAGCTTGCCGGTAAGTAAAAAATATGAGAAAATAACTACATAGATAGTAAGGAGGTAGCTATGGACAATAATAATATCGGGGGCATGAATCCCCAACAGTTTTCACAGAACACGCCACAGACTTCACAGCCACATATGGGGGTGTCGGGTATTGAACTGCAGAAGATGCAGCAGGAGGCGGAGCAAAGACGGCGTGAACAAAGCAGGAGAAACGCGGATTTTTTTGGCAGGCTATGTATACCTACGATAATATATGCGCTGCTGTACACCATTTTCCTGTATGAGAATACAGGTGGAATACTTGTTACGTTGTTTGCAATCGTCACAGGAGTATACAGCCTGTATTGTATGAAGATACTTCATATAGAGGCAAAGCCGCTCACTGTATGGTACAGTGTGATGATGATACTCACAGGCCTTTCGTCAGGCTTGACCGGTAATAAAATTATACAAGGATTTAATTTTTGCTGGATACTTGTGTTTCTTGTTTTTATGCTGCTTCACAATTTCTGCAATGACAGACAATGGGGGCTCATAAAGTATATCACTGCGGCATTTCAGGCGGTGTTTGGAGCGATTGGGTGTATAGCTGAGCCGTTTATGGATATTGCCGACTATATGAGAAATGAGCGCATGGATAGTGACAATATGGGCAGTGACAGTATGGTCGGTGACAGTGCAAATGCAACTGCCGGAGAGCGGCATGTGAAAAAACACAGAATGCTTTATGTGTTTATCGGAATAGCAATTGCCTTTCCTCTGGTTGTGCTGATAGTGGTGTTGCTGTGCTCTGCGGATGCGGTTTTTGCCTCAGTAATAAAGAAAATATTTGCTGATATCAATTTCTTTACAGTGAGCAAGGTTGTATTTCTTTTTGTATTTGCGCTTTTCTCATCGTACTGTGGTATAAAGTATCTGAGCAAGAAACGTATATCGGATGCACCGGTTGAGACTCCGGCATTTCCGGCTGCAATCGGTATCACTGTAGCTGCAACTATATCAGTGGTATATGTATTTTTTTGTTTTATACAGATTGTGTATCTGTTCGGGGGACTTATGCAGCTTCCAAGCGGCTATACCTATGCCAGGTACGCGAGAGAAGGCTTTTTCCAGCTGCTTTTCGTGTGTATACTTAATGTGATTATCGTATTGCTCGGAAGTGGATTGTTCAGGAAAAATAAAGTATTAAATGCATTTTTAATTTTAATAACACTGTGTACATATATCATGATTGCATCAAGCGCATACCGTATGGGACTGTATGTGTCAGAGTACGGGCTGACAGCCACCAGGCTTTGTGTGTTCTGGGCACTTGGAGTGATAGTGCTGTTTATGCTCGGAGTGATTTTATCTATATGTAAGCCTGCTTTTTCGCTATTTCGGTACGGAATAATAGTAATCGGGGTATGTTATCTTGTGCTTGCATTTGCAAGGCCTGATTATCTGGTTGCAAGGTACAATACAGTATGTATGGAGGATACAGACTACAAATATCTGATGTCACTTTCCACGGATGCATCTCCGGCGCTTGCAGCAGATGCGGACTTTATGGAAAATAAGGGTATGGTCACCATGTATGCAAGACAGCTGGCAGGTGAGACAAATGACAGCTTAAGACAGCTCAATATATCTCATATAAAGGCTGCACATTTATTCAGGGATAGCATAGATGAGGTAAAGAGCTCACAGCTTATCCTTTTATATGTATATTCGCCTTACGATTCGGGTAGCTATAACAACAATGATACCGGTCTTGATGGCGTGGACAGCATACAGATGGGCTATCATGTGTTAAAGGATACAGAAGATGATGACACAGCCAACTATGATTACGACAGTTATAGCATGGATGATACAAGAGTGGCTGCACCGGTATTTTTCAAATGGGGGTGGATGCAGTCGAGGTGAAGAAGATTTCCGACAGTGAGCGTATCTTCCTTGCAAAGATTCCAAGAAAGGCATTAAAAGGCAAAGAGGGAGTGAATATTGAATACAGATTTAATAAAAATGGAGATGTTATATATTCATCCCAGTACAATGTGATTCTTGACAAGAAAAAAGGACTCAACGAGGTGGAGATGTCATACTATGCCGGAACAGATGGCGTGGATGTGCCTGAGTACAATATTTATGGAAAGTAATAGTTTAAATTGTATATAATTCAAAGTTGATATGGTGAAGTTGATTAAAAACTGCTATACTTAACATGTAGTATAGGTTGTTAAATTATTTCATTAAGGTAGGAAAAATTCATGGGAAGATTTTTTAAATCCGGGAAATAAAGCTTTTCAAAAGACATTGAAATCGGAAATATATGTGGATAAAACTATGCTTTTGGCATACACCAATAAGGTTATAGGTTCTGATATGGCATGCATATGCAATAGCAGACCGAGGCGCTTTGGAAAGTCCATCACGGCGAATATGCTTGCTGCTTATTATAGCAGAGGATGTGATTCCTTTGACATGTTTTCCACTCTAAAGGTAGGCAGGCTTGATTCCTTTGAGACAAACCTTAATAAATATGATGTTATTCATATTGATGTCCAGTGGTGCATGATGGATGCGGGCGAAGTGCAAAACACCGTGAAATACATCAATAACGGTATTCTTGATGAGCTTATAATAGCATATGGTGATGTGATACCGGACACTGTTAAAACAGCCTATGGAGCCATGTCTTATATAAACGCAGCCACAGGAAATACCTTTGTTATCATAATAGATGAGTGGGATGTGTTGATAAGAGATGAGGCTAATAATAAGGAACTGCAGGAGGAATATATTAATTTCCTTAGGGGAATGTTTAAAGGGACAGAGCCGACAAAGTATATTGCGTTAGCTTATCTTACCGGCATACTTCCAATTAAAAAGCTAAAAACTCAGTCAGCACTTAACAATTTTGAAGAGTTCACAATGCTTGATGCAGGAGCGCTTGCATCATATATTGGCTTTACAGATGATGAGGTTAAGCAGTTATGCAAAAAAAAGTATGACAGGGATTATGAAGCAGTAAAAAACTGGTATGATGGCTATATGCTTTCGGGTAAACATGTGTATAATCCAAAAGCGGTAGTGAGCGTGATGATGAGAGGCAGCTTCCAAAGCTATTGGTCACAGACTGGCACATATGAATCTCTGATTCCGCTTATTGACATGGATTTTGATGGATTAAGAGCCGCTATTATTTCAATGATTTCAGGAAATGAGATAAAAGTTAGAACAACCACGTTTCAGAATGATATGGTATCATTTAAAAACAAAGATGATGTGCTGACATTGCTTATACATCTTGGATATCTGGCTTTTAATCAGAAAAATCAGATGGCATATATTCCGAATGAAGAACTTCGCAATGAGCTTATGGATGCGGTTGAGGAAAAACAAATGGGATGAAATCATGCAGTTTGAGAGACAGTCAATAGATTTGTTTAATGCAACAATAAACAAAGATGTAAATACTGTGGCAGCAAAAATTGAGCAGATTCATATGGAGTATACCTCGGTGATTCAATATAATGACGAGAATTCCCTTAGCAGTGTGTTGGCCATTGCTTATCTTGGAACAATGAACTATTATTTTAAGCCGGTCAGGGAATTACCGACAGGGCGTGGCTTTGCTGATTTTGTTTATATTCCGAAGCCTGAGTATATAAATGATTATCCGGCGCTTGTTGTGGAGCTGAAATGGAATAAGAATGCGGATACAGCCATGCAGCAGATTCGTGAGAGACAGTATCCGAATTCATTATTGCAATATACGGGAAACATCCTGCTTGTGGCAATTAACTATGATGAAAAAACAAAAAGAGCATGTATGTAAAATTGAGGAATATGCTAAAATACAGAATTAATGATTGAGATATATAAATACAAAAACAAAGATACAAAAACGGACATGGCAGTTTTGCATGTCCGTTTTTGTTTTTGTATAATAAGTATATGGTATTATGAACCGGGTGGTTTACATAAAGCAGAGTAAAATTTAATCAAGCTTTAATATTAATCCTAATATACGCTTTACAGAGGTCTCCATCTCACTACGAGAGATGGCACCCTTATCATAAGCCTTCTTTTTACACGATCAGGATATCCATTTCCCATCTTAAGATCATTTCCGGCTTTTGTCTCCTTGTAATGCTCGCCACAGGTCCACCAGTCGGTTGTGACCATTCCTTCATAGCCCCACTCATCACGCAGTATTCCTGTCAAAAGGTCCTCGCTTTCAGAGGCTCTGTAGCCGTTTATCATATTGTAAGAGGACATAATGGCCCATGGATTTTCATTCTTTACAATCATCTCAAATGCCTTCAGATAAATTTCTCTGGCAGCTCTTTCTGAAACGCGTGAATCGCTGTTTTTTGCGGTTGGTTTCCTTGTTGTTCAAGGCAAAGTGCTTGAGTGTGGCACCGACATTGTTGGACTGGATTCCGCGTACCATGGCACCTGCGAGCTTTCCGGTGACGAATGGATCCTCTGAGTAGTACTCGAAGTTACGTCCGCAGAGAGGACTTCTGTGAATACAGATGGCAGGGGTGAGCCACAGTGCAAGGTTGTTTTCCTTTAATTCTTCACCGCCGGCGCGTCCTACAGCCTCTAAAACATCAGGGTTCCATGTGCATGCGAGCAGTGTGGAGCATGGAAACGCAGTGGTGCATATACCGACCTCAGGAGCTATGCGCACTCCTGCAGGACCATCTGCTGTCATGACAGAAGGAATACCGTATTCAGGCATATTTCCGATACCGAAGGTATTTGCAACACCGGTATTTGGCTGTCCACCGAGCAGATGAATGAGATCATCGATGGAAAGCTCTGATACAAATTCATCAAGCGTGATACGTCCTTCCACAACATCCATGATGTCGTGACTGCCGTTTTTAAGCCATGCCATCGGCAAAGCGGAAGTATGGGATGGCTCTCTGACCGGGAGCAACACCCTCTGTCAGGGAAGGGTCAATGTTGCCAATAGCTGAGTAGTCGGTGTCAACAGGCTCACTTTGAGGCAGAGCTTCATAGCTTCCGTCAGCGAGCATTCTCTTTGGCAGACTTGTAGGAACCAGCTTTGCTGAAAGCTGCTCGGTAATTACATCATGATTTAATATATATGAGTAATCAGCTTTTGTCACGTCACGGACGCTCGTTCCAACGTATATATCATATGAACCGGCTTCAAGTACATATGCAGATTTTTTAACCTTTCCAAGGTCATCATATGATGCCATATCGTTTATTTCCCATGTGAGGATCATAAGCTGTGATTCACCCGGCTGCAGTTCTCTTGTCTTTTCAAAGGCTGCGAGCTCCTTTGCAGGCTTGCCAAGCTTTCCTTGTGGTTTAGCAATGTATACCTGAACAACCTCTTTTCCGGAGAATTTACCTGTATTTGTCACACGGACTTTTGCGTAGAGCTTATTGGCCTCAGATGTACAGTTGGAATTCACAACGCCGGCAGAAACAGTCTCCACATCAAATGTGGTGTATGAGAGTCCATAGCCAAATGGGTATACAACCTTCTCGGCAGCTCCCGGAATTGTCTCGAAATAGCGGTATCCGACATATATATCATCGGTATAGTCCACATAGTCTCTTGACTCGTGGAAATTGTAAGTAGACGGATAGTCGTCGAGTGATTTGGCAAATGTATCGACAGTTTTTCCGGAAGGATTGCCATCTCCTACGAGAAGCTCAGCGGCAGCGAGCCCGCCTTCAATACCACCCTGTAAGGCAAGCAGTGCTGATTGAATCTGATTATCATAAGCAAACCAAGATGTATCAACCATTCCAACGACATTTAAAATCACGATTACATTTTTTGAAACTGGCTTTTACAGTGTCAATCATCTCCTTTTTCTTTTACGGAGAGACAGAAATCACCATCCCCTTAAAAAGCTCTGCCGACTTCTCGGTCATCTCGCGTTCGTATTCCCAGAGAGCCTTGTTGTTTGGGTCAATAACACTCTTTCTGTCCCAGCCTTCTCCGGAGTAGCGGCAGATTGAGATGATAGCAGTGTCGGTATATGCCTGTGCCTTGCTTAAAAGCTCAGCCGGTACATCCGGCTCTATAGTCATGCCGGGTACAGCACCGGCTGCATACTGCTTTTTAATGTCGTTGCGGTAGTAATCGCACAGCTCCTCAAATATGCTTATTTTCTCTTTTTGAAGCTTAAGTCCTTCGTAGAGATTGCGGATATATGCAACGGTTACATCACCGCTTCCGCCACCGCCCTTTACATAGTCGAAAAGTACCCTTTCCAAACAGGGCTACCTTAGAACCCGCTGCAAGAGGGAGTACGTTGTTTTCGTTTTTGAGAAGTACCATGCCTTCCTTGGCAGCTTCCTTTGAAAGCTCTATGTGAGCCTTGCTTCCTGTAACTCTTTCACCATTTGCCCCAAGTGGAAGATTAGGAGTGAATTTGAATCGTGACCATTTGTTCATAGCAGATTACCTTTCTTATATTTTTTATTATTTAAAGAGCTTCCCATACATTAATATGTCGGGAGCTTGTTCTTTTCGTATAAGATGATTGTAAATTATAAAAGCGATATATACAATTGTGATACTGACATTATTTTAGGTCGATATTGACTTTTTGCGCGAGAGGAGTATATTTTGAAGGTAGAATTTCAAACTATGAATATTGTTTTCTTCGGAATAATTGGATATGCTCAGGCTAATATAGCATTAAATACGAAGTTTGATTTAGTAAGTCAGGGAGAAAATTATGCAGCAATACACACACGAAAACGTCAGATCAATACCACATCTTCCAATCTACTGCGACAGATACGAGGATTACAGGCAGTTTTCACCGAGGCACTGGCATGACCATATAGAGATAATCTATGTAGTTTTCGGCTCACTGAAGGTTGTCTGCGGCTAAAATGAATATACATGGCAAGAAAATGAATTTTTTGTCATAAACTCAAATAAGATACATGGCACGCAAAGCTATGAAAGAGTCAAGGTGCTTCTGGTACAGATACCGTATGTATATCTGGACAGCTACATAGACGATTACAGACATATAAGGTTTAGAGAGTGCTATGAGACCGAGCATGGCAGCAGAAAATATGAGCAGATGAAGTCTCTTCTTAAGTCGATAGCGCATATATACCGGAAAAAGGGCAAGGGCTATGAGCTTCGACTTATGGCAAAAGTGAACGAATTCTTATATATTTTGTTTACAAATTATTCGGACAAAGAGATGAATGCTGGAAAAGAATCCAGACAGATAGCGCGTCTTAAGGATGTCCTTAGATATGTGGCGAAAAACTATCAGAGCCAATAGCATTAAAGGAGGCGGCAGACATAGCCTCACTCAATCAGGATTATTTCTGTCGTATGTTCAAAAAATGCATGGGAGTTACGTTTCTCGAGAGTATGTCAATCAGGTAAGAATCAATCACATACATGAGGAGCTTCTGGCAACTGAGGATTCCATCACGGACATACTGGAGCACAATGGATTTACGAATTATAAGGTGTTCAGCCGGATGTTTAAGGCGCAGTTTGGCATGACACCGAGGGAATTGCGGAAATTACAGGAAAATTAAAATGTCATGAATTTGATGTTTTTGTGCTTTTTTTTGTATATTTAAGGGCGCTTAATCGTTATAGTAATGTTGTGGTTACGGGTTACACTGATAGGTGTAGACAGTAACATGATGCGAGATGTCAAATAACTATAAATGAAAGGGGTACTTTATGAAAAAAAGAGTATTATCAGCCATGCTTGTGGCTGCTATGGCAATGACAGCCATGCCGTCACAGACGTTTGCAGAGGGCGCGTTGGATGCGGTGCAGCAGACAGGAAAAAACTAAGCTATGAGGGCTACAAAGAAGTGTGGCACGATGAGTTTGATGGTGATTCATTAAACCGTACTGACTGGAATGTGGAGACACATGAAAAAGGATGGGTAAATAACGAGCTGCAGGAGTATGTAGACTCGGATGAAAACATTCAGGTAAAAGGTGGACAATTAATAATAAATCCGGTAAAAAAGGTTACTAAAACAGAAAATAAGGATGCCGGAAATCTTTTGAAAAACTCAGATTTTTTCGGAGGAAATGGAAGGCTGGACTCAGACAATAGCAAACTGGGGTGGAGCAGATGGATCAGCGGATGCTTCAGCAAAGACAGCTGATGGTTCGATCATCTATAGTATTAAAAAAAACGCAGGAACACAGGACTGGAATGTCCAGTTAAAGCAGCAAAATATTTCACTGCAAAACGGACATAAATATAAAGTGAGTTTTAAGGCTAAGTCCACAGCAACCCGTAAATTCAAAACAGGTGTGATGAGTGCTTCATATGAATGGTACGGAGGATGTGAACCGGAGCTTGAAGAGAATAAGGAGCAGGAAATCAGTTTTGAATTTACAAATGACAAAGGACACACCTGCAGACTTCTATATTTCTCTTGGAAAATATGCAGATGATAAAGGTGAGTACACAAAAAAAGACACACCGGCATCAGACGTGACAATTTCTGCTATAAAATTTGTTGATATGAATGCGACTGATGGTGATAACAACTCAACAAAAGAGGCAGTTTCCTATACATCAGGAAGAATTTCAACACAGAATAAGCAGACCTTCACCTACGGCCGATTTGAATGCCGTGCAAAGGTTCCAAAGGGACAGGGCTACCTTCCTGCATTCTGGCTTATGGCAAATGATGAGAATGTATATGGTCAGTGGCCAAGATGTGGCGAGATTGACTGCATGGAAGTAATGGGACAGGAGACAAACAAGGCTTACGGAACCATCCATTACGGAAATCCTCATTCAGAGTCACAGGGTACATATACTATAAAGGATGTAGCCGATTTCTGTGACGATTTCCACACATTTACCTGTGACTGGGAACCGGGGAAAATCACCATGGTATGTGGATGGAGTTAAATACCACGAGGAGAGCGACTGGTACTCAACAACAGTAGGACAGGGAACACTTACATATCCGGCACCATTTGACCAGCCATTTTACATTATCTTAAATCTTGCTGTTGGTGGAAGCTGGGTTGGAAATCCAAACGATGAGACAAGCTTTGAGAATAACCCATATGAGATCGATTATGTCCGTGTATACCAGAAGGATAGCTACAATGAAGATGTCAAACGTCCTCCAAAGGAAGTTACACTTCGCGATCCTGATGCAAAAGGCAACTATATCAACAATGGAGATTTTTCTGCGAAAGAGGATCTTTCTGATGACACAGACTTTAAATTCATTACAACGCTTGAAGGAGAAGCAGAAGCTTCTATAGACAACAATACTATGACTGTAAAGACTAAAAAGGCAGGTACGGAAGACTATAGTGTACAGCTTGTACAGGCAGATCTTCCGTTTGAGAAAGGTGCTACATATCGGGTACAGTTTGATGCATATGCATCTGCTGACAGAGAGATGGGAGTTGATGTAAAGGCACCGGATTATGGTTACAAGAGCTATATGCCACATCAGGATGTACAGCTTACAACCCAAAAGCAGACTTACACCTACGAATTCAAGATGGGTGATGTAAGTGATGCAAACGGACGCCTTGAGTTCAATATGGGAGCAAAAGGCTCTACAGCAGATATCTGTATCAGCAATGTATCAGTAAAGAGGAACAAGAAAGCAGATCCAAATGAGAAAGAGAAGAAAACTGTTCTGGCTAATGGAAACTATGTATACAACGGAAGCTTCCAGGAGGGAGATAAACATTTAGGATACTGGAATATATCAAATGCTGAAAATGCAGATGTGACAGTCACTCCATTCTCTGATGGAAGAAGATTTAAGGTTACAATGAGCGGAAATGAGAAATCTGCTGTAGTTATGTCTCAGGAAGAACTGGCATTTGCGACAGGAACACCATACAAATTCAGCTTTTTACCGCTACATCAGATGCTGATAATACTATTACGGCAAACATAGGAGGACATGTATACACATTTGATATCAAAGCAGGAGAGACAAAAGATTTCGCGGTTGAACTTCCTTCGGATGCACAGTATGTAAACCATAACATTTCGATAACACTTGGAATGCAGAAAACAACCTTTGCTTGACAATGTAAGCCTTGTCGAGAATGCGCTCATCAAAAACGGATCCTTCAATGATGGAACAACAGGCTATACAATATATGTAGATTCATCAGCAAAAGCATCATATGTAGTTGACAGCCTTAAGGATAACAATGCACTGGCTGTAACAATAAAGGATACAGGCGATCAGGATTGGAAAGTACAGATTAAGCAGGAAAATATAAAACTTGAAAAGGGCAAGACCTACAAGCTTAAATTTAAAAGCAAAATCAAGTCTCAACAGGAAGATCAGAGTTGTGATGCAGGGACAGGAAAACCGTGACTGGCATGTATACTCAAATGACAATATAGTAGATCTCACAAATGAGTACCAGACCTTTGAGGATACATTTACAATGAATGAGGATACAGACACAGCAGCATTTTTCAGTGCATGCCTTGGTAAAATCGGGGATGACCAGATAACAACACAGCATGAGGTAAGCATTGATGACATATCACTTGAGGAAGTAAAGGATGATACGAAAGATGACATCAAGGACAATCCAAAAAGACGATCCGAAAGATGACATCAAGGACAATCCAAAAGATGATCCGAAAGAGGATATCAATACAGATATAAAAAAATGAGCAGCCGAAGGTACCTGCGCCGGTAATTAAGACCTCTGATTCAGATAAGGCTAAAAACAACACAGGCAGTAAAGGAATCAAAAACTGCAAAAGCAGCAAAAACAGGTGACAATTCACCGATTCTGGCTTATGTATTTGGTGCTATGGCTGGAGCACTTATTTTAGCGGTTTCATTCCTGAAAAAAAAAAAAGAAAACTAATAACTAACCACGTACTTTAACTGCTCCGTATACCGTATCTCGGACAGTTTTAGTAAAATACATATTCCTTTCAAGGACCGGGCGCGTATGCGTCCGGTTTTTTTATATATTGTGAGATAAGTTTAGTTATGTCATGAATCTGATATTTTAAGAAATAATTTTGTATAATACACTGCTGCAAAAATGTATATTATATTACGAAAATGGATCACTGCTGAATATACGTTGGAGGCAGTTGTAACCGTAGATCACATAATAAGTAGAGAATGGAGTAAGTAATATGAAATACGGATATTTTGATGAATCAAAAAAAGAATATGTTATTACAAGACCTGACACACCGGCACCATGGGTAAACTATCTTGGATCGCCGGAGTATGGAGCAATTGTTTCCAATAATGCAGGTGGATACAGCTTTGCAAAGTCAGGTGCAAACGGAAGGCTTTTGAGATATGTGTTTAATCAGTTCGATGAGCCTGGCAGATATATTTATATCAGAGACAACGGCAGCAAGGGATTACTGGTCAGCTTCGTGGCAGCCTGTAGGAAAGGATTTGAATGAATACAAGAGTGAGTGTCATCATGGAACAGCATACACAAAGATGATGGCTGATTACAGCGGTATTCATTCAGAAGTAAGATACTACGTTCCGCTGAACAAGACATACGAAGTGTGGAATTTGAGCGTGACGAATAATTCTGATAAGGCAAGAAGCCTTAATATTACAGGCTACGCTGAGTTTACAAACAACAGCAACTATGAGCAGGATCAGGTGAATCTGCAGTATTCACAGTATATTACAAAGACAGTATTTGTGGAGAACAGAGTGCGTCAGATGATCCATGCCAATCTTGACCGCATCGAGGATGGCAAGGAAATTGACAACAAGGATGTGGTAAACAGATTTATCGGACTTGCAGGAGCACCTGTTGACAGCTGGTGCGGTGACAGGGGAGAATTTCTCGGAGAATATCACAGATATGGCAATCCTGTCGGAGTAGAGAGCGGAAAGCTTTGAACAACCACGGCAACTACAACGAGAATAGCTGTGGAGCAATCACAACAGTATTGGAGCTGGCACCGGGCGAGACAAAGACAATAGCATTCTTAGTTGGAATGATAGATAATGAGACAGCAGGAAAGATTGTTGCTTCTTACACGGATACAAAAGCTGTCTGCGACAAAGAACTTGAGGAGCTTATCGCATACTGGCATGGACAGTTATCACATTTCCAGATTAATACACCAAGTGATGAGGTCAACACAATGATCAATACATGGAACGCATATAACTGTTTCATGACATTTATCTGGTCAAGGGCTGCATCATTTACATACTGTGGACTCAGAAACGGATACGGATACCGTGATACGGTCCAGGATATTCAGGGTGTTATACACCTTGCACCAGAGGTGGCTGTTGAAAAGATCAGATTTATGCTCTCAGCACAGGTTGATAACGGTGGAGGACTTCCGCTTGTCAAGTTTACACACAATCCGGGACATGAGGATACTCCTGACGATGCTTCCTATGTACAGGAGACAGGACATCCGGCTTACAGAGCTGATGATGCATTATGGCTTTTCCCAACTGTATACAAATATGTATCAGAGACAGGAAATGTAGCATTTATAGATGAGGTCATTCCATTCGCCAACAAGGATGAGGGAACGGTTTACGAGCATTTAAAGAGAGCAATTGATTTTTCGATGAACCACCTCGGAAAACATGGAATGCCTGCAGGACTTTACGCAGACTGGAATGACTGCCTGAGGCTTGGTGCAGATGGAGAGTCAACCTTCGTAGCACTTCAGTTCTACTATGCAATGACTATATTAAAAGAGTTTGCAGCCTATAAGAAAGATGATGAATATATCACATATCTTGATGAGAGCCAGGAAAAAAACTCGGAAAGATCATTCAGGAGCTTTGCTGGAACGAGGACAGATTTATCCGTGGATTTACAGGGGATGGACAGGTTATCGGAAAGCGTGATGATCCTGAGGCAAATATGTGGCTCAACCCACAGAGCTGGGCTGTTATAAGTGGATTTGCAAGTGATGAGCAGGCTGATAAGGCTCTTGAAATGGTATATGAAAGACTCAATACCGAGTATGGTGCCATTCTTATGGATCCTCCATATCATGCACACGCATTCGACGGAGCACTCGCAGTGATATACAATGCGGGAACTAAAGAGAATGCAGGAATATTCTCACAGTCACAGGGCTGGATAATTCTTGCTGAGGCACTTAAAGGACATGGAGACAGAGCTTTTAAGTATTTTATTGAAAATGCTCCTGCCGCACAGAATGACAGAGCAGAGATAAGAAGACTTGAGCCGTACTGCTATGGACAGTTTACTGAAGGAAAAGCAAGTCCAAACTTTGGACGTTCACATGTACACTGGCTCACAGGAACTGCTTCAACAGTCATGGTTGGATGTGTAGAGGGAATACTTGGTATGCGTCCTGATTTCTATGGACTTCATATTGCTCCGTCTATTCCAAAAAGCCTTTTTGGGATGGATTTGAGATAGAGAAGGATTTCAGGGGATGCCATCTTCATATAGTTGTAAAAAATCCTGATCATGTTGAGAGCGGATGCAAGAGCCTTCTTGTAAACGGACAGGCGGTTGAGGGAGACTATATTCCAAAAAGAGCTTCTTAGCGAGCAGACAGAGATTGAGCTTACCATGTAAATTTTTCCGTAGGTGGGATAATGACTGCTATAGGATTGTATATGATGTGTGAAAATTTGATTTGTAATTGTATAGAGGATTGATTGAAAATATGAAAAATATAGATTTTATAGACAAATACGGAACCTTCAGGATCAAAAATCCCGAAAACTACAGTGGGCTGTATCTGCCGCTTGCAGGGGGAAAAAGGGCTTAAATCAAGCATTACACCAACTCTCGGCGGAGACAGTAAAACGAGCCAGAATACCTTTCTTCTGGAACCTGTTAGTATAGAAAATCTTCACAACAATAAAGGCACCAGAAATTTCTGGTGTCGGATTGTGGGGAAGGGCTTCTGGTCAGTATGCGGATCATCTGCACAGCAGGAGGCCGACAGATTTACAGGTAATCAGGATGAAAGTGAGCTTGAGGCAGGTTTAATGTGGCAGAAGCTGCACCGTGCTTCAAAGATATATGGGTTAGAGGCCGACACAACATCATTTGTCACACTTGATGGAAGTATGGAAGTCATGCTTGTGGAGATCACTAACAAGACAGATGAGGCTATGGAGATAGTCCCAATCGGGGCAATCCCAATCTATGGCAGAAGTGCTGACAATATCAGGGATCACAGACATGTGACATCACTTTTGCACAGAATAGAAACCACACAATACGGCATTGAGGTTACACCTGTCCTCTCATTTGATGAGCGTGGACACCGGAAAAATGATATAAGCTACTTCGTATATGGATCATCCGGAAACGGAGAAAGTCCTGAGAGTTTCTATCCTACCGTTGAGCAGTTTATAGGAGAGGGAGGCTCTTTCCTTATTCCTGAGGCAGTCAGAACTGAAAAAGCAGGTGCAAAGGCCGGAGAAAAATTTCAGGGAAAAGAAGCAGTCGGAGCAATAAAATTTGCAAACCGTATTATAAAACCGCTGGAGACGGTAAGCTATATCATGCTTGCAGGTCTTACGGAAAAAAGAAAATGACATAAATGCCATTACCGGACGGTACCGCAGTGTACTTGAAGTAAAAGAAGAACTAAACACCGTCAAGAAACACTGGATAGACAAGGTAAATATTGATTTTGAGACAGGAAATGCCAAGGAGGACAATTATCTTAAATGGATATGTTTTCAACCTATCTTGCGAAGAATATACGGCTGTTCATTCCTTCCACATCATGATTATGGAAAAGGCGGACGGGGCTGGAGAGATCTCTGGCAGGACTGTCTTGCACTTTTTTACTTATGGAGCCTTCGGATGTCCGCAGGATGATTGTAAACAATTATGGCGGTGTGAGAATTGATGGAACCAATGCGACTATTATAGGAAACGAGCCTGGTGAGTTTATTGCTGACAGAAATAATATAACACGTGTATGGATGGATCACGCATTCTGGCCATTTGTAACCACAAAGCTTTATATTGACCAGACCGGTGATACAGATGTACTGTTTGAGCATACGACGTACTTTAAGGATTATCAGTCCATGAGAGGCACAAGCCATGATGAAGCATGGAATAATACATATGGAAACAAACAAAGGACGGCAGGCGGTCAGATATATTTTGGAACGGTTTTTAGAGCATATTCTGATCCAAAATCTGTGCGCTTTCTATGATGTTGGGGAGCACAACGAGATGAAGCTGCACGGTGCAGACTGGAACGATGCGCTCGATATGGCATGGGACAAAGGCGAAAGTGTTGCATTTACATGTGCATATGCCGGAAATCTGCTTGATATAGCAAAGTGTTTAAGAAATGTGGAAAAAAATAAGCGGAATAAACAGGATTGAGGTGTTAGATGAGCTTAAGCTGCTGCTTTGCTGATGACGAAATACTTTACAACTGCCCTGACAAAAAGCAGGAGCTTCTCATGAGCTATGCAAAGGCATGGGAGAACTGCACAAGCGGAGGCACTGTTCTTGTCCCAATAGCTGCGATTTGCGAAAACCTGGAGCATAAGGCTGAGTGGATGATGAAAAACATCCGCGAAAACGAATGGATATCAGATGGCACGGATGGAGGCTGGTTCAACGGATATTATGACAATAACGGCAGACCGGTGGAACGATGTGAGAGTGGAGATGTACGCATGATGCTTACAGGACAGGTATTTGCCATCATGAGTGGAACCGCAAAAAAAAAAAGAACAGATCAAGGCAATCTGTAATAGTGCAGACAAATATCTGTTTGATCAAAAAGCCGGTGGCTACAGACTAAACACTGATTTTAAGGAAGAAAAGTTTGATCTTGGAAGAATGTTTGGATTTGCATATGGTGAAAAAGAAAAATGGTGCTGTATTCTCACATATGGCTGTAATGTATGCCAATGCGCTCTATAAACAGGGCTTTATAAAAGAGGGTTACAAGGTATTAAAGACGCTTCTTGATACTGCGATGGACTTTGACAGAAGCAGGATGTATCCGGGAGTACCGGAGTATTTTGATAATGATGGAAGAGGTCTGTATTCATACCTTACAGGTGCCGCAAGCTGGTATATGCTTACTATGATAACATCTGTATACGGAGTCCATGGAGAGCTTGGAGATCTTGTTATTGAGCCTGCACTCATGCCACAGCAGTATAACGAAAAAGGTGATGCAAAAGTTTCGTTAGAATTTGCAGGTCATGGATTTGATATTTTAGTTCACAATCCTGATAAGCTCGAACCTGGGGATGCGCACGTCAAAAAGAGCGCTCTGTGATGATGTAAAAGTGGAAAATGTTACAGGAAACAGCGTGCGTATTCCAAGGCATGCTATTGAAATGCTTTCTACAGATAAATGTCATACGGTTGAGATATACATAGAGTGATAGTTTTATAAAATTAATAGCGTTTGATATTGTATCATTGTGTATCAGCTAAATAAAATTCCCACGCATGTTTGCGTGGGAATTTTTTGTGCGTAGTACAAGGCATTTGGCATCAGGCTACCACATGGATTTGTAGTATTTGTCGCGGTATTTCTTTGGTGTAAGCCCCGTAAAACTCTCGAATATCTGGATAAAGTGGCTCTGTGATGAAAATGACAGGTAGTTGGCTATATCTATAATCGGCTTATCTGAGTATTTGAGCAGGTGAGTCGCTTTTTCTATTTTCTTTTCCCTTATATAATCACTTATCGAAACACCGAGATTCTGCTTGAATACCCTTGAAAGATAGCTCTCGGAAAGCCCTGTGTATGCAGCCAGATCAGCTATTGTGATACGCTCTTTTTATGTTGCTGTATATATAGTCAACACACTGGGTAACAGGCTTTGAGAGGATAGACGATTTCTTCTGCAGCACCATCTTACCTGTGAAATCCTTTGCCATCTCGTCGTGATGCAGGTCAGCAACCCGGCGTACGGTGGAGCAGCTGTCCATCTTAAGTATATAGAAGTCACTCAGACGGTATGCCTGCTCAGGCTCGAGTCCTCCATCAATACAGTATCTTGTGATCATGGCGGTTGTGACAACAAAGTGATATTTGATATTCTGTAAAGTATTTCTGGACAATACACCTGTTCCGTCAAGGTGTATAAATGCATCTTCTTTGCAGTTTTTTATTACATATTCCATATCCCCGGTTTTGACTGCGTTATAAAAACTATATTCAATACTTGGAGCACGATGCAGTGATTCGCTCTCGCTGTCAACAAATTCTGCGTCATACCATTCTTTTGAAAGTGCCATAAAGGTTCTCCTTTGCAACAAAATATTAGATTTATGTCATCTTTCTATTATTATGACATGAATCTGATATTTTTACAATTGATTTAATATAAACGAAAACGGTTAAGGAGTAATATAACAACTGTAAACGAGATATCAAATTAATTTTATAAGAAGATATCAAAACAGTTTCTATGGAGGAAATGAAAAATGAAACAGAAAGTGATTAGCACAATGCTGTTACTGTCTATGGGGGGCAACACTCCTTGCAGGATGTGGAACAACAGCAGGAAACGGAACAGAAGGTGGAGCTTCTAATGCAGCAGAGGGAAAGGTTATCAATATCTATTCATGGAACGACGAGTTTCGAACAAGAGTTGAGGCTGTTTACCCGGAGGTTAAAGAAACTTCTAAAGATGGTACAATTACATACCTCAAGGATGGTACAGAAATTCATTGGATAGTAAATCCTAATCAGGATGGTGTTTACCAGCAGAAGCTTGATGAAGCTCTTTCAAAACAGGCGGATGCAGCAGATGACAAGATTGATATGTTCTTATCAGAGACAGATTACGTATTCAAATATACAGATAAAGATGCAGACGTAGCAATGCCTCTTAAGGATCTTGGAATTGATTGTGACAAAGAGTTTGCTGATCAGTTCGATTTCACAAGAAAAACAGCTTCTGATTCAGACGGAGTACAGAGAGGTTCAACATGGCAGTGCTGTCCTGGACTTTTAGTTTACCGTCGCGATATTGCAAAGGATGTATTCGGAACAGATGATCCTGAAGCAATCGGTGAGAAGACAAAGGACTGGGATACATTAAAGGCTACAGCAGCGGAACTTAAGGCAAAGGGATACTACACATTATCTTCTTACGCTGATACATTCCGTTTATATGGAAACTCAATCGACAACTCATGGGTACAGCCTGGAGCAGATGAGGTTGTAGTGGATAAGAAGATTACAAACTGGGTAGATGATTCAAAAGAGTGGCTTGATGCAGGATATGTTGATGCTAAAGTTAAAGGCCAGTTTAATGATGACTGGAACAAAGCAATGGGTTCTCAGTCAAAGGTATTTGCATTCCTTTTCCCAGCATGGGGAATCGATTTCACACTTGCACCAAACTGGGATGGAGCAGAAGGATCATGGGCTGTTACAAATACACCACCACAGGTGTACAACTGGGGCGGATCTTACCTCCACGCAGCAACAGGAACAGATAACCCTAAGCATGTTAAGGATATCATCCTTGCTTTAACAGCAAATAAAGACAACTTACTCAAGATCTCTAAGGATTACTCTGATTTCACAAATACAAAATCAGGAATGAAGGAAGCAGCAAAAGATGATTCATTCGCATCAGACTTCCTTGGCGGACAGAACCCATTTGCTTACTTTGAACCGGTAGCTGAGAATATCAAGATTGCACCTCTTTCAGCATATGATCAGGGATGTGTAGAGCTCATCCAGAACTCATTCAGCGATTACTTACAGGGTAAGGTTGATTATGATAAGGCTAAGAAAAACTTTGAGACAGCAATTAAAGAGCGTTATCCTGATATCGAAAAGGTTACATGGCCGAAATAAGATAAATAAAACACCATGCGGAGCCTTTGGGCTTCGCAGAGGTGACTCGGTAGAAAGGAATTTGGCTCATGAAGAAGAAAAGAAAAGAGCGTAAGTTATGCAAAATGGGGATATATCTTTATTCTTCCGTTTTTCATAACATATTTAATTTTTTTCTCTGATTCCGTTAGTAGATACGGTAAGGTTTAGTTTTTTTTTGAATACTATAGATCCGGAATCAAACAAATAGGACCGAATTTTGTGGGATGGGCTAACTATGCCGAGCTTCTTAAATCGGATATGATCACATATGGTAAGAATACTCTTATCCTCTGGGTTATCGGATTTATTCCACAGATTGTGGTTGCACTTGTTTTAGCAAACTGGTTCACTGATGTCAGATTAAAAATTCACAAATTACAGTTTTTTAAGGTAGTAATTTATCTGCCAAACCTGATCATGGCATCTGCATTTGCACTTTTTGTTCTTTACACTGTTCTCGAACAGTGGTCCTGTGAACTCAATCCTGCAGTCTATGGGAGTAATCAGCAAGCCTATCGACTTTATGGGAAGTGTATTTGGAACCAGATCACTCACTTCGGCTTCATGAACTTCCTTATGTGGTTCGGTAATACGACTATTATGCTCATGGCAGCAGTCATGGGTATCAGTACAGAAGTATTTGAGGCGGCAGATCTGGATGGATGTAATGCATTGCAGAGATTCTTCTATATAACTTTACCGAGTATACGACCAATACTTGCATATACACTCATCACATCAATCATCGGTGGACTCCAGATGTTCGATGTACCTCAGATTCTGACAAACGGACAGGGAAATCCGGACAGAACGTCAATGACACTTATCATGTTCCTGAACAACCACTTAAAAGAGTAAGAACTATGGTATGGCCGGAACATTGTCGGTATATCTGTTTATAGTCAGCGCAATTCTGTGCTTCATCGTATACAGAATGACAAATGACAGCGATCCTGACGGATCAAAGGCAGCAGCAAAGCGAGCTGCAAAAAGAAGCTAGAAGAAAGAAAAAGGAGGCGGCTAAATAATGAAACCAAAACATAAAATTAATGTCCGCAGTGTTATAGCGCATATAGTTTTGATATTATTATCATTTTTATGCCTGTTCTTCTTTGTAATACTTATAATCAATGCGACAAGGTCGCATGCACAGCTGCAGAAGGGCTTCTCATTTATCCCGGGCGGGCATTTCCTGGATAATCTGAAATCTGTAGCTAATGACGGATCCTTCCCTATGTTTAGGGGAATAGTAAACAGCCTTATTATATCGGGCTCATGTGCAGTTTTATGTACATATTTTTTTTCATCGCTTACAGCATATGGACTTTATGCTTATGATTTTAAATTAAAGAAAGCTGCATTTACATTTATCATGGCGATACTGGTTATGCCGACACAGGTTACTGCGATGGGCTTCCTGCGTTTAATAACAAATATGGGAATGTATGATTCGTGGGCTCCACTTATCATTCCATCAATAGCATCGCCGGCGGTATTCTATTTCATGTACAGCTATCTACAGTCATCACTTCCTCTATCACTTGTAGAAGCTGCACGAATTGATGGTTCGAATGAGTTTAAGACATTCAACCATATAGTATTGCCGATCATGAAACCTGCAATTGCAGTACAGGCAATTTTCACATTTGTAGGTTCATGGAACAACTACTTCACACCGGCCCTGATCATCCAGTCAAAGAACAAGATGACAGTACCAATTTTGATTGCCACACTTCGAGGAGCGGACTATATGAATTTCGATATGGGAAAAAATCTATATGATGATAACAGTAGCTATTGTGCCTATTATTGTTGTATATCTTCTCTTATCAAAATATATTATTGCCGGTGTCACACTTGGAGGCGTGAAGGAGTAAACAATTTAATTAGTTTTAGCATCAGAGCAGATGTCTTACATATATGTTATGTGGGTCATCTGTTTTTTAGTATATTGAAATATGAGGTATGGCATATTTTTTATTTAGGAAATATTGTGGCACATATGCAGTATATCAGCAGATGATTGTTGATTAAATAATTCTAAAATGATAGAATTATAGAATTAACTCATGGTATACTAAAACGAACGTAAAGATATGTGCGTCGAAAGAGATATCATATAGATAAGATTGGAGAAAATACATGAACCCAGCAAGCATAATGAAAATGATGAAAGCAAAAAAATACATTTATAGCAAACCACCCAAAGTTTGTATCCTTTTTTACAGTATGCATTCGGCAGCGGCATCCCGGCAGACTCTGTTATTGAAATCACAGTTACAAAGCCGGACAGGAGCCTGTGACCTCCAATATCAAGGTGCAGCAGTCAGATCTCGAGCTTTTGGAGAGTCTTAAGGACTTAAAATAGAGGTAAAATATGTTATACCAGATTAAAGATGGGACAGTTTCGGCAGGAGGTCAGACGATTCTGTCCCATGTTGATTTTTATATAAAGGAAAAAGAAAAAATAGCTGTAGTCGGCAAAAACGGTGCTGGAAAGACCACGCTGCTTCGGCTTCTTGCTGGAGAGCTGACACCGGACAGGGATGACAGCAGGGGCAGCTACGGCAGAAGCAATGATATGGTCACGGGAGCTGCCACTGCAGGCAGTGATTTAGATGGTACGGCGAAAAGAACTCAAAGAGCAAAAAAAAGAAGAAACCGTCGGGAAACCCGGAAACCGGAATTACCATGTCCAGAAATATCACAATTGATATGCTTAGACAGGCGGATAAATCAAATCAGGATTTGACAATAGAGCAGATACTGCTTGAGAGCTGCCCGGATAAAGATACCTTTTCAAAAGAGAGGGTTTGACTACGAGATGGAGTACGACCGGCTTTTTACAGGCTTTGGCTTTGAAAAAAGAAGAAAAAAAGCCGTACACTCGGCAGTTTTTCTGGAGGTGAACAGACCAAGATTTCACTTATAAAGCTGCTGCTTGAAAAGCCGGATTTGCTGCTTCTTGATGAGCCGACGAATCATCTTGATATGAAAACTGTCGAGTGGCTGGAGGATTATCTGATAAACTATCCAAAGGCTGTTGTCATTGTGTCCCATGACAGGGCGTTTCTTGATGCAGTTGCGACTGGTGTTTATGAGCTTGAAAATGGCAGTCTGCACAGATATGCCGGCAACTACACACAGTACAGGCAGCAGAAGCTTAAAAATCTGCAGATACAGCGCAAAGCCTACGAGCGCCAGCAGGCGGAGATTGCGCATAATAATGAGCTTATTGACAAATTCAAGCATAAGCCGAAAAAAAGCTGCGTTTGCACGCTCACGCAAGACCATGCTGGCACGCATGAAGCTGATAGAAAAGCCGGTTGAAGACGAAGCTCATATTTTTACAGGCAATATCGAGCCACAGTTTCCGGGCGGTAAATGGGTTTACGAGGCGAAGGAATTAAAAATTGGATATGACGGCAGGGCACTGCTTGAGCTGTCGCTTCGTATAAGGCGTGGTCAGAAGATTGCCGTAATTGGTGACAACGGCATAGGAAAATCAACATTTCTAAAGACTGTGGCAGGACTTATTCCACCAATAAAGGGCACAAGCCAGCTCGGCAGCAATCTGCTGGTGGGATATTTTGACCAGCAGTCGGCACTTATAGACAGCGATAAGACCGTGAGAGATCATTTTCACGAGCTTTTTCCGGCACTTCTGGAGAAGGATTTAAGAAAGACGCTTGGCATGTATCTGTTTGGAGGGGCAAATGCCTCAAAGCGTATCAGCTCGCTCTCAGGTGGTGAGAAGTCCAGGCTTGTGCTCGCAGAGCTTCTGACAGGCCGTCCGAACTTAATGATACTCGATGAGCCGACCAATCACATGGATATTCCGGCGAAGGAGACACTCGAATCGGCATTTAAGGCATATACCGGCACCATGCTCTTTGTATCTCACGACAGGTATTTCATAAAGCAGGTGGCTGATGCCATACTGGTCTTTGAAAATGACAAGGTGATGTACTATCCGTTTGGATATGACCATTATATTTCAAGGCTTAAGGCATCAAAGGATGGCAATCTGCCGGCACTCATGCAGGCAAAGGATGCTGCGATGGTCGAGGCACTTGCGGCTGTCCCAAAGAGGGAGCGACATGAGACCAGACAGCTTTCAACAGAAGAGGCGTACTTAGAGTGGAAGCTTGCACTTGCAGCGGAGCCGGTGGCGAAGGCGGCTGAAGAAGCAGAAAAGGTTTATGAAGAGCTATGTGAAGCAGAAAGCGAGCTTAACGAAGAAAATGTCGATAAGCTGCGACTGCAATATGAAAAAGTTGCTGACTCATGGACAAATGAGTGTGCAAAATGGTATGATATATACTTAGATGAGATGTATCCGGAGAGTGATTTTTAATTTGCAGACATAAGGGAATCAATGTCATTTGCTGTATATCATAAATTATCCGGGGAGAAAGGATTATATATGTGGTTATCAAGATATTTTGTGTATTTTATTATATTTAGCTGTATGGGCTGGATATATGAGAGCATCTACTGTACCATCAGAGCAAAAAAAAAAATGGGAAAACAGAGGCTTTCTCTATGGGTCCGCTTTGTCCTATTTACGGAGCCGGAGGTGTCGCGATCACTGCGATAGCAGATTTCATGTCGGGTCACACGGATGCGACATATACATGGTGGCAGATATTTCTTGTGGCATTTTTGGGAAGGATTGTCTTAGAATATGGCACATCGTGGGCGCTTGAGAAGCTGTTTCACGCATACTGGTGGGATTACAGCAGCATGCCGCTTAATATAAACGGCAGGGTGTGTTTTCCATATTCTGTAGGCTTTGGGGTGGCAGGACTTATAGTGGTATATTTCATTGCACCATTTACGAAGTTCATCACAGGCTGGATGTCACCTATATGGTATGAGTTTTTCTCACTGCTTCTTATGGGCTTTTTAGCTGTAGACACTGCAATCACCGTGTCAGCGCTTACAGATTTCAGCAGGACAATAGTCAATCTGCAGAACAATTTCAACACCTATATGGATGAGGTTGTGGAAGAGGTTAAAGAGCGTAAGAAGGCGGCAGATGAAAGGGTCGCAGGAGAGGTCACAGGAGCTTGCGGAGGCAGTCGAGGAGCGCAGAAAGAGAAAACGTATCAGAGCCAGTGCAGACCGAGTTATTGATTCAATGGGTGCTTTAAAAGAAATCTGCGCTTAACCGAGCACAGGGGCTTCAGAAATCCAAAGGTGGAGAACAGGTATCTCGAGACATTTACAGAGAGTCTGAAGGAACGCTTTAAAAGAGAACGTATAAAGAAAGCAAAGAAGGCGAAAAAGGCAGATAAATAACAAATAAAAATTTTTAAAAAAATTTCAAAAAAAGCTTGCATTATCCGATTGACCATGGTATTATAATATACGGTTCGTTGGTCAAGCGGTTAAGACGCCGCCCTCTCACGGCGGAAACACGGGTTCGATTCCCGTACGGACTGCTAAAACAAAAAGCTCTCAGTACACAGTGCTGAGGGCTTTTTATTTTTGCAAGCAATTAATAACTATAAAACCACTTAGAACAAAAAGCTGATGCCTGCATGTAAGCATGACGCATCAGCTTTTTTATTCTTAAGGTGGCTCAAATCATTATGTCTAAAGTATAATAATACTTGCGCACTTCAAATCATTGCCCAGATTGTATACTCTGCCGGAATCGACACCGACAACAGTTGGTCGGAGAATGTAGTACTCACTGTTTTTTACAACTCTTGCCTTTTCACCATTGCTAAGCTGTACAATTGAATCAACAGGATATAGAATCATACTGCTCATGAAAGCACGCATGACACCTATATCAAGCTGGTTTGTCATGGACATAAGCATCTCAACTGCATCGCGCTGTGATAAGGCATCCTTGTACGGACGCTTTGTGACAAGCGCATCATAGACATCTGCGACAGACAGAATCTTTGCAAACTGACAGATTTTTGGTGCATCAAAGCCGAGTGGATATCCGGTTCCGTCAATGCGTTCGTGGTGCTGCAGCACTCCCATCAGTATAGAGTTGTTTAAATCCTTTCGGTCTTTTAAGCATATTGTAGCCGTACACGGAATGTTTTTTCATGATATTAAACTCATCATCCGTGAGCCTGCCCGGCTTGTTTAGAATCTCATTGGGGATCATTGTCTTGCCTATATCGTGCAGCAGGCCGGATACACCTATGTCGTGGATTTCGTTGTCAGGCAGCTTCATCTGCTTGGCAAGAATCATTGAAATAGTAGCCACATCCACACTGTGCTTGAAGGTGTACTCATCGCTTGTTTTGAGAGAACTGATATCGACAGCTATGGCATCGTTTTCATTGATGGCCTCCATGAGCGAGTCTGCAATCTGGTTTGTTGGCTGTGTTAGCTCCTCGGAGTTAGTGTTGTTGAAGATGTACTGGCCACCGGTTGATACACGCTGCCTGACACTGTCGCTTAAGGTGACCTTGGAACGGTCGTCCGTACGCAGCTGTTTGACCATGGCGGCAGCCTTTGGAGACAGTATGGCATCCGGATCGTCAGGATCAGAATTTCCCTCGCGGATGTATACTGACATTATACCGAGCTTAAGCAGCGAAGAGATGATATAATCATCGATAGCTGAGCCCTGTACCACCAGGTTACGGCCGGTAGGATCCTTGATGACCTGATCAATAATCATGCCGGGTTTCAATTGTCGTGTTCTCATATATCTGCGTTTAATCATTTTTGCCCCAAAACTAAATAAGTCTACTCTAAAAACAATTCAAAATACTACGAATATTATATCGTATATCTGTACTAAAAACAATCTGAAATGAGATTTTTTTAGCAATTTTTTGTAATAGAAGAGAAAAAACACAGTTATTTCCTATTCGATGTACTAGATGTGGTGACCGCCACCACTGTGACTGCCACCACTGTGACTGCCGCCACTATGACCTCCACCACCGCTGTGACCGCCACTTGAGCCTGAGCTTTGTGGACTGTAGTGTCTTGTCTGGTTCATAAAGCGTGCGCGTGCATTTTGAATCTCTACCTTTGTAAATGCTGCACCCATGAGCTCGTTGCTCTTAGCCTTGCGGCCCTTTGACAGGGATAATGCATATACAAAGCAAAAAATCATGCCGGCAGCGAGAGCGATAAAGATACTGGAAATGTATCTGAGAGGCTGTGATATATGTCCGCCTGCGAGGACTGTGTTGACCTGGTCTATTGTTTCCATACAGCAGGTGAAATAGTCGTAATCATGACTTGAGGTGGCATATATATAAGTGTTGTCACAGATGGAGTTACATTTTGAGTTTGGGATGGTTCTCTGCGTGCTTCCCTCACAAGCCAGATAAATCTCGTTTAAATCTCTGTCTATTACAAAAATGACACCGTTTGCACCGGTTCCGAAATAGCCTTCAAATGTATTGACTGCATAGCTTTCAGTGCTTCCGTAAGGATGTGAGGTAGTGGTGACAACAGCTATGTTGCAGTATTCGGTTGTCTTTTTTCATCTGTGAGATGAGCTTGCCTTTTACGGCATCGTCAATGAAATTGGCAGAGTCCTCACAAGGATGTACTCGTAGCCGGTAGACTTGTTTGTGCCGCTTAGATTGTAATTTGCGGCTGTCTCAGTGGCATATACATTTGATGAGCTGCTCAAAACAAGGACTGTAACAAGCAAAAATAATGTAAACAAAGCTGAACACCTGCATTTTATACAATGCAAAAAATGACTTTTATAATTATTTCTATGCACGGTCATCACCTCCCTTATGTGTGGCAAACTGTGGCAGCTTGCGCGTTGTAAGCACGTTGAATGCGCGGATGACATTAATCAGTGTGATAAGCACTGAGGCGATGATGATAAAAAGCTGCGCCATAGTACCATGCATCGAGCACCGGCTGGAACAAAAGAACAGCATCGCCAATAAGCATGGATACCATGCCAAAGATGAGTCCGGCAACTCCCTTGTGTCCGGGCATCCGGTCAAAGCTTGAGAAGGCTCTGATTGAAAAAATAAATGATATGATGGTCAAAATAACAAATAAAATCAGGCTGCCGTCTGCATTGCCAAAGCTGCCTCCGATACCTGCAATGATTGCAAACAGAGCAGGAACAAATTGAATGACAAATATAAAAAGTATAAAGTAAGCTATAAACGATGTGTTTGTCTTTTTCTTTATGGTTTTCGTGGCCTTTTTTGCAGCCTTAAGGCGTCTGCGGTTGTTGATTGCACCAAGTGCCTCCGGCTGTTCCTTTGCGATACGGCCCTTATCCTCGGTACCGGCTTCCTTTACAGCAATCATGGTCAGCTCCTGTGAGTAACAGATATTTGCGATAATAGCAAGCACACCGACTATGGTGAGAGTCATTCCGGGAGTGAGAACCGTCAGCAGACATAATAAAATGTATACCGGAATTGCCGCAATGAGTGAGCCTAGCATGAATTTACCGACAGATATAGGCAGATCGGCAACAACCTTGCCGGTCTGGCCGTTTACTGTGGCATATGCCACACGATCCTTATTGCGGTACGACAAAAACCATACCGGAAACATTGAGTAATCTGTCTCTTTTTACAGTAGTGCCAAGACTTAAAGGCGAAAGAGCAGCGGAGTCACTGTCGACTGACAAGCCGGTAAAGGCAGGCTCTTTACTTATTTCGCTTACTGTGTTTGTGCAGGCTGCATCCATTGCGTCACTTGCGTAAATCGTTGATGGTAAATCAGCTGTATCAGCGTAAAAACCACTTAAGAATGCCGGTGTAAAGCGCTTCATATTCTTCACATCATATGGCGCAAGTTTTTCGCTGATGCTGTCATCAAATGATGAAGATGCATCGTAGGACAGTCCCTTGTAGTAGGCGTCGAGATCTCCCTCGAGCCTGTAATGGTCTGTAATGATGTAATCTCCTGAACGGTGGGATCTTTTTCGCCGGAAGTGAAATAGAGCCTTCTGGGTTACATAATATGTCCAGTAAGGCATGTAGATACCTCTGAATCCGTCGATAAACTTAGGATCCTTAAGCTCCTTTGGCGCGAAAATAGCCTTTTTCATGCGAGGCTCATGTAGGCCTGCTTACAGTCATCCTTGCTCTTTGCAAATGGTATGATATAAGCCGGCTTGTGCTCCTTTTTGCATGCGGCTGTAGAGCACAGTTGATGCACCGCAGAAGCTGCAGAAGCCTGCTGCGGTATCGTCTGTGCTCAGGATTTCTCCTCCGCACTGAGGGCATGTGAAAATGGTTGCGTCGAAGTCCTTCTGGACCTCGGCGTCAGAGGTTTTGTCCTCGTACGCGTAAGGGTCGAAAAAGTGAATGACAGTATTCACAGGCTAACTGGCCTGATTTGATGTCAAACTTCACATTTCCACCGCAATTTTTACATGCGAACATTTTGTTTCTCCTTTCTATTCCCTTTTTACTTTTTTATCTGCTTGAATAAATAATTCCTTCCAGATTGACGGATGGAAGAGGATGAGCAGTGGAAACAGCTCGAGTCTTCCGGCAAGCATGTCAAACATCAGTATATATTTGGAGAAATTATTAAAAAGCCAAAATTGCATGTCGGACCGACCAGAGAAAGACCCGGTCCGATATTGTTAAATGTAGCTGCGACAGCCGTGAAACTGGTGGTGAAATCATAGTTTTCAACGGAAACAAGCAGCATTGAAACAACAAAAATGACGGCATACGTCATGAAATAAACATTTATTGACCTGATAACATCATGGTCTACAGGCTTGTGCTCAAAGGTGAGCTTTTTCACACTCTTTGGGTGAATGTAGCCATTTAACTCCTTGCGTATTGTCTTTACAGCGATGACAATACGAGATACCTTGATACCTCCGCCGGTGATTCCTGCACATGCGCCAATGAACATCAAAAGCACAAGCAGTGTCTTTGAAAGCTCAGGCCATCTGTCGAAATCGGTGCTGGAAAATCCGGTTGTCGTGATGATTGAGCCAACCTGAAACGCTGCCTTTGTGACTGCGTCAAACACACCGGTACACATATGCGCGATATTCACGCTTATGACTACAACGGAGGCTATTATGATGCCGAAATAGTATCTAACCTCCTCCACCTTAAGTGCGTCACGGATGTGACCGAAGAAAAGCAGGTAGTAAGCGTTGAAATTGACACCGAAAAGTATCATAAATATGGTAACAACCCATTGCAGATAAACATTATAGCTGCAAAAACTGTCGTTTTTGATACCGAAGCCTCCTGTACCGGCTGTGCCGAGAGGGTACAGATGGCATCGTACAGAGGCATTTTTCCGAAAAGCAGGAAAATAATCTCCATAGTCGTAAGACCAAAGTATATTATGTATAAAAGCCTGGCAGTGTGCCGCATCTTTGGAACAAGTTTTCCGACAGAAGGACCCGGGCTTTCAGCACGCATCAGATTTATGTTGCTGCCGCCTGAAAGCGGGATGATTGCCAGAAGAAATACAAGCACACCCATACCGCCAATCCAGTGCGTAAAGCAGCGCCAGAAATTCATGCAATAGGAGAGTGATTCTACCTCAGGCAGGATGCTCGCTCCTGTCGTGTGGTGAAGCCGGAGATGGTCTCAAAAAGAGCATCTGTGAAGCTTGGAATCTCTCCTGATATGTAAAACGGCAGACAGCCGAATATACTCAGTACAATCCAGCCCAGTGCGGTTGTTGCACAGCCCTCCTTCAGGTAAAAGGTAAAATCCCTCGGTTTTTTAGCCGAAAAAATAAAACCGATAGCTATGCTTATGAGTGCAACAATCAAAAAAGTAGATGCCGCTTTTTTTCATAATAAATACCGGCAACAATACATGGCAGAAGCAGCAAAAAGCCTTCAAGCTTTAAAATATATCCCAGAAGATATCGAATTACTGAAGTGTTCATATCATTCCCCCACTATTCCATAATATCCTGAAGATTTGTAAAGCCGGTATGGGTTGTTATAATCATGACAGTATCATTTTTTTGTATGCAGTCATTACCTGTAGGTATAATAATTTTGCCGTTTCGGTTGATGAAGCAGATGAGCAGATGCTTTTTGAGCTTTAGGTCTCGAAGCGGTATGTCTGTCACATTTGAGTTTTCTGATACAAAGAACTCAATTGCTTCAACTCTTGAGTCGTACATGTGGTAGAGAGTCTCTATATTGCAGTTCATAGAGTTTTTCTTTGCACGGACATAGGCAATTATGGCTTCTGAGGTGATGTATTTTGGCGAGATTACACTGCCAAGGTCCAGGCTGTTTATGACATTGGTAAACGTTATACGATTAAGCTTTGTTATGACCTTTGCATTGGAAACCTGCTTCGCATAGAGCGTAAGCATGATGTTTTCCTCGTCTATACCGGTAAGAGGTACAAATGACTGGCAGGTCTCTATGCCCTCTTCCTTTAAGAGTGCCTGTTCTGTTCCGTCACCGTTTATGATGACAGCATCCGGAAGCAGTATGGAAAGTTCTTCACAGCGCTCGAAGCTATTTTCGATTATTTTGACCTTTATGCCACGTGATATGAGCTGCTTTGCCAGGTAATATGCGGCTTTGCCGCCTCCGATAATCAGTGTATTTTTTTTACGCTGTGTGTATTGACTCCGATGTGGCTGAAAAACTCCTTTTGTATGTCTGCGTTCGCCGACAAATGACAGTTTGTCTCCCTTGCGGAGCACAAAAATCACCTGATGGGATAGTGACCTCATCATCTCTCTCGACTGCACCGATAAGTATGTTGGCATGGTGTCTGGTGCCCAGATCCATGAGCTTTGTTCCGTCGAGGATGCTGCCCTCGGGAATCTCATACTTGATGAGCTGTGCCTGACCGTGAGCAAAGTTTGTCACCTCAAGGCTGGACGGCAGATGAAGAATATGAGCCATCTCAATAGCTGCCTCAAGCTCAGGATTGATAATGAGTGCAAGACCAAGCTTGTCGCGCAGATATTTGGCCTCCTCGGCTGTATTCAGGCGTTCTGACTCTGGCTATAGCAGCACAGTTGCCGACCTGTGTGGCAATGGTACAGCATAGCAGATTCAGCTCATCAGAGCCTGTGACTGCGATGATTAAGTCGGCATCATCAATACCCGCTTCCTGCAGTATCTTGTAGCTGGCACCGTTTCCTGCAATACCCATTACATCATAGATATTGGATACCTGGGAAATCCTCTCCCTGTTTTTGTCGATAATTGTTATGTCGTGCCCCTCCTTGCCAAGCTGCTCAACGAGAGTACGGCCTACCTTGCCGCATCCGACGATGATAATTCTCAGTCCCTGGGAGGGAACCACTCCTTTTTTGAACATTATTTCCTCCGTATATAAAAATATAATGATATGAGGGTCAAAAAGGTATTTTGCCCCTCATTTATGATTGTGTGGTGGATAGAATTATTATGACTATCATATATCAATGGATTATAACATAACGCATATATATTTCATAGAGAAAAAAGTCCCAAAAATATGAGATTGTAATAAAGTACAAAAAGTGATAAAATCAATTTTAATTGTAGTATTTGAATAGCTGTTTGAACAGCAATAAGAGATAGATTTTTGGAGCTTTAAGGTAATGACGGGATTTTTAAAGGCAAACTACCATACGCACACCTATAGGTGCCAGCATGCATATGGCAGCGAGCGAGAATATATAGAGGCGGCTATCAGAATGGGTATCGCAGAGCTTGGCTTTTCAGACCATGTGCCGTGCCCCTTTAAGGATGGCTATGTGTCGGGCATCCGGATGACGATGGAACAGGCACCGGAGTATGTGTATGCCATCAGGAAGCTTGGGAAGGAGTATGCATCCGACATAAAGCTCTACGTTGGTTTTGAGGCGGAGTACATACCGGAGTTTTTCAAGGAGCAGAAGGCTATGTTTGACAGGCTTGGCTGTGATTACATGATAATGGGCCAGCATTTTATGAAATCAGAGCAGACAGGCCCGTATACAGGCACACCGACAGATGATGAGAGCCGTATACGCGAGTATGTGGATACTGTTATAGAGGGCATGAAAACAGGCATGTACAGCTATTTAGCACATCCTGATTTAATAAATTATCAGGGAACTTGATTCTGTCTACGAATGGGAGATGACGAGGATGTGCAAGGCACTTAAGGAGCTTGACATACCGCTTGAGATAAACATGCTTGGTATCAGTGCAGGAAAGCACTATCCGACAGAGCGCTTCTGGTGTATACCGCATGACATCGGCAACAAAGTGATACTTGGGCTTGATGCACATACAGTGGACAATATATGTGATGTGGAAAGCTATGAAAAGGCACTTGATATAGTCAGAAAATATGACCTGAATCTTATTGACCGGATTGAGATATAGTTACTTACAAAAAATATCAAATACCAAAAGTGAGGAATGCTATGATTATTACAGAAGAAAAAATATAATGAGGAATTAACAAGATATGTTTTGCCTTTTATCAGGCTTAATTTTGAAGATGGCTATATGAAGAGTGCAGATGGCACACGCATACATTACGGCTATGTGACGACACCTGTAGCAAAGGCTGCCATAGTCATATCACATGGATTTACAGAGTGTATGCCCTAAATATTATGAGGTGATTTACTATTTTGCAAAGGCCGGATACTCTGTATATATGGTGGAGCATCGCGGACACGGCTTTTCGGACAGAAGTGTATCAGATATGAGCATGGTCACTGTAAACAGCTTTGACGATTATGTGAGTGACCTTGATATGTTTATCCGCGAGATTGTGATGAAGCGTGAGGGGCGCAGACCGCTTTACCTGTACGGTCACTCTATGGGAGGCGCGATAGCTGCCCTGTATCTTGAGAAGCATCCTGAGGTATTTACAAAGGCAGTACTTTCAAGCCCTATGATAGAGATGCTTTATGGCAATTTTTCACATTTTGCCGTGGAGGCAATATTGTTTGTCGCAAGTGTGCTTAACTGGAACGATAAATATCTGCCGAGCCAGACACCGTATACGGATGAGTATGATTTTGAATCGAGCTGTTGTCTGTCAAAGGCGCGCTATGACTACATATACAAGTGCAAGGTGGAGGAGGAACGCTATCGTACCAAATGGCGCCACCTACAGATGGTGCAGGGCCGGGCGCAAGGCATCCAAATATATAAAGAAGCATGCACAGGAAATTAAAATACCGGTGCTGTTATGCCGCGGGAAAGAGATTATCTGGTTTCAAATGCCGCTGAGGATGAATTTATTGCGAAACTGCCTCAGGGCATTAAGAAGGTCTATCCTGATTCAAAGCACGAGATATTTAATGCGGATGATGATACCTTGGAGAAGTTTTACTCAGATATCCTTGATTTTTGGGCTTGAACATGAAAATGAAATTCGTCAAGTGAAAAATGTGACATAAAAAATCATTTGTTTTGTTAGAAATGACATATGGATTTAAAATACAATATATAGTATAATCACAACTGTTGCGGACAAGATGTTAGTATTTAAGCCGATGGTAAGAGTACGTAAAGCATAGCCCGTACAGAGAAAAATAATAAAATATATCAATATTGTAACAGGTAAATATACTATCAAACAAATGTGAGGAGAAAAGAGAATGTCAGACGAAGTTTTAGATGATGTAATGATTAAGGGTTCATGTAAGGGAAAAGCAGATGCTATTGTAAATTGCCAGTGCAATATCGAGAGTGCACCGGTCAGATGTGAACAGGCAGAAAGATGTATGTTCTATTCTTATTATAAGTGCAGCAAGCAGTGGAAGAGGCTTGCATAGTTAAAATTAAAGATTAAAGCTCCGGGCTGACAATGAAGTCGGCATGGAGCTTTTTTGCGTATATAAAGAAAAAAAAATATTTTACACGCGGAAAACTTATGATAATATATATAATATAGTAACAAGATATAGGAGAAACGCGCATGAAGAGAGTTTTTGGTACTGAGTGATTCACATGGTAATGTGGGAAATATGATTCGGGCAGTCAAAAGAGAGGAGCCTGATATGATACTTCATCTGGGAGACTGCGTTGTGGATGCGGATGCCCTTAGGAGAGAGTTTCCTCATATAACCATGGTCAATGTGCCGGGAAACTGTGATTTTTCACGGGGAGATACAGAGCGACTTATTGATATCGACGGCTATAAGGTACTCATGTGCCATGGACATACATACGGAGTAAAGATGTCATATATGCATCTGGAGCTTCATGCGAAGGAAATCGGGGCAGACCTTGCGCTCTTTGGACATACACACAAGCTGTTTTATGATAAGCATAATGGTCTTGCGATGATGAATCCGGGAAGCATCGGTGCACCGCTGTGGGGCTGCATGCCATCATACGGTATCATCACATTTGACAAAGAACACGATGTTATGAAGTTGGATGTTGATTATATTGAGTATTGACGAATGATTTATCAAAGCGGTATAATATTGGCTAATACAGTTATTTATATAGGAAGCAGAGGAAAAACAGACAAATGGTAAAGGTAGTAAAGTTTGGCGGCAGCTCGCTCGCCAGTGCAGAGCAGTTCACAAAGGTTGGCGACATCATAAGAAGCGATGAGTCAAGAAAATATGTTGTGCCGAGTGCACCGGGAAAGAGAAATTCCAAAGACACAAAGGTAACAGATATGCTTTATGCATGCTATGATATGGCTGAGAATGATCAGGATTTCAAGGTTATGCTCAGAAAAATCAAGGACAGATATGATTCAATCATAAATGGCCTTCATTTAAAGCTGGCACTTGATGAGGAGTTCAAGATTATCGCTGAGAATTTCAAGGCAAAGGCAGGTGCAGATTATGCAGCCTCTCGTGGTGAGTACTTAAACGGAATCATCATGGCAAACTATCTCGGATATGAGTTTATAGATTCGGCAACAGTCATCTTTTTTTGATGAGAATGGCAATTTTGACGCGGAAAAGACAGACAAGGTGCTCTCAAAGAAGCTTGAGCAGACAGAAAAGGCTGTTATTCCGGGCTTTTACGGAGCAGGACCTGACGGAAAGGTAGTTACCTTCTCAAGAGGTGGTTCGGATATCACTGGTTCCATCGTGTCAAAGGCATGTCATGCCAGCATGTACGAAGAACTGGACAGATGTTTCAGGCTGTCTCGTAGCTGATCCTAGAATTATCGACAATCCACAGCCAATCAAGGTTGTTACTTATAGAGAGCTCAGAGAGCTTTCATACATGGGAGCATCAGTGCTCCACGAGGATGCTGTTTTCCCTGTAAGAAAGGCAGGCATCCCAATCAATATCAGAAATACAAACGACCCGGAAGCACCTGGTACTCTCATCGTTGAGAGCACATGCCAAAAAGCCTGATTATACCATCACAGGTATCGCCGGAAAGAAGGGCTTTGTTGCGGTAAATATCGACAAGGACAAGATGAACTCAGAGGTGGGCTTCTGTAGAAAGGCTCTCCAGGCGTTTGAGGAGAACGGTATCTCTATAGAGCATATGCCATCAGGTATCGATACTATGACAGTATTCGTACATCAGGCAGAGTTTGAGGGCAAGGAGCAGCAGGTTATCAGCTCAATCAGAAGACTTGCTCATCCTGATATCATTGACCTCGAGTCAGACCTCGCGCTTATCGCTGTTGTTGGCCGTGGCATGAAGTCAAACCGTGGTACAGCCGGCAGGATTTTCTCTGCACTTGCACATGCCAATATCAATGTGCGCATGATTGATCAGGGTTCATCAGAGCTCAATATCATCATCGGTGTAAGCAATGATGACTTTGACAAGGCAATAAAAGCCATCTACGATATTTTTGTTGTCACACAGCTGTAATAAGCTACGGAGAGATTATCCGTTGGAACCGGAATTGAATAGGATAATTTAAAAATTAAATGTAGAATTTATAAAATAAAATCGAATTGAATAAAATGAAAATCAGTTAGAATTCAATTGGCATTAAAAATACAGAGCTTGTCGTAATATTAATATATGACAAGCTCTGTATTTTTTGAATAAGATGAAACTTTGAAAAAAAGCTTTATGAGGATGCTCTAAATGATAAAAACGAAAATACCCTCACATCCGGTAAAAATGCGCATATATTATAGCGAAAGGAAGAAGTTATTATGCAAAAAGACACTATAATATATGTTACGGATCAGAGGCAAAAGTACCTCGCTGATATGCTTTGGGAGGAGAACAGACAGATTGCAGAAATAGCGGCGGGATTGATTATGAGCGTGTTGGGAATATTGTGTTTCCTACACCGTTTTCAAAGCTTAAGCTTATAAATAGTGATATAGAAAAATTAAAACATAATATAATAATTAACAATATTGCAGTGTGGGGCGGCATGATGCCGGAGTGCTTTCCCGGCGTTGACAGGGGCTGTGACTTTATGAGAGATGAAACTGTTATAGAGCAGAATGCCATTGTTACGGCCGAGGCCACTGCGTCCATAGCAATACAAAAAAAAAGCATACATGGTATATACGGCTCAAAGGTACTTGTGAGCGGGTTTGGAAAATGCGGAAAGGCAATTGCCCGCGTTTTTTTCTGCTATGGGAGCCCATGTCATGGTGATGGCAAGGAGAAAACAGGCAAGGCATGAGGCCGCTGAACTGGGATATGAAACGGTGGATTTTAATGATCCTGCCAAGGCCTGTTTCGAAACACTGTTTCTCATAAACACAGTACCGGATAGGGTTATAGATGAAAGTTTAATCATGATTTTGCAAAAAGATGCGATAATTATAGACATTGCATCTAAGCCCGGAGGCTGTGATTTTGAGGCCTGTAAGAGGTATCAGATAAACTGTACGCATGCGCTCGGCCTTCCGGGCATATACTGTCCGAAAACCGGTGCAAAAATACTTTATGACTGTATGAAAAGAAAAAAGGTATGACGGAGGGCTTATGGTTATTTCGGATTGCACCGTAGGAATGGGAATTACAGGCTCCTTCTGTAGTTTTGAAAAAGACTAAGGATGTTGCAAAGCGGCTTGTGGATAGCTTCACACATGTGACACCTGTATATTCCTATAATGCACAGATGATGAACACACGCTTTGGAAAGGCGGGAGACTTTATGCATACTATCTCCGAAATCACAGGGGATGAGGGCATCAGGACACTGCAGGAGGCAGAGCGTGTCGGCCCGGGAAAGCTGTTTGACGTGATGGTGATTTACCCATGCACCGGCAACACAGCGGCAAAAAGCTTGCAAACGGCATAGTGGATACACCGGTTCTTCTCGCGGCAAAGGCTCATCTTAGAAACGGAAGACCGCTTGTTATCGGGATTTCCACAAATGATGCGCTAGGCATCAACTTTAAGAATATCGGAAAGCTGATGAATATGAAAAATATTTATTTTGTGCCGTTTGGGCAGGATGATTGTGTGAAGAAACCGAATTCACTCGTGTGTGATGGAAAACAGGTTGTCGACACAATAAATGAAGTGATGGCAGGACGACAGATCCAGCCGGTAATCCTCTAGAGTGGGGAATATTACTTTATTGAGACTGTAGTATTGTAGTGATAGTAGTACGGGACGCTACTTGCGGACACCGCGTCGGGCTGTATACACTCCGGAGTCCGCTACACTGCGCAGCTAAGATTACTGTGCAAATTATGCTTTGTAGGTTTTCATAGGATGACGAAAACGTCGAAACTCGCCATCCATGGCTCGATTTCTCCTTGCCTCGGCGTCCATGCCTCGGCATTTCTGTGTATCATGTGCATAATTCGACAGTATCTAAGCAGCTTCGCTATTCGCGGACTCCGGAGTGTATGCAACCCGCCGCGGTGCTCGCGCGAATCGTCCCTTACGTTATGGCGTAAATAGTAAATAAATAAGATTTATGAATCTGAATCGTTGCCGGTCACACTGTTAGTTGTGAACAGTAACTTCTGAATTGAAAAACTGAGTTGGAAAATGTAAAAAAATAGAGGAAAGATGTAAAAATATATGTTATAATCGTGTATACACAAAAATGAAAACACAGGAGGATAAAATATGTCATATATTTACAAAACAAAAGGAACCTGTTCAACACAGATTGAACTTGACCTCGATGGAGATGTAGTACATAACGTAAAGTTTACAGGGAGGTTGCAACGGAAATCTTAAGGCTATCCCAAAGCTCGTTGAAGGACTCACAGTTGCCCAGGTAGAGGAAAAAAAATCGGTGGAATTAAATGTGGATTTAAGAATACATCCTGCGGCGACCAGCTCGCAAAAGCATGCCGCGAAGCATATGAAGCCCAAAAGTAATGAAATAACCAGTAAAATAGCTTCCGTATATAAACATGTAGCTCCAAATAAACATGTAGCTCCAAAAAGCTCTCCCATAAGGAGAGCTTTTGAATTAAAAAAAAATAATTCTGCCATGCTTCGCGCACAACAAAGTGGATCCGGGAAGTACACAGTGTGTTCAGAATAAAAAAAAATATGAAGTGCCACGGTGTTCCATAAACTCAAATAGCATGAAGCACTATCACCAAAACACAGCCTGTCCGGGCAAAAAGCCGTGGCTGACTTCATATTTTTTATGAGGAATATACTGTGTGCTCCCCGGACCTCACAGCCTCCCACGCGCGAAGCCCCCCATTAAATCTCGACACTCCCAAAAATATTTTTTATAAAATGTTTACAAAACATTCATCCCTTTAGGTTGTGCAATCATCCTCAAAGTGTTACAATAACACTATTGTGAGCCTGTACAAGGACAATTTGAAGTTATAGGAGAAAAATATGAGCGCATTTTCAAAAATCTTTGGTTCTCACAGCGAGAGAGAGCTTAAGAGAATTTACCCGATTGCTGACAAGGTTGAGTCATATAAGGAAGCAATGGGAAAGCTTTCCGATGAAGAATTAAAGGATAAGACAAGGGAGTTTAAAAAGCGTCTGGAGGACGGAGCAACACTTGATGATATTCTTCCGGAGGCATTTGCTACAGTAAGAGAGGCTGCTAAGCGTGTGCTTGGCATGGAACATTATAGAGTACAGATAATCGGTGGTATTATTTTGCATCAGGGACGTATTGCAGAGATGCGAACCGGTGAAGGTAAGACACTTGTTTCTACACTTCCTGCATACCTTAATGCACTTGAGGGCAAGGGTGTGTGTATTGTAACCGTCAATGATTACCTTGCAAAGCGTGATGCTGAGTGGATGGGACAGGTTCATGAGTTCTTAGGGCTTAAGGTCGGCGTGGTACTTGGCGGCATGGACAATGACGAGCGCAGGGAGGCTTACGGCTGTGATATTACATATATCACAAACAATGAGCTTGGATTTGATTACCTGCGTGACAATATGGTTATCTACAAGGAACAGCTTGTTCAGAGAGGTCTCCACTATGCTATCATCGATGAGGTCGACTCAGTGCTTATCGATGAGGCACGTACACCTCTTATCATTTCAGGACAGAGTGGCAAGTCGACAAGACTTTACGAGGCATGCGATATCCTGGCTACACAGATGAAGCGTGGTGAGGATGTTCCTGAGTATTCAAAGATGGATGCCATCATGGGCATTGTCCAGACGAGACAGGTGATTTCATCGTAAATGAGAAGGACAAGGTCGTAAACCTTACACACAGGATGGTGTGAAAAAGGTAGAACAGTTCTTCCATATCGAGAACCTTGCAGATCCGGAGAATCTTGAAATCCAGCACAATATCATACTTGCGCTTCGTGCGCACAACCTCATGTTCAAAGATCAGGACTATGTGGTAAAGGATGATGAGGTGCTTATCGTAGATGAGTTTACCGGACGTATCATGCCTGGACGCCGTTATTCGGACGGACTGCATCAGGCCATCGAGGCAAAGGAGCATGTAAAGGTTAAGAGAGAGAGCAAGACCCTTGCCACAATCACATTCCAGAACTTCTTCAATAAGTTTGACAAGAAGGCCGGTATGACAGGTACAGCTCTCACAGAGGAAAAAGAGTTCCGTGATATCTATGGCATGGATGTTGTCGAGATACCTACAAATAAGCCGGTAGCGCGTATTGATTTACAGGATGCTGTATACGCTACCAAAAAGGAAAAGTTCAAGGCAGTTGTGGATGCGGTTAAAGAGGCACATGAAAAGGGGGGACAGCCTGTTCTTGTAGGTACAATTACCATCGAGACATCAGAGCTTTTGAGCGGCATGCTCAAGAGAGAGGGAATCCCTCACACAGTATTAAATGCCAAGTTCCATGAGAAAGAGGCAGAGATTGTTGCACTTGCAGGACAGCACGGTGCAGTTACAATAGCAACCAACATGGCAGGCCGTGGTACCGATATTAAGCTTGACGATGAGGCAAAGGCTGCCGGAGGTCTTAAGATTATCGGTACAGAACGCCATGAGTCAAGACGTATAGACAATCAGCTCCGTGGACGTGCAGGACGTCAGGGAGATCCGGGTGAGTCACAGTTCTTCATCTCACTCGAGGATGACCTCATGAGACTTTTCGGTTCGGAGCGTCTGATGGGCGTTTTCAATGCTCTCGGAGTACCGGAGGGCGAGCAGATCCAGCATAAGATGCTCACATCTGCTATCGAGAAGGCTCAGGAGAAAAAATCGAGGCCAACAACTTTGGTATTCGTAAAAATCTTCTCGAGTATGACCAGGTGGACAATGACCAGAGAGAGATTATCTACAGCGAGCGTATGAAGGTGCTTAACGGTGACAACATGCGTGATGCTATCCTTAAGATGGTTCAGGAGCAGGTTGAGAAGTCTGTCGACAGATGCATCTCTGAGGAAATTGACAGAGCTGACTGGGATCTTGTAGAGCTCAACGAACTTGTGCTTCCGGTCATTCCTCTTGACCCGATTACAAAAGAGGATATTGAGTCAATCAGAATGCAAAGCAGCTTAAGCAGTACTTAAAGGAAAAGGCTGTTATGCTTTATGAGCAGAAGGAGACAGAATTCCCTGAGCCTGAGCAGTTCAGAGAGATTGAGCGTGTCGTGCTTCTTCGTGTAATCGACAGAAAGTGGATGGATCACATCGATGATATGGCACAGCTTCGCCAGGGAATCGGCTTACAGGCTTATGGACGGAAAGATCCAATCGTAGAGTACAAGATGGCAGGCTTTGATATGTTTGACGACATGATTTCAGCTATCCAGGAGGATACTGTCAGACTGCTGTATCATGTACAGGTTGAGCAGAAGGTTGAGCGAGAGCAGGTTGCAAAGATTTCGGGCACAAACAAGGATGAATCAGCACAGAATGCACCAAAGCGCCGTGCAGCAGCCAAGGTATATCCGAATGACCCATGTCCATGTGGCAGTGGCAAGAAATATAAGCAGTGCTGTGGACGTGTGAAGTAAATTTTAAATGGCTGTAATCGTTGCTGGTCACACTGTTAGGTGTGAACATTAACATAAAAATAAATAAACAAGAACGAATGTTCTAAAATTGTGGACAAAGTCGATTTTTTTTTGTAGTAAAATAAAGCACGTAAGTGCATACTATAAATGATTGACTTTGTCTTTTTATAATTTTACAAAAGCAGTATTTAAGGTTTTTTTGGAGGAAGCGTGCGTTATGGAATTTAAACTGCATTCAAAATACAAGCTGACCGGCGACCAGCCGCAGGCAAATAGAGCAGCTTGTAAAGGGCTTTAAGGAGGGCAACCAGTTTGAGACCTTACTTGAGTTACCGGCTCCGGCAAGACCTTTACCATGGCTAATGTCATTGCAGCACTCAATAAGCCTACACTTATCATATCGCACAATAAGACACTGGCGGGGCAGCTCTATGGTGAGATGAAGGAGTTTTTCCCCGAAAATGCAGTAGAGTACTTTGTTTCCTACTACGACTATTACCAGCCGGAGGCATATGTACCGCAGTCTGATACGTACATAGCCAAGGATTCCTCTGTAAATGATGAGATAGATAAGCTCAGGCTTTCAGCCACGGCAGCGCTCACAGAGCGAAAGGATGTCATTGTCGTGGCATCGGTTTCCTGCATATACGGACTTGGAAGTCCTGATGAGTGGACAGGCATGAGTATTTCGCTGCGCCCGGGGCAGGAGAGGGACAGGGATGATCTCGCGAGGGCTCTCATAGATTTACAGTACACCAGGAATGATATGGATTTTCACCGAGGCACCTTCAGAGTGCATGGTGATGTGCTTGATATATTTCCGGCAAATGCCGATGATACAGCAATCAGGGTTGAGTTTTTCGGTGATGAGATAGATCGGATAGTGGAGGTTGATGTGCTGACCGGCGAGGTAAAGTGCTCGCTTGAGCACACGATGATTTTCCCTGCATCCCACTATGTAGTTTCGCAGGAGAAGATAAATGAGGCCTGCCTCAATATAGAGAAAGAGCTTGATGAGCGCGTGAAGTATTTTAAAGGCGAGGACAAGCTCATAGGGGCTCAGCGAATAGCAGAGAGGACCAATTTTGACATAGAGATGATGAGGGAGACAGGCTTCTGCTCGGGAATTGAGAACTATACGAGGCATCTGAACTTTGCAAAGCCGGGGGAGCCTCCTATGACACTCATAGATTTCTTCCCGGATGATTTTCTCATAATCGTGGATGAGTCACATATCACGATTCCGCAGATAGGCGGTATGTATGCGGGTGACCGCTCCAGAAAGACCACTCTTGTAGACTATGGTTTCAGACTGCCATCGGCCCTTGACAACAGACCTCTCAATTTCGAGGAGTTCGAGGGTAAAATAGACCAGATGCTCTTTGTCTCAGCCACTCCTAATAAGTATGAGAATGAGCATGAGCTGCTTCGTGCGGAGCAGATTATCAGACCGACAGGACTTTTTGGATCCTGAGATATCAGTGCGCCCTGTTGAGGGACAGATTGATGACCTTGTGTCAGAGGTCAATAAGGAGACTGCAAACCATCACAAGGTGCTTATCACCACACTCACAAAGCGTATGGCTGAGGATCTCACAAACTATATGGCAGAGCTTGGCATCAGGGTTAAAAGTATCTGCATTCAGATATAGATACACTTGAGAGAGCGGAGATAATACGTGACCTGCGTCTTGACGTATTTGACGTGCTCGTCGGCATCAATCTGCTCAGGGAGGGTCTTGATATCCCGGAGATTACACTTGTTGACCATACTCGATGCGGATAAGGAAGGCTTCCTTCGCTCAGAGACCTCACTTATACAGACGATAGGACGTGCCGCACGTAACAGTGAGGGCCATGTTATCATGTACGCTGACAAGATTACAGACTCCATGCGTGTCGCAATTGACGAGACAAAGCGTCGTAGAAAGGTACAGGAAGAGTACAATGAGGCTCACGGCATCACGCCACAGACTATACAGAAATCCGTGCGTGATCTCATAGCTATCTCAAAAGAAGGTAGCGGCCGATGAGAATGCTCTTGACAAAGATCCGGAGTCAATGAGCAAAAAAAGAGCTTGAGAAGCATATCGCAGATATAGAGAAAAAAAGATGAAAAAAAGCAGCGGCAGAGCTCAATTTCGAGGCGGCTGCTGAGTACAGGGATAAGCTTATTATGCTTAAAAACACATTGAGAGACGTAAAATAAAAGCTTATAACATCCGGAAGCAATTTGGAGGAACACAAATTATGGCAAAAAAAGAAAGAAAATACATCAAAATACGAGGTGCCAGCGAACACAATCTAAAGTGCGTCAGTCTCGACATCCCGAGAGATGAGTTTGTTGTTTTTACAGGACTTTCAGGCTCCGGCAAGTCATCACTGGCATTTGATACCATATATGCTGAGGGGCAGCGAAGGTACATGGAGTCACTTTCATCGTATGCGCGTCAGTTTTTAGGACAGATGGAGAAGCCGAATGTGGAGTCTATAGAGGGACTTCCGCCTGCCATTTCCATTGACCAGAAATCCACCAACAAGAACCCACGTTCAACTGTCGGAACGGTTACAGAGATATATGATTACTTCAGACTGCTTTATGCAAGAATTGGAATACCACACTGTCCGAAGTGCGGGCGTGCCATTACAAAGCAGACGATAGACCAGATGGTGGATACTGTTATGGCGCTGCCTGAGCGCACCCGTATCCAGCTTCTTGCACCGGTGGTCAGAGGCCGTAAGGGTGAGCACCAGAAGCTGTTCGAGAGAGCCAAAAAGAGCGGATACGTGCGTGTGATTGTAGATGGCAGCATGTATGAGCTCTCCGAGGATATCCCGATGGAGAAAAATAAAAGCACAATATTGATATTGTTGTAGACCGTTTGGTTGTAAAGCCGGGCATAGAGAAGAGGCTTACTGATTCACTTGAAAATGTATTTGAACTGACAGAGGGCAATGCAATAGTTGATATTGTGGATGGCGAACAGATGACCTTTTCCCAGAATTTTGCGTGCCCTGACTGTGGCATAAGCATAGATGAGGTTGAGCCGAGAAGCTTCTCCTTCAACAATCCGTTCGGAGCATGCCCGACCTGCTACGGACTCGGCTACAAGATGGAGTTTGACCCGCAGCTTATGGTGCCTGACTCATCGCTTTCAATATCAGAGGGCGCCATACAAGTGATGGGCTGGCAGTCATGTACAGACCCAAAGAGCTATACCTATGCGACACTTCTTGCGCTGCATGAGGGCTATGGGCTTCCTCTCGACACACCGATTGATGATTTATCTGCAGATATGAAAAAACTGCTTTTTTACGGTGGAGATGGCAGGGTGCTCAAGGTCAGATACAAGGGTCAGAGAGGCGAAGGTGTCTATGACCTTGTATGGAACGGCCTTGTGGACAATGTTGAGCGCCGATACAAGGAGACCTTTTCTGATACGGCAAAGGCAGAGTATGAGCAGTTTATGCGCATTACTCCGTGTACGAGCTGTAAGGGGCAGAGACTTAAGCCGTCGTCACTTGCCGTTACGGTTGCGGACAAGAACATATATGAGATGACCTCCATGTCTGTGAAGGAGCTTGTGAAGTTCCTTGCTGATATAGAGCTTACAGAGCAGCAGCACTATATAGGAGACCAGATACTAAAGGAAATCCGTGCGAGGGTTGGCTTTTTGCAGCAGGTCGGCCTTGATTATCTCACCCTTACCCGTGGCACGGCAAGCCTTTCAGGAGGGGAAGCCCAGCGAATCAGGCTTGCCACGCAGATTGGCTCAGGACTTGTAGGTGTGGCATATATACTTGATGAGCCAAGTATCGGACTGCATCAGAGGGACAACGACAAGCTGCTTGGTGCACTTATGAATCTTAAGAATCTGGGAAATACGCTCATAGTTGTGGAGCATGATGAGGACACCATGCTGGCAGCGGATTATATCGTGGATGTAGGACCGGGAGCCGGTTCACACGGCGGGGAGATAGTGGCAGCAGGCTCATTAAAGGACATTATAAAGTGCAAAAAATCACTCACAGGAGCATATCTGAGCGGTAAAATAAAGATACCGGTGCCACAGGAGAGGCGCAAGCCAAGCGGATATATCACGATAAGAGGAGCCAGGGAGAATAACCTGAAAAATATTGATGTGCAGATACCTCTTGGTATCATGACCTGTGTTACAGGCGTGTCGGGCTCGGGAAAGAGCTCATTGACCAATGAGATACTCTACAAGCATCTGGCCAAATCCTTAAACAGAGCCAGGTGTAATCGCAGGTGACCACGATGGTATAGATGGTCTTGAACAGCTTGATAAGGTCATAGACATCGACCAGTCACCGATAGGCCGTACACCCCGCTCTAATCCTGCCACATATACAGGTGTGTTTGACATGATAAGAGACCTGTTTGCATCAACACCCGATGCCAAGGCAAAGGGCTATAAAAAGGGCCGTTTCAGTTTCAATGTAAAGGGCGGTCGGTGTGAGGCCTGCGGCGGCGATGGAATCCTTAAGATAGAGATGCATTTCCTGCCTGATGTATATGTGCCGTGTGAGGTCTGTGGAGGCAAACGATATAACAGGGAGACACTCGATGTAAAAGTACAAGGGCAAGAGCATATACGATGTTCTTGATATGACAGTGGAGGAGGCACTTGAGTTTTTCAAAAATGTGCCAAAGATCCAGAACAAAATCCAGTCGCTCTATGATGTCGGACTATCCTACGTGAAGCTCGGACAGCCGTCCACAGAGCTTTCGGGTGGTGAGGCACAGCGTATCAAGCTTGCCACAGAGCTTAGCAGAAAGAGCACCGGAAAGACCATATATATACTTGATGAGCCTACCACAGGACTGCACTTTGCAGATGTACACAAGCTTGTGGAGATACTGCGCAGGCTCTCAGACGGAGGCAATACTGTAGTTGTTATCGAGCACAACCTCGACGTGATAAAGACAGCTGACTATATCATAGATATGGGACCTGAGGGCGGAGACGGTGGCGGAACCGTCATAGCGCAGGGCACACCTGAGGAGATATGCGAGGTAAAACAGTCATATACAGGCCGGTTTTTGAAACCATATCTGGAAAAAAGACAAGGATAAACTTTAAAATTTTATTAAATATGACCTTTTTCAAAAAAAAAAAAAGTTTGAAAAATGGGATTTATTGTATATAATAAGAGAGTGTATGTGTAAATTTAAAGATATGGCAGGAAAGGGGCTATTAAAATGGTCGGATCAGATATCGGAATCGATTTAGGAACAGCAAGTATACTTGTTTATATAAAAGGAAAGGGTGTTGTGTTAAAGGAGCCTTCAGTAGTAGCCTTTGACAGGGACACCAACAAGATTAAGGCAATCGGAGAGGAAGCACGCCTCATGCTCGGAAGGACACCGGGTAATATCGTTGCAGTCAGACCGCTGCGTCAGGGTGTTATCTCAGATTATACAGTTACAGAGAAGATGATCAAGCACTTCATCCAGAAGGCGCTTGGTAAGAAGAGCTTCAGAAAGCCGCTCGTGAGCGTATGTGTGCCAAGTGGTGTTACAGAGGTTGAGAAGAAAGCCGTTGAGGATGCTACATTTGCAGCAGGAGCCAGAGATGTTAAGATTATCGAGGAGCCTATCGCTGCCGCGATCGGTGCAGGTATTGATATATCAAAGCCATGCGGAAATATGATAGTAGATATCGGAGGCGGTACATCAGATATAGCAGTTATCTCACTAGGTGGTTCGGTAGTCAGCACATCTATCAAGATAGCCGGAGATGATTTTGATGAGGCAATTGTCAGATACATGAGAAAGAAGCATAACCTTCTCATCGGAGAGAGAACAGCTGAGGATATCAAAATCAAGATTGGTACATGCTACCCTCTCCCACAGCCGGAGACAATTGAGGTAAGAGGAAGAAACCTTGTAACAGGACTTCCAAGGACTATTACAGTCAGCTCAGAGGAGACAGAGGAAGCACTTCGTGAGGCAACTCTTCAGATAGTTGAGGCAGTGCACTCAGTGCTTGAAAAGACTCCACCGGAGCTTGCAGCCGATGTCGCAGACAGAGGAATCGTGCTTACAGGAGGCGGTTCACTGCTCAGAGGTCTTGAGGAGCTTATCGAGGAAAAGACAGGCATCAATACAATGACTGCAGAGCAGCCTATGACATGTGTTGCTATCGGTACAGGAAAGTATGTAGAGTTCCTTGCAGGCAAGAGAGATGAAGAATTCTAGAATATACGTTTTATAACAGGCAGCCGTGAGGGGGGCGATGATATGTCCCTGCATTGCAGGAATGTATTGTCGCTTTTTTGTTAATATTGTTACAAATGGGAATATTACAGTCAGGGGGGATTAGTGAACAAAATAAAGGATATTGGGAGAGGTGTAATCAATCTGGTATTTCCACCGCGCTGTCCGGTATGTGATGGTATAATTGGTCCGGTTGAGAGATATATACACAGCAGATGCTGTGAAAAGCTCTTTCCGGTTGAGCAGCCACAGTGTATGCGTTGCGGGAAGCCGGTTTTGTCTGAGCGAAGAGAGTATTGTGACGACTGCGCACGGGCACTCGAGCATCACAGGCAGATGCGGGAGGATGACAGCTACAGGCAGGGCAAGGCGCTTTTTGCATACAAGGGCAGCATAAAGCAGACCATGTACAGGTTCAAGTATTCAAACAGACGTGAGTATGCGGCTTATTTTGCACAGACAGCAGTGGAAAGATATTCGGACTGGATACTAAGCTGTGGGATAGATGTTATTATTCCGGTGCCGATGCACCGTAAAAAAATGCGCCAGAGAGGCTACAATCAGGCAGAGTGTTTTGCAAGGGCATTGTCTGAAAAAACAGGCATAAGGATGGCAAAAGGGCTTGTGCGCAGAGTGAAAAATACCAGTCCACTCAAGACAATGGGGTATGTTGAACGCAGAAATTGTCTCGAGGGGGCTTTTCAAGTGGCGGATAGTATTGTACAATATGACCAAATACTAATAGTAGATGATATATATACTACAGGCAGTACGGCAGAGTCGATTGGGCATGAGATAGCAAAGAAATGTCCTGGCCGTGTATATGTGCTGTGTATTTGCATAGGACAGGGAAGTTAGGAGGGTTTTATCAGATGAGAATATCTAATTGTAAGGGCTGTGGCAGAATATTTAATGTACTGTCAGATGAGCAGTACTGCCCGAACTGCCAGAAAAAAAAATGGATGAGAAATTTGATATAGTAAAGAGATTTGTTGAGGATAATCCAAATGTGCCGGGTTGAGACAGTGGCCAAGGAGACCGATACATCCATGAAGCAGATAAATAGGTGGATACGTGAGGAAAGGCTTTCGTTTTCACCGGATTCATCATATGGTATACCATGCGAGAACTGTGGCAGGATGATACGTACAGGCAGATTTTGTGATGAGTGCAAGACTAAGCTCACAAACACACTACGCAGTGCCCTTGACACACCAAAGAGCCAGGGATAGGCAGCTGTGGCAGCAGGATGACAAAAACCGTATGAGATATATCAAGTAACAGGTAAGAGGATGATTTATGATAAACGAAGAAAAAAAGTAAGGGAACTGTTTAATATTGCTCTATGTGACAGCAAAAGCGATGACAGCCGTGTGCAGAAGCAGTCCGCAAGCTATTACGGATGGGACTATATATGGAAAGAGGGCTTAAAAAGCTTCTTTACAGGTACATTCGCATTTGCAGGGCTTGTTGTGATGTGGGTTGCTGTCAATGCAGCAGAGCTTTTGGACAGAAATCAATAAGCTTGATTTTAAGGCAATGGGTGTCACAATAGGCATACTGTATATTGCGTTTATGGCGGTTTACATTTTTGTCACAATTGTGGTGTATACTGCAAGATATAAGGCCGGCAGAAGAGAAGTGCGCAAATACGCAAATCACCTGAAGGCAGTGGGCAGAATATATTCCCGTGAGGAAAAGATTAAGCGTTAGGGAGGCTTTATGAACAAGTTACTGGAAATTAAGGATAAGGCAGTCAAATTTTGCGGTGAGTATGAGCACTTTATACTTCCGGTTGTGAGATTTGCCGTTGCATTTATCGCATTTATAACAATAGATTTGAATATCGGCTATATGGCGAAAATAAGCTCGATGCTTGTGGCACTGCTTTTTAGCGCTTGTGTGTGCACTGCTTCCGGTGAATGCAATACTCTGGATTGCTTCGATTATGATACTTTTAGATATGTATGCGCTGTCCATAGAGGTTTTTGCTATCACATTTGTACTTTTTTTTAGTACTGTATTTTGTCTATTTCCGTTTTGCACCGAAGGATGGCATGCTTGTGATACTCACACCTATATGCTTTCAGCTTCACATACCGTCTGTTATGCCGGTTGCAGCAGGTCTTTTAAGAAGAGCTTATTCTTTTGTTGCAATAATATGTGGCACACTGTTGTACTATTTCTTTGACGGAATCAGACAGAATGCATCAGCGCTTGCAGAGGTGGTAGATAAAAAGGGGCAGAGCACTACAAAGCTCAATGTGACAATGGGACAGCTTCTTGACAACAAAGAGATGTTTATAGTTATGGCAATCTTTGTTATCACCACACTGGTGGTGTATCAGGTCAGACGATTGAAAATCAACAATTCATGGACTGTTGCTACCATAGCAGGAGGGCTCATACAGTTGGTTGCACTTGTTGTTGCCTATTTGGTGCTCGGACTGCCGGAGAAGATAATCTGGCTTGTACTCAGCACTGTAGTTGCTATTTTTTTTGCAGGTGTTGTGCATACAGTTTATATTTATGAATCTTGACTATGCACGTACAGAAAACGTACAATTTGAGGATGATGAATATTACTATTACGTCAAGGCAGTTCCAAAGAAGATGATTGCCAAGGAGGAAAAGGTTGTAAAAAGCACTTTGGCAATACAGGAAGCCTTGGAAAGAAGATTCCGAGACATAATCAGGAAAATATCAGCAAAGAGGCTATTGCAAAAGATCTCGAAATAGACGAAAATATATTTGAGGATGACAAATAGTTACATAGTATAAGAGAAAGGAGGGCGCTATGGATAATGTGAGTGGTGTATTGATACGCTTCAAGGATCAGTTCCTTACATTCACAAATGTGCCGGGCATCAAAATCGGTGTGATAGACATTATAGAGATACTTATTATTTCAGTGCTCTTCTATCATATACTTTTGTGGATAAAGACCACGAGGGCATGGAATCTGTTCAAGGGCCTTATTATCATACTGTTGTTTGTGCTTGTTGCAGCAGCATTGTTCCAGATGGATACAATACTGTGGCTTGCTGAGAAACTCTTTAATATAGGTCTCGTGGCACTTGTTGTTATTTTTCAGCCTGAGCTTCGAAATGCCTTGGAGAATATTGGTGGAAAGACCTTTTTGGGTGATTTTTTTAATACCGGCAGAGGCGAAATTGAGAAATTCTCCGACAAGACAATCGATGAGCTGGTGCGTGCATGCTTTGCGATGGGCAGAGTAAAGACAGGAGCGCTAATAGTCATGGAGGATGAGATAAATCTGGGAGAGTATATCAGAACAGGAATAGATGTGGATGCCATACTTACAAGTCAGCTCCTCATCAATATTTTTGAGAAAAACACACCGCTTCATGACGGAGCGGTTATCGTGCGTGGCAACCGTGTGGTGTCAGCTACATGTTACCTTCCGCTATCAGACAGCCTGTCACTCTCGAAGGATTTGGGAACCAGACACCGTGCAGCGGTCGGAGTCAGCGAGGTAAGTGATTCGCTTACTATCATAGTTTCAGAGGAGACAGGATCAGTTTCTACAGCATACAAGGGGCAGATTGAGCACGATATAGATGCCGATCATCTACGCACACAGCTTAAGCTTCTGCAGAACAGACATAGGGAGCCGGGTAAATTTGAATTAATTAAAAGGAGGTTTAAGAATGGGAAAGAAGCTTCTAAAAACCTTCACAAATAATATAGGCTTTAAAAAATACTTGCGATAGCATTTGCATTTATACTCTGGCTTGTGGTCTACAATCTCAATGACCCGGTCAAGACAAAGACATTTACCACAACAGTCACCGTCACAGGCCGTGATTCGGTTGTTGACAAGGGGCTATGGCCTACCATCAAGGATTCGGAAAAGACCATCAGCTTTTCGGTATCAGGCAAGAGAAGCTATCTGAACGAGCTTGATGATTCCGATTTTTACGCAAATGTCGACCTTGCAAATATCATAGTAGATAAGGATGATACGAATAAGGCAAGCGTAAAGGTAGATATTGGATGCACCAAGTACAGACATTCGATTACCTTCAACGGTGGAGACCATATGCTCCCGCTTTCGGTTGAAAAATATATGCAGAAGCAGTTTGAGGTAAAGGTATCATTGGATGGAAGTCTCTCAGGTGCGAAAGCACTGGGAAATAAGCCACAGGCAAATCCAAAGGTAGTAAAGATCGGAGGTCCTGAGTCCATTGTTTCAACTATAGCATCGGCCAATGTAAATATAAAGGTCGATGACAATACCATAATATCAGATAATCAGATAACTGATCGCGGTGATCTCACTCTGATTGATGATAATGGCGATGAGATAGATATATCAAAGCTTGATGTGGACAGCCAGTATCAGTCTATAGCAGTGACCGTTGATGTCCTAAGTACCAAGGAGGTGCCTATCAAGTGTACTACGACAGGCTCACCGGCAGGAGGAAAGAGCGTGCTCGGAGTAGAACTATCAGAGGAGTCTGTAATGCTCAAAGGTAATGCAGAAGCATTGAACAATATCACATCTATAGATGTGGGCCCAATCGATATATCGGGCGCAACAGACGATATAAGTACATCTGTTGACCTGACAGGATATCTGCCGGATGGAGTTTTTATAGTGAACTCATCCAAGGCAAAGCTCAGTATAGATATAAAGATTGAAACAAATGCGACTTCAACCATGACGCTGAACAGTTCCAATATCACATATGACGGACTGGAAGAGGGATATACGCTTACATTTGTAACAGATAAGAGCAGTGTCATAGTAAGCGGCACCCAGTCTGATATAGATACACTTTCGGGAACTACACTGAAGGGGAAAATTGATGTGACAGGCCTTGGTACAGGTACACATACAGTGACGGTAAAGCCAAATCTGGATGAGACCAAGTACACATGGGGCGAGATAAAGGTTCAGATAGTTATCGGAAGGGAAGGTGACGGAGGCGGCACAACGGGAACTGATGGTACAGGAACAGCCTCGGGCTCAACAACAGGCGATACCGGCACAGGCGGTTCATCGTCATCGGGCAGCACATCGTCAGGAAACACCGGAAATAACGGCTCTGACAGTTCATCACATTGATAGATATATAACCGAAAAGAGGTAATAAAAGTGGTAGCACAAAAAAAATAATCAATCAAGAATCCTACCGGATTACATTTACGTCCGGCCGGCAATCTCTGCAAAGAGGCAATGAAATTTAAATCAAAGGTAACATTTATATATGACGAGAAAAATGTAGCTAATGCAAAGAGTGTACTTTCAGTGCTTGGAGCATGCATAAAGTCAGGCGATGAGATAGAGCTTATCTGCAATGGCGAGGATGAGAGTGAGGCACTTGAACACCTTATACAGTACATCAAGGATGGACTCGGAGAGTAGTACACAAGGAAACAGGTATACATGGAGAAACATATATATGGAGAAGCTTTTAACCATAGTCGTTCCGGCTTACAATGTTGAAAAGTATATAAAGAACTGTCTTGACTCGTTTATAGATTTGTCTGTGCTCAGAAGTCTGGAGATACTCATAGTGGATGATGGTTCCACAGATTCCACAGCCAGCCTGGCACATACCTACGAGCAGAAATATCCATACAGCTTCAAGGTGCTCTCCAAGGAGAACGGAGGCCATGGATCTACCATCAACTATGCGATACCGCGCGCAACAGGAAAGTATTTCAAGGTGGTGGATGGTGATGACTGGCTGGACAAGAGCCTTTTGCCACAGTTTATACAGCTTTTTGAAGCACACCCACTCGGATGTCATATCCAATGACTTCAACCTGGTGGATGATAGGACAAAGAAGGTCACAAAGCGCAGAAAGGCAGTGTCCAACTCTTATCACTACAACAGGGAGTGGGGCTTTGCTGAGGCAGTCATGGACCCACTGATCACTATACATTCCATGACCATCCGTACTGATGTATTGCAGAAGAATGATATTCGTGTGGATGAGCACTGCTTCTACGAGGACCAGGATATATACTCTACCCCTATACCATACTGCACAAGCATCACGTTTTCACCTCTGCCGTTGTATCAGTACAGACTTGGAAGGAGTGGTCAGAGCGTGGACATAAAGATGATGATCAAGCGTCATGACCAGCATCTTAAGGTGCTTGATGCACTGTTTGAGTACAACAACGTGCACGGCAATCTGCAGACCTACAAGAAGCAGTACCTTGAGCGCGGCATAGCCGAGGCAGTCGATGATGAGTACCAGATATTTCTGGCAAAGGGCAATGATACAAGGAACGTTGAGCAGATGAAGAAGTTTGACGAGATGCTGCGTGAGGAGCACCCGGGAGTGTACCAGGCATGCAGCAGGAAGCAGATATGGCTCATTAGAAAAAACTGATTTTAAAGCTTTTCCAATCGTAGCATGGTTTTATAGCAAGTTTAAGAAACAATTGATTTAAGGGTCTGGATAAATCCAGACCTTTATCTGCATTATGATGAATAAAATGGTAAATTGAGATAAAAATATGTGTGACAAATCTCACTTGAGGCATATATAAGAAAGTGATAAAATATGGTGCTGTGAGAATAATATAAAATTAAGATAAAGAGGACAAAGATGAAGAAGAAAAGTATAAAACTCCTGGTAGTTTTGGCCTGTGTGCTTATGGCATTGGGAATGGCAGGCTGTGGAAAGAAAGCATACAAGACATTCCCCTGAAAAGTACAAGCTTGCATCTGTTGATGTAGGTGGAATGACTGCTGACGAGGCAAAGAAAAGCCATAAAGACCGCTGTAGGCAAGTATAAGTTATCAGTGAAGCTTGACGATGCATCATTTGATATGACAGCTGAGGATTTGGGACTCAAGTACAATGACAAAGCAGATCTTCAGGAACTGATAAATGCGGCCAATAAGGATAAGGAACCGGAAAAGCAGGTGAAGCTTTTTAAAATGGACAAGTCTGATGAGCTGGAGACGGCTCTTGTAGACTCTTATATCACTGCAAAAACGCAGTCACAGTCTGATGCTGGGCGGCTCAGAGTGATAAGGATACAGATGCAAATGATGACGAACAAAAGAAGGCTGCGACAGACACACAGACCTTTGATATAAGATCAATTGTGCCATATCGCGCTACAATAGCCTACAATGCAGATGCAGGACAATTTGAGGGTGTTGACGGTGTATCGGGAGATGCACCTGTATATGACAATGCAGCTGCAAATCTGACAAGCGCTGTAAAGGAGCTGAAGGATAAGGTAGAGCTTACATCTGCAACAGGATATGTTGATGGAGAAAAGGCTACGGACAGCGAGCAGGTAAAGAATGCATTAAAAGAAGCCAATGCATATCTTGATGTGACGGTGACATGTAATTTCACACCGGCAACAGGTGAAGCTGCTACAGAGGCTGTAGGAAAGGATCAGATAGCCCAGTGGCTTATAGTGGACAATGACGGATTGTCAGTTTCGCTTGATGGCGAGAATATGGCTACATATTGTACAGAGCTAGCCAAAAAGCATGATGTGTCAAAGAAGAAAACAGGACAGTTTAAGACAACAGGCGGAAGTATAATAAATGTGCCTGTAGCATCATCAGGACAGACTGTAGATGGAAACAAGCTGTATGAGGCGATTGCTGAGGCAATAAACAATAAAAAAGTCTGCAACAGTGGAAGCAGTTTACAGTGAGGCAAAGGAAGAAGAAACAGGTGAATATGTCACATATGGTGGCAATTACTGTGAAGTGGATCTTACCAACCAGATGGTATATGTATACAAGAATGGAGAGCTTGTTGTATCAAGTCAGTGTGTTACAGGATGTATTTCAAAAGGACACGGAACACCTACCGGAGTGTATTCTATTTTCTCAAGAGATAAGGATAGATACTTAAGGGGAGACGGATATAAGTCATGGGTTAATTTCTTTATACCATTCAATGGTGGAATTGGCTTCCATGATGCTTCGTGGAGAAGTACTTTCGGTGGAAATATCTACCTGTACAGCGGCAGCCATGGCTGCATAAATAATGCCTTATTCAGCTGCAAAGAAGCTATATGAGAATGTGACATTAGATGAAAAAGTAATTGTATATGGTGGTGTTGACAAGGTGGCCGGCAAAGCACAGAGTCTTGGCGGAGCTGACTCTTATAATGTGACAGAGGGCGACGGAGCATTCAATCTCGGTGTGACAGCAGAGGATAATGCAAAGCTCACATACTCAAGTGATAATAATGGTGTAGTGAGAGTGGATGAGAACGGTAATGTGACGATAGCAGGTGTCGGAGCTGCTACAATCACTGTGAAGTCTGAGGCTACAACAAGCTACAAGGCCGGCAGCAAGACGATTAGAATCACTGTAAATGCAAAGCCACAGCCAAACCAGACACCATCTGTGACAATAGGTTGCGGTAATAAAACTGTAACAGAGGGAGATGCACCATTTTCTCTCGGAGCAAGTGCTTCAAACGGAGCAGCGCTTTCTTACCAGTCAAGTGATCCTTCGATTGCGTCAGTAGATGGCGCCGGGAAATGTGACCATTTACAGGGCTGGTAGCGTACAGATTACAGCTATAGCAGGTGAAATGGCAGGCTGGAATAGCGCAAGCAGTTCAATAACCGTTACAGTAAATTCAAAACCACAACCACAGCCGGTGGCACCGACTGAACCATCAGAACAGCTACAGCAGAACTAGAACAGCAACAATAGAACAGGAACAAATAAAATATAGCAAATGAAAATACAACAAAGAAAAAGTGCCGGAAACGGCACTTTTCTATTATATTGCATAATTATTTACAAAATATGACATATTCTTAATAATTTTTTTGTGACTTCTAAAAATAGACAAAAAAAGAAATGAAGTGTAGTAATATAATATAGGATTAAACCGAAAAATAATGTTACGATTTGTAAAGGGTAGGAAAATGGAAAACAACGAACCAATAAGAGATCAGGAAATTGAAATCGATTTAGTAGCGTTGTTTCACGAATTAGTGAAGCACTGGAAGGCACTTGTGGGCATCAATGGTGCTTCTTGCAGCAGTATTTGGATTATACTCCAAGATTACTTTTGTACCGGAGTATGAGGCATCTGCAGAGATGTATGTACTGACCAAGTCAACATCTATCACCAGTCTTGCTGATATTCAGGTAGGCTCGAGTCTGACAAACGACTATGAGTACGTTATCACAGGCAGGACAGTTTTATCACAGGTAATTGACAATCTGGATATGGACGAGACATATGAGCAGCTCAGCAAGAGGGTTTCAATAGAGAATCCGACAGATACACGTGTGCTCAAGATTGTGGTTACAGACACTGATTTAGAAGCTTCAAAAACAGTGGCAGATGAGATTGCAAAGGTTTCATCACAGTATATCGCTGACAATATGGAACAGTCACAGCCAAAGATTATCCAGACAGCATATGCTTCAAAGACACCGGTGAATAATAATATCCTTAAGAATACAGTTATAGGAGCTGTACTCGGACTGATTCTTGCTGCCGGCATAGTTGTACTTGGATATATGCTTGACGATACAATTTCTAATGCAGATGATATGGAGACCAGAACAGGCCTCAAGGTGCTTGCATCACTTCCTGTTGATGAGACAGAGTATGATGGAGCCAAGACAAAGAGAAGAAAAAAGAAGAAAACTCAATCATCTAAATCAGACGATAGCAAGAATAAGAAGAGGGCAGTTTAATGGAAACAGTAGTTATTAATCAGATAAAAAGACCAGAGTTATACAATGAAGGAGTCTCTTCGAGCTCTTAAAACAAGCATCAGTTTCAGTGGAAAGGGTGTGAAGTCTATCCTTTTTACCAGCAGCGTGCCAAATGAGGGAAAGACAACCGTAGTTATGGATCTGGCCCGTTCGATGGCGGACTCTAAGAAGTCAGTCCTTATAGTAGATACCGATATGCGTAAGTCAGTCCTTGTAGGAAGACTCAGAGCGAAAGTGGAGAGCGGTGGAAAGATATACGGACTCTCACATTATCTTTCAGGTCAGGTAATATCTTTGGACAAAGTAGTATATGCGACAAACATCAAAGGAGTGTTTATCCTCTTTGCAGGTCATGAGGTGCCTAATCCGACAGAGCTTCTTGAAACAAAAAGAGTTTAAAGAGCTTATCGAGTTTGGAGAGAAAAATTTTGATTACGTGCTTGTTGACACACCTCCTACAGGCGCTGCGATTGATGCAGCCGTAGTTGGAAAGAATGTAGACGGAGCAGTAATAGTTGCTGCCCAGAATGTTACAAGCAGCCGTGCAATCATCAATACAAAGCGTACACTTGAGGACTCAGGAGTCAAGATTCTTGGAGCTGTGCTCAATAAGTGCAGGTTTGAGGAGTCTAAGTATGGTCATTACTATGGAAACTATTATGGTAATTACTATGGTAATTACTATGGCAGGGACGATGACGAAAAGTAGCAGGCGCAGACACATATGAATGACGGAGAATAAGTGCAGATGAAAAAAAAGAAAAAATATAATTATTACGGCAGTAATGATTGTACTTATTGCTATTATAGCGATAATACTTGTAAAGGTTAACAGCAGTAATGTTAAGAATAAAGAAGTTAAAGGCATAAAGCCGGGTACAGAGGCAGTTAAGACAAAAGCCGATACTCAGACTGAGGATGACAGCACTACAGACAAATCAGGTATTGAGGAGTTTGCGTTATTTGGTGTTGACAGCCGCTCAGATCAGCTTGATAAAGGAACACGTTCCGATTCCATTATGGTAGTCAGGGTTGATCATGATGCTAAGAAAATCCGCATGGTATCTATTTTCAGAGACTGTATGATGAATATTGATGGTCATGGATACCAGAAGGTGACACATGCACATGCGTTTGGCGGACCGGAGCTTGCAGTAGATACACTTAACAAAAATCTGGATTTAGACATAAAGAATTATGTTACAGTCAATTTCAATACAGTCGGTGAGATTGTAGATGAGGTAGGAGGCATTGTACAGGATATTGATGCATCTGAGGCAAAGGTGATAAACGGATATATTGATGAGGTCAATAAGGTTCGTGGAACAAGCTCATCCCATATTGATTCAGCCGGCACATATACACTTGATGGAACTCAGGCAGTTGCGTATTCCAGAATACGTTATACAGCCGGAGGAGACTATAAGCGTGCTGAAAGACAGAGAACAGTGCTGTTCAAGGTTTTTGAATCAGCTAAGCAGATGAATACAGCGGCAAAGATTAAGATGGTATCAGATCTGATTGGACATGTCAATACTAACTATAATACTGATGAGATTCTTTCAGTATTTAAAAATCTTGCAGACTATACAGTAGAGGATTCTACAGCATATCCACAGGTGTTCTATGGTGGAAAGGTTGATGGTGCATGGGTTGAGGTGCCTACTACACTTGCAGACATGGCTACAGGAGTGCATCAGTTCCTTGAAGGTGAGACAGGCTATACTCCTAGTGCAACTGTAAACGAATACAGCAGTGCATTATCAGGAAAAAAGTAAGCGGACCCTAATAACGATTTAACAAATACAAATTTTGGGGATTAAATATGAACTTCAGACAAAATGGGGATAAGTACCTCATCACAATAGAAGTAATTGCACTGATAGTTGTGCTGGTATTTGGAGCAGTGCATTTTGTGATGCCGGGGAATAATGCGAATAAGAAAATAACAGAAAGCCAGCAGGAGACACAGAATCCTACTCAGGAGACGGATGGAACTCAGCAGGTACAAGCTGATGGACAGCAGGCAGCACCGGCATTTACTCCGTCAGATTCTGTCAAGACAAAGCTGTCTTCTATGACAACAGAGGAAAAGGTAGCCCAGCTATTCATTACGAGACCTGAGGAGATTACAGGTGTATCACAGTTCACTCAGGCCGGTAACAAGACAAAGGCAGCTATTGGTACTTATCCTCTTGGTGGTTTTGTTTTCAGACAGGAGAATTTCTCAGGAGAGGCCGCAGTTACAAAGATGATGAGCAGTCTGCAGTCATTTTCGCAGGAGCGACTGGGCGTGAATCTGTTTCTTGCAATTGATGAAGAAGGTGGAGAAAGACTTCCTCTTGCTTCAGCTAATGGATATGAGGCACAGCAGGCACCATCACAGCTTGGAGATGCTGACGCAGCGGGCAGCAGTGCAGGAAAGATAGGCTCATATATGGCTACCAATGGCCTTAATATGAATTTTGGACCGACAGCGGATATAGCATATGGTGATAATGCAGATAACGATACATATGCATTTGGCAGCGAGTCAGCGACTGTAGGTGACTGTGTTGCAGCACAGGTAAGCAGCTATAATGGTGCAGGAATCAATTCTGTAGCAAAGAGCTTTCCGGGAAAAGGAAAGGCTACTACAGATTCAGCGACAGGAATGCTCTGGATGACAGACAAGCTGGAGGATCTTGAGGCATCTGATTTTGTGCCATATCAAAAGGCAATTGAAGCAGGTGTTCCGGCAGTCATGATGGGAAATGTGATTTGCCAGAGTGTGACAGGAGAGGAAAACCACGCCATGCTCTACATCAGCAGGTGCCGTAAACTATATGAGAACTACCATGGGCTTTAATGGCCTTTTTGATTACAGATGATTTATCAGATGCATCTCTTAATAAGGTATGTACACAGGATGAGGCGGCTGTGGCAGCTGTTAAGGCAGGAATGAGCATGCTTTATGTTTCAACAGGCTTTGAGAGCAGTTATAATGCAGTGTTGTCTGCAGTTAACAGTGGCGAGATACCGGCAGAAAAATTAGATGATGCAGTTGGAAGAATTCTAACAACAAAAGGAATTTAATATATGCAAATAAAAAGTAAATCCGTTATACTATAGAGTATAGCGGATTTCTGTTATATATTTTGTATATTTAAAGGAGAATTGTTGATATGTCAAATTGTTTCAATCCGGCAAATATTCTTTTGCCAAACGATTGTATAGATATGGAAAAATGGTCAGTTATCTCCTGTGACCAGTTCACAAGTCAGGCTGATTATTGGGATGCTGTGGAAAAGCATGTGGCGGATGCACCGTCAACGCTTAATGTGGTATTTCCCGAAATATATCTGGGAACAATTGAGAATCAGGAGAATGATTGCAAGTCGTCAGGCGATGGTGTCAAAAAATGACAAAGAAACCGGCAGAAAAAACAAAATATGCTTCAATGACAGATGACGAGAGAATCAAATATATTAATACCACGATGGATACATATCTCACAGATGGAACCTTAAAGCAAGCGGTGGCAGATGGCTATGTGCTAGTTGAGCGTACTACGGAGTCAGGGGTTCGTCTTGGAATAGTAGGACTTATTGATCTGGATGACTATGATTTCGACCCGAAAAAGAAGACTCTCATCAGAGCAACAGAGGGAACAGTAATCTCACGTATACCTCCGAGAGTAAAAATAAGAGAGAATGCAGCTATTGAGCTGCCACATGTTATGCTGCTTGTTGATGATCCTATAGACAGACAAAAGATTGATGGATGCCAGGGTGCTACACAGGAAGATGCAGTAAATATAGCAGCTGTAAAGCATGGAATAATCGAGTATGTGTATGCCATCAGGGACACTCTTCGTAAGCTTTACGATACAGAGCTCATGCAGGGAGGCGGACATATCCGCGGCTATGCTGTTGAGGGTGAGGCAGCAAAGCAGGTGACAGAGGCATTCGCAGCAAAACAGAATAGCTGTGGAGGTTTCTTGTTTGCAGTAGGTGATGGAAATCATTCGCTTGCAACAGCGAAGACCTGCTGGGAAAATATCAAAAAATCCGAAAAATTCACAGAGGAGCAGTTGAAAAACCATCCTGCAAGGCATGCTCTTGTGGAAATCTGTAATCTGCACAGTGAGGCGCTTGAGTTTAAGCCTATTCACAGATTGCTTACAAATATTGATGTAAAGGACATGCTGTCGTTTTTCGAAGCTGAAATCACAAAACAAGGACTTGAGAGCACTGAGGGTGATGAGATAGTATTTGAGTATGTTGAATCAGGAAGCTGTGACAGTGCAAAACCGGCAAATGGCAATGAAGTGGTTTCAGAAAATAATGATGGAAGATGCACAGCACCAATAAAGAATTCCGGAATTAATATCACAAATAGAGGTGACCGCCTCCCGGTTGAGATACTCCAGGGTATTTTAGATAAGTATCTTGAGACACATGACAATGTGGAAATAGACTATATCCATGGTGATGAAGCACTTCACGGACTGGTTAAGGAGACTAAGGGATGTGGAATCTTTCTTCAGTCGATAGACAAGAGCACATTGTTCCCTGCAATCAATGCGGGCGGGGTGCTGCCTAGAAAGACATTCTCAATCGGAGAAGCGAATGAGAAGAGATATTATATGGAGTGTCATAAGATATCTATGTAGCTTTGATTTATATACATATGTTAATTTTATCATATTTAGGGAAAATCTTCTTTTAGTATTATAATTATTTAACAAATAATGTTATTTTACTACACAAAGATATTTATTAAGTGTATAATAATACAAAAATAAATTTCACAAGGGGAAAATAATGGGAAAAATACTTTGGAACAGACGGCTTCCGTGGAGAAGCTAATGTCAATTTAACAGCAGAGCACGCATATCAGATTGGTAGATTTTTAGGCTGGTATTATGGAGAGCTTAAGAAGCAGAAGCAGCTCGACGAGCCGGCAAAGATAGTTATAGGAAAGGATACAAGACGTTCAAGCTACATGTTTGAGTATTCACTTGTATCAGGACTTACAGCATCGGGAGCAGATGCATATCTATTACATGTTACTACAACTCCATCAGTGGCATATGTAGCCAGAACCGATGATTTTGACTGTGGTATCATGATTTCCGCAAGCCACAATCCATACTATGACAACGGAATTAAGCTTATTAACAGCAATGGAGAGAAGATGGATGAGGAGACAATTCTTCTTGTCGAGGACTATATAGACGGCAAGCTACGTCTGTTTGGTCAGGAGTGGAAGGAGTTGCCTTATGCACATAAGGATGCTATCGGATGTACAGTGGATTATGTGGCAGGCCGTAACCGTTACATGGGATACCTCATATCGCTTGGTGTCTACTCATTCAAGGGCATGAAAGTAGGTCTTGACTGTGCCAACGGAAGCTCATGGAACATGGCAAAGTCTATTTTTGAGGCACTCGGAGCAAAGTGCTATGTCATCAACAATGAGCCAAACGGTCTAAACATCAACAATAATGCAGGCTCTACACATATCGAGGGCTTACAGAAGTACGTGGTGGACAATGGTCTTGATGTAGGCTTCGCATACGATGGAGATGCAGACAGATGTCTCTGTGTAGATGAACTGGGCAATGTAATCACAGGAGACCATATTCTCTACATCTATGGAAAGTACATGAAAGAGAGAGGAAAGCTTGATAACAATACTGTTGTCACAACTGTTATGTCAAACTTTGGTCTCTACAAGGCCTTTGATGAAATAAGAATCGGCTACGCAAAGACTGCAGTAGGTGATAAATATGTATATGAGTACATGCAGCAGAACGGCCGCCGCATCGGCGGAGAGCAGTCAGGACATATCATCTTCTCTAAGTATGCATCAACAGGTGATGGTATCCTTACCAGCCTTAAGATGATGGAGGTCATGATGGCGAGAAAACAGAAGATGAGCCAGCTCTGTGAGGGGCTTAATATCTATCCACAGGTGCTTCAAAATGTGCGCGTAGCTGACAAGGCGGAGGCACTTGCAAACCCTGATGTTCAGGCAGCCATCGAACAGGTTACTGCAGAGCTTGGCGATACAGGACGTATACTTGTGCGTGAGTCGGGTACAGAGCCTGTTATCCGTGTCATGGTTGAGGCTGAGAGCGAGGAAATCTGTCAGAAATATGTGGATATGGTTGTTGCAAAATTAAAATAAAGGTTAATGCCAAAGATAATACACGTAATATACAAAAGCTGTGTGAGAATATCATGCAGCTTTTGCTGTTATGAGGGTTCATAAATCAGTGAATTAAGATAAATTAAAAGTGGATATAATTTAATCTGTAGAGAGAATAGGAATTAAATTCTGCCGGAGGAAATAGTCTATGCCTGAAATCTTAATTATTTTTTATATTATGTGCCGGTATTATTGTAATTGGCATAATATTGTGTATAATTATTAAAGTGAGTCATATGTCTGATGACGAACAGAAAAAGGACGATGAACGACAGCTGGAGTTCATTCGCGCCTACAAGGAGCATAAAAAAAGGACATTGAGTTTAAAGGATTATATAATAAGAGACATACAGGAAAAAGTTCAAATATCTTCCGTCAGCGGTATATTTGGCTTTAATCTGCATTGCGATGTATATTTTTTGTGTGTCTTCTGAGATATCTTTTTTTCACAATGAGAGAGGTATCACAGGCAGATGAGAGAAGAAAAAAAAGATAGTGGGCAAAATCTGGCATATGCTGTTCTGCGGCACCTTTGTGGCCTATATGTATACGCTTATAATGATAGTGTATTATTCAAGGGAGCCGGGAAGCCAGAACCGGCGTTGCCGATATGGTGCTGTGGAGCAATTGGGGCATGACACTTCAGATGCACGCTTATTTTATAGAAAATATAGTATTGTTTATACCATTTGGGCTTTTATTTCCACTGGTTTTTAAAAAATTGGATGAGATGGTTTACAATACCTGTTGGTGCTCTTATAAGCGCAGCAATTGAGTACACGCAGCTGGTTACCGGCAGGGGATATTGTCAGCTTGATGATTTTGTGACAAATACGGCAGGAGCAGCAATCGGATTTTTTATTTATTTGATATTATATGCAGGGGTGGCTGGTATGGAAAAAAAAGATAAGCATTGTGGTACCATGCTTTAACGAGAAAGGGGCTCTGCCTCTTTTTTATAATAAAATAACTCAGGTGTTTAATCAGATGAGTCAAGAGAGTGAGACAGCGGGATTGTCCTATGAACTGATTATAGTGGATGACGGTTCTATGGACGGACACTCGATGTCGCAAAGGAGCTTGGCTGTAAATGATTCCGGTGTGAAATACATATCCTTTTCACGCAATTTTGGCAAGGAGGCAGCCATGTATGCAGGCTTGCAGCATGCTGTGGGGGAATATGTGGCGATAATGGATGCTGACCTTCAAGATCCGCCGGATATGCTGCCTGAGATGTACAAGGCTCTTATGGAAGAAGGTTATGATGCTGTCGGTACAAGGCGAGTGACACGCAAAGGTGAACCAGCGATTAGATCTTTTTTGCCAGAAAGTTCTATAGGCTCATGAGCAGAATATCAAAGGCAAATATGGTTGATGGGGCACGTGACTACAGGCTGATGAACAGGAAATACGTGGATGCACTGCTTTCGCTTAAGGAATACAACAGGTTTTCAAAGGGACTGTTTGGCTGGGTAGGATTCAAGGTCAAATGGCTTGAGTTTGAGAATGTAAACAGGGTGGCAGGTGAGACAAAGTGGTCATTTTGGCAGCTGTTTCTTATAGTTTAGATGGAATAGTAGCATTTTCAAACGCTCCGTTATACATGGCTTCAATAGCCGGAATGTTCAGCTTTATTGTCGCAATAATTGCAATGCTCTTTATCATTATCAGGAGACTTGTATTCGGAGATCCGGTAGCCGGCTGGGCTTCGACCGTTGTTATCATACTTTTTATAGGTGGGATACAACTGCTTAGCATAGGGCATTTTGGGACTTTATCTGTCGAAGCTATATCTCGAGGCAAAGGACAGACCGATATATTTAATAGGAGAATCAAATATAGAAAAACCTACAGAAAAAAAATTAAGGCTTTCTTAAGATTTCTTAATTCGATAGCATATGACATTTTTTTCGAATGTTATGTGCTATAATTTTTTCGGCAACGTTTATTAATGCATGAAAGAGGACTAAGATGAAAAACGTACTGGAGTGGCTTGAGACCACAGTAGAAAAATACCCTGACAAGCCTGCATTTTCGGATACTGAATGCAGCATTACGTTTGCGCAGGTGTATGATATAGCAAGAAATACAGGAGCATATCTGATAGAACAGCTTGGAGTGGACAGAACCCCTGTTGCAGTATTTGCCGGAAGGAAAATGGTAACACCGGCATACTTCCTGGGAGTGGTATATGCAGGCAGACCGTATGCGCCGATTGATGCATCGCTTCCTGACAAGAGAATTGAAAAAAAAAAATACTTGAAAATCTGTGTCCAAGGGCTATTGTGGCTGACAGGGAAAGCCTTGAGCATGTGGAGAGCATAGTGGATGAGCTGGCAAAGGCAGAAGGTTTCGATAGACCGCAGATATTTATTGCTGAGGATATATCGCGCTTCGAGCAGGTGGCGTGCGCTGATAGTAATTGTAAAATCAGTGAATCAGCAGGAGACGCTGTGACGGATAGTGAGAACGATATGCTCGCAACAGTCCGCAGGCAGATGTCCATGACAGACCCATTGTATATTATCTACACGTCAGGCTCCACCGGCAATCCAAAGGGAGGCATGACATCACATCTGGTCACTTATGACATACATCAATGCTTACTGTGATGTGATGCATATAGAGGAAAGTGATGTGCTGGGCAATCAGTCGCCGCTTGACTATATTGCGGCAATCAGGGACATTTATCTGCCACTAAAGACCGGCTGCAGCACAGCGATTATCCCGAAAGAGTATTTTATGGAGCCAAATGCCCTGTTTGATTACATGAATGATAAGAAAGTCAGCAGTGTAGGCTGGAGTGTTTCGGCATTTACCATCCTCACATCGCTTGGAGCATTTGAGGAAGTAGGGCTTAAGAGTCTTAGAAAAATCTGCTTCTCAGGCTCAGTGATGCCGTGCAGGGTGCTCAGGAAATGGCAGGAAAATCTACCGGAAGCGCATTTTGTGAATCAGTATGGACCGACAGAGGCAACAGCATCATGCACATACTATAGCGTGGATCATACAGTGGAAGAGGACGAGGTGCTTCCTATAGGAAAAGCCTATGACAATTACAGGGTTTTCCTGATAGATGATGAGCATGGAAATGAGCCGGCTGTCGGAGAACAGGGCGAGATATGCGTATGTGGACCAATCCTGGCGCTGGGCTATTATAATGATCCGGAGAGGACAGCTGCGGCATTTACACTCAATCCACTCAACAAGGCTTATCCTGAGCGGATGTACCGCACAGGGGATTACGGAAGGCTCGATGAGGATGGTATACTTCATTTCTGTGGACGTATGGACCGCCAGATAAAGCACATGGGACACCGTGTGGAGCTTGATGAGGTGGAGCATGCCGCCAATGTGGTCGAGGGAGTCGCAGAAAGCTGCGTTATATATAATAAAGCAAAAAGAGGTGCTGATACTTTTCTACACAGGTGACTGTGACAGGAGAAGCCTTGCGCTGGCACTGAGGGATGAGCTCCCGGGCTTTATGGTGCCAAGGAAAATCAAGAAACTGGAGCAGCTTCCTAAGCTTCCAAACGGAAAATATGATATGAAAAAACTGGAGGAAATGTAAAATGAGAGACAAGCCAATTTTAGAGATTTTAGAGGAATTAAGACCGGATGTGGATTTTGAGAAGGAGACAAAGCTCATCGATGACAAAATTCTTGAGTCATTTGATATAGTTTCACTCGTATCGGAGCTGACTGATGAGTTTGACATCACAATCAGACCAAAGGATCTGGTTCCTGAGAATTTCAACTCAGTTGATGCAATCGAGAAGCTTGTGAAAGAGCTTGTGGAGGAATAAAGCATATGAGACAGACACCGTACTATGTATTTGATACGGACGAGTTTGCAAAGAGAGCAGCCATGATAAGGGCTGCTCTTGATTGTAAAGGAGGACGTAGGATACCGCTTTGCTTTTCGATAAAGGCAAATCCGTTTCTGCTTCACAGGCTGCCGGAGGGCTTAGACCATGTGGAGGTGTGCAGCCCGGGAGAGCTTGAGATATGTATAGCACTTGGCGTGAAGCCGGAGAGCATCATCTATTCAGGTGTGATGAAGGAAAAATGCGATATAGAGCGAGCCGTTTCGTATGGCGCCGGCATACTGACTTGTGAAAGCATAAGACATGCGACGCTGATATCAGAGGTGATGCTTGAATGTATGCTGGAAGGTGCGCATGAAGCCGAGTTTGCCGAAACGAAAACACATGTCATATTGCGCCTGACAAGTGGCAACCAGTTTGGCATGTCGCTTGATGATATTGAATACATCATGTCGCATCCGGATGAGTTTAAGGGCATTGCGGTAATGGGCATCCACTACTATTCCGGCACACAGAAGAGTCTTCGCAAAATAAATAAGGACTTGGAAAAAATAAAGTCTGCATTGAGCGTATTAAAAGAAAAATACGGCTTTGAGCCACAGCTTGTAGAGTATGGCCCGGGACTTTGCGTGGAGTATTTTGAGGAAGACTGGCAGGAAAAGGAAAAACAATCACTTGATGAGGCAGCAGAGGTGGTGCTTAGAGAATTTGCCGAGGAATATCCGCTTGGCATTGAGATGGGACGATTCCTAGCGGCCTCATGCGGTAAATATTACACACAGGTAAAGGACTTAAAATCGACAGGTGATGCCAATTATGCGATTCTGGATGGAGGAATCCACCATCTGAATTACTTCGGGCAGAGGATGGCTATGCAGGTGCCACCGATTAGTATATATAGAGCTGACGAAATATATTTTTTGGTGAAAAAATTGGGACAAATAAAAAGGAACAGCAGGTCCGATAGGAAACACATTCAATGGTTGTGAAGTATCAGAAAATGAAGAAAGAACCGGTGTGGAATTCACAGAACTGCCGGACATAGACTATACACTCTGCGGAAGCCTCTGTACAGTGGCAGATGTGCTGGTACGCGAGGTGAAGCTTAAGAAGCTTGAACTTTGTGATGTTCTTGAGTTCGGGCACTGTGGCGCATACTCTGTGACAGAAGCACCGGTACTCTTTTTGTCAAGACAGCTTCCGGCTATATATGCATATTCGAAGGAGTATGGATATGAGTGCCTGAGGGAGCATATTCCTGCGGCTGAGATAAATCTGGCCGGAAAAAAATTGTAAATAAAAAAGCGCCATGGTAAATTGCCATGGCGCTTTTGAATATGACATAAACAAAGCCTTTTGTGGGAAGCCTGACTATTAGCCAAGCTCCTTCTCACACATATCAAGTACAGAAGCAATGGTAGTATCCATATCGTAGTACTTGTACTCGCCGAGACGGCCACCGAATATAACACCGTTCTCCTTATCGGCAAGCTCCTTATACTTGGCGTAGAGCTTTCCGTTTTTCTCATCGTTTACAGGGTAGTAAGGCTCATCGCCGGCCTTCCACTCAGAAGAGTACTCACGGCTGATAATAGTCTTTGGCAGATCATTGCCATCCTCATCCTTACCGAACTCGAACCACTTGTGCTCGATGATACGTGTCCATGGAGTCTCGCGGTCTGTATAGTTGACAGCGGCATTGCCCCTGGAAGTTAGGAATATCGAGGGTCTCATTCTCAAAGCGCACTGAGCGGTACTCTAAAGTACCTAGCTTAAAGCCAAAGTATGCGTCAATCGGACCTGTGTATACAACCTTGTCAGCAAGAGCATCAAGCTCAGCCTTGTGCTCAAGGTAGTCGGTATTCAGTCTGACCTCAATGCCGTCGAGCAGATTCTCAACCATCTTTGTGTATCCACCGATTGGAATACCCTGGTAAAGAGCATTGAAGTAATTGTTGTCAAAGGTAAGTCTAACAGGAAGACGCTTGATGATGAAAGCCGGAAGCTCCTTACAATCACGGCCCCACTGCTTCTCAGTGTAGCCCTTCACGAGCTTCTCATAGATATCACGGCCAACGAGTGAGATAGCCTGCTCCTCGAGATTTTTAGGCTCACCGGTGATTTCCTTTTTCTGCTCCTCAATCTTTGTAGTAGCCTCCTCAGGTGTCACCACACCCCACATCTTGTTGAAGGTGTACATGTTAAAAGGCATAGAGTAAAGCTCACCTTTGTAGTTTGCCACAGGGCTGTTTGTGAAGCGGTTGAACTCAGCAAACTGTGTGATGTAGTTCCAGACCCTTTTATCATTGGTGTGGAATATGTGGGCTCCGTACATGTGAACATTGATGCCCTCCTGCTTTTCGGTGTAGACATTTCCTGCTATGTTAGGACGCTTGTCCACAACAAGCACTGATTTGCCCTTGGCCTTTGCCTCATGGGCGAAGATGGCACCGTACAGACCGGAGCCGACTACCAGATAATCATATTTCATTGTATTCTCCAAATTAATTTAGATAGATTTTTTAAAAGAGTGATTGATTTATCAACCACTCTATTGTATAATCTACTCAAAGGTAATCGGATGTTATTCCGATTTGCCCTCAGTGATTGATTAGTATAAAGATTAGCACCCTCACTTTAGGCGGTTGGGGTGCTATTTCTTTTGTGGTTGTCTATATACGACAATGCTGCAAAAACTACTAGTAACAATGTAAGTACTTCAATTGTATTCATAGTAACATCATCCCCCTTCTGTAAAAAACTAGAGGGATTTATCAGAATTAACACCCGAGCTTTTTTCGACTACCCAATGATTATATCATAGAGTATATGGGCTATCAAGGAGGCAATTAGAGAATATGAAACTACCCGGCTACTACTCCTCAGGAGAATTTGCAAAAAAAAAGCGCATATTACAAAAAAGACCGTTAGGTACTATGACGAGCACAATATTTTAAAACCATCCTACGTAAACGAAAACGGAGCCAGATTCTATAATGATGACGACTTTGCGCGTCTACAGCAGATACTGTTCCTCAAATATCTGGGCTTTTCCCTGGGATGATATCAAGGAGATGACACTCAGAAACACGGACAGCGATGTCATGTCTGAGTCGCTTCACATGCAGCTTGGTCTCGTGGAGGAGAGGATAGAGCAGATGAAGCTTATGAAATCAGCACTGCAGGAGGCTTCCGAGGTAATAGACGAGGGGCGAAGCGTGGACTGGAGTCATATGCTGGAGCTGGTTAATATATAAACGAGATGGAGCAAAAAGCTAAAGCAGCAGTACAGGGATGCTTCAAATATATCAGCCAGAATCAATCTGCACAGGGATTTCTCGATTAATCCGGTGAGCTGGTTTAGCTGGGTATTTGATGAGTGCAGCTTTTTTGAGGGGGAAAAGGTGCTTGAGGTGGGCTGTGGTGATGCCTCTCTCTGGACACAGAACATAGACAGGATACCGGCAGATATGCAGATAACCCTGACTGATATATCGTATGGCATGGTAAGGGATGCGACGAGAAATGTAGGCGCAGATGACAAGCGCTTCACATATGAGGTGATGGATGCCCACAGGCTGTATAAGCCGGATGCATCGTATGACTGCGTGATAGCAGACCATGTACTGTTCTATTGTGACAATCTGGATGCCGTGTGCAGTGAAATCCTAAGGGTGCTAAAGCCCGGTGGCGTGTTCGTGTGCAGTACATACAGCTCACGGCATATGAAGGAAATAAACGACCTGGTGCAGCAGTTTGATGACCGTATAGAGCTGTCAGCGGAAAGGCTGTATGAGCAATTCGGTAAAGAAAATGGTGAGGCAATACTTGGGAAATACTTTGGTGAGGTAAGCTGGCATGGATACGAGGATGAGCTTGTGGTAGAAAAAGCAGAGCCTGTGATAGAGTATGTGCTTTCGTGCCACGGCAACCAGAACAGGTATATTGTGGACCGCTATAAGGAATTTGCGGCATTTGTCAGAAAGAAGACAGAGAGAGGGTTCCATATTACAAAGGATGCAGGTGTATTTATTGCACGAAAATGATTTAAAAAACAGGATATTATAAGCATATATTTTGTGAAAAATGCTAAAAATATAAAAAAGTACTTGAAGGTGCCCTTGGGGCACCTTTTATAATGCAGGTAAATGATGAATCAGGTCAGTGGATTCTACAGACCGAAAGCATCAAATGCAGCACGTAGTTTCAGTTTGAAGGAGAACAACATGAAAGGTATTATATTAGCGGGAGGTTCAGGCACACGTCTTTACCCACTCACAATGGTAACATCAAAGCAGTTACTGCCAATCTATGACAAGCCGATGATCTATTATCCAATGTCAGTTCTGATGAACGCAGGCATTCGTCATATCCTGATCATCTCAACACCACAGGATACACCAAGATTCAAGGAGCTGTTAGGAGACGGACATCAGTTTGGTGTCAACCTCACCTACGAGGTACAGCCAAGCCCGGACGGACTGGCACAGGCATTCGTTATCGGTGAGAAATTCATCGGTGATGACACAGTAGCCATGGTTCTCGGCGACAACATCTTCGCAGGACACGGACTCAACAAGAGACTCAAGGCCGCAGTTGAAAACGCAGAGAGCGGCAAGGGCGCCACAGTATTCGGCTACTATGTAGATGACCCTGAGAGATTCGGTATCGTAGAGTTCGATAAAGAGGGAAAGGCTATTTCAATCGAGGAAAAGCCGGAGCATCCAAAGAGCAATTATTGTGTTACAGGTCTTTATTTCTACGACAACAATGTAGTAGAGTACGCAAAGAACCTTAAGCCATCAGCCAGAGGCGAGCTTGAGATAACAGATCTTAACAGAATCTATCTTGAGAAAAAAGCCCTCAATGTAGAGCTTTTAGGACAGGGCTTCACATGGCTTGATACTGGTACACACGAGAGCCTTGTAGATGCTACAAACTTTGTCAAGACAGTTGAGACACATCAGCACCGTAAGATAGCATGTCTTGAGGAAATAGCTTACTTAAACGGCTGGATTACAAAGGATGAAGTATTAAAGACATATGAGCTCGTAAAGAAGAACCAGTACGGACAGTACTTAAAGGACGTACTTGATGGAAAATACCGCGAGCAGTTATATTAAGGAGGAAATCAAAATGACAATTATCGTAACAGGTGGAGCAGGATTTATTGGAAGTAACTTCGTATTTCACATGCTTAACAAATATCCGGATTATCGTATCGTATGCTTAGACTGTCTCACATATGCAGGAAATCTCTCAACACTTGAGCCTGTAATGGACAATCCAAACTTCCGTTTCGTAAAGGAGAGCATCACAGACCGTGATGCCGTATACAAATTATTTGAGGAAGAGCATCCTGATATGGTTGTAAACTTCGCAGCAGAGTCACACGTTGACCGTTCAATCGAAAACCCACAGGTATTCCTTGATACAAATATCATCGGAACATCAGTACTTATGGACGCATGCCGCAAGTATGGTATTAAAAGATATCACCAGGTATCAACAGATGAGGTATACGGAGATCTGCCACTTGACCGCCCTGACCTTTTCTTCCATGAAGATACACCAATCCATACATCAGGCCCATATTCATCATCAAAGGCAGCAGCAGATTTACTCGTGCTTGCCTACCACCGCACATATGGACTTCCTGTAACAATCAGCCGTTGCTCAAACAACTACGGACCATACCATTTCCCGGAGAAGCTTATCCCACTTATGATTGCAAATGCACTTAATGATAAGCCACTCCCGGTATACGGAACAGGCGAGAACGTGCGTGACTGGCTCTATGTAGAGGATCACTGCAAGGCAATCGACCTTATCATCCACAACGGACGTGTAGGTGAGGTTTACAACGTAGGTGGACACAATGAGAAGACAAACCTTGAAATCGTAAAGATTATCTGTAAGGAGCTCAATAAGCCGGAGAGCCTTATCACATTCGTAGGAGACCGTAAGGGCCATGATATGCGTTACGCAATCGACCCAACAAAGATCCACAATGAGCTCGGATGGCTTCCAGAGACCAAGTTTGAGGACGGCATCAAGAAGACAATCAAATGGTACCTTGACAACCGTGAGTGGTGGGAGACAATCATCAGCGGAGAGTACCAGAATTACTACGAGAAGATGTATGCGAATAGATAACTGCTACTCTTTGAGGCTTTTGTGCATGCCTAAAGAATATGTGATTGCGTATATATGTTGAGCCTGTTTACGAATAACAGCGTTAAGGAGACAAAAATGAAAGTATTTGTTACAGGAGTTGCGGGGCAGCTTGGTCATGATATAATGAATGATCTTGCGGCGCGCGGTTACGAAGGAATAGGAACAGATATTGCATCAGAATATAATGGTATCTCTGATGGTACAGCAGTGACACGCATGCCATATGTATCTCTGGATATTACTGACAGAACAGCGGTAGAGCAGGTGATAGGGGCGCTTAAACCCGATGTTGTAATACACTGTGCAGCATGGACAGCTGTAGATCTGGCCGAGGATGATGATAAAAAAGCAAAGGTGCATGCAATCAACGCAGACGGCACACAGAATATTGCAGATGCCTGCAAGAAGATAGATGCCAAGATGGTATATATCAGCACAGATTATGTATTTGACGGACAGGGCACCACACCATGGCAGCCTGACTGCAAGGACTATGCACCACTCAATGTATATGGACAGACAAAGCTTGACGGAGAGCTTGCAGTGGCAAATACACTTGAGAAGTACATTTATAGTGCGTATAGCATGGGTATTTGGTGTAAACGGCAAGAACTTCATCAAGACAATGCTAAATGCCGGCAAGACACACGATAAGCTTACAGTAGTAAGTGACCAGATTGGTACACCGACATATACACTCGACCTTTCAAGATTGCTCGTAGATATGATAGAGACTGATAAATACGGTTACTATCACGCTACAAACGAGGGCGGATATATAAGCTGGTATGATTTTACAAAGGAAATCTTTAAGCAGGCAGTGGAGCTTGGTCATACAGAGTATTCTGAGGACAGACTCACAGTAGTACCTGTTACTACAGCAGAGTATGGTGTGTCAAAGGCAGCACGTCCGTTTAACAGCAGACTGGACAAGAGCAAGCTCGTGGAGAATGGATTTAAGCCACTCCCTACATGGCAGGATGCGCTGCACAGATATCTGCAGGAGATAGAATTTTAGTGAACTAAGAAGCACAGAAGCTACGAAGTAGCGAGGTTGAGTTAGATGTTGGGATGTTCACGTAATACAAGAAAGGACATAGAAATCATGGGACAGATTAAAGTACAGAAAAATGTAGGTGGAATCGAAGGACTTTGCATCATCGAGCCTACAGTGCATGGAGACAACCGTGGATACTTTATGGAGACATACAATTCAAAGGATATGCAGGAAGCCGGCATTGACAGAGTGTTCGTACAGGATAATCAGTCATGCTCCACAAAGGGAGTGCTCCGCGGACTACATTTCCAGAAGGAATACCCACAGGCAAAACTTGTGCGTGCAGTAAAAGGCTCAGTATTTGATGTGGCTGTAGACTTAAGAAGCGATTCAAAGACATACGGCAAGTGGTTCGGAGTAGAGCTCACAGAGGAGAACAAGAAGCAGTTCCTTATCCCGGAAGGCTTTGCAGACGGATTTTTAGTACTCTCAGATGTAGCAGAGTTCTGCTACAAGGTAACAGATTTCTGGCACCTTGGAGATGAGAGCGGCCTTGCATGGAATGATCCCTGCAATCGGCATCGAGTGGCCACAGCTTGTCGGAGAGTATCCGGGAAGCGCTGACGGAAGCGGATACACACTTGAGGATGGCACACCAATCAACCTGAGTGATAAGGATCAGAAGTGGGAGACACTCAAAAATACATTTAAATTTTAAAAAAAATTATTAATTTTGTTTTTAAAGGCTACAGTTGAGCGGAGACACATAAACTGTAGCTTTTATTAAATTTTTGTTATAATTTTTTAAAATTTGGCAATTATATATCAAATATGGTAAAATACATTTCGGGTTGCGTTATTTAGCATTAGGAGATATGAATATATGAATTCGAAGAAAAGTATCGTAAGATATATAGAAGTGTTTTTTGGATGTGATGGTTATGTTTACCTCATATCTGATTGCCAATAGGATTAAATTCGGTTTCTTTAGAACAGGTCTGATAAACAGAACAGAGCATTACCTTACTCTGTTTTTGCTGGAGTTTGCGGTATACGTAGTAGTATATTTTGTGGCTTTCAGAAACGACAATATAGTCAATCGTAAGCTGTTTCAGGAAATATATGCTGTTGGAAAGATGTATGCTGATATCATAGTATTGACCTCCGGATGCATTTATTTTGCAAAGATGGGGGAATATTACTCTCGTGTGCAAATGTTTATTACTTTTATAATTAGTCCGATTGCGACAGTTATAGTCAGACAGATATTCAAGAGACTTGTTACGAAGGAATATCATAGGTCCGGAGCTAATGAAAAAAATAATGCTGGTTACCACGTCTGATCAGGTGGAAAATGTAATAAAGATTATAAAGACTACGAGAAACTGGGATTTCAGAATCTCGAATATTGCGATAGTTGATTGTGATAGAACCGGCCAGATTATAGACAAGATTGAAATTGTTGCAAATGGGGATAATCTGATGGAGGTTCTCGCAACAGCGGAGATTGACTCGGTATTTGTGCATTTACCTAATGGATATGTGTTCGATCAAAAAGCTTTTTGTGACTGCTGTCAATGATATGGGAAAAACGGTATATTTGAATGTGAACGAATATGAGATGAAAATCGGGGAGAGAAGATTAGATTTTCTTGGAAGATATGCTGTTGTCACATGGAAGAATAAAACATACAGACTTCGTTATCTGTTAGCAAAAAAATAAAGGATTTGACCTGATTTTTGGACTGTTTGGCAGTTTACTTATTATCCCGGTATGGATCTTTGCTTTTATAGGAAAACTCGTCACAGGAGATTTGGGACCGGTTATCATTACGATTGTACGGGTAGGTAAGAATGGCCGACGTTTTTATTATCATAAATTCAGAACAATGTATATGGATGCTGTGTCAAGATGTGATAAATGGATTATGGAGGGGAAAAAAAGGAGTGGATCCTCGATATACTCCGGTTGGATGGATTCTCAAAAAAGACTAAATTGGAAAATTTGCCATCGACATGGAATGTCTTGTGGGGAGATATGAGTATAGTTGGAAATCCGGCTCCTTCATTGCCTGAATTTTTGGATTATTCCGACTATCATAGAAAGAGTCTTAGTGTAAAACCAGGTGTTTTTGGTTTTTGGCAGGCATACGCAGATAATGGTGAGAGGCTAAGTGAGGAGGAACAAAGCGAATTTGACAGAGAGTATATACTAAACTGTACTTTGGGACTTGATATAAGGATTGTATTTAGAATTATCTGTCCGTTTTGCAAGTCTATTCCAAAGGCAAAGTTTTCATCTAATGCATTGGCGCATGATGAGATGAAGATGCTTGATGTTATACTTAATGAGAGAAAACCATTACGATATAGGTCGGTTGTTTTAGAAAAACAAGAGAGACCGTCATTTGTAATTTATAAGATGCTTAAAAGGCTGGCTGATATTGTTTTATCGGCTCTTGCGCTTATTGTTCTGAGTCCTGTTTTTATAGTTTTAGGAATATGTGTAAAGCTGAGTGATGGTGGTAGCGTGTTCTATGGACATACCAGAATTGGATATAAGGGAAAGAAAATATCTGTATACAAGTTCAGGAGCATGAAGACGAACGCAGGTGATCTGGAAAAGATATTGACACCTGAACAGCTTGAGCAGTATGTAAAGGAATTCAAGATAGACAACGATCCGCGAATCACCAAAATAGGAGGCTTTCTGCGAAAGACCAGCCTTGATGAGCTGCCACAGCTAATAAACATACTTAAGGGTGAGCTTTCAATAGTGGGACCGCGTCCAATCGTGGAGAAGGAAACCGAGATATACGGTAGTGACATCGCAAAGCTTCTGAGCGTAAAGCCGGGACTGACAGGTTACTGGCAGGCATATGCCAGAAACAATGCCACCTATGAGAGCGGAGAGCGCCAGAGGATGGAGATGTACTATGTGGAGCACTGCTCACTTTGGCTGGATATAAAGATACTTTTCAGAACCGTTTTCTCTGTAATCAGAAAGGATGGGGCACAATAATCAGAACATATGTGAGAAATATGATGAAGAAACTGGATTTAAATAGTATAAAAAATAAGTCTCATAATACCTACTCTCAACGCAGCAGAGTATATGCCCGGTCTGATAGATATACTGGGCAGACAGAACCGTAAGCCCGATGAGATAATAGTGATAGACTCAGAATCCGAGGATGCCACAGTGCGTATGGCAGAGCAGGCAGGCTTTAGGACACTAAAGGTCAAAAGGAGTGAGTTTGACCATGGTGGCACAAGAAACTATGCCGTAGCCATGTCAAAGGGTGATATAGTGATGTTTCTGTCACAGGATGCACTGCCTTCGGATGAACACTATGTGGAAAATATGCTGAGAGGCTTTGAAAACGAAGATGTCGTCATGATATCAGCCAGACAGCTCCCCAGAAAGGATGCAAAGCCTGACGAGGTATTAGTGAGAAAATTTAATTATCCTGCGGAGAGCTTTGTCAGAAGTGAAGCTGATATACCAAAACTTGGGATAAAGGCATATTTCTTCTCGGATGTATGCTCAGCCTACAGACGTGATTTCTTTGAAGACATAGGAGGCTTTGAAAGCCCGCTGCTCACAAATGAGGATATGCTTATGGCAGCAAGGGCGCTTAAGGCAGGATACAAGATAGGTTATTGTGCCACAGCGCAGGTGTATCACTCACACAACTATACATTTAAGCAGCAGTACAAGCGCAACTTTGACGTAGCGGTCTTTATGGAGACCTACAAGGATGAGATAAAGTGTGATGGTACCACAGGTGAGGGTATCAGGATGGTGCTTTTCATAGAAAAACAGCTCTTAAAGCAGTTTAAGATATGGGCAGCAGTGCACTGCATATTTGACAGCGCAGCAAAGTTTCTTGGCAACAGGGCCGGAAGAAAGTGGAAGAGGAATAATGCATAGCACAGACAAGATAGCCATTCTCATGGCTACATACAATGGAGAAAAAATATATATGTCAGCAGATAGACTCTATCCTGTCGCAGACCTGCAAGGACTGGGAACTATATATACACGATGATGGCTCTACGGACAAACACGATAGCTGCTGTAGAAAGCTATGTGGAAAAATACCCTGATAAGATACATCTGATAGACGGCAAATCAACAGGTGGAGCAAAGTACAACTTCTTCTATCTGTTTAGTCAGGTGGAAGCGCCATACTATATGACCTGCGATCAGGACGATGTATGGCTGGAAAAGAAGATAGAGCTGACCTATGATAAGATGCTGGCTATTGAAAAAACAGATGGTAAAGAGCTTAAATCCGGACTTCCATGTCTGGTGTACACGGAGCTATGCGTGGTAGATAGTGAGCTGAATACAATAGCGGACACGATGAGCGAATACCAGAGTCTTGACTGCCACAAGCGCACAATCAATCAGTTTATATTGCAGAATTCTGTGACAGGCTGTACAATGATGGTAAACAGGGCTTTAAGAGATATAATGCTTCGCATTACTGATATAGACAACACAATAATGCATGACTGGTGGGCAGCACTTGTTGCCGCACAGTTTGGAAAAACAGCATTCATAGATGAGCCTACAATACTGTACAGACAGCATGGAGACAACAGTTTGGGAGCACTTGGGATAAATAAGCTTTCATATATTGTGCGTCGTGTCTGGCAGAAGAAACAGATACAGGAGAGCATGAGGCTTGGGCGGCTTCAGGCGAGAGAATTTGCAAAGACATATAATCTGCCCGATGATAGCCTGGCAGCAAGGTATGCGGCACTGGAAGGTAAATCCAGACGCGTGAGACAACGGTTTTATAAGGAAAACGATATGTATAAGACCGGGACCATGAGACGGCTGGGACAGGCTGTGTGGGGATGATTTTTTTTTTTGGTTAGGAGTAAAAATGAATATAACGGTTATAGTTAGCAAAGCATTAAATAAAGAAAATTGGAAAAAAAGGTGTTAATTATTTAAATAAGTATGGAGTTAAAGGATTTATTAGAAAATTAAAACATTTATCACCGGATACAGATTATAATAAATGGTTTTTGGAACAAAGAGTTTCTGATAAAATTAATTTTGGAACAGGCGAATTATAAATTTGAATATGAACCTGAAATTAGTATAACTATTCCACTGTATAATACCAAAAGAGAATTTTTAAAAGATATCATGGATTCTATAGTCGGACAATCATATCAGAAATGGGAGTTATGTCTGGCGGATGGAAGCAAAACAGATGATGTGGAAAAAATATTTAAGAGAACATTATTTGAGTGATTCAAGAATAAAATATAAACGTTTGAATAAAAATCTGGGAATTGCAGGAAATACTAATACAGCATTGAATATGGCATCAGGTGAATTTATTATGTTAGCTGATCATGATGATGTTCTGGAAAAAGATGCTCTATTTGAAATAGTGAGTTTACTCAATAAGAATAGAAAATTGGATATTGTATATACAGATGAGGATTTAACTAATAAAAACGGAACAAAATATTTGTCACCACGATTTAAACCTGATTTTAATATAAATTTTTTACGTAGTATAAATTATATTTGTCATATTTTCCTCGTTAGAAAAGACAATACTTGATAAGGTCGGCGGTTTTAGAACGGAGTTTGATGGTGCACAGGACTGGGATTTAATTTTACGATGCTGTGAACAGACGGAATATATAGGACATGTGCCTAAAATTTTATATCATTGGAGAGCTCATGAAGGCTCTACAGCGGGAAATCCGGCAAGTAAGAAATATGCTATAGCTGCAGGAAGAAAAGCAGTAGAAGAACATTATAAAAGACTTGGATTGGAAGCAAAGATAGAGGATACAGGAATATTTGTCATGTTTAGAACTGATTTTGTAGTTCAAAATAATCCAAAGATTTCTATTATAATTTGTAATAAGGATCAAAAAGATACGTTAAATAAATGTATAGATTCGATATTAAATAAATCGACATACAATAATTATGAGATAATAATTGTCGAAAATAATAGCACTGAAGGTGAAACCTTTCAATATTATAATGAAATTCAAAAAAAAAAGACAGATAAAGTAAGGGTAAGTGTATTTTGATGGAGAGTTTAATTATTCGAAAGTGAATAATTTTGGCGTGCAGTATGCAACCGGTGAATATATACTTTTTCTTAATAATGACACAGAGGTAATTACGGAAAAATGGCTGGAAAAAATGGTTGGATATTGTCAGCTACAAAAAAGACAGGAATTGTAGGGGCAAAGCTATTGTATCCGGATGATAGTGTACAGCATTGTGGTGTAGTAATCGGAGTAGGTGGCTTTGCAGGGCATATTCTTACTTTGTCGGATAGAAATGAAGTGGGATATTTTGGAAAACTTCAGGCTGTTCAAAATGTAAGTGCTGTTACCGGTGCCTGTCTGATGATTAAAAGGTCGGTATTTGAACAGGTCGAAGGTTTTGATGAAGGTTTTAAGGTGGCGCTTAATGATATTGATTTGTGTTTAAAGGTTAGAAAATCAGGCTATGATGTAATAATTCACCCGGGTGTAGAATTGTATCATTATGAATCAAAAAGCAGGGGGCTGGAGGAAACACCTGAAAAGCATGAGCGGTTTAAACGTGAAATATCACGGTTCAGGGATAGATGGAAAAAAAAAAGAACTTGATGAGGGCGATCCGTTTTATAACCCGAATTTGACATTAATGTATGGTGACTGTAGAATACGCGAGACACATGAACATTTTGATATAATTGATGAAATTGAGGCAGAAAAATATAATCAATAAATTAGATTGTTACAGAAATGTTGCAAAATGAGATATATAAGTATATAATTGTAATGTTTTACAGAGATTTATACTCGATTACGAATACTGATAGTAAATAAAAAAGGAGAAAACAATGAAAGTATTAGTTACGGGAGCAAATGGATATATTGGAAAGCATGTTGTTGAGGCTTTATTAAACAAAGGCTGTGACGTTTATGCGGCAGATGTAAGATTCGAAGGAATGGATGAGCGGGTTAATAAGGTAACTGCACCAATATTTGACAATCCGAATATCTTTGAAGAAAGTGGTTGCCTGTAACGGATGTGTGTATTCACATGGCATGGAGAGATGGGTTCGTGCACAATTCAGAGGCACATATTGTCGATCTGCCTAAGCATTATGCGTTCATAAAGAATATGCTGGAGGGAGGCCTTAAACAGATTATTACAATGGGATCAATGCATGAGGTTGGTTATTGGGAAGGTGCTATAGATGAAAATACACCTACACATCCTAGCTCATATTATGGTATCGCGAAAAAATGCCCTCAGAGATATTTCCAAGCTTTTGGCAGATGCTAATGGCGCATGCTGGCAGTGGGTCAGGGCATACTATATTTATGGAGATGATTTGAGAGGAAGTTCAATATTCTCAAAAATAGCAAAAGCAGATGCAGAAGGCAAAAAAAACTTTTCCGTTTACTACAGGAAAGAATAAATATGACTTTATTACCGTTGATAGATTAGCTGACCAGATTGCAGCCGTGGCTTGTCAGAAAGAGATTGATGGTATAATAAACTGCTGTTCGGGTAAGCCGGGGTAGCATTAGGTGAAGAAATAGAGGGCTTTATTAAGAAAAAAAAGGATATTCTATTAAGCTTGAATATGGTGCATTTCCTGATAGACCATATGATTCACCGGCCGTATGGGGTGATGCAACAAAGATAAATAAAATAATGAGTAAATAAAGAGAACAGAAATATGAACAAATCATTGGAAAATTTTAAGAAATATCTTCCATTATTACAACAATTTGTAAAAAAGAGATTTTAAAACTAAATATAGACGTTCTGTGCTTGGAATATTATGGTCTGTTTTGAATCCGCTTGGAATGATGCTTGTTATGACTGTGGTATTTTCGCACTTATTTAGGGCTGGAATTGAAAATTTTCCGGTATATTTGATGTGCGGACAGTTAGTTTTTAATTTTTATAATGAAGCAAGCAATTCAGCTATGAATTCTATTATTTGGAATGGGGCATTAATAAAAAAGTTTATATTCCCAAATACCTGTTACCAATGTCAAGTGTATGTATGTACTAAGTCTTGTGAACCTCTTAACATCGTTTATTGCGTTAATTATTGTTATTGTGATAACAAGATCTCAGGTTTCATGGACATTTTTACTGGTAATAGTTCCGGTTATTTACACATGGATGTTTGCATATGGAATGGGAATGATTTTTTATGTGTTTTAGTGACGGCTTTTAGAGATGTTCAACATTTATATGGGGTTATTATAGTAGCGTGGATGTATTTGACACCTATTTTCTACCCTGTGTCAATGTTGCCGGAATGGGTAGCAAAAATAGTAAATCTTAATCCTCTTACAGCATATGTTGAAATGATCAGAGATGTTATATTATACTGTCGGTTCCGTCTTTAGCATTAAATTTGAGGTGTCTACTGACTAGTGTTATTGTTCTTTTACTAGGAGCATTGATATTCAGTAAAAAACAAAATACGTTTATTTTAAAAATATAGGGTGACTTATGGAAGATTACGCAATCGAAGTGAAAAATGTATCATTAGAATTTTGCCTTTTATTCCGAAAAAATGTTAGTAGTATTAAGGAATATTTCATTAAAAAGGTTAAAAGAGAAATATCAAAGGATAGTTTTTGGGCATTAAAAGATATTAGTTTTAATGTGAAGAAGGGTGAAGCAGTTGGTCTGGTTGGAAAGAATGGCTGTGGAAAAAGCACAATGCTTAAAACTATAGCGGGTGTTCTGACTCCGACAATGGGTACTGTCAAAGTAAATGGTACGGTAGCTCCTATGATTGAACTTGGAGCTGGATTTGACCCAGAGCTTACAGCAAGAGAGAATATTTTTTTGAATGGAGCAATATTGGGATATCCACAAGAAATGTTAAAAAAGAAAGATTTGATGAGATTATTGATTTCGCGGAGCTGAAGGATTTTGTAGATGTTCCCGTTAAGAATTTTTCATCTGGTATGACTACCAGATTAGGTTTTTCAATAGCTACTATATATACTCCCTGATATACTAATTGTAGATGAGATATTGGCGGTTGGAGAATTTTGCGTTTCAAAAAAAAAAATGTGAAAAGAGAATTGGTGATATGCTGAATAGCGGAACAACCTTACTTCTTGTATCACATAGCACTGAACAGGTTAGAAGAATATGTGACAGGGCTGTCCTTATAAATAAAGGAAAAATGCTGATAGAAGATGATGTAGATACTGTTTGCGATTTGTATACACATCTTTAGAGAGATGGAGGATTTATGGTTTTAAATAAAAATGATGTGAAAAGACTTATAATTTATTTTATATATGATAAAGATGGCATTGTGGATGACTATATTATATATATGTTAAATGCATTGAGGCAAAATGCATCGGAAATAGTTGCAGTTGTTAATGGAACACTTGAGAATAAATCTAAAGATAAGCTGCTATCCATTACAAATAATGTCATTGAGAGAGAAAATAAAGGCTTTGATGTATGGGCATACAAAACAGCAATAGATCAATATGGTTGGGAAAAAGCTTGTAAAGTTCGATGAAATGATAATGCGATGAACTTTACTATAATGGGACCGGTGTATCCTTTGAATGAAATGTTCGAATGTATGGATGCAAAAAGATTTAGATTTTTGGGGAGTGACAAAATTTCATAAATATGAAAACGGAGATCCTTTTGGAACAATAAAGGTTGGATATATTCCTGAACATATCCAATCTCATTTTATTGCGGTAAGAAACTCAATGATTAAGAGTAAACAATTTCAAAATTATTGGAATAAAATGGGAGAGATAAATGATTATCGTGATGCAGTAGGTAAACATGAGGCAATGTTTACAAAGCGATTTTCTGAAATGGGATTTAAGTGGGATGTATATGCAGATATGGGTGAGGAATATAATAATCACCCTATTTTATGTGCCACAAGAGAGATGATAGAGAAAAAAAAGATGTCCGTTTTTTAAGCGTAGATCATTTATGCAAAGTTATGATAACATTATAAGTGATACTTTTGGACAGTCAGCTCGGAGGCTTATAATTATATCGAACCAAAATACAGATTATGATGTGGATATGATATGGCAGAACATTTTAAGGTTGGAAAATCAGGCTGATATAAAGAAAAATATGCAATTAAATTATATACTTTCAAGTAAGTCTTCGAATATTGATGCCGGAATTATCAAAGCAAGAAAAATAATGCTCTTGTAATGCATTGTTATTTTGAGGATTTAACGGAGTATTGTCTTCATTATGCTTCTATGATGCCTGAAAGTGCAGATATATATATTACTGTTCCTTGTGAAAAAATAAAGAAATAGTTGAACAGGCATTTAAACAATTAAATAATAATGTTCAGGTGATAGTTATTCAAAACAGGGGCAGGGATGTTAGTGCTCTTTTAGTTGCTACAAAAAGAAATTTATAATGAATTATGATTATGTATGTTTTATGCATGATAAGAAGGTGACACAGCTAAAGCCTGAAACTATTGGTTATGGATTTTCGTATAAATGTTTTGAGAATATGCTGGGGTCAAAAAATGTAGTTATTAAATGCTATAGAAACATTTGAAGAAAACCCGAGACTTGGAATGCTTATGCCACCACCACCTAATCATGGTGATTATTATATAACATTAGGATTAGAATGGGGCATGAATTTTGAAAATACAAAAAATCTGGCAAAAGAGCTTGGAATTACAGTGCCTATTGATGAAAAGAAAGAACCTATTGCACCTTTAGGAACTATGTTTTGGTTTAGACCAAGGGCTATGAAATTACTTTTTGACAGAGACTGGGAATATGAAGATTTTCCACCTGAACCAAATGCAATTGATGGAACATTATTGCATGCAATTGAAAGAATATATAGTTATGTTGTTCAACAGGAAGGTTATTATCCGGCATGGGCTTTATCTGATAAATGTGCAGATATAGAGATTACAAATTTAAACTACATGCTTAGGACAATGAATAATGTTGTATTTCATGAAGGCCCGGGGGCCGGTAAGTTTGAAGACGTGATAAATGGACTTCACAGTGAGTTCGGATATGGCAATTGTGGCAATGCATTAGAGGCAGGGCTTAAGAATAGCAGCCTTTATTTGAATAATGATGGTGTTTATAATGAAAAATATAAGGTAGATGCATCAAATAAATCAAAAGATAATGATAAGTTTGAGTATGAATTTGATATTAAAAAAATGGATAATGCTATTCGTGAAATTCGTTGGGATCCAGGTGAAAATGCTAATGTAACAATTAATGATGTTGTTGTAACAGTTACGTGTGAAAATGATATTGAGAAAAAATATTCTATAGAAGATGTAACAACAAATGGAATAGATTTAGGAAATCATATTGTATTGGTTATTCCGAATCCACAGGTGATAATTTCGTTAGGTGGTAAGTATCATGTTTCAAAAGTGACGATAGAAGGTCATGGAGTGAGAAGAATCAGTGATTTAGATAATCATAAGATAAGTCGCAGGTCAAGGACAGTTTTTCAAAAGATAACACGAGTTTGTAACAAGTTAAAAAACAAATTATAATTAAGCAGGAAGGATTTTATTATGGATGGATATGTTTTTTTTGAAGTAGATAATATGGGCAATCCTATTTATGGAGACAAAATGAAAGAATTGCTTAATTGTGAAAAAGGAGCATATATTGTTTATTCTTTCAGCAGAATATCAGGCGAATTTTTCGGTAGAATTAATAGATCATAAGGTTATTATAATACCCGAAGATGTATTAAAAAAAAAAATAGATATTGCTATTGAAAATAAAGAAGACAGAGAAACCTATATGTCGATTTCACCTGTAAAAGAGTTTGAAGAGTGGCTTGATTCACAAATTACAAAAAAAATAGGATTCATGTTTTGACAACGATAGAACATTATGTAAGTGTGGCACGCGTCTGTAAGAAAAAAGCATACCTTTATGACTTATATGTATGGTAGCAGACCGAGAAACAATAATGGTGTTGTTGCACAGGAAATTGATAATAATAGTTTACAAATTCAAATTCAACAACAATTCTACTACAATGATTCAGGAATTGAAAAATGAGATTCAGGATAAAAAGGTTTATATTGATTCTATTCTTGCTCATGCTACTAATTTGGATAATGAGTTGAAAAAAAATATAGAAATTGGTATGAGCAATCACCTAGATATGGGGGAGCGAGTTGAAGAATTAGAAAAAATCAATGAAAAGTGTACTCAATTGTACAATGAGACACTTGAAAAAATGGATGCGTTACTGGTTGAGAATTTGAATTTTAAGAAAAAAATATAAAGTTAAGTGATTTTTGGGAAAAGGGAACTTCTATGAAAAAGATAAACATAGCTTTTACAGGTGTTTTCGATATTGATAATTTTGGAGATCATTTATTTCCTATAATATTTGAAAACAGTTTAAGAAAAAGAAAAATAGATGTTGAATTGTTCCTCTTTTCTCCATATGAGAGTACACAAGGATTTGGTATAGCAAAGAAAGTATACTCTATAAGAGAAATGGAAAAGCTCCACAAGATTAATAAGTTTGATGCAATTGTGGTTGGTGGTGGGGAGATTATTCATTTTTTTCCTTTAAACAAAAAAAACCATGAAGAAAAAAATATGTGGAATATCCTATTTTTGAAACATGGATAGTGCCTTCTATTATTGGTAGAAAATATGGAATACCCGTGATATGGAATAATCCGGGATGCCCATTTGAGTTTGATGGGTATCAAAATTATATTGCCGGGAAAGTATTAGGTAATGTTTCTTTTATGAGCGTTAGAAACCAGTTTTCATATGATGCATTAATAAATTATAATGCAAATGTGAAAGTATCTGTGGATACGGCATTTAATATAAAAAGAGGTGTTTCCTAAATGGAAATTAAAAAAGACAGGTAAAGGGTAAATATGTTGTATTTCATAGCAATAGATTTATAGGAGAAAATTCATATCAAAGTGCTTTGAAGGAACTTATGGAGCTGAGTAAAACTTATAAGATTTTACTCCTTCCTTTAGCTGTTACAAATGACGATTAATGATATTTTGAAAAAATTATATAAAGACAGTAATGAGATTTTTATTCTTCCTTCAGAACAATTAACCATGGAAGAAATAGTTTCATATTTAGCCTTTTGCGATTTATATATTGGTGTGAGTTTCCATGGTGCGATTACTGCATTTTGTTATGGCAATCCTGTTGTAGGTTTTGATTTTGTGCACAATAAGAAAACACGTGATCTATATGATCAATTGGGTTTATCAGAGCAGTATGTTTCAGATGAATCGATGCTTCATGATGGAATTAAATGTGCTTTTGAGAGAGAACAAAAGCAATTAAAAAGTGTATATAAAAAACATGAAGCAGAAGGTTGATATGCATTTTGACGAGATAGCAGATAGTCTGACAAAAAAATAATCAAGGTGGATACAATGAAGCCTTTTTGTCATTTTCTGATGTAATTGATGAAATGTCGGGTTTATTGTCAGTGTTGTCAAATCAATATCGCGATAGAACAGGAGTTATTGAAAAATATAAATCTGAAGCGCAATATAATTTATTGAATTGGCAGAAATGCTCTAATGAAATGATAGAATTATATAATAAATATCAAAAGCTTGCGGATGAATATAAAGAATTAAAAGAAAGAATGGAGTGTAAGGAAAAACTGTGAAGAGAGAGAGAATTTTCTATCTGGACTTTGTACGTGCAGTTGCAACTATTAGTATTATATCTACGCATTATAATGCGTTATTTATATATAATACATCTATCCCAATGCCACAAAAAGGCTATTTTGACGATGACTGTTGGAAATGTTTATATTGGAAGCTGGGGAGTATCGCTTTTTTTAATAATATCCGGAGCAGCTTTGATGTATGTATATGAAAATGAGCTGGATGTTTTAAAATTTTGGAAAAAACGCTTTATTAACATATATCCTATGTTTTGGATAGCATATATTTTTTGCTATGCTATTTAATTTCTATAGGATTGGAAGTATAGATACAAGCATTGGAAAATGGAGATATATTTTTTTCTATTTTAGGAATTGATGGATATATAGCAAATTGGGGAGTTCAGACCTTTTTTCTGGTGGGAGAGTGGTTTTTGGGGTATATAATTATTATATATATTATTTTCCCGATATTGAGAAAGGGCGTTAATGAATATCCGTTATTGTTGGCGATTATTACAGCAGTCTTATATATTCTGTCAATTGTATTAGGTGCTAAAGATGTTTCCCTGTTTGTAAAGCTTCCGGAATTCCTTTTTGGAATGTATTTTATAAAGTTTATAAAAAAGCCAAATTTGAAAATGGCTTTGATTTCCCTTGTTATTGTTGTTATTAATACATTAGTCAAACCGGATTTTATTTCTGTTGTGCAGTGTACATACGTAGGGATAGCTTCATTTGTCTGTCTGGCATATGTTTCTGAGTTACTTCAGTTTGATATAATTCAAAAGATATGCAAGGTAATATGTAAATACAGTTACCCATGTTTTATAGTTCATCATTTTATTATTTACAGAATGGTGGAAAAATTCAATTTAGATAATATAACTATGGGGCAAAATTATTTGTTATTTGCCTGTTGTATAGTTGTAATAGCTGTATTTTCGTATTTACTTTTACATGTTAATGATAAAGTTGTTCAGTTATTAAAAAAAGGAGGCAAAATAAAATGCAATTTAAAAAAACAGCAACTATAGTGCTGGCTGCGACTATGATAGTAACATCATTTAGTTTCAATACAGTATCAGCATCTGAAACAGCAGAAGCTGTTGACCAGGTGAAACAAATTGAAAATACAGAATCAGAAAGAACTGCAGAAACTGCACAGTCAGATTTCGGAATAACTCATGTGATACTTGATGATTCTAATATGCTAGATGAAAATAACCAGGCAATTGTAGTTGGATATACAGGAGATACTCCGGAAAAAGCTGAATTAAATGTCAAAAATACTAAAACAGGTGAGAATATTTCTATTAATTCATGCAAGATTTCGTCATCAGGATTATTATTTGAGGTTTCTTCAGGTTTAGATGATTATGAATTGATTGATTTGTCAATTTATAATAATGAAATCGCTACAAAGTTTGACATGAAAAAAATGGGATTTGATAAGGATAAGCCGGATGCTTATCTTGATGAAAATGAAATACAGGTTGAAAATTATTCAGATCTTGAAAATTATTCAAATCTTGCAAGGTCATCAAATGGAAAGTATGTTGTTGTATTAGATCCCGGACATGATGATACTCATACAGGAGCAGCAGCAAATGGTATTTCAGAAAAGGATATTAATCTAAAGATAGCAAAGTATTGTAAACAGGAATTGGAATCATATTATGGAGTTCAGGTATATATGACGCGAACAACGTCTACATGTCCGTATCCCGGAACAACGTCTACAGATGATAACGCTAAAAGGGTAGAGTATGCAAAAAGTGTTGGTGCAGATGCTTACGTCAGTTTCCATTGTGATTCATCAAGAAATAGTGGAGCAAGTGGAGCAAAAATATTTTATCCAAATGCAAATTATAATGGTAATATTGGCTCGCAAGGGGCAGGGTTGTCACAAAAAATATTGGATAATCTCACATCGTTAGGATTAAATAATCATGGAATATTAATTAGAAATTCTGAAGATAACACACTATATCCGGATGGATCATTAGCGGATTATTATGGGGTTATAAGAAGATCTAAACTTAATGGTTTTCCAGGAATAATTATTGAGCATGCATTTGTTACCAATAAGTCAGATGCATCATTTATGGGAAATGAGGATAATTTGCAAAAGATGGGGCATGCTGATGCATTGGGTATTGCACAGTATTATGGATTATCAAAAACCTATTTTGGTATAAAATCTGTAGATTTCTCACAAGAAAATGATTATGACAGGATTACAGTTAATGCTGATTCCAATATTGGTGAACCAAAATATAAGGTTCAAGCTTATGATTTGGATAAAAAAATCTGGGTAACCTTAGCTTCTGATTCCACAGATTCTACTGTTACCTGGAAACCGGAAGCAAAAAGCTATTATATTCATGTGGAAATTACTGCACCTAATGGTGCGGTGGCAAGCTATGATTCGGCATTTTCGTCAGATATTGATTATACAAAAAGCTATGTTAAAATAAATGGAGCAACATGGAAGATTAATCCACATTCAATAGATTTGGGTGTTGGATATAATCACAGTGGTGGTGATGTTTTATTTAAGTGGCAAGTTTATAATCTTGATACTAAAAAAAAGTGGACCACTCTGGCTGATAGATACAGTGGTAATTGGATTACATGGAGACCAACACCTGGAAATTATTGGGTGCATGTAGAAGCAATAACACAAGGTGGTGCACAAGATCAATATACTTATTGTTTTAATGTTGGTACAGACAAGTCAAAAACACCAATGACACTAAATGGTATGACATGGTCTGTAAAGAAAACAGGTATTGATGTTGGAACTGCATATTCATCGGATGATAAAAATGTGAAATTTAAATGGCAGGCATATAATCTGGATACAAAGAAGTGGAGCCGAATAGCAGATTGGAATGGTGGAAACTGGGCAACATGGAAACCTCAGCCGGGTAATTATTGGCTTCATGTTGAAGCAGCAAATGGTGATGGTGGATTTGATGAGCAAACCATTTGTTTTGCAGTTTCAACAGACTTTAGCAAGAATTATATTGATTTAAATGGTATTGCGATGATTGATAAATCATCTTTATATCAGGTTGGTGTTACATATTCATCTAATGATTCCGATGTGCAGTTTAGATGGCTTCAGTATGATGTGGTAAATAATCATTGGTCACTTGTTTCTGATTGGAATAAAAGCAATTGGACAAACTGGTATCCAAAAAATGGAACATATTGGATATATGTTGAAGCAAGAACATCGGATGGGGTTGTAAATTCTATGACACAGGGAGTTATCGTAAATAGATAACATTGAATTAATGACATGGTATATTATCTTTGAAGTTGATTAAATTATAAGCATTGCATAATTGAAAAAATGAGATTGCAATGCTTATAAATATAAGAAACCTATGAGGAATTTAATAATGATAAAAAAAAGCAATTAACGGGATTAAAAAAATATATAATAATGATAAACCTTTGATAATAGAATGGATAATGGTTGGCATTATTTCTTTTTATTATTTTGTGTTTCTTTATACATGGCGATACTGAAAATTTGATTAAATGGACACTAAACATGTTTGATGTTACAGTAAAAGGAAAGCCATTAGATTTTTATAGGTATTCTATCGAAAATCCCAATATGGCTCCGAATCATTATGTTTCAGGAACATTATATAGTTTAATAATTTGGGCAATATGGAATATTCCTATAGGGATAATTAAAACAATATTTGGAGTTGAAGTACTGCATAACCCGCTTGTGTATATATGGGGAAAGTTATTTCTTGTTTTATGTTTATGTATTACAATGTTTTTTGTGAATAAGATTGTGAAAAAAATAACTGGTGATGTAAATAGTGCTAAAAATGGGCAATGTTTTTATTAGCTTCATCGCTATTTATATATATAGGTGTTTATTATGGAGGACAAAATGATATAGTTATATGTGCATTTGCAACAGCAGCTGTGTATTGTTTAATGGATGGAAGGAATAAATGGTTTTATTTTTTGGCTGGTATGGCTATTTCTGTAAAATATTTTTTCTTTATTCCATATGTTGCAATTATATTATTGCTTGAAAAAAGAGTTTTAAGGATTATATATAAAATCGTATTAGGTATTATTCCAACAGGAATATATTGGCTTGTTACAAGGGCTTGTCCAATGGTTAGTGAATCAGCTTCACAAGGTAGTCCGATTTCTGTTCTTTTAAAAGAAATGGTCGGTGGTGCTTTTCCGGTGGTGTACAATAATTCTATTTCTTTATTTATTGGAATGTTATTGATAATATATATTTTGGCATATTTAACTTCACCTCAAAATGATGATGAAAAATATAGATATTTGATATATTATATTGTTGCAACGTGTCTTGCTATGTTACTATTTTCAACATTTCAGTATTATCGTGTTGTTATGGTATGCCCATTTATTGCAATATTGATGGTTATTGATAAAGAAAAATATCGAATTAATGTAATTATGGAAACAATTATTTCTATTTCGCTGTTTCTAATTTTAATAATACAAAGTGGTCTTTATTTATTTGTTTCAAGTGTTGTAAACAAAAATGTTTTTAAGTTTGTATTTGGAACAAGTGGTGTTGAAGAAAACTTTAGTTTAGGAATGGATATTTCATGTTGGATTTCAAATGATATGTTGACGATATTATTGCAGATATTTGCCACGGTAGTGGTGATTTTAAGTATATTTATCCTGGTGTTAAATAATCCCAGAGCTAAATTAGGGTTTTTTAAATATACCATCAATAAAAACGGAAAGATGGATATATTGGTTAAGAACATTGGTTGTTGTTATTCCTGTTTTTTATGTTTTAGGCAGGATGATTGTATAGTTTATATTATTTTTTTAGGAGAGAATACTATGATTAATTTTAACGTACCACCGTTTATCGGAACGGAAATGGATTATATCAAAAAAGCAGTTGAAAATAAAAAAATTTGTGGAGATGGAGAGTTTACTAAAAAGTGTAACGCATGGCTTGAGGAAAAGACGAAAACAGCTAAAGCACTTCTCACAACATCATGTACACATGCAACTGAGATGGCTGCCCTTTTTTATGCGATATTAAAGAAGGCGATGAGGTAATTATGCCATCATACACATTTGTTTCCACAGCGGATGCGTTCGTATTAAGAGGTGCAACAGTAGTTTTTGTGGATATTGATCCGAAAACTATGAACATAGATGCTAATCTTATAGAGGATGCTATTACAGAAAAGACAAAAGCTATCGTACCGGTTCATTATGCCGGTGTGTCTTGTGATATGGACAAGATTATGGAAATTGCAAAGCGTCATAATCTTATAGTAATTGAGGACGCAGCTCAGGGAATAATGAAGTACTTATCATGGAAAGGCTTTAGGTACTATAGGCGATTATGGCTGTTATAGTTTTCATGAGACAAAAAATTATTCTATGGGTGAAGGTGGAGCCATCTTAATAAAGGATAAGGATAAGGCAGAAGAAGCTGAAATCCTTAGAGAAAAGGGTACAAACCGAAGTAAATTCTTTAGAGGTCAGATAGATAAGTATACATGGGTAAATTATGGTTCATCATATTTACCTAGTGACATGAATGCGGCATATTTGTATGCACAGCTTCTGCAGGCAGATATGATTAATAATTACAGACTTAATATATGGAATACATATTATGACGGATTTGGCGAGTTGGAGAAATCAGGGAAGATTGAGCTTCCATATATACCGGAAGGCTGTACCCATAATGCTCATATGTTCTATATTAAAGCAAAGGATCTGCAAGAGAGAACAGCTCTGATTAGTTTCTTGAAGGAAAATGGAATTCAGGCTGTATTTCACTATATCCCATTACATTCAGCTCCGGCAGGAAAAAAAAATTTGGTAGGTTTAATGGTGAAGACAAATATACGACAAGAGAGAGTGAAAGACTTATGAGACTTCCTATGTATTATGGACTTAAGGATGAAGAAGTACAGTACATTATAAGTAAGGTAAAGGAATTTTATAAGTAAAATAGGTATTATTATGAAGAAAATAGTTATATTTGGTTCAACAGGAAATATTGGAGCGTATTTTACCGATTACTGTAATAATATGATAGATAAAAAGCAATATGAAGTTATTGCTGTAGGAAGAAAACATACAGATTATTACAAGAAAGCAGGGATTGAATATATAAATGTGGATTTATGTAATGCATCAGATTTTGAGAGGCTGCCAACAGAAGATTTGTATGCTGTTGTTAATCTAGCGGGACTTTTGCCTGCTTATATGAAGGAATATGATCCATTTAAATATGTGGAGACCAACATAAATGGTGCACTTCGCATTTTGGAATATGCCCGAAAGAATAAATGCAGACAGGGCTTTATATACTCAGACATGGGCAGAGCAGGCAGGATATTGGGGAAAAAGAAGATGTTCTTCATCCTGAGTATCCAAGAAAACTGTTGTTGACCGGTGATCATGCATTTTATGCTATTACAAAAAAAGTATGATTGTAGATACAATGGAGTATTACAAGCAGGAATATGGTCTGAAAAAATTTCGTGTTCAGACTTCCTAATGTGTATTTGTATCATCCGGAAAAGTATTATTATGTAGATTGTGTCAAAAAACCGATTGGTTATAGATATATGATTGATAAAGCCACAGCAGGTGATACTATTGAGATGTGGGGAAATCCGGATGCATTTAAGGATATCCTCTATATAAAAAGATTTGTGTCAGATGATGTATAAAGCTCTGTTTGCACAGGTTGATGGTGGAACTTACAATGCAGGAACAGGAATAAGAACTACATTACGTGAGCAGATTGAAGGGATAGTAGATGTGTTTTCACCTAAAGAGCATATAGGTCAAATATTGTTGAGAAACCCGAAAAAAGCAGTTTTACAAGTTTTGTGATGGATATTGAGAATGCAAAAAAAGATTTAGGGTATAAACCGGAGTTTTCATATATAAGATATCTGCAGGATTACAAGAATGAGCAGGAACTTAATCGTTTTGCCGAGCTTTGGAGGAAATAAAAAAGATGAAGAAATTAGCAATAATTGGGGCTTCATATTTACAGGAACCATTAATAGAAAAGCAAAATCTATGGGAATCGAGACGCATGTATTCGCTTGGGCAGCAGGCGATGTGGGAGAAAAGAGTGCAGATTATTTTTATCCTATCAGTATTGTAGAGAAAGATGAAATCTTAAAAAGATGCAGAGAGATTGGCATTGACGGAATATGTACGATAGCATCAGATCTGGCAGTAATTACAGTGAATTATGTGGCAAATAATATGGGACTTACAGCTAATTCCATTGCATGTACTGAAAAATCTACAAATAAGCATTTGATGAGAGCTGCTTTTGAAAAAAATGGAGATCCTTCTCCTAAAAGTATTCTGGTGTCATCAATAGATGATTTAGAAGGAATAGAACTGAACTATCCCATTATTGTTAAACCTATAGACCGTTCTGGAAGCCGCGGAATAACAAAGCTACAGGATTCATCTGGACTTGTAGAGGCAATCGAGGATGCTAAAGCTCAGGGATTTGAGAAAGAGGCATTGGTGGAGGAGTTTGCTACAGGCCAGAATATAGTATTGAGTGTGTTTCATGGAAAGGAAAGCATCACTTTTTAGCAATGACACATAAATTTACCACAGGGGCACCACATTTTATAGAAACCGGACATATGGAACCGGCACCAATATCACAGGAACAACTGGAACAGGTAAAAAAAAAAGTTGTCTTTCATGCTTTGGATAGTCTGGAAATCACATATGGAGCATCGCATACAGAGTTAAAGATTGCTAAGGACGGCACAATTGCTTTAATTGAAATCGGTGGCAGAATGGGTGGCGATTTTATCGGAAGCAACCTGGTGCAGCTTTCAACAGGAATTGATTTTGTGAAGGCGGTTATTGATATATCATTAGGAGAAGAACCGGACTTGGAGTTGGGAGATCATGCGGCAGCGGGGGTTAGATTTGTATTTGATCAGAAAGATGTTGATATATTAGAAAAACTCAAAAAAGAACATCCTGAATATATAGTTGATATGGATATTAAGCCGGTAGATGGACACGAAGTTATAGATAGCTCCACAAGATATGGTTATTGCCTGATGAGTGCAAAAGATTTGAAATCGCTATATCCATATTTACCGGATGACATGGAGGAATAATGATGGATAAGTCGAAACTAAAGGTACTTTTTGCATTGCATTTGATGCTGATGATTTATTCTATGAGTGGCATATGTAGTAAAATGGCTTCACAGCAGGATTTTCTTAGCTTTAAATTCTGTTTATTTTATGCTATTATTATTTTTTTCTCCTGGGATTTTATGCGATAGGTTGGCAGCAGATTATCAAACGACTTCCGTTAACTACGGCATTTGCCAATAAAGCTGTAACTGTTGTCTGGGGAATAATATGGGGAGCTGTTTTTTTTCATGAGTCAATTACTGTTGGAAAAGTGATTGGTGCAGCATTAGTGATTGTTGGTGTTGTAATTTATGCCAGGGCTGATGAAGGAGAAGTAAATGAATAAAACGGTATTAATCTATTCCTGTGTGCTTCTGATAGGAGTGCTTGTCAGCGCGATTTCACAGGTTTTACTAAAAAAAGCGGCAATGAAACATTATGAGAATCATTTAAAAGAGTATTTGAATCCAATGGTAATATTTGCGTATGCAATGTTTGTTGGAACTACATTTCTTTCTATAATTGCTTATCGTGGAATACCATTATCAATGGGACCGATATTAGAGGCAACAAGTTATATTTATGTTACGATATTTGGAGTGAAGATTTTTCATGAGAGACTTAATAAAAAGAAAAAATTATAGCATTGTTTTTTATAGTAGGCGGAATAATAATATACTCAGTATTCGGATAAATAAGTAATTAGAGAGGATAATATATGGATATATCAGTAGTAATACCAATTTATGGTTGCAGGGCAGCATTGGAAGAATTACATCGCAGATTAACAGATACACTTGTTGCGATGGATAAAGAATATGAAATTATTCTTGTAAATGATAATTGTCCACAGAATTCGTGGGAGGTAATACAGCAGCTATGCAAAAAAAAAGATAAGCATGTTGTTGGAATAGAATTGTCACGTAATTTCGGACAGATTCAGGCGATAACTGCAGGATTGGATTATAGTAAAGGTGATTGGGTTGTTGTGATGGATTGTGATTTACAGGACAGACCAGAGGAAATTCCAAATCTTTATAAAAAATGCAATAGATGATCAATTAGATGCAGTATTTGCACGACGTGCAGAACGAAAAAGATTCTTTTTATGAAAGTATTGGTTTCAAAGGCTTTCTACAAGATATATTCATGGGCCTCCGATGGCAACTATGACCCGGCTTTATGTAATTTTAGCATCAGTAAGCGAATAGTGGTAGATAATTATTGTAAGATGAGGGAGCTTCACAGAGCTTTTGTTATTTATGTAAAATGGATGGGCTTTAGAATTGGCACATTAGATGTTCATCATGAAGAAAGGTATGAGGGAAAATCTTCATATAATTTTAAGAAGCGAATGAAGATGGCTACATCGATTCTTACATCACAATCGGACAAGTTAATAAAACTTACAGTCGGATTGGGATTTGTTGTGTCTATGTGCTCGGCATTGGTTATTATTGGATTAATTATTCATTATTTTACTACAAGTGCTGTGACAACCGGCTGGTCAAGTATCATTGCAACTATTTGTTTAATGAGTGGACTGCTTATGATGTGTATAGGTATAGTTGGAACTTATGTTGGCAATATTTTTTTATGCAGGTTAAGGAAAGACCGTTATATATTGTAAGGACAGTGCTTAATGATAAAGAAAAAATAAAGAATGTAAAAATACTTTAATTATATAGTTTTAATGAATAAAAAAGAATATAAGATTATGGCAGGTGAAACAATCCAGATTTACAATAATGGCAATATGATGCATGATTTTGATTTTAAACCAAGTACTTCGATTGATGAAGAATTAGGAAAATTTGTAACATGGTTTAAGGAATATTATAGATACGAGTAAGGAAGAAGTCGTAAAATGAAGAAGATATTAAAAAGAGCAACAGCATGTTTGCTGGCAGTCTTAATGCTGGCAGGAGAAGCAACGGTACAGGTAGCAGCAATTGATAGCAATGGAAATGGTACGACAAAGACAGTTTCCTATGTGGCGACACATAATTATACCGTCTATTATCTTGATCTGAAAGGAATGTGTTATATCATGAGAGATAAGGGTATTGATGTAGGTGTGTCATATGTCAGCAATGCATCAAATGTGACATTCAGATGGCAGGCATATAATCTGGATAAACATAAGTGGAGTCTGGTGTAGCAGACTGGACTGGAAGCAACTGGGTAACTTGGAAACCGGAAAAGGGCAACTTTTGGCTGTATGTAGAGGCAATGACTCCGGATGGTGCGACACAGAATACAATTATGTGTTTCGCATCACAGAAAGACTATTCCCATCACTCATTAAACCTCAATGGAATGTGTTATAATATTTATGATGATCGGATTGATGTGGGAATTGCATATGATAGTGACGATTCCAATTTGACATTTAAATGGGAAGCATATAATCTGGATAAGCAGAAGTGGAATCTGGTAGCAGACTGGACCGGAAGTAACTGGGTATCCTGGTATCCAAAAAAAGGTAATTACTGGATGCATGTTACAGCACGGACATCAGATGGTGTGACGAAGGATTATACAATCTGCTTTTATGCAGCAAGAAATTACAATTATAAATACATAACGATTAATGGAATCTGCAGTGTGAATGATAAAGCAGCAATAAATCTTGGCGTATCTTATAATAGCAACGGATACATCACTAGTATTCCGTTGGCAGATATATGATCTTAGCACTGGCAGTTGGTCTACATTGACAGACTGGACTGGAAGCAACTGGGTATCCCCGGTATCCGGATTCTGGTAATTACTGGGTATATGTAGAATCAAGAACAAGTGATGGAACAGTAGAAAGTTATTGTACCGCTTATCAGGTGACAGCAAGATATGAAATCATGGGAACAACCAGTACCAATCTTGCACAGATGGTTGCATATTATAATGCTAATAATACTTATCCGGAATTCTATGCATCTTCCGATGCACCGACAATAGAAACATTTTGTCGGATATATCTGGAAGAATGTCAGGCAGAAGGTTTGAAAGCAGAAGTAGCATTCTGTCAGGCAATGCTGGAGACTGGATTTTTACGATATGGGGTAGATGTACAGATTAACCAGTATAACTTTGCTGGATTAGGAGCAACCGGTAATGGGGCACCGGGAAATTCTTTTGGCAGTGTAAGGGAAGGAATCCGGGCACAGGTACAGCACTTAAAAGCTTATGCATCAACCGATGGTCTGAATCAGCCATGCGTGGATACCCGGTTCCAACATGTAAGAAGAGGAACAGCACATTATGTAGAATGGCTTGGAATCCGGGAGAACCCATATGGAAGAGGTTGGGCGACTGCTAAGAATTATGGCTACAATATTGTAAACATGTATATGGCAAAACTATTTAAATATTAAATTCAGAAAAGGATCACATTGGGTCAGGCACTGTTAACAAATTGTTGTTCATTATTTTTTACTACAAGTGTTGTGACAAGCGGCTGGTCAAGTATCATTGCAACTATTTGTTTAATGAGTGGACTGCTTATGATGTGTATAGGTATAGTTGGAACTTATGTTGGCAATATTTTTATGCAGGTTAAGGAAAGACCGTTATATATTTGTAAGGACAGTGCTTAATGATAAAGAAGATAAAGAATGCAAAATACTTTAATAATTAAATAAGGATTTCTTAAAATATATATATATCATTAAATAAGGTATACTATATATAAGTGTGGATGGATATAAGGAAGATATAATATGTTAAGAAAAAGAAATATAATAAGTAAGTATAATTCTTTTTTTTGGATTATACTTATTGTTTTATATGAGATGATAAGTAGAGTTTTTTCTGTAAATGACAGCCCTTCACAGATGAATGTTCAGGGATTTTTTATGGAGCCGAAGGATTCATTGGATGTGCTGATGATAGGATCAAGTGAAGTGTATTCTGACTATTCTCCTGCAATTGCCTGGGAAAAATATGGATATACGTCATATGATTTGTCAATGGGAGCAGCTCCGGCAAATTTATATAAAGATATGATAAAAAAAAGGTTTGGAGAGACAAAATCCGAAATTGATTGTGATTTCACTGAATGGATATTTGCATGGAAGCAGTGACTTTGAAAATCCGGTGCAGCTTCATCGATGGATAGATAATGTTCCGTATATTTATGGACGTAAGGATTCGGTTGATTCTCTGCTTCAAGGGAAGGGACAGGGGCAGTTTTATTTTAATATGGCTTTTTCTCATGTTAATTGGAAACAACCAATCAGTCTTGTTAAAAATACGCTGGAAAGAAGCATTATGACCATTAATAAACAAAGCTATTTAAAGGGATTTTGTACGGTGTCAAGAAGTGATAAAGGTATGCAGGTTGGGGAATTGCAGAATATTAACTTTGACAGTGGCTGTGAAGAAGCATTGAGAGAAATTTTGGTTTATCTTCAGGCTCAAAATATAGAAAATGTATTGTTTGTGAGATTTCCACATCAGCGTAAGTTTGAAAATCCTGAAGCTATAGATAAAATTGGATCAATTATTTCCGAATATGGATATGATATTTTGAATTTAAACGATAAATCACAGGAATTGGGCATAGATGTACCATCAGACTATAGTGATGCAGAGCATTTAAACATTAATGGAATGGAAAAAATGACAGAGTATCTTGGAAAGTATATTATTCATAAGTATGATGTCAGCTCTGGGAAAAGTACCAAGGATATTGTGAAATGGAATAAATGTGTGAAAAAAACAAAAGAAATGGTAAGCTCTGTTCGTGAGGATATGAAAGGTGGAATATGCCGGTTATATTATGAGGCGTCCATTTATTGGGAACCTAAGATACAAAAAATAAGCATTGACTTATTTCATTCATAACGCTATTATAGTAAAATCGCAGATTAACTTAGATTTTAGAAGATGAAACGGATATGATATGAAAAAAAGAGAAAAGAAGATTTAAAGGAACTGGTTCTCTATACCGTATTTGGTAATATGACATTTATCATAAGCATAGGTGCTTATGCAGTATTCAATGTTGCACTTGGAATAAATGAATTGATAGCAAATGCTTTTGCTTGGGTATTTGCAGTGCTTTTTTCGTATATTACCAACAAAAAGTGGGTATTTCGTGTATCAACACCTACAAAAACAGCAGCACTTGTGCAGATGTTTGCATTTTTCAGCGTGGCAGATTTTTCACACTGATTGTTGAGGAAACTATTATTTTCGTTTTTATAACTATGCTTTCATACCCGAGCATGTGGGTGAAGCTATCAGCTCAGGTGGTGGTTGTGGTACTTAATTACATAATTAGCAAGCTCTTTGTATTTAAAAATCAATAATAGTAAGAAAATATTAAGGAACAAAAACTTGTCAAATTCACGTTAATGTGGTAAAATCGGTATAGTTAACATTAATAGGCTTATTTACTAGCTGACACAGGAGGTTAATATAAATGGAATTTAGAGCGGAGTACGAGAAATGGTGTACAGACCCATATTTTGATGAGGCCACAAAGGCAGAGCTTAAGGCCATCGCAGGTGATGATAAGGAGATAGAGGATAGATTCTATCGCACACTTGAGTTTGGTACATCAGGTCTTCGTGGTGTAATAGGAGCCGGCACCAACAGGATGAATATATACACAGTCCGTCAGGCTACACAGGGACTGGCGAATTACATACTCTTTCACAGGGAGAGGACGCAGTAAAGAGAGGTGTTGCAATAGCACATGACTCACGTAATATGCATGATGAGTTCACAGATGCCACAGCACTCTGTCTTGCAGCTAACGGAATCAAGACATATGTATTCCCACAGCTCGCACCTGTTCCGGAGCTGTCATACGCAGTAAGAACACTCGGTACAATAGCCGGTGTTGTTATCACAGCAAGCCACAATCCTCGTGAGTACAATGGATACAAGGTATACTGGGAGGATGGTGCACAGGTTACTCCACCTCATGATACAAGCATCATGGCTGAGGTGGCAAAGGTTACATCATTTGATCAGGTAAAGACTATGGACAAAGCTGCTGCTATTGAGGCTGGTCTTTACAATGTCATCTCTGATGAGGTTGAGGAGGGATATTTCGGAGAGCTCCGCAAGCTTTCTATCCATCCTGAGATCATCAAGGCTATGGCAAAGGATATCAAGATTGTTTACACACCACTTCACGGCACAGGTCTTCGCCCTGTACAGAGAGTACTTAAGGATATGGGCTTTGAGAATGTATACATTGAGCCAAGCCGGGCAGTGCCTGACGGCAATTTCCCTACATGTCCTTATCCGAATCCTGAGAATCCTGATGCATGGAAGCTTGCACTTGAGCTGGCAAAGGAAAAGGATGCTGATATCGTTTTAGCAACTGACCCTGATGCCGACAGACTCGGTGTATACTGCAAGGATACAAAGACAGGTGAGTATGTGACATGTACAGGAAATATGTCAGCTATGCTTATCGGTGAGTACATTTTAAGCCAGAAGAGTGCCAATGGTACTTTGCCTGAGAATCCTGCATTTGTTGAGTCAATTGTTTCAACCGATATGGGTAAGGCAATTGCGGCAGCATATGGTGTAAAAAGCATATCGAGGTTTTAACAGGCTTTAAGTATATCGGTGAGCAGATGCTCAAATTTGAAAAGACCGGCTGCAACAACTATGTATTCGGCATGGAGGAGAGCTGCGGTTGCTTACCTGGTACATATGCAAGGGACAAGGATGCTCCTGCAGCAGTTTGTATGCTGTGTGAGGTAGCTGCCTTCTACAAGTCACAGGGCAAGACTCTCTGGGATGGCATGATTGACATGTACGAGAAGTATGGCTACTACAGAGGGGCATTTCCACAATGACCTTAAAGGGCATTGATGGTGCTGCACAGATAAATGAGATTATGACAAAGGCACGTGCCGCTGAGCCAAAGAAATTTGGTGATTATCAGGTGCTTGCTATCCGTGATTACAAGAATGACACAAGAAAAGATATGACAACAGGAAAGGTTGAGCCGACAGGTCTTCCTTCTTCTAATGTACTTTACTACGAACTTAACGATAACGCTTGGTGCTGTGTACGCCCTTCTGGTACAGAGCCTAAGATTAAATTCTATTTCGGAGTTAAAGGAGTGTCTCTTGAAGATTCACAGGCTAAGCTTGATGCTTTGTCAGCTGAGGTTCTCGGACAGTTTGAATAAGGACTATGATGAAAATATACATTTGCCCGGATTGTGGCTGGATACGGATGGTTTCAAGAAGGAAAGAGGTTGAATGCTTCAAGTGTGGCAGGCCGCAGATGCGTCTGACGAATCTGGAGTTTGGAAAGTATACCAATATGTCAGAGAAGGAGCGTCAGGACTACGCAGACGCGTGGCTTTACATTCATAGAAAAAAGGAAAAAAATAACATGGCAAAGAAGAGAAAGAAAAAAAAAGAGGTCGTAAAAAATAGTATTATTTGTATTTGAAATATTAGTTTTAATTATAGTATTGGCTGTTTTAGGATTATATAATAGTACAATAGGTAAAATTGATTTCAAGAATGATCTCTCAGCCAGCGAAGCCGGCATTAATGACGATATTGATGAAGAAAGCGTGCAGACTATGCATGGTTACTTAAATGTTGCTTTATTCGGACTCGATAATCGTTCGAGTGGTAAATATGAAAGTGGTAATTCAGACTGTATAATGATTGCCCAGCTTAAACTATGATACAAATGAAGTAAAGCTTGCTTCTTTATACAGAGATACCTATTTGTCTGTTGGAAAGGGCAAGTATTATAAGGCTAATAATGCTTTTAAAATTGGTGGAGCAGAGAATGCTGTCAGAATGATAAATTCAATCTGGATATGAATATTACTAAGTATGTCTGTGTTGATTGGAAGGCGCTTGTGGATGTTATTGATGCATTAGGCGGTTTGGATCTGATCTTACTAAGGAAGAAGTTCATTGGGTTAACGGATATATAACTGAAACGGCTAATTCAATAGGATATCCTTGTGATGCATTGAAGGGTGAAGGAAGAGTACATTTAAATGGTGTACAAGCAGTGTCATACTCCAGAATTCGATATACATCGGGAGATGATTTCTTAAGGGCGTCAAGACAAAGAATTGTATTGCAGGCGATACTCGAAAAGTGTAAGGGTGAAGATATAGCAACACTTACATCCATGTGTTCGTCAATGATGGACGATATCAGTACTAATTTTACGGTGAAAGAAATTTTGTCATTAGCGAAAAATGTTACCAAGTATCAGATTTCATCTACAACAGGATTTCCGTATAATGTTACTACTATGAAGTTGTCTAATATAGGAGATACTGTTATTCCGATTGATTTAGCTACAGATGTTGTACAGCTCCATAAGTATCTTTTTTGAGGATGAGTCTTATATGGTATCAAATACTGTGCAGGCTATAAGTGATGCTGTACAGAAAAAAAGACTGGAGTTGATTCAAAGACTGAAATATATGATACAACTAAGTATAATAATACTGCTGGTGCAACGGGAACTGAAGGGGCTAAACAAAAAAATAAAGATGCTCAGGATGCACTAAAGAAGAGTCAGTCAGAATCTGAAAATGATTCGACAACAAAATCATCATCAGATGATTCGGATGATTAAATAATTAAAGTTAGCTATTGGGAGATTATTTATTATGAAACCGGAAATCAAAGAAAAAATCACGGCAACAAACCAGAAATACTTAAAGAAATTCTTAACAGAGGAAGCTCCGGTTAAGCTTGAGAGCCAGCTTGAGCACATGGACTGGTCATACCTTGATATGATTCACAATAAGGAGCAGCAGAGAGGTACATTTTCACCGCTTGCTGCTATGGAGCTTTCAGAGATAGAGGCAAATAAGGACAAATACCTTGCAACAGGTCTTGATGCTGTCAAGAATGGCAAGGTCGGTGCAATTCTTCTTGCCGGTGGACAGGGTACACGTCTTGGTTTTGACAAGGCTAAGGGCATGTTCAATATCGGAAAGACAAAGGAACTCTACATCTTTGAGCAGCTTGTCGCAAACCTCATGAAGGTTACAAATCAGACCGGTACATGGGTGCCTCTATATGTTATGACAAGCGAGATAAATGATAGCATGACAAGAGAGTTCTTTGAAGAGCACGACTATTTTGGATACAACAAGGACTATGTGAAGTTTTTCGTGCAGGAGATGGTTCCGGCAGTTGATTTTGATGGAAATCTGCTCATGAAATCTGAGGATTCACTTGTTATGTCACCAAACGGAAACGGTGGATGGTTCAAGTCACTCATCAATGCCGGTCTTGACAAGGATTTGAAGGACAAGGGTGTTGAGTGGCTCAATGTATTTGCTGTTGACAATGTACTTCAGCAGATTGCAGATCCTGTATTTGTAGGTGCTACAATCGAGTCCGGCTGTGTCAGCGGCTCTAAGGTGGTCAGAAAATGTGATCCATATGAAAGAGTTGGTGCTATGTGTCTTGAGAATGGCAAGCCTTCGATTGTTGAGTATTACGAGCTTACACCTGAGATGGCAGAGGCAAAGAAACGAGAATGGTTCATTGCAGTATGGCTTTGGTGTTATCTTAAACTATTTATTCCGCGTGGACAAGCTCATGGCTATCGCAGAGAAGAGCCTTCCACTTCATGTGGTAGAGAAGAAGGTGCCTTACATTGATGAGAATGGTACAGAGCATAAGCCTGAGACTCCGAATGCATACAAGTTCGAGACACTCATCCTCGATATGGTATACATGATGGACAATAGCCTGCCATTTGAGGTAGACAGAGAGAAGGAGTTTGCACCTGTAAAGAATGCGACAGGTACAGATTCGGTTGAAACAGCGAGAGCTCTTCTTGAGAAGAACGGAATTGAAATTTAATATATGATTTATGGTAACTGTTCATTGGCAGGGATGTATTTATATTCTGCAATTTCTATTTATCGCAGACTTAGAGGTGCATCTGCCAATGAGCAGTTATTTTTATTTTTATAATCGCATAGTGGACTGCAATGGGGAACATAGGCTATAAATAGTTAACTGATTTATGAAAAAATAAATAATCCCGTCACAAATTAAACACAGATTGACAGTATACTTCTAATTGTAAACGAAAGGAGAAATTACTATGGATAACAATTATGGAAATATGAATGATACAAATAATACTAATGGTACAAACAACAGAGATTATACCAGCAACGTCAACAATGCTAATACAACAGGTAACGCATCTGATGCAGGTGTAAATTTCACAATGTCGGGTAATCCTTACAATCCGGATGAGTCACAGAGGGCTGCACAGACTAATAATGCATCAGCTGAAAGCTATTCACAGAGCTACAATCCATATTCGCAGGCTTCTGCAGCAGGACAGCCAAATGCAAATCAGTCATATGCAAACCAGCCTTATTCTAATCAGGCATATAATTCAGGCACAAATAATAATGCATATGGTGGCGCATCAGCCGGTTCGACAGACAACTCATATAGCCGGATGAATATGAATGGTCAGGCATACCAGCAGGCTGCAAAGCCTAAGAAGCAGAGAGCACCTAGAAAACCTGGTGCGTTTGGACCATTTGCAGCAAAGACAGTAGCGGCAGCTCTTATCTTCGGGCTCGTCGGAGGCGGCGTTTTCACAGGAGTAAGCTATATTGGCACGAGAGCTATTTCAAATTCTTCTACTGCAAAGTGCAAAGCTTACCACTACAACATCCGGTGGGACTAAGCAGACATCCTCAGGGGATGCAAAGGATCTGACAGATGTATCATCTGTTGTCGATGAGGTTATGCCTAGCATCGTTGCTATCACAAATACAGGAACAGTCACCTACAACAGCTTTTTCGGAAAGCAGTCACAGCAGTCTCAGAGCTGCGGCTCAGGTATCATTGTGAGTGAGGATGATGATTATCTCTACATTGCTACAAACAACCATGTTGTGGCAGATTCAGAGGAGCTCACAGTACAGTTTGATGATGATTCAGTGGTAAAGGCAGAAATCAGAGGAACAGATCCGGATGACGATCTAGCAGTTGTACGTGTAAAGAAAGCAGATCTTGGAAAAGATACTTACTCAAATATCAAGATTGCTACAATCGGAGATTCTGAAAGTGTAGCTGTTGGAAGTCCTGCAATTGCTATCGGTAATGCACTTGGATACGGACAGTCTGTCACAACAGGTACAGTAAGGTGCGCTTAACAGAACTGTTACTACACAGGATTCACAGACAGGTGAGACTGTTACCAATAACAAGCTTATCCAGACAGATGCAGCAATAAACCCGAGGAAACAGTGGTGGAGCACTCTTAAATGAAAATGGCGAGGTCATCGGTATAAACTCTGTAAAATATTCTTCAACTGAGGTTGAGGGTATCGGATATGCAATTCCTATGTCGGTTGCAAAGCCTATTATTGAGAGCCTTATCCAGGATGGAAAATATACCAATGAGAATCAGGCATACCTTGGTATCAAGGGTGGCGATGTTTCATCTGAGATGGTAGCATATGGCTTCCCACCGGGTGTGTATGTTTCATCTGTTTCAGCTGGTTCAGGTGCCGCAAATGCCGGCTTACAGGAGGGAGATCTCATCACTGCTGTTGACAGCACAAAAAGATTTCTTCTATGACAGAGCTGCAGTCAGCGTTAAAGAGCTACAAGGCCGGAGATAAGGTTACTCTTACTGTTGCCCCGTCAGAGTGGCAGACAGTACGAAGAGAGCAAGGTTGAAGTAACCTTAAGCTCTGCAAAGGATATCCAGCAGTAATTCCTGCGCGTTTTCTCCTCACCCCTGCGTCCATGCAGGGGTGTTTCTGCGTTTAATGGGCATAATTTCTACAGTATCTAAGCCACTTCGCTATTCGCTCCTGCAAGAGGTACGTGTGCGCCACCGGTGCCCGGGGCTTACGTCCCTTACGCTGTGGCGGAAATGTTGTTCAAATCAGTTCAAAGTACTAGACAAATTCCATAAAATATTAGATAATAGAAGCAAATTAGTTTTCATTTTGCATAGGAGGTCGGCATGAAGAAGAAAAAAAAAAAATAGTTATCGCACTCGGACATGATGCTCTTGGAACAACTCTTCCGGAGCAGCACGAGGCTACAAAGCATACAGCAAAGGCAGTGGCAGATTTTATCCGTGAAGATTATCAGGTTGTGATCACACTCAGCAACGGACCGCAGGTGGGCATGATTCACACCGCTATGTCTGAGTTTTGCAGGATTTATCCTGAGTATACAGCTACACCTACAGCAGTCTGCTCTGCAATGAGTCAGGGCTATATAGGATATGATTTACAGAATGCTATCCGTACAGAGCTTCTTGGCAGAGGAATTTACAAGACCGTTTCAACAATACTTACACAGGTTGTTGTTGATCCATATGATGAGGCTTTTTATCATCCGACAAAGATCATTGGCCGTGTTATGACAGAGGCTGAGGCTGAGGAAGAGGAGAAGAAGGGCAACCATGTGACACAGGTCGAGGGAGGCTACAGAAGAGTTGTGGCGGCTCCAAAGCCTGTTGATATAGTGGAAAAGGATGCTATTAAGGCTCTTGTTGATGCGGATCAGGTTGTTATCGCATGCGGTGGCGGCGGAATTCCTGTTTTAGCACAGGACAATAAGCTTCAGGGCGCCAGTGCTGTTATCGAGAAGGATCTTGCAGCAGGAAAGCTTGCAGATACTCTTTGATGCCGACAGACTTGTTATACTTACAAGCGTTGACAAGGTCTGCCTGAACTATGGCAAGGAGGATGAGAAGCCACTTGATACCATGACTGTCGATGAGGCAAAGAAGTACCTTGCAGCAGGCGAGTTTGATGAGGGTACCATGGCTCCAAAGATTGAGGCGGCTATCGACTTTATCGGTGACTCTGCCATCCGTTCGGTGCTTATCACAAAGCTCAATAAAGAGGGCAAGACTGTTTCAGGTGGTATGGGCACTTTAATTACAAAGTAGAGCTTAATTGTTATAATTCACATATATCCCACACGTCTATATGCATTTTGCAGAGCAGATGTGTGGGTAGTTTTATAAAAAAACATCGTGCGGTTTTGCGAATGTGCGTGGAGGTTCTGAAGAGTTGAAAACAAGGTGACTATTCAAAAACCCCCGAGAACAAGAAAAGTAAGATAGAAGGTAACACAAAATGAGTGAGAAAAGGCTTCAAAAGAGATGAAATCTCAGACGAGTACAAATGGAAGCTTGAGGATATGTATGAGACAGATGAGCTGTGGGAGGCTGAGTGCGAAAAAGCGTCACAGCTTGCAGAAAAGCTATCCGGCTTTAAGGGACATCTGGCCGACAGTGCAGCAACGCTGCTTGATTTTTTTAAAGCAGGATGAGTTGTCTTATTATTTGGAGCGTATAGTGGTTTATGCGAATGAGCGCTCGCATCAGGATACTGCTGTGTCGAAATATCAGGCATATGTGTCAAAGGCAGAGACACTGACTGTTCAGGCATCAGGTGCGCTGGCATTTGCGAGTCCGGAGATTTTGCAGATAGATGATAAAAGGCTTGAGAGCTTTTACAGTGAGAGCAATGAGCTTATGCACTATAAGCGTGCGATTGATGAGATAATGCGTCAGAAAGCGCATACTTTATCGGCTGCAGAGGAAAATATCCTGGCGCAGTGCGGTGAGATGGCTGCAGCACCGGAGAATATATTCAGCATGTTCAACAACGCGGATATCAAATTCCCGTATATCACTGATGTAGAGGGAAATAAAATCCGTATCACGCACGGCAATTTCATAGATTTTTTAAGCAGCAAGGACAGAAGCCTGCGCAAGCAGGTGTTCCGTGGAGTCTATGATTCGTACAAGAAGTGGAGCAATACTGTTTCCATGATGTACATCAGCAAGCTGAAAAATGACACTTTTTATGCAAGGGTTAGAAAATATGACAGCGCAAGGGCCATGTATTTATCCGATGGCGATATTCCTGAGAGCGTATATGACAATCTGATTGAGACGGTTCACGCACATCTACCGGCTCTGCACAGGTACATGGCGCTTAGGAAGAAGCTTTTAGGTGTGGAGCATCTGCATATGTATGATTTGTTTGCACCGATTGTGGACAATGTACAGACCACCTATACCTATGATGAGGCGAAAAAGCTTGTAGCAAAGGCGCTTGAGCCTATGGGCGATGAGTATGTCAGCACACTTAAGGCTGGCATGGAGAACGGCTGGATAGATGTATATGAGAATGAGAACAAGAGAAGCGGTGCGTATTCATGGGGCGCTTACGGCACTCATCCGTATGTGCTTTTGAACTATGCCGATAATCTGGACAGTGTGTTTACGCTGGCTCATGAGATGGGACATGCGATGCATACATACTATTCAAATGAGCATCAGAGCATCACCTACGCGGGATACCTGATTTTTTGTGGCAGAGGTTGCCTCCACCTGCAATGAGTCGCTTCTAATGCACTATATGCTTGAGCATTGTGAGGATGAGAATGAGAGAAAATATCTCATGACACATTTTCTGGACGGCTTCAGGACGACACTTTTCAGGCAGGCGCAGTTTGCAGAGTTTGAGCATATAGCACACCGAAAAATGCAAAAGGGCGAGCCGGTTACCAAGGATGTGCTAAATGAGCTATGGCATGAGCTGAATGTGCAGTACTACGGACCGGATATGCGCGTGGATGATGAGATATCATATGAGTGGATGCGTATACCGCATTTTTACACACCGTTCTATGTGTACCAGTACTCGACGGGCTATTCGGCAGCAGTTGCTTTTTCAAAAAAAGATACTCGAGGAGGGAAAGCCTGCTGTGGATAAGTATATAGGAAATTTCCTGTGCGGTGGATGCTCGAAGAATCCAATCGAGCTGCTAAAGAGTGCCGGTGTCGATATGAGCACACCAAAGCCTGTGGATGATGCACTCAATGTATTTGAGGATTATCTGAAGCAGTTTGAGGCAGCAACTAAGTAAGGAGAAACATTTTTATGGAAAGAATTAAAAAAGCTTTACAATCAATCATAATATTCTTAAACCTGGATTTTATATTTCAAGAAAAGATGGAGAAATCGTTACATACGACCTTCGTACAAGAAAACCTAATGCAGGCGATTATATGACCAATTCAGCTATGCACTCAGTGGAGCATATGTTTGCGACATGTGTGAGAAAAACTCTGAGATTGCAGATGATGTGGTATATTTTGGACCGATGGGCTGTCAGACAGGTTTCTATCTCGTTGTGAGGGATGTCGAGCCGGGAAAGGTTTTTGAAATCACCAAAGAGGTCTTAAAGCAGATACTAGAGTATGATGGTCCGGTATTTGGTGCATCAGCCATAGAGTGCGGACATTACGAGAATCTGTCACTTGACGAGGCAAAGAAGGAGTGCCGTGCATATCTAAAGGTGCTTGAGAGCCAGACAAATATGGAGTTTACTTATCCACAGTAAACGAGGACTAAAAATATAATAGCAAGATAGCAGGAATGGAGAAATAAAATGACAATAGGTGTAATTGGTGCAATGCAGATGGAGGTCGATGACTTAAAGGCTCAGATGACAGACACACAGACAGAGGTTTACAGTGGAGTGGAGTTTGTTGAGGGCAAAATCGGTGATCAGTATGTTGTTGCGGCAAAATGCGGAATAGGAAAGGTATTTGCGGCAATATGTGCAGAGGCCATGATTTTGAAATATGATGTCGACATGATTGTCAATATCGGAGTGGCTGGTACTTTGACAAAGGACTTAAATGTGCTTGACGTGGCAGTAGCCACAAACGTGCTGCAGCACGATATGGATACATCGCCAATCGGAGATCCGAAGGGACTTCTTTCAGGCATCAATATGATTCTGATTCCGGCTGATACAAAAATGGTGGAGCTTATGTGCTCATGCTTAGCTGACAGGAATATCCACTACAAAAAGGGCAATATCGCAACAGGAGATCAGTTTATTGCCACAAAGGAGCAGAAGGATTATATTTCGAATACCTTTGATGCAATCGCAGCAGAGATGGAGGGTGGCAGCATCGGTCATGTGTGCTATGTGAACAAGGTGCCATTTGCCATTCTTCGCTCAATATCAGACGGCGATGGCGGCGAGACAGACTACCAGACCTTTGCGGAGAAGGCTGCGCATCAGTCGATTGAGGTAGTGCTTGAGTTTATCGGAAGGGCAGAAGAACTGAAATAGAGTTATTTCTCATTATTCATAATTTGTGATAATAAAGAATAGTATATAGCATGAGTGAATACAGAGCATACATGCAAAATACAAAACTACATAATGGGACAAAACGAAAGAAACGCCGACACAGATTCCTTTTTGGAGTGCTGCTGTCGGCGCTTCTTATTACAGGCGCTTTATATGGCAGAGAGTATGACATATCACAGCTGAAAAATATAGAGGTGATGGAGACACTTAGCAGTGCTGTGAGTCAGTTCGGAGACAGAAAGCTGCCTGTATATTCGGTTCAGACAACGGAAAAAAAGATAGCCCTTTCATTTGACTGTGCCTGGGGAGCAGAGGATTTTGACAGTATGATGGAGACACTTGACAAGCACAACGTAAAGGCTACATTTTTTATGACAGGAGGGTTTGTGAGTGATAATCCTGAATGTGTAAAGACGCTGGTTGAAAAAAGGGCATGAGCCCGGAAATCACAGTGAGCACCACTATGATATGGCAACAATCACGGCAGGCGAGATGAAGACGGAGATAATGGATGTGCACAAAAAGGTCAAGGAGCTGACCGGAAAGGATATGAAGGTATTCAGACCGCCATACGGCTCGTACAACAATGAACTGATTGACACAGTGTATGGCTGTGACTATTATCCAATCCAGTGGGATGTGGATTCACTCGACTGGAAAAACTATGGTATGCAAAACATTATAGATACAGTGTGCAATCACAAAAGCCTGGATTGTGGCTCGATAATACTCTGCCATCTTGGCGCCAAATACACCTCGCAGGCACTCGATGAGATGCTCACGAAGCTGCAGGACATGGGCTATGAGATAGTTCCGGTATCAAAGCTGATCATGACTGAAGGCTATCATATGGATGCAAACGGTATGCAGATCAAGGACTGAGCAATTTCATAAATCAATATTTTAGTCAATATTTAGTCAATAATTTAGCCCTTTACGATATTGTTATTTACAGACAAGTGTGTTAAACTAAAGCTATATTTTTAAAGAAGCTGTGAGACAGCTATGGGGGTAAATTATATGACAGATACAGGTTTTTTAGTAGCATTCTTTATAGTTATTTTTTTAGTTATCATCTTTGCACTTGTCGCTGTAATCGGAGCTGTTACAAGTGCTGTTGCAGGTATCAATGATGATGAGGATGAGACAGAGGAAGAGGGCATCTGAAGCTGAAATAAATAAAAGATATTAAAAGATATTTAAAGACATTTAAGGACATCGAATTATATTAATCGTATAATTGGGTGTCTTTTTATTGTCAAAATCTCTTAAAAAAGTATAAACCAATTGAGTTGCAATCCGACACATTGTATAATAAAAGTATAACAGCGAATTAAATTTATTGTGAAAATCGTAGTAATCACTGTCTATCAAACTAAGGCAGGATATTATCAAGGAAAAGAAGAAGGAGGGGTCAGATGATATCAAGATATAGTGTAAAAAAAGCCTTTTACTGTACTTGTAGGAGTACTGCTGGTAATAGTACTCGGTGTTGTATCGCTTGGCAGGATGACGACAGATCTGCTGCCGGATATGAGCTTTCAGTATGCACTTATCGTGACAACAGACATGGGAGCAAGTCCACAGGAGGTGGAGAGCGATGTCACCGCGCCGCTTGAAGCAGCTATGGCAACTACGTCAAATATCAAAAACGTAAGCTCAATGTCATATAACAGCTATTCGCTGGTGACATGCGAGTATGAGCAGAATGCCAACATGGATTCTGTAGTGATAGAGATGCAGCAGAAAATAGATCAGGTCAAGGCTGGCTGGAAGGATGGAGTGGGTACTCCGACCATTATGAAGATAAATCCGGACATGCTTCCAATCATGATGACTGCTGTGGATATGGATGGGAAAAGCAAGTCGGAAATCACCGACTTTGTGGAAAACACACTTAAGCCTGCAATTGAGAGTACAGAGGGAGTCGCATCAGTGACTGCAACAGGTGAGCTCACCGAGCAGATACAGGTCACGATGAATCAGGCCAAGATAGATGCGCTCAATGAGAAAATAAATAATGCCGTTTCAAAGAAATTTGACGATGCAAAAAGTCAGATGGATGATGCAAGCGCAAAGATAGAGAGCGGACAAAACGCAATCACATCTGCATCGGATCAGATGAGCGCGGGAGTGGATACGCTAAAGGAGCAAAAGGCAAAGCTTGTAGAGCAGAAGACTCAGCTAGAGAGTACTCTTGCAAGCTTAAATGAGCAGAAGCGCCAGCTTGAAACAATTCAGTCAGCTCTTTCAGACTTCATGAATAGTGATACATATACAAAGACAATTCCGTCACTCAAAGAGGGCGCAAATGTACCGGGTGAAGCGGGCACAGCACTCAAAGCGCAGCTTGAGCAGGTTAATAAGCAGATTGCAACACAGTTTTCAGGTCTCTCGGCGCTTGGAATCACCGTAAACACAGCAGATGATCTGCCTGCGGCAGCGTCAGCGATAGCACAGACTCTCATTCAGGTGAAATACAGGTATAGAGCAGTGCCAAAGTGGGCTTGACCAGATAGCACAAGGAGAGACAGCACTTTTAGATGCATATGATAATCTAAACAGTCAGGCAGCTATAAGCTCGATAAGCATAGGACAGCAGTCAGCTCAGCTTGCAACAGCAGCGGCATCTCTTGACAGTTCAAAGAAGGAGCTTGAAAAGAGTAAGGATGATGCACTTGACAAGTCAAACTTAAATGCAGTTTTAACAATTGACTCGCTCTCGCAGCTGCTCGTCGCTCAAAATTTTGATATGCCTGCAGGCTATGTAAATGATTCAAATGGCACGCAGTACATAGTACAGGTGGGAGATGAGATAAAATCAATTGATGATTTAACAAATCTAGTGCTTATGGATATGAAGCTTGATGGAATAGCTCCTATTCATGTCGGTGATGTGGCAGATGTTGAGATGACTGACAACTCGGATGAGACATATGCGATAGTCAACGGTAATCCCGGAATAATGCTCTCCATGGAGAAGCAGACCGGCTACTCTACAGGAGACGTCACAGACCGTCTTTTGGACAAGCTTGATTCGCTGGAAAAGGAAAATGACGGATTACACGCCACAGTGCTTATGAACCAGGGCGTATACATCGACATGGTTGTAAAAAGTGTGATGCAGAATATGATAGTGGGAGCAATACTTGCCATTTTCGTATTGCTTTTGTTCTTAAAGGATATAAAGCCAACGCTTGTTATCGCAGCATCTATACCGCTATCGGTTATTGTGGCAGTGGTGCTTATGTATTTTACGGATATCACTTTAAATATCATTTCAATGTCGGGACTTGTGCTTGGAATAGGAATGCTGGTGGATAATTCAATCGTAGTAATCGAGAATATCTACAGATTAAGGGGAGAGGGATATTCGGTAAAGAAGGCAGCTGTTGAGGGTGCAAATCAGGTGGCAGGAGCCATTTTTGCCTCTACACTTACCACGGTAAGTGTGTACGCGCCAATCATTTTTACCTGATGGAATCACGAGACAGCTCTTTGTAGATTTGGCTCTTACTGTGGCATTTACTCTTATGGCATCTCTTGTAGTGGCACTCACGTTTGTACCGGCAATTGCTTCAGGCATGCTCAAAAAGACGAAGGATATAAAGCATCCATGGTTTGACCGTTTTAAGGACTGGTATGGAAATGTGCTCGGCACATGTCTTAGATTTAAGCCGGTGGTATTTATTGCGGCAGTAGTGCTTTTAGTCGGCAGTGGCGCACTTTGCATGTCAAGGGGAATGACATTTATGGATATGGACATGGAGTCAAATCAGATTTCACTTACCATAGAGGCAAAGGATGACGAAAAGCTCGATTTCAAGCAGCTTACAGAGCTGTCTGATAAGGTCATGGACAAAATATCTGATATAAAGGGCATAGACACAATAGGAGCTACAGCAGGCGGCAGCTCGACCATGAACCTGATGAGCTCAGGGAAGCGACAGTGTGAGCATGTATATATTGCTTTCTGATGAGAAGTCTGATATTTCATCGGATAAGGTAATAGATGAAATTGAAAAACGCACAAAGAATCTGGACTGCAAGGTAACAGCATCTTCACAAGCTATGGACTCATCAGAGTTTTTCGGAAGTGGTCTCTCTGTCGATTAAGGGTAATGATATAGACAAGCTGCAGAAGCTTGCAGGTGATGTGGCAGATATCCTTAAGGACACAAATGGAGTGACAGATATAGATGACGGTCTTGGAGATACACTCCATGAGCTTAAGATAACTGTGGATAAGGAAAAAAGCAGCAAAGTATGGCTATGGCTATACAGTGGCTCAGGTATACCAGCTCGTATCCGGTGAGATATCATCTCAAAAGAGCGCAACAACCATTACGACCGACATAAAGGACTATGAGGTATACTTACAATCCGCAGAGCAGTCTGATGTGACTGTGGACGACATCAAAAACCTTACATTTACCTATAAGGATAATGATGGCAGTGAAAAGGAGATTCCGCTCAGTGATATCTGCACTATTTCACAGGAACAGACCCTGAGTACCATTCATCGAGATGCTCAGACCAGATATATTACAGTATCAGGTGCGGTTGATGAAAACCATAATGTAACATTACTAAGCAATAAAATTAAATCGAAAATTGATAAACTTAGCATTCCTGATGGCTATTCAATAGACATGGAGGGCGAGGATGAGACAATAAATGAGTCAATGAGTCAGCTTGGACTTATGCTTGTGCTTGCAGTGATATTTATCTATCTTATCATGGTGGCGCAGTTCCAGTCATTGCTTTCACCGTTTATTATAATGTTCTGTATACCTCTTGCGTTTACAGGAGGCTTTATAGCTCTTTTTTATCACGGGAAATGAGCTCGGAATCATATCAATGCTTGGCTTTATCATGCTGGCAGGTCTCATTGTAAATAATGGAATCGTGCTCATTGATTACATCAATCAGGCCAGGAGAGAGGGCATGAGCAAGCATGAGGCAATCATAGACGCAGGCCGTACAAGGCTTCGTCCAATACTGATGACAGCGATGACCACCATACTCGCAATGTTTACATCGGCGATAGGTATCGGAGATGGCTCAGATATGATAAAGCCGATGGCAATCGCAATAATAGGAGGTCTCGTATACGGAACCATCCTTACGCTTATAGTAATTCCATGTATCTATGATGCGGTCAACAGAGAGAAGAGCATGGTAGAGGAAGAGCTGTAGCAAGTAGATAATAATAGCTGACATATAAGGATAGAGCTGTACAATCACAGGATTAACTAAAAAACCGCTCGGAACGCAAAAAAGTTCCGGGTGGTTTTTTATAATAAAAAAAGTAGTTTTATCTGCTTATTTTTTATGGCTATTGCATATTGCACAAAAAATGATTAATAAATTTAAACAAATAGCCGAAAATGCTTTTGCAACGTTATATACTATTGAAAAGTCAATGCTATAGTAATATAATACAAACAGAAGCCAAGAGAAAAACATAACGGTGGCTTATATTTTTTACAACAATTAATTAACAAATTTAACTAACTATCAAGGAGGAAACAATCATGAAGTATTTTCTGGACAGTGCAAAAATCGAAGAAATCAAGGAGGCCTACCATACATTTGGTATTGATGGAGTGACAACAAATCCACGCCACATAATGGTAAGCGGAAAGCCTTTCCTTACTGTAATCAGTGAGATGGCAGACTGGGTTAAGGCGGAAGGAATCGAGGGATACGAGAAATTCCCTATTTCGGTTGAAATCAACCCACACCTTGATGATGCAGATGAGATGGTAGCAGAGGCAAGAAAGATTTCAGCTATCTGCAGCAACTTTGTTATCAAGATTCCGTGCACAGAGGCCGGTATTCAGGGCAGCAAGAAGACTCGAGGCAGAGGGAATCAGAACAAATGTGACACTCGTATTCTCACCAGCACAGGCTATTCTGCCGGCAAAGAATAATTCGCTTTTTGTTTCACCTTTCATCGGCTGGAAAGAGAGGCAAATGGAGAGGATTGTAAAGCGTACATTCAGGCTATTTCAGATATCTATGACAATTACGGATATAAGGGAAAGACACAGATTATCTGTGCGGCTATCCGTACACCTAAGCAGATTGTAGACTGTGCGGTTGCAGGAGCAGATATCGTTACAACAGGCCTTGCAGTATACAAGGACAGTATCAAACATGCATATACCAGACAGGGACTTGAGACATTCCAGAATGCATGGGATAATACAGTTACAGAATAGATGAAACAGGGAGGTGTTTGTAGGCAATGAAAATTGGATTTGTAGGACTCGGAATCATGGGGGAGTCCATGAGTGAGAATATAGTGAAGAAGCATGATGATGAGGTATATGTATTTGATTTCGTAAAGGAGAAGGTAGAGCTATTGGAGAGCAAGGGTGCAATCGGCTGCAGCAGTTCGCTTAAGCTGGCAGAAAAATCAGACGTAATTATATCAATGGTTCCAAAGTCAGAGCATTCGATGGCTGTTTTATAAGGAGGTTTTACCGGCACTTGATGATACAAAGCTCTGTATTGATATGAGCACGATAGATCCATCTGTTTCTGTGGAGATTTCTGAAATGGTAAAGAAGACGGGCGCAGAGTTTGTGGACGCACCGGTTGTGAAATCGAAGCCTGCTGCTATTGCAGGAAAGCTCGGAATATATGTCGGTGGAGATGAAAAAGCATGTGAGAAGGCTATGCCGATTCTTTCCTATATGGGAGAAAATATCATCAGGATGGGTGGAAACGGAAAAGGTCTGGTCATGAAAATCTGCCATAACGCGCTTGTATCACAGATTCAAAATGGTGTAAATGAGACACTGACACTTGCAAGGGCATATGGAATAGATATAGAAAGCTATACTACAGCTATCTCATATGGCGGTGGACAGAACTTTTATCTGGATTCCAAAAATGTGCCAATCAAAAATGAGGATTACACCACTGCCTTTTCGATTGAAAACATGTACAAGGATGTGAATATCTGCATGAATATGGCAAAGGAGAGTGGATTAAAGCTTCAAGGAGAAAACGCTGCAAAGCAGGTATATGACAAGGCAATGGAACTTGGCTTTGGAAAAGAAGATTTCTGCGCTACTATAAAGGCTGTCAAGGCAATGCAAAGATAAGTGGGGGAAATATGTTAAAACATTTGAATGAAAAAAATTCTGTGACTATATACAGTGTCACTGATCCATGTTTTGAAACCTACGGAAGGGTGATTTCAAATATCAATTGCAACGAACTTATCTCATTTATGGAACAAAATACTGTAATTCCTGAGAAAGGAAATATATATGTGGCTTCAGTAGAAGAGCTTGAACGTACACATATAGCAGAGTTTTTTAAAAAATCGTATATATGGAGAGATGCCTATACAGATAGGCTACTGTAATGGCAGAAACACCACATACAATGGTTTTGAGTACCATAAGGGCAGCGAAATCAATATAGCGGTAACTGACTTTATGCTGGTGCTGTGGACATACCTGGGAGATAAAAAGACAATACATACCGTATTGAAGATGCAAAGGTATTTTTTTGGAAAAGGGTACAGCAATAGAGATGTACCAGACGACACTTCATCTATCACCATGCAGGGTGTCAGATATTGGATTTAAGGATGTTGTGATTCTTCCAAGGGGAACCAATACACCACTCAATAATGGAGGGACAGATGAAGCTGCTATAGGAGAAGAGAGACTGCTTTTGCAAAGAAATAAGTGGGTAATAGCACATCCCGATAGAGAACCATTGATAAAACAAGGGGCATATCCTGGATTGCTTGGAGAGAATAAGGAACTTTATTATTAAAAAAACCACGTGACCGAAAGACTGAATACTGGACATATTACTGTACTTTCGGTTGCGTGGGAAATAATTTTCAGAAAAAGTATATCATGTGAGAGATTGAATGTGAATAGTTAGTTTCAACAAATCGATGTATATTTTTTCTATTAAATTGGAGGATTTTATGGAGCATTTAGTATTTACTTTGGTGACATTTGTGCTTTTCACAGCACTGGTTGGAATTATTTCAGGAAAGATAGTGAAGAATAGCGATGACCAGAAAACGGCAAAGGGTTATTTCCTTGCCGGAAATGGACTTGGAGGTTTTTTCATTGCAGGCTCAATGCTGCTTACGAATCTGTCGGCAGAAAATCTGGTAGGTTTGTCGGGACAGTCATATGCAGCTAATATGTCAGGCATGGCATGGGAAGCAACAGCGGTTATAGCCACAATTATTATGGCTTTTGTGTTTTTGCCGATGTATCTTAGAAAAGGATATACAACGCTGCCGGAGTTTATGGAGGAGAGGTATGGCGTTGGTGTACGCCGTATGGTTTCTATCCTATTTCTTATTGGATATTTAGTAATCGGAATTCCTGTATGTCTGTACGCAGGCGCTATAGCATTTGAGCAGATTTTTGATTTTGCTACAGTATTTGGAATCAGCGAGGGTATGGCACTTACAAAATTCTTATAGTGCTTGTAGGTATTATTGGTGCACTATATGCCGTACTTGGAGGTATGAGAGCAGTAGCTGTATCAGACACAATCAATGGAATTTTACTTGTTTTAGGCTCAGTGCTTGTAGTCGTATTTGGTTTTATAGCTGTTGGAAAATTAAGCGGAGGTGGATTTATTGTCGGTGTGAAGGATGTTATTACATATGAACCGGCAAAGCTCAATGCGATTGGTGGAAAGAATGATCCTGTACCATTTGCATGTATTTTTACAGGTATGCTGCTTGCAAATCTGTTTTACTGGGGTACTAACCAAGTACTTATTCAGAGAGCACTTGGTGCTAAAAACTTAAAGGAAGGACAAAAGGGAGTTTTACTTTCAGGCTTTTTAAAGATGATGGTACCGTTACTTCTTGTTATTCCCGGAGTAATCGCAGCAAGACTTGTACCAGGTCTTACAAGCAAGGATTTTGCATATCCTTCACTTGTAGCTAGGTCATTGCCATGGCCCGGCTGTAGGACTGTTTTGTGCAGCATTGTTTGGATCAATTATCTCAACTTATAATTCATTTCTCAATGCAGCTAGTACCGTATTTATGATTGATATTTATAAGCCGATTTTTAACCCAAATCTCTCAGAGGAAGCTACAGTAAAACTTGCAAAGAAAATTGGATGGGGCTTTGCAGCATTTGCCATTATCTTTACACCATTCCTTGATGTGCTTAGCACAGGACTTTATGATTTCGGACGAAGCTTTACAGGTTTTTATAATATTCCTATCATTACAATGGTGCTTGTAGGAATGTTCTCAAAGAAGGGCTCTAAGCTTGGAGCAATATGTGCAACAATATTCCATATTGCATTTTACGCATGCTACAAGTTTATCTTCCCACATATTGACACACCATTCACAAATGCTGTTAGTGGAATTAATTATATGTATATATACGCTATCTCATTTGTTATCATGCTTGTAATCATCTTTGTATGCAGCAAGATTGCACCAAATACAAAGGTATTTGACAAGAGTGCTTCAAGAAATGATGGCTATGATATGACAGCATGGAAGCATAAAAATGCTTTTGCAATCTGGCTTGTTTCATTCCTGGTATATGAGTATTTCATTTTCTCGCCTGCAGGAATTGCAACAGAGAACAAAAATGTAGTAAGAATTGCTATTGTAACAGCAATATTTGTGATTGAGACAATTGTTCTGATTGTGAAAGAGATGAACAAGCGTAAAAAAGACAGCTTAGGGAGGTTATTAAATGCAGATTAAAGTAAATGATAATGAATTTCAGCTTTTTGTGGGAGAAAAAAGGATTCTGGAGCATAGCAAAGAAAGACCGATGATTTATGTCGGAGTAGGACAGGAAGATGTTGATATGTACAGAGGTAACTTCAAGATAACAGATTATGTTACCGAGCGTTTTCCACTAAAGCTCACAGATGTGATTCAGACAGCTGATACAGTCAGACTATGCTTTGAAAGCTATATCATTGCGAAAATTAAATGTGACGAAAATCTGTGTACCATTGATTTTGAACAAAAGGATGACAGGATTAACCGATTCTGGTTTAGGGTAGCCGCGGATAAAGAGGAAAAATGCTATGGCTGCGGTGAGCAGATGTCTTACTTTAATCTGCGTGGAAGAAATTTTCCTATCTGGACATCTGAACCGGTGTCGGACGTGATAAGACAACTTACGTTACATGGCGTTCGGATGTAGAAAATAAAGCTGGAGGAGACTATTACAACACAAATTATCCACAGCCAACCTTTGTTTCCACAAATAAATATTATCTGCATGTGGATTCAACAGCATATGCTGATTTTGATTTCAGAAATGACAGCTTTCATGAGCTGCAGATATGGGAGGTGCCTAAGCAGATCCGCATAGAGTGTGCTGATACATATCTCAAACTGCTTGAGAGAATCACAACATATTTTGGAAGACAGCCAAAGCTCCCGGATTGGGTATACAATGGTCTCATAATCGGTGTTCAGGGTGGAAATGAAAGGTCATTTGGATTGCTTGATAAGACCCTTGATAAGAACATCAAGGTAGCTGGCATATGGTGCCAGGATTGGTGCGGAAAGAGAGTGACATCATTCGGAAAGAGACTCCAATGGGACTGGAAATACCACAAGGAAATGTATCCGGATCTGCCAAAGAAGATTAAAGAGATAAATGCAAATGGCATAAAATTTTTATGGGATATGTTAATCCATATCTGGTAAATGATGGTGAGCTCTATAAGGAAGGCAGGGAAAAAAGGCTATTTTGCAACGAAGGCAGATGGCAGTGATTATCTCGTGGATTTTGGTGAATTTTATTGTGGAGTTGTGGATCTCACAAATCCGGAGGCATTCGAGTGGTTTAAGGATATTATTAAAGAATACACACTTGGTATAGGCATTGATGGCTGGATGGCAGACTTTGGAGAGTATCTGCCTACAGATGATATATGCTTATACAGCGGTAAATCACCTATGATTGAGCACAATCACTGGCCGGTGCTATGGGCAAAGTGTAACTATGAGGCAGTAAAAGAGTCAGGAAAGCTTGGAGATGTGGTTTACTTCATGCGTGCCGGAGGTGCAGGAAGCCAGAAATACTGCACATTGCTGTGGGCCGGCGATCAGTCTGTTGACTTTACAATACATGATGGACTCGCATCTGTTATCTGCGGAGCACTTAGTGCAGGAATGATGGGATGTGGGCTCACGCATAGTGATATTGGAGGCTATACATCGCTTTTTGATAATACTCGTACAAAGGAGCTGTTTCTCAGATGGGCTGAGATGGCGATGTTTACACCATTTATGAGGACACATGAGGGAAACAGACCGGATACCAATTTTCAGTATTACGATGATGAGGATACCATGGAGCGGCTGGCGAGACTCGTTGATGTATACACGATGCTTGCACCGTATACAAAGACACTTGTTGAAGAGAATGCAGACAGTGGACATCCGGTGCAAAGACCTTTGTTCATGCGCATTATGAGTCTGATGCGAAAGCTTATGACATACAGTATGAGTATCTTTTTGGAAGAGATATGCTGATAGCACCTGTTTATGAGCAGGATAAGCATGAATGGGATGTGTATCTGCCACAGGATGAATGGGTACATTTGTGGACAGGCGAAGAGTATCACGGCGGAGAAATAACAGTATCAGCCGAGCTTGGCTATACACCTGCCTTCTACAGAAAAAAAATAGTGAGTTTGCTGATATATTTGAAGAAATCAGAGAAAAATATGGAGTCAAATAAATGAACACTGTTTTATTTTACATAATAATTTTTCTGACAAATGTGATTCAGGGCATTACAGGCTTTGCGGGGACCATCCTCGCAATGCCTCCTAGCCTAATTCTGGTGGGATATGATGTCGCTAAGCCGATATTAAATGTACTTGGTATTCTTGCCGGAGTGTATGTCTTTGTTACACAATGGAAACATGTAGACTGGAAGCAGTTGAAAAAGGTAGTCATCGTCATGGCTATAGGAATCTTTGGCGGCTTTTTTCTAAAGAACGCACTTGCAGGATATGATGCAGTATTATACAAGTTTCTGGGTATTTTTGTGATATTTCTTGCAATACATGGGTTTTACAGCATATATGGGCAAAGGCAGCGTGATACAAAAAAGAAAAATTATTATGGAAATCAATGCTGTTACTTATTGGTGCGGGAATAGTTCATGGTATGTTTGTGTCAGGCGGACCGCTTCTGATAGGGTATTTATCCAATGAGATAAAGGAAAAAGACAAGCTTTAGAGCAACTATTTCTACTGTTTGGATTATATTAAATTCGATGATACTTGTTCAGGATATATGTGCGGGAATGTGGAATGCAGGGCTTGTTATGACTCAATGCATATCGATTCCGTTTTTGATAGCGGGAATGGCAGCAGGCTCAGTGCTTGTAAAGAGGATGAGCCAGGAAATATTTATGAAGCTCACCTACATATTACTTTTTATATCAGGAATACTGCTTATGGTTAAGTAGTTTTTGAAAATTTTATTGGAGGTAAAATATATGACAAAATTTCAGGTGGCATATGTGCCGGTCGGGGTTCCGACATTTCATTTGGAGAGCGCACAGAAGGAATTTGAAAAATCAATAGACTTATTAAATACAATAACGGATGCTGCAATTGTACCAGATAAAATGCTTTTTATCAATTCAGGATTTAACTAATTTTCTTGATACAATAGAGCCATCCCTGATAATTTTACAGAATATAACCTTTGCAAATGCAGCTTATGCGAGTGAGGTTCTTAAAAAGATTTTCGTGTCCGGTACTGCTTTGGACACTTCGTGAGCCGGTTATAGATGGAGGCCGGTTGAGATTAAATTCATTGACGGGAGCATATTCGGCAGGAAATGCACTGGCTGCGTTTAGGGATGGTAACTTTGAATATATCTTTGGAGCTCCACAGGAAGAGAGGACAAAGAAAACAATTAGTGCCTGTATTCGTGCAGCATGGCTTAAAAAAATGAGCTTAAAAATCTAAGGATTGCCTCAGTCGGACATACACCTCAGGGATTTGGATTTGGACGTGCAATGGATGCTGACATGCAAAAGGTATTCGGAGCAACACTTGAGTCAATTGAGGTGAGAGAGCTTATTGATATGGCAAAGGGATATACTGATGATGAGTGCAGTGAATATCTCGATAAAATGACTAAGTGTACTGTTGGTCTTGACAAGACTCCTGACAATAATCGAAAGGATTTTGCGAGACTGTGCAAGGCCTATAAGGAGTATGTAGATGAAAATAATATTGGAGCACTATCTTCAAGATGCTGGCCTGATTTCTTTACCGCGTTTGGAACACCTGTTTGTGGCGTGCTTGCTATGCTAAATGATATGGGTGTTGCTGCAAGCTGCGAGGCTGATACATATGGAGCACTCTCTATGTATATTGGAATGAAATTATCTGAGCAGGCGGTATTTTTCGGAGATCCGGTGTCTCTTGATGAGAGTGAAAATACCATTACATTCTGGCATTGCGGAACAGCTGCATGCTCTATCGCAAGAGAGGACACAGGTGCAACAATCGGAGTGCATCCGAACAGAAAGATTGGCCCTGTAATGGACTTTGGCTGTAAGGCGGCTGACAAAGTCACAGTGTTCAGAGTAGGACAAAAAGCAGATGGAAGCTTTAGATTTTTTGTCACAACAGGAAGTGCTCTCGACAAGCCTAAGCAGTTTTGCGGAACATCAATTGTAGTCAGGACAGACAAAAATAGCTATGATATTGTAAATCAAAGTGTAAAGGATGGCTGGGAGCCTCATTTTGTGGTGATTTACGGAGATTGTTCAGATGAATTAAAGATTTTAGGACATATGCTTGAAATCGAAGTCTGTGAGTACTGATTTTATGGAAATAGCTTAAATATCATGCTATAATAATAGTAGTATTTAGGTACCGAATAATTGGTTGGAGGATTTTTACATGGCAAAGTATATTATGGCATTAGATGCGGGCACGACCAGCAACAGATGTATACTTTTCAATGAGAAGGGCGAGATGTGCAGCGTGGCACAGAAGGAATTTACGCAGTTTTTCCCGAAGCCAGGCTGGGTGGAGCACGATGCAGAGGAAATCTGGGCCACACAGCTTGAGGTGGCAAAGGAGGCAATGGCCAATATACAGGCTACGGCAGCCGACATATGTGCGATAGGCATTACTAACCAGAGAGAGACCACGATTGTGTGGGACAAAAATACGGGAGAGCCGGTTTATCACGCAATAGTATGGCAGTGCAGGCGCACGGCAGAGTATGCGGATTCACTGAAGGAAAAAGGGGCTTACCGAGACCTTCAGGAAAAAAGACAGGTCTTGTGATAGATGCTTATTTTTCGGCAACTAAGCTCAAGTGGATCCTTGACAATGTGCCGGGAGCAAGGGAGAGAGCCGAAAGAGGCGAGCTTTTGTTTGGAACAGTCGAGACGTGGCTTATATGGAAGCTCACTCAGGGGGCAGGTGCATGTTACGGATTATTCCAATGCATCAAGAACCATGATGTTTAATATCAATACCTTAAAGTGGGATGATGAGATACTTAAGGAGCTTGACATACCAAAGAGCATGCTTCCAAAGCCTATGCCGTCAAGCTGTGTGTATGGTGAGGTGAATCCGGTGTACTTCGGGGGACCGATTCCTATCGCGGGAGCGGCAGGAGACCAGCAGGCAGCGCTTTTTGGTCAGACCTGCTTTAGGGCAGGAGAAGCCAAAAAATACATACGGTACAGGTTGTTTTCTGCTGATGAATACAGGTGAGATGCCTGTTTCATCAAAGAACGGACTCGTAACCACAATAGCCTGGGGCATAGACGGCAAGGTGGTATATGCGCTGGAGGGCTCAATATTTGTGGCAGGAGCCTCAATACAGTGGCTCCGCGATGAGATGAAATTTATCGATTCCTCAACTGATTCAGAGTACATGGCGAGAAAGGTAAAGAATACAAACGGCTGCTATGTGTGGTGCCGGCATTTACAGGGCTTGGGGCACCGTACTGGGATCAGTATGCGAGAGGAACTATTGTGGGTCTTACGAGAGGTGTAAACAAGTACCATGTCATAAGGGCCACTCTGGAATCAATGGCATTTCAGGTAAATGATGTGCTTGAGGCAATGAAGGCTGATTCGGGCATCAATCTCACCTCGCTTAAGGTGGACGGCGGCGCCAGTGCCAACAATCTGCTCATGCAGATGCAGGCTGATATCAGCAATGCACCGGTCAATAGGCCTGTGTGTGTGGAGACAACAGCCATGGGCGCAGCGTACCTCGCAGGGCTTGCAGTGGGCTATTGGGACAGCATGGATGATATAAAGAGAAACTGGGCTATTGACCGTGTGTTTGAGCCGGAGATAGAGGCTGATTTGAGAGAAAAAGAAGCTTAAAATGTGGAAAAAAGGCTGTCGCCTGCGCATTTAACTGGGCGAAGGATGACTGAAAGTAAAAATATATATGGAAATTGGTAGGAGAAAATAACATGTATGATGTAGTAATTATAGGAGCGGGAGTATCGGGAAGCGCCTGTGCAAGAGAGCTATCGAAATATAACCTGTCCATCTGCGTAGTGGAAAAGGAGGAGGACGTGTGCTGTGGCACCTCAAAGGCCAACAGTGCTATTGTCCATTCCGGAATTGACTGTAAGACCGGTACACTTATGGCACAGATGAATATCCGTGGAAATGAGATGATGGACGAGCTTTCGAAGCAGCTTTGATTTTGAGTTCAGAAGAAACGGCTCGCTGATAGTGTGCTTTAGCGAGGACGATATGCCAAGGCTTAAGGAGCTTTACAATCAGGGAATCGCAAATGGCGTGCCGGGACTTGAAATTCTTGATTCAAAGAAAGCACATGAGATGGAGCCGAATCTGTCTGATGAGGTGGTGGCAGCTATTTACTGCCCGACAGGAGGCATTGTATGTCCGTTTGGCATGAATATTGCATTTGCTGAGAATGCTGCGGCAAAACGGTGTGGAGTTTTTATTTAACACCGAGGTGAAGGAGATACAAAAGGAGCAGACAGGCTATATTCTCATTACTCAAAATGGAGAAATTCATGCACGCTGCGTTGTAAATGCAGCTGGTGTATATGCTGATGTATTTCACAACATGGTGAGTGAAAACAAAATCCATATCACACCAAGGCGCGGAGAGTACGAGCTATTAGACAGGGCAGCTGGTGGTATCGTTGACAAGACAATCTTCCAGCTTCCGGGAAAATACGGCAAGGGCGTGCTTGTAACCCCGACAGTACACGGAAATATCCTAATCGGACCTACAGCAGATGATCATGATGACAAGGATGGTACAAATACAACAAGAGCGGGCTTAGCGCATGTTACGACATCCGGCACACGTTCGGTGCCGTCACTTCCTATGCGTCGGTCATCACATCGTTTGCAGGAAACCGTGCACATGAGGACGGACATGAGTTTATCATAGAGGAGCTTAAAGATGCACCATTTTTTTGTGGACTGTGCAGGTATAGAGTCACCGGGCTTATCAAGTGCACCGGCTATCGGTGAGAGAGTGGCAGCAATAGTTGAGAGGCTTTTTAAGCCTTCTAAAAATGCGGACTTTATCGAGACAAGAAAAGGTATTTTAAATCCAAAGAAGCTTTCAGAGGATGAGTATAAAGAGCTGATAAAAAGAAAAGCCTGAGTATGGTAACATAATCTGCCGCTGTGAGATGATTACGGAGGGCGAGATAATGGATGCGGTAAACAGACCGTTAGGCGCAAAGTCGCTTGATGGTGTGAAGAGACGCACCAGAGCCGGAATGGGCAGGTGCCAGGCAGGCTTCTGTTCTCCGAGAACTATGGAGATTATCGCCAGGGAGAGAGGCATTTCGCAGCTTGACATCACTAAAAGCGGTGGAAAGTCAAAGATAGTTGTTGGAATGAGCAAGAATCGCGGATAGTCTGTCTTACTTCAAAGAGACAGGTAACGAAAGATTGATATTGGGTTAATATCAGATTAACATAGGGGGACAATATGGAATTTTATGATATTGTGATAGTAGGAGGCGGCCCGGCAGGTCTTGCGGCAGCAGCTTCCGCTAAGAAAAATAAAATAGATAAAATACTTATACTGGAAAGAGACTGCGAGCTTGGCGGCATATTAAACCAGTGTATACACAATGGCTTTGGCCTGCACACCTTTAAGGAGGAACTCACAGGTCCTGAATATGCCGGCAGATTTATCAAAGAGGTCAAAGAGCTTGGCATAGAGTACAGACTGAATACGATGGTCATGGATATCTCAACCGGTGACGAGTCCGAAAATGGGTCAAACGATAAAATAGTCACGGCTATGAACCGTACAGACGGACTTTTCCATATCGCTGCAAAGACAGTAATACTTGCGATGGGCTGCAGGGAGAGAGCAAGAGGTGCCCTAAACATACCAGGCTACAGACCGGCAGGAATTTTCTCGGCGGGTACAGCTCAGAGACTGGTGAATATATAGAGGGATACATGCCGGGACGAAAGGTAGTAATACTTGGCTCAGGAGATATCGGTCTTATCATGGCAAGAAGAATGACCTTGGAGGGTGCCAAGGTGCAGGTGGTTGCAGAACTCATGCCGTATTCAGGAGGCTTGAAGCGTAATATTGTGCAGTGCCTTGATGATTTTAATATCCCGCTTAAGCTTAGCCACACAGTGGTTGATATAAAGGGCAGGGAGCGTGTGGAGGGCATCACTCTCGCTCAGGTTGACGAGCATAACAAGCCTATTGAGGGAACAGAGGAGTTTTACGAGTGCGATACACTTTTACTTTCATGCGGACTCATTCCGGAAAATGAGATTTCAAAAACAGCAGGTGTAGAGCTCAATCCTGTAACAAGCGGACCTGTTGTAAACGAAAGCCTTGAGACCAATGTGCCGGGTGTATTTGCCTGTGGAAATGTGCTTCATGTGCACGACCTCGTGGATTATGTGTCAGAGGAAGCAACAGCAGCAGGCCGCCATGCCGCAGAGTATGTGAAAAACGGCGGTGATAAGAGTGATGATGGCAAAGAAATATCGATAACTGCTACAGGCGGAGTCAGATATACTGTCCCAAGCACTATAAATACTGCACAGATGGATGATACTGCAACGGTTAGATTTCGAGTTGGAGCTGTGTATAAGAATTGTTATATTGCGGTATATCTGGATGATAAACAATTACAGCACCGCAAGCACCCTGTAATGGCACCGGGTGAGATGGAGCAGGTAGTGCTGCAGAAGAAGCAGCTCATCGAAACAGACAATCCCTGCACAATTACGATAAAGATTGAGGAGGCATAGTATCATGGAAGAGAGAAATTTGACATGTATAGGCTGCCCTCTGGGCTGTGCCCTTAAGGTGACAATAGACGGAGAAAATGTCACAGTAACCGGAAATACCTGCAAGCGCGGAGCAGACTACGGAGCAAATGAAGTGACACATCCGACGCGAATCGTGACAAGCACAGTCTGTGTGAAAAACGGCACAATACCTATGGTATCCGTAAAGACAGCACAGGATATTCCAAAGGAAAAGATAATGGATGTGATGGACTGTATCAACCGAATCACGGTAGAGGCACCGGTGCATATAGGTGATGTACTGCTAAGTGATGCTGCAGCAACCGGTGTGGATATAGTTGCAACAAAGAATGTTGAAGCATAAATAAGGAGCATGAATTAATGGTTAAAACCGGAATTTCCCTTGATAGTGTAAAAAACAATAATAAATCTCAGATACTTAAGATACTGCAGAAAAACGGCGCAATGTCAAGGAAGGATATTGCCAATCAGATAGGACTCACACCGGCGGCTGTGACCATGCTGTGCAATGATATGATGGAAGCTCACATGATACTTGAAAAGGGTGAGATGAAGGAGCAGAAGAGAGCGGGCCGTAAGAAGGTGCTTGTGGATATCAATTATGATTTTAAGTATATAGTATCTGTAAATATTGAGGCTGTAGACACGAGAGCATTACAGTTACCAATATCAGGGGAAATGTGCTTGTTGAAACTAAGGTACATACCCGGACGGACATTGAACCACAGCTGTTTTTAGAAGAACTGGCAAAGGAAATAAAGCTTCAGCTTTGGGAAAAGGAACTTAAGCTGTCAGATATTCTTGGAATCGGAATATGTGTTCCGGGAATAGTTGACAGGAATAATGGCATCAGTATACACGCTTATGGCATATGGAACAATCAAGTAAAAATAAGAGAAATACTTGAAAAACAGATTCAGTGTCCGGTAATACTTGAAAACAACGTCAAAGCATTTGCGGAAGCCGAAATGCTTTATGGTGTCGGAAAATATGGAAACAATATTGTTTTTATTAAGTGGGGCCCGGGTGTCGGCTCTTCGATAGTTGTGGACAATAAGCTATATGAGGGCAATCAGCACAACGCAGCAGAAATAGGACACTACATCATAGAGCCTGATGGACTTAAGTGCAGATGTGGCAGACATGGCCTGTCTTGAAACAAGAGTATCCATGTTTGCCCTGTGTGACCGCATAAAAGGAGATATATTCCAAGGAAAATACCCCTGTGCTATACGAAGAAACAGCCGGTGATAAAAATCTTATAACAAGAGAGCTCTTGACTTCGTGGGTAGAAAATGAGGGCAACGGCTACATAACAAGGATGGATAAGACAATTTCTGAGATACTTGTTGGAGCAATAGAACGAATGGCACGTGTCGCTGTAAATGTGTTGACTATTCTGGCTCCGGATTGCACGATAGTGTTTGGTTCAATGTTTGAAAATACAAGTATATATAAGCTTTTTATACAGTACTGCACAAAATATGATGAAAACTATACTGACAAGCTTATCAGCCGTTCACACTTGAGCGATAAGATGGCATATATAGGCGGAACAGCACTTATAGCGAGCACTTATTTCTTTGAAAGTAAAAATTTATAATAAAGAAAAAATGAAGAAATCTTATTGATATTTTCTTTATTATTGCATATACTATAAGCAAGAAAGGAGTGTTGTATATGTCACAGTCAGTTAATGTTAATTTTAAATTGGATGCAGATGTAAAAAAAAGCATGGAACAGGTGTGTTCGGAATTAGGTCTTTCTATGAGTGCAGCGTTCACCGTTTTTGCAAAAAAAGTAGGCAGAGAAAAGCGTATTCCTTTTGAGGTATCGGTAGATCCGTTTTATTCTGATAGCAATATCCGTTATTTGGAAAATATCGTGCGCGATATTAAGGATGGCAAAGCTCACTTCGCAGAGCATGATTTGATAGAGGAGGACTAATGAGGTTACTATGGGAAGATAGGGCATGGAGCGATTATTTATACTGGCAGACGCAGGATAAGAAAACACTGAAAAGAATTAATGGACTTATCAAGGATATTCAGCGAAGTACGTTTGAGGGTATAGGTAAACCGGAACCATTAAAGGAAAATCTTAGTGGTATGTGGAGCAGACGCATTGATGACACTAATCGAATTGTTTATGCTATGAAAAAAGATGAGATAATTTATATTGTTTCATGTAAAGGTCATTATGATGATTGAAAAATCATATTGACAAATCACCCAATGCACTTTAATATTGTAGAAAGAAACAGGCAAAATATTTAAAGGCATAAGAAAGAGGAGTACATGACGAAAGCTTTCAGAGAGAGCATCCGGTCCGTAAGATGGTGATACATTTTGGGCAGGCTGAAAGATGCTTAAGACAGAAATCATGGAAGGTAGCTTTTGAGCCGAAGAACCCAGAAAGCCGCAAGCGGCATAAGTTCTTCCGATTCGTCCACGTTACAGGACAAGAGGCATTCGAGTTTATATGCATATATATGCTCCGATGTAAACGAAGGTGGTACAGCGCTAATTCGCCCTTCCGGTCAATGATCGGGAGGGTCTTTTTATGTACCCAGACCGGAAGATTGCGCATGCAATCCAATCGGTCGCCCATAGCTAAATGAAAAGAAAAACAGCAAAAGCTCACAGCCTGAATTATCAGGCCGCGCATTATGTATGGAATTATGTGATTTATGGAGCTGCCAAGACACTGTAAAAATTATGTACACAGCCCAGCAACGCACGCACATGGACGTGCGGGCGAGGCTTTTAGCGCCATGGACGGCGCTAAAAGCCGGTTGCGTCATGGTCTAAGCAATCCCTAATCATAATTTTTACAGTGTCTTGGCAGCGTAATCATGAACATAATTCCATACATAATGCGCGACCTGACACAACAAAGCCCCCAAAGCTTTTGCGTCATTCATATAAAAGGAGGAAAACATGAGCAAAGAACTAAACAAAACCTACGATCCAAAGGACATCGAGGACCGTCTTTACAAAAAGTGGGAAGACAATGGCTACTTCCATGCTGAGGTAGACCGTAGCAAAAAACCATTCACAATCGTGATGCCACCACCAAACATCACAGGACAGCTGCACATGGGACATGCCCTTGACAACACCATGCAGGATATCCTTATCAGATACAAGAGAATGCAGGGCTACAATGCACTCTGGCAGCCGGGAACAGACCACGCATCCATCGCAACAGAGGTAAAGGTCATCCAGGCACTTAAAGAGCAGGGAATCAACAAGGCAGACCTTACAAGAGAAGAGTTCCTGGAGAAATGCTGGGACTGGAGAAAAGAGTACGGCGGACGTATCGTAAAGCAGCTTCGTAAGCTCGGATCATCAGCAGACTGGCAGCGTGAGAGATTTACAATGGATGAGGGATGCTCACACGCAGTACAGGAGGTATTTACAAAGCTTTATAAGAAGGGCTGGATTTATAAGGGCTCAAGAATCGTAAACTGGTGTCCGGTATGTAAGACATCTATTTCAGATGCAGAGGTAGAGCATGAGGAGCAGGACGGCTTCTTCTGGCACATCAACTATCCTGTAGTTGGCGAGGAAGGCAGATTCGTAGAGATAGCAACAACACGTCCTGAGACACTTTTCGGAGATACAGCCGTAGCTGTAAACCCTGATGATGAGCGCTATCAGGATATCATCGGAAAGACATTGAAGCTTCCATGCACAGACAGGGAGATTCCGGTAATCGCAGATTCATACGTAGATAAAGAGTTTGGAACAGGCTGTGTAAAGATTACACCTGCACACGACCCTAACGATTTCGAGGTAGGAAAACGCCACAGCTTAGAGGAAATCGTTGTAATCAATGATGATGCCACAATGAATGAAAAGGCCGGAAAATATGCCGGAATGGACAGATACGAGTGCAGAAAGGCACTGGTTGAGGATCTTAAAGAGCAGGGCCTTTTAGTAAAAGTTGTACCACACTCACACAATGTAGGTGTGCATGACCGCTGTCACACAACAGTTGAGCCAATGATCAAGCAGCAGTGGTTCGTCAAGATGGACGAGATGATCAAGCCTGCAGTTGAGGGAGTAAAGAACGGGGAAATCAAGCTTCTTCCTTCAAGAATGGACAAGACATACTTCAACTGGACAGATAATATCCGCGACTGGTGCATCAGCCGTCAGCTCTGGTGGGGACACAGAATACCTGCATGGTACTGTGATGACTGTGGAGAGATGGTAGTTTCAATAGAAAAGCCAGGCAAATGTCCTAAGTGTGGCAAGGAGCATTGGACACAGGATCCTGATACACTTGATACATGGTTCTCATCAGCGCTCTGGCCATTCTCAACACTTGGCTGGCCTGAAAAGACAGAGGATCTGGATTATTTCTATCCAAACGATGTGCTTGTAACAGGCTACGATATCATTTTCTTCTGGGTAATCAGAATGATTTTCTCAGGCTATGAGCAGATGGGCAAGGCACCATTCCACACAGTGCTTTTCCACGGACTCGTAAGAGATTCTCAGGGCCGCAAGATGAGTAAATCACTCGGAAACGGAATTGATCCGCTTGAGGTTATCGACAAGTATGGTGCAGATGCGCTTCGTCTGACACTTATCACAGGAAATGCACCGGGAAATGACATGCGTTTCTACTGGGAGAGAGTTGAGGCTTCAAGAAACTTCGCCAACAAGGTATGGAATGCATCAAGATTTATCATGATGAACCTTGAAGGTGTAGAGCTTAGAGAACCAAAGCTTGATGAACTTCATGCAGCAGACAAGTGGATTCTTTCAAGGGTAAATACACTTGCAAAGGATGCCACAGAAAACATGGACAAGTTCGAGCTTGGAATCGCAGTACAAAAGGTATACGACTTCATCTGGGATGAGTTCTGTGACTGGTATATCGAGATTGCAAAGGTTCGTACCTACAAGAAGGATGAAAACCCAGAGTCGGCAAATGCAGCACTCTGGACGCTTAAGACAGTACTTGTAAATGCACTGAAGCTCCTTCATCCATATATGCCGTTTATCACAGAGGAAATCTTCTGCACACTTCAGTCAGACGAGGAGACTATCATGCTCTCTAAATGGCCTGAGTACAAGGAAGAGTGGAATTTTCCGGCAGAAGAAGCCGCAATCGAGCACTGCAAGGACCTCGTAAAGGGTATCAGAAATGTCCGTACACAGATGGATGTTCCACCTTCAAGAAAGGCAAAGCTTTTCATCACAAGTGATGATGAGGCAGTCAGAAAGATATTCGAGGACAACAAGGAGGTATATGTAAATCTTGCATTTACCAGCGAGATTACAGTACAGCAGGGCAAGGCCGGTATTGGAGATGACGCTGTATCAGTAGTGATACCTGATGCGGTTGCATACCTGCCGCTTGAGGACGTTGTTGATTTCGAGAAGGAAAAGGAAAGACTCAATAAAGAAAAGGATAAGCTCACAAAGGAGCTTGCGCGCTCAAGGGGCATGCTCTCAAATGAGAAATTCTTAAACAATGCAAAGCCTGAAAAGGTTCAGGAGGAAAAAAGGACAAGCTTGCAAAGTATGAGCAGATGATGGCTCAGGTAGAGGAACGTCTGGCTCAGTTTAAATAATTAAATACAGATTATATTTGGTGAACACTGTTTTCCTGGGGCAAGGATGCAAAGTAGGCCGTCCACAATGCGGTGGTTGTTGAATAGAATAGAACAAAGAAAGAATCTGGAGATAAAACAGAAAGGAATAAACAATGAATGTAAATCCTATAACAAGATTGGATTATCCAGATCCGGACGTGATCCGCGTAGAAGACACCTATTATATGGTATCCCCAACCATGCACTTTATGCCGGGCTGTGAGATTCTGCAGTCTTTTGATCTGGTGCACTGGGAGCATGCGACTTATGTCTATGAGACGTTGGATCATACGGATGCGCAGCAACTGAAAAGCGGTCAGAATATTTACGGACAGGGCATGTGGGCAGCTTCCTGCGCTATCATGAAGGCCGATTTTATATCTGCTTTGTGGCAAATGATACCCGTAAGACTTATTTGTATACTTCGGAAAAAATAGACGGTCCATGGAAAAAGCAGCTGATAGAAGGCTTTTATCATGACGGCTCTTTATTATTTGATGAGGATGGCAGAAACTATATTGTATATGGAAATGGATGAAATCTGGATTACAGAATTGAATGAAGATTTGACTGCACCAAAGAAGGACGGATTACATCGTCTTTTTAGTCAGTGATCATAAGAACCCGGAGCTAGGCTATGAGGGTTCTCATATTCAAAAAAATAAACGGCTATTATTATATTTTTCTAATTCATTCCCTGAGAGACCGCTGGATGCGGACGGAAGCATGCTTTTTACAGTGATTCTCTGGAAGGAGAATTCACGGGTGGAGATGTACTTTGTGATGATCGTGGATATTGTGGACAGGGCGTGGCACAGGGAGGAATAGTGGATACGCCGGATGGAAAGTGGTATGCAATGCTGTTTCAGGATTCCGGAGCAGTTGGACGGCTTCCTATTCTGCTTCCGGTTACCTGGAAGGATCATTTTCCGGTTTTTGGACAGAACGGACATGTGCCGGAAGAAATAGAGGTTCACAGTACCAGACCAGGATATATTTATCAGCCATTAGTGGGAAGTGATGATTTCTGTAATGTGGGCTGCTTCCGCGCTGGCAGTTTAATCATGATCCAGATCCACGGTACTATCATCTGGATGCATCGCAGGGAACCTATACAATTACAACACGGGAAGTTTGTACAGAGCTTACACAGGCAGTAAATACGCTTACGCAAAGGATGAGTTATCCGTCCTGCGCAGCTGAGGTTACTGTTGATGCTTCTGCATTGAAAGAGGGCGATGTCGCAGGTTTGTGTGCGTTTCAGGGCTGTTATGCTGCAGTTGGCATTACAAAACATCACGGAAAATATGAAGTCCTTATGCTGGATAAAAAAGAAGATGGTATATTGGATATGACGGAAAGAACTGTTGTTGAATCACACCAGATGGATTTTCGTCTTGAAGCAGATTTCTGTAACATGAAGGATGAAGCACGCTGCTATTACCGGGTAAATAAGGGAGACTGGCTACCCATCGGAACCGTGCATAAGCTGTACTTCAAACTGGATCATTTTACTGGTTGCCGGTTTGGTCTGTTCTGCTATGCGGCAGAGGAAACAGGAGGAAGTGCCTGCTTCCGGGATTTTAAGTATTATGATGTTGATGAAATCTCATAAAGATAGAACTGCATAAAATAAGTGTCGGAATTTACTCAAATTCTGTAAAAGATTCAGATTGCAGAAAAATCCGGGCATAGTATCAATGAATGATATTGCCCGGATTTTTTATATTTAGTGGCTTTTCTTAAAATTTAAATGATGATATAATGAGTGAAAGTGAGAATAATACATAAATGCATTTATTAAAGAAATAGCAGGATAGTTATACTTTAGCAGGAACAAAAAGGCCGATATATAGTGAGGAAAAAATATGGATGATACCGGTATAAAGAGAGAGCCAGTTATCAGAATAAGCAACGACAGGATGGAGGCATTTATCATGCTGCCCACTGTTGAAGAAGAATACCACTATACAGTGGATGAGGTGCTTGAAGCTGTAAACCGCAATGGTGTGATATACGGCATCAATTGCGAGACCATTTCAGATATGGTAGAAAAAAAAAGACTTATGGGCAGGGAAGTGCTTTTTGCAAAGGGAAAGCCGGCTGTTGACGGGGCTGATGGATACTTTGATTTTTACTTCGACAGTGACTTGAACCACCGCCCAACGGTTAAGAGTGATGGCTCAGTGGATTACTGGAGTGTGCACTCGGTTGAGGTGGTCAAAAAAGGCCAGACGATTGCAAACTATTGTGAGCCTGTTGCAGGTGAGGATGGTATTGATGTGCTTGGCAGGGTAATTGCCGCAAAGAAAGGCAAGGGACTGCCACCGCTTGTGGGGCGTGGCTTTGACAAATCTGTCGATGGACTTACATATACAGCTGCTATCGATGGCAAAATTGAAAGGCACAAGAATCGAATTATTATTCTTCCTATTCTTGAAATAAACGGTGATGTGGATGTGGGAACAGGAAATATAGATTTTGTCGGGGACGTGGTCATACATGGCAGTGTGAAGACCGGAGCCAGAATAAGGGCTGCAAAGTCCATCACGATAGATGGTGTTTGCGAGGGCTGTGTGCTTGAGGCCGGCAATGACCTGATTCTAAGGAATGGCATGATTGGTATGGGAAAGGCCCGGATTATTGTAAAGGGCAATCTGTTTGCCAAGTTCATGGAGTATACTGATGTGGAGGTAGATGGCTTTGTGGAGGCTGATTCTGCAATCAACTGCAATGTGGTCAGCAATGATAAGGTAATCTTCAATGGTGGACATGCAAGCATAGTCGGTGGAAAAGTATATGGCTGTGCAGGCATTGAGGTGCAAAACCTGGGTAATGATGCCTTTATCAAGACTGAGGTGCATGTGGGCGTGCATAAAAAAGATTAAGATAAAGATAGCAGAGCTTGAAAAGCTTGTTGATCAAAAGCAGATGCTGCTTAACAATATCAATGCAGGCATAAAGCAGATAGAACAGATGATGGGCAGTGCCGCTGACGGTATGAATCTTGAGGAAAAAGAAGCTTGCGCTTGTCAGGGCAAAAATTGAGAAAACAGCAGAGCTTACCGAAGATAAGGAGGAGCTGGAGCGGCTTAAGGGCATAGTGGAGCGCTCGACAGGCGCGACAGTACAGGTTTTGGAGCATGTATATCCAAATGTCGAGGTGTGTATTAACAACTCAAAGCTCGTCACCAAGGAGGAATTCGACAAGATTGAGTTCAAGGAGAAGGATAAGGCAGTCGTGATGTTGTCGATGAAATAAAAAAAAAAAATTGCGATATTTTTATTAAATCTTAATGGAAATATACTTGCATAAAGGGGTTACTTTATTATAATATATAGTGACCCTTTTTTGATGGGATTATTTAGCAGGTAATTATGGAGGCAGGATTATGATAAATTTTGATGAAGAAATAAAGAACTATGAGCCAAGTCTAGAGATAGAGGAGGCTGAATCTGCGATTTACAGCCACGATCTGACAGATGTCACAGATATCATTGCACAGTTATTACGTGAGCAGGACAAAAGGCAGGGTGAATTAAGATGATTTGTTATAAATGCGGACAAGATGCAGGCTGGAACGATAAATGCCCTGTATGTGGGGCTGATCTTTCACTTTTTAAAAGAGCTATTAGAATATCCAACTCATACTACAATGATGGTTTACAAAAGGCACAGGTGAGAAATCTGTCTGGAGCGATTATCTCTCTCAGGCAGAGTCTTAAGTTTTATAAGTACAATATCCAGGCAAGGAATCTGTTAGGTCTCATATACTATGAGATGGGTGAGATGGTTGACGCCTTAAGTGAGTGGGTCATCAGTGCAAACTATCAGCCTGATGATAATCTGGCAAAGAAGTATATAGATCAGATTCATAATAACAGAAATCAGCTCGAAACAATCAATCAGACTATTAAAAAATATAATCAGGCTTTAACTTATTGCAAGCAGGACAGTAAGGACCTTGCGGTTATACAGCTTCGAAAGGTGTTATCCTTAAATCCAAAGCTTGTAAAGGGACATCAGCTTTTTTGGGCTCTTTTTATATCTGAGGAGGGACATCTGGATAAGGCAAAGAAAGCCTTACGCGATGCAGGCAAGATAGATACAGACAATACCACTACCCTCAGATACTTAAAAAGAAGTGAACAGGCGTCTTAAGGAAAATGGATCTGAGAGAAAAAAGAAAAAATGATGATTTAATTTCCTACCAGAGTGGAAACGAAACAATCATTATGCCAAAGCGATTCAGGGAGAGCTCAATGTGGGCAAATATACTCTATATTATAATCGGTCTGGTAGTCGGAGTGGCGGTTACGTGCTTCCTTGTGGTTCCGGGCATAAAAAGCCAGGCGAAAACAGATGCAAAGAAGCAGCTACTATCGGCCAATGATACGATTTCCACAAATGGGCAGACCATCAGTGGACTTAATGATCAGATAGACAAGCTAAAGAAGGAGCTTGAGGACGAGAAGAAGAAAAAAATGATGGAGTATCAGACCAGATTTCCACATATGAGGCCTTGCTCAATGCGCCTATGTATACTATACAACCAATGATGTAATAAAGGCAGGAGAAGCACTTGAAAATATCAACACAAGCTACCTGAGTGACTCGGCTAAGCAGACATATGATACGCTCAATGGTTCAATTGCAGATTCATATAAGGAAGCACTGTACAGTCAGGCATACTCATCATACAGCAGTGGCGATTATCAGAGTGCAATCCCTACATTCCAGAAGCTTGTCGGCATGGATGAGGCATACAGGGATGGTTCAGTTGCATATTACCTGGCACAGTCGTTCAGGAAGTCAGGTGATTTAGCATCTGCAAAGCCATATTATCAGTATGTGGTAGACAACTACGCAGGCACTGAGAAGGCCAGAACATCAAAGAATTATCTAGCACAGGAACAGTAGTAAAACAACTGCTGCGAGGCAATAATTAAATATAGAATTACGAAAGACACCAGATAATCTCCGGTGTCTTTTTTATATGAGCAGGAAAGGAAGAGTGTGACATGATAGAAAATTTATATCAAGGAAGCAGACCGGGTGACATACCTTATGCCAAAGGAGGTGGATCACCACTGCGCCGGGCAGATAATCGCAGAGCTTGATGCACTTATAGAGGGCTGTGGTGTCAGAAAAAATAGTATTTGACATGAAACAGACAGAATTTATGGACAGCTCCGGCATTGGGGTGATAATAGGAAGAACAAAGAAGCTTAAGTACTTTAATGACAGCTCGGTGTCAGTTTGCAATATGTCGGACAGAGTGGACAAGCTTTTGAAATGTGCCGGCATTTACACTATTGTACATAAGCTTTAAAACTGAATTAAATTAAAATATAATCAGACAGAAAGGGAGCATAATGAACGCAGCAAAAACAAATCATATATCGCTTAGCTTTGATGCAATTTCAGAGAATGAGGCATTTGCGAGAATGACAGCAGCCATGTTTATGGCACAATTAAACCCCACACTAGATGACGTGGAGGACGTAAAGACAGCAGTGTCAGAGGCGGTGACAAAAAACGCAATTATCCATGGCTATGAGATGGGGGATGACAATATTTCATCCGGTCAGGCAGATCACCAGGCAGCAGAAGAAAAAAAAAGTTGTCCACAGGTACATATGAATTGCAGCTACATAGGCAGGGAGCTTTACATAGAAATATCAGATAGCGGAGTAGGCATACAGGATGTGGCAAAAAGCAATGGAACCGTTATACACATCCAAACCACAGCTTGACAGATCTGGCATGGGTTTTTCATTCATGGAAGCATTTATGGATGCGCTCACAGTTACATCAGAACCGGGACACGGAACAACAGTAAAGATGAAAAAAGTACTATGAAGAGTGACAAAATCAGCAGACTTGTCACAGAAAATATAAACCTGATTTATTTAGTTATGAAACGCTTTAGAAACAGAGGCGTTGAACGGGAGGATTTATTTCAGATAGGAGCAGTTGGGCTGACAAAGGCAGCGCAGCGATTTGATGAAAGTAAGGGCTTTGCCTTTTTCTACATACGCAGTACCGTTGATAATAGGGGAAATACAGCGCTTTCTACGTGATGACGGAATGGTACATATCAGTCGAAAAATACTGGATGATGCAAGAAAAATTGCAATTATCAGAGAAAAAAATACAGAATGAATGAAAATAGTGAAATATCACTTGAAAAAATGGAAATTATTTCCGGTATGTCAAAACAGGATATAATAATTGCCATGGAAGCCGATAAAAATGCATCGTCAATAGAAAATGAAAGTGTGCTTGATTATTTGGACAATAAAATGAGTGCAGAAGCATCAGACAAGCCATCGGAGACAGATAAAGTGATAAATCACATCGCAATGCAGCAGGCGTTTAACTCACTGGATGATAGCGAGCGCAGACTGATTATGCTCCGCTATATGCAGGATAAGACACAGAAGCAGGTGGCAGAAGTGCTTGGACGCAATCAGGTGGCCATATCACGAATGGAGAAGAATACATTGGAGAAGCTTCGCAGGGCGATGATGTGAGTGGGAAGCGTCGTAGGTTTTCAGCTTCCCACATAAAGGCTGTGATGATGCCGGGGTGGCATGTAGTATATTCTTCAGAAAATTATGAAGTCAGCCCCGAGCCCATGTGCGGATAGATTGTGGATATGCCGGGGCATTTTTGTTATTAGGGAATATGGAACCTCGTGGCAGTTCATAATTTTCTTCAGAACACACTGCATGCCCTCCGGCAAATTTAGTGTGTAGAGTGGGAAGCAATGCAGGCTGCGAGCGCCGTGCCGTCCGAACCGCAGGTGAGGACCAGCACATTGTATCTCAGCGTAAGTGGCGTAAGCCGGTGGTGGGGGCAGGCGGTGCTGTCAGGCGGGCGAATAGCGCAGCTGTTTAGTGTCTGTAGAATTATGCTGTAAAGCACAGAAATGCCGAGGCATGGACGCCGAGGCAAGGAGAAATCGAGCCATGGATGGCGAGTTTCGACGGTTTCGTCGGGTATAGAAAGCCTGTAGGCATAATTCGTACAGACACTTAACAGCGAAGCGTAGCCAGCACGACAGTACCGCCTGCCCCCACCACCGGCTTATGCCACGTATTATTGAAAAGAGGGAAAAGTACTTGCACCCAAGCCGCAAAGCATATTACAATGGGTGATAAGAAAAAATTGTATTGTTGAAAGGATAAAAGCATGAAACTTCCACTCACATATGATAACTATATATTTGACCTCTACGGTACGCTCGTGGATATTCACACAGACGAGAATGACACTGCAATCTGGGAAAAGCTCGCCATGTTCTATGGCTATTACGGAGCACTGTATGAGGCAAAGGAGCTTAAGGAGCGCTATGAGACACTTGTAAAGAGCAGCGAGGCAGAGCTGAAGAAGAAACTTGAAAAGACTGATGCAGATGCGCAGTTTGTCATCTCATATGCCCATGAAGCATCACCGGAGATACATATAGAGGATGTATTTGAAAAGCTTTATGAGGAAAAGGGCGTGAATCCGACAAAGGAGCTTTCAGTGCATACAGGTCAGTTTTTTCAGGGTGATGAGCACCGAATACATAAAGCTTTATCCGGGCACAAAGGAGATGCTTAAGGAACTTAAGAAGGCGGGAAAGAATGTATATCTGCTTTCAAATGCGCAGCGTATATTTACAGCCTATGAGATGAGAAGACTTGATATCTTTGATTTGTTTGATGACGTATTTATCTCATCCGATTATAATACCAAAAAGCCTGATATCAGATTTTATAAGGAGCTGATAAATAAGCATGATATTGACGTATCAAAATCGCTTTTTATAGGAAATGATTCGACTACCGATATCAAGGGTGCAAAGGAATGCCGGATGGATGCATTTTATGTGAAATCGAATATTTCACCAAAGGATGATATGGCTCATGATGCAGACTATATTATAGATAATTTTACCAACTGGTAATGCATTATTGTTTATAAAAATGTAAATATTACATAAAAAACATATATAATTTAAAATCTTTTTTTTATATAAACAGTTGCAAATAAAAAAAAAATAATGGTGTAAAATGAACTAGATTTGAATTAGTTTATTTTTTAACAAAGTAGAGGTGAAAAGAATGTCAAACACATTATTAATGTTGTGTATCCCATTTGCGGGCTTATTGCTGTGCATAGCAGTTATGCCGCTTGTGAAGCCTGAATGGTGGGAGAAGCATCAAGCTCATGCAGTTATCTTATGGTCACTGCTTTTTGCCATTCCGTTCGCGCTGTTCTATGGAGCACCAAAAGCCGTAGAGACGGTACTGGAGTGTCTGATAGGCGACTATCTGACCTTTATCGTGCTGCTCTTTGGACTGTTCTGCGTAGCCGGAAATATCAAGCTGGAGGGAAGTCTGGTCGGCAACCCAAAGGTAAACGTTATCATGCTTGCTGTTGGAACTCTTTTTTTTTCAAGCTGTATAGGAACTACAGGAGCCAGTATGCTTTTTGTAAGGCCGATTATTCAGATGAACTCATGGAGAAAAAAACAAGCGTCACATCATGGTATTTTTCATTTTTCTTGTGTCAAATATCGGAGGATGTCTTACACCTATCGGAGATCCGCCACTGCTCATGGGATTTTCAAGAGGAGTATCGTTCTTCTGGAGCATGAGGCTGTTTCCGGTTCTCGTATTAAATATGATACTGCTTCTTACCATATTTTATCATTTGGACAAGAAGGCCTACCAGAAGGATATCACTAAGGGACTTATGCCTGAGGTGAAGGAAAATGAGCCCCTCATCAGGATAAAGGGTGCCCACAACTTTTTATATATCGTAATGATTGTCATAGCTGTTATACTAAGCGGTGTGCTTCCTAAGCTTTCTGCATTCCAGAACGCTGCAGGAGAGGTTATCGGTATTCCGATATTCAGGGAGGTTACACTCACTGTGCCTGCAATTATTGAGATTGCTATTATTCTGCTTGCAGCCCTGCTTTCCTTCAAGACAACACCGAAGGAGGTTCGTGTGCAGAACCATTTCACATGGGGAGCAATTCAGGAGGTTGCGGTGCTTTTTATCGGAATCTTCATCACCATGCAGCCTGCTCTTATGGTATTAAAGAGTGCAGGTTCAGGTCTTGGAATCACAAAGCCGTTTGAGATGTTCTGGGCAACAGGAGCACTTTCAAGCTTCCTCGACAATACACCGACATATCTGGTTTTCCTTACTACAGCGGGAGCCATGCACTTTACTACAGGTGTCGCAACCACACTGGGAGTGGTGCCGGTCAAGATGCTTATGGCAATTTCGTGTGGCGCTGTATTTATGGGAGCCAACACATATATTGGAAATGCACCGAACTTTATGGTCAAGTCATTATCAGACGAAAACGGTATCAACATGCCATCGTTCTTTGGTTACATATGGTGGTCATTGCGTTATCTGATACCTGTTTTCATCATAGATATGATCATATTCTTTTTTATAGGAGGGATGAATTATGGAATTTTATGACGAGAAAATTAAAGCTCTTGCCATCGAAATCTATGAGCTTGATGCCGAAGTATACAAGAAATTAGGCTCATCCCTCGGCAGGGTATTTGGTGGCGAGAAGGATATATGTATCCGTAACATCATGGAGGATCTGCACTCAAGGCAGAACAGCTCAAGAATCCGAAGCGAGCTTGCCCCCTGATAAGCAACATGGCAAGAACAATACCTGATCACGATACAAGGCATGATATCATGGTCAGATACAACAACATAGTAGAGGAGATAGCGGAGCTCCCGACAGGCTTTGCCGACGGAGATATCCTCGATCCAAAGATAGCGGATTTAAATACCGTAAACCTGAAGGATCGTTTCAAGACGGGCGATCATCTGATTATCTGTATAGGACGTTCCTGCGGATGTGGTGGAAATGAGATTGGATTTGCACTTGCAGACAAGCTTCGTATGAATTTCTATGATGTGTCTGTCATGAATGAGGTGTTCAGACAGAAGGATGGAGAGGAAGCAGCCCAGGCTACAGCTACCTTCCAGAAAAAAGAGCGGATGGGGAATCAAAAAAGCGCATAAAAGCTTTTAGGAAATACCACGGACTTTCATCAGAGGATGTGCTTTTCTTTGATACAAGCAAGTTCCTTGTAGAAAAAAGGCAAAGCAGGAGGACTTTATTGTTATGGGACGTTTTGCAGATGCAATTCTGACAAACAATCATATTCCTCACATAAGTATTTTTATTACAGCACCGGAGAAGAGAAGAATCCAGCGTTTCCTTGAGATAAACAAGAATGTGACTCCGAACCAGGCAAAGAAATGGATAGAATCTGAGGATAAGAGACATCTGAAGACCTACAAATTCTATACCGGCAGAAAGTGGAGCAAGGCAAGTAACTATGATATATGTATCAACAGTGCCAGCTACGGTATCAAGGGCTCAATAGAGCTTATCATCCGTATGCTCCAGCTCGATGACCGCGTGAAGCAGCTGATTGAGTAATTTTTTAAAGCGTGTTTTATTGACGTAAAACACGCTTTTTTATATATTTGACATTTTTTTAAAAAAATTCCTCTTACAAAATTCGTGAAAAAGTGATAAAATGATAACGTATAACGAAAGAGGTGTGATATGTTCGAAATAGGTGATTACGTATTAAATGCTACAAATGGAATTTGCAAAATAAGCGAAATCGTGGAGTTAGACATGTCAGGAGACAAGCAGCTCAAGTCATATTTTTTTTACTCCGCCCTGTTGAGGAGGAGAATGACAGAGTGTATATACCTGTTGACAATGCTGATAAGAGGATACGTAAGGTAATAACACAGGATGAGGCACTGGCGGTGCTCGATAGAGTACCTGAGATAGAGGCGCTCGCGGTAAACAATGAGAAGGAGCGCGAAACGCGCTATAAGGAGGCAGTCAGAAGCTGTGAGCCGGATAGTGTGATCAGTCTCTTAAAGTGTTTACATATCAGAAATGAGCAGCGTGCACAGGCAGGCAAGAAGTCTACAGCCGTCGATGAGCGCTATGGCAAGATGGCAGAGCACAATTTAAATGCAGAGCTTGCATTTGTTCTTGAAAAGGACAAGCAGGAGATTAAAGATATAATTCATGATATGCTATAGTATGTGGGCAGAATCAGAAAGCGGGTTCTGCCTTGTTTTTTGCTAAAAATAAGAGATATTAAGAAAAAGTTTAAACAAATAATTAATGAGTTTATGTCATGAATATGTTATTATATATCAGGTAAGGGCATATAATATTACCGGTTAAGGGTAAATGAGAAAACTTATCATGTTTTATCTGATAAAAACAAAAGAATGAAAGTAAGGGAATCAATATGAATAATATGAATATTAATTCTGCAATAGCAGATACTCTGGATATAGGGAATACAGACACAGAGAAAAAGAAAACAGGGCTCATAGGCTTTTTATAATTACACGGTAGTGCTTACATACATAGGCATGTGGATAGGCTTCCTTGGAGTTATGCTTGCCATAAAGGATAGGTATGTGGGTTCACTGATCTGCCTTATGCTGGCCGGTGTCTGTGATATGTTTTGACGGCACCATTGCATCCACAAAGAAGGACCGTACCAGGGACGAGCGAACATTTGGCATACAGATAGATTCGTTAAGTGATATCATATGCTTCGGTGTGCTTCCGGCAGTGTGGGTATTTTGCGTGACACCAAAGATATCAGTTGCATTTATTGCCATATTTGTATTCATACTTTGCGGGCTTATCCGTCTGGCATACTTTAATGTGGATGAGGCCAACAGGCAGGCAGCGACAGCAGAGCGCAGACAGTATTATCTGGGGCTTCCAATCACATCAAGTGCGCTTGCTATCCCGGCGGTATATCTGATTGGAGAGTTCACAGCTATACATACACAGACAATCGCGGCACTTGCCCTTTTAATCATTGGCATTTGCTACGTGCTCCCTGTAAAGCTCAAAAAGCCATCTCTTTTTTGGAGAGGTGCTGCTTGTAGGTATAGGGGCAGTTGAGTTTTGTATTCTCATTGCGGAGGTTCTTATTTAATGGCAAAAAAATCGTTTGTAGACTGGCTTTACACCACGGCACCTGGGCGTGTGACACTTAAGGTGCTTCTGCATACAGGTGCACTTAAGCTCGGAGAAATAGTAGCACGCTCCCCGCTGTCTAAGCCGTTTATCAGCCGGTATATAAAGAATAACAATATAGACATGTCTGATTTTAAGGGTCAGAAATATAACAGCTTTCAGGACTTTTTCTCCAGAAAGCGTGATGATATTGAGGTGGACAGGCAGGCTGAGCATCTTATCAGTCCGTGTGACGGCTACCTGAGTGCATACAGGATAAAAAGTAACAACAGCTTTCACATCAAGGGCTCATGGTACAAGGTGACGGACCTTGTCACCGACAAAAAAAATTGCAAAGGAATTTGTTGGAGGAGACTGCGTGATACTGCGTCTTTGTGCCAACGATTATCATCATTACTGCTATATAGATGATGGATTTCAGGGCAGGAATCATTTTGTGAAGGGACTGCTTCACAGTGTACAGCCTATTGCACACTGGAAAATGCGCCTGTATACAGGCAAAACAGGCGTATGTGGACTATTCTGGATACAGTTAATTTTGGCAAGGTGGCGCAGATTGAGATAGGTGCGCTGCTTGTGGGAGGCATAGTCAATGACCACGAAAATGTTATGATGAGAAAGGGCGCAGAGATGGGGCACTTTGAGCTGATTGGCTCCACAATAGTGCTTTTGTTTAAAAAAAGGTCATATTGACCTGCTTCCGGAAATTAAAGAGTGTATAAAAGGAGACAAAGAAGTACGTGTTATCCAGGGACAGCATATCGCAAACAGGACAGTTTTTTAACAGAATACTTCCAAAATACAGTCGTATTCCGCTGCTTTTTACAGTAGTGCTCAATTTCAGTGTATACTGGGGCGCGCGTGCTATTGCAGGCGGTTTTATCCATCACAATATAGAGACCTCGCTTGATGATATGATACCGGTTGTGTACCCTACAGGAGTCATTTATTTTGGCTGCTATTTTTTTGGATTATAGGATATTTGTACAATGCAGCGATGGATAAAAAGGCACTGTTATCGTTTCCTCATGGCAGACTGGCTGGCAAAGGCAGTCTGTTTTATCTGTTATGTCGTGTATCCTACAACCAACACCCGCCCGGAAATAGTGGGCTCAGACATATGGGCACAGCTCATGCGCTTTTTATATAGTATGGATGCAGCGGACAATCTTTTTCCGTCCATACACTGCCTTGTAAGCTGGCTTTGCTATATCGGCATCCGCGGCAACAAAAAAAAGTACCGCAGTGGATACGTACAACCTTCTGTATTTGCGCTATAGCAGTATTCATATCCACATTGACTACGAAGCAGCATGTGATATATGATGTAGTGGCAGGAGTGATTCTCATCGAAGTAACATACCGAATTTCACGGCTGTTACTTACTAAATTAAGTAAATAATTAATTAGAATGCAGCTTCCCACTCGTAAACCTTCTGCCGGAGGGCATGCAGTGTGTTCTGAAGGGAAAATTATGAACTGCCACGAGGTTCCATAAAAATAGTAGTTGAAAGAAATGATAAAATAAAAACCATCTAATTCTATGTGTGCTCGTGACTGACTTCATAATTTTACAGAGGAATATACTGCATGCTATGCCGGCTTGCATAGATTATAAAGTGGGAAGCGGAAATATATTATATGTAAGGGGGGTAAACATGGATGATACACAAATAGAGATGCTGCCGATGTTGGGCGAATTTAGTTCAATTGCCTCGCAGTATGAACACATCATGTTCTACTACGAATCGGGTATACAGCAGATAGTAGCAAAGCTGCAGATATTAAATAATGAATTCAAAAACAATCACGAAAGAAATCCAATCGAGAACATAAAGAGCCGTGTAAAGTCGCTTGACAGCATAATAGACAAAATGAAGCGAAAGGGCATTCCGCTCACCACCAACGCCATGAAGCGTGAGATAAAGGATATAGCCGGCGTCAGGGTCATTTGTCCATTTATATCCGGGATGTATATCAGGTGGCCAATATGCTTGTGAATCAGGCGGATGTCGAGATTGTCACAATAAAGGACTACATAAAAAAAACCGAAGGAGAATGGTTACAGGAGTCTTCATATGATAGTGCTGGTTGATGTGTATTTTTCGGATCACAAGGACAAGGTGCCGATAGAGATACAGTTTCGTACCATTGCCATGAATTTCTGGGCCAGCACAGAGCATCAGCTTCGCTACAAGAAGAGCCGTATATTCACGGAGGAGATGCAGCAGGAGCTCAAGAAATGCGCAGATATCATGGCTGACGCTGATGACAAGATGCAGAATCTGGCAAATGTTTCGGGGATTGTGCAGCCGATTGAGTAAAAGAGAGTGATGTAAATCACTCTTTTTTTGCTTGTAAATCAAAAGTTTATATTTATTTAATAAAATTGTTAGCACTCTCACTTGACGAGTGCTAATCTGCGTGCTATAACATAGTCACAAGGAATATTGAAGAATTATTTAAAGGATTATTTAGAGATAAAATTTTGATATTACCTGTATGACACATAAGAATTATATTTATGGATAACATAGTAGAAGGGAGTGAGACTATGAACATTCAAAAAATTTACACAGAAATCAATAGAGGCAGTCAATGACTGCGAGAAGCTTGCATATGATTATGGCAATCAGGAGATAGAACAGGAGCACCTGCTTGTGGCATTACTTTCACAGGAGGACGGACTGATACCGAAGCTGATTGACAAGATGGAGATAAACGTAGAGCATTTCACAGAGAATGCAAAGCGTCATCTGGCAGCGCGCACAAAGGTAAGTGGCAGCAGTGCACAGGTCTATGTGGGCAATGATTTAAACAAGGTTCTTATCCATGCTGAGGACGAGGCAAAGGCAATGGGAGATGAGTATGTTTCGGTAGAGCATCTTTTCCTGTGTCTGCTGAAGTATCCAAACAAGGCAATGAAGGAGCTGATAAAGGAGTATGGTCTCACAAGAGACAGATTCCTCACCAGCACTTTCTACGGTAAGGGGCAATCAGAAGGTCACATCCGATAACCCTGAGGCCACCTATGATACACTTGAGAAATACGGCTACGACATGGTGGAGCGTGCAAGACAGCAGAAGCTTGATCCTGTTATCGGCCGTGATGATGAGATACGAAATGTAGTGCGTATCCTCTCGCGTAAGACTAAAAGTAACCCGGTACTTATCGGTGAGCCGGGTGTTGGTAAAACGGCAGTCGTTGAGGGACTGGCGCAGCGTATCGTAAAGGCGATGTGCCTGAGGGCTTAAAGGACAAAAAAACTGTTTGCACTCGATATGGGCTCTCTGATTGCAGGAGCTAAGTACAGGGGCGAGTTTGAGGAGAGACTTAAGGCAGTGCTTGAGGAGGTAAAAGCTTCTGACGGACAGATAATTCTCTTTATCGATGAGCTTCACACAATAGTAGGAGCCGGAAAGACAGACGGAGCCATGGATGCAGGACAGCTTCTTAAGCCAATGCTTGCAAGAGGTGAGCTGCACTGCGTGGGCGCCACCACACTCGATGAGTACCGTGAGTACATTGAGAAGGATGCAGCCCTTGAGAGACGTTTCCAGCCTGTTATGGTAGACGAACCGACAGTAGAGGACACTATCTCAATACTTCGTGGCCTTAAGGACAGATACGAGGTATTCCACGGCGTTAAAATCACAGATTCGGCACTTGTCACAGCGGCAGTGCTTTCAAACAGATACATCACAGACAGATTTTTTGCCTGATAAGGCAATAGACCTTGTGGATGAGGCATGCGCCATGATAAAGACGGAGCTTGATTCAATGCCGGCAGAGCTTGATGAGCAGAATCGTAAGATTATGCAGCTTGAGATAGAGGAGACAGCTCTAAAGAAAGAGACAGACCACTTAAGTCAGGACAGGCTCGCAGCACTCCAGAAGGAGCTTGCAGAGTTGCGTGATGACTTTAATGCAAAAAAAAGGCTCAGTGGCAGAACGAGAAGGGCGCAGTTGACAAGGTCAGCAAGCTTCGTGAAAAGATTGAGTCCACAAAGAATGAAATCAAGACAGCACAGCAGAACTATGACCTGGAAAAGGCAGCAGAGCTGCAGTACGGCGTGCTTCCAAATTTGCAGAAGGAGCTGGAATCAGAGGAGGCACTGCTTAAGGACAGAGACTTATCGCTTGTGCGAGAGAACGTGGGCGATGAGGAGATTGCACTCATTATCTCGCGCTGGACAGGAATACCTGTTGCAAAGCTTACGGAGAGTGAGCGTAATAAGACACTTCACCTCGATGAGGAGCTGCACAAGAGAGTCATAGGACAGGATGACGGAGTTACAAAGGTGACAGAGGCTATCATCCGATCAAAGGCGGGCATCAAGGATCCTACAAAGCCGATAGGTTCGTTTATGTTCCTCGGACCTACAGGTGTAGGTAAGACAGAGCTTGCAAAGGCACTTGCGGCAAGTCTGTTTGATGATGAAAAACAACATGGTCAGACTCGATATGAGTGAGTACATGGAGAAGTATTCAGTGTCACGACTCATCGGAGCGCCTCCGGGATACGTAGGCTATGACGAGGGTGGACAGCTCACAGAGGCTGTAAGGCGTAAGCCATACTCAGTAGTACTCTTTGATGAGGTGGAAAAAGCCCATCCGGATGTATTCAACGTGCTGCTTCAGGTGCTTGACGACGGACGAATTACTGACTCACAGGGACGTACTGTGGATTTCAAAAACACAATCATCATTATGACAAGCAACCTCGGCTCACAGGAGCTTCTTGAGGGCATAGAGGCAGACGGCAGCATCAGCACAGAGTGTGAGAACCGCGTCATGGATGAGCTTAAGGGTCATTTCAGACCGGAGTTTTTAAACAGACTTGATGAGATCATCATGTTCAAGCCTCTCACAAAGGACAACATCGGTCATATCATCACCCTGCTCATGGCAGACTTAAACAAGCGTCTTGTAGACAAGGAAATCACAGTCGAGCTGACAGACACTGCAAAGCTTCAGTTTATCACCGATAATGGCTACGATCCGGTATACGGAGCAAGACCACTCAAGAGATATCTGCAGAAGCATGTCGAGACACTCTCGCAGCAAAGCTGATTCTGGCAGATGGTGTGAGAGCAGGAGATACCATTCTTATAGATGTGAAGGATGGCAAGCTTAGTGCATCCGCAGTGCAGCAAAATGCATAAAAATGAAGATATATTTGTAAAAACAGGCGCAGGAATTTTCTCCGCGCCTGTTTTATTTTTGTGCTTTGGCATGGAGGACAGACCTCTGACAAAGGAGAAAAAAATCCCTCTTTTTTAATTGTGTTATTATTTGAAAAAATATATAATTAATGTAAGCAACTAGAAAATAAGTCGAAAATTTTAATAATCAAATGTTTGAGGTGATAAGATTATGCAAGGAGAAAAGTTTACATTAATGCAATATAATGTTAATGCAATATTGGGCTTTATTGAAGCAGGGCAATTTGTTATTCCTGAGATTCAGAGACCATTTGTATGGAAAAAGAGCTCAGGTAAGGGATTTGATTGATTCTTTGTATAATGGTGCTTGAGTTATAATTGGGACAAGTTAGAAGAAACCCAGTAAAATCAAGGGGTTGGAACTAATTTAGTCCTTATTTTTATACCTTTAAATCGGTACAGGATAGGGCAGCGCTGACATATCAATCCGAAATATGACCATTACATAGAGCAGTTCAGATTCATGGGCTGAGTGTGCTTTGTGTACCCAAGAGAGGTGAAAATTGAATAGTAATAATTTTAGGTAGGACTAAATTAGCTTTGCACTGAAAAGTGTATCCGGCTGTTTGTCCTGCCTTTTTTATTTGGAAATGAGCAGGAGATGGCAGAAAAGAAGCTGATTTGGTCTGAATGTAAGTCATCTCGCAAAAAGAGAGGTGGCTGTATATGGAAGTATTGTCTTATGAAAGCAAGAGCAGAGTGTGATCGAATATAAATCGCTGGCAGATATTTCAGAGACAAGGAAAATAGGATAGAAACACAAACCGAAAGGTACGGGTAGCTGTATGAACAAAATTAGTAAGATTTGGAGGAACAGAAAAATGAATAACAAGTTAGAAGTAATAGGAATTGATCACGGCTGGTCAATGATGAAAACCGTAACTCAGGTATTTGTCACAGGGGTAAAGGAGATTACAACTACTCCGGCACTTTTTGGAGATGTTCTTGAGTACGACGGTAAGTATTACAAGATTGGAACAGTAAGGCAGGAAGTGAAAGATACAAAGGTTGAAGATGACAGCTTTTATCTTTTGACACTGGCAGCAGTCGCAAAGGAATTGAAGAAAAGAGGATTGTCAGATGCAAAGGTATTTCTTGCAGTAGGACTTCCACTTACCCGATTTGGAGCAGAGAGAAATAACTTTATTAAATACCTGACCAAGAATAAGCGTGTTGATTTCAGATATGAAAAAATGAAGCATACCATATTGAGATTGACGATGTGGCGGTATTCCCACAGTGCTATGCGCGGCAGTGGTTGACAAGATACCGACTATGGCAAAGAAAACGCTGGTTGTTGATATCGGTAGCTGGACAATAGATATTATGCCCGTGATTAACAAGTCACCGGACGAATCAAAGTGTGTTACCGTGCCGAGAGGACTTATTACCTGTATGCGTTCTATCAATGAGCAGTGTGTAAGACAGCTCAACGGGGAAGTTGATGAAACAGAAATCCAGAATATTATGCGATATGGCAGGTCTGATATAGATGATGAATACCTCGCGATTATCAAGGCTGAGATAGAGGACTTTGTTGAAAAGGTATATAACTCAATCCGTGAGTTTAGTTATAACCTTAAAACTACACCGATTGTATTTGTAGGTGGCGGGGCAGTGGTAATGAAGAATTTCAGCAATCACGAAGCAAAGAATATCTCTTATATCCTTGATGTAAAGGCAAATGCCAGAGGATATGAACAGCTTGCCATTATGGGACTGAAAACTGCTAAGAGACTTGCATAGGGGGGGTAGTCATATGGCACGAAGGCATATTATGGAGAGCACATTCCGACTGAATCTGCTCAATCCTCAACACGCTAAAATCAATGAGGTCATAAAGGGGCTTAATCCAAAGATATATAAGTCAAAGAATCAGTTCCTCGATTGAAGCCTGTGAGTTTTATATTGACCACTATGGAGAGGATGATATTCCCTCCAAAGAGGAAAAAAGAGATATGAACAGTTTGTAACGAGGGACGAGATAGAAAAGATAAAAAAGAGAAATTGAGTATTCTGCAATGAGTGAGGCAAGAAAAAAAGAGGTCATTTCTTTACTTGGGGGAGCTTTGGCGGGAGTGAAGAACAGCCAGCCGGTAGTGATTGCAAACCCACAGGAAGATATGGAAGAACAGCCGGAAGAAGATGTTATGAATGATTCAGATGTTGCAGGATTGGCAATGGGATGGATGTTGAAAGCCTGCTAATAAAAAGTCAATAGTAAAATGAATTATTTTTATGATTGTGATTTTGGGCACAAGTTTTGAACCGCCATATTTGCCGGTTTGAAGAAAAATGAGTTTAGACTTGGTTATTGCTCTAAATTACGGATGCATTCCTTGACCTTGCCGTAATAGATACGCAGGAACTTATTAGCCCCAGCAGTCATGTAAACATAGTAAGGCTTTCCTTCTGCACGCTTCTTGACAAGAAATTGATATACCTTATCATCTTCAGGAGCTGTTTGAAGCAGTGTAGACATGATTTGAAACAAAGTCTTTCTTAGACGGTTGGAACCGCATTTAGATGCTTTATTACTCTTTGAATTGTGGGTGCCCGACTGATCCACACCTGGGTCTACTCCGGCAAAAGCAGTCAATGCTTCACGATGTGAGAAATTGGAAATATCACCTATTTCTGCTATAAGCTGGGGACCAAAAGTTTTTCCCACGCCATACATGCCCATTACCGTTGCGTATTCGGGCAGAGTAGAAGCAAGTTCATTCATCTTTGAACGTAGTTCTTCTACATGGGAAGAAGCAAGATTAAGCTGCTGAATGCTTTGCTGAATAAGCAGTTTATAAGACGCTTCTTTTGGAAAGACAGCAATAAGGTCTTTAGATGCAAGAAATAGTTCCGCTGGTTTTGCTGGTTGGAAATTATAGTGATGCTTTTTACAGAATGCTTGATAGCGTTCCGTGAATGTTTTTAATCCAATTTTGCGGACACAATCCACATGCCAGAATGAGTAAGCATAATCCACCCATTTTTCACTGCCATCATCGCGGACAGGGCTGTCAAAGAGTTTATTGACTCCAGGATAGGTATTATCCAATAGTGCAATCAGGTTAGCCTTAGCGGCAACCTTCTGCTTCATGAAGAAGCTGAATTGTGAGTTTAAAGTTTTTAATTGAGTACGTGTATTATCCATACTTGAATACTGTCGCAGTTCTATCCAGTTGTCAAGAGTATAGCGTGCAATCTTCTTCGCATCAGCAGGGTCGGATTTGACTTTGCGGATGGAGTTGTTGCCAAAGTTCTTGATCAGATGTGGATTGACAGCACTGACAAACAAACCGGCTTCAGAAAGAGTTTTTACCACTGGTTCATGGTAACGCCCGGTGCATTCCAAAACAACACGGGTTTCACCTTCCAGACTGCCAATATATTTGGCAAGCTCATCCAGTTCACTGGATGTGTGATTAACATTAAAAAGGCTTACGAATAATAACACCTGCTGGTTGCAGGACGGCGACGGTGCTCTTGCCTTTTGATACATCAATACCTACTGCGTTGTACATTCTCGTACCTCCAAAAGTGAATCTGCATGGATTCCAGCTATTCCTCATTGCCGATTCAATCTCCTGGGGTGTCAAACGAACGTGCACAGGGCAGTCCAACCTGCATAAATCGAACGGCTGCAAATGATAGGCTGGCTGACTGGCTTTCTGACGGACGTCTAATGAGTCCAAGGAGAACACTGTCAGACCGATGCCTAATCATTATACAGCTTTAGCAATAAGAGGGACATAGAACCCAACTGGCTGTTGGGGTATCTAAACCCCTACACTTATATATTAGGAGGAGATTGATTATTATGAGAAGAATTGCAGGAGCCGTAGGAACCGCTGTTTTACAGATACTCAAGTGGATGCTGAAAATTGTTCTTGGAGCATTAAAGCTGTTCTTGGGACTTGTCAGGTTAGTTCTTCTTCTATTCTGTCTGATAGCAAGAGTATTTCTTTCATTCGTAAGAATGGGAACATTTTGAGGGGAGGTGAGACTATGGAGGTAAAAGGCTTCTTTCCTGCTTACAGGAAAAAAACAGAAGACTTGTGAAGTATTTCTTTAAATTTAAGAAATTGTTATAATCAAGGAGGTTAAAATGCACAGAATACGGGATTGTCCGGAATGAGCTGACGGGTATATCAAAGAGAAAATAAAAACGATCAACCTTGCGGGGGAATGTAAGCCAATGACTTATGTTCCCCCGCTTTTTTTATTTGGAGGATAAGCAGATATGATGAATTATGAGATTTTTTAAGGAAGTAGTAAAAGAAAAAAGTTTATGGACTATATGCCCGACAGTTTTAAAGGTATGGAGCTTATAGTTAGACCTGCGGAAAAGGTAAATATGACATATGATGCTATCAATATTAGAGGGGAAGATACTACTATTTCTCCTACTATTTATATCAACGATATGTATGAGAAATATCAGAGCTGTGGTGATCTGGAGGAAACACTGATGGCGGCATGTGACCTTATGGCAATGGAGTTTGCAAAGACACCGCAAGTTGTTGATGTTGACAGCTTATACAAAGATGCAGATGAAAAGGTAGTATTCCAGCTTATCAATACGGAACAGAACAAGTCATTTCTGGAGCAGGTGCCACATAGAGAATTTCAGGATCTTTCCATTATCTATAAACTTGTGGTAAATGCGGATACTGAAAGTATTCAGAGTATAAAGGTTACGAACAGCCTTGCGGAAAGACTTGGAATGAATGAGGAGCAGCTTTTTAAATATGCGGCTGAGAACACAAGAAGAATCTTACCGCCAAGAATAATAAATATGAATGATGTTATGAAAGAGATGTTTTTTTAAGTGACGGGATGCCGGAGGAGATAGCAGAGATGATGATCAGGGAAGTTCCACCGGAGCAGACTCTGTGGATAATCTCCAATAACAGGGGAATTGACGGTGCAGTATCAATGCTTTATGAGAATGAGCTTCACGAACTGGCAGAAAACCTTGAAAGTGATCTGTATATCTTGCCTTCAAGTGTGCACGAAGTTCTTGCGGTGTCTACTGAGCTGACCGAACCGGAGGAGCTTGCACAGATGGTGGCAGAGGTGAATATGCAGAAGGTGGCATTGGAAGAACGACTTTCCAATCAGGTGTATCACTATGATAAAGATTTAAGGAAACTCACACTTGCAACGGATACACCGAACAAGAGACTGGACGGTATCGTGGCAGAGCCGCAGCTTGTATATGACGCAAAGGAAAAGGCGAGATAGGAGGGCAGTTATGGAGCAGGAACTTACCGTAGAAGAACTGATTGCTCTTGTAAACAGCCAGAAAGGTGACTTTATTATCCGTATTGAGTTTGGAGAGGAGGCGGATTCCTGTGACAGAGAAGAACGACTTCAAACTTGATGTTGTATCCATAAGGCTTGTAAAGGAGGCTCCGATTTATTCGGAGCAGTCCTTTAACAAGCCGGAAGAAGTAGCTGCCGTAATGGGAGAATGTATGTGCCAGTTCGACAGGGAAGTGGTGTGTGTTGTAAATCTCAGCTCCGACCTAAAGCCTATTAATGTGCATTTTGCAAGTGTGGGTTCGTTGAATGAAGCAATGGCACACCCAAGAGAATTATTTAAGTCAAGTATTTTAAGTAATGCTGCCAGTATGATGTTGATCCACTGCCACCCGTCGGGAAATATATTTCCCAGCAAGGCAGACACGATGATGACGGACCGTATGAATAAGCTGTGTGAGCTTATTGGAATCCCTCTTTTGGATCATATCATCGTGGGAGGGGATAACCGTGCCTTCTTCAGTTTCAAGGAAAAGGGAATGATTGATAATCCAAGAATTACACTCAGTACGGATTACAGGAACCTTGATATTAAGTCACCGCTTGTGGCAGAGCAGGGAAAGGCAAGGTGAGAGTATGGAAGGAAGATTTACAGAGGAGGAACTTGCCATAGCAAAGAGCGTAGATCTTTGTGCCGTTGCAGAAAGTCTCGGTTATACCGTAAAGAGGATTGGAAAATATCACACCTTAAAGGAAATGGACTCAATCCGTATCTATGACCGCAGTCATTGGTACAGATGGTCAAGGCAGTTTGATAAGGGAAATAATGGCGGCTCACAGATAGATTTCCTCCGTGTATTTGGCGGAATGAGTGTAAAAGAGGCTGTATTCTGGCTCTTGGGTTTTGCCGGATACCGGAGAATTGAAAGCACGGGAAAGCAGCCGCTTGTTCATCAGGTCACAAAGAAACAGCCACAGGAAAAAAGCCTTTTGTGCTTCCGCAGCCAGCAGGGGGGATAATTCCTACCTGATATCCTATCTTAACAATGAGCGTGGAATCAGTAAGGCAGTGATAGAACTGTTTTTAAAGGAAAATCTCATATATGAGAGCAGGCATTATCACAATATTGTCTTTAAAGGAAATGACAAGAATGGAGTAACCAGATTTGCAAGTATGCGTGGTGTATTTGATAAACAGGGAAAACCATTCAAGTGTGATGTGGAGGGGAATGATAAGAACTATGGATTTAATGTGGTGAATGTAAACAGTACAGAGCTTGTTGTATTCGAGGCAGCAATCGACCTTATGAGCTATGTGGATATATTTGCCGACCATGAATCAAATAAGCTGGCTCTTGGAATGCTTGCAGATGCCCCGCTTGCAACTTTTCTCAGGGAACACCCACAGATTTCTTTTATCCGTTTCTGCCTTGATGGGGATTCACCGGGCAGGAAAGCAGCCGCAGAACTTATGGGAAAATACTTCATGGACTGGGCTATGAGGTTGAGGACTGTCCGCCACCAGCAGGCTATAAGGATTACAATGAATGGCTTGTTGCAACAAAACTTAATCTTGCAGATCAGAAAAAGGAGCAGATGACCATAGCCGGACAGTGCCATTAAAAAGTGGTGGTAAAAAGCAGTGGTTTTTACGGAAGATGGTGGAACAAAGCGGTGGTTTTTTCAAAAAGTGATAGAACAAAGTACCACCACTTTCCGATGCTGTTTTTTCCTATGAATATAAATTATAAAAAAAGTGGTGGCATAAAGCGGTGGTTTTTACCGGAAATGGTGGAACAAAGCGGTGGTTTTATTCAAAAGTGGTGGAACAAAGTGCCACCACTCTATATTTGGCAGGGGTATTAGGGGAATGTTCCCCCCTAACTAGATGGCATTAGGACAGAGATGTCTCTAATGCGTATCTAGCAGTCGCCGGGGACTTACCGGTGACTGGAGCCATAGTGAATATCTACGAAACACGGATAAGGAGGTGCAAGGTGGCAGAGAACAGGGAAATAACACTTTTTTCAGAACCAGAGGAACTGATTGCCTGGGCAGAAGTATATGATAAGCAAATCAACCCTTCGATAGAAGATGCTGCACTTCTTCTTAATTATATGGAAGGACATGATTATGCAATCGGAATGGATGCAGAGGGGAAGATGTACAGACAGGATATGGCAGAGGAAAACGGTGAGATAGAGCCATTTCCGATAGATGATGTGATTGATAAGGTGTGTGAGTGGAATTATGATCTGATACTTCACGCAGAGGCAAAGAAAGATGATCCGAAAGATTTTCAGGAATATTGCGAATTTCAGAAAAAAGTATGACAGTTTAAAGGCAGATGAGAGGGTGTTAGACCGATTATTTGATAAAACCAGTCATGCAAAGGAGATTGATGCTGTTGCAACGGCACTGGTGGAAGCGTTTATCAGTAATCTGGAGGGCAAGGGTGATTTGGAAAAGGCGGCAGCCACGATAGCACAAGGAATAAAGGATTACAGTACAGATAAGAGGGGAAGGTGAGCGTATGGCAGATAAAATCCACTGTATCAGGAAAAAACGCTCCGTCTTATGCCGCAGGAGGCAGAAATGCTTGCAAAAAAGGCAGGGGAGAGCGGAATGTGTGAAGCAGATTATTTAAGACTGCTCATCAGCCAGAAACCGAATGATTACCCGGAAGTCAGGGAACTCTTAAAAAGAGCTTATCAATGAAGTGAACCGTATTGGAATCAATATCAATCAGATCGTATTCAATAACAATGCAGGACTTTATTCCAAAGAGGATAAAACACAGCTTGTTGCCTATATGCGTAAACTGAACAAGAAAGTAAATGAGGCGGTGGTGCAGATTGGCAATCAGTAAAATCCTTAATATGAAAGATTGTGGCGGGCATTTTCACGGAAAACATTTAAAGCGGGCACTTGATTATGTGATGAACCCGGACAAAACACAGGATGGCAGACTGGTGGGTGCAATAAACTGTCGGTCGATACCGCATTTGAGCAGATGAAGGAAACCAAGCGTAATTTTGGAAAAATTGATAAGCGTCAGGGGTATCATATCATACTTTCCTTTAAGGAAAATGAGGTAAATCCGGATACGGCATTTGAAATTACACAGAAATTTGTGGAGGAATATCTTGGTAAGTCATACGAAGCGGTGTTTGTGGTACACGATAATACAGCCCATGTTCATTCCCATATCGTATTTAACAGCGTGAGTTTTGTGGACGGTAAAAAGTACCGTTACGAAAAAGGGGACTGGGCAAAAGTATATCCAGCCTATCACGAACAGGCTGTGTCAGGAATATGGACTCTCCATTATTGATGTGGATGATGAGAAAAATAGAGGCAGCACACGAAAGCTATAAGGAATGGAGTGAGTACAGGGAGGGTAATTTTGTATGGTCCGATATGATAAAAAGAGACTTGGATGCCTGTATTTTGCAGGCGAAGGACTATGAGGAATTTCTCGAACTGCTGTCTGAAAAGGGATATCAGATAAAGCAGGGAAAACATCTGGCAATCAAGCCACAGGGTATGACAAGGTTCAGAAGGTGCAAATCTCTTGGGGATATGTATTGTGAGGAAGCAATCCGGGACAGGATTGTAAAAGAGGATATTGCGTTTTATAAGAGTAAACAGGATATACCGAAAGTTTCCATTGTAAAGTGCAGAGTTAAAAGATACCGCAGGGCAGGCTTGTCAGGACTTCAGAAAAAGCATTATGCGAAGCTGTACCGGGTGGGAAAACTCAAAAAAAGACCATACAGTCGGTATGGAAGTACAGGGAGGATATCCGTAAAATGCACAAGCTGCAGGAACAGTATTTGTTCCTTGCAAGGCATAATATCCATTCAGCAGAAGAACTTGTGGGGACGATAGCTTCTCTTACGGATAAGAAAAAAGACTTCGGCAGAAAAGAGCCGGATTTATAAAGCAAGGGAAAGGAGCATGGAACTTTTTACTGCGGCTGATGAGATGGAAAACTTAAAGCCAGCAGAGCAGTCATACAGGCTTGGAGATATCTTCTTTGAAGATGAGCATAGGAAGTGGGTGGCACTGGAGCAGGAATTACAGGCACAGGGATATTCGCTTGAGGAAGTGCAGGCTTTAAGAAGACATTACAAAGAGGAGTATTCAGAAGTGTGTGCGAGAGAAAAGGTTGTATGCAGGGAACTGAATACGGGTAAGGCAATATTAAACAGCATGATTCCAGACAGTATTTCAGATGGAAGAAAGACCGAATACAACAGAGAGATTATAAGAGACAGAAAAAGAGCAGCCAGTAAGATAGGCTGTTTTTTTACGCAGTTAGGAGGAGCATATGGAACAAAATCTGAATGACAAGCCGTTAAGCAATATGCAGATTGCCAGATATATTGAGTCATTGAGAAAAGAAATGAATTTCGATGATGAGGTGTACGGGCTTGTAAAAAGTGATCTTGAGGATGGACTTACGCAGGAGCAGACGGAAAAGTATTTGGATAAGAATTTTAACATCGGACAGATGAGAGTGTTATCGGAAGGTCTGCATAAGGGGATTCCGGAGGAACTTTTTAATATCCTTCACAATAATAAGCTCTCCGGCAATCAGATGAAGGTATCACTGGAATTTTATGAAAAGGGAGTTCCGGTTGAAACCATACAGGAAGCTGTGGCAAGGGGAGAGAAGCCCGTTGTGATGAGAAGATTATATGAAGAAGTTCTTGCACAGCTTTCAAAGGCTGCGGAGCAGTATACGCAGGACTCAGAGTATGTGAAAGAACTGATTGCACAGATGGAAATGGTAGTGGAGAAAATCAACTATCGAGGAGGAAAGATACGATGCCCTTAATAAAAAATTATCCGATGTTGAAGTATTAAAGGAAGATAAGGAAGTCACGGAAAGGCTTGTAAAGGAAAATGAGGACAAGGATGGAATTATCAGCCATCAGCAGGATGAACTTAATAAGGCAAGCAGCACGATTGCAAGATTAAGAGATAGCATTGAGCATAAGGACAAGGAGATGGAGCGTATGAGAGACAGGATAGAATCTCTTGAGGATAAGATTATGAGTGCGGCACCTGATGATCAGAAGGTTGCGGAAAAAAGAGGAAAAGGCTGGACCGTCAGAGGTTTTGGCAGCTACTGATAATAAGGAAACAGTGAAAACACTTGCAGATTCACAGGCAGTGCCACCTATGTACAATGGAATACCCGTGTATTATCAGATACCTGTTACGGACTCTGCCGGGCGTGTAATCCAGCATCTTCCAGTTGAGCGTACAGAAAGAAAAAAAATCAAATGGTGGTATTGCGGCACTTTTTGCCAGACTTTCATTTAAAAAAAGAAGTCAAGAGCCGACATTGTAAAGCTGGTTGCAAGCGGTGATCTTGTGCCTGCACAGCTTGTCCAGATAAAAAGTGCCATAGAAAAGGGACTGACAGAAGGGCAGCTTGTGGAACTTATCAATAATAATGTCTCAGCAGAAAAAGATGAAAGAGATTATTGAGATTGCCGTGCTTGAAAACAGTATGGCAGGTTAGGAGGTACTTATGAATTTAGCAGTAGTCAATGAGGCGGTAACAGGGATGAACGGTGTAGAACACGAGTTCACGGAAGAAGAAAAAAAAACTTTGTGGTGCAGTTTGCTTTCCGAAGCGGCAGTAAGGAAGATACGATTTCCCTGATCGAAGCTCTGGCACATTCCACGGATAAGGTACAGTCCGAGGAGATTATGGTCACATACAGGTCAAAGTACGATATAAAGCCTGCGTGGGTGGAACAGGTCGAAAACCTGCTTGTGGCACTTGAGATGTACCGTATAGAGGAGGAAAAAAAGCAATCAGTCATCTGTCTGATATTTTAACAGCATATGGTATTGATGTTTCAGCAGAGGAAATCCGCAGTACAAAGGCGGAAGAAATAAGGACAACAATAAGAGAGAAAGCGGAGGTGCGATAATGGCAGAGGAAATTCAGGAAGCGGTACAGATTATCCGTGTCGCATATGACGGGATAGAGATTGCTAGGAAAGTAGGCAGTGGCGGTATTGCCGCCATGCAGAAGGCAATCGACTTTTTAAAGGGGGTGCTTGATTATGAAAAGTCGTTGGGAAAAACATCTATGAGAAAGCTGCTCTTAAAGGGAGGGGGATTTGCAGGTATTGCAGTTTAAAACGGAAGATATGAGAAAGGTTGAGAGCATGGCAAAGAAATACGGAATCCTGTATTCGGTTCTTCCAGACTGTAACAAGACAGACGGTATGAGTGAGGTCATCTTTCATACAGAGGCAGTTCCCCGTGTGAATATGATGATACAGAAGCTGAAATTTGGCAGGATTGCCACCTTTGATGACTATCTGAAGAATGGAGATGAAAAGTCCCTCGGCAAGCTGATGGATTTTTTGAGAAAACAGCAGGGAAACGAGAAAAGCCACACGGTAGAAGGGGATAAGGTAAATTCTGCCATAGACGGACTCATTGAAAAAGTGGGAATGTTTGCTATGGAAAAACAGGCTATCAGTGTGGAGCAGGTCAAGGAGAATTTCAGCATCAATGGGGAGCAGGCAGAAAATGTAATAAAACAGCTTGAGACAATCGGGGTGCTTGGCGGCAGGAGTGAGGATGGTACACACAAGGTAATGATGGATAAGGAGGCTTTCACTAACCGGATCAGAGGGTATCAGAGCCTTGCGGACAGAATGAGGGCAATATCTGCCTCAAAAAATACGAACCTGTCAGATGTTACGATCAGTAAGAAACTTATTGCAGAAGAAAACGACCATGCAGTAAAAGACCAGAGTTCCGGGAACATGGGGAAAAAAGATGTCAGATATGTGTGGCTGCATAAGGAGAACGTTATGGATATCCATAATGGAAAGACAATGCTCACATTCCTTGATACCAGCAAGGATTACAAACTCTATGATGAGCAGAACCGTGTGGTAACTACGAAAAAGGGAGACGAACTTTATACGCATTATGATAAGGTAGAAATCATCTGTCGGGAGCGATATGAAAAAGGTTCAGAAAGAACAGAAAAAAGACCACAAAGAAGAAAACGGTTACTACCAGAAAAGAGAGGTAGGAGCCTATGCAGACAACGAAGAAAAAAAAACCGTCACTGATATTTATTTTAGTGGGTGCAGTGTTATCCGGGTATCTTGGTTATCTGATAAAGGGTGCATGGACAGAAGGGATTGCCTTTAATGACTTTATGAACAGGTTCAATGAAGTGTGTGCAGTTCCTTTTGCCAATTATTACAATTCAAATACAGTAAACGCAGTAGCCATTGCATTATGTATCTATGCAATGGCTATTATTATGTATTACACCAGCCAGAGAAACTATATGCCCGGCAAAGAATATGGTACAGCAAGATTTGAAAATCCGAAGCAGGTCAATAAGATACTGGCGGATAAAGATGAGAATTTCAACCGGATACTCAGTCAGAATGTGAAGATGTCGCTGGATTTCCGAAGGCTGAAGCTCAAAGTCGGAAATATACTTATCTGCGGCGGTTCCGGAGCAGGAAAGACATTTTATGAAGTAAAACCGAATCTTATGCAGATGCCGCATAACTGTTCTTTTATCTGTACCGATCCAAAGGGAGAAATATTAAGAAGCTGTGGGCAGATGCTAAAAGATAACGGGTACAATGTAAAAGTTATCAATCTTTTGGAGATGGATAAATCAGACTGTTACAATCCATTTTCCTATATCAGAGAGGAAACTGATGTGGTGAAGCTGATTACCAATCTTATCAGTAATACCACACCAAAAGGCTCAACACCGAGTGATCCGTTCTGGGAGAAAGCGGAAGGACTGTTTTTACAGGCAATTTTCTATTATGTGTGGCTGGAGGTGCAGCCTGCAAAGCGAAACTTTGAGACAGTTTTGAAGCTGCTTGGAGAAGCAGAGGTCAAGGAACCGGGAAAGGCTTCAAAGCTGGATGTCCGTATGAAGTTTTTAGAGGAGAGTTCGCCGCTTGGAGCAAACCATCCGGCAGTCAAACAGTATAACAAATGTATGAGGGGTGCCGGAGATACTGTCCGTTCCATTATTATCAGTGCAAACTCAAGACTTGCATTTCTTGAAAATAAGCAGGTTTTACGCCTGCTCTCCAAAGATGAACTGAACCTGTCTGATATCGGCATTGGAGTCAATGGAGATGGGGAGACAAAGACAGCACTGTTCTGTGTAATCCCGGATAGTGATAAATCCTATAACTTTATTATCGGTATGCTGTACACACAGATATTTCAGGAATTTTATTATCAGGCAGACTTTAACTGCGGTGGCAGACTGCCAATTCACGTCACCTTTATGTTAGACGAATTTGCGAATGTCGCATTGCCCGATGACTTCTGTTCGTTGTTATCGACAATGCGAAGCCGGGAGATTTCAAGTATTATCATCATTCAGAATTTCGCCCAGCTAAAGGCACTTTTCAAAGATACTTGGGAAACAATCCCCGGCAACTGCGATACCTTCTTCATATATCTTGGAGGCAATGAGCAGAGTACACACAAGTATGTCTCGGAGCTTTTGTGGTAAAGGCACGATTGATAAAAAATCAAGCGGAGAGACAAAGGGCAGACAGGGAAGCTCATCAAGGAATTATGATGTTTTAGGCAGGGAACTGTTTACACCCGATGAGGTCAGAAAGCTGGATAATAAGAAATGTATTATTTTTTATCCGTGGTTTTGATCCGATAATGGACAATAAGTATATTCCATTCCGACACCCGATGTTTAATCAGACAGCGGACGGAAAGGGAAAAGCCTATGTCCATAAGACACAGGGAGCTGATCGTATCATTGGACCGCCATTTGAGATTTTGTCGGAAAAAGCCATTAAGCATTATGAAAAAATGAAGGATAAGGGCGAAAATGTGTATATTGATACACTGACCTATGAGCAGTTTATGCTGCTTGGGGATAAGGAATTAAGCAGGAGATTTTCAATGCAGGATGAGGCAGAGCAGAAGGCGAAAATCGACAGGGGAGCAGGCAAATGAGTTTGAATATGCCGATGAGTCGCAGAAAGCGGAGAACTCCGACAGTACCAATGGAGGAGAGAAGCCTGTAAGAAATCCTGAAAGGGAGAAGCCGAAGTGGGAGGATACAATCACAAACCGAATGATGCACTGGTCATATACAGCGGAGCAGAAGGAGGAAGTGAAGAAAGCACTTGCGGCAGGTGTTCCAAAAGCAACGATACTTACTTATTTTTATCCGGAAGTGACGGTGGAGAAGATGAGTTCGTACCGGAAGGAGCAGTAAAGGTGTCGCATAGGCACAGGGAGCTGTGGTATAATGTGCCTATGCGAAATTAAAGAGTTTCGTAAATCGGTATTTGAGAGGGGATGGAATATGAATTATGAATAAGGAATGGTCTGAACTTAATAAAACAATGCAGGCTCAAATAAAAAAGAAAGATACTTATAAGATGGGCATTGATACTTTATTTAATTTGCGAAGACAGTTAATGCAAACTTTAGTATCTTTCAAAGAAGAATTATGCAGAGAAGATTTTAACTCAATCCCCTTCATAAACGCTGATGGTTATCATAGTAAGACGATTGCTTATTCTATTTGGCATATTTTCCGCATTGAAGATATTGTTGCGCATACAGTGATAACTGAAGATGAACAGGTATTTTTTACTGGCAATTATCAAGTGCGTATCAATTCACCAATCATCACAACCGGAAATGAACTCGTTAAACAGCAGATTGCCGATTTTTCAAAGCAGCTTAATCTGGAAGAGCTATATTCGTATATTTTTTTGAAGTACGAGAAAGCACCGAGAAAATACTTGAACGGTTTTCTTATGATGAGTTGAAATGGAAAATTCCAGACGAAAGAAAAGGCTATTTAAAATCGCTGAATGTAGTAAACTGTGATGAAAAAAGCAATTTGGCTGATTGATTATTGGTGTAGTAAAGATATTCGTGGACTAATTCAAATGCCGTTTTCAAGACATTGGATTATGCACATAGAAGCCTGTCTGCGCATAAAGAACAAGATGCATTCATAAATAAAAATTCAAGTTTGTCTGACACTAAAATATTTTAATAACGAACTCATATAAGCACTTTAGCCAATTATAGTTAAGGTGCTTTTTTGCCATAAAAAGGAGGTGGTAACAGCAAAACATATCGGGGAAAGCCCGGTTTTATCATTACAACAGGCTATGCCTGATCATATAAAGCAACTTTTAACAGCCAGTTAGGGATAAACCCTGCTGGCTATTTTTTTTCGAAAAAGGAGACAACCAATATGAGAAAAGAACAGATTATTACGACAACCAACAACAATCAGATGGAGGAAAAAGGTATGAAGCAGAGATTTATTCATTTTAAGAGAAAATTTGTTCCGGCATTATCCGGAGCCATTATGGGAGTAATGCTTATGAGCACTACCTGCTTTGCGGCAGGAGGCACTTCGGCAGTAACACAGCCGCTTGAGAACTTTTAAAAACGCTTGTGATCGCAGTTATCGGTGCAGTCGGTGTCATTATCCTTGCAAAAAATGTTATGGAATTTGCACAGGCATACCAGCAGCAGGATTCATCTACTATGAACTCAGCTTTAAAGGGAGTTGTGGCAGGTATTATCATGGCAGGTATTTCTACTGTACTCACCTTCTTAGGCTTCTAAGATAGGGAAAAAAATAATCCCTGTTGCAATAGAAGAAAAGAGGTGAATAACAGGTATGGATATTTTTTAAGCTGGGAGACAAAATACTTGCTCTCCTTGAAGCTATGTTTGGATTTTGGAATAATCAGATATCTTTGGTTTTTGCAATGCTTGGACAATCGCCCGTCAGTTTTAAGGGCGGTGGTCCGTGGGCAGTCATTGAGGGAATAGAGCCAATCTTTGTAGCAGTTGGTTCTTCCCTTGTGGTACTGTTCTTTGTTATCGGTTTCTGTTCGGAAAGTATAGATGTGAAAAGATGAAATGAGGTTTGAATCAATCCTGCGTATGCTTATCCGATTAGGACTTGCAGAATGGTTTGTTGCCAATAATGTCACGATTATGAAAGCATTTTTTACTTCCATCGGAAATCTGGTAGGGCTTATTTCGGCAGGAACAACAACACAGCTTGCCATTGACAGTGCACAGGCAGATGTCATTAAGGGACTTGGATTTGGTGAAAGTCTGGTAATGCTGATCCTTACGGCACTGCTTGCAATCATCATTATTATCTGTGGTTTCTTTATCATTTACACCGTGTATTTCAGATTCTTAAGAATATTGATCATTGTGCCGCTTGGAGCAATCGCCTGCTCTACAATGGCAGGAAACAGAATGGTAAGTCATACGATGTCAACTTACTGTAAGTATTTCTTATCCTGTGTGTTTGAGGCGGTAACAATGGCACTTGCGATTGTGGTATGCAACGCATTTATCAATGCAGGGCTGCCTTCCTTTACGGGAAGTTATGCAGACTGGGCACAGACACTTATTTATCTGTGTGAAATGACATTTACCATAGCAATGACGGTTGGAAGTGTGAAGGGAGCACAGACACTTACAAGTAAGGCATTCGGATTATAGAAGGAGGCATTTATGGATAATGAAAAGAAACAGGTGACTTATAATTCCAGTTTTTCCGGGGAGACACAGGTAACACTCGATATTCAGCAGTATATGAATAACAAGGCAATGTATATCGGGCTTATGTGTAATGAAGATGGATACGATGAGCCGTTTGGTGATGTGACCGTAAATTTGTCTGTTGCTGCACCGAATTATTGCGGATATCTGAATGTGAATGATATGCCGGATATTGAGAAATTCATCACAGAAAATGAGCTTGGGGAGTTTACAGGATTTACACAGAGGAGTGGTTATTGTGAATATCCTCTTTATCTGTTCAATGTTGATAAGCTGAGAGAACTGTGTCCGGACGGAATGGATATGTATGAGGCAAATATCGGTATGGCAAGAAAGCCGGAGACAAAGGAGTTAGCAAGATAGGGGGCAGAGGACAATGGTTATTGAAATAAACAAAGACATTGACCGTTATCAGGAATCGGTGGCAATGGGACTTACAGCAAAACAGCTTGTATTTTCTATTGCCAGTGTGATAGTCGGTGGCGGTATCGTATTACTTCTTTATAGATATATTGGTCTTACAGGTTCTGCTTATGTGGCGATTCCGTGTGTAGCTCCGATAGCACTTGGAGGATTTTATTCTTTTAATGGAATGAATTTTTACGAGTATATGGGAAAGAAACTGCATTTTATGTTTGGAAATAAGGCTCTTACCTATGTATCTACTGAGGGAGAGCCGATTATCAAGGCTTTTGAAATGGAGCAGAACGGACAGGTAAAGAAGAAAGGCAAAAAAAAACTCAATCAGAGATTACAACATCTGAGTCGGCAGTAAAGAAACAGGAGGAATTTGAAGAAATGAAGAAAAAAGACAAGAAACATGATGTTTGGACTGGCAGCCGTGTTTGTGCCTGGCGGTAGCGGGTGTGGCTGCTTATAAAGCAATGCACTAAAAAAGGAACCTGCATAAAAACAGATTCCTTAAATGAGGGAAAATCCCTGTCGAAGAATGGAAGTCCAGTTACTTTTCTGATAGAGAAATCGGACTATGATTACAGTCTGCTTTTCTTCATCAATCGTATAAAAGGCAAGGTAATTATTGATTATCACAAAACGAATGCCCCAGCTTGCCAGTACCGGATCATCTACCAGACGGAACTTCTGTGGCAGGTCGGCTAGTGAGCCTATCTGCTCAGTCGCAGCATCTAACAGATTATCTGCGGCATCCGGATTTTTGAGGGTAAATTCGATGTAATCCGCAGCACGCATAATATCGTGTTCTGCGGTGGAAGTGATATGAACCTGATAGCTCATCGACTGCGGCGGCTCCTGATATCAGCCATAGCTTCGGAAAATGGTCTTGTATTGCCTGTGGCAATATCGTCCATTCCTTCTTTAATCTGGCTGTAAAGTTCAAAGCGGCTGGTCAGTTCTTCGTAGGCTTCAATGCTCATAACAGCAAGGTCGCCTTTTCCATTCTTCGTAATGAAAACTGGTTCCGGATAATTATGACAAAATGTAGAAATTTCATTGTAATTATTCCTTAAATCAGCACTTGATTTGATTGCTGGCATAAAAACACCTCCTTATTTGATAACAAAATTATACACAAATTTTGTTATGAAGTCAATGGATATACCATTAGTGTTAGCAGGAGAAACACAACTATTCATATGTATCTGACCGTGAGGTCGGGAACAAGCCCGTTGGGTGATGTTCCCGGCGGGCTTTCACAGATAAGAAAGCGAGGTTAGAGACAATGGGTTTATTTACGGACGGATTTAAGCTCTTGAAAAAGGCAAGTGAGCCTTTGTATAAGACACCGAAATCCATTCAGAAAACCATAGAGATTATGGCGGTGGCTGAAAACGGTATTTTTTGAAGTAAGCAGGAATAAGTATTCCAAGTGTTACCGCTTTCAGGACATCAATTACACAACGGCAACGGAGGATGAGCAGATCGGCATTTTTTGAAAGATACTGCAAATTCTTAAATTCGCTGGACTGTAATTATAAGATTACGATTAACAATAAGAACAAAAATATGGAGGACCTCCGTGATAAGGTTCTTATTACAGAAAAAAACGATGGCTTCAATAATTACCGAAGAATTTACAATGACATTATTGAGGAGAAGATTATTGAGGGCAGACAGGGGATTGAACAGGAAAGATACCTGACGATCACGATTGAGAGAAAGAACTTTGAGGAGGCAAAGGCACAGTTTGCCACACTTGAGGCAACAATACACAAGGCTTTCATTGAACTGGGGGCGGAGATTGTGCCGCTTAAAGGCAATGAAAGGCTGAAAGTGCTCTATGACTATTACCATCTTGGCGATGAGGGCAGTTTTGATTTTGATATCAAAAAGGCAAAGAAGGTCGGAGCAGATTTTAAGAATGATTTATGTAATGGTATGGTGAAATATTTCCCAGACCATTTTGAGGACGAGAGTAAATACTGCAAGGCACTTTTCATTAAGAAGTATCCCAGCAGTTTATCTGACAGATTTATCAATGAGATTACTTCCCTTCCGGTACACTCCATTACCAGTATTGATGTAGTGCCTGTGCCAAAGGATTTGACCACAAAGGTGCTTCAGAAGAAATATCTTGGTATTGAGTCGGATATTATCAAGCAGCAGAGAGTCCGTAATAAGAATAATGACTTCTCCACAGAAATCTCTTATGCAAAGAGAACGGAGAAAAAAGAGATTGAGGCTATTATGGATGATGTCCGTGAAAATGACCAGTGTCTTTTTCTTTGTAGGAGTTACCATTATCCTTATGGCAGAAAGTAAGAAGGAGCTTGAGAGTGTCTGCGAAACAGTAGAAACAATCGGAAAGCGTAACAGTTGTACGATTGATACACACTACTTAAAGCAGAGGGAAGCACTCAACACGGCACTTTCCGATTGGTGTAAGACAGGTGGAAACAATGCGTACCCTTCTTACCCAGTCGCTTGCGGTGCTTATGCCGTTTAATGTGCAGGAACTGAATGACAGCACAGGTAATTATTACGGTATCAACCAGATCAGTAAGAATGTAAATATCGGTAACAGAATGAAGCTCATCAACGGAAATGGCTTTGTATTCGGAGTGCCGGGTTCCGGCAAATCATTCTTCTGTAAGATGGAAATGGGCAGCGTATTTTTATCGGGGGATGATGAGATTATCGTCATTGATCCGATGAACGAATATTTTGATATTGCACAGACTTATGGTGGAACCGTGGTAAATATGTCCACATACACGGACAACTATGTAAATCCGCTTGAGATGGACGTGTGGAGTCTTGATCCGAATGATTCAAAGGGAATGATAAGGGAAAAAAGGGGAATTTATGCTTGGTCTTTGTGAGCAGTGTATCGGGGACAGCTTAAATTCCAGACAGAAATCAATCATTGGACCGCTGTGTGAGAAAGATGTATATCGACATCGCAAGGGGCAGGGAAAAGTATATTCCGGTAATGAGTGACTTCTACGATATCCTTATGGAACAGCCGGAGGACGAAGCAAAGGATATCGCATTGTCTTTGGAACTTTTTGTAAATGGTTCCCTCAATATCTTTAACCACCAGACAAATGTTGATGTAGATAACCGATTCACGGTATATGGTATCAGGGACTTAGGCACGGAACTTAGTCCTATCACAATGCTTGTTATGATGGAGTCCATTCAGAACAGAATTGTAGAAAACGGGCAGAAGGGCAAGGCAACCTGGCTCTATATTGATGAGTTCCATGTCCTGCTTAATTCGGAGTATTCTGCAAAATATTTACAGCAGCTCTGGAAGAAGGTGAGGAAACAAGGTGGACTGTGCACGGGTATCACCCAGAACGTCGTGGACCTTTTACAGAACTACACCGCCACTACAATGCTTGCAAACTCTGAGTTTGTTGCACTCTTAAAGCAGGCGAATACAGACAGTTCCAAGATGGCAGAGGTTATCGGTGTATCAGAGGCACAGCTTAGATTCGTAACCAATACCGCATCGGGAATGGGACTTATCAAGTGTGGTTCCGTGGTAATTCCGTTTGATAACCAGATCAGCAAGGACACTGACCTTTACAGACTGTATAACACCAATATCCACGAAAAGATTGCGGAGCAGAAGAAAAAAGGAGGCAAAATTTGCTGATTAGAATTGCAATGTATCAGCCATTTGGACTAAGTTCCGGATGGCTACTTTTTTACCTTTTTAAGGATACAGAAAGAAGGTGGGAACATTGAAGATAAAAAAAGTGGATGACAAGCCTATGGTCATTCACACTAAGAAAAAAAGCTAAGATTCATATGCATGAACCGAAGAAGGCTAAAATTCAGGGCAGTAACATTCACACCGTACAGCGTGGTCCGAAAATTGCCAGTGCAAAGATAAATGATACAGGTAAAAAAGAAGTCTTATCGTAAGAGTACCATTCATCAGGCAGAGAAGAAAGAAAAGGAACCTTCAAAATTTAAGAGAAATATACGGGAGTCCAATACTTCTATCAAGACGAAGAATACCAATCTTCATATAGCAGGAAGAACGGGAGCACTTGCGGCTGGAGCAGTTACAGAGCAGGTGGAAGGCGGGCAGGAAGTGTCACAGGCAGCTTATCTTGCATATGAAGTAAGCCGTCCGGTTACGGGAACTGCTTCAAGGGGAGCGTCACTTTTCAGAAGGAAAGCGGCAGCCGAAGCAAAGAGGCGTATCAAGAAGGTAGAAACAGGAAAGAAACTGGCAAAAAAGATGGGAAAGAAAGCTGCCAGTGATACGGCAAAAAAAGGTTGCCGGTGACACGACAAAGACAGCAGCGAAAGAAACTGCTAAGAACACTGCGAAAGAAACTGCTAAGAACACTGCAAAAAAAGAAACTGCCAAAACTACGGCAAAAGCGGCAACCACAGCGGCAGGGTACAGCGGTTGCACCGGGAGCAGGTATAGCAGTCGGCATGGCGGCAGGCTATGCCACAGGTGTATCTATTGAGGCGAAGGATGTGAAAGCAGCGAACCGTAGCAGAAAGATTAAATTTTTTCTGGATAAGATGAAAGAACAGGAAAATCAGACGGACAGTGTTGTAAAACTGGTAAAAGATCTGATTGTAAAAAAGGCAGTTCTCTGGATAAAGGCGGCAGCTCCGATTATCGGACTTGTACTTTTGCTGTTGGTTCTTTTAGTGGTAATCGTTGCAGTTCCGGTTATTGCTGTGATAGCGATTCTTTATAATTCACCATTTGCCTTATTTTTACCGCCGCTGGAGTCGGGAGATACAGTGCAGACAGTTACAAGTGCTTATGTGTCTGAATTTAACCGTGATGTGAATACCAAAGTGAATGAACATACCGGATATGACTTTGGCGAACTGGTGTATGTAGATTATGAGGGAATGGATGAAAATCCAAGTAACTACTACTACGACATTATGGCGGTCTACATGGTCAAGTATGGTGTAGGCGATACTGCAACAATTATGAATGATATATCAAAGGGGTGGTTGCAGACTGTAGTAAATGATATGTGTTCTTATACTACAAGTAGTGGAACAAAAGATGTGGAGGAAACAGACGCAGATGGCAATGTAACAACTGTTACGAAGTCGGTACTGTATGTAAATGTTACGCTCAAATCATACAGAGATATGATTTCCGTTTATGGATTTAATTCTGATCAGGTAGAAATGCTTGAGCAGATCATGAGTCCGGAGTTTATGGGACAGCTTGGATATGCCGGAAGTGGAAGCGGTGGAGGCGGTGGAAGCCCCGGAGTAAGTTCCATGACAGAGGATGAAATAAATGCAATCCTCAGTGGTATTACAGATAGCAGGCAGAAAGCAGTCTGCTCTTATGCCCTTCACAGAGTGGGTTATCCTTACAGTCGGAATTAAGAGATAGTGGCAATTATTATGATTGCAGTTCAACTTGCGTATTATTCATGGAAGGATGCAGATGTGAATATCAGTTATGGAGGAGCAACTACAGCAGCGGCAGAAGCACAGGGACTTGATGAAGCAGGAAAGACCGTATCTTATGATGAAATGCAGCCTGGTGATCTTATCTTTTTACAGTTTCACAAACAACGGAAGATATAAGAATATCAGCCATGTGGCAGTATATGTCGGCAATGGCAAGGTGGTAGAAGCCCTGAATGAAAGAGTTGGCGTAGTTTACCGTGATGTGGCAAGTGTTGGAAAGATTGTAGTAATTGGCAGACCATAGAAAATTGGCAGAGAGGGCGAAAGTCCTCTCTGGGACAGGAGGTAAGAATGGATTTAAAGGATATGATTCTTGTAATGGAGAATTATAAGGGAACAGAAAGAAATATGCTTATGACTTTGGAAGATTATAAGAAGTTCGTTGCCATTGATGATATGTCAGAGCTTGCAGATCAGATGCTGCTTCTTGGAAGAACGCTTGCGGAAGGTTTTACAGAGTATTACAGGGCAGCAAATGTTACAGTTTTTGCAAAATTCTGTAGAGATGATGTGGAACTGGGACGCTTTTTGCAAGGATATTATAATGATTCAAAGAAATTTTACTTTGATAAGGCAACAAGTTCCCCAGAGTGTATTACAAAGATGGATGAGATTGGAATGACGGATAGAGGCTGGATAGATGACTTTATCCTGCATTATGAAAAATGCGACAGGACATTTGAAAGAGGGCAGACATTTCATAATTTTAATGACCACGATTATATGGTACTTGAAGCATTATCTCCACGCAATCTTGTGGTAATGGATATGAAAAGCGGCTCTCTCACGATTGCTCTTGGAGCAACAGAGTATAAGCGATATCCGAAAGACGAGGAGCCAACAAAGGATAACACAACGATTGGGGTATCGTGGGAGCACGGGATTTATCTTGGTTCCACACTTTCGCAGACCAACTTTAAGGCATATAAAAGAGAATACGGGACACCTGAAAAGATAAAAGATGTTTATGATTACAGGGCGAAACTCAAGCAGAAGTTTTATTTTTATCAGGATTTGTCAAAGGATGATGATATTCCAAAAAATATGCAGAATGATTTCCTGCACCAGATGTATAAGGAATTTGGAACGATAGAGGAGGAATATTTTTATGACAGGCTTGAAGATGGAAAGTATGATGAAGGTTTTAAGGAAAGACAGGTAAAAGGAAAAAAAAAGAGCCGATGAGGAAAAATGGAATTGGAGGCTGATATCGAATGGAAAAAAAGAATTTGATATTGAGATAAAAGAAGTTCTCTCAAGGGTAGAGACAGTAAAGGCAGAGTCACTTGACGATGCCATAAACAAGGCAATGGATATGTATTATTCAGAACAGATAGTCCTTGATGCGGAGGATATGAAGGGAGTTGACTTTTCGCCATACAGCGAAGAACAGCTCCCTTCTTCATTAAAGGAAAATGGAGGAAAGACACGATGAAAAATGAGCAGACAGAAGTTATTAAGGATATGGAATTTTTATTAAACGAACTTCATAAGGAATGGGAAAGACCGGGAGAGGTAAAATCGTCTGTCAGTATTCCATATGAGAAAGTTGAGGAAATCAGCAGAAAGCTGAATGTGATTGTCTATGAGACACAGCAGTCGGCTGACAGCGACGGACTTGCCTTTAAGCAGAGCATAGCCAAGTCAAAGCAGTGTTATGTGCTTCTCAGGATTATGCGAAAGATTGTAAAAGGAAAGGGCAAATGTGATAGACAGGCGGTTGATGCAGAATTTGTGATTGAGCTTGACGGGGAGGAGTCAAAGCTCTTTAAGGAAATGTTTGCAGAATTACTGAAGTAAAAGGAGGGTGACACATGAGTGTTGATATGAAGGTCAAAGCGATATATGATTCAGAAATCAGCAACATCACCCGTTCTGAAAAAGAACTGGAAAGATGTATTAAAGGTTGCAGGTCAGTTATATCGCTATGAATTTGATAATATCGTTATGGTAACAGCTCAGAGATCACCGGAGAAAAAGTACCCTTATGGCAGATTATGACACTTGGAAGAAAGTGGGAAGATATGTAAAGCGTGGAGCAAAGGGCTGTGCTATCTTCCCCTCAAGGGCACTTAATCCCCGTATGAGATATATTTTCGATATCAGTGATACAGGCGGAAAGAATGTGAAGCTGACATGGGATCTGGAGGGGAAAACCTGAAAAAGTTATGCAGACTTTCTGGTATCGGAAGGACAGATGGAGCGGTATAAAAGCGATGACAGGGAATCACTAAAAAATACGCTAAAACAGTTTACAGGAACAAATGTTTGGGATATAATAAAAGAGGAGTTCGGGGATAGAATGTCCGAACTAATGCAGCTATCGGTAGTGTGATAAAGGAATTCAACGAAAAACGCAAGGGCTTACAGCAGGATAGCGATATGGAGCAGTTAGTATATTCCAGTGTTATGTATGCTGTAGGGACGAGATGTGGATTTGACTTATCTGTGCAAGAACAGGATTTCAGTCAGATTGTAAACATCAAAGATGAGGAGATAGTTTACCGTCTTGGTTCCCTTGTATGCGATGTCTCCTGTAGTGTTCTTAGAGAATTTAGTAGGAATTTACAAACGATTGAGAGCGAAAGGAGAATATCATATGTTAGAAGCAATGACTTACAAGGAAGTTGACGGACTGCTGTATCCGGAGCTGACAATGCCGGACGAGACAGAGGATTTAACGAAGCTGGGCAGATACGGGAGAATGGCAATGAAGTATCTTCTGGAGAACGAACCGGCAAGGTACAAGACACTGATGAGATTCGGGAAGATGTACGAGAAGATGTCGGCAGTAGAGGAGGAAGCAAACCAGCTTTTTACGACCAGTTGGAGGAACAGTATCTAATGAAGCACAAGCCACAGAATCCGTCCTCAACGATGGAAATGTGGAAGCTGAGAGAGCAGGCGAAGATGCAGGCAGAGGAAGTAGTGGCTCCACCAGATCGTGATGAAGTTTCATTAGAAACACAGGAAGAATTAAATAGAGAGCTTGATGAGATTAACTCATTGGGTGTCAGTAAGGAAGCCGAATATACACAGGCTTCCTTTTTTTTCGATCAAAACGGGCAGGCTAGTTTTGGTGTGAAGCAGTCAGAGAAAAACCAGACACAATGAATTTATGCGTCAGTATGAGGAGGACAGAAAGACTGCCCTTGCAGGAAAATATAACTATCTCAATCCGAAAAAAGGCAGAAAGTGTACCAAGTGAGTATGTAAAACAAATACTTATGAGAGGGACTGGCTTTGTCGGTGGAAAAGGCAGAGTGTGTGAAATTTACCGCACAGAGATAGATGCTGGAACCAGAGCAAAGCGTATCAAGGCAGAATATGGTCAGGGGTGGTGCAAGCTGGCCGCTTGACGGTCTGGGCTTGCACGGGTATGACACATTTCACGGTTCGGGACTTCGTATCCAATGGAAAGATGAAGATGGAGAAGTAGAAGGATATGTTTCGTGGAAGAATGTCGAAAAGGAAATCGGTGTACTTATCCTTACCGGAGAATACCAGTCGGAGACACCTCGTATTGATGAGCTTGCAATGGACGGACTTCGTGAAGATGATGAAGTCATTGACGCAGAGTACAGTGAAGTTGATACGCAGGAGGAGAAAAATCAGAAATTGATGATTATGCTATTCCTGATGAGCCTGACAGTTATGCTGTAAACAGAAAGGCGGCTGAGTTACGGTATATCAAGCCGATTGATTATGCTGACCGTGTAGCTGCAATGGATGAAGATTTAAGAGATGCCATTGAGATACTTGTGTCAGAATGTAGCTGTTACACACCATTCCGTGCTTTCCTTATGGATGTGGTGCAATCGGATTTTGCATTTATGCCGAATAAGCTGGAACTGATCTGTGAGATAGCGATGGGAAATGTTCAGGGTGAGAGAAAGGCATATTGCAATAATCAGTATGGACTCACAGAATACACCTTTAAGCAGTGCAGATGTGAAAGTAAAGTAAGCTACAAAAACAGAAATGGAGAGAGGGCAGGGGATACCGTATCGTGGCGTGAGGTATATGAAATCTTATCCTATATGGTAAAACAGCCATTTTACTGTGGAGAGGACCAGAAGGCAATCTATCAGACCATAAAAAATAAGATTGACAGGGAAAAAGATGAATCCTGTTTACCGCAAGTTCTTTGATATTGAGGACAGTGTGAGAGAAAAGCCGTCTTAAAACCAGAGAACGGGCGATTGCATATGGCTTGAATACCAAGATTGACACGGATGGTCGTATAATTTCTGATGAGGATAAGAATGTATCGGCAGATATTTCGCAGAATGATACCGAACCACAGGAGGCTGCCCCTGAAACACCTGCACAGGAAGTATTACCGCCAGCGGAAGGTCTGTGTGGAAAAGAAAAAACACAAGACCAGACAAAACTCAATTTCCATTATAACCTGTGGGAAACAGAAAAGGGTGGTGCAAAGACCAGATACCAGTGGAACATTGATGCAATCTGTACACTAAAGCAGATTGAAGCAGAAAACAGACTTGCAACACAGGAGGAGCAGACTGTTTTATCAAAGTTTGTCGGCTGGGGAGGCTTGTCACAGGCATTTGATGAGAATAATGCAGCGTGGAGCAAAGAGTATGCAGAACTGAAAGAACTTCTTTCCGATGAGGAATACAGTGCGGCAAGAGCAACTGTAAATAATGCCTTTTACACTTCGCCGGAGATTGCAACGTGTATTAACTCAGCACTTGTGCAGTTTGGGTTTAAAGACGGCAATGTCTTGGAGCCTTCTATGGGTATCGGTAATTTCTTCGGAAGTATGCCAGCACCAATGCAGCAAAGTAAGCTGTACGGAGTGGAGCTGGACAGCATATCAGGAAGAATAGCAAAACAGCTTTACCAGAATGCCAATATCAGTATTACAGGATTTGAAAACACCACATATCCGGATAACTTTTTGATGTTGTTATGGGAAATGTGCCATTTGGAGATTATAAGATATTCGATCCAAAGTACAACAAGTATAACTTCCGTATTCACGATTATTTTCTGGCAAAAGCACTCGATCAGGCAAGACCGGGAGGTATGGTTGCAGTGATTACCACAAAGGGAACACTGGATAAGAGCAATCCGACTATACGAAAGTATCTGGCTGAGAGGGCAGAACTTGTGGGAGCAATCCGACTTCCGAATACTGCATTTAAGGATAATGCAGGAACTGAGGTGACTGCGGACATTCTTTTTTTACAGAAAAGAGAGCGAAAAATTGATATAGAGCCTGACTGGGTACATCTTGGTGTCACAGGTGATGGCATAGCAGTCAATTCCTATTTTGCAGAGCACCCGGAGATGATGCTTGGTACAATGCAGTATGACACAAGGATGTTCGGACAGGACAGCAGATATACCGTCTGTGTGAATAATGATGAGAACTTCAATCTGTATGAAGCACTCAATAAGGCAATCTGTAACATCAGAGCACAGATGACAGATTTTGAGAGACTGGCAGATAATGAGGAACAGACAGAGGAAGTCATTCCCGCTGATCCGGATGTCAGAAATTATACTTACACATTCTTTGAAGGAAAACTTTATTACAGGGAAAATTCAGAGATGGTAAGGCAGAAAGTATCACCGACAGCAGAGGAGCGTATCAAGAGCCTTGATGAAATCAGACAGATAACAAGAGAGCTGATTGATATCCAGATGGAGGGCTGTAGTGATGAGGAGCTTGCAGACAAACAGCAGCTTTTGAATGTAAAATATGATAAATTCGTTGGAAAGTATGGAGCAATCACTTCCAAAGCAAACCGTACAGCGTTCAGGGATGACAGCGATTATCCGCTTCTTTGCAGTCTTGAAGAAGTAAATGAGGACGGGGAGGTGAAGAAGGCTGATATGTTTTATAAGCAGACGATTAAGGCAAAGTCCGTGGTGGACAGGGTAGAAACTGCGGTAGAGGCTCTTTAATGTATCGGTCAATGAGTTTGGATATGTAAATATCCCTTATATGCTCTCCATTTATGAAGCAGACAGGGATACTCTCATAAAGGAACTTGATGGAATTATATTTCTTAATCCTGACCGTTACAATGAAAATAACCCGGACGCAGGCTGGGAGACAGCAGACGAATATCTGTCGGGAAATGTAAGGGATAAGCTGCGTGTTGCAAAGGCAATGGCGGCGGATACCGATAATCCGCAGGCAGAAAGATTTGCCGCCAATGCCGCAGCCCTAGAGGAAGTTCAGCCGGAATGGATTGAAGCCTCGGATATTGATGTAAAGATTGGTACAACTTGGATTGAGCCGCTTGATTATGAGCAGTTTATCTATGAGCTGCTTAATACACCAAAGAGGGCAAGGGCAATCAGAACAGAGTATTATAATTCCGGTATTCAGGTACACTTGAATAAAATGAGTATGGAATGGTTCATTGAAAATAAAAGTATGGATAAACATTCCGTGGCTGCAACGAAAACTTATGGTACAAGCAGAATGGACGCTTATTCTATTTTTGAGGATACCCTGAACTTAAAAACAGTCACTGTCAGGGACAGGATTGATGACGGTGATGGCAAGTACCATTATGAAGTCAATAAGAATGAGACAATGCTTGCAAGGGAAAAAGCAGAATATGATCAAGGAGAAGTTCAAGGAATGGCTGTTTGCAGAACCGGAACGCCGACAGAAGTATGTGGAATATTATAATGAAACCTTCAATAATATCCGCCTGCGTGAGTATGACGGAAGCCATTTGCAATTTCCGGAATGAACCCTGAGATTGAATTAAAAACCGCACCAGAAAAATGCGGTGGCACGAATCCTTATGGGAGGAAATACCCTGCTTGCCCACTGCGTCGGAGCCGGAAAGTCGTTTGAAATGATGGCTGCGTGTATGGAACAGAAAAGACTCGGACTTTCCAATAAGACAATTATGGTAGTGCCAAAGCCGCTTATCGGGCCGGCAGACGGCAAGTGAATTTTTAAGGCTTTACCCGTCAGCAAACATCTTGGTTGCAACGGAGCGTGATTTTGAAAAGAGCCGAAGAAAGCAGTTTGTGTCAAGGATTGCGACAGGCGATTATGACTGCATCATTATGTCGCACTCGCAATTTGAAAAAATTCCAATTTCGGCAGAGAGAAAGGAGCGAATGCTTAATGAACAGATAAATGAGATCACCTATGCGATTGATGATATGAAGGAGCGGAACGGGGAACGCTGGACCGTAAAGCAGATGGAAAGCCAGAAGAAAAAAAAGCTGGAGGAACAGCTTAAATCCCTGACCGATGAGAGCAGGAAAGATGACCTCATTACCTTTGAGGAGCTGGGTGTTGACTCTATTATGGTAGACGAAGCACACAATTTTAAGAACCTCGCCACATTTTCAAAGATGAATAATGTGTCGGGAATCAGCAGTAGTGGGGCTAAAAAGTCAACGGATATGCAGCTTAAATGCCAGTATTTATCAGAGATAAATGATGGCAGGGGAATTGTATTTGCAACAGGTACACCGATAAGCAACACAATGTGTGAGATGTATGTTATGCAGCTTTATTTGCAGAAATCGGCACTTGAGGAGATGGGAATTCATCATTTCGACTCGTGGGCGGCTAACTTTGGAGAAGTAACAACGGCACTGGAGCTTACGGTTGAGGGCAGTGGTTTCCGTTTCAAGAGCAGGTTCAATAAATTTACCAATCTGCCGGAGCTTATGAACATCTTCCGTGAGGTTGCCGATGTGCAGACAGCGGATATGCTTGACCTTGATGTGCCAGCTCTGCGTGGCGGCAAGCCTATCATCGTGGAGTCGGAGCCGGACTGGTATGTGAAGCGTAATGGAAGAATTTGTTGTAAGGGCAGAAAGGATAAGGGGCGGGGGTGTTGATCCAAGTGTTGACAACTTCTTAAAGATTACGCACGAAGCAAGACTTCTTGGAACAGACGCAAGACTGATTGATAAGGACGCACCGAACAACCCGGACGGAAAGCTCAATAAGGTAGCGGAAAATGTCTGGAAAGAATATGTAAAAGGAAATGCTGATGGTCATATAGGCTGTCAGCTTATTTTTTTTCGGATATTGGAACACCGGGACCGGACAAGGACTTTACGATTTATGATTATCTGAAGGAGTCACTTATCCAATATGGTATCCCTGCGGAGGAGATAGCATTTATTCACGATGCAAAAACAGACGCACAGAGGGATGCACTCTTTAAGGAAATGAGGACAGGTAAGAAAAAAGTCCTTATCGGTTCGACAGATAAGTGCGGAACCGGAGTTAATGTACAGACACACCTTGTTGCAATGCACCATGTCGATTGCCCGTGGAAGCCTTCTTCCATTGAACAGAGGGAAGGCAGAGGTATCCGACAGGGAAATAAAAACGATGAGGTGGCAATCTACCGATATGTTACAAAACAAACCTTTGATGCATACAACTGGTCACTTGTGGAAAACAAGCAAAGCGTTTCATCAGTCGGTTATGACAAGCAAGGCAGTGAGCCGAAGCTGTGAGGACATTGATGAGGCAACACTTTCTTATGCGGAGATTAAGGCGGTTGCGACAGGCAACCCTTTTAATCAGGGAAAAAGATGGAGGTTGACAATGATGTCCAGAGATTAAAGCTCTTAAAAGCGTCGTATGATAATCAGAGATACGGATTGCAGGATAATTTTATGATCAAATATCCAAAACTCATCAAAACTGCGACAGAAAAACTTTTGCCAGTGTAAGGGAGGATATAAAGGCAAGGGATAAGGAATTGATTGATAACCCGGACTTTGCCATTACCATAGGCAATGCAACTTATACAGAGCGAGTGGATGGTGGAACCGTAATGCTTGAAGCAATCAGCAAATGTAAGACAGGCGAAACCACTCCAGTCGGTAAGTTCCACGGCTTTGAGCTTTTGGTGGAAAAGAATGTCCTCAGTATCAACTATATGGTGCTTCGTGGAAAGACGGAAATACAAGGCAGAACTTTCCACAAGTCCGGTGGGAAGTATGGTAAAGCTGGAGAACCTGTTCAACGGACTTCATGAAAATGTTGATTTTCTGGAAAAGAAGATTGAACAGTACCAGAATGACCTTGAGGCTTCAAAGGCGGAGTATGATAAGCCGTTTGCATATAGTGCAGAACTGGAAGAAAAAAACTTGCAAGGCAGTATGAATTAAATGCCCAGCTTGACCTTGAGAACGCAAAGGCTATGGATGCAGATCTTGGCGGACCGGACGAAGAAAAAAGTCTGAGGACAGAATAGAAAATGCGGGTATTGTTGCAGAGGATAAGGGAATCTATATGCCAGACAGAAACAGGAAAAGATAGGAGTGAAACTCTATGAGCATAAGGAAAGTGGTCGCAGGACTACTGATTACAGCAGGGATTGCCATTATGGCAGTCCCTTTTTTCTGGCGTACAACCGGAGAGAGAAACACGAACCAGCTCATAAATGAATTTGAGCAGACATTGGAGGAGAAGCAGGATGAAAGGTCAGAGGTTGAGAAAGAGCAAACCACCGTTAGTAAAGAGGAGAAAGCCATTCTTAAAGAAGGCAGTATCATCGGCATTATTGAGATACCGGGAATAGATATCAGATACCCGGTAATGGAAGAAACCGGAAGTGAAATGCTGAATGCCGGGACAGGGAACAATGCGTTTTATTGTCAGGTGCAGATATAAGGAGGCGGCAGATGAATAAGAGATACCGACTGGGGGAGATAGAAGAAGCAGTATCGGAAATGGAGGAGCTGATCGACACTCAGGATGATATTGCAGAGATTGATGATGACTTTCAGATTGTCGTAAGCGGCTGGTCTGTGTATGTCGAAAGGCTGAATCTGACACTCAGACAGGGAGTTGCCTGTATCTGGGATACGGAGGCAGGATTATTTATGCCTGATTTTGATGTGACTATCGTGTATGAGGGAAACATCGAAACACAGGAATGGCTCTACTATGAGCAGGAATTTCGGAATGGTTGTTACACTTGGCAACTGGTTAAATGGCAGATTGTCTTGTGAACAGATAGAACAGCTTTGGTGTGAGCTTATCATACCAGAAAACAATGATAATTCAGAAGTATAAGAAAGAGAGGAACAGCGTATGAAGTATTCAATTAAGGTAAACGAGGTAAGAGCAAAAGATGGCAGCAATATCAAGGGTTTTGCGACCGTGGTATTTGGTGATTCATTCAAGATTACCAATATCGCAATCCTTGAAAATAAGGAAAAGGGAGAGCTTTTTGTATCAATGCCAAGATACCGTTCAAATGAGCGTGATGAGAAAAACAGCGTGATTTATAAGGATGTATGCAATCCTATCACGGCAGAGTTTCGTGAGGAACTCTATACTAATATCCTTGAGGCTTATGCAAAAATCAGGGAGCCGGAGAAAGCAGAAACACAGACACAGGGAAAAACTCAGGAAATGCCGGAGTTTTCCGTGACGGTAACACCTTATGAAAGGGGGAAGGCAGTAATATCAAGGGACTTGCCCGTATTTACTTTGAAAACAGCTTCATTGTAAATAATGTAAACATCCTTCAGGGCAAAGAGAAAATCTTTGTATCAATGCCTTCTTATAAAACAAAGCAGGTGGACGAGCACGGCAAACCGATTTATCAGGATGTCTGCTATCCGGTCACAAAGGATTTCAGGGGAGAAGCTCTATAATGAGATTATTGCAGAATATGAGAAAGCAAAGGATAAGAGCAACGAAAAAGCAAGGGAGAATGCCGAACAGAACCACGGAAATCCCGACAGGGATAAAAAAGGATACACCCTTTCGATAATTAAGGCTAAGGGGCGGCATATGCTGCCCTGTTTATAAGGAGGAAAAGCAGATGGAAGCAGAAAAGACACTTACTAATGAGGAGATCATAAGAGAACTTCTCGATTTATTAAAAAAAGAATACTATGAAAGAACAGGCAAATGATGTATTTGAGATATGCACCTATGTGGATGGTCTGGAAAAAAAAAAAGATTGTGTCTATGACAGAAGAACTTACCAGTATGCAGGACCAGATCAAGAAAATGCAGGAAGATACCCTTATCAATAATGCAAAAAAAGCATTAACAGAAGCACAGGAGCGACTCAATGCCAGATGTGAGCAGATAAAGTCACAGGTATCTGAGATAAAAGTACAGGTAAAATCTACTGCCAAGAATATTGTTGATGAAACAAAGGCAAACGGCAGGGCGGCACTTTACAGGGTGACAGAATTTGTAGGAATTAAGAAAAAAGACTTCTCAATGTCAGAACAGCGGTAAAAGATATGATTGTATCTACAGACAGGGATATTGCAAGGATAGCACTTCTTGCAAAGGGACTCCGTGAAGCTGGTCAGATCGTAAACAATGCGTTCCATACCTTTGCAGATAAGCCGGAGGTGGATTATTCACAGAAGGAACAGAAACACCCTTTCACAAAGGCGGTGCTTGCCCCTATGAAAGCAGTGAAAAAACTGCTTGTATCAATGGAGCTGCATCTGGATGCCTCGATTGATAAGCTGGATAATCTGGCTATGAATGTGCAGTTTGATAAGGAAAAGCGTATGGAGCAGACAAAGGATAAGGAACAGAAAGCACCGGATACAGAAAGAGAGATCATCTACTCACCGATGGTAGCTGAACCACAGGAGTACAAGTATAATGCAGATGCTTTTGCGGCAAGAAAAACATCGGAGGCAAAGCAGGAAACGGCAGGGAAGGAGCTGCCAAAAGTCAGAGAAGATAAAGCCAGATAAGTTTAGGGGCGTGGGAGTAAAATCCGGCGTCCTTTTTATTTGTTTTAATAGCAGGCAAAAAATGGCGAAAATATAAAAAAAAAATGCAAGAAATGGCGAGTAATTTATCGAGGAATAAGTTATCCTTTGAGTAAGATAGATGGACTGTGGTTATGTATAAAATTTTGCAAGTAACAAATTTTATATGAAAAAAACACAGAAAGGGGTTGCATATATGCAGGCTGATTACATATAATCTCGACAGACAGACAGACAGACAGACAGACAGACAGACAGACAGACAGACAGACAGACAGACAGACAGACAGACAGGATAATTCTGTTTTCTTTTTGGTATGATCTGATTGTATATGGCACATTTTGGTTATGCGTTAGTGCATAATTGAAATGTGCCTTTTATATTGAAACCACCTTGATGTACGGTCATATATTGACTTGTATATACATATTGATGGGACAACAAAGAACCATTTTATCCATTAGGAAGGAGACAAGACAAATGTTTAAGAAACTTAACAAAATGAAGATTGGTGCATGACTGAAAAAATCTTTCAGACAGATTATTCTCATTTTTTGGAATATTATCGGCACTGGTTGTAGTGATTATGCTTTATACGATAAACAACTATGGAACGATACTGGATAATTATGCGTATCCACAGGGAGACATTGCTATGGCAATGAATGAATCAGCGGAAGTAAGGGCTGCCTCAAGAGGTATTGTAGGTTATGATTCAGATAGTCTCATTGAAAGTATGAAAGAACAGCATGAACAGGCTGTTAAATCGTTTGAGGAATATTTGGAAAAAATACGCCCAACAATGATAACAAAAGAGGGAACTGCCTGCATGGACGCTATTGATAAAGCATGGGCAGAGTATAAGGAAGTGGATGCAAAAGTAATTGAGGTCGGTGCAACGACTGATACTGCGAAATCATTACAGGCTCAGCAGATGATGACCGATGAAGCAGCACCAAAGTATCAGGCGTTGGATGATGCTTTACAGAAACTTATGGCTTTGAATATTTCACTTGGAAACGCTAAACGTGCACAGTTGAGAACGGTTATGATAGCTGCATTGACAATTATAATAATTGTAATTGCAGTATCAACGATTTATTCAAACAGTCTTTCCGTTGCAATATCAAAGAGCATTGAAAAACCATTAAATGAATTAAAGGACAGATTTATTACATTTGCAGAGGGTGACATAGATTCTCCACACTTCCAACGGTTGAGTCTGAGGATGAAATTAAGGAACTTGTATCTGGTGTATCTGCAATGTCAGACAGAATCAGAGTTATCATTAAAGATTCTGGCAGAATGTTAAATGAAATGTCAGATGGTAATTTTGCGATTGATACAGAGTGTGAGGAAGTATATACAGGAGCATTTACCGATTTGCTGACAGGTATAAGAAAAATGAATGAGGAGATTGCTACAACTGTAAGAGGGGTAGATGATGCATCGGGGCAGGTTCTTACAGGTTCCACAAATCTTGCAGAAGCAGCACAGTCTTTAGCAGAAGGTGCAACGGATCAGGCGGCATCGGGTGAGGAAATGCAGGCAACTATTAATGAACTTACAAGCGGAATAAAAACAACAGCAGAAGAATTGGGAACAGCTTACGATGAAGCTTATAAGTATGCGGAGATTGCAGAAGGCAGTCGTGGAGATATGGAAGTATTAGTGCAGGCTATGTCACGCATAAATGAAACCTCTGAGAAGATAGGAGCAATTATCACACAGATTGAAGATATTGCAAGCCAGACAAATCTTCTTTCATTAAATGCTTCGATTGAGGCAGCAAGAGCCGGAGAAGCCGGAAAAGGTTTTGCTGTTGTTGCGGATCAGATCAGAAACCTTGCAGAACAGAGTGCAAAATCAGCGGTGGATTCAAAAGCACTTATTGAGGCGGCTATTCATGAGGTTGGAGATGGAAATATGTATGCAGAGAAAGCCTCAACTTCATTGAGAGAAGTTGTGGATGGCATACAGGCGATTGCAGACAGTGCGAAAAAATAAAAGAAATTTCCATTGAACAGGCAGACAGTATGGAGCAGGTAGAGGCAACCGCAGAAAGAATTGCTGAAGTTGTTCAGAATAATTCGGCTGCGGCACAGGAAACATCAGCGACAAGTGAGGAACTTACAGCTCAGGCTACTACACTTAGTGATATGGTTTCGGTATTCAAATTAAGACAGTAAGAATTCCCGAAACAAATAATTGATGGAGGAATATATTATGTTAGGATTTAGTATAATGATGTGGTTTGTTTCTGCTATCCTTATATTCGTGAGTTTTTCTCTATTAAAAGGAAATTATTCTTCTGTTCATGGCAAAGTATTTGAAACCACAAACGACAGAAAAGGATATGCAAAAGCATTAGGAAAGCCTGTTTTATTGATAGGAATTTGTCTTTTGTTCTCTGGAGTGATTGCAGTTATATTACCGAAAGATTATGCTATTTCTATTGCAGTTATATTTATATTATTTATAGCTGTTGTCGCTGGGATATGGTTGTATAAGATTCAAAAAGAGATTTTCGTAAATTTCAGTTTTATAAGTCGACTTATATTTACAATACAGTTAGTTTATATGTCCCAAACAATTAGAATGGCATTTAAGGAGATGGAAAAATGAATTTTACCGATGAGAAAGATTACATCATGCGAATGATAAAAGAAATGGTTAGAGTATTATTTTCATTAGCCTTTGGGAAAGAGTATGTTTCTGTTGAACTTGAAAAAGAAAAACAAGTATGAAGTATCGGGAAAAAATTTCTTGATATGATTGATTTAGGAAAAATTAACGAAGCAGAGAACATACTTTTAGATAGCATTGACTATACAAACAATAACGAGGTAATAGAGGTGGCTCTTTTTTATCAGTACCTTAGTGAAAAAAGATAATAAGTTTTTGGAAAACAACAATTATACAAAAGAAGAAGTGCTTTCTGGCTTTAAGCAATTACTTATGCAGTCAGGATATAGCGATTTGCTTTATTTGCTCAAATGATGAGTAATATTATAAAAATTCACCTTTTTAAAAACGCCCGTATCGGCATTACTGCTGATACGGGCGTAGCCTTTGCGCCTAGCGGCGCACGTTTCTAACGGGTTAAAGTCCCGAATCCGCCCGGTAGTGGGAAGGATATAGCCGAAAGCAAGGGTGTCCATCGTGAGATGGAATCTGAAGGAAGCTGGATGTGAGGAATATACTAACTCACGGGCAAATCTCTGGTCTGACGAACAGAAATCTCATATGAGGTCATGCATGTGGGTAAGGCAGCAAGCCATGTTGAAGCCCGATAACTACACGGAATCATGCATGATAAATGAGGCAGATGGATGGAGAGGAAGAAACGTGTGGTACCTAGGGGAGGTCTGTGCGGTATGCCTTGAAAGAGGTAACCATTGCATAAAGCAATGCTGAACGCACAGAAGTCAGCAGAGGTCATAGTAGCCGAGAGGTGAAGGACCGAATCAGTAGGAGTCTTGAGTATGACCGAGAAAGGAGGAATGACCGTCTATGGCAGAAAACATTGAAAACAATGGCTGTTCGCAAAGAGATAATGCGGAACATGAAGGGTATGTGAAAGCGTCCAGGTCATTCAATCGGATATGGAAAGAAAGAGACAGTGCACAGCCGAGACTTTTGGAAACGATACTGTATAAAGACAACTTTAACAGAGCGTATAAGAGAGTTAAGGCAAAACAAGGGAGCGCCGGGAATTGATGGCATGACCATTGAAGAGGCTCTTCCATATCTAAAGGAACATCAACAAGAGATAACTGACCGCATTTATCGTGGAAAGTATACTCCGTCTCCAGTAAGACGAGTTGAAATTCCCAAACCAGATGGTGGTGTGCGAAAGCTTGGCATACCAACAGTGATAGACCGTACACTTCAACAGGCAATAACCCAACAGTTAGTGCCAATCTATGAACCGCTGTTTGCAGAGGGTAGCTATGGCTATCGTCCGAACAGAAGTGCAAAAGATGCAATACTTAAGGTTAAGGAGTATGCAGAACAAGGCTATACATTCGCTGTAGTCCTTGACTTGTCAAAGTACTTCGATACTCTTAATCACGAAATTCTCATCAATCTTCTACGAAAGAATGTAAAAGATGAACGTGTAGTACAGTTGATAAAGCGCTATCTGAAAAGCGGTGTAATGGAAAACGGAGTGGTCATTGACACAGAGGAAGGCTCACCACAAGGTGGAAATCTATCACCATTGCTGGCAAACATCTACCTCAATGAGTTCGACCAGAATACCTGAAAAGAGGTGTTCCATGCATAAGATATGCAGATGACATCGTGCTTCTTGCAAAGAGCAAGCGAGCATCAGAGAGACTCTTGGAAAGCAGTACAAAATATCTTGAGGAGAGGCTGAAACTTACAGTCAACCGAGAAAAGAGCCGTACAGTCAGCGTGTTTGCAATCCGAAATTTTAAATTCCTTGGCTTTGCATTGGGAAGGAACGGAAAAGGCATATATGTCCGAGTTCATCCGAAGTCATGGAAGAAGTTTAAGTCCAGACTGAAGGAGTTATCTTCCCGTAAGCGATGTCAGTCAATCAAGCCAAGCCTTGAGAAAATCAAAGTATATGCAAGAGGATGGCTTAACTACTACGGAATTGCAAGCATGAAGAACAACATAGATGACATCAACGGATGGCTCTATCACAGAATACGCATGTGCATATGGAAACAATGGAAGAAACCAAGGACGAAGGTACGTAACCTTATCAAGATGGGAGTACCCAAAGACTTGGCAATGCAAGCGGGTAATACCCGACGGGGACATTGGTTCGCAACGCATACAGTTGCAGTAAACATGGCAATGACAAAAGAAAGACTGATAAACAGCGGCTTTTTATGATTTAGCCACAGCCTATCAGTCAGTGCACGTCAACTATTGAAAGCGCCGTATACCGAACGGTACGTACGGTGCTGTGAGAGGACAGCGGTTAGCCACCGCCTCCTACTCGATTTTCTGCCAGAGGGAAGATTACAAATTTGAGGTCAGATACTATCCTCTCTGAGAATCAGATTGTTCTCGACAGTAATGCTGAAATCGGAGAATAATGATGAGCCTTTGAGAATTGCAAAGGAGCAAGTATCTACGTTTGCACACATTGGTAAATGATTTATTTTTATATCCAATTTTGTACCACGAGAATTAAGCAAACCTTTACACAGGTTCCTTTTGCTCTAATTCATTTTTGGGTACACGAAAAGAAATCATCACTTTTCCGGTGTCTAACAGACAGATTTGTGCTTTAAATTCAATTCCTTTGTATTCAAACTCCACATCTGTAAAATGAGGTGGCTTTTCCTCGATAATAAGTACAGACATAATCAATAAGTCAGAGAAGATGATACATCAGGTGCGGTAAAAGAAACTCCTTTAGCATCAATCATAAAACCGCTGAGTGTTGCCGTATTGGTTCCACGCTTTGTTGTTACTCCCATGATGTTGCCAGAAGCACTTCCGTCAAACTCAATATCTCCAAGCAAGTAAAATCCTCCACGATTCGTGGTAACATCTCCTGCAAAAGTCATAAGTCCTTTGGTATAAGAAGTAATGCCCCAATAAATTTGTGAACGGTTAACCCAATAAATGGCTGCTGTTCCTGCATCACCGTATGCTGTTGAATAAGGAATGACTTCCGTTTCTGGATCATAAACAATAGTTTCGCCATCATCCCTCATTGATGTAAAAGTGAACAATAGAAATCTCGGAGTTTGGATCAGGCGCAGGTGCATCATCAGGCAGCCAAGATGGTAATGTTTGCGACGGTGCTCCTTTTGTATCTGCGGCAAAGGCGGTAACACTCATGGAGAGTAGCATAACAACGGATAACAGGACACATAATGCTTTTTTCATAGATTAACTCCTTTCGTTTGGTATCAATGCCCATTGAGAGCATGGAAAATTAGTAGATAAAACCATCGGCAGCGCATAACCTAAACATCGACTATATAAGCTATGCGCTTGTCCTGCTGATTTTAAGTCGCAGCCTCCATAGTGGGCAAGAGAAATAAGCAGACCCACACAAATGCTCCCATAAAGTATTTACCGTTGCCATCGCTTATTTCACCTCCTGTTTTGTGGATTTACTTGTATAACGGACAGACACAGAAAAAGGGACAATCTTTTTCTAAATTTTTTAGACGGTGCGTTCGGTAGAAGTTGCATCAATCTTGTCTACCCCAGTTGTGACAACTACTCTGGTGCGGTATGTAATACCCATTGTGCCGGTGTAAGTTTTGGTAATGCTAACCGATCCAGTTCCATCAATCGACCATGAGGTGACGGGTGTCCAACCATTCCCAACTTTCTTTTCCAGATAGAGGGTACCTACGGATGATGTCGTCGATTTTTTGGTGAAATGTATACCGACACAGAAATCTGCTTGCCAGAGATTGAGATAGACGGGACAACAACATTGGTGCTTTCCCATCGGGGAGTAATGGTTTGTATCGAACCTGTTTGCGACATACTCTCAGGCGCATTTGATGCCGCCGATGCGGGTACGGCATGAGCGGTCATCAGTAGAGCGGTAGTTAGTGCCAATGTGACAATTTCTTTTTTCTTTCATAAATAAAATCCTCCTTGTGCATTATTGGTATCACCCATATAACGCACAAGGAGGAAAAAAAAAAGGACAATTCTTTCAACTGCATAAACAGGAACTTTTTTTGTAATTATTTCCTCGCACTCAAACAAATCAAATGTAGGTGGTACAATAAGATTCATAATTGTAAAAATTTCTTCTGAAGTTTCATATTCACTTTTCAAATCAAGTCTAAGAACACCCACATGATTAAAGTTGTCGTTTGCACTACGATGAAACACTTCAATCGTGCCGATAGCTTCATGCTTTTCTTTGTCAATAATTGTCCACCTGACAAACCATTTGGATGAATAGGAACTAAGCCAAAACTTAATAGCTTGTCTCATTCGATCTTCATTTGGATAATAGAAATTATCTCCATGACAATTATCGCTGTTGAAAAACGGTAGTGCATTTTTATCACTATACACGCTTACAAGATCCTCGGCATCATCAAGTTGCGAAAACCTCAGTAGAAATTTATCATTTTCAAAAGCTGGACAGTTTTCATATACGTCTGACATTTTATTATACCTCCTGAAATTTTGATTTGTTCAGCTAAGATGAGTATATCATTCTGTTGTTATATACCAGCGGCAATTTTTATCAGTTCGTCCATATCAATAGAGCCATATATAGAAAAGAAATCGCCATCCCGCTCATAGCAAATATAATTCAAATCATCTTTCTTGAAGTAGTAGCCAATCACACCATCCTTGTCAAACGATTCAATTTCTGTATTTTCTGCGTCGGCGTAAATCCTTGTATCTGATTTACTAAGAAGAATATTAAAATAACTCGATTCGTTGATGGCATATTCATAGGCAAGCATTTCCGGCTGTTCAACCGTATTCTTCAATTCCGCCCCGTCGGGAAGATAGGTAGGCTTATAGCTCTGCAAATCGGGCTTTGTGTTTTCCCCGTCGCTTTGCAGTTCAAAGATACTGTATTTTTCAAATGTCTCGACTATCCACGCAATCACTTTTTCCCCTGATCTTTGCATTAGTTACCATAGCCGTTGAGAACAACAGGGTTATGGTAATTGCTGCGACTGCAACAGCTTTGCCGAACCGTCTGAACACAATATGCGTTCGGCTCTTTCCGGTACTACTTACAGCAGCATCCTCTTTTAGCTCCGTGCGTAAATAGTCTTTCATAGCAATTTTACAGGCGCGATTGAGAGAAGCATCCGAAATCACTTGCTCCGAGCTAAGCCCCATGCTTGTAGAAAGTAGTTCACGGTAAAAGCGGAAGCGACCCTTTGCATTTTTCATTTGGAAAAACTTTTCAGTTTCTTGGGGAGATAGCCGGAAGCAGTATCTACTAAATAATAGAACAATTCCCTGATGCGGCAAGTGCAGAATCTTTTCGCTCAATTCTCGGATCTTCGCTTTCGGCAAATCTACACAGGAGTAGGCGTCATTATCAGCGGCAGCGCGAACTTCTATATCCTTTTCAAAGCTGGCATTTGCTGCTTCATGCAGCATGGTTTGCCAATTCATATCCATATCGTCACCTTTCCTCATACAGTTTTTGGAGCTTCTTGACGAGCCGCTGCCCACGTTTTTTTTGCGGCATCCTCCGAAAATGTTCAGCAATTCACCAATCTCTCTATATCCCATTTCCAGCGTATAGCGAAGATAGATAAAATGCCGATCATCGGGATTAAGCTGATCTATTACCTCAGTCAGCCTATGTACATCTGCATTGTGAATACATTCATCTTCAATATCGTCCGTGTCCTCGTCCGAAATATTGTCCCAGTAATCAATGTGAACACTCTGTTGTAATTGACGTAGTACGTCAATAGAAGCATTTTTCACTATGGTAACGCAGAAAGCGGTCATTTGGGGACAGGGTAAATCAGAAATTTTTTTCGATGTTGTCCATGATTTTTATAAATGCAGTGGACACGACATCCTCTGCGGCTTCCTCTGACTTCACAATATTAAACGAAATGCGCTGGAAGTGGATATGATGCTCATGGAATATCCGCTCTACCAGCGCACGTTGTTCATCATTCAAAACACTAAATAGGAGTATCATCATATAAGTTTCCTCATGGATAGCCCTGCAGCCATCCATTCTAAGTGAGCAAGTAAATTTATTCTTGCACATTATGGGTATTCGTTACAGCGTCTGCTTGTTTCAAATTATACCACAAGAATGTTGCGCAGGAAAGTGGCAACCCATTAACAAGGTATGAATCAAAAAATAATCAAAAATAATTTCAAAAAAGTTTGTCCCTTTTTTTTGATCTTGACCGTTATATGAGTAAAAGGACACGACAGGAGGTGAAATAAGCGATGACACAGGTTACTACTCTGCATAGGATTATGCGCGGGGCTGCTTATTTCTCCTGCCCACTATGGAGGCTGCGACTTAAAATCAGCAGGATAGGCGCATAGTTTATACATGAAATATTGCTATGCGCATATTTAGGAAAGACAAAGCAGGATGTTTTCAGATAATTAAGTGAAAGGAGACTTATAATGAAAAAGATATTAAGTGTTTTGCTTGCTTCTTTATTATTGCTTTCGACAAGTGCCACCGCTTTTGCTATGGAAACTGAGACTAATGCAGATAATTGGTTGGTCAGTGCGAATCAGCATCAAATCATTCATAACGCTAAGATTGCTGCAGAAACAGGTCAAAATGTTACTCTGACAACAAAGATTCTGTCGGATCTAAGTGATAATCATTTTGAACTTGTCGAAGTGGGTGATACAGGATATATGATTTTCGACCCACAATCAGGCAAGTATTTGGAAGAAGCATTAGATTCGCCTTCTCCATATTTGGGACTTTCAGAAAACTTATACTACTTTGGACCCCTTAACTATTATCAACTGTCGGGTGATAAATTTGTTCACACAGTAATTCATAACGAATACGATATGTCTTTTGCTGAATGCCGTTCTTTACAATCTGCATTTGATACGGCATTACAAAACTCTCGTACACAGAAAGATACAGAAGTATTAGCCCTTATGCAAACGAATCTAAATTCGAGGGCAAGTGTTAATAGACTGCAATCTCATTTTTTTCAGCACGTGCAACAAATAAGTATATTCCAAACTACAAATATATCAAAAATGAAATTTTATCCTGCAAACGAGAATAACACCTGTGGATATACAGCAGCGTGTTTGATTTTGAATTACTGGCATAAAGTTAAGGGAAATGTCATTGACAGTTCATTCCTTGATTCTAATGGTAATTTAAAAACTACTGGAAACACTTTGCAAGACAAGTTACTCTCTTATGGAAAATCGAATTCCTCTTGGGGATTAACTATTCGAGATGTCTTAATCGACTATTGCAATGAGTATGGAGTTGCGGCAACTTCAACATACTATGTAACAAATTTCGATATTTTTTGCAGAAGTTGGTCGAAACCGTCCAGTAATTGTATTCGGATATTTTCCTGATTCTCCTGGGCAAGTTCAAAGTCGTGGAAAAGTATTTCATGCAGTTACCGCTTATGGAACATCAACAAGCGGGCTTGTTACTAAACTAATTGTCCATTACGGATGGTCTGGTTACAGTCACGTCACATTAGACGGTGGTTTAGTCGGTTCAAGTACACAGTTTGTATTAAATTAAAAAAGGAAGTTAAGTATGAAGAAAGTCTTTACATTTTTTTCTCGCAATGGCAATTATATTTGGAATTTCTGGTTGTGGAAAGAAAGAATATATTGTTTTTCCTTTTTTCTGCATCAGATGTTGTGAAAATTGAAACGTACTATTCTAACTCAGAGGCAGACACCAAGGAAAAAACGCTAACAGAAGAAGCGGATATTGACTACCTATATACGTTTTTTTCTGAGCTGCCTGTGAAAGATGCAAATTCAGATTCTACTAACGACGGTAGTACAATAAAATTCGTGTTTGATCTTTCAGATGGGACGAATTACGAACTTGTTTACATTGGTATTGCAACAAAAAAGGGATACCTACAATCTGAAACTTCTGATTTTTATTATTTTACATCTTCTGACATCATTGGTGTTTGGGCAAACTTATCTAAGATGCGGCTTGACTTTTAACAATCCCTACGATTGGAAAACAACAGCTTAGCACAAAAAACGCGGGGCGCAGCAGTCATCCTCGGCTGCCGCGCCCGCGTCATCTTTTACTCTGCGTCTGAAAGCGTCATGGTGAACTGCGCTTCCTCAAATGCTGCGTCGGTCATGTTTTGCAGCTTATGGATCGTCTGCTCCGCCAGCGGGCGCATATCTGCGTCCATATCCGGCAGCGCGTCGGAAATCGCCGCAATCGTTCTGCGGCGGTCGTGCTTGTGGTAAATGCAGATGGTTGATTGAATACGTTCTTTTACTTCTGATGCGGAAACACCTTGTTGATGTGCAATCGCTTTAAACACCTGTTTTGTATCACGTTTTTTGATACCAAATATCTAACCACAATCTTTTTGACTAAATTATTTCCATTTGGTAATACCCCAAAAACGTGAACAGAAAAAGACGCTAATGTATATACTATTCTAATTACTAACTAGGATGGGATTGATGATGCCCATATATATTATGTGAATAGGAAAGAGTATGTTGATTGGGCAGTTAAGGTGCTTACAGTCGTTCGAAGCGTATGGAGCACGTTTTCAGGTGAAGGAGCGAGCGAATGGAGAGAATCGGTTCACAAAAGAATTTATAAAAACAGGAATAACTCCTAAAGATTATTTGGATTTTGTATGTAGTATTTTGCACATAAGCAGAAAAGTAAAAATAATTCTTCTGGATGGGACAGTCCAAGAGGCAAAGATATTAGATTTTCTTGATATGAGTTATGATTTGACGGATGGGCGAATCGAGGAAAGTATGAAATAATATTTAAAAACGATAATATCCTCTTGTGAAGAAAGTTGCATAAAAGCTAAGTATATTTTCAATAAAGTTGTGAAGTTTATTTTTCATGGAAGTCTATCGCCTTTCGTTTTCCTATGACTATTACCATAATGATCTGCAAGATCTGTTTGTGGGACAACTGCATATTACATAGGGTAAAATCTGTGTGTGAAAAAGTTTGCATAAAAGCTAAGTAAGTTTTCACAATAAAGTTGTGGAATTTGTTTCTCATGGAAGTTCATCTCCTTTCTGTTTACGCTGTCATTATAAAACACGAAGGGGGATATTACTTGCCAAAATAAAAAAATAAATAGACAAAAATTGCAACGGGCAGAGAGTGTGTAAATATTCTCTGTCCGTTGCAGTTTCTTATATATTTTTGCGGTATTCTGAGGGAGATATGCCTTTTATTTTTTTTGAACATGCGGCTGAAATATAAAGCATTATCATAGCCAACAATTTGTGCAATTTCGTTTATGTTATATTCTGTATTCAAGAGCAGGGCTTCTGCATTGCAAATGCGTTTTTGCAAAATAAATTGCATTGGTGTAGAGCCAACATAAAGTTTGAAATTGCGTATAAACCAGCTTGTGCTTACATGATTTTTTTTCAGCGTATTCTTCAATGCTGATTGATTCACTGTAATGTTCATTGAAATAGGCAATAGCCATGTCAATAGTTTCTGCAGTACGGGAATTATCTATTCTTATGCTGTTATTAAAGTATCGTTGCAGTTTTATAAAAATCTGTCTTAAATACATTTCAAGCATTTCCTGATAACTATCCTTACACATCTGTAATTCATTTATCATTGCACAAAAAAGATTCTGATAGGAGGGACCAGATCCACAGTAAAATACCTTTTTTGTCATCGGTCAATCCATAAGAGCGTAATATATTTGTTACATCGCTGCCTGTAAAATGAACCCAGTAGACTTCAGTCTGATCATCGGCATAATATTCATATTTTTTTGAGGCTCCTTTGGACGATATAAAACCATATGTCCGGCATGAACAATAGTTTCTTCTTCACTATTACGACCAAAATGAAAATGGGCTTTTCCGGCAGCAATATAAATTAACTGAAAATCAAGTCTGCCACGAGGTCTCCAGGTAGGCAGTTTAGGACGTGTGTATAGCTTATATGTTCCACACATAGTTACAACAAGCGGCTTGGATTTATCTTTTCTATCAATCGTTGAGGTGATTGAGATATGCATTATTTGTGTACATGTGTGCCTCCTTGTATTGAAATATAAAAAAGTGTATGTCAAAAATGGCTAAAAATCTGTCCAATATAATCCTTATGTTCATTAATTTTATCATTTTGTGCATATTTTGTCCAATTTATGATATGTCATTTTTGGCTTATTTTTTATATACTGACCATAATAAAGTTGTGGGACAAAACGAGGCAAAAAGAATAGGTATTTGTGGAAGGAGAAATTCTCATGGAAGAAAAAAACATACCTGAAATGGTATAACAAAGTAGGTTACGGAACGGGAGATATTGCAGGAAATGTAGTATATGCTTTTCTATCATCATTTGTCATGATTTACCTGACAAATACAGTTGGCCTGAATTCAGGCATAGTAGGTACATTGATAGCGGTATCAAAATTATTTGATGGAGTTACGGATATATTTTTCGGTACAATGATTGACCGTACAAAGAGTAAGATGGGAAAAAGCAAGACCGTGGATGTTTTACGGATTCTTTGGCTGTGCTGTCACACTGTTTGGTGTATTTGCCATTCCGACCAGTCTTGGAAAAACAGCGCAGTATGCATGGTTTTTTTTATAGCATATACATTACTTAATGCTGTATTTTATACTGCTAATAATATTGCGTATGCAGCGTTGACATCACTGGTAACAAAAAACAGTAAAGAGCGTGTTCAGATGGGGTCTTTCCGTTTCATGTTCTCATTTGGTACAAATCTGGTCATCCAGTCTGTTACTGTTGGTGCAGTAGAAATGTTTGGTGGCGGTGCAGCCGCATGGAGAACTATCGCATTTATTTACTGTATTATAGGTATTATTACCAATACACTTGCTGTATTTTCGGTAAAAGAGCTGTCAGATGAAGAATTAAAAGATGACTGTGTGGTAGGAGAGGAAGATGACAAACTTTCTTTTAAGCAGACAATAAAACTTCTCTTTAGTAATAAATATTTTTCAATGATTTGTGTGATCTATATTCTTCAGCAGCTTCGTGCTTCTATGGTGAATGTAGGAATCTTTTTTTATGACATATGTATTGCTGAATAAGAATTTGTTCGGTGTATTTTCATGGGCGAATAATATTCCTTTGATCATTGCACTTGCCGTTACACCTGCACTGGTTTCAAAAATGAAAGGAATGTATAAGTTAAACAAGTATAGTTATATGCTTGCTACAGTATGCCGTTTGATGGTTGCAGTGGCAGGTTATCTGGGAAGTGTTCCGCTGATGCTGTTATTTACAGTTCTTACATCCCTCGGAGAAGGACCGTGGCAGGGAGACATGAGTGCAGTAATTGCACAGTGTTCAGAACATACTTATTTAAAGAGTGGAAAGCGGATTGACGGTTCCATGTTCTCCTGTACTTCATTAGGTGTAAAGCTCGGTGGAGGTATTGGTGTTGCACTTTCAGGCTGGCTGCTTGACATAAGTGGATATATTAACCTTGATAATGCGGTTCAGCCGGATAGCTGTATCAATATGATGTATTTTATGTATCTGTGGCTTCCGTTTATATTTGACATTATTATTACAGTCATTCTTTCATTCCTTAATGTAGAGAGTGCAAATATGAAATTAAAAGAAAATATGCAGAATCAGTAATGAAAATAGCCCCTGGAGTTTGACTTTAGGGGCTATATAGAAAAATAAGAAAAAAAAAAGGAGAATTATTATGAACGCTGATATGAAATGGTTAGACAATCCGGAAGTGTTCCGTGTAAACCAGTTGGACGCACACAGCGACCATTGTTACTATATGGATTATGCAGATATGGAAAAATCAGAAAATCCTTTGATGCAGTCATTACATGGACAATGGGAGTTTGCTTTTAGCAAAAAAATGTAATGGACAGACCGGAAAATTTCTATGAGGAAAATTTTGATGCATCTTCATTTGATAAGATTATGGTTCCGGGGCATATCGAACTGGCAGGCTATGACAAAATACGCTATATCAATACGATGTATCCGTGGGAGGGAAAAGAATATCACAGGGGTGCGTATAGTATGGAGAGTACCGGGGACGAGGCAGGAATGTTTTCCGAGGCAGAGTATAATCCTGTCGGATCTTATATCAAACGATTTGATTTGAGTGAGCAAATGCGTGAAAAGAAAATCCGTATCTGTTTTGAAGGTGTGGAAGAAGCGATGTATCTGTGGCTGAATGGTCAGTTTGTAGGATATGCGGAGGATAGTTTTACACCGTCAGAATTTGATCTGACACCATTTATCAGAGAAAAAGGACATGTGCTGGCAGTTCAGGTTCACAAAATGAGTACGGCAGCATTTTTTGGAGGATCAGGACTTTTTGCGATTTTTTGGAATTTTTAGAAATGTAACTTTAAAAGCAGTGCCAGAGGTGCATTTGGAAGATGTATGGTTTCAGCCAACACTAAACAAGGACAATATAAGCGGCAGGGTATCGGTAAAGATGAAAGTATCTGCTCCAGAAGGAAAGAAAGTATCTGCCCATTTGGTTTTTTAAAAAGACAGAGAGAATAATCAGGTGGCAGAGGACAATATCACCTTAGAGGAAAAAGCTGGAAGTCTTGTAGGAGTGATAGATACTGAGGTTGGAAGTGTTAAGGCATGGGATAATTACTGCCCATATCTGTATCACGCATATGTAGAGCTTAGAGGCGAAGATGGAGAAATATTAGAGATAATTCCATATGACATAGGTTTCAGAAGACTGGAAATGATTGACAAGGTAATCTATTTAAATGGTAAACGTCTTGTCATTACCGGAGTGAACCGTCATGAGTGGAGTGCAAAGACAGGAAGAAGCATCAGTATGAATGAAATGACAGCAGACATTGATTGTATGATTAGAAATAATATCAATGCAGTACGCACCTGCCATTATCCGGATCAGATACCGTGGTATTACCTGTGTGATAAAGCTGGTATTTATGTAATGGCAGAAACAAATATGGAAAGTCATGGAACATTCCAGAAACTTGGTGCAATTGAACCATCGTGCAGCGTACCTTGCTCTATTCCACAATGGCGGGAGGCTGTTGTTGACAGGGCTAGGAGTAATTTTGAAACTTTTAAAAACCATACAGCAATTCTTTTTCTGGTCTTTAGGAAATGAATCTTATGCGGGTGATGACATAGAAGCAATGAATACTTACTTCAAGGAAAAAGCAGGATGGCAGATTTGTTCATTATGAAAGCTCTTTCTATGACCGTAATTATGAGGAAACCATATCAGATGTAGAGAGCAGGATGTATGCAAAGCCTTATGAAGTGGAGGAATATTTAAATAATAATCCAAAGAAACCGTATCTTTTGTGTGAGTATATGCATGATATGGGTAATTCGATGGGAGGACTTGGTACTTATATGAAGTTAATAGATAAGTATGAGATGTACCACGGTGGATTTATCTGGGATTTCATTGATCAGGCACTTCTCGTGAAAGATGAAGTGACAGGAAAAGAAGTTTTGCGTTATGGCGGGGACTTTGATGATGTAAGCCTTCTGATTATGAGTTTTCAGGAAATGGAATTGTATTTGCAGACCGTAAGGAAAAACCAGCTATGCAGGAAGTGAGGTATTACTATGGCTTATACAGATAAGAATAAATTGAGAGTTGTATATGGAGATTATACACTTGGTGTACATGGAGATGGGTTTGACTATATATTCTCTTATTCACAGGGCGGTTTGGAGTCTATAGTAAAAAACGGTTATGAATGGCTGTATCGTTGTCCAAAGCCTACTTTTTGGAGAGCATTAACAGATAATGACAGAGGCAGCAGGTTTCACATTAAAAGTGGAAGCTGGCTCGCATCGGATATGTTCATTGACTGTAAAAAACTGAAGTTATTATGGATGGTGAATTGCAAAAGCAGTATGCTCCGGACAATAACAGCTATGGCGGTGATGTGGCTGCCGGGGAAATAATTGTGAAATATACTTATGAGACTGTCAGCAATCCAGCCACAACAGTCATTGTATCTTATACCATTTGATGTAACTGGAAATATCAAGGTGGATGTGGATTACACAGGAGTAAAGGGACTGCCAGAGCTTCCGGTATTCGGAATGAGGTTTATTATGCCGACACTTGCAGATAAATATATGTACAAGGGATTATCGGGGGAAACCTATCCGGACAGAAAGGCAGGGGCAGAAAAAGGAGTTTATGAGGTATCAGATTTGAGCCTGACACCATATCTGGTTCCACAGGAATGTGGTATGAGAATGGATACAGAGTGGCTGGAGATTACAAGACATACAAGTCTTGATAATAGCAGAACGGATAGTTCAGCACAGACATTAAGAATAGAGAAAAACGACAAGGCATTTGCTTTTTTCATGCCTACCTTATACAGCATCAGAGATTGAAAACGCAACACACCATGAGGAACTGCCACCAGCAAGAAGAACAGTCCTTTGTGTCTATGGTGCAGTAAGAGGAGTCGGTGGAATTGATAGCTGGGGAAGTGATGTGGAAGATGATTATCGGATTAGTGCAGAAAAAAGACATTCACTATTCCTTCATTATCCGCTAAGTTTGTTTGAGGAGTTGCTTGCAAGTGTTATTGGTATATGAGAACAGAACAGATGGAATAGTGGCAGAGTGGAAAAAAAACAGTGCATTTTCCACCACATTTACATGAAGCAATAGAGGTATTGTATGTAACGGATGGGAATATTGAGCTTGGAGTTGGACAAGAATTGTACCACATGGATGAGGGCGATTTTGCAATCGTGTTCCCGAATGTAATACATCATTATCAGGTGTTTGGGAAAAAAGAAAATAAGGTAATATACTTGTATCTTGATCCAACGCTGTTTCCATCCTATTACAAGGAGCTGCAGATATACAGCCCGAAGAATCCGGTTGTAAAAAAAGAGCAAGTGCATCCTGATGTAGTAAATGCCATAAAATATCTGGCAGGAATAACAGAGGGGATTCCATGCTGATACAGGCATATGTACAGATGATTCTTGCCCATGTTTTCGCACAGAAATGCCAATGGTTGATAAAAAGCACAGTAGGGAGTGATGACCTGATTTATAATGCGGTAGAATATGTAGCTAAAAATTTTAGAGAGAAAATCAGTCTTGAAAAAAATGGCATACGATTTGTGTGTAAGCAAATATGTGTTATCAAGAATGTTTGCAAAAACCTTTCACTGTAATTTTAGTAAATATGTGAATGGAGTCCGGTTAAATTATGCAGTTGCGGCACTGGAAAACACAATGGATTCCATTACAAATATATGTGCCTTGATTGTGGGTTTGAAAGTCAAAGAACTTTTAACCGTGTTTTTTTAAGGATAGATACAAGATTACACCAAGAGAGTACAGAAAAAAGGATGGAACACAATAATAGAAACGGCAGCTTGGGGGTACGCAGATGATTAAATATCTTACAATGACGATTGAAAAACAAAAAACATAGCTTTGATTGCTCATGATGGGAAAAAACAGGATATGTTGAAATGGTGTATGGACAATAAAAAGAAATTTTACAGCAACATAATCTGTCGGGAACCGGAACGACTGCGAGAATGATAGCAATCATGTAGGATTAAAGATAAAAGGATATAACAGTGGTCCATTAGGTGGAGATCAGCAGATAGGGGCAAAAATTGTAGAGGGAAATATCGACATGGTTATTTTCTTCTCCGATCCACTGGCAGCACAGCCACATGATCCAGATGTTAAGGCACTTCTTAGAATTGCACAGGTGTATGATATACCGATTGCAAATAATATTGCAACAGCGGATTTTATGATTCATTCCACGCTTATGAATGAACAGTATTCACATCAGATTGAAAATTTTAAAAATACTGTGGATGTCAGAGTAAAAGAAATGCAGTGATGGATATGATAAATAGCCAAAAAACGTCCGCTAATAGGATTTACAACAGAATATAAAGCAGATAAAGACGAATGGTATCAGATGTGCCATTCGTTTTTTAATAAAAGCACAAATTAACCTACTTACGAGCATAAAATGAATGATGTGCGTTGGGTTGTTTTCTGGACTATGAGAATCAAAGTCCCATTGATATGATTAACATGGAAAAGAGGTGCAAAATCTTGGATACAGGAAGAAAAGATGCCAATATACAGATAGGAAAGAGACTAAGAGAGGCAAGACTGAATATGAACCTCGAAAAGTCAGAAATTGCGGATGTATTGGATGTTACAGTAGAACATTATCGAAAGCTTGAGGCGGGTATAACGGGAATATCTGTAGATAAAGTGTTGACACTCTATCATAAATATGGAATTGATCCTACATATCTGATAACAGGTGAGAGCAGTATGAAAGATTTTAATCTGGATTACTATGTTGCGAACAGCACAAAGGAGCAGAGAAATGATTTTTTTGACCGTGTGCTGGCTTATTTATCTAAGTTGATTAGATAAATTGAAGTGCTTCCTACTTCCAAGCCCGAAAAGGAGGAAGTGTTATGCTTAATATTGCGGTCTGTGATGACAGCAGAACAGATGTAGAAATGCTGGAAAGTGCTTTTGATAAGTTAGCGCAGTACCAGTTTTCTTATGAAGTGTATTTTACAGCGAAGGAGTTGCTGAAGCATGTTATAGATGATGGGGAAAATGTATCATCTGTATATATTTGACATTGAAATGCCGGAGATGAATGGTTTGCAGCTTGCAAAAGAAATCCGGAAAATAGATGCCAAAGCATTGTTTGTATTCCGGACTGGATATACGCAGTATGTTATTGATGTTTTTGAGGTTATTACCTTTGACTATATTTCTAAACCGATTACAGTGGAAAAGCTGGAGTCCGTCCTTTTAAAAAGCCATGCAGTATCTTCATATGATAAAGCGTGACTTTGTCTTTCAGTTCCGAAAAAATCAGTTTCGTATTAGCTGCGATGATATTGTGTATTTTGAGAAGAAAGGTCGTCAGGCAGTGATACATACGATCTCAGAAAATTTCAAGGCAAATATGACAACTGAAGAAATATGGAAACAGCTTGATGATAAGGTTTTTGCCCATATTCATGTATCATATATCATCAATCTTGGGCATATCAGGGCGATTGAGGGAGATGAAGTAGTGATGGACAATGAAGAAAGACTTCTGATTGCCCGTTCCCATAAGCAGAATTTAAAAGAAAAACATATGGAGTTTGTAAGGAGGATGGTTTAAGGATGGAATATGTGATACGCTTTGCCATCAGCCTGTTTGATCTGGCAGTGTTTATGTATTATTTTCATTCCAATAAGAAAATGAAACCAGTATCAAAGGTATGGATATTGGCTGGATTTACCATTGCTGCAATTATATGGACATTTGTCAGTAGCATAAAAAATCCGTATCTGAATCTTGCGACTCTTTTTGATTGTGCTTATACTGTTATCATTTTATTATATATCAGGAATGTGGACGAGAATTATAAATATTGTGACATTCATGGGTATTGGAATGCTGTTTGAACCTGTAGCTTTGCTGTTACTCCATGCGATGAATTTTCATATGGG